>OLRX01000001.1_pt1 | contig 518113 bp, 457 predicted proteins | sample 1672991 | NCBI WGS metagenome assembly OLRX01 (sample SAMEA3136744, study PRJEB25190) | human gut metagenome | biome: human gut; feature: human-associated habitat; material: faeces | place: Austria | collected 2013
CGTAACAAGGTAGCCGTATCGGAAGGTGCGGCTGGATCACCTCCTTTCTAGGGAGACAAGTGGGAGGAAGCTTCCACGGAATTCCAAGTCGAGCACATTTGTCTGGTTGTTGTTATTTAGTTTTGAGGGATCCCACCCTCAGGCAAAGGGTTGTTTGACAGGGGCCTATAGCTCAGCTGGTTAGAGCGCACGCCTGATAAGCGTGAGGTCAGTGGTTCAAGTCCACTTAGGCCCACCAACTGAATTTGCGAAACGCAAAGGGAGTATGGGGGCGTAGCTCAGCTGGGAGAGCACCTGCCCTGCAAGCAGGGGGTCAGGAGTTCGATTCTCCTCGTCTCCACCATTTTATGTGTAGGGCCTTTCGGCCAAGACCGAAGGGAAACTGCACGCTGCACCTTGAAAACTGAACAGAAGAAACGAAGCCCTGATACAAAGATGAGTTGTATCAGGCACCTCAAATCGAAGCGAAAGCAGAGAGAAGAGAATTAACGAGTCAAGACATAACAGCAATGTTATGCAAGAACCGGGGCCGCAAGGCCAAGGTTCTCTTAGCAAGCTAAAGACAGAAGCGATCGTTTTAGACCGGTTTTAGGAAGCACAAGGCAGGCGCCGGAAGGCCATACTGCGGTATGCCGACCCAGCCAGCCGCGGAGCTGACGAGAAAACTGACAAAACGAGCCTTCTGTACGAGAAATCAAGCTACTAAGGGCATACGGTGGATGCCTTGGCGCCATACGCCGATGAAGGACGCGATAAGCTGCGAAAAGCCACGGGGAACTGCAAATAAGTATCGATCCGTGGATGTCCGAATGGGGAAACCCGGCAGCCGTAATGGGCTGTCACCCTCGTAAGAGGGAGGGAACCCGGTGAACTGAAACATCTAAGTAGCCGGAGGAAGAGAAATCAAACGAGATGCCCCCAGTAGCGGCGAGCGAAGCGGGCAGAGCCCAAACCGAAGGTCTTCGGGCCTTCGGGGTTGTGGACCGGCAGAATCGAGCAAGTTGTTAGCCGAATCCTCTGGAAAGAGGAGCGAGAGAGGGTAATAGCCCCGTAGGCGAAAGCGACGAGCGAGAGGCCGAGATCCGGAGTACCACGGAGCACGAGGAATTCTGTGGGAAGCAGGGGGGACCACCCTCCAAGGCTAAAGACGAAATGGCGACCGATAGCGCATAGTACCATGAGGGAAAGGTGAAAAGAACCCCGGGAGGGGAGTGAAAGAGAACCTGAAACCGTATGTCTACAAGCAGTCGGAGCGAAAGCGACGGCGTGCCTATTGAAGAATGAGCCAACGAGTTACGTGTGCCGGCAAGGTTAAGCAGAAGATGCGGAGCCGTAGGGAAACCGAGTCTGAAGAGGGCGAGGAGTCGGTATAGGTAGACCCGAAACTGTAGTGATCTACGCATGGCCAGATTGAAACGCAGGTAAAAATGCGCGGAGGATCGAACCGGGACATGTTGAAAAATGTTCGGATGAGCTGTGCGTAGGGGTGAAATTCCAATCGAACGCAGAGATAGCTGGTTCTCCTCGAAATAGCTTTAGGGCTAGCCTCAGGCAGTAAGCATAGGCGGTAGAGCACTGATCGGGTACGGGGCCGTAAAGGTTACCAACCCCTGTCAAACTCCGAATGGTTATGCTGCAAAGCCTGGGAGTCAGACTACGAGTGATAAGATCCGTGGTCAAAAGGGAAACAGCCCAGACCATCAGCTAAGGTCCCCAATGCCGTACTAAGTGGAAAAGGATGTGGGGCTTCATAAACAACCAGGATGTTGGCTCAGAAGCAGCCACCATTTAAAGAGTGCGTAATAGCTCACTGGTCGAGAGGCCCCGCGCCGAAGATTCCCGGGGCTAAAGTACGGAACCGAAGCTATGGATGCGGTGTAAGCCGCGTGGTAGAGGAGCGTTCTCATCGGGCAGAAGCAGTGCTGTAAGGCGTTGTGGACGGATGAGAAGTGAGAATGTTGGCATGAGTAGCGAAAAGGACGGTGCGAATCCGTCCCACCGAAAGCATAAGGATTCCTGAGCAACGATCGTCGTCTCAGGGTAAGTCGGGACCTAATCCGAGGCAAGAGGCGTAGGAGATGGACATCCGGTTGAGAATCCGGAACCGGCAGAGGTTGTTTGAGCAATGGAGTGACACAGGCAGGCAGGCGCGCACGGGATTGGAAGTCCGTGTGCAAGCGTGTGGCGCGGGGGACAGGCAAATCCGTCCCCCAGGAGCGTGAGGCGTGACGCGGAGCTTTCCGTGAGGAAAGCGAAGGGGCTGAGCCTATACTGTCGAGAAAAGCTTCTAGTGAGACCGATGCCGCCCGTACCGTAAACCGACACAGGTATGTGGGGAGAGGATCCTAAGGTGCGCGGGAGAACCCTCGTTAAGGAACTCGGCAAAATGTACCCGTAACTTCGGGATAAGGGTAGCCGCGTGTTGTGAAGTATGTCCATATGGAGCAGAGCGCGGCCGCAGAGAAGAGGCCCAAGCGACTGTTTACCAAAAACTTAGGTGCCTGCCAAAGCGAAAGCTGACGTATAGGTGCTGACACCTGCCCAGTGCCGGAAGGTTAAGGAAGGAGGTTCGGAGCGATCCAACGCCTTCGACCGAAGCCCCGGTGAACGGCGGCCGTAACTATAACGGTCCTAAGGTAGCGAAATTCCTTGTCGGGTAAGTTCCGACCCGCACGAAAGGTGTAACGATTTGGGCGCTGTCTCAACGAGGGACCCGGTGAAATTGAAATACCTGTGAAGATGCAGGTTACCCGCGACTGGACAGAAAGACCCCATGGAGCTTTACTGTAACTTGACATTGGGTTCTGATATGGCACGCACAGGATAGGTGGGAGGCACGGAAGTGAGCGCTTTGGTGTTCACGGAGCCGCCGTTGGGATACCACCCTTGCGGTATCGGAATTCTAACCGTACACGTAACGAGTGTCGGGACCGTGTCAGGCGGGCAGTTTGACTGGGGCGGTCGCCTCCGAAAGCGTAACGGAGGCGCCCAAAGGTTCCCTCAGCGCGGCCGGAAATCGCGCGTAGAGCGTAAAGGCAGAAGGGAGCTTGACTGCGAGTCTTACAAGACGAGCAGGTACGAAAGTAGGGCTTAGTGATCCGGTGGCATCCAAGTGGAAGGGCCATCGCTCAACGGATAAAAGCTACCCTGGGGATAACAGGCTAATCTCTCCCAAGAGTCCATATCGACGGGGAGGTTTGGCACCTCGATGTCGGCTCATCACATCCTGGGGCTGAAGTCGGTCCCAAGGGTTGGGCTGTTCGCCCATTAAAGTGGTACGTGAGCTGGGTTCAGAACGTCGTGAGACAGTTCGGTCCCTATCCATCGCGGGCGTAAGAGATTTGCAGGGATCTGCTCCTAGTACGAGAGGACCGGAGTGGACGGATCAATGGTGTACCAATTATGCCGCCAGGCGTATCGTTGGGTAGCTACATCCGGAGAGGATAAACGCTGAAAGCATCTAAGCGTGAAACCGACCCTAAGATGAGATCTCTCATAACATAAGTTAGTAAGACTCCTTGTAGAAGACGAGGTTGATAGGCCGGGAGTGTAAGTATAGTAATGTATTGAGCGGACCGGTACTAATCAGTCGAGGGCTTGATTTCGAAAGAAGTAAGTAAGAAGCAAGCAAGAGGTAAGGTAAGTAAGACAGGCGATTCGTTGATCAGTAGTTTCTTCTGTTAAGTTTTGAAGGCGCAGCCTTCAAGAAACGTATGAATGAGGGATTTTGTAGGTCCTGTTAGGAAGTGTAGGGGAATGACGCGAGATAATACCGGAGTATATCGAGCGAATGAGCCGTAACACTGACGCCACAGGGACACAAAAGCGCCATTCAGAGATCCGGTGATGATGGCTGAGAGGACCCACCTGTTCCCATCCCGAACACAGTAGTTAAGCTCTCACGCGTCGAAAGTACTTGGCTGGAAGCGGCCCGGGAGGATAGATTATTGCCGGTAGGAAACCGCACTGCAGAGAATATCCGCAGTGCGGTTTTTCGTGTACGTCAGTTTTTGTATGCGTAAGAACAAGTTACACGGAGACAGTTATGTTTCTGTTACTAAGCTAAACTCCGCACTGCTTTATCACAATGCGGAGTTTTTGTTTGTGGTTTTATGCAATTGACAGGCGTAACGATGGTACTCTTTGTCTACTTGCGTTTGTGTTACCATGTCTTTTGCTATTTAACCGAGTTATTTTCTTATTTAGGGTCCTTTTCTTATTCAGGGTCAATGATGAAGGAGAGGGAGGAGAAGTATTTAGGCGTGGTATGCTCGTCTTCTTTATCTCCGGCTACTTCTACACCGACCACATTCAGCCCGTTGGCGCTGACCGTGAGCGTGGCATAGCCATTGGCATCTGTAGTAGATTCATTGGTCAGATCGTTAATGACATCTTTGATCAGAGGCGCATTAGCATAGGGCTTTCCGTTTTTAAATACTCGGATCTGGTAAGTATCGCCTTTTTGAAGTGTAAGAGGATTTACGCTGGGAACGATCTGAATGGGAACATTATAAATGTTGCCGGGCTTTACTTCAGGATTCCAGTAGTTGATATTCCATTTAATTGCATGGGTTGTTTTTACTGCATCAGGTACTTTTGCAAATGGCGCCTGGTGCATTTTTCCTGTTTTATCTTTGGTAAAAAATCCATAATCGAAGAATGTGACCGTAATGCCTAAATCTTCTTTGGGAACAATGGCGATGTGGTCTTTGCAATTCATCGTAGTCACTTTTGTGGGTTTAAAGTGCGTATCATAGGCTTCCACTGCAGTTACGCAGGTCGGATTATAGGCGTTATCTCCGGGGCCTTCGCCTAGTACCAGGGCTTTCTGATCCAGTCTATTGGCGATAAATATACCATGTGCGGATGCCGTTGCGCCAATGCAGGATACTGCGATTGCTCCTGCGATTAAAGATAGTAAAAACTTCTTATTCATAAATTGCCTCCTTTAAAATAGATTACTAATACATAAATAATTATAGCATAATCTTAAATAAATGCAAATCGGGAACTATTGGAAATGAAAGCAAAGTTGTAGTATAATCAAATGTGTATATTTTGTTTTAAAAGTCCTTGTTTTAGGGTTCTGAAAAGATGCTTGATTTTCTGAATTCAGCGGTTGAGGATCAATTTTTTTAATAAAAAGGTGATGCGGATGAAGATTGTTGTTGTAGGCGCAGGTAAGATGGGCTATAGCATTGCTCAGCTTTTGGCAGACGGCTCTTATGACGTGGTTGTGATTGAACAGGATGATGAAAGACGTCAGGTGATCAAGGATTCTTTGGACGTGCTGACGATCCAGGGAAATGGCTGCAGTCCGGACATATTGGGCATGCCGGAAGTCCGGGACGCGGATGTTTTTATTGCTGTAACGGACAGCGATGAAGTAAATATGGTCGCCTGCCGAATGGCGAAAGAATTTGGCGCGCATCATACGGTAGCGCGTATTCGTAATGAAGATTATACGAATACAGATCCGCAGCTATTGAATCGTACGCAGGATGTGGACCTGAACCTGAATCCGGAACGTATTACCGCAAGTGAGATCAGTCATATCTTAATGACGCCGGCCGCTTTGAACGTAGATGATTTTGCTGACGGCAAGGTACGCATGTTTGGCGCTCGTTTACCGGAAGACTTCCCTTTTTTAAGGGTTTCTTTAAAGAATGTGCGATTGCCGGGCGGCATTTTGATTGCGATGATCTTTCGCAAGCATCGCATGATCATTCCCCATGGCGAAGATGTTCTGGAACCGGGAGACAACGTATATTTTGTCGGCAGCTTGGAAGTCATTAAAAAATTTGAAGAAAATTTTGAAGCCCGTTATGAAAAGTTAGAGCGGGTCTTGGTGATCGGCGCGGGCCGTGCCGGGCGTTTGTTGGCTCAAATGTTGGAAAAAAAGGGCGTTTTTGTGAAGGTCATCGATAAAGACCGGGAGCGTTGCCGTGTATTATCTGAAAAGCTAAACAACGGCCTGGTTCTTTGCGGCGATGGTACGGACATTGATTTGCTTACGGAAGAAGGCATCAGCGAAGCAGACTGTCTGGTGTGCCTGACGGATGATGATAAGCTGAATCTTTTGCTGGCTTTATTAGGAAAACATTTGGGCGCTAAAAAGACGATCGTAAGAGTGGCCCGCAGCGAATACGTGGACCTGATGGCCAAGGTAGGCGTAGACATCGCGTTGTCTGCCCGCTTGTTAAGCGCTGCCGAAGTGATCCGCTTTGTTCGTCAGGGCGGCGTTGTGTCGGTTGCTTTGCTGGAAGGGGCAAAGGCAGAGGCGTTGGAGCTGAAAGTACAGGCGGGCTGCAAGGTGGAAGGGAAGACTTTGATCAAGGCGAGATTGCCGCGCGAATGTCTGGTTTGCGGTATCGTACATCAGGGCAAAGCCTCGGTTCCTAACGGCAGCAGTGTGTTGTCCGCGGATGACCGGGTCATCATTTTTACAAAGAGCGAAGTGGTTCAGGATGTGATTGACATGTTTGCCAACCTGTAAGGATCTGTAATGGCAGACGTTGTGTTGCAATAACCGTTTTGCTGAACTGTAAGTATAGTTGAGAGAAAGAAATTTCATTTATGGAACAAATGTTGGTTTTGCGAATGCTGGGCTATGTGTCTCTGGTGATGACAGCGGCTATGTTGCCATCGCTGGGGTATGCGCTGCTGTATAATCGGGAAATGTTGTTTCCTTTTTTGGGAACGGCTTTGATCGGGTTGTCCTTTGGCGTTTATGCCTTGCAAAAAACAGTTTCACAACGCAGATTGAGGCTTTCCATTCGCGGAGGCGCTATTTTTTTAGGAGCAGCCTGGCTTTATACGAGTCTTTTGGGAGCACTTCCTTATTATGCGTCCGGTGAATTTCCGCTCTTCAAAGCCTTGTTTGAGAGCGCTTCCGCATTGACTACTACAGGGGTAAGCTCTGTGTTGGAGGGAGAACCTTATCCCGAGAGTCTTTTGCTTTGGCACCAGATTAATCAATGGCTGGGTGGTATCGGAGCCATTATTATCTTTGCGGTTATCATGCCGCAATTGGGTTCCAGCGCTGCCAATTTATTCTCGGCAGAAGTGCAGGGAAATTCGGCCGAAAAAACGATGCCGCATGTGCGGGAAGCTGTGCGGGTCATGGTGCTGCTGTATGTGGGCATGACGGCTTTGGAGACATTTATTCTTCTGTTATTGGGGCAGCCTCTGGATATGGCGCTGAAACTGGCTGCGACGACCATTTCTACCAGCGGTTATCTGCATCATCGCACGTATTTGATGGAATGTAATAATTCTGTTTTGGAAGTGGCACTGGTTCTGTTTATGGTGATAGGAAGCTGTAACTTCATTTTATATTATCGCTTTTTACAAAAACGCTTCGATGTGTTTAAACGGGATACAGAACGAAACTGGTATTTGGGTTTATTATTTGCCATGACTTTGTTGGTTGCCTGGGATCTTTGGAATAACAGTATCTACAGTTTTGGTCAATCCCTGCGGCACAGCTTATTTCAGGTGACCGCAATCATGAGTACTGCCGGATTGGCGACACAAGACTTCAGCGAATGGCCGGCTTTTAGCCGTATTCTTTTGTTCTATGGGGCAATCATCGGGGGATGTTCCGCTTCTACAGCCGGAGGTGTGAAGGTTTCCCGTCTGGTAGTTTTGCTGAAAGTCTGTGGGCAGGAGATACTCAGGACGCTGCATCCACGAATGGTCAGTGTAATCACGATGAGTGGCCGCCCGGTTCCGTCGCAGGCGATCATTGGTGTGGGACGTTATTTCTTTTTGTATTTTATCGTGTTTATCGTATTATCCATGCTTTATTCTCTGACCGGGGAAGATATGCTGGAATCCATGGCCACGGTTGTTGTTTTCTTAAGTAATGTGGGGTCGGCGTACGGGATTATGGGCGAAGGGACGACTTTTGCGGCGCTGAACTGGTTCGGTTACTTGATTTTATATATTACCATGATCATGGGACGCATAGAGTTATTTGCGTTGGTCATGTTTCTGCATCCTGATTTTTGGTCGAAAAAACGAAGCTGGTAAGAGGTGTAGTTTTGGATATTCGGATCGTGGCTTATTTAATGAGCCGTCTGGTTTTTTTCCTGGGAGTGCTGTATGTTATCCCCTGGGTAATTTCCATGTACTGTGAAGACCGATGCACCGATATATTTTTGACTTGCGTATGCGGCTGTAATTTCGTCGCATATCTTTTGCGTCATTATGGTCGGTTTGATAAATTTACACAAACGATTTCCAACCGGGAAGGGATGGCGACGGCGGCTTTTTCCTGGGTACTCTGTGCTTCTCTTGCGGGGATGCCGTATTGGATGTCCGGGATGCTGGATCTTTCCTCTTCTTTTTTTGAAGGGATGTCGGCGATGACGACGACCGGCGCTACGGCGATTGACAGTTTGCAGGTATTGCCGCGGAGCATTCTCTTCTGGCGTGGTCTGACACACTGGCTGGGAGGCCTGGGAATTATCGTTATTTTTATCTCCCTTTTACCGCGTATGGCGGACGGTGCCGTTCATCTGTTTTATGCGGAAACTACGGGCTTCAGTGAAGACAAATTGTTGCCCCGTTTGAAAAGCACGGCTCAGATCCTGTTTTTCATTTATGTCAGTCTGACTGCGACAGAATCTATTTTGCTGTATCTTTGCGGCATGGATGCGTTTGATGCGATCAATCACGCTATGGCTACGATTGCTACGGCGGGATTTTCCACCCATGACAGTTCGTTATCTTATTTTGACAGTCCCCTGATTGAACTGGTGATGTTTGTTTTTATGATTTTAGCGGCAGCAAATTATACATTATACTATCGCATGTATTATAAGGGCTGGCGGTCTTTGTGGCAGGATGAAGAGTTTCGTTCTTTTTTACTGTTGGTCCTGTCTACCGCTTGTTTTGTCAGCACCGTGATTTTTATTCAGACGCCGGAAACTTTCTTTCAGTCCGTGCGTCATGGATTTTTTATGGTGGCGTCCTTTGCTTCGACAACGGGCATTGTTTCTACCGATTATGAGCAGTGGCCGACCATCGCAAAATTGGCCCTGGTCATCCTGTACTTTACCGGGGGCTGCGCCGGTTCCACTTCGGGCGGAATTAAAATTTCCCGCTTTGTTGTTTTGTTGCGGATGACTTGGGTGGAACTAAAGCGGGTATTGCATCCCAAAATGTTATTCACTGTGAAGTTCGGTGGGAAAACGCTGCCCAATCCGGTGCTCGCTTCCATCAGTCGTTTTTTCTTTTTATATATTATCAGCGTGGTGGTTCTTTCTACGTTATTTGCCGCCACGGGGATATCTCTTACTGAAGCCGTCTTTGGGGTGCTGGCCTGCATCAGCAGTTGCGGTTCCGCCTTTGGGGGGATTGGTGTAGAAGGCAATTTTTCGCATATTTCGGCGATGGGGAAAGTCATCCTTTCCTTTGCCATGTTGTTGGGGCGTTTGGAGTTATATACTGTATTAGCGCTTTTCCGAAAGGAATTTTGGCATATCAACAGCCGGTGGTGACCTGGCGGCTGTTGAGGCGGAGGTTTAGTTGAGCGGTAAAGTAGTATTATATATATTAGGTAAAATCATATCGTTCCTGGGGTTTGTGTTTTCCGTTCCCTTGCTTTTAAGTTTTGCCTATGCGGATGGAATGCAGGCCGCTTTTTCTGTTTGTATGGGGCTGTGTTTTCTCATTGGCTGGGTTTTTACCCGGACGGGAACACCTTATTTTTATGGGAAGGAATTGACGAACCGAGAGGGTATTCTTACGGTGGTGCTGTCCTGGGTGATCGCCGCTCTTTTTTCTGCGCTGCCTTTTGTTTTGACGGGGACGTTGGATCCCGCGGGTGCTTTTTTTGAAGCTATGTCCGGCTTGACGACTACGGGAGCTACCGCATTGGCGGAGATCGCAGGACTGCCGATCAGCCTTTTATTCTGGCGCAGTTGGATGCACTGGCTGGGAGGCTTAGGGATCATAGTCATTTTTATTGCGCTGCTGCCGGGAATTTCCGGCGGGGCCGCGCATCTTATCAACGTGGAAGGTACCGGTTTTGAAGATGAGAGGATTTTGCCCCGACTGCAGAAAACGGCCAGGGCCCTGTTTTATATTTATGGTTTGATTACGGCAGTTACCGCCGCATTGCTGTTGTGCAACGGGCTTACCCTTTTTGATGCGGTGACCCACGCCATGTCGGCTATCGCTACCGGGGGATTTTCTTCTTATAATGACAGTGTGGCCCATTTTCGCAGCGCGCCGGTAGAGATCATTTTGGGCATTGCCATGGTGATCGCGGGGGGGAACTTTGCTCTTTACTACAAAATTCTGCACAGAGGACCGGGGATTCTCTGGCGGGATGATGAATTTCGCTGGTATATCACACTTTTATTTCTTTTAGTGGGCGTTGTGACGCTGGATCTGGTGTGGGAAACGCACATGGGGGTCGGCAGCAGTTTGCGGACTGCTTTTTTCCAGGTGGCATCGTTTGTTTCTACGACAGGTTTTGTTTCGGAAGATTATGATCACTGGCCGGCTTTGGCTAAGACTTGTCTATTGATGCTGTATTTTACGGGGGCTTGCGCCGGTTCTACGGCCGGCGGCATTAAAATGTCCCGTTTTGTCGTTTTGTATCGGGGAGTGAAGACCGGTATACTGCGTGTGCTCCATCCCCATGAAGTGAGGGGCGTGTACTACAATGGCAGAAAGATTGATGGCAGTGTGTTTAGTCTGGTAGTGAATTTTTTCTATCTTTATATTGGTACATTTATTGTGTTTTCGGCTGCTGTAGTGGCGACCGGCACCGGTATCGGCACGGCGGTGACCGGGGTGGCGGCCTGTATCAGCAGCACCGGCCCGGGCTTTGGACCGATCGTTGGCGCCGTGGGGAATTATTCAACGCTTCCGGCTGTTGCCAAGCTTCTTCTGGCATTTGTTATGTTGTTAGGACGGTTGGAAATGTACGCGGTCCTGGTCTTGTTTCACAGGGGATTTTGGCGGGGGACCAGCCGCTGGTAAAAAGAAAGGATTATTTTATACATGAAATGGCATGAATTGGCTTATGGAAAGAGTACGCAAAAGGTTTTACTGCCGGAAGAACATGTCCTCTACGATTTACAGGGGAAAGATGCGGATGTAGAAAAGGATATTGCCGCAGCGGCATTAAAAGCTCTGCGAGCGCCAATTGACAGCGAACCGTTAGGCAAGATCGTAAAACCCGGGGATAAGGTAGCGATCATCGTCAGTGATGAAACGCGTCTTTGTTATACGGATCAGTTTTTGCCGGTAATTGTGGAAGAATTGCATCAACATGGAATCCCGGATCAGGATATTGATGTGATCATCGCCACGGGGACCCACCGCGGGCAGACGCCGGCGGAAGATATTCTGGTTTTGGGTGAAGCGATGGTGAAACGGCTGCGGATCCATCAGCATGACTGCAGGGATAAGGCAAACCTGCAATATATGGGGACAACGTCCCGGGGCAATGAGGTTTACATTAATAAGGTCGCGGCGCAGGCGGATAAAGTTATTGCCACCGGCGCCGTCACACTGCATCCCATGGCCGGTTTTGGGGGCGGACGTAAGGCCGTGGTCCCGGGTATCGCCGGTCTGGAAACGATCAACTGCAACCATGTCCTGGCCTTGTCGGAAAAGCCGGGCGCCGGCTGTGATCCCAATGTCTGTACGGCAAAGCTGACAGGCAATCCTTTTCATGAAGATCTGATGGAATGTGCGGAGTTTCTTGCTCCTGATTTTCTGTTCAATGTGGTGCTGACCAGTGAAGGCGGATTATATGAGGTGGTTGCCGGCAACTGGAAAACGGCTTTTGCCAAAGGTTGCAAGGATTTGCTGGACATCAGCGGCGTACCCATTAAGGAACAGGCAGATGTGGTCATCGCCAGCGGGGGCGGTTACCCGAAGGACATTAATCTGTATCAGGGGACCAAGACCCATATGAACGTGGACCTGGCCGTTAAACCGGGCGGTATCGCGATTATTTTGCTGGAATGCCCGGACATTAAAGAACCGGCGATTTTTACCGATTGGCTGTTAAAAAGTGACTTGCAAAAAATCGAGCAGTCTGTACGGGACAATTTTTCCATGGCCGCTTTTGTGGCCTATAAGAGCCGTTGCATCATAGAGTCTCATACTGTGTATCTGGTGACCCGGAAGGAAAATTTCGAGTTTGTACGGCAAACCGGGCAGATACCGGTAGAAACGGCAGAAGAAGCCTGGCAGCTGGCGCAGCAGAGGCTGGCCGCGGCGGGTAAAACCGATTATACGATCACATTGATGAAGCATGCGCCGGTGACTTTGCCGGTCTGGGAGAGATAAGAATGGCGTTATATAAAATACCTTATGGAAAAAGTGAACAGACGGTGGAGTTGCCGGAAGAACATGTGGCGCAGGTCCTTTTGCCGCCGGCCACGGGAAAGACGCAGTCGATTGAGGCGTTGATGGCGGAAGCGTTGGCTTCTCCCATCGGTACGCCGACCCTGGATAAAATGATTACCGCCGGGGATACCGTGGTGATCGTGGTCAGCGATATTACCCGTACCTGGGCCCGTTTTGATTTATTTGTCCCTATCCTGGTAAACGAGTTGAACCGACTGGGGGTACCCGATCAGGACATCAGTGTTATTATTGCTACAGGAAAACACCGCCTCAATACGGAGCAGGAAAAAGAGGAGATCCTGGGCAGCGAACTGTATCATCGTGTCAAAGTCTATGACCATGATCCCGCTACGGAAGCCTGCTGTTACTTGGGAACGACCGGGCGGGGGACACCGGCCTGGATCAATAAACGGGCGGCAGAAGCCGATAAAGTCATTTTGACGGGGGGCTTGTCACCGCATATTTATGCCGGTTTTGGCGGGGGACGTAAAAGCGTATTGCCGGGTATCGCCGGAGCCGAGTCGATCAATCACAACCATAATCTGGCGCTGACGGATGAGATTGGCGGCGGTGTCAATCCGGATACCTCCATTATGCGGCACGAGGGAAACCGTGTCAGTGAGGATATGTGCGAGGTGACAGCGCTTCTCAACCCCTGTTTTCTGGTTAATGTCATCGTGGATTTCCAGGGTAATTTTTATAAGGTGATGGCCGGACACTGGTATGAAGCCTGGCTCCGGGGCACCAAAGAAGTGATGTGCCTCCAGGGTGTGCCCACACGAACAAAGAGCGACGTGGTTATTGTTTCCGGCGGCGGTTATCCCCGGGATATCAGTTTATATCAGGGGATGAAGTGCTATGCGCCGGCCGCGGCTGCGTTGAAAGAAGGGGGTATTCTGATTGCGGTACTGCGCTGCCAGGATATGACCGAACCTCCTGCCTTTTTTGAGAGTTTTTGTTATTCGGATCTGACCGAGATGGAAAAGGCGGTGCGGGCGAACTTTACGGTACCGTTTTATGTGGCATTTTATATGTGCTGTCTGGCTCGTTCCTTTACTATTATTCTGGTCACCGAACCGGAAAACTTCGCGAATGCAAAGAAAACCGGCGCGATCCCTGCGGCTACGTTGGAAGAGGCCTGGCAACTGGCACGGCAGAAACTGGTGGAACAAAAGAGGGCAGATTACACGATCAATATTATGCCTTATGGGGGAGATACGCTGCCTTTGTATGAAAAGTAAAAAGAAGATAAAGCGGCAAAAAAGATGAGGCGGATAAGAATAAAACGGTCGCTAAAAGTGGCTAAATAATAAAATTAATTAAATAAAATAATCCGCTATTGATATTTGATTCTGATAGTGATACAATAAAGTAGAATTAGGTCAAATGTGGCCTTTTCATCATATACTGCTTAGATAAGAAAGCGCGGTTGAATGATTTCGCGGGTACGGAGGAAACTTGGCAACTCGCGTACTGTAGAAAAATTCTCAACCTTCTTTCCTTACTTTAAGCGGCAAAATATCATAGTTCCTAAAGGAGGAAATTGTAATGAAAAAATCTTTAGTATTAGCCATGGCTATGGCCCTGGGTGTAACCGCTTCGGCGTATGCTGCCAATCCGTTTACCGACGTACCGGCCGGTCATTGGGCCTATGACAGCATTGCCAAACTGGCTGCTGCCGGCGTGATTGAAGGTTATGGCGACGACACCTTCCGCGGTGATCGTCTGATGACCCGTTACGAAATGGCGCAGATTGTGGCGAAAGCAATGGCCAAAGGCGCGAATGTCGACCGTCTGGCGGCGGAATTCGCTGACGAACTGGATGCCCTGGGTGTTCGCGTAGCAGCCCTGGAAAAGAAATCCGACAACGTAAAGATCACCGGTGAGATCCGTGCGCATTATGCCAGCTCTAATCACGATGATTTCAGTGATAACCATGAAGCAGGACTGCGTACCCGTCTGTATTTTACCGGTGCTGTGAATGACAACTGGAATTATGTAGCCCGTCTGGAAAACCAACAGTATTTTAACAAGAGCTACGAAGGTGAAGATAAAGATGTTAATATTAACGTAGCACAGCTGGAAGGCCGTCTGGGCGGTTTGAACGTGGTGGCCGGCCGTCAGGATGACGGTTTTGCCGATGGGTACATTTATGACAGTGATTTCGATGGCGTAACCGTTTCGTATGGGGATAATGTATATGTTGCCGGTACTTATGGCAAACCTACCGGTGTAGAAGAGGATTTCCACGAGTTCTGGCAGGCGGAGATCGGCACCAATGCCGGCAACTTTGCCGATGTGAAAGCCGGTTACATGTCTTTCCGTGATAAAAATGAGTGGGCCGGTAACAAAGAAAAAGACAACATCTGGTATGTGGGCGCCAATTTCAATCTGGCAGATGATGTGGCTCTGAACGGCATGTATCTGAAATCTAACGCGGATGAATTCAATGGTAAGAAAGTAGATGACGACGGGTTTGTCGTAGGTCTGTCCTTTAAAGGGGCTGATCCGGCAGAACCGGGCACCTGGGGCTTAGGAGCCAATTACTATGATCAGGGGCGGACTACATATCTGGCCCATACCATTGATGGCTGGACAGACAGCGACTTTGGCTTTAAAGGCTGGTCTGTAGGTGGTGATGTGACCGTTGCCAAAAACATGATCGCCAACGTAACGTACTATGATACCAAGAGCAAAGGCGACATGGACAAAGACAAACACCATGTACTGTGGAGCGAACTGAGCATTATGTTCTAAGGCGCAGGTAAACGGGTCGCGAGACAGACATTACGTCATAAAAATATAATGTCAAGATGATCTATTTTGAAAAATGAAAAAAGGAAACTGCGAAAGCAGTTTCCTTTTTTTGTACAATAAAAACAAATAGAAAATATTACTAATTATTTACCATATAACCATTGTAGTAAAAAACTGATTGTGCTATAATTCTTAATAGTAATTGTTGTTTATTAAATAAAAAGTTTAAGGTTTTTTACGTTAATCAGTATTATTTTACGATGGAGGTCCTGGTAAAATGAATTTTTTTGCAACCGGCTTAGACTACTTTGTTAAGGGCGGCCCGATTATGTATCCCTTGCTGCTTTGTTCCATTGCCGCCATTGCGATTTGTGTAGAACGGTATTTATTTTTTAAGAAGGCGGATAGTGGACGGGAATTTACAAAACAATTCTGCGCCTATGTGGAACAGGATAATTGGGTAGATGCCAAGCACCTTGCAGATACTACACAAGGTGAAATTGCCAAATTAGCGACGATTGTTATGGCGCGTTACGGCAATTTTGAACGCTTGGAAAGTTTTGTACAGGTGCGGGCGGAGCGTGCTCTGGATAAATTTGAAAATCGTTTAAACTATCTGAATGTCATTGTTACACTGGCCCCGGTACTGGGTTTATTAGGCACAGTAACCGGTATGATTGGGTCTTTTAATCACTTCAGCCAGCGTCTGGACAACCCGCTGGCTGTTACCGCAGGCATTGGCGAAGCGTTGATCACCACTGTGTTCGGTTTATGCATTTCCATCATAGCCATTTGCATGTATGCCTATTTTAATCGCCGCCTGACCAGTATTTCTATAAATGTAGGGGAAATGAGCAACACGTTGCTGGAAGCGATAGAAAAAAATCTGGATAAGCAGGAAGGGAAATAAGATGATCAAATTGAAAGAGCGAGGCAAAAAGACGCCTGAAATCATGCTCAGCCCGATGATCGATATGATGTTCCTGCTGCTGATTTTTTTCATCGTCAGCGCCATGTATATGAGTGAGTTGCGGACGATACCTGTTAAACTGCCGGTGGCTACGGAAACCATCACACAAAGCAGCGTGAAGTTTACCGTTACGATTAAGGATGATGGAGCCTATTGGTTAGGGGACAAAGTTATCGACCGGGGGCAGCTGATCGCAAAAGCAAAAGAAGCCCAGTCTAAAGACAAAAATTTTTCTGTCGTGATTCGGGCGGATGAAAATGTACAATATAAAACGGTGATCGGGTTGCTGGATTCCTTTAAGAAAGCAGGAATCAGCCGGATTGGATTAGCGACAGATAAAGGAAATAAAAATGCGACTAAACCATGACGATAAAAGAGGTTTGCTCTTTTCCGTTATTTTTCACATTATCTGCTGCGGTTTGGTAGGGGTAATCGCCTTAAGTACTCTCCATTCCTATTCTCAGGAGCCTATTTATGACGTAGCCCTGATGGATGGCGGCGATGCGGCTCCGGAGATTGAGGAACAAAAGCAGGAAGAGCCGGAGGAAGAAGAGGAAGAAGAAGTCATACCTCAAAAAGATGATATTGTAGAAAAACGTGAAACGCCGATCAGGAAAAAAGTAGAAAAACCCAAAACCAGTAAGCCAAAATTTACAGCGAAAGGCGGAACCGGCAAAGGAACAAGCCCTGGTCTGAACAAAGGCGGTCAGGGGGCAGGACAGGGACCGGCCGGTAATGAGATCCAGGCTCCGGCAGTGCCTCCCAGAGTGACCCGCTCCCGGATGCCGGTGTATCCCAGCGCTGAACAGCAAAAAGGGGTTAAGGGACAGGTGGTAGTCCGTTTTCTGGTGGGGAAAGACGGCGGGGTAGAATCTATTGTTCTGGCTCGATCCAGTGGCAGCGGCGCACTGGATCAGGCAGCCTTAAACGCAGCCGGCGGCTTTCGTTTCCGCCCCGGACTGGACGGGTATGGGCGACCGATCCGTTGCTATGCGTACCAGCCTTTTGCTTTTCAGTAAGGTTGGCGAGTTATATAGCGGTTGATCCCATATATTGGTTAATTGCTAAAGTTAAGTTGTTTTTTTGATTAATACTGTTTATTCGGCAAGCAATTTGTGTTTTGTGTACAATATACTTTAAAGTATATGTGCTAATTAATATAAAAATGTAATTTTTGCAACAATATTTATTTTGCCTCTCATCCCTTTATGCTATATAATAAGTAGCTATAGGGATTATTTTTTTGTACTAAAATAAAAAGGAGTATGCAACATGAAAATTTCACAGCGCGCATTGGGATTAACGACTTCACCGATCCGCAAATTGGCACCTTATGCAAATGAAGCCATCAGGGCAGGGAAAAAAATTTATCATCTGAATATCGGGCAGCCTGATATTCCTACTTCGCCTAAGTTTATGGATGCCATCCGGGCCTTTAACGATAAAGTAATTGCGTATGGCGCTTCACAGGGGGATCCGGCTCTTATCCGGGCGATTCAGCGGTATTATGCCGGCTGGGGCATGGAGTTTGCCGAAAAGCATATTTATATTACGAATGGGGGCAGCGAAGCCCTTGAATTTGCGGCGTTGAGTTTATGTGATCCCGGCGAAGAACTGTTAGTGTTTGAGCCGTATTATGCGAACTATTCTTCCTTCGGGAAGTTGGCGGGCGCGGAAATCAAGGCTGTTCCCACCAGTGCGGAAGATGGCTATCGCCTGCCCGAAGAAGAAGAGATAGAAAAATATATAACGGACAAAACAAGGGCCATTTTGTTAACAAATCCGGGCAATCCTACCGGGGTAGTGTATGACAAACAGGAGATGGATCGTATTGTCCGACTGGTAACAAAGTATGATCTGGCGTTGATCGCTGACGAAGTCTATCGCGAGTTCGTGTATGATGGTGACTATACGAGCTTTGGTACGTATAAAGAAATTGAGCAGAACCTGATCCTGATCGATTCTGTTTCGAAACGGTACAGTGCCTGCGGCGCCCGTATCGGTTGCATCATAAGCAAAAATGAAGAGCTTTGTGCTCAGTTGAATAAATTATGTCAGGCACGCTTATGCGCGCCTGCGGTGGAACAGATCGGCGCGGCTGCTTTGTATGAAACGCCGGCTTCGTATCTGGAAGAAGTGAATCAGGAGTATAAAAAACGCAGGGATACCATTGCTGCAGGCCTGGCCAAGATACCCGGCCTGACATCTTCCCAGCCCAAGGGAGCGTTTTATGTCATGGTCAAACTGCCGGTGGATGATGCGGAAAAATTTGCCATTTGGATGCTGAAAGACTTTGCGATGGATGGAGAAACGGTTATGATCGCTCCGGGCAACGGTTTTTATGCGACTCCGGGCAAGGGAATCGATGAGGCGCGGATCGCTTATGTGCTGAAGTGCGAAGAGCTCGACCGGGCCATGGAGCTTTTAGCGGCGGGTTTAAAAGCCTATCCGGGGCGGAAACAGTAAGTTGTCTTTAAGATTTTTATCGCATAGAAATTTGAATGGGACTGTGGAATCGGTTTGCCGGCATGTTTTGCAACTCATAAAATCGGCAATAAAGTAAAAAGTTAAAAACTCCTCTTGACTATGTTCCAAGTATATAGTGTATCCTGAAGATAACAAGAAGAAAGGGTAGTGAGAGTGGCCCGGTTCTTGGACAATAATTTAGTTAAAGGAGGAATAGACTATGACTCACCCAAAATTTGAGATTCCGAAAGATCCTCATGGAAAGGCTCGTTATGAAAGTGCTTTGCGGCACGCGGAAGCGGCTAAAAAAGCCGGTAAATCCAGCGAAGAGATCCATGCTGTATTTAAAAAAGTAATGGCTTTCAATCCGTTGGATATTGACTCCATTCCCAAAGATAAAGCGCATGCGAAATATCGCAGTGCCATGATTCATGTAAAGAAAGCCATGGAAGCCGGCAAATCCAGCGATGAAATCCATGAAATTTACCGTAAGGTCCTGAACAGTGACGGTACCGGTAAATGCGGGCACAAAGCATAAGCGCTGTATTGAGCGGAAGTGCAAACATATTCTGAACAAGGGGATACTCCCTGTTTCGATGTGTCTGACGCAAATTTAAAATACCCCTGATTGTGTGTTCCTGTTGATTACAAGTACACGCGTCAGGGGTATTTTTTGCATAATAAAAGTTGGGGCAGCTATGGGCCACCCCAACATTTATTAGAGAACCACATTTATTATAAAACCGGACTTTTGGCTTAAGAAAGTACGTCAGGTGTCTTTGACCGGATGGACTTGCAAAAAGAGTCTGGTCACATATTCCTGTGGATTTTTGGTAAGCCAATGGTTGGTGATGGGCTGGATGTAGATAGTATCAGCCGGCGTCAGCGCCTTTTGCCGGAGAAATTCACTCAGCTCACGGCTTAGTTTTTTGGCGTTGCTGTAAAACGTGCCATGAAACGTAGCTTCGCAATAAAGACCGGTAGGAAGCGGCGTAAGTTGAAGATGATTATGGTGTTTTAAGAACCCTCGCTGCTTTTGAAGTTGGCGCAGATTGTCCGATAACACGGAAAAGAAACCAATGGAAAGCGTGGAGACTTTTTCTGCCAGAAAATCCTGTGTACGGATTATCCAGCCCGGATTTTTTTCTAAGATTGACCGGTTATGAATATTTTTATGCGAAGCCCTGGCAAAGAGAAGGACGCGTTCCTTGCTGTTTCCGAGATCGTCTACATATGCGATCTGCGCCAATCGTTCCTCTTCCTGCTTGAGAATAAACGTTTCTGAAACAGGCTCCGGATTTTGCTCAAACTTTTGCCGGATCGCACTGATAGAGCGGCAGATGCGTTCATTTTCCTGAATCACGGCATGACATTCTGCTTCGCGCTTATTGAGAAGTTCCGAGAGTGTAGCTTCTCCGCGGTTTTGCAGGTAATGGCGTATATCATTAATGGATAAATTCAGTTTGCGTAAATTAACGATGATTTCCAAGTCCAGGTATTGGGCGATAGAATAGTGGCGATAGCCATTTTCAGCGATAAAATCGGGAGAGAGCAGCTTGATTCTATCATAATAAAGCAGGCTTTGTTTGGAAATATCAAACATAGCGGCTAATTCACCGGCGGTAAAATAACTGGAAGAAAAATTTCCCTTCGTTTTATTCATAATCACTCCTCTTTAACTTGACCATATAATAAGTATATAGTTTAATATATATGTAAATATTGTAAAATAAATTATATCATATGGAGTAAGTGGATGGAAGAGATACCGGTGATCCGCAACTTAATATTAAGCCTGACAGGGGCATGCAATTATGCCTGTACCTATTGTTATGCGGCGTTTCATCCGGCGGCGGCGATGAAAAAGGAAGTGGCTTTACGGGCGGTGGATATGGCAGGGCAAACGGGCCTGCCCTTTATTTTGCAATTTACCGGTGGTGAACCGTTATTGGCATTTGATACGATTAAAGCGGTGACTGCAAGAGTAGAAGAATGCAGGTACCCGGCCATTTTGCAGCTGCAGACCAATGCTTCTTTGATGACAGATGCGATGGCGAAATATCTGAAGAAACATAAGATCGCGATAGGGGTCAGTTTGGACGGACGTCCTGCTGTAAACGATGCGTTGCGAAAGGTCAAAGATGGCAGCAGCGCTTCCCAGGCTACGATACGGGGGATTCGTCTTTTGGCGGCCCATCAGATTGCAATAGGGCTGACCTGTGTTGTGACACGGACAAATGTAAAAGACTTAGCCGGTATTATACAGATGGCGTATTATCTGGGGAATGTGCGTCAGATCGGGTTCGATCTGCTCCGCTGCGCAGGGCGGGGTACGGGCCTGGAACCGGCTGATCCGGCGGAAGTAACAAAAGCGATGCAGGAAGTGTATGCCCTGGCACAGGCCCTGGAAAAAGCGACCGGTGTTCACATCCATTTTTCCCAGTTGGACCGCATGTGCAAAGTTTCTGCGGGTCAGGGCTGCGTGTTCGGGCATTGCTATACAATGCACGGGGAGGGTGCTTACGTAGCCTCTGACGGTAAGATTTATGCCTGTTCGTCTTTGGTGGGCGAGCCGCAGTATCTGATTGGCGATGTATGTAACGGCGGGTTTGACATAGAAAAAGCAAAAAAGGTAGGCGAGCAGGTGGCAGCGGCGATGCAGGCCTGTAGAGAATGTAAGCTTTTCGGCGTTTGCGGCGGCGGTTGTTTTACCCGCTGGCGGGGACACGGTGGAAAAGCTGCGGAAGAATGCGCGATGTATCGGGTGTTCTCCCGCCATGTATAAAAAGTATCTGTTGGGTTCAGTTTATTTCAGACAGCGATTGCAAGGTTTAGTTAAGGTCAGGTGTCTATGAAAATAATACAGGAAAGCAACGGTCTAAAAAAGTTACTTAAAAGGGACGGTCAGGTATTTCAGGAAAAGCGGAAGACCCTGTCGGATACACAAAAGAAAACGGGGCGGAGGTTGCAGGGATGGTTTGCTTTTTGTGTACGGTATATAAGCCTCTGTCTAGTGGCTCTTTTTTATGTTCTGCTCACAGGGTGTGCGGGTACGGAGTATAAAAATCCGGCCGGTGGCAAGGATACTGCCCTGGCAGGAGCGGGTAAAAATTCCTCGGCGGTTTCCGCTGCGGAAACTTTTAGCGGACAAAATTATACGGTTACGGATGACGCAGGGCATACCGTAACGTTGAAGGGAAAACCAAAGCGGATCGTTTCTGTGACCTATGGCACCGATGAAATTTTGAAAGTTTTGGCCGGCCCTACACGAATCGCAGCTTACAGTAAGTATGCAGGCGATCCGGAGATTTCGTTTTTGAGTCGTCAGGATATTGCCCAGGTAGGGTGTCAGGCGCAGGAAAATGCGGAAACAATTTATGCCTTACAGCCGGATCTGGTCGTGGTTTCTACTGCTTCACCGCCCGATATGGTTTCTGCACTGGAGCAAATGGGGTTGTCGGTCTATATAGCAGGGAGCCCTAAAAATGTCGATCAGATGAAACAAAAAGTGTACCGCCTGGGACTTGCGGTAGGAGAAGAAGAAAAAACAAAGGCTTTGCTGAGAAGAATGGATGAGCGTTTGGCGGCCTTGGATAAGAGGCTTTCTGTGATTACAGACAGAAAAAGAAAAGTAGCAGTGGCCTTCACTATGAGTGGACCTATGGGACGCAAAGGGGACCTGTTCGATTCCATGCTCCGGGCGGCGCATGTGATTAACGGGGCGGCGGTTTCCCATCCCCTGGGAATAAAAGGGCAGATCAGTAAAGAGCAGGTCGTGGAGATCAATCCGGATATTTTCATTTTGCCGACCTGGAATTACGATCCTCATCAGGATACGCACACATTTAACCGGGAGATAGCGGAAGATCCGGCATTCTCTAATGTGAAGGCCGTTAAAAATAAGCAGCTGCTGCCGATCTCAGATCGATACCGTTATGTAGCCAGCCACCACATTGTGGATGCCATAGAAAATATAGCGTATACCGTTTATCCGGAAGTGTTTCCCGAAGGAAGGCCTGTGGATCAGGAGTGAAGCAGGTAAATTCATACACAGGGATCAACGGAAATAAAAGGCTTAAAATAAGGCGTAAGAGTCGCACGAAAGAATATAAAGATAAGAACAGGTGGTCATCTTGCTTAAAAATAAGAAATCAGCCGTATGTCTGTTAGGGATTATTTTGGTATGTGTCGCTGCCGTTTCCCTGACTGTGGGACAAATTGATATGCCGGTAAAAAATACGCTGGCTGTGGTCTTTCATCAGTTGGGGCTGCCTTTTTTTACGGCGCAGGATTTTACCCGGGAACAACTGGCGGTAGTCTGGTTTATCCGCATGCCCCGCATGCTGGTAGGGGTGTTGGTGGGAGCCGCCTTGGGGATTTCCGGCGCGGTGATGCAGGGGATTTTCAGTAACCCTCTGGCAGACCCCGGCATTATCGGCATTTCGTCCGGCGCAGCCACAGGGGCGGTCCTGGCTATTGCTCTGGGGGTCACTTCGCAGAGCATGTTCATGATGCCTGCCTTTGCTTTTTGCGGCAGTCTTTGCGCAGTGACGTTGACGGTGTTTTTAGCGACCCGTAACGGCAAGATCCCGGTGATGACGTTGTTATTGGCCGGCGTGGCAGTGGGGATGCTGCTGGGGGCCATCACATCCGGTATTTTAACCTTTATCAACGAACAAAAATTACAGCAATATCTTTTCTGGATGGTCGGCGGCTTGGATTACCGGCGCTGGGAGCATGTATATCTGGCTGCCGGACCGGTCTGTGCGGGGATCGGCGTCATGTTGCTGCTGGCCCGCCATTTGAATGTGCTGGTATTAGGAGAAACGGAAGCCCGTTCGGTAGGAATGCCGGTAGTTTATTTTCGCATGGGCCTGTTGTTGGTCGCGGCCATGACTACCGCCACTTCTGTTTGTGTCAGCGGCAGCATTGGTTTTGTAGGCCTGGTGATGCCGCATATGATGCGTATGCTGTTGGGACCTGACCATCGTGTGCTTTTGCCGGCCAGCGCATTAGGCGGCGCACTGTTCCTTGTTATCTGCGATTCGTTGGGGCGAGTGGTTCTGGCTCCTGCGGAAGTGCGCGTAGGAATCATGACAGCTTTGTTGGGAAGTCCTTATTTTTTATATTTACTGCGTAAAATGCAGAGAGAAAAATTATAAAGACAGGAACATAAAAATCAGAATCAGGCCACTGAGAATCCATAAAAACATACAGAAACAGATAAGAACAGATAAAAAAACAAAACTGGAAAATATAAAAAACGCACGAGAAATAAATCGTACAGGAAATAATAAATAGATGAATTGCCACGCAGATTCATTTAAAGAAAGCAGAGGCTGAAACTATGAGCAAAATTTTATTTTTGACGAATGTGATCCGTCGGATGGGCATGATGCAGCAAGCCCTGGAGAAAGCACAGAACGCCGGACGATTACTAGGCGACAGCGCTTGCTGGTGGGTCACTGATACTACAGAATGGACAAAAGAAAACGCCGAGCGTTTAAAAGGCACGGATTTTCTGATGCTGAAATGGATGGGAAGCGGTCTGACGACTACTTTTCTGAAAAAAGTGAAAGAATATGCCCAAAAGCACAAGATACCTTACTATATCGATGCAGCCGGCGGGGATGATGCCGATTTAATCGGAGGCCTGACAGCGGAGCAGGAGAAAACGATCACTTTATATACCATATATGGTGGAGAAAAAAATCTCTACAACCTATGGCAGTATATGGATTCCGTTGTGACAGGTCAGACTTCTGACATCGAAAAACCGAACCCGGTCCACTGGGCGGGTATTTTTCATCCGGATGCCAAAAAGGTGTATACCGAACTGGCGGAATACGAGAAGGATTTTTGTCAGCCGGGACGTCGTACGTTAGGCTTTATGTTTTACCGTGACGAATGGGTCTGGGGGGATTTGGAGTACCAGAGCCTCATGGTACGGGAAATTGAAAAACAGGGAATGAACGTGATCTGCGTCTTTTCCAACGGAATGCCGAATAAGGAGCTGGGGATGCCGTCCTTGCCGGAAGTATTTCACCGGTTTTTCTTTCGGAACGGGGTTCCCGTGGTCGATGTTTTTATCAATACAACCAAATTTTCCCTGACCAGCAGCGGCGCATTGGAGGTAGAGTTCCTTAAAAAATGGAATGTGCCGGTGATCCAGGCTTATACGCTGATTTCTTCTTACGAAGAATGGAAAGCTGCCTTTGACGGGATGAATGCGATGGAGGTTTCCATTTCTGTTTCCTTGCCGGAATTTGACGGTATCTGCCACGGCGTACCGATTGCTACGAAAAAAGTGTTGGAAAATGGGGATGTTTGTTACCTTCCTATTGCAGAACGGATCCGACATATGGTGCGCAAAGCCGGGAAATGGGCCGCGTTGCGGCATATCGCCAATCAAGATAAAAAGGTGGCTATTATCTTCCATAACTATCCGCCTAAAAACTCGAATATCGGCAGCGGTCTGGGGCTGGATACGGTGGAAAGTGTCCGCCGCCTGCTGGTCAATATGCAAAAGAGAGGTTATAAGGTTGATTTTATCCCGAAAGACGGGAAAGAGTTTATTGAGCTTCTTACCCGTCACGCCACCAACGATCGTTCGATGCTGAACGACAGGCAACTGGCAGAAGCCAACAAAATTACCGGAAAAGAGTACGGTGAGTTTTATCACACCTTTGAACAGCCGGTACAGGAACAATTGAAAAAAGACTGGGATGAGGCGCCGGGTCATGTGATGGAATACGATGGGAAGCTTTTGGTACCGGGCACGATGGATGGCAATGTGTTTATTACTGTACAGCCGCCCCGCGGATTTGGGGAAGATCCGTCCAAGATTTATCATTCCCCGTTCTGCGCGCCGACCCATCAATACATCGCCTTTTACCAGTGGATCCGGGATATCTGGAAAGCCGATGCGGTCATTCATGTAGGCACCCATGGCTCGCTGGAATGGCTGCCGGGGAAAAATGCGGGGCTCAGTGCCGCCTGTTATCCGGACCTGGCCTTACGGGAATTGCCGGATCTTTATATCTACAACATTACGATCACAGGAGAAGGGATTCAGGCCAAACGCCGCGGCGCTGCGGTACTGGATGAACATTTGCCGGCACCGCAGTCCCAGGCCGGCACCTATGAAGAATTGGAAGAGCTGGAAAAACTGATGGATGAATACGTGCATTTCCAGCGTACTGAACCGGATAACCTGCCCCGTCTGGCGGAGATGGTGTTGGCCAAGGCCAAAGAAGCCAATCTGGACAACGAAGTGACCTATGATGAAAGCAAACCCTTTGATGACTATCTGACGGAACTGCACAATTACATTTGCGATTTGAAGAACCTGGAAGTGCATACAGGGCTGCATATTTTAGGCGAACCGCCCCTTGAGGACGGATTGACCGAGTATCTGTGGCTGCTGACCCGCCTGGATAACGGTGCGATCCCCAGTCTGAATCAGACTTTGGCCGGCCAGTATGGTTATGATTATTATTACCTGTTGGAAAACAGTTCACTTATTTATGAGCCGCTGAATCTGACTTTTAATATGCTGATCGATAAAATTGGCAGTCAGTGCCGGGAAGTGATTCGTATTTTGCAGGATCATGATTTTGCCGAAGAAGGGATCGCACAGGTATTGCGGCAGCCCTGGGTACAGGAAGCGGCGAAGCAGGCGCCGGCACAAATCCAGATTGGCGCTTCCCGTACCGGTCAGGATGCGGCTACCCAGGCTGAACCTCTGTCTTTCTTAGAGCGATTGGAAATGGTCTGCGGGTATATTTGCCATACTATATATCCCAATCTGATGCTGACCACGGACGAACAGAAGACGTTGATTCGCGGGTTAGAAGGTGAATATATCTGGCCGGGACCCAGCGGAGCGCCCAGCAGCGGCGGCGCCGATCTTTTGCCTACCGGACGCAATTTCTACGGTGTAGATCCCCGCACGCTGCCGACCAAAGCGGCCTGGGGTTTGGGGCAGGATCTGGGCGATCAGGTCATCAGCCGTTTTATTGAGGAAGAAGGACATTATCCGGAAAATATCGGTATCATTCTATGGTCCGGCGCCAATATGCGCAGTCACGGCCAGTGCATTGCGGAATTCTTATATTTGTTGGGGGTCAAACCAGTCTGGCAGCCGGGCAGTTTGCGGGTGACCGGGCTGGAGGTGATTCCGCTGGAAGAACTGAAGCGGCCCCGTATCGATGTAACGGCCCGTATCAGCGGCCTGTTCCGGGATGCGATGCCTTGCGCGGCTGAGTTACTGGATAAGGCGGTGTTGAAAGTAGGAGCACTGGAAGAAGATCCCGGGCTGAACTTTGTCCGTAAGCATATTCTGGAAGACAGTGCCGAACTGGAAAAAGAAGAGGGCATGTCGAAAGAGGAGGCGTGGCGTACGGCGGCATTCCGTATTTTCGGTGATGAACAGGGAGTTTACGGGGCCGGTGTATCGGCGTTGCTGGAGGCGAAAAACTGGGAGACCATTGATGATCTTGCCGATGTGTATGTGCGCTGGGGCGCTCATGCCTACGGGGGCAAGACGAAAGGCAAGTATCTGCCTAACCAGTTCCGGAAGCGGATGGGCAGTTTGGATATTACGATTAAAAACGAAGATAACCATGAAACCAACATGTTCAGCAGCGATGACTACAATGCCTACCATGGAGGTATGATCGCGGCCGTACGCAGCATCAAGGGCAGCGCGCCCAAGTCCTACTGCGGCGACAGCTCCGACCGGAGCCGCGTGACCATGCACAGCGTGCAGGAACAGGCCAAACGTATCTTCCGCAGTGAATCCATTAACCCCACCTACATTGAGGGGATGATGAAACACGGCTATAAAGGCGCGGCGGATATGTCCAATATGGTGGCTCACAGTTTTCAATGGGACGCTACCAGCAAGGTCATGGAAGACTGGATGTATGAAAAATATGCGGAAAAATATGTGTTGGATCCGAAAGTTCAGGAATGGATGCGAGAGGTAAACCCCTGGGCCTTGAAACGTACGGCGGAAATCCTCCTGGAAGCATCCCAACGCGAACTCTGGAATGCCCGGGAAGAGACTTTGCAACAGCTGCAGAAATTGTGTCTGGACGTAGATGGCGAATTGGAAGAAAAGGCGGATGAAGCATGAGTTACCCTATGCAAAGTGAAAAACTCTATACGCTTTCGACCGGGGATCCGGTGTATCGTTATGAGAAGACCATCGTGATTTTTTTTAAGGGACAAAGAAAAGTCCTCAGCACTTCGATTTTTAACGGAGGCTATCACGAGGATTACACGGCTGTATATAATCATGACGGCAAAGTGGGGGCGGGAATGCCCTGTGAAATGCTGGCGCCAACCTATACAGAGCATATGCAGATCCTTTCCCGCCGTTTGGGGCTGGACCCGGACCGGGTAACGGGCATGGGTACAGCAGCAGATATGGAAAACGCAGTGATTGAAACACTTTCTTATAAAAACCTGACCGTTACTGCTATTGTTACCGGCGGCATTGAAACCAACGGCGGAAGGGTGGGGGATCCGGCGGATTATTTCAAGCCGCTGGAAAAACCGAATCGTCCCGGAACCATTAACATTATGCTTGTGCTGGACACGGATCTGCCACCGGGTACTCTGGCCAGGGCTTTAGTCACCTGCACCGAAGCCAAAACAGCGGCGATTCAGGAGTTGATGGAAGGAAGCAAATATTCTACGGGGCTGGCGACCGGTTCCGGTACGGATACTACGATCGTTGTGGCCAACAGTGAATCTTCTTTGTACCTGGAAGGAGCGGGGAAACATTCCAAATTAGGCGAGCTGATTGGTCGGGTGGTAAAGGCTGCGGTAAAAAAAGCGTTGGATAAGCAATCGGGCTTAAATCCCCAAAACCAGCACAATGTCTTGCGTCGCTTGCAGCGTTTTCATGTTTCTACGGCTACTTTATGGAAACGCTATTTAGCGTCATTTGCCAAAGGGGAAAGCTTTTCTTCGGAAAGTGATACGCAAAGCAATATCACTGCCAAGATGGCAGAAAAAGAGAAGCAGGGAGAAAACAGGGAACCATCTTTTTCCGCATCGTCTGGCAGCAGAACTCCGCTTTTAAAGCCGGAGTTCTTAGAACGAGTGGAGACACTGGCAAAAGAAGATGTGATGGTGACCTATACTACCTTATACATTCACTTGCTGGACCAGTATCTCTGGGAACTAGTAAGCGAAGAGGAAACGCGTGAAGCAGGTGAGATGCTCCTGCGGCAGCTGCGTTCTAAATATGGAGTAAAAGCAGACAAAAAAGGTTTTCAGGGGCAGTTGGTCACCGTGGAAACGATGATGGAAGCCTGGGAAGAGTTGTTTTTAGCGTGTCTGGAGCAATGCGATGAGTGTGCATCTGTTTAACTTTTGTGTGTATCATAATTATTTAGACCAATTAGAAGCAAGCGGCAAAACGCTACCGGAATATGTAGCCGGTCTGGGACTTGACGGGATTGAACACTTTATCTTCCACAGGTCTGAACTGGCTGCTTTGATTCAAGATTACTCCATTGGGGCTCATTTATCCTACTGGCCTTACTGGATGGGGCTGTGGCAAAGCGATGCCATTCGTCTGGCCCGGGAGTTTAGCTCGCAAGAAGAAAAACGGAAGTATTTTTTTGGGGCGGAAACTCCTGCGGAATGGCTTTCCGCCATCCGGGAGAATATTGCCGCGGCGGTCGCCATAAAACCAGAATATATGGTCTGGCACGTGGCGGAAGCAGATCTGCCGGAAGCTCATACCTTCCATTTCCAATATTCGGACAGAGAAGTACTGGAAGCTGCGGCAGAGGTGTTTAACGCTGTGTCGGATAGTGTACCGGAAGATATCACTGTCTTATTTGAAAATTTATGGTGGCCCGGACTTCGTTTAACGGCACCGGAAGAGGTACGTTTTTTCTTTGACCGGATTCAACGGAAAAACGTGGGGATCATGCTTGATACAGGGCATTTGATGAATACCAACCCGGATCTTCGCAGTGAGGCGGAAGCGGCGGATTATATCTGCCGGACTGTAGAACGGTTGGGGGAACAGGCAGCGTTGATCAAAGGCGTGCATTTAAGTTGTTCCCTGTCGGGAGAATATCAGAAGACATTCCCCAAAATTTTTCATCCGGGAACTACATTTTGGGATTCGTACAAACATATTTCCGCTATTGATCAGCACAGACCTTTTCAGACAAAGGCGGCCCGCCGTATTTTGGAGTATGTACAGCCCCGTTATGTGAATCATGAAATGATATACAGTACGATCGGGGAAATGAAGGAAAAGCTGACGATTCAGTTGGCAAATTGCTTTTAACCCTTTTAAATCAGGCGGTGCGGATTGGAATAGCAACGTAACCAATATCCGTGGGTTTTTCTTGGGTAGCAGTGAACAAAGAAAGGAAACGCATCATGGTTAAACAAAGGACAATCGCTGCATTTATCAGCCGCAGTGCTTTGGGTTTCTTTCTTCTCCCTCTTATTTTGTTTGTTTGCCTGAGTTTATTTCCCCATGCTTCGAGTATGGCTGCCGAGCCGGTGTTCCATTTTTCTTCCGGAAAAGAGGGTACGGAGCCGGATGGTTCGGCTTATCGGAAAATGGAACTAATGAATCGGGGGGAGGCAGTCCCTGCTTCTGCTGTGGAAATGGAAGACGCCTGGTGTCAGTATTATTTTCGCCAGGCGAAGGCCAAACCGGAAGATGTTCGGCGAGGCACGGCGCGCTTTATTACGGCTGTCCATCAAATAACCCCGGTTGTGCAGAACGGAAAGTGGGTCGTCCGTCCGGTATCACCGGTAGCCGGTACCTGTACAATACTGGTACGGTTTCGTTATGGCGGGCAGCGCTATATCGTACAAAAACAACTCAATTTGTATGGTCGGGGCTGGAATGCTAAAGAATGGCAGGAAGATATGGCTCGACAAAATGCGCTTACGAGTTCCTTACCTTTACCATATCTGTCTTTTGGGGCCGTTCGGAATTTTTATACCGGACAGGAACTGAGTGGACAATACAAAAATATAAATTGGGCGGTTGCCAAAGAAGCCGGAGTCTTGTCGGTAAAAGTGATTGACGATATACATGCGGACACAGCGTCTGTTGTATCCGCGCCGGGGGGAGAATTTTCTTATCGCATTCCTTTGCTTCCTCCGTTACAAGCATCCGTCTGGCGCCAGGCAAAACAAAGGATTTTTGCGGTTTCTGTGCCACAAAGTGAAGCACAGACGCCTCTTTTTACAGAAATTGATTTCCGGGATAATTATGCTGCTCATGATAATATTCCTCACGGCTTCCTGGTAATGGTATTGTTTGCCGTGCTGACCGCGGTTGTTATAGCGTTCTGGCAAAGGAGGCCCTATCGTCATGGTTATTGATAAGATCCGGATGTTTGTGCAGGCCGGCAGTTTTCTTCTGCTTACCTATGGGGGAAGGATTGGGATTCATCTGGGATACGCTATTCCCTGCTTCGCCTGTCCTTATGTACCGGGCTGCGGGGGCTACTGTTTTTTAATGTTTTTTCAGCGAGTTGGCTTATTTGGCATTGCTGTATTTGATCAGCTATTGACTTACGCAGGCCTTTGGAATCTGATGTGGTTTGCCGTATTTGCGGTTTCAGCGCTTTTACTGTCTAAATTGTGGTGCGGCTGGATTTGTCCGTTTGGTACCTTGCAGGACGGGTTAAGCGCATTGCGGCGTAAGATGGGTGTTCAGGAAGTAGAATTCCCCTGGTATGTCCGGGATGCGATCAAACCCGTTAAATACATTTTTTTAGGCATGATTCTGATTGTGCCGCTGCTTTTGGCAATGGAACTGTTGCCGCCGGATTTTTATATCCTGTTTTGTAAAATCTGTCCGGCTCATCCCATCATGCCCTTATTTGCAGGAGATTTTCGCAGATTGGCGCTTGATTATACCAACTGGGTGACGTTGCTCCTTACTTTTGTCAACCTGTCCTTCGCCGGGATCGTGATTGCCGGCAGCTTTTTCAAAGATCGCTTTTTTTGCCTGGTCTGTCCGATGCTGCCCCTGATTCAATTGTTTAACCGGTTCAGCCCTGTGCAGTTTGAGAAAAAAGCCGGCTATTGCAGCGGCTGCGGCAACTGCCAACGGCTTTGCCCGATGGATATAAGAGAAGTTCATGATGCAAAAGAAGACGGCAATGTGATGACAGAAGATTGCACGTTATGCACGCAATGTATGCAGGCTTGTCCGGTGGACAACGTGCTGACTCTGCGCTTCGGCAAAAAAATACTTTTTTCATCAGCCAAGGATTTTGTGATTCAGAAGAACAGAAAAGGAAACTGAGGAACATTATGATGGTAACCAATAAGACGGATGAGCGTCTGCAACGCAGATACACCCGTTTTCAAAAAAAGGTAGGGGAAGAATATCAGTTGGAAGAGGCTTTGCTGAAAGATCGCCCGGATTACTTTCCCGTTTATGACTATTTTTTGCAGATGGCGGGACAGCCTTTTACTGCGGAAGCGTTACAGGAACGAACCGGTCGGCGTTTGGCCGGGCTGTTTTGTATTCAGGCGCCCTTAGAGTTATTTTTAGCTTTTGACCTGCAGCCTGTCCGTTTATGCGGCGGGTATCAGACGGCACAACAGGTACTGGCCTCCAACTTGCCGGTATTGATGTGCCCCATGCTGAAATCCTTTATGGGAAATTTCACACTGTACAATAACAGCTTTCAGGATTTTCAACTGGTGGTGCTTCCGACGACCTGCGACTGGGTGGTAAAATTACCGGAAATCATGGGACAGTCGGAGGACAAACTGTATTATCTGGAACTGCCCCATGTAAAAGATACGGAAAAAAGTCAACGCCGCTGGCTGGAAGAAACCGTTGAATTAAAACGGATTTTGGAAAAAAGCACCGGGCAAAAGTTGAACCGAAAAAAACTGATGGCGGCTACGGCAGAAATCACAGAAGTCTGGGCCCGTCTGGATGAGTTAAATAAACTTAAAGGTGAGGGCATTTTGTCCTCCGTTTGGTATATGCTGATCGCCAATGCGTTTTTGCAGGATAAAATTTCCGTATGGCTGGAAAAGACCGCGGAGGTGATTCAGGCGGTGTGTACGCGGCGGACAATAGAGGAACGGGCGAAGGCCGGTTCATCATCAAACCATGAGACGGATAAATCCGTGGGAAGAACCGCAGAAACTGCGTTGTCAAAAGAAACGCCTGCGCAGGATAGTGCTACAGTGCCGGCAGTCTTTATGGCCGGCTCTCCCGTTACGTTCCCCAATTTTAAATTGCCGGAACTGGTAGAGCAGGCCGGTATGCACATTGCGGCGGATGATCTTTGTTCTTCCGAACGAATCGTACCCGGCGGCGTAGTGTACAGTGACACATCCGAAGCGGGCATCCTGCGGGCCCTGGCAGAGCGTTACCATAAAGCCTGTATCTGTCCTACCTTTGTGGATAATGACAGAAGGATCAACAATATTTTGCAGGTGGCAGAAAAGTATAAGATCAAAGGCGTGATTTATAATCTGTTAAAGGGTTGTCATCCTTATGATATTGAAGCCATCACCATAGAAAAGAAACTGAAAGAAAACGGGTTGAAGTTTATTAAAATCGAAACCGATTACGGCAGAGAAGACAGTCAAAATATTCTCACGCGTCTGGAAGCATTTAAGCAGACATTATAATATGAATTTTATGACAGGAGGAACATATGTCATATCGTGTTGGGGTAGATTTGGGCAGTACCGCCATAAAAACGGTGTTTGTCAAAGATGGGAGCCTTGTTTGGTTTAAAGCGGTTCCTACTGCGCCGGGACAGGAAGCCATTGCTTCCCGGGTGATTGAGGAAGGGCTGCAGGCGCTGCAGGGAGATAAAAATGAGATTGAAGGAATCGCGGCTACCGGTTATGGAAAAAACCTTTTCCACAGTGCCGATAAAGTCATAGACGAAGTTTCCGCCAATGCCCTGGGTATGCATATCCTGAGCGGCGGTGAAGCAAAAATGATTATTAACATAGGAGGACAGGATATCAAAATCATTAAAGTAGATAGTGCAGGAAAATTAATTGAATTTAAGATGAACGATAAATGCGCCGCCGGAACCGGTCGTTTTTTTGAAATGGCTGCCCGCATCCTGGATACTTCGTTGTATCAGTTTGGGGACCTTGCCGCGCAGGCGCCTTTGGCAGCTACGATCAACAGCACCTGCGTTGTCTTTGCTGAAAGTGAGATCGTATCGCTGATTGCAAAGGGAACGCCGAAAGAAGCGATTATTAAAGGGCTGCATGAATCCATTGCCCGGCGTATTTCTGGGATGATTAACGGAGAAGTGGAAGAGGGCGTTTATCTGGACGGAGGCTCGGCTAACAATACCGGCCTGGTGGAAGCTCTGGAAGATGAGCTGTTTACAGATGTGGATGTATTAGCACACCCGCAGTTTACCGTGGCGTTTGGCGCGGCCAGTTCCCTGTAAAACAGGGCGCAGTATAGCGTGGAATAGTGTTCATATTTTATTAAAAATTTCTTATAAATTCAGGAGGAAACAGGATGAAACGCAAAGGAGTGTATCCCTTTACCGCAATTGTAGGACAGGAAGATATGAAGCTGGCTTTGATTTTGAACGTAATCAACCCGGCGTTAGGCGGTGTATTGATCAAAGGTGAAAAAGGCACGGCAAAATCTACGGCCGTAAGAGCGTTGGCAGAGTTATTGCCGGCGATGAACGCAGTAAAAGGCTGTCGTTTTCACTGTGATCCGGAGCAGGAGAACCTCTGGTGTGATGATTGCAGCAAGATGAAAGCCAAGGGCGAACCCTGGCAGATTGAAACCTTGAAAATGAGGGTCGTAGAATTGCCAGTCAGCGCTACGGAAGACAGAGTAGTCGGTACGCTGGACGTAGAGTATGCCATTAAAAAAGGCGAGAAAAAATTTGACCCGGGTTTGCTGGCGCTGGCCAACCGGAATATTCTCTATGTGGACGAGATTAACCTGTTGGATGACCATGTGGTAGACGTGCTGCTGGATGCTGCGGCTATGGGCGTGAACACGGTAGAACGGGAAGGTGTTTCTTATTCCCATCCGGCCCGGTTTGTCCTGGTAGGCACTATGAACCCGGAAGAAGGGGATATTCGCCCCCAGTTGTTGGACCGTTTCGCTTTGTCTGTAACCGTTACAGGGGAACACGATCCCGCCGACCGTAAAGAAGTGATTAAACGCCGTCTGGCCTATGAAGCAGACCCGGATGCTTTTATCGCATCTTACGGGGAAGAGCAGAAAGAACTGGCCGATCAAATCGTTGCCGCCGGGAAATTGCTCCCCTCTGTTCAGGTAGCGGAAGAGATGCTGGACAAAGTGGCCGAACTGGCCATTGCACTGGGAGTAGACGGGCATCGTTCTGATATCACCCTGATTAAAACCGCCATGACACTGGCCGCGTTCCGGGGCCGGCAGGAAGTGGAAACAGAAGATTTGAAACAGGCTGCGAAGCTGGCCCTGCCGCATCGTATGCGCCGTCGTCCTTTTGAAGAAGGTACGCTGGACATGGAAAAAGTTTTAACTATACTGGAAAACTGATCTGTGGCTGACATGTGAAGCTTTGGTATAAACAGTATTCAGAAGAAAGATGAGGCATACAATGTCAGTCAATTTTACAGGCTACCCTTTTACCGCAGTGGTGGGGCAGGACACGGTAAAACGGGCCATTTTAATCGTATTGGTAAATCAGAAGGCGGGAGGCCTTTTAATCAGCGGCGCCACCGGCACAGCCAAATCAGTGCTGGTTCGCGCTGCGACGGAGCTGTCCGGTCAACGCAGGATCTTTACACTGCCTTTGAATGTGACCGAGGATATGCTGTTCGGCAGCATTGACATGGAATACGCTGTCAGCAAAGGGGAGCGGCGTTTCGAGCCGGGTCTTCTGGGCCGGGCCGATGAACATATTATTTATATTGATGAAGCGAACCTGCTTCGTCCGGAACTGCTTACCGCCGTGCTGGATATCAACATGGCAGGGGAGAATCGGGTGGAGCGGGATGGGATTTCCTTTACCCATAAAACAGAATATACCGTGATTGGCACCATGGATCCCCGGGAAGGAACGCTTCCGGCCCATTTATTGGATCGTTTCGGTCTGTTTGTGGAAACCGAGAAACTGATCGAAAAACCGCAGCGTATGGATATCGTCCGGCGTCAGCTGGATTATGCGTCCGATTGGAAGAGCTTCAGAGAAAAATACGCGGAAGAAACCGAGCTGCTTGCTGAAACAGTAAAAAAAGCGCGGGAACTGCTGCCCCAGGTGGAAGCCGGTGAAGCTATGATGGACCTGGCGGTGCAGTATTGCTCTCAGGCTTACTGTGCCGGTCATCGGGCCGATCTCTATCTGCTGGAAGCGGCGAGAGCCATTGCCGCCCTGGCGGGGCGCGCTTATATTCTGCCCAAGGATATGGAAGAAGCGGCGCAATATGTGTTGCCGCACCGGATGCGAAAACCGCCGGAGCCTCAGCCGGAGGAAGGAGAAGCGCAGGAGAATAACGAGCAGGAAGATCAGGACGAAGAACAGGATACGGACGAAAATCAGGAAGAGCCGGAAGAAAAAAACGAGGACGATCAGCAAATGCCACCGCCTCCGCCGCCGGACGCGGAGGATGGAAAGCAGGAAGATGATCAGGAACCGCCGGAGGAGGAAGAGCCGCCGGAAAAACAACCGCCGGAACAGGACAATTCGTCCGAAGAAGACAAGGTGGACGGCATCGATATGCACTTCCCCTTACCTAAAATGCTCCTGGATATGGGCCGGGACCGTGTCAATCGCAAAGGCAGTGGCAAACGCAGCCTGACGAAAACCGACCTGAAACAGGGACGCTATGTAAGAGCGGAGATTCCCAAGGTCAAAGTGAACGATCTTGCCTTTGATGCCACGATCCGTGCGGCTGCTCCTTTCCAGCGTCATCGCCCTAAAAATGACTGCGCTATCAATATTCAAAAAGGCGATCTGCGGCAGCGGGTGCGGGAAAAACGTATTGGCACTACCTTCCTGTTTACCGTGGATGCCAGCGGCTCCATGGGCGCCCAGGAACGGATGCGGGCGGTGAAAGGCGCTATTTTTGCCATGCTCCAGGAAGCCTATCAAAAAAGAGATAAGGTGGGGATGATCGCTTTTCGCCGAAAAGTAGCGGAGGAGCTGTTGCCCATTACCCGCAGCGTAGACCTGGCGCAAAAACGTCTGGCAGAACTGCCTACCGGCGGGAAAACACCGCTGGCAGAGGGATTGGCGCAGGCCTTTATTACGCTGGACATGCTGAAACGCAAAGAACCGGATGCGGAACCGGTCCTGATCCTGGTTACGGACGGACGGGCCAACGCCGTGGTACAGGAAGGCGAAGACCCGGTGGAAAGCGCTATCAAACTGGCTCAGCAAATTCACAAAGCGAAAATCACTTCGGTGGTCATTGATACGGAAACGGATTTCATCAAACTGGGTATCGCAAAGCGAGTTGCCGCAGAAATGGGAGCAAATTACTATAAGCTTCAGCAACTGTCCCAGGGCGAGATTTTACATATTGTACGGAATCTGGGTGTATAGAGACAGGGACGTAGATGGTTGTGCTATCCGTCTGCTTCTCACCTGAAACTGAGCCTGTCAAGGCAGGTTTGAAAAGATGTGCTAAAGGTAAGCAACACAAGGCCCATTGAGTGTGTAAAGGTAAGGGGTTTTCATGGCAGATATTATTATTTTCAGCAATGTGGAACGGCAGTATCAGCGACTGGAACAGGCGCATATCCTTTTAGTAAAAGAAGGTATCCTTCAACCGGGTTGCCGCAGTCTGTTCTTTTCCAGTTCTTCTGTCTGGGACGGTGCGGCTGAAAAAGAAATAAAAGACGCAAAGGCCGTGTTTCTCATTTGGCAGGGAAAGGTATTTCCCAATGCGTTCAGTGAAGAGGCCGAAAAGATTTTGCGAAAAAACCGGATACCCTATGGCATTTTTTCTTCCACGTTAAATGAAATAGAGGCTGCCAGGGATGTCTCGGCAGAAGAAATTGCGCTGGTCAGCCGTTATCTCAGTTACAGTGGTCAGGCGAATTATCGCTCGCTCTGGCTCTGGCTGGATCAGCGGTTCCGGGGCACAAAACAAACGATCGCACCGCCGGTAAAACTGCCCTGGTATGGTGTGATCACCCGGCCTGAGGGTCAGGTTAAGAGTCGTATTGATAGCAAGCAGGAAGAAGACGTTGCGGATCTTGCTGCGGCGAATCGTAATACAACGGAGCATAATACCGAGGATCACAACGCAACGGATAAAAAGATAAGGGTAGGTATCTTATTTTCCCGGGAAAACTGGCTCTGGCAGGATACAAAATACCTGTGGGTACTGATCGATGCCCTGGAAAACAGAGGCATGGAAGTGCTGCCCATCTATTCCCTGTGGAGCGACAATGCGGCGGAAGAGGCTGCCGGCGTCAGTAAAGCGGTGCAGGCGCTGTTTTATCGGGACGGAAAATGCCTGATCCACGCTTTGGTCAATACCTTTAAGGTGGAAATGACCCGCAGCAGCGGGAACGATCCGGAGTTTCTGAAAAAGTTAAATGTGCCGGTGCTGCAGGGCTATAACCTGTTGGGGGATTACCAGCGTTGGTGGGACTCTTACATCGGCATGGATCCGGTGGAGCTTTCCTGTAACGTAGTAGAACCGGAGTTTGACGGGGTGATTCATGAACTGCCCCTTTCCACCAAAGAATACGGGGAAGACGGCGGGGTTTATTATGCGCCGATTCCCGAACGAATTGAAAAATATGCGGATAAAGTAAAAAAATGGGCCTTGCTTGCGCACAAGGCCAATGCGGAAAAACGGGTGGCCATCATTTTCCATAACTATCCGCCTACGAATGACAGTATCGGCAGCGCTCAGGGATTGGATTCTTTTGCCAGCGTGATCGCTCTGTTGGCGGCGATGAAGGAGGCCGGGTATCAGGTAGAGAAGGTGCCGGAAGATACGGCAGACCTTTGCCAAACCATTACTTCCGGCATCACCAATGACCGTCGTTTTCTGACGGAAGGACAGATGAAGAAAGCCCTTGCCGCTGTGCCGCAAGAAAAGTACGGGGCCTGGTTTGAACAACAGGATCTCTTTCTGCAGAGTGAAATGGAAGAAGAGTGGGGACCGGCTCCGGGCGATGTGTTCCAGCATGAAGGGCGCCTGTTGATCCCCGGTATTCCCAATGGCAATATCTATATCGGCATGCAGCCGCCCCGGGGGTTTGGGGAAGACCCGGGCAAAATTATCCATTCACCGGCCTGTCCGCCGCCACACCATTATCTGGCCTTTTATCAGTGGCTGCGGGAAGACTGGAAAGCGGATGCCGTGATCCATGTGGGAACCCATGGTTCCTTAGAGTGGTTGCCCGGAAAGAACGCCGGCCTGTCCGCCAAATGCTATCCGGATGCCGCGTTAGGCGATCTGCCGGACATTTATCCGTATTATGTTACCATTGTGGGGGAAGGCATACAGGCGAAACGCAGAGGCGCCGCCTGCCTGATCGGGCATCTGAACCCGCCTACCTCCCATGCTGACACCTACGAGGATCTGGCTGAACTGGAAAAGATGCTGGATGAATACTCCCACTATAAGGTGCAGCAGCCCGGCGCAGAAGAAACGATCAAGAACAGGATTTTGACAAAAATAAAAGAAATGCATCTGGAAGAAGATATTCCCAAAGACGACATTTCTGATGATGCGTATATCCTGAAGATCCATACCTATGTGGAACGCCTGAAACATATGCAAATCAGGACCGGTCTGCATATTTTAGGCAAAGCACCGGAGGGAGATACGCTGACCGAATACATTCTGGTGCTGACACGGGTGGAAAACGGCGACATTCCTTCCTTGCCCAAAACCATTGCGGCAGCCTGGGGTTGCGACTACTATCAGTTGGAGCAAGACAGCGGCTGTATTTTGGCCAATGGCGAAAACGGCGCGGCCTTACTGGACAAGATATGGAGAATTTGTACTGCTATTGTAGAAAAATTGCGGGCGGATGCCTTTGCTGCCGCAGCCATAGAAGATCTGTTTTCGCTGCCTGAATGTGAAGATGTGCCCTTTACAGATGAGTTGCGGCAGGATCTGCGGCAAGTCGCCGTCTTTATCTGTACGGTCATCGCTCCAAACCTGGCGCTGACCAAACAGGAGATCACGAACACTCTGCGGGCTTTAAACGGCGAATACATCGAGCCTGGACCCGGCGGCGCGCCGACCAGCGGACGGGTGGATATTTTGCCCACAGGCCGCAACTTTTACGGTGTGGATCCCATGGCGATGCCCACGCCTACCGCCTGGGAACTGGGCAAGGAGCTGGCAGAGCAAGCCGTTTCCCGCTTTATTCGGGAAGAAGGCCATTATCCGGAAAGCATCGGTATTATTCTGTGGTCCGATTCCAACATGCGAAGCCACGGCCAATGTATTGCCGAGGTGCTGTATCTGATGGGGATCCGGCCCGTATGGCAACGGGGCAGCCAGCGAATCTGCGGCCTGGAGGTCATCCCTCTGACAGAATTGCAGCGCCCCCGTATCGACGTGACTATGCGGATCAGCGGTTTGTTCCGGGACTCTTTGTCAGCGGCGGCGGAATTGCTGGAAAAAGCAGTGAACCTGGCTGCGGTACAGGAGGAAACACCGGAGGATAATTTCATTCGCAAACATATTGAAGAAGATACGGATGACCTTATGGAAGAAGGCCTGACCAAAGAAGAAGCTATCCGACAGGCAAGTTACCGCATCTTTGGCTGTCCTCCCGGCAGCTATGGGGCCGGCGTAGCCCATATGTTGGAAGAAAAGAACTGGGAAACGGTGCATGACCTGGGGGATGTGTATGTCCGCTGGGGCGCCCATGTTTACGGTAAAAAAGAAGAAGGGCAGTTTTTGCCCAAAATTTTCCGGCGTCGTTTACAAGGCATCGAACTTACCATCAAAAACATTGATAACCACGAAGTGCATTTATTGAACTCCGATGATTTCAACGCCTATTGCGGCGGTATGAACGCAGCAGTACAGAGCATCCGGGGAAAAATGCCCCGGTGCTATATTGGGGACAGTGCGGACCGGGCCTGCGCGGAAACCAGAAGTCTGGGGGAAGAGTTCCGTCGGGTTTTCCGTGGGGAATCCATGAACCCCAAATATATTCAGGGCATGAAACAGCACGGTTATAAAGGCGCTTCTGATCTGGCGAATCTGGTCGTTCATGCCTTTGGCTGGGACGCCACCAGTTCTGTTATGGAAAACTGGATGTACGAAGGCTTTGCGAAAAAATTAGCTCTGGATCAAGAAATCCAGGACTGGATGCGGGAAGTAAATCCCTGGGCACTGCACCGCATGACCGCGAAACTGCTGGAAGCCGAGCAGAGGAACATGTGGGAAGCCCAACCGGAAACTCTTGCGCAATTAAAACAACTTTATATGGAAATCGAAGGGGAGATTGAAGACCGGAGTGATGAGAAATAGCTTGAGCCCTATCTGTCAGGTCTTAAAAACAGGAAATCGACTTTCCAATATGACTTTTTTTTGTTACAATAAAAAACAAAGGGTAGTGTAAAAGTACAAAGATATGTATTTTTAAGAAGACCCTTTGTTTTTATACTGAGGAGGAGATTAGAATGTCAGATTCCGTAGTTCAGGCAAAAAAGAAGACTTTGATGGATCGTTTCCTGAATACCGTCGAAGCGGCAGGCAACAAGCTGCCCGATCCGGCCACATTATTTATACTTTTAGCGGCCGTTGTGCTGATCTTATCCGCTGTTTTTGGCAGTATGGGCGTATCAGCGGTGCATCCCGGTACGCAGAAGGTGATCAAGGTCGTGAATTTGTTGACGGTGGATGGTTTCCGCATGATGTGGAGCAAAGCCGTCACTAACTTTTCCGGATTTGCTCCGCTTGGCATGGTGCTGGTTTGTGTGATTGGCGCCGGTGTGGCGGAAAAGAGCGGATTTTTGGCTGCTTTTATGCAAAAGGTACTGGGCAGTGCGGCTCCGGCGATCGTGACCTTTGCTATTATTTTTGTCGGTATCAATGGCAACGTGGCCGGCGATGCGGCTTTTGTTGTACTGCCTCCGGTTGCCGGTGTTATTTTCCTGGGGATGGGGAGGCACCCGCTGTTGGGTGTATTCTGCGGCTACGCCAGTGTTGCGGCGGGGTTCTGTGCTAATATCATGCTGGGCATGTCCGACTCTCTTGCCTATGGCTTTACGGAAGCGGCAGCCCGTATGATCAATCCGGCCTATATGGCGTCTCCGGCCATTAATTACTACTTTTTGGTGGCTTCCTGCGTTGTGCTTTCCATTGCGGGAACGATAGTGACGGAAAAATTTATGGCGCCCCGTTTTGCAGGGCAGGACCTGATCAAATATGAACTGGATTCTGAAGCCTTGCATTTGACTTCGCAAAAGAGCAAAGCCGTTACGGCGGCCTGTATTGCTACGGTGGTTGCCTTATTGATTTTGTTGGGGCTGAGCCTGGGCGAGCAGCCTATACTGGGCGATCCCAAGACCGGTTCTATTATGGATGGCAAGTCTCCGTTTATGGTGGGCATTATCCTGACGGTTACTATGGTTCTGTTTGTTCCGGGCACGGTGTATGGCTTTGTTTCCGGCAAATATAAAAATGATAAAGACCTTTGGGCGGATGTGTCCCAGGCCTTTAAGGACATTTCTTCTTATATATTGCTTTGCTTCTTCTGCGCACAGTTTACCAGCTATTTTGCCTGGTCAAACTTAGGGGCGGTACTGGCGATTAAAGGGGCGGGTCTGCTGAAAGAAATGAGCTTCACCGGTGTACCGTTGATCATCGGGCTCATGCTGGTTTCCTGTATTGTCAATATCTTTATCGGTTCCGCATCCGCAAAATGGGCTATTTTAGCTCCGGTCATGGTACCCATGATGATGATCCTGGGCTATGATCCCGCGATCACACAGGCCGCTTATCGTATCGGCGATTCCATTACGAACCCGCTTTCCCCGTTGTTTTATTACTTTCCGTTAATTTTAGGGTTTGTGCGCCGTTATGAAAAAGATACCGGTATGGGAACGATCATTGCCAATATGTTGCCGTATTCCATTTGCTTTACCATCTGCTGGATCGTCCTGCTGATTGTCTGGGTGGTGTTCAATCTGCCTCTGGGACCCGGCGGGAGCGTATATCTGCCCCATTGATTGAAGCATACAGAGGTCATTATGAATTTTAAAGAAGAAGCGGCGGCTTTACAGCCGTATATAGTGGAGCAGCGACGCTGGCTGCATCAGCATCCGGAACTGACTTTCCGGGAAAAAAATACAACGGAACATATTGAAAACGAATTAAAAAAGATGGGAATCCCTACCACACGGTTTCCGGATTTCTATGGGGTCATGGGTACGATCACAGGCAGCAGGCCCGGGAAAACGGTACTGTTGCGGGCGGATATTGACGCGTTGGGCCTTGCGGAGGAAAATGATCTGGCCTTTTGTTCCCAAAATAAAGGCGTGATGCACGCCTGCGGCCATGACTGTCATTCCGGCATGCTGCTGGGCGCCGCCAGTATGCTGCAGGCCCATAGGAAGGAACTGGCAGGGACGGTCAAATTGCTGTTTCAGGCAGCGGAAGAGTCGGGGCACGGCGCCAACTATTATGTGGATAACGGCCATATCGACGGTGTGGATGCCGCTTTTGCCCTGCATCTGATGAATGAGATCCCGGAGGGGTACTTCAGTATAGAAGCCGGGCCGCGGATGAGCAGCTGTACTGATTTTACACTTACTGTAAACGGTGCTTCCGCTCACGGTTCAACGCCGCATCTGGGGAAAGACGCCATTGTGGCGGCCAGCGCCATTATTATGAATCTGCAAACGCTGGTCAGCCGGGAAAACAATCCGCTGGCTCCGCTGGTCGTCACGATTGGCTCCGTGGAGGCAGGCAAGCAGTTTAATATTATCTGTAGCGAAGTCAGGATGACCGGCACCGTACGTACCTTTGCTCCGGAAGTTTTTGCACAGATTCCGGAACGTGTTGAAAAGCTGGTTGCTGTTACGGCGGAAGCGTTGGGCTGCACGACACGGCTTGCGATAGATACCAGGGAACCGGCGGTCATCAACGACCATGAGAAGTTAACGGGACTCGCGCAGCAGGCGGTAAAGAAGTTGTACGGGCAGGAGGCTCTGGCTTCCATGAAGCGGAAAATGGGCTCGGAGGATTTTTCTGTAATTATGCGTGAAGTCCCCGGGGTCCTGGGCTTTTTAGGCTATCATAATGAGGTCTGCGGGGCGGTGTATCCGCTGCATTCAAAAAAATTTTATGTGAACGATGCCGTACTCCAAAAAGGGGCGGCATTGTATGCCCAATTTGCCTATGATTACCTGGCCGGGAAAGGGGAAGGTGCAGATGCGTGATATAAAGGAACTGGCTTTGGCCGAAAAAAACTATATTACGGAACAGCGCCGCTATTTCCATTCCCATCCGGAACTGGGCGGGGAAGAGGTCGAGACGACGAAGCACCTGGTGGAAGAGCTGGAAAAGATGGGTGTTGAGGTACAGACCTTTTCTGATATTACAGGCTGCGTTGGTATCATAAAGGGAAAGCAACCCGGTAAAACCGTTCTGCTACGTTCCGATATCGATGCGCTTCCCATGCAGGAAGCCGATCTGACAAAACCCTATGCTTCCCAAAATAAAGGCGTGATGCATGCCTGCGGGCATGACTGTCACATGGCTATGCTGCTGGGCGCAGCCCGGATCCTCAGTTCACAGCGGGATGCGATCCATGGAACGGTAAAATTACTGTTCCAAATGGGGGAAGAGATTGGCACGGAATCCCGTCATTATGTGGAAAAAGGTGTATTGGAGGATGTGGATGCTGTTTTCGGCATGCATATCTGGGCTCTTTTAGACTCAGGGACGGCTAATTTTGAAGATGGGGAGCGCATGGCCTGCAGCGACCGTTTTATTATCACGCTACATGGAAAATCCGCCCATGGCAGTGCGCCCCACGAAGGAACAGACGCGATCGTGGCAGCGGCGGCTGTCGTAATGGGACTGCAAACCCTGGTCAGCCGTAAAAATGATCCTCAGAATACATTCGTATTAACCGTCGGTATGATGAATGGGGGGGCGCAAAGTAATATTATTGCGGACCGGGTGGAACTGGTGGGAACGACCCGTACCTTTAATAAAGAGTTCCGGAAAACATTGCCGGAGCTGATCGGCGAAACCGCAAAAAGAATTGCATCCGGCTACGGTTGTGAAGCGGAAAGCTCCTATTTCTTCGGCCCGGCCCCTCTGATCAATGAGCATATAAAGCTGAATGACATAGCACGAGGCGCGGTGCAACGGATTATGGGGAAAGAGGCGTTGGTTCCTATGGAAAAACAGATGGGAGCGGAGGATTTTTCCGTGTATATGGAACATACGCCCGGAGTGTACGGCTTTTTAGGTACGCGAAATCTTCAGAAGGGGATTTCCTGCGCTCATCATACTGTCACGTTTGATGTGGACGAGGACGTGTTCCCGGACGGCAGCGGCGTGTACGCGCAGTTTGCCCTGGATTTTTTACAATCGTGACGGCTGTACTCAGGCAGAGTTAGATTGGTTACCCCGCAGGCTTGGCACTTTTGGGAAAGGCGGGTGACGGCTGTACTCAGGCAGATCTGAATTCTCAGATTGGCAAATGCATAGAGATTGCAACAAGATAAAAGCATAAAAAAAGCGCATTTCAAAGGCATGTAATCTGTTCTTTGAAATGCGCTTTGCTATTTACCATAAATATGTGTTTAAGTTAGATTAGAGTGCTGATTTCCATATGTAAACCGATTAAAATGAAAAAAGTTGACAAAAAATTTCATATTTTTATCGTTTGACAAGTTTGTCCCCTGTATTATAAGGTAATAATAAAGAGCTTTATCATTGATTTTAGGAATATCTGGAAAGGAAGATGATATGAAAAAGGTATTTTTATCCGTATTTATGATACTTTTTCTTTTTCCATTATCGTGCAATGCGTCTGCAAATAGTAAGGCGGAAGTAGCGGATGCGAAAAAGATGATCACGTTCGCGGACGTGGGGTGGGATTCCATCAAGCTGAACAACGCGCTGGCCGGTTTGGTAGCGGAAGCTGTTTTTGGTTATACCTGGCAGGAAACACCGGGATCTACGCCTATTTCCCATGAAGCGTTGCTTAAAAATGAGGTAGACGTAATTATCGAGGAATGGTCAGATAACATTCCTTCTTATGCGGCTGATCTCCAAAAAGGCAAGTTCAGAGAACTGGGTATTAATTTTAATGATAATTACCAGGGGTTTTATATTCCTCGTTACATTGCGGACCGCTATCCCGACTTACGGACCGTGAAGGATCTGAAAAAATATGCAAAACTTTTTCAGGATCCGCAGGATAAATCCAAAGGCATTATTTATGGCGGGGTCACCGGTTGGTCTATTACAGAGATCATGCGCAAAAAGGTGGAGGCCTACGGGTTGAATGAGTCCTTTAATTATTTTGAAAGCGGCAGCGATGCGATCCTCAGTGCGGCGATGACCTCGGCCTGGGATAAAAAAGCGCCCATTGTAGCGTATTATTGGGAGCCGACTTGGCTGCTGGGCAAATATGATTTTGTCTTATTAAAGGATGAACCGTACAATGCAAAAGCGTTTCAAGAAGGGATCGGCGCCTGTCCGTCCGTTACGGTTACGGTAGCAGCCAGTAATAAATTTGCTGCGGCGCATCCGGAGTTTTGTGCCTTCCTTTCAAAATTTCATATGACGTCTCCCATGATCAGTCAGGCGTTGGCGTATATGAATGATACCGGTGCTACTTATCGTCAGGCGGCTGCCTGGCTGTTAACGGAATCGCATCCGGAGCTGATTGATACGTGGTTGACACCGGCACAAGGTGAGGTACTTAAGAAAAAACTTCAAAAAACGGAGACGCCTGTGGAGGTAGAGCCAGACAAACCAAATTGGCTGTTCCGGTTTCCACGATTTTTAGCAATTGATGCGTCCGTGATTGATAAAGTCGTCCGTTCTTTCGCAGTACGGGCGGAGAGTGTATTGGATGTGATCAAAGACACGCTCAATGGTATGGTAGGCTTTGTCAATCGCGGGTTAACCGGTATTCCCTGGATTTTACTGCTGTTGGTCGTTGTCTTTTGCGGCAGGAAAGCACGCGGCACACTGCAAGACGGGCTCCTCTATGGTTTTTTAGTATTCCTCATCGGTGCCGTGGGTATGTGGGAATTGATGTGTGTTACTTTGGCGATCGTGATCACGAGCGTGGCGATTGCGCTGTTGCTCGGCATTCCAATCGGTATTCTGATTTCAGGTTCCGAAAGTGCCAATCGCCTTTTGCGTCCTGTTTTAGATACCATGCAGACAATGCCGGTTTTCGTGTATTTGATTCCGGCACTTCTACTGTTAGGTACCGGCAACGCCTCCGGTGTGGTGGCTACTGTCATTTATGCCATTGTGCCGGTGATCCGCCTTACCAGTCTGGGCATTCAGCAGGTAGATAAAGAAGTCGTAGAGGCCGGCCGATCCTTTGGTTCCACCTGGTGGCAATTACTGCGGAAAGTGCAGATCCCGCAGGCTATGCCTACGATTATGACGGGTGTGAATCAGACTTTAATGATGGCCATGTCTATGGTTGTGACTACGTCCATGATCGGTGTAAGAGGCCTGGGCATGGAAGTATTAAATGCAGTCAATCGCATTGAAATCGGCCGGGGCTTAATGGCCGGTTCCTGCGTTGTGATATTGGCAATCGTATTAGACCGTCTGACACAGGGGGTGTCCGCGAAGAAAAAAACTGAGTCGGACAACGTAATGCAGGAAGGAGCGGAAAACCGTGACGAAAACTGATATCATCTTACGCATGGAACATGTAGCGAAGCTCTACGGACCCAATCAAAAAGAGGCGACGAAGCTGATGCTGGAAGGCGCCGACAAGGCGGAAGTCTACCGGAAATGCGGGTGCACAGTGGCGTTGTGGGACGTAAATCTGCAAATTCCACGAGGCAAGGTGTTTGTTATTATCGGTCTTTCCGGATCGGGTAAATCGACAGCGGTTCGCTGTTTTAATCAGTTAACGGTACCCACATTGGGTAATGTGTTTTTTGAAGAGCAAAATGTGGGGGAGATGAACCGGAAGGAGTTAAGGGAATATCGTCGCAGTAAAATTTCCATGGTGTTTCAGTCTTTCGGCCTGATGAATCATCGAGACGTATTAGGAAATGTATCTTACGGTCTGGAAATCAAGGGCGTACCTCAGGAGGAACGGGAGCAACGGGCCCAGGAAATTATTTCAATGGTCGGATTGGAAGGCTGGGAGCATCAATCCTGCCAGGAGCTTTCCGGCGGGATGCGCCAAAGGGTAGGGATCGCCCGGGCGCTGGCTAATGATCCGGAAGTATTGTTGATGGATGAACCGTTTTCCGCCCTGGATCCGCTGGTGCGTCAGGATATGCAGTTTGAGCTGCTGCAAATTCAACGCAAGCTGAAGAAAACGATTATTTTTATTACCCATGATATTGATGAAGCTTTTAAGATGGGCGACGAAGTCTGTATTATGAAAGGTGGGCAGGTGGTGCAGACCGGCACGCCGGAGGAATTAAGCATCAACCCGGCCAATGAGTATGTGCGCAATTTCATTGGTTTTGCGGATAAGACAAAGGTCGTATCCGTCCGCAGTATTATGATTACGCCCACAAGTATCGTGCGCGTGCAGGAAAGCGTGGATCAGGCCATCCGGGAAATGCGCAGAAATAATCTTTCTTCCGTTGTGGTGATCGACGATGATTTGCATCTGGCCGGTATCCTTTCTATTAAAGAGGCGCTGGCCGCCTGGAAAAACGATCTTCCGATAGAGCAAGTGTTGCAGACGAACATTCCTACGGTATCGCCGGACGCGTTGATTTCAGATGTCGTTCCGTTGGCTTCGGAGGCCGCATATCCGATTGCGGTTACGGATCAGGATAATGTGCTTTTGGGGATTGTCACAAAAGCGGGGATTCTGGCGTCGTTTGTGTGAGGGGGGACTTCGCAGATGGAAATTGTCCAGCAATTCTGAGCTGGTAATATTCTCTTTCAGTCAGTGCAGGAGTTTACCTACATGATTACAGGATGTGAATCGGCAGCACAGCGAATAACTATTAAATTATAACAGCAGAGTATAAAAGAGCGATGGCGTTGTGGTCATTGCTCTTTTGCTTTATTTGTTAACTTCAAAACTTTATTTTTAATCATTTAGATTATACGTACATTTTTAATTAAATATTTAATTAAAAAATAAAGATAAATATTTCTATTTTGCTATTATTACGATTTAAGATATAATAAATATAAAATATCAGTAAGGAATAAAACAGTTTGGGAGATAAGATATGCGAATTACCAAGACGATTAAAATTGCGTTCATTTTTTTTGCATGTGCGCTTATGTGCCTGTTGCTTTTATCCGGATGTGGCAATCAGGCAGCGATCCATACATCTGCTGATCCATCTTATTCCATAACGGATATGATGGGGGTTAAGGTTACTTTTAAGCAGAAACCGAAACGGATTTTAACTCTTTCCATGTGTACAGATCAAATCGTCTTGGGTTTGGTGCCCAGCAACCATTTAGTGGCGATCGACGCCTTGCTGGATGACCCCGTCAGTTCCAATGTGGTGCCGCTGGCAGAAAAAGTTAAAACCAAGATAAAAAATCCCGGCGCGGAACAGATTATGGCACTGCAACCAGATTTAGTGATTGTTCCGGAGTGGGGAAAATCGGAAATGGTGGACAGTCTTCGAGAATTAGGCATTGCAGTGGTTATTGTGAAGGCTCCCGCTACAGTAGAAGACGTAAAACTTTTAATTCGCCAGATTGCGGCAGCCATGGGAGAAAAGGCAAAGGGTGAGCAACTGATTGCCTTAATGGATACCAAGCTGCAAGAAATTACAGCAAAAACGGCCAAGATACCACCGGATAAACGGAAGAACGTGGTCTTGATTTCGCTGATGACTTCGTATGGGGGAGCAGGATGTATTTATGATGATGCCTGTAAATATGCGAATGTCATTAACGGAATTACTGCAGTGGGGCTAAAAAATGGACAGGCTCTTACGAAAGAAATGTTGGTAAAAAGTGACCCGGATCTTCTTTTAATGCCGGTATATAACAATCATGGAACCTTTGACACGCATCAATTTAATGATACGTATTTAAAAGATCCCTCCCTGCAATCAATGAAGGCGATTCGAGATAAACGCATTATTTATCCCAGAGAAAGCTTTCTGTATAACTGTTCGCAGGATGTGGTATATTGTATCGCAGAAATTGCCCGCTGTGCCTATGGAAGTGAATTTGATTTCCCGGATGATGCGCATTTAAGTGTTTCGGGTGAGGAGAACAGGTGAAAACTGATGAAAATCGCATTGTGTCATTTGGCTTTAAGTGTAGGGCCGCAAGAAAAAAATATTGAGAAACTTTGCCGTGCCGTAGAAATGGCAGAGGAAAGAGGAGCGGAGTGGACAATCACACCGGAAACGGCTGTGCAGGGTTATCATTTTTATAAAACAAACCCGGCGCAGCGATTGCCTGAACAACCGGAGCCGGGGTTAGTGCCATTGCTGGAGAGTGTAAAGCAATATAAACAGTACCTTTTTTTAGGAGCCGGGGAATATGATACGGATACTCACTGTAATTTTAATACCTGTTTTGTATTTGGGCCGGATGGAACGCTGCTAAGCAGACATCGCAAAAATCATTCTCACGAGTTTGGAGCTGAAAATTGGGTAAAAAACGATACGTCGGTCAAAACCGTTGTGTGCAGCAATGTGAAGGTGGGGCCTCTCGTCTGTGCCGATTCCTGGTATATTGAGGATGGCCCTATGCGGCTGAAAAAGGAGGGTGCCCAGATATTGTTGGACATTGCCGCCTGGCCGGTCTCCAAAGAATGCGGGGATCCTCGCCCCGTCTGGGAAAAGTGCTCTCTCCAAACCGGATTACCGCTGATTGTCTGCAATCAGACAGGTAAAAATCAATGGATGGATTTTACCTTGGCAGAAAGTGTTTATGTGGAAGAAGGAAAGGCTAAATTAGCTTATAAGGGCAAGGAAGCGATACTTTTGTTTGAGTGGGATGAAGAAACGGGAAAAGGAAACGCTGATGCCTTTACTGTCATACCATTTTATAGATGAAAGAAAACCTTACATCAGAAGGAAAAAATAAATTGTACAAAATGAAAATTCGTAAAATGCTTGCTAAGGAATATTTCGTACTTAACCTGTCTTTGCTTATTATGCTTCCTTTTAGTATTTTTGGCTGTGGTAATACAAATACAACGTCTTCTGAACCCATCTCGACACAAAATACAGGCTATGAAGTAGTTGATGACCACGGCACTTTGCTGAAATTTACGGAAAAGCCGAAGCGAATCTACGCTACCACGATCAGTCTGGAAGAAATATTGGTAGAGTTGGTGCCGCCGGAACGGATTGCGGCCATTTCGGAGCCTGCTTTGGAACAGGATAACTCACTGATTGTAAACAAAGCAATGAAGGTGGCGGTTCGTGTGCCGCAACATGTCAGCGTAGAACAACTTTTAAAGCTGCACCCGGATTTGGTGATTGCCCAGGAAACCAATGCGAAAGAATATGTTCAGTCTTTGAAGGATGTGGGGTTTAAGGTGTTTGTCAGCAAAGTTCCTGTTACGGCGGAGCAGGTGAAAAAAAGAATCAGGAACATGGCGATTGCGGTGGGAGAAAAAGAAAAAGGTGACCAAATGCTCGCCGCTTTTGATACGAAATTAAAACGCATCCATGCTGTGGTGGATAAAATTCCTGCTAAAAAAGTAATCATGGCTTATTCACCTTTGGGTGTATTTGGCAGTTCCAAGGGGATATTTCACGCCATTTGCACGGAAGCCGGGGTAATTAATGGGGCTGCCGAAGCAGGCCTTACACGGGGAGAACACCTTAGTAAAGAAAAAATTATTGCTGTAAATCCGGACGTTTTGTTGTTCCCCAGCGATACGCCTTCACAAGGCGGCGATATGCAAGGCGTGATGGAAGAAGTCCGGCATGACCCGGCTCTGAAGCAAATTAAAGCCGTGCAAAATAATTGTTATGTTTATACAAAAGATCGTTATCGATATGCGGCGTCCCAGTATTTTGCCGATGCTGCCTTGTTGATTGCCAAGGGCGTGTATCCGGAGTATTTTAAATAGAAAAGCGGCAGCTCACGTTCTGTGAGCTGCCGCTGCTTTCATATATTAAACTTTCATCTATTGTTGTACTTTTACTTATAGTGCTTTCATCTATTGTACGATTGTAGATTTTACCGCTGCTAAATTCTCTGCGGAAAGTGTTTTTTCAGCCATAAAAACAGTACGGGGATAACAAAGAGGGTAAAGACGGTGGAAGTGATCATGCCGCCGATGATGACCCAGGCCATGCTGACGCGTGTTTCCGAACCTTCGGACAGGGAAAGTGCCGTGGGCAGCATACCCACCACCATGGTAAGGGCTGTCATAAAGATAGGCCGCAAGCGGACTTTGCCCGCTTCAATTACGGCTTCCAAAGGTGCTGTGCCCCTTTGTATCAGGGTTAGCGTATAGTCCAGTAACAGGGTCCCGTTTTTGGCTACCAGACCATCCATCACCAGAATACCGATCAGAGAATAAAGATTAATGGTATTGCGGGTAAACAGCAGGAAGAGTATGGAGCCGATTAATCCCAGGGGCAGAGAGAACATCCGGATAAATGGCGTGAAAGTCGATTCGTAGAGTACCGCCAGTAGCAGATAAATCAGCAGCAGCGACATGGAAAGTGCCATGATCATCTCCCGGAAGGACTCGCTCATAGTGGCCGCTTCGCCGGAAAATTCGTAGCGGCTATCCAGATTGGCGGCTTTTAATTTATTGTCTAATTCTTGTCGTACATCGTTTAACGGGCGACCTGCCAGATTGCCTTGTACGTTAATAAACCGTTCCTTATTGACCCGTCGTATCAGGGTAGGGCCTACACTTTCTTCCACATTGGCAATGTCGCCCAAACGTACGGTTCCTGACTTTACCGGGATAGGAATGGCCCGCAATTCGTCCCTTCCATAGCCTTCACCGCCGGCAAAGCGCACGTTGATATCGGTATCCTTCCCGTTATTTTTTATATCATTGGGCAGCACACCAGCCCTTTGACCGGAAACAGCGGAGGAAAAGGAACGTAATACCTGACTCAAAGAGGCGCCATAATATTCCATTTTATCCCGATCTACTTCAACTTTTAGTTCGGGATTACCTTCGATATAAGAATTTTTAACGTCTTTTACGCCGGCCGTTTCGCGGAACAACTTTTCTACTACGGCAGAGTCTTTAATTAGACCGTCCATATCACTGCCCTTAATATCGACCTGTAAGGGAGAGCGAACCAGATTACGCCCGCCGGATACGCCGGCTACAGAAGACTGAATCACGTTCACACGAGTGGTTACGCCGGGAAGATTTGCCTGTGCGAAACGCCGTATGGCTTCTGCGATACGCCAAACGCTTCGGGACCTGTCGCTTTTATTGGTTAAAGTAACCGAAACCTTACCTGTTCTTTCTACCGCAGTAACACGGGTCAGATAATGCTGTACTTCGGGTATTGTCTGGATATAGCTATCTATAAGCAAAAGCGCTTCATTGGTTTGCCGGGCATTGGAACCAATGGGCAGTTCCACACTTATCTGTAAAGCGCCTTCATCTGTTTTCGGCATATATTCCGAGCCCACGACACCCAGGGGAATCAGGGAAAGGCTCAGAAAGAAGACGATACCGATTCCCGTCAACAGCTTTTTGGGATGGGCCAGACAGCGCCGCAGCAGTACCTCATACTTTTGTAATGTCACCTCTTCTAATCGATCCAGCCAGACCCAGATTTTCCCTTTGGGTGTGGTTAACCCGTTTTTGTACAAACGGGAGGCCATCATCGGGGTCAAAGTGAAGGACACTAAAAGCGACATTAGCGTAGCGAATACGATCGTCAAGCCGAACTGACGGAACAGCTGGCCGGTGCTGCTTTGCATGAAAGCAATGGGTAAAAACACTACCACATCGCATAAGGTCATGGCAATAGCCGCCATGGCAATCTGACTGCGGCCTTTTTCCGCTGCCTCGGCAGGCGCATAGCCTTTTTGCAGAAAACGGTGTATGTTTTCCAATACGACGATGGAGTCATCGACTAAAATGCCGATGCAAAGTGCCATCCCCATAAGGGACATCATGTTAAAGGTAAATTTGGCCATGAACATCAGGAAAAAGGTGGCGATAAGTGAAATGGGAATCGCAATCATGACGGCAGAAGAAGAACGCCAGCCACGCAGAAATAAATACAATACCAACCCTGTGGTAAACAGCCCTTCCAGCAATGTATGCAGCGTATTATTCAGAGAATCCTTGATAAACTTAGCCTGGTTGTAGACCAGGGTAAAAGTATAGTCAGGAAATTCTTTGCGCAACTGTTCCAAGCGTTTTACTACCAGATCCGCTGTTTTTACGATATTGCTGCCGCTGGCTTTGTAAATTTCCATGGAAAGCGCATCATTGCCGTCCATACGGGTATAATAACGCTCCCGTTTATTGGTAGCTTTTACTTCGGCAACTTCGCCTAAAGCGATGACCGCGCCATTTTTTACCAGTGTAATATTCTGGATATCCTGTACGGAACGATATTGTGAATCCAGACGTACCGTAATCTGTTTGTTTTCGGAATACACAGATCCGGCAGAAACCATGGAGTTTTCGCTTTTAATAGCTTCGGTAATGTCTTTCAGAGTCAGACCATAATAATTGAGACGGTCTTTGTGCACCTCGATGGCAATTTCTTTTTCCGCGCCGCCGGTGATGACCACGTCTGCCACACCATCTACCTGTTGAAACTTTTCTTTCAGCGTGTTTTCCGCTAATGAGCGCATTAATGCAGGGTCAACTTTGCTGGAAATAGCGATTTCCATGATGGGGTATTCATCGGAACTGCGTTTCAAGACAACAGGTTCATCAATGTCTGCGGGAAGAGAGCTGCGGATGCGGTTTAATTTTTTGGTGGCTTCAATTGCAACCATATCCGCATTGGCTTCCGGTGACAACTCAATGAACACTTCCGAACGTCCGGGCATACAGACGGAGCGAAGCTGCTTAACATAAGATACGGTGGAAATTACATCTTCGATGGGTTTGGTGATCTGCTGCTCCACCGATTCGGTACTGGCGCCGGGATATTCTACAATGCAACTGATAAAAGGGGAATCCACGTCAGGCAATAATTCCACAGGAATCCGCGCATAGCTGAACAGACCTAAGACCGTGATCAGCATGAAAATCATAGCGATTCCGATGGGGCGTTGGATAGAAAAACGTGTCAGATTCATTTTTCGCCCACCTTTGTCCCCAAATCTTCGACTTCCGTGCCCTCACGCAGACGGGTAATATTGTCAATAATGACCCGGTCGCCTTCTTTCAGACCCTCGGTAATTTCCGTTTCTTCTTCATTGCGAATGCCCAGTTGTATGGCCTTGCGCTGGACTTTGTGATCGTTGTCTATAATAAAAGCATAGGTTTTGCCGTTTTTCTCAAAAATAGCGGAGCGGTTGATACACAATGCCTTATCCTTTTGCAGAAACTTTAATTCACTTTTAGCGAACATGCCGGATTTGATAGCCGGATCCGTACTATCCAGGGTAATACGCACCAGATAATTTTTTGTATCTTTATTTTTATCCGGGCTGACGAAGGTCAGGGTACCGGGATACTTTTTGCCTAATGCTTCCAGATTGGCGGAAACTGTTTCGCCCGCTTTTAAGAGGGCCGCATCATATTCCGAAACCAGACAGTCGATATAAAAACTGCTGTTGTCCACTAAAGTAAACAGATGGGTATTGGCCGCCACATAGCTGCCGGCTTCCGCGTTGCGGTAGCTGATAATGCCTTTGCGCGGCGCCCGGATGGTCATATCTTCCTGCTGATTTTGCAATAGAAGCATACTGTTATGGCTTAACTCCGCCTGCTCTGCCCGTTCGGCCACATAAGCAGGGCGGCCGTTAATACTTTTTTGGTCGGTAAGGTACTTAAGATTGGCCTGCGCGTTGACCATGGCCAGCTCCGCCTGATCCAAGCTCAGCTTGGAGATAGCGCCTTTTTGGAACAATTGCGTGTATCTTTCAAAATTCAATTTTTTCAGGTCATACTCGCTTTTTGCCTTCTGGTAGTCTGAATTATATCGCGCATCGTAACGTTCGGTGCTGGCGTCATGGGATTTATAATCCGCCTGGGCCCGGGCTACCTGTAATTCCACATCTTTCAGGTCCTGTTGCAGGAGGATATCGCCCGGTTCTACCGTATCGCCCAAATTCTTATCGACACGGAGAATGGTACCCGGGTATTTGTTTACGATTTCAATTCGGGCAATGGCTGCGGTCTGCCCAAACAGAGAAACGGTTTTGTACATAGGTGAGGCCGTAATCTGTTTCGTATGTACCGATACTTTTGTGGCTCGCTGACGTTGGACAGAAGGGCGATGCAGGAGAGAGAACAAAGAAAAAAATAAAAATAAGCCAAGCAAAGCTGCGAGGAACAACGTCACAGCTTTGTGGCTTTGTAAATAATTCTTCAGATAGACAAGTTTCTTTTGGAGATTAGATTTTAACGTTATTAAAAAATCCCGTATGGTTTCCATGCTAATTTCCTTTTCTTGTTTTATAAAATAATATAATAGTTAGTAATTATTTCGTTTAATAAAAATAATTTTATCATGGTTTACAGGGATTGTACAGAGAAAAAGCAGGCCAATTAAGCACGGGACATTAAATTTATTTATTTGAAAAAAGAAATGCTGAACAGCTATAAAAAGTTGGATTTGCTATGGAGTAGGAGATGAGAAATCCATTTCAGAAACACAAAAGGGGAGTTTTAAAAGCACTTTCAAAATTTGCAGTAGAAAGTATTGAATATGGTTTGACTCTGGAAAGATACATGTTATATAATCAAATCAATAATTTAATGAAACTAATTATTGTTAATACGCAATAGTGGTTTTATCATTTTTGAAGCTGGGTGTGGAAAAAACCTGGTGTGTTAAAAGTAATATTTTTTACGATTCAGTAATAGGGAGGCAAAATCTTGAAAAAATTTTTTTTAGTAGGACTTGTAGTATTTGTATGTGTATTTGCTGTAAGTTTTGCGGACGCGGCTAAAAAAGCCGAGCCGGTTCCGGAAAATCCCTACGACTGGGAAATCAGTATGCAGCCCAAACCTACGGCAGAAGAGCAGGAAGCGGCCCGTTGGTCCCTGATTTTAGAAAATGATCTGGGTATCTATGCCTATGACATGAGTACACTGAAATATTTTGCTGATAAAAAAGGGCAAGTGGACGAGAACCGTATTGACGTTACAGTAAAAACCTTATTCCAGAATAAAGAACTGTTAAAAAATTTGCAGCGGAAATATATGGAACAGTTAAAAGGCAAGGAAAAAGTGCAATACTGTCTGTTGGACATGGAATATAACATGGCGGAAAAAACTTATACCGTAAAAGAAATGCGGGTCTTCACGGATAAAAACCGCATAATTGAAAAGAAAGCGAATAAGACCGGCTTTGTACCTGTGCCGGAAAAAACCTTTGCCGAAGCGATGTATGAGATCTGTCTGCAACAATCCGAACAGCAGAAAGCGAACGAAGCAACCGCTAATGGCACTGATGGAACGAAGCCCGACACCAAAGAGCAGAAACCGATTTTAAGCAAATAAGATTTGGGACAATCTTTTTATTTTGTAGAAAATGCAATGACTAAAGCATATTGTTGGGAAAAGAATAAGGTTTTGCGCGTAAGTAACAGTAGCATGCGTTGGTTGTAATACTCCTTACAGGGCCATGAAAGACTGGCTGTAAAAAGTGTGCAATAAATATTATGTTAAAGGAGAGCGTTGTTTTATGACGAAAACAGAAAAAGTATCTAAAGGGTTGCTGATGACAGCTCTGATTTGCGGCACCGTAGTGATGGGGGCAAATCCAGCAGGGGCGGCAGAACCGGGAGATGATTTACAGAGGTTTACTTTGGAACAAATCGTGGTTACTGCGAATAGAACATCAGAAAAAATTCTTGATACGCCTGCCAGCGTTTCAGTTATTACCGCAAAAGATATGGCGGATAAGGGGATTAAACATCTTGATGATGCATTAAAAATATCGACTGGTGTATTTACGAACCGGATAAAGGGTGATCTTGATGTGAGTTCAAAACTAACCATGAGAGGCGTCAGTCAACAAAGACAGGTTTTGGTTATGTTAGATGGCATGCCTTTAAATGATAAGAACTCAGGTAATGTGGACTGGAATGCGATTCCTGTTGATGTTGTGGACCGCATAGAGGTGGTAAGGGGTACGGCCTCATCTTTGTATGGTACGAATGCAGTCGCAGGTGTTATAAATATTATTACTAAAGATGTTGATAAACAGCAGATAAAACTTAAGGCGGGATACGGAAGTTATGGAACTTATCGATGGAGCGTTAATATAGCTCAACCAATAGGGAAGAAGTTCTCGGTAAACGGGGGATTTAACAAGGAAGATTCACATGGCTATATTACACAAAAATTTGCTGCAAATAAGGCAAAAAAGACATCTAATAAAGGAACAAAAGTAACAGGGTACGAACGAGTGCCTAATAAGAAAGGTAAGCCATCCTATATATATGGAGATGGTGGTAAAAACACTTTTACACAAAATAATTGGCAAGTTGGAATGCAATACAAATTTGAGGAGAGTAAAAAACTCTCGTTTAAAATGCTACACAACAACTATAAATACCATTCTGGAACGGATCCTCATACCTATTTATATGACGCTGCCGGGAATTCTGTGTGGAGTGGCACGGTAAATTTAGCTGGCACATCGGTTTCGTTAGGTACCTATGGAAAGAACGGCAGTAAATTTTTCTCACCTTATTATGGGGGTAAAGAACACTCCACTTATGCACTATCATATAATGACGAAGATAATAATTTGAAGATTAGTGCAGGTATTAATGATATAAAAGATAACTGGTATGTAAGTGGCTCAGGAGGACTTCTTACTGAAAGCCCGAGCAAGTCTTGGAATATAAGTGTGCAAAAAGAAATTTTCAATACAGAGCATGACAAATTGGTTGTAGGTGTGGATTACTTATTTGGTAAAACGGACAGTGCAGATACGAATTTGACTAATTGGAGGGATAGGAACAGCAAAAAAGATATAAAAGCGTTTGCTTCGGGAAAAGAAAAGACGGTAGCTGCTTATTTTGAAAATCAGCATAGGTTTGATGATAAATGGAAGTTTGTTTTAGGCGGACGCTATGATTCATGGAAAAATTATGATGGTGCCAGCAGATATTATAACAAAGGAAAATTGGTTTCTGACCCTGTTTTAGAAAGTAAACGGAAAACCATGTTTTCTCCCAAAGTTGCTTTACAGTTTAGACCAGATGAAGATACCTCATATCATGTTTCGTGGGGGCGTTCTTTTAGAGCTCCTAATATATTTGAATTGTACAAAGCAGCTCCTGGCGGAACCAGTGTAACATCTACATATAAAGATAGTAACCCTGATTTAAATCCGGAAACAGTAGATGCTATTGAATTTGGTATTAAAAAGCAATTTAATAACAGTAAAACATCTATTTCAGCAACCTATTTTCATTCAGATATAGAGGATATGATTTATACAATGGATACAGGTAAAAAATATCACCTTGATGCTTTAGGGATAGATTTGAAATGGACGAAACCGGTTAATGCAGCAAAAGGAAAGGTAGATGGAGTAGAATTTGAAATTAAGTGATACTTGGAATGTATTTGCCAATTACACCTACCAGAAATCCAGAATTACAGATAATCCTTTGGACAGGAAGAATGAAGGAAAACAAATGGCCTATGTTCCAAAATATTTATTTAATGGGGGCATTAGCTATCATAAAAATAAATGGAGTGGAAGTTTAGTTGGTAATTACACTTCTAAAGTATATTCAAACGCTGACCATAGCGATTATATGACAGGATATTACGGATGCAATGATCCTTATTTTGTATTGAATCTGTCCACACATTATCAGCTGGATAAAAATACTTGCTTTAATTTAGATGTTAATAATATTTTAAATCGCGAATATTATACATACTATATTGCTCCTGGAAGAAACTATTTCTTCAGTGTTGAGAAAACATTTTAAATGATGAGTCATAAAAATTAAACAGTGGAGAATAAGGGCAGATGCCGGAAAATAATGACCGAATATCTGCCCTTATTTATAGAAAGTTTGTTTGTCATGCTATATGCAGGATTATGGAAGAATGACTGCAGCGTTCAAGCATAGCAATAAATTTATTTTTAAGGAGTGTTGTTCTATGACGAAAACAGAAAAAGCATCAAAAAGTCTATTGATGACGGCGCTGATTTGTGGCACGTTAGTAGTGGGGGCAAATCCGGCAGGGGCGGCAAGTCCGGCAGAGGAATCCTTAAATGCCTTTACCCTGGATCCTATGGTGGTGACGGCACAGCGGAGGGAAACCAAGGATTTGGAGACACCGGCAGCATTGGAGGTGCTGACAAGAAAGGATATCGAAAATACTGGGGCACGAACCGTATTTGATGCGATTTCATTTAGCACAGGCGTCACTAACTTTTCGTATGGCCCTGGCGGATTAGATTATGGCGCCATGGATAGTCGAGTGAATATTCGTGGTTTTGAACGGGGTGCTCTGATTTTGGTGAATGGAGCCCCCATTAACCTGAATGGCAAAAACAGTCTTGACGGTATCATGGCGGATAATGTAGAAAAAATTGAAATTTTAAAAGGTGCAAGTTCCGTGTTATATGGAGCGGAAGCATTTGGTGGCGTAATTAATATTATTACGAAAAAAAGCGGTTCAAACAAATTAAACGCTGGTATTGCCGCGGGTAATAGGGGCTATAAAAAGGTTATGAGCTCTTACTCAAGTGATAAAGCATACTTTGCTTATAGTAAACAATATTTTGGCGCTCAGGATAGAACCTCACCAAACAGAGAAGATCGTGGATATTATAACAACAGAAGTAAAGGCAATAAAGCGAACTATGCAGTAAGTTTAAACTTGATGGATCATTTAAATGCGAGCTTTATGCGTTCAGAAGCAGATTCAACGTATGGACAAGTGACCTATAATAAAAAAACAGAGAAGGCAAACCAGAACGCTACGAAAGATTATCATTATAAAGATAATAAAAACAGCTTTAATTTAATCTATGACAATAAAGACAATGGGTTTAAGTCAGTACTATTCTATAATGACAGGGATTTGTACGGGGAGACACGGACTCATAAAGATTATATTTATGCTGCAAATGGAAGTAACTATAAAGCATATAATATTGGGTTAGATACGCAGAAAGTATGGAACTTGAGAAAAAATCAGGATACTTTTCTGGCGGGTATACTTGTAAGTAGAGACAAGTATAAAGGTACTTCTAAGGCGAATGCGGAGCAAATCGCTGACAGAGAAAACTATGCTTTGTATGCACAATACTCTTATAAATTTAACCCTAAATTCACTGCTATTTTGGGTGTGCGTGAGCAATTTATCGAAGATATGGTGAAAGATCAGAATGTCTTTCTGCCTCAGTTGCAAACTTTATATAAAGTAAATGATAACAGTTCCTGGTATCTAAATATAGGAAAAGCCTTCCAGATGCCAAATTTATCGGATTCTATGAAAAAAGTAAAAGGTAAATATGCTCTTGTAAGTGGTAGAAACTTAAAGCCGCAAGAAGGATGGAATTATGAAACCGGGTATAAAATCATCAATCAGGCAAATGCATGGAAGTTTTCTTTGTATTACATGGATTTTAAGAATATGTTTGGTTGGGAAAAAGACGATGGCATTGATATTCGGGTAAACAAAGGTAAATTTAAAAATGTGGGATTTGAAGCTGATTACACCGCTGTTTTAAGTGATAAATTTAAAGCTAACTTAGGATTTAGTTGGTCTAACCCTAAAAATCAAGAAGAAAATGGCGGTATGTGGACACAAACATATCCAAAGATCCAGTTTAATTCAGGGGTACAATATACTTTGGATAAATGGGATGCCAGTCTGGCGTTTAACTGGTTAACAAAACGGTTGAAGAATAGAGATGGTGGCACAAATCCAGATTTACTTAGTCTTAATGCTGTTGCTAATTATAAAATGGACAAAAATAATTACTTTACATTAAATCTGAACAATATTTTGGACAGGCATAATGTAATTACCAACGGTGCTTGGGAATATTGGGACATGCCGTTTAACTGGAGTATTACCTATAACCATACTTTCTAAAAAACTTAATTTTACTTGATGTTAATTTATCAACGGCTAAATCATTCCTTGCGGTAGGATTTAGCCGTTTCTTTTTAAAACATTATCTGGAAAAACGAATTGAGCGGGCGGAAACATTTGTTAAGGTAATGCGCAGAAATTTTGGTAGTCGTTAATTTTTCATAAATTAATGATCATAATTCACAAAAAGTTTCAAATTTCATTGACATAAAAAGGACTGCATGGTTAAATAATACTATCGATAATAAATATTATTAAAATAAGTATATCAGTAATGTTTATATATTGATAGGTAGGCCGTTTGTAGTGCCCTCTGCAGGATCATGCAAGAGTGACTGTAGCGTCAGGCATCACAATAAATTTATTTTAAGGAGCGTTCTGAATGAAAAAAATGACGGGTCATGTATCAAAAGGTATGTTGATGTGCGCTTTGATTTGCGGAACACTGGCAAGCAATGCGGTTCCTGCGTTTGCCGGGGAAATGGATAGTGGCAGCTTAGATGAATTTATGCTGGATCCCATGATTGTTACGGCACAGAGAAGAGAAACCAAGGATTTGGAGACACCGGCTGCCACATCCGTAATCACGGCGAAAGAAATTGAACGCAGCGGCGCTAAAACGGCTTATGAAATTATTGAACGGCAGGTTGGCCTAACAAACAATGCCTATGGCCCTGGAGGAAGAGAGTTTGGGGGTTCCTGTAGCCGTACGGTATTACGTGGTTTAGATAAAGGCACTTTGGTTTTGGTTAATGGTGCGCCGATTAACATGTTAAACTATAATAATACAAGCGGTATTCCGGTACAGGCAATCGAAAAGATAGAAGTGGTGCGAGGTGCTCAGTCTGCTTTATATGGAGCAGAAGCCTTTGGGGGCGTGATTAATATTATTACGAAACAAGGCGGCGCGGCGAAGACTACGCTCAGCTATGGAGGAGGAAACTATGACCAAAAGTGGTCTCTTTCTACTTCCGGAGAGAATTTCAATGCGTATATTTCAAGAGATTATTATGGAGAAGAAGATTCTATTAATAGGATATTTGAAAAAAGCACAAATAAATGGATAAACCGAGACAGTACAAAAACAAGCGCTTTTGTAAATTTTGCTCCAACAAATAACCTGAGTTTTCAGTATGCGCATACGCAAGGGAAATATTATCGCGACGGCTGGACCCTAAAAAATTATAAATTAACCGGCGCCGGGAAAAGTAATTTATATGATGATACAAGAGATAACGTGAGTGCTATTTACAATGATGTAAATAACCGTTTTAGAACTGTTTTATCATACAATAAAAGGGAAGTGGACCCATATACCGGTGTAATTAAAAATTTTCAAATGCCACAACTGCAAGAAGGAACATCATCCAATTGGAAAACGAGTAACTTGACTTTAGATATCCAAAAAGGGTGGGACTTACGCAACGAAAATGATAATCTGATTATTGGTATGACTTTACAAAAAGAAAAGGCAAATGACAGATCTGTTGCGCGGAAGATTGGTAAGAAAAAGTTTTATTTTGACATGTCAGAAAGTCGTAGCAACATAGCTTTGTACACTTCCTATACACATCAATTTACACCAAAGTTTTCAACTACTTTGGGACTTCGTGGTCAACATGTAAATGATCCTGCTAAAAATCAAAATGTGTTATTGCCTCAAGTACAGACTTTGTATAAATTGTCGGACTCTGCTTCGTGGTATACTAACATTGGGAAATCTTACCAGATGCCGGCCTTAAATCAGTACTTTAAACCGGGAAGTAAAGATGAATTAAAGCCCCAGGAAGGGTGGACGTATGAAACAGGTATAAAAATTATAACACCATCTTCTTCTTGGAAATTTGATGTGTTTTATATGGATATAGATGCTAAATTTGATTGGATATTACCTCCAGATGGAGATAAGAATAATCAAAAATTAGTGAATGTTGGCAAGTTTAAAAATACCGGCGTAGAGGCAGAATATACTGCAAATTTGAATAAGAATTGGCAACTGCGTTTAGGTGCAATGTATGCGGATCCAAAGACAAAAGATAAAGACAGTAACGAGTTTGCACAATCAGATGCTCGTTTCCAATTTACAACAGGGTTAGATTATCAATCAGGCAAATTTACAAGTAATTTAAACTATTTGTATCTGGGCAAACGCGAAATTTCTTACTATGATTCTTTAGGGAATAGTGGAAAAGGCAAAGTACCAAAAATAGATGAGCATGCAACGCCGCACAGAAGCTTATTGAATGCTAACTTTATTTATACACCTGATCAGCATCATAGCATCTCATTGTCTTTAAACAATATTCTGGACAGAAAAGATGTTATTAACAAGTATGAAAACTGGGGAATGCCTTTTAACTGGATGCTGACCTACAAATATACTTTCTAAAAAACTTAATTTTACTTGATGTTAATTTATCAACGGCTAAATCCTATCGCAAGGAAGGATTTAGCCGTTTCTTTTTGACTTATTGCCCAAGTGCAATATTACTACACAAATCAGGTGTAAAAAAATAAGTTATTCCTTTTCGGCATATCTTTCTTTCCCAAAAGATATTATTTTTCTTTACAATGATGAGTTATGTTGTATACGGCGGGATAGTCATTAAAATAGTGTGGCAATTACTATGGCATGTAGTAAGTATGTGGTTTTTAATATAGGAGGGAAAAATGACAGAAAGAATATTAATGACGGGGTTAGATACGGAACACGCTCATTTTCGTGAAGATTCTTGTGAAGAGAGTTTTTTATTAAAAAATTATCTGGAAAAACGAATTGAGCGGGCGGAAACCTTTGTTAAGGTAATGCGCAGGAATTTTGGTAAAGGTGAACAATGTCAAGGTTTTCCATTAACGGAGGAAGAGCAAAAAGCGCTTCACCCATATCGGGTAGAAGAAGAGGAGGACGAAGAAGAGGAGGAATATGCCTGCACTGCAGCAAAAAATGAAAGTACAAGTGAAAGGAAATAAAGAAGATAAAGCCGGTCACCAACAATCAATCATTGACGACCGGCTGTTTTAATTATTTCTTAATTCTAATACTAATGCTCATAATTCACAAAAAGTTTCAAATTTCATTGACATAAAAAGGACTACATGGTTAAATAATACTATCGATAATAAATGTTATTAAAATAAATATATCAGTAATGTTTATATATTGATAGATAGACCGTTTGTAGTGCCCTCTGCAGGATCATGCAAGAGTGACTGTAGCGTCAGGCATCACAATAAATTTATTTTAAGGAGCGTTCTGAATGAAAAAAATGACGGGTCATGTATCAAAAGGTATGTTGATGTGCGCTTTGATTTGCGGAACACTGGCAAGCAATGCGGTTCCTGCGTTTGCCGGAGAAATGGACAACGACAGCTTAAGTGAATTTATGCTGGATCCCATGATTGTTACGGCACAGCGTGTGGACACAAAAGATCTGCACACCCCCGCATCTGTCGAAGTGTATAATAAAGAACGAATCGAAAAGACCGGGGCGGCCAATGCATATGATGTATTGCAAAACACCTTGGGAGTTATGACACAGTCACAGGGATTTAACGGTACATCTATGGGAACCATGACCAGTAAAGTCATGATCCGCGGGGTAGAAAAAGGTACGCTGGTTATGGTAAATGGCGTGCCGATGAACTTGGACGGTAAATATAATCTGGACGATATTCCTACAGAATCTATTGAACGCATTGAAGTGGTTCGCGGTGGCGGCTCTGTTTTATACGGCAGTGAGGCCACCGGTGGCGTTATCAACATTATTACTAAGAAAAAATTCGAGAATAGTGTTGGTGTGGCAGCGGGCAATTTTGGGAAAGAACGCTATAAAATCAGTTTGGGGAATGAAAAATTCAATATTATTGCCGGCCTTGAAAATCGTGGAAGAGCAGAAAAAATGAGCGGTGTTTCGACTACTGGCAAGAAGAGTGTCTATGATTATGGCAAAGGCGAGCGGAAAAGTTTGTTATGGAATCTTAACATTATTGACGGGTTAAGCTTTACTCACAGCTACTCTAAAAACCGCAATCAGTATGAGATACGGACAGAAGGAAAAGCAAAGATTAATCAATATAATAAATACAAAGATACAGACAATAATTTTATGCTTAATTATGAGAAGGAAGGATGGAAAGCATCGCTTGCCTATGGTACGCAGGAAAAGGGATATGATCAGGGAAAATCCCTTGATCACATGAACATATACAGCTGGCGTAAAGGACATAGTACCAATGCGAATGTGCAGAAACAGTTTGATCTGGGCCGTAACAGGCTTTTGCTGGGTACTAGTTTCCAAAGAGAAGATATCGACTTGTATTCTTCTGAAAAGAAGGGGAAAAAGGGAAAGCCAGGAACCCCTCCTCTTGACAGTACATACAAGCGGGATGTGTATTCTTTATACGCTTCTTACGAAATGGCGTTGGGGGATAAATCTAATTTGTTTTTAAATGCCAGGGAAACCTGGGCTACGAATATTACAGGACGCCAGACTGACAAAAAAACCAATAAAACTACGGTTACGGACAATGATATGATGCGAAAGTTCACTCCGGAAGTTGAGTATTTGTATAAGTTCGATGAAAACAGCAGTTTTTATGCGAAAGCAGGTAAATCTTTCCGCCTTCCTCATTTAACCCAGATCTATGGTAATGGCCTAATCAATCCTACGTTGGACTTAAAACCGGAACAGGGTACGCACTATGAAATGGGCTACAAATTGAATCGTGGTAATGCGGCCTGGCGCGTATCGGTATTTAATTATAAAATCAAAGATGCGATTGATGCCGATGTACAATATGACGAAGACGGGTCGGTTTCCGCTGTGAATTATTATAATGAAGATAATAGAGATACTGGCGTAGAAGTAAGTGTGAATTTGAAGCATAATGATAATTGGAGTTCCAATTGGGGGGCAATGCTCCATAATCCACAGGCAAGGAATATACATACCTATGGAGATAATAACTGGCATGATATGTATAACCGATATCAGTTTAATGGCGGCGTAAATTATAAAATGGCTAAATTTGCCGGTTCGTTAACGGGAAATTTTGTAGGAAACCGTACTTCGACGAGGGCAAGTTTTAAGAATCCGCAGCGTCATATTAAACCCCAGTTCTTTACGGATCTGCACCTGACCTATGCACCCGAAGCCAATCAGAAGGTTTGGCTGCATTTGAATAATCTGTTGGATCGTCTTGACGTTACTTCGAACAGTACGTCTAATTACTATTCTCTCGGCCGCAACTTTATGCTTGGCTATGAGTACACGTTCTGATCAGGCATCATTGGCGGAGAGAACGGTTTCGGGATGGGTTTCCATGGTGTGGACAAAAAGATAGTACAGTCCAGAATAAGTGAAGTTTAGCTTTAATCTTACCGTGAGCGGCTTTTTAGGCCGCTCACATTCACAAAGGGGCGTGAAAATTATGATGCTACGTTTGCCGGAAGAAGAACAGTATCGTATTTTATGGGAAAAATATGGCATGACGGAAGATGAGGTCAAAAAGCATAAAGCCGCCGGTTTTTCCTATTACGATCTGGATAAGGGGGCGATGTACGCCTTTGTCGCCCAAAAACCGCTTGAGGATGTATTGGCGCTGCGTCGGGATTATGCCTGGATGAAAATTGAGCTGCTGTTGGGTATTACGCCCCAACTTTTGCATGACCGCGATCTTTTGCGCAAGGCGCACTGCGCCGAAAAGTGGTGGGGGATCGATGCGAAAGAGGTATACCGTCTTTTTATGGCGGGGTATCCCATTCATCACATCAAGTTGGCCTGGATCATTTCGCAGCATTCTTCGATGACGATGGACGAAGTGCTGCTGTCCCGTAAAAAATCCGTAAGCTGGTTTGACTGGGCACAGCAAACGCTGGGTATTGCGCCGGACGATCTGAAGTCCTGGATCAGGCAATATCCCAACCCCTCTATTGCAAAAAAGTCAAATACTTGAAAACAAATAGGAGAAAAATGACCTGCCCTGAGAGTGGGGCGGGTTATTTATTTGTAACGGGCTCTTCTTTTTACTTTCTAAATAAGATATAATAAGACTATTAGAATTTTATATTAATAAGAAAATCATTTTGAATTAAATATAAAGAGTTAAGAGGGAATGACTGTGGAGACCGTATTAGATATACGCAATTTAACGATTGGGTATGGCGAAAAAACAATTATCAGCGGGATCGACGCTGCTGTCCATGCCGGAGAGCTGATTGGCATCATCGGCTGTAACGGGGCCGGCAAAAGTACTCTGTTAAAAACCATCCGGGGCCTGCTTCCCCCACAGACAGGGGAAATCTTTTATTTTGGCAGGACCCTGGCGGAGTATGGTGAAAAGGAACTGGCCTGTAAGGTGGCTTATCTGCAACAGCATGTGGAAACGTCTTTTGGTTATACCGGTATGGACATAGTCCTGACCGGTCGGTACCCTTATATGAAATGGTGGGAAAGCGAGACGCAGGAAGATACGGAACTGGCGCGGGATTGTATGTCTTATACGGGGACGTTGGATCTGGCGAATCGGCCGGTCACGGAGGTTTCCGGCGGTCAAAAGCAGCGTATTCTGCTGGCCAAAGTGCTGGCGCAGCAAACGCCGGTTTTGTTTTTAGATGAACCGACCACCGGGCTGGATATGGTGTATCGGGAAGAAATATTTCGTTTTGCCCGGGAACTGGCCAATATGGGGAAGACTATTTTAATGGTGGTTCATGAACTGGATTTGGCGGCAGCTTATTGCAGTCGGGTCATGCTCTTAGGCGAAGGCAAGCTGTTGGCGGATGACAGGCCGGAACAGGTATTTACCGAAGCACTGTTGAGCCGGGCTTATGAAGCGGACATTTCTGTTGTGCATAATCCGTTGAGTGGCAAACTGGAAATCACAACGCGGGAAAACGTGAATACAAAGCGGCGGGAAGAGCATCTTCTGCACAGGATCTGCCATACGCCTGAAGCGAAGATATAGTGGGCAGGAAAGTTTGTTTTAAATAAAAGAGTAAAGGATCCGTATTACAGATGCATCCTATTTTCAGAAGAATCATCACGATATTATTGTTGTGCCTGAGCGTAATCGGTTATCCGGTCTTGAGCCGGGCTGGGCAGAAACTGGAGACGATTTACCCCTATAGTATGGAAAAACATGCGTTGAGCGAGGTGACCGGGCGCAGTACGCTGCCGCTCTATGTTCACCTGCAAAGCTTTGATGTACCCCACACGCAGGAAGCCAGGGTTACGGTTTCTTTGCCTGAGGGGTTTATCGCGTTGCCTAAAGAGGGATGGCAGGTTGGCAACGGCAAGGCGACTGCTCAGTGGAAGCTTGATGCGGACTATGCCCAGAATTTTGACTTGCTTTATCTGCAAGGGTTACAGGGGACGTCGTCCGGTAAAAAAGAAATACAGGTCACGGTAGAAACAAAAGAGTGGTCGGAAACCCGGTTAGTTCGGTTTTCTTATAATGCGGCCGGAGCCGAAGTGCCTGCCGCTCAGTCATTATCCAAAAAAATGGATAATAAGCAATTTAATTGGTATATACAATCCGTTGTGCTGCCGGTCGATAATCTGGGACACCGGGATGAAAGAGCGGAAGCGGGTGTAATTTATGTTCGTGACACCACGATGGAAAGTTTTCGCAACCGGATGGTGGGGGACGGAAGCACCAGCTGGGCCGCAGTGTTTAATCATCCGGCGGCGTATCTGATGCTGGATATGCGAAACCCGCAAAAAGATATCCGTGTGCTAAAGTTTAAGGCACAATTGTTGGATCGGGCTACGGGGAACGTGGTAGATGGACTGATTACTGCCGGTAAGACCGATCATGAAACAGGGGAAGGCTGGGCCGGTAAAACGGGAATCGGAGCGGAAACGACAGCTTTGATCTCGTTGGACGGGAAAAAGATGCAGTCGTTTATATTACCGTTGTATGTAGATTATTTTAAGATTCTGGAAGGCGATTATACGCTGCGGATTACGGTCACGGGCGGTGAACAGCAGAAAATACAGGAAGTACCTCTGACCATTGCGAAAAAACACAGTCTTGGTTTTATTGCTGTTTGTGTTTCGGGACTTTGTTTTCTAATCTTGTCTTTCTTAATGTTTCGTCTGAAGAAATGTCTCAGGTTGATTGGCGCCAAAGGCGCGATTACGGTAGCCTTGTTTGCCGCGATTTCCTTTGGCGGCATTTCCTTGCCGTCAACGATTTTGGGAGATTTGGTCCATGCGCTATTAGGTCCTTTTTCCAGTTTGGTTACCGGTCTTTTGAGTGGCGTAATGCAATATCTTTTGGTCATGTCTTTACTGGTCTTATACCGCAAACCCGGCGTTTTGACTTTGCTTTATCTGGTGAAATACATGTTGTCCGGTATTATGTTCGGACATTTTACGCCGTTAGGTATGCTTAGTATGTCTGTAAACGTGGCAGTACTGGAGATTTTACTTTATCTTTGCGGGTTTTACAGTAAAAAAACGGTGAGCAGGAAATATATGCTGGGAGTAGCCTTGCTTTTAGGGTTGGGGGATGCGTTGATCAGTTTTATTAACCTGGAACAAATGATGTTTTTCTATCGGCTATATTATGCCGACTGGTTTTTGGTCATGTATATGTTTGTCAATGGTTTGCTTTATAGCAGTATCGGCTGCTGGCTCGGTTATAAAACGGGTTTAAAACTGCAGCAGGTGGTAGGAGAATGATTTTGTCGGCGGATTGAAGCAGGGAAGCATACCTTGTTAGGATGTTGATTTGCAACAGACTGTTGACCGGACGCAGCGGGCGTCGGTAAGAAGGATAGGGGTGCGGCAATGTTGTGCATACAGGATGTTTCGTATAAATACCAGAGCCGGGAAGATTGTACTCTGAAACACGTTTCACTGACGCTGAACGATGGAGAAATGCTTCTTTTGGCCGGACGCAGCGGTTGTGGGAAATCTACCTTGATTAAAATCATCAGCGGTCTGGTTTCAGAAGAGGGTCGTGGTGTTTTGCAGGGAAAAGTTATGCTGGACGGAGAGGATATTACCTGTTGGCCGCCGGAAAAAATAGGACGTTTGGCAGGTACGGTATATCAGACGCCGGATGACCAGCTTTTTGCCATGACGGTGGCGGATGAAACGGGATTCGCTTTGGAAAATCAGGGCGTAGAGCCGGAACAGGTACATAAAGCGGTTGCAGAAACATTGGCTAAAGTAGGGTTAGAGGGCTATGAGGATTATAGTATTCATCAACTTTCCGGCGGACAGCGGCAACGCCTGGCGCTGGCTTCTATTTTGATTACGAAGCCCCGACTTTTAATTTTAGATGAACCTGTCAGCCAGATGAATCCACAGGGTGTGCAGGCTTTTATGGAATTGTTGCTCCGTCTGAACAAAGAAGAACAAATTTCTATTTTGATGATCGAACACCGTGTGAATGAATTGGCCGGTTATTTCCCTCGTCTGGCAATTATGCAGAAAGGGAAAATCGTTTATGACGGTCCTATGGAAGAGGCCTGGCCTACACTGGGGCGGGACCGGGAGATGGGGGTACGAGAACCCCAGAGCGTCAAACTGGGACGTTTGTTGGGCTTATCTGAACTGACTTCTGATAAAGCCGCGACGGCCCGTCGGATTGCACAGGAATGTGTCATTTCGCGAACAGCAGTAGATGAGAGTCTTACGGAGAGGGAAACCGCAACGTCTGCGAAAGCGTTTTCCCCCGGGGCGACAGATACTGCGGTCGTGGAGGGTGAACATATTGTATATCGCTATAACGGGGCGAAAGAGAATACTCTGCACGGTATATCGTTTGCTTTGTACCGGCAGCAAATCACGGCGTTGATGGGGTCTAACGGCGCCGGCAAATCGACCTTGTTAAATCTTTTGGGTGGAATTACCCGTCCTTCCGGGGGTTGTCTTTTGTTAGAGGGGAAACCGCTCCAGGAACAACTGGGAGAAATTGGTTATCTGTTGCAGGAATCCGACTTGATGTTATTGGCAGATACAGTGGAAGAGGAGCTGGCCTGGAAAAATAAGAGCATGACCCCGGAAAAATCGGCTGCGTTGCTGCAGCATCTGCATCTGGCGGAAAATGGCGCTGACTTCCCTCTGGCGCTAAGTAAGGGGCAAAGGCTGCGGGTGGTATTGGGAGCCATGCTGGCAAAAGAACCCAAGTTGCTGCTGTTGGATGAGCCGACTACGGGACAGGATGAAAACAGTCTGACGGAGATTAAAAAGCTATTGTCCGCGTATAAGGAAAAAGGCGGCAGCGTGTTTATCTGCACGCATGATATTGAATTGGCTTCGCAAATTGCAGACAGGATCATTTTATTGGAACAGGGAAAGATTTTAGCGGATGGGAGGGTCGGTACGGTGTTAAGTGACCGCGGGCTCTTGCAACAGAGTGGTTTAACGATACCTGCGGTGTTGGATATTTCGGAATCTTTATCCATTCCCCCCTGTATCACAGAAGAGGAGGTGACCCGGTATGTCCATGCGGCAGTTATGGGAGGGCACGGATGCCCGTCCCTGGGCAAGGCAAATTAACGGGAGAACCAAACTGATCGTCTTATTTCTGGTAGCGATTCTTACCATTACTATCGATAATCCCCGTTCCTTGTTTTTGATTTTTGGCACAACACTTTTATTGCATGTAGTAGCCGGTACTTCTCTTTATAAATGGAAGGTTATGGCTGTGCTGTTGATGCTGGAACTCTGGGGCAGCATGGTCAGTCAGGCTTTATTTTTTGCGCAAACGCCCCGTACTCCTTTGTTTGTACTGATTTCACCGGGAGTGCCGCTGTTGGGCGCTGTCACCGGAGGGCTTTATATTTACCGGGAAGGTATTTTGTACGGTGCAGTACAGGGGCTGCGTGCTGCCAGCATGTTTTCTCTGGGATTGCTGGTTTGCTGGACCGGAGATCCCCGACAACTGCTGCATGCACTGCTGGCCTGGCGTCTGCCGCCTCAGATTGCGTTTATGCTGGTGACGGCCATTCGTTTTCTGCCTGTATTGGCCTCAGAAACCGGAGAAATCATTACGGCGCTGCAGCTCCGCAGTGACAGTAAAAAGGGGCGTAAGGCAGTCGTACGTCATCTGCCTTATGTAGCAAAGCCTTTGCTGGCGCGTTGCCTTAGAAGGGCGCAGACGTTGGCTCTTTCGGTGGTGAGCCGGGGCTTTTTTTCAGCCAGAAATTCGCCGATCGTGCAGTTCTGGAACCGGTGGGAAAAGGCAGCCTGTGGTGTGTTTGCCGTAGTTACGTTTCTGGTGGTCTGCGGCAAAATTTCGTATGTGTTGTCGGAACAGGGGTTTTATTTTGGTGTGCTGCGGCAGATATATGATATTGCGAAGCTTTATTTTTGAACTGTACGCCATTTTGATTCTTTTATTTTCGAACAACACATTGAAATTATCCGGTCGACATGTTGAAATTGCCGGTTAAGAAAAGACAACACGAGGTACTTTAATTAGGGATGTAATTATGCGAAAACTGAAAGAAGTAGCGATTTTACTATTATTTGCTTTTTCCTGCTGCGCGTTATTTTGGCTTACGGGCAGCCGTACGCCCTGGACCTTGTTTCAAGACAGCAGCAGGAAAGACGGCTATAGTGTGTATTTAGGCGATGTGCCGGTCGAAAACTATGATCGGATGGGTTTTACCCGGGCGCTGATCGAATATGTGAAAAATGAAGAAGGCTGGCTGGTCGGTACGGACCGGGGGGAACTGTTTCTGTTTGATAAAAAGGGCAAGCAGCTTTGGAAGCGTTCTTTGGGCATTGGCAAGCTGGTTTCCTTAGCGGTGACCCCGGATGGCAAGATCGCCTATGTGGGCGAAAGCAGCGCGGAAGGTAATCTGTACGGGATAGAAATTCAGACCGGTGATATTTTATGGCGGCATAAAGGTGCTGACTTTGCCGGTTCTGACGCATCTATGCGGTCGTATCCGGCTACGGTTCATATAGCAGTAGATAAAGCAGGAAACGCTTATGCGAATATATACCGTTTCATTATGGATGAAAAAGGTAATCGCACCTATTGCGGACGAATGATAGCGGTATCCGTCAAGGGCGATCTGCTTTGGAAATTCCCGGCGGAGGAACGAATCGACAGTTGGATCAACTGGTGCGACGTAAGTGATGCGGCGCAACGAGTGGTAATTTCTACTTCTTCTTTTGATTTTCGACCGGAAATGAAATATAAAAGTACAATGTATTTTCTGGATCAAAAGACAGGCAGGTTGCTGGAGGAACGTTTTATACCGCCTGTGGAACCTTTCGACAATACGGTCATGCGGGGCAGTCCTAATTTTTCTGCTGACGGGAATTATTTAGCCGGTTCCGCCAGTGACGGAAGAGGGTTTTACCTGGATAAAACCGGAAAACTTTTGTGGTGGCGTTATCTTTCCAAGGCAACAAAAGTAGATAATGCCTGGATTAATGCTTCCGGCAGAGATGGTTATATTTTGCCGCAGGGTGTGTTGTTCACAACGATTAACACCTTTAACAGGGAAAACTGGCAGTTGCCTACGCCGGTAGAGCATCCCAGCAACAGCAGCTTATTCATGTTTAGTCCGGAAGGGAAATTTAAATACCAGTATCAAGGCAGGGCGCCGATTGAAAATCTGGCATTTGCTGCCGGCAAGGCGGCCTGTGCCATAGGAAGAAACGTACGGACGCATGCGTATACGGCTCACGGCCTTGTGGTGCTGGATCTGGCGTCCGGCAGGGAAGAGGCTTTTTATCCGACAGCCGGTCCCTGCCAGGCCGCAGGAATCAGTGATGACGGCAGGTGGGTGGCGGGTGTGGAAGCACCGGCGATTACCTCGGAAGGGAAGATTATCGGAGCGTATCGTCTGCATATCTGGGATCGCTTAAAACGGGAGGAAAGTAATGATTAAGCTGATTTACTCGTATTACAAACCCTACCGCGGCGTGTTGGCGCTGGTACTTTTCCTCTCGCTCCTTACGGCGGCGCTGGATCTGGTGTTCCCGGTCCTGGTACGTCATATACTGAATACCGAACTTCCCCAGAAAGATGTGCAGGGGATGCTGCATATTCTTGCTATTCTTTTTGTGTTATATTGTGTGAATTTTGGCCTCATGTATACGGTGCAGTACTACGGTCTGCGCGTATCTGCCAATATGGAAAATGATATGCGGCAGGATATTTTCCGTCATCTGGAAAATATGTCTTTCAGTTATTTTGACAATAATAAAACAGGGCAGCTCCTAACACGGATTACGACCGATATTACAGAAATCGGCGAACTGACGTTTCGCGGTCCGAATGATGTGATCGTCTGCGGCATTACCATGTTGGGTACGATCTGCATTCTTTTCTGGATGAATGCGCTTCTGGCCGGCTTAATCGTATTTTTACTGGTAGTGAAAACGATTCATACGGTGGTGATCAACCGGCGTATGAAACAGCAATTCCGCAAGAACAGGGTTCTTTATGGTGAAGTCTCCGCGCAGGGAACGGAGGCCCTTACAGGGATCCGCCTGATCAAGGCCTTTGCTCTGGAGGAACAGGAAAGCCGCCGCTTTTCTGAAAAATGCGTGGCCTATATCAAGGCGCGGATCCGGACGCTGCGCCTGGTGGCCTATTTTTCCGGCAGCATCACCTTTTTCAGCAACATTACCAACGTGGCGATCATGGGCGCCGGCGGCATGCTGATTGCAGCAGATAAACTGCCTTTCAGTGATTTTGTAGCGTTTTTACTGTATGTGAATTTGTTTATGAAACCGCTACTGCGCCTGACGGTGCTGACGGAAATGTATCAGAGAGGCATGGCGGGTTTTCAGCGCTTTTATGAGATTATGCAGCTGCAGCCGGAGATACAGGATCGCAGCGATGCGATAGATTGTAAGAATGTGAAAGGCGAGATTGAATTTGACCATGTGAGCTTCAGTTATGGCGGCGGTTTGGTGTTAAAGGATCTTTGTCTGAAAATCAGACCGGGAGAAAAAATCGCCTTTGTGGGAGAAACCGGCGCAGGTAAAACTACCATTACGAGTTTGCTGTTGCGTTTTTACGAGTTGCAGGGCGGGCGTATTCTTTTAGACGGACGGGACATCCGTGAATATACCCAGCAATCTCTGCGCAGAGCCATTGGCTTGGTGCAGCAGGATGTGTTCCTGTTTTCTGATTCTGTAAAATATAATATTGCTTACGCGGAAGAAGACAGCCGCGAAGAGGAGATAAAAAAAGCAGCCGTCATGGCGGCTGCGGATGAATTTATTGAAAAACTGCCCCAAGGGTATGAAACCCGTATCGGTGAACGGGGGGTGAAGTTGTCCGGCGGGCAAAAACAGCGGATTGCCATTGCCCGGGCTTTTTTGAAAAATCCGCCGGTGTTAGTACTGGATGAGGCAACTTCTTCCTTAGATAACGCGACGGAAAAACTCGTTCAGGAATCGCTGGACCGTTTATCCCAAGATCGGACTACGATTACGGTAGCGCACCGGCTTTCCACCATTGTGAATTCGGACCGTATCATCGTCCTGCAAAATGGCATGGTGGCAGAAGAAGGGACTCACAAGGAACTGTTGGCGAAAAACGGCATTTATAAAGAAATGTATGAACTACATGAGAAAATACGGGGACTGGAAACTAAAGCCTTCTGCGGATACGGCGACGTTTTGCGTAGAGACGGGAACTGATAAAGGAAGTACAGGGGATGGTAAATAAAATACCAAAGCTGCCGATAATAGCCTGTAGAATTTCCACTACAACCATTTCCCGGTTGACCAGAGCGGCGAACGAATAGGTGTAAGCCGCATACAACAGGACTACGGTCAGAGAACCGCCGATATAAGCCAATACCAGAGTGTTGGACATCATACCTAAAATATCCCGTCCGATATTATTGCCGGCCTGCCACAACGTATGGCGGGTCGGCATTTCTTCGTTCTGACTCATTTCGTATAAAGCAGAAGCGATGTCCATGGCCACGTCCATGATAGCGCCCAATGCGCCGATAATGATGGCGCTGAAGACGATGGCCCGCAGATCGATGGGATTTCCCTTGTTTAATAAAAGCAGATAGACAGACTCTTCGTCAATGATGCCGGTCAGGTGCAGAAAGCTGTCTGCGGCTATGCTGGTGAGTGCTGCGACCAGGATGCCGCACAGGCAGCCAAGAGCGGTAGCCAGGGTTTTTTTATGGAAACCGTTGACCAGCAGCAGGTTGGTGCTGACAATGGCAGTACAAGTGAGAAAGGTCCAGAGATAAATATTCTTACCGGATAAAATGGCCGGGACAAAGACCGTAAAGATAGCGGCAATGCAGAAGAAAAGGGAAAGCAGGGTATTGAATCCCTTGGCTTTTGCGTACCAGAGAATACAAAGGGCAAAAATCACCAGAATACCCAACAGGATATGGCTGCGTTGATGCTCTACATAGTCCCAGGTTCCGGCGTGTTCGATATTTTTTATTACTAACACTCTGTCACCCACCGCCACCTCACGATTGCTATAATAGGTGCCGGCCTTGTTTTGGGAGACGGTGACCGTACTGCCTTTTTCCAATCCTTCGGTCAGTTGAGCAGTGAAGCGGATGTGTTTAAATTTCGCGATGTTGGGACGTGCGGCATCGGTGTCTGTGAGAATAGCAGTGACTGTGGCGGTGACCGGCTCGCCACCCTGCGCATGAGTCATGGATGGCGGCAGACCTTCTACGGCCCACATATGCCCTGCATACAAGTAGAGCAGGGCGAAAAGTAAGGTGATGAAATATAATTTTTGTTGTTGTAATACTTTTTTTAAGGATTGCAATGAGGATACTTTTTGCGACATAAGGGCTCCTGAATAACCGGGTCAAATCAGGCTTTGCCGGAGCAGTTCAAAACATCGCGCATCTTATGGGCGACCATGGCTTTGATAGCTTCCCGGGCCGGCCCCAGGTATTGCCGGGGATCAAAGTCCGCAGGATGTTCCACAAAGTATTTACGAATGGACGCTGTCATAGCCAGACGCAGATCCGTGTCGATGTTGATTTTACAAACGCCGAATTGACCGGCTTTCAGCAGCATGTCTTCCGGAACGCCCTGAGCGCCGTCCAGCTTGCCGCCGTATTTGTTGCATTCTTCGACAAAAGAAGGGATGACGGTAGAAGCGCCGTGCAGTACCAGCGGGAAGTTGGGCAGTAAATTGGTGATTTTTTCCAGACGGGCAAAATCCAGTTCCGGCTTACCTTTAAATTTATAGGCGCCGTGGCTGGTACCGATGGCGATGGCCAGACTGTCTACGCCGGTTCGCTCCACAAATTCCACGGCCTGATCAGGATCGGTATACGTTGCGTCTTTGGTATTTACTTTTACAGCGTCTTCTACGCCGGCCAGTTTGCCCAGTTCCGCTTCAACGACTACGCCTTTGCTGTGCGCATAATCTACCACCCGCTTGGTCAGGGCGATATTTTCTTCAAAAGGATATTTAGAGCCGTCGATCATGACGGAGGTAAAGCCGCCGTCCACGCATTCTTTGCAGATTTCAAAATCAGCACCGTGGTCCAGGTGCAGACAAATCGGAAGCCCTGTGTCTTCTACGGCCGCTTCCACTAATTTGGTCAGATAAATGTGTTTGGCATATTTGCGGGCGCCGGCGGAAACCTGCAGGATCAGGGGCGCCTTTTCCTCAATCGCCGCCTCTACGATTCCCTGAATAATCTCCATGTTGTTGACGTTGAAAGCCCCTACGGCATAGTGGCCTTCGTAGGCCTTCTTGAACATTGCTTTGGAATCAACCAATGGCATAAAATCAAACCTCCTTATGATAATAGATAGTACGATACTGTGTGTTGCCATGCTTATTGATATTTTTATTATAACACATACATATCAGGATAGCATACGCTGTTTTAGTATATTTTTATGGAGCAGATTTGATGGTACGAAGAACTGTTGCCGCAAGGGCGCCTCTTCGCGTCACTTTCCAACCGACTCTTTGTAAGAAAAGGAAACCGGATCTCACTATGAGAGCCGGCAGTGCCTTTTAGAGCTGCCGGCGCAAATCTTCCGGTAATACGGACGTGACCTCGATCTGTACGTCGGTCCAGGGATGGCGGAAGGAGAGTTTATAAGAATGAAGACCGTGCCGCTGCTGAGGTCCTTTTTCTTTCCCGTAAAGACCGTCTTGCCACAGGGGACAGCCGATACTGGCTAAATGTACGCGGATCTGATGGGTACGACCCGTATAAAGCCGGCAGCGTACCAGCGTAATGCCGGTCTCAGGATTGCTCTGCAGGAACCAGTATTCTGTTTTGCAGGGTTTGCCTGTGGGCTGTATCTCTCTTTCGATGATGCTGCCCGGCTTACGGGCGATAGGGGCATCGATCAGGCCATGGGCCCGGGGGAGAGGATCGGTGATCAGCGCCAGATAGTCTTTTTGGATGCCTTGTTTGATGAGTTTTCCTTGAATCTCAGGGAATTTGGCAAAAATCACTAACCCTGACGTGTAACGGTCAAGACGGGAGACCGGGTGCAGTTGCAGCGACCAGCCTTTTTTCCGGTAATAAGCCTCTACTTCATGATAGAGAGTATCAGAAATGTCTTTGGCAGTAGGATGTACCAGAATGCCCGGCGGCTTTTCCAGGATCAGAAGAGCTTCATCTTCGTAACGTATATCCAGCATAACGGTCCCTTTCGTTGACGTTATTAGTAACCTGTGTTATTATGTAAACGTACTTATATGTAATATAAGCACCAGTATTTTCACCATATTCAGTATACTGTAAGAGTGAGCTTAAAACAAGAAAGCGGGATGAAATTATGAGATTACAGCGGATCTGGTTGGCTGTTTTATGTATGGCCGTGTTGCTTCTGGCCGGTTGCAAGCCGGATAATGCGGCTACCGGCGGGGGAGACAAGACGACGTCTGCGGGTACAGGGGTATTTGCGGAGTTTACCGACTTTGAAAACCGGAAGATCACGTTGCAGAAAAAACCGGAACGTGTGGTTGTTCTGGCACCTTCTCTTTTGAGTTATGTAGACACGGTTGGGGGTAAAATCGTCGGTCGTCCCACGGGCAAGGAAAAAGATATTCCTCCTTCTATGCTGAACATACCGGAAGTAGGGCATGTGTATAATGTCAGTATGGAAAAAGTCGTGAGCCTGAAACCGGATTTGGTGATTTTAAACGCGCAGCTACATGACAAGTTTATTAAAATGCTGGATTCCAGTCATATTCCCTCTGTTGTATTGCAGCCGAAAACCTATGACGAGATCAAACAGGCGTTGCTGATCACGGGCAAAATTTTTGGCAATGAGGCAGCGGCCGTGGAGCAGAATAAAAAGATGGACCAGGAAGTACAGGGTATCTTGGCGAAAGTTCCGGCGGGAGAACATAAGAAAATCGTGATCCTGCATGCCACACCCTCTACGGTGACGGTAGAACTGGAGAACAGTATCGCCGGCGGAGTCGCCAAACTGTTAGGTTTCAAAAATGTAGCCGGAGGAGCCAAAGCTGTGGAAGGCAGCCCGGAACGGACGCCGTATAGTATTGAGGCCCTGGTGGAACAGGATCCGGAGATCCTTTTTATCACGTCTATGGGCGCTAGGGAAAAAATTGAAAGCCGTTTACAGGCCGATGTCAAAGGCAACCCGGCCTATGCTGCGTTGCGTGCGGTAAGGCAGCAGAAGGTATATGTGCTGCCGGAGAATCTGTTTTTGCTGAACCCGGGTCTGCGGTATCCGGAAGCGGTAAAACTTATGGCGAAGGACGTGTATCCGGAGCTGTTTAACTAATGGCCGGAGGTTTCTATGGGGGAAAGGGACGTTAATGAAGCGGGGCAGGCAAAACGTTTCGGTATCGATCGTACGCTTTGGCGTATGCTTATGCTGACGCTTTTTGTCATACTGGCAGCAATCGGCTGCTTTTTATCCGTAGCAAAAGGGGCTGCGGATATTTCTTTGTCTCAGATTTTTACGATTTTGCTGCATCCGCAGGCTGCGCCTCAGGATCAGATCATCTGGAATATACGGTTGCCCCGGATGATCGTCGGCGCACTGGTGGGTATGAATCTGGCGCTTTCCGGCTGTATTTTGCAGGCGGTCATGCGCAATCCGCTGGCTGATCCTCACATAATCGGTATTTCTTCCGGGGCCGGTATCAGCGGTATTACGGTGATGATCTTATTTCCGGCACTGGAGTACCTGATCACGCCGGTGGCTTTTGTCGGCGCGATGGCCGCCGCCGTTGCCATTTATATCCTGGCCTGGAAAAATGGTATTAAACCGGTCCGTATTATTTTGGCCGGCGTAGCTGTATCTGCTTTTTTAGGTGCCGGTATCTCGGGTCTGCTGATTTTTTACAGTGACAGGGTGAACGGGGCTTTAATGTGGATGGTAGGGGGCCTGGCGGCCCGCAGCTGGCCCCATGTCAGCATTATTGTGCCTTATGCGGTTGTTGGTCTGATATTAGCTGTTCTCAGCTCGCATTATTTAAATATCCTGCAGTTGGGGGATGATATGGCCAAGGGGTTGGGCGTCCATGTAGAGATCACACGGATCGTTCTTACGGCCATTGCTGCTCTTTTGGCAGCCAGCGCTGTCAGCGTCGTAGGTCTCTTGGGCTTCGTAGGGCTGGTCATTCCCCATATTTCCCGTTTGATCCTGGGTTCTGACTACCGGTATCTGGTGCCGGGCGCCGCCATTTTAGGCGTTGCCATAGTGACGCTCAGCGACACGTTCGCCCGGGTCGTTTTTGCGCCGGTGGAATTACCGGTAGGCATCATCATGGCCTTTATCGGAGCGCCGTTCTTTCTCTTTCTGTTAAGGAGGGAACTGTGATGGAGACGATGATCGAAGTACGTGGTCTCGACGTTGTGCTGGATCACAAAACCATTGTACATAATATTAATCTTGACATACCCAAAGCAAAAATTACGGCGATCATCGGTCCCAATGGGTGTGGTAAAAGTACGACGCTGAAAGCGATCTGCCGCATTAATCCCGTTTCTGCCGGCTGTATCCGCCTTTTAGGCAAAGAGGTGGGGGCGTACAGCTACCGGGAGTTCGCGCAAAAGCTGGCGATTTTGACTCAGTCCCCTGTGGCGCCTTCTGATATTACCGTAAGGGATCTGGTTGCGATGGGGCGATTCCCTTACCGCCAGTTCTTTGGCGGAGCCTCTTCGGAAGACCGGGATTGCATCGAATGGGCTTTGCAGGAGGCCAATCTGAAGGACTATCAGGCCCGCACGCTGCAAACCTTGTCCGGCGGTGAACGGCAGCGTGCCTGGATTGCCATGGCGCTGGCCCAGAAACCGCAGGTACTGCTTTTGGATGAGCCGACCACCTACCTGGACATCAGTCATCAATTGGAAGTCATGAAGCTGCTGCAGCGACTGAATGCGGAGCTGGGACTTACTGTGGTCCTGGTCCTGCACGATTTGAATCAGGCCGTGCAGTTTGCGCACCATGTGGCGGTAATGAAACAGGGGTGTATGGTGGCAGACGGACCGCCGGCAGAGGTGATCAACATCGATTTATTGAAAGACGTATTCCGGGTCAGAGCGGAAAATGCCATTACACCCGGCGGGATCCGGGCGCTGGTTCCTTTGGACTTATTATAAGTGTATGCGTGTGCTTTTCAATATCGCGTGCTTCTTCTTGCTATCGTCTAATTTTTCAGGATCGCGTCATTATAATTGTGCAGGTACTATTTTACAGGTAAGTGGAGTTTGCCTTTTTTGCAAGCAGAAAAGGGCGCGGCAATGAGCGAGAAACGCAGAACAGTAATTGAAACAGCAGGTAAGCGATTGATAGAAACAGCAGAGAAGCAATTGACAGAAACCCTGATAAATGGTAGCATTAATAAATAAAAAGAAATTAGTAATAATTTCTATTAAAAGTATTTTTCAAGCTTGTACTTGGGAAACACGCGGTTCGCTGTATTGTTTTTTGACCACCGTATTTCCTTCTCTCACAGGTACATGCTTCCTGACTCTCACATTCACTCTCACGTCATTCAGGAAATGAAATCGGTTGTCCGTGTCTGTTATTGTTAAGGAGGTATTGACCATGTCCGTAATTGAACCTATTTCTATGCAGTCGGTAAGTGAAAAAGTAATTTTGTCCAGACAGGGAAGGTTGGAAGAGGAACCGCAATACGTTGTAAATCATTGTTTGACAACCACAACGTTTGTTCCCTTGGAAGAACGCTTTGCCAGGAACAAGCCGGAATTGGCCGCCTGTCTGGCTGCCCTGAAAAAGAAAGTGGGAGACGAAGTATTTGCGAAACGTTTCAGCGTTTTACAGAATATTAACCGCTCCGGTAAAAATCTTCTGGTGGTATCCGGCAACGAACGCCTGCGCACGTTGTTGCTGAAAGAAAATCTCCAGGATATCATGGACGCTTTTTCTGTTGACAATGTACGTATAGTTGGCGGCGCCGGGTTTGGCGGCGCTGATGCATTTTAAGATTGTTAAAGATATCCCGGTTCTGTTTCCCGTATCAGGAAAGCGAACCGGGTTTTCTTGTGGAGATGGTAGCGTGAAACAATTATTTAATTATTGCACGGTTCCGGGATACGAAGAGGCTATAAGGCGCAGTGGCAAATCTTTGCGGGAATACCTTCAGTTCCTGGGGTTGGACGGGATTGAATTATTAGTTTATCGCAGTGAGCCCTATATGTGCTCGTTTGAAGAAGAAACAATAGGGGTACATCTGCGCTCCTGGTCCTGCTGGTATGATTTGTGGAAAGATAATAAAGAACGGCTTTTCCAGATTTTCGGCACAGAAGAGGCGTTGCGGGAGTATTATGGGGGCACGCAGAAAAGAGCCTGGCTGCTCCAGATAAAACGTAATATTCAGGCCGCTCTGATGGAAGATCCGGAATACATGGTCTTTCATGTGGAAGAAGTGTCGCCGGCGGAAGAATATTCCTGGCAGTTTGCTCATACTGATGAGGAAATCACCAAGATGTTTGCCCGGGTATTCAACCGGATCAAAAAGGAAATTCCGCAGGATAAGTGGGCCCTGTTTGAAAATACCTGGTGGCCGGGATTGCGTTTGACGGATCCCGCTCTGACAGAGAAGTTTCTGACCAGTCTGAATTTTAACAATGTAGGTTTAATGCTGGATACCGGACATTTGATGAATACGAATCCCGATCTGCAAACAGAAAAAGAAGGGGTCGCTTATATTTGTAAGATATTGAAAGATTTGGGCGAGTTGCGAAACTATGTGAAAGGCGTGCATCTGAGTTGTTCCCTTTCCGGAGATTATCAGAGAAAAGTGCCCACCCTGGTACCTACGTTAAAGAATGACGCCCGGCTGCTGAACCATGTCTGCAATATTGATCAGCACCGTACGTTCCGGGAACCCTGGATTGCTGAAATTTTTGATTTGATTGAACCGGAATATGTGGTTCATGAATTATACTATGATGATTTTAACCGTCTGGCGGTACAAATCGAAGAGCAAAAACAACTGATCATGAAGCACATTGAATAACATCGTCAACTACACAACCTTGTAAAACATGTGATATAATAAATTATATGACCGTGGATCACATATAGACGTAAATCATAAATGATCGTCAATCACATACATTAGGAAGTCTTTTCATGTACCGCTATTTTTTAAATTATTACAAACCATATAAAGTAACCTTGCTGTTGGTCATTTTAGGCGCTTTTATCACTTCCGGCCTTGATCTGGTCTTTCCTATGATGGTGCGCCAGATTATCCGGGATGCGCTGCCTAATCATGATATTGAGCTTCTATTGTATCTGGGTGGTATTTTATTTGTATTATATGTACTCAGTTATGGGATCATGTTTTGGGTAAATTATCACGGACGTGCCATGAGTATCGCCATGGAGAACGATATGCGGCGGGATCTGTTCTGTCATTTGCAGAGTCTGTCCTTTCATTTTTTTGATAACAGCAAAACGGGACAATTGTTAAGCCGTCTGACCAGCGACATTACGGAAATCGGTGAACTGGCCTTTCGGGGGCCTCATGATGCGGTGGTCTGCTGCTTTACTATGACAGGTACCATCCTCATGTTATTGTACCTGAATCTGCCGTTGGGTCTTCTTATCACAGTCCTTCTGCTGCTTAAAACCTGGCATGCGATGGATATCAACCGTAAAATGAAAAATGCGTTCCGGGAAAATCGCCGAAGAAACGGCGAACTTACGGCGGAAGCGGCGGAAGCCTTGAACGGAATTCGTATCGTGAAGTCTTTTGCCCAGGAAAAAAGAGAAGAAGAACGCTTTATGGGGCAAGCCGTTCACCTGGCTGAAAACCGTAAAAAGTCCTATCGTCTGTTAGCTCAGTTTACAAGTTCCGTTAATTTTTTTACAAATGTGACGAATCTGATGGTCCTGGTCTCCGGCGGTTTTATGATTGCCTGGGGGAAACTGTTGCTCAGTGATTTTATTGCGTATTTGCTCTACGTCAATTTATTTATGAAGCCGTTATACCGTCTGACCGTATTTATGGAGATGGTGGTCCGGGGCATGGCCGGTTTTACCCGCTTTTATGAAATGATGCAGTTGGTGCCGGAAATTCAGGATGTACCCTGTCCGGTCTCTTGTCCGAAGTTTAAGGGAGAAATCGAATTCCGCAATGTAGTATTCGGCTATGACCCGAAGCGGATCGTGCTGCACGATTTTAACCTGAAGATCCGTCCCGGTGAAACGGTGGGCTTTGTGGGGGAGACCGGCGCAGGAAAATCTACCGTTTCCAGCCTGCTGATGCGGTTTTATGAGCCCCAGTCCGGCGAGATTTTTATTGACGGCATTAATATTCAGCTTTTGCGGCAGCAGGAATTGCGCAGTCAGATCGGGATGGTCCAGCAGGACGTGTTCCTGTTCTCGGAATCGGTCAAACAGAATATTGCTTATGGCGATACTGCGGCCAGTGAAGCGATGATCCGGGAAGCGGCGAAATTTGCGGCGGCGGATGAGTTTATTGAACTTTTGCCACAGCAATATGAAACAGAGATCGGGGAGCGGGGGGTGAAGCTTTCCGGCGGGCAGAAGCAGCGTTTGTCCATTGCCCGGGTCTTTTTAAAAAATCCGCCCATTGTGGTGTTTGATGAAGCGACTTCCGCTCTGGACAGTAGAACCGAGCAGCAGATCCAGGAATCGCTGGAGAAGCTGTCCCATAACAGGACGACCTTAGTAATCGCCCATCGTCTTTCAACCGTCCGTAATGCAGACCGCATCGTGGTCATGGATGAGGGCAGAGTCAAAGAAGTAGGAAATCACGATGCGTTAATGGACCGTAAAGGTCTTTATTACGAATTGTATATGGCCCAGGGGGAAAAGGAATCCGGGCGGCAGGCAGGAGATACAACTACCGACTGATAAAAAATTAATGAATAAAACCCATAAAAACGCAGGTCTCCTACGAAGTGATTCATAGAAGATCTGCTTTTTTGTGGACATTGTTTTCACAAAAATGGAATTATTCCACATTCACTTTAAGAGGAAGTGTCTGAATGTATAAAAAATAAATAAAATCCTTTAAAATATTGTACCATTGGCATAACTATGTTATAATTTTAAGGTACGTAAACAAAAGAATACGTTCGGGCACTCGGAAGAGTTTAAAGGGTAAGGCGGTGCGACTCCGCCACGATCCCGTCACTGTGAGCAGGAAGCATTCCGGTAAAGATGCGTTCTTGATAAGTCAGATGTCCGCCCGGACAGACTGTACCGTGATCCACGAGCGATGGAAATGGCGTAACGCAGGGCGCAGTGTCTGTTTTAACAGATTGTGTCCGGTGTATGTTATGTTGGTTTCTGCCGGAATGCGGTGGGAATCTTTTTTGTTTTATGTGTTGTTGGATAGGTGTGTTGTTAAATAGTGGCGGAAAAACAGGTGGGAAATTTTATTTTTCTTCGTATTTTATTGAGGTATTTTGTATTTTAGAATGTCGTGATATTTTATTTAGGATATTTATAATAATGTTGGAAAAGGATAACGAGTAGAACAAATGGAAGATGAACTGGTGATTTCACAGGGAAAACTTATGCGCCGCGGGTATACTACCGGCAGCTGTGCCGCAGCAGCGGCGAAAGCGGCGGCGGTGATGCTGCTTTCGCAGGAGCAAACCGATAAGGTACGGTTGGATACGCCCAAGGGAATTACGCTTACGCTGGAAGTACTGGATATTTTGCGGGGGCCTGACTATGTTCGCTGCGCAATTCGCAAGGATAGCGGGGATGATCCGGATGACACCAACGGCACACTGATTTATGCTACGGCTTCTCTGCCGGGGGCTCACATACCGGAAGAAGAAAGGTGCATGCAGCCGTTGACCCCTTCGGTGGAGCAGTTAGATGAAAGGGTAGAGATCTGGGGCGGTTTTGGTGTCGGCCGGGTGACCAAACCGGGATTGGCCTGTAAGGTGGGCGGCCCTGCTATTAATCCCGTGCCGCGAAAAATGATTACGCAGGAAGTGCTGGCTTCCATGGCACAATTTGGTTATGACGGCGCTCTGCGGGTGGTGATTTCCATTCCGGAAGGAGTGAATATTGCGCCGAAAACTTTTAATCCACGACTAGGGATCGAAGGCGGTATTTCTGTCTTGGGTACCAGCGGGATCGTAGAGCCGATGAGTGACCGGGCGCTGATTGAAACTATGTATGCGGAGATCGATTCCCGTAAGGCTAACGGCGATACGGACCTTTTGGTTTTCTTTGGTAATTACGGCGCGGATTTTACCCGCGACGAACTCCATATAGATATTGGCAGGGCGGTCACCTGCAGCAATTTTGTGGGGGAACTGTTGGATTATGCGGTGTTAAAGGGATTTAAGAGTCTGCTGATCATCGGGCACTCGGGAAAATTGATCAAGCTGGCCCAGGGCGTGATGAACACTCATTCCAAGTACGCCGACTGCCGCTCGGAATTTATGGCGTTGCAGGCCATGTTTCACGGGGCTTCACCTGAGGTGGGGAAAGAGATATATCAATCTCTTACGACGGATGAAATTACGAAAGTTCTGAAACGGGAAGGCCTGTTAGAAACCGTCATGGCGGAAGCGACGCGCAAGATCGATTTTTATCTGCAAAAACGGGTGCATGGAAAGCTGAAGACCGGCGCTGTCATTTTTTCCAACGTGTACGGCATCTTAGGCCGGACAGAGTCGGCGGACGCTTTGCTGAAGCTGCATCGGCAGGGGGAACAGACCGGTGTTGTCATGGCGAATCGCATCGGTGGATAGACACAGCGGGACAGATGCATAGGGTCAGACATGTATGGATGGATAGGTAAAGTGACAACAGGTATTACGCTGCATACGCAGCTGTAAGATACAGGTAAAACAGAAATTTTTTCCAAAGGAGATTATGCGATGAAAGGGAAACTGTATAGTGTAGGAGTAGGGCCCGGAGATCCGGAATTAATGACGTTGAAGGCCGTGCGCCTTATCAGGGAATGTGACGTGCTGGCCATTCCTCAGGGTGACAGCGATGTGCTGGTAGCAAAGAATATTGTTGAAGGAATTGTAGACCTGTCTGAGAAAGAGCAGCTGATCGTATATATGCCTATGGTCAAAGATCATGATGTAATTTCCAAAGCGCACCAAAAAGGCGCAGATGATATTATCCGGTATCTGGATCAGGGTAAAAATGTGGTATTTATCACGTTGGGCTGTCCGACCGTTTATGCGACCTGCATTTATGTGCATAAGCTGGTACTGAAAGCGGGCTACGAAGCCTTGCTGGTCCCCGGGGTCACCAGTTTCTGCGCTGTGGCGGCAAAACTGAATGTTTCCTTGTGCGAGAAAGCGGAACCGTTGACGATTTTGCCCGGCAGTTATAAAGAATCCAGCCGTTTTCTGGATATGCCCGGCAATAAAATCCTGATGAAATCGGCCAGCGAGATCGGCCGGGTGCGGGACGAACTGACCGGTCGGGGCCTGCTGAAACATGCCCGGATGATTGAGAATTGCGGACTCCCCGGTGAAAAGATTTATGATGATCTGACGAAAGTGGACGATAAAAGCAGTTATTTCTCTATTATTCTGGTCAAAGAAAAGGAGTTTGAGGCATAATGATTTATTTTATTGGGGCAGGACCCGGCGCAGCGGATCTGATCACGGTTCGCGGTAAAGAATTACTGGAAAAAGCAGATCTTATCATTTATGCGGGATCATTGGTAAATCCGGCTTTGCTGGATTACGCTAAACCGGAATGTAAGATCATGAACAGCGCTGTGATGACTCTGGAAGAAGTGATCGCGGCAATGGTACCGGCAGCACAGGCCGGGCAGCTGGTGGTGCGGCTGCACACCGGCGACCCCAGTGTGTACGGAGCGCATCGGGAACAGATGGATCTTTTAAAGAGCTACAATCTGGATTATGAAATCGTGCCGGGCGTCAGCTCTTTCTGCGCGGCAGCAGCTGCCCTGAAAGCGGAGTACACTTTGCCGGAGGTAAGTCAGTCTGTCATTATTACCCGTATGGAAGGACGGACCGGGGTGCCGGCAAAACAGAAAATCAAGGACTATGCCCGTCACCATGCTACGATGGTTATTTTCCTCAGCGCCGGCATGCTGGAAAAGCTTCAGAAAGAACTGATCAGCGGCGGTTATAAAGCGGAAGAACCGGCGGCCATCGTGTACAAAGCGTCCTGGCCGGACGAAAAGATATTCCACTGCACCGTGGGCACCTTGGCGGAAACGGCCGAAGCCAATCAGATTAAAAACCTTGCGTTGATCACAGTAGGCGGTTTTTTGGGTACGGCTTACGAGCGGAGTGAGCTATACAATCCGGCGTTTGAAACAGGGTTTCGTAAGGCGGACGCCAGCAAGCTGAAGATTAAGCCCTATAAACGCGCTCACCGGAAAACAGAGGAGTAAAAGCATATTTTGCTGCATACTGCCTGCCGGGGCCCGGCGGCAGAATTGTGCCTGACGTGATGGATTAAAATACCGGAGTACATGGATGATGAATGCGACCGTATTTTCTTTTACCCGCAACGGGGCCCTGATCAGTGTAAAATTACAACAGTATCTGGAGTCCTTCGGGTTTACTACCAAAATCTTAACAACGAAACGGTATGCGGAGCTGGATCCGGCGCTGCAGGAAATCGCTCCCGGTCTGCAGGAGGCCTGCAAAGATGCTTTTGCGACAGACCGTCTCCTGGTCTTTCTGGGCGCAACGGGGATCGCGATTCGCGCTATTGCTCCGTATATTCGCAGCAAAACCAAAGATCCGGCGGTGATTTCCATTGATGAGCGGGGTAAATTCGTCATCCCGTTGCTGTCCGGTCATATCGGCGGCGCCAACAGTCTGGCTACGGGCATAGCGGAGTTTTTGGGAGCCGTGCCGGTCATTACCACCGCTACCGATATCAATAAGCTATTTGCGGTAGATGAGTGGGCCACCCGCCATAATATGTCGATTTTCAATTTAACCGGGGCAAAACTTTTTGCTTCTTACCTGGTAGACGCTAAAGTTGTGGGCGTGAAGAGCGATTTCCCTGTGAAAGAACCTTTACCTACCGGTATGGTTATGGCCGATGACGGCCCGGTAGGAGTGGCTATTTCCCTGCAAAAAAGCGTGCAGCCTTTTGTGGAAACGGTAGTTTTGCGCCCGCGTATCCTTCATCTGGGCATCGGCTGCCGCCGCGGTACGCCGATGGAAACAATCGAAGATCTGGTCATTCAGGAATTGAATCGGCTAAAGCTCAGTTTTACTGTGGTACGCAGCGTAGCTTCCATTGATGTGAAGAAAGATGAACAGGGCCTTTTGCGCTTTGCCAAAGAATATTCGCTGCCCATTCATTTTTATAGCGCGGAAAAGCTGTTGCAGGTAAAAGGAGACTTTACTCCTTCTGCTTTTGTCGCAAAAACGGTGGGAGTAGACAATGTCTGCGAGCGCGCTGCTGTACTGGACAGTGACGAAGGCAAACTTTTATTGCGCAAAACCAGTAAAAATGGGGTCACGTTGGCCATTGCCGCAGAGAATTTTGTGGTAGATTTTAACAGTTAGTAAATGACTGCTATGCAAATAGAAAAAAATATATTGTGTAAATATATTTTGTGTAAATATAAACAGAAATCATAGTAAAAAATAGTTGGCAAACACAAGTTAATTTGGTAAAAACAAGTTACACTCAAGAAAACAGGAAAGGAAAAGCAGGATGGTTGCTGGTAGAGAAACGGATCCTGCGAGGGTAAAGATGACAGCGAAAATTTATGTAGTAAGCTTAGGACCCGGCGGCAGAAGCCAAATGACGGAACGCGCAGTCAAGGCGTTGGAAGCCTGTGATGTGATCACCGGTTATAATGTTTATATTGATTTGATCCGGGACGATTTCCCCGGGAAAAAATTTATTTCCAACGGGATGCGCAAGGAAGTAGATCGTTGCAAAGCGACGCTGGAAGAAGCGTTAAAGGATCAGACCGTAGCCATCGTCAGCAGCGGTGATGCCGGCGTATACGGCATGGCAGGCATCATGTGTCAGGTGGCGGCGGAACATCCGGAAGTAGATATTGAAGTGATTCCCGGTGTCACGGCGGCCTGCTCCGGCGCGGCTGTTTTAGGGGCTCCTCTGATTTGCGACTTTTGCCTGATTTCCCTGAGTGATCTTTTGACGCCCTGGGAAAAAATTGAAAAACGTTTGGTCTGTGCGGCACAGGGAGATTTTTGTATCGCTATCTATAATCCACGCAGTCATAAGAGAAAGGATTATCTGAAAAAGGCCTGCGATATTCTCTTGCAGACGCAAAGCGGTGACATTCCCTGCGGTATCGTCTACAATATCGGGCGGGAAGGCGAATCGTATGAACTAACTACGTTGAAAGAACTGGGCGCGAACGAGAACGTGGACATGTTCTCAACCGTCATTATCGGCAACTCCCAGAGTAAGGTGATCAACGGGCGCATTGTTACCCCCCGGGGATATCATTTATGAACCGAAAAGTTTGGCTGATCGCCGGTACGATAGAAGGCCGCCGTCTGGCTGACGCGCTGGCGGCGATGCAGGTGGAGGTCTATGTATCGGTAGCTACTGCTTACGGTGCCTCCCTGTACCCGGACAGCCCTTATTTACATGTATTGCAGAAACGCATGACCTATGCGGATATGTGTGAATTTCTTCGTGAAATTAAGCCGGAACTGGTGCTGGATGCGACCCATCCTTATGCGGTCATTGTTACGGAAACCATACGCCGCGCCTGTGAGGATACCGGTTTTACTTATAAACGGATGCTACGTCCGTCCAGCCCTCATCCGGGCTGCATCTCGGTTAAGGATTTCGGTGAAGCCATCGAATTGCTCAGTGAGACGGAGGGACCCATTTTCCTAACCACCGGCAGTAAAAATCTGATTGATTTTACCCGTCTACCGGATTACGCGGCGCGGGTGACCTGCCGTATTTTGCCCTTGCGCGATTCCCTGGACAATGCGCTGACTTTGGGTTATAAACCGGGACAGATTATTTGTATGCAGGGACCTTTTTCCCAAGAATTGAATGTGGCTATGTTCAAGCAGTGCGGCGCGAAGTATGTAGTGTCCAAAGATTCCGGCCAGGCCGGGGGCTTTGAAGATAAACTGGCAGCGGCGGCCGAAGTAGGGGCGCAGCTGATCCTGATCGATCGTCAGCCGGAAACGGGGGAGGATCTGGCACAGGTGTTGCAGGATCTGCGCAAGCAGTTTGGCGCCTGACAGAAAAATGAGATAGTATGCCTATTAGAATTTTTGCTCAGACTGATCATCTTAAAGTCAGCCGGTGGGTAAAGAAGGGCTAAAAAGAAAGATTTGCGGACAAGCAGAGAGCAAAGGGAGAGCGGTTATGCTGAAGGTATATGTGATCGGAATCGGACCGGGCAATCCGGAGCTGTTGACCGGCGCAGCCCGCAAGGCCATTGCGGACAGCACGATTTTAGCCGGCGATCAGCGCATGGTAACACAGTTCAGTGAGGGGAAAAAAGCGGTGTATCCCACAATCAAACTGTCTGAGTTGGAAGCGGTTGCCGGCAAGGCGGATCCTGCTGCCGATGTGCTGGGAATTCTGGTTTCCGGTGACGTAGGCTTTTTCAGTTTGGCCAGGACGATTGCAGGCAAGCTGCCGGAATGCGAAGTACAGCGCTTTTGCGGCATCAGCAGTCTGGTATATTTTGCTTCCCGTCTGCAGCTGTCCTGGGACGACGCTAAAATTATCAGCATGCATGGCCGTCAGCAAAATCTGATTGCGGCGGTGCTGGAACATAAAAAAGTGTTTTCCCTCACCGGAGGAGAAAATTCACCACAGGCTTTGTGCCAGCAATTATGTGAGCAGGGGTTAGGGGAAGTCATCGTTCATGTAGGCTCCAACTTATCGTATCCGGAAGAGTCGATCATCAGCGGTACGGCGGCAGAAATAGCCCGGCAGGAGTTTCCCTCGCTTTCCGTGATGATGATTTTAAATAACGCTGCCGGCACCGTTATGCGGAAAACGGTGCATGGTCTGGACGACAGTCTGTTTTTGCGGGGCAAAGCGCCCATGACGAAACAGGAAATACGGGCAATCTCCATTTCCAAGCTCCAGCCAAAGCCCACCGATGTGGTGTATGATATTGGCGCAGGCACAGGCTCCTGCTCTGTGGAACTGGCGCTGCAGGTACCCCAGGGAAAATTGTATGCTTTTGAACAAAAAGACGATGCGCTGGCGTTATTGGCCTTAAATAAAGAACGCTTCCAGTGCGCCAATATGGAGATCATTGCCGGGGAAGCTTCTGAAAAGTTAGCCCAGACCCCTGTACCGGATTGTGTGTTTATTGGCGGCAGTAGCGGTAATATGGGAAAAATGCTGGATGAGATCTATGCCCGTAATGCCGTCTGCCGTGTGGTGATCAACGTGATCGCGCTGGAGACCTTATGCACCGTAGTGGAATATTATAAAGATAAGGCGGAGTACGCCTTGGATGTAGTGCAGATCGCTTCGGCCTACAACAAGAAACTGGGGCGCTATAATCTGATGATGGCGCAAAATCCCATTTATATTATTACTGCGTTAAAAAAAGAGGTTGAATAAATCAATTCTGCCATGAGCAGTATTGATGTGCAGCGGATGTACGGACATTTGGCGACAAAATAGCCAGGCGGAAGGGGAGAAGAATATGGCAGCAACGGTAAAGGCGGATATCCCTCGTTTGTTATTTACGGCGCCGCAGAGCGGCAGTGGTAAGACAACGGTCGTATGCGCTGTGTTACGGGCTTTGCTGAATAAAAAACTGCGCGTAACCGCATTTAAGAGCGGGCCGGATTACATCGACCCTATGTTTCACAGCAAGGTGATCGGCGCTCCTTCCCGCAATCTGGATATTTTTTTGGTGGGGAAGGAAAATATTAAACGGCTCCTGGCAAAAAACGGTACAGACTGCGATGCAGCTATTTTAGAAGGCGCGATGGGCTTTTATGACGGTATGGGGAAAACCACCGATGCCAGCGCCTATGATCTGGCCTGCACGGTGAAAGCGCCGGTGGTATTGATCATTAACGGGAAAGGCGCTGCGGTTTCCATGGCGGCGTTGATCAAAGGATTTAAGGAATTTCGTAAAGACAGCAATATTCAGGGTGTCATCCTCAATAATGTGAAGAAGATGACCTATCTGTTTTATAAAGATGTGATCGAAAAAGAAACGGGTGCCAAGGTATACGGTTATTTCCCTCATTTGCCGGAATGCAATCTGGAAAGCAGGCATTTAGGTCTGGTGACGGCAGGGGAGATCGGTACGCTGGAGACCGTGGTGGAAAAGCTGGCGGCGCAGGCGGCGGAATCCATCGATCTGCAGGGCCTGATGGCTTTGGCGCAAAGTGCCCCGCCTCTGGAATACGAACCATTGCTGATCGAGCCGTTAGGTTCTGTGAAAATCGCTGTGGCGATGGACAAAGCCTTTAACTTTTATTATCAGGATTCTCTGGATCTGTTAACTATGTTAGGGGCCGAGATCGTACCTTTCAGTCCGTTGACGGATAAAATGTTGCCGGAGTGTCAGGGCGTCATTTTAGGCGGTGGCTATCCGGAGTTGTACGCCGGAGAATTGAGCACCAATCAAACCATGTTGGCGTCCATGAAAGAAAAGCTGGCTGCCGGTCTGCCATGCTATGCGGAATGCGGCGGCTTTATGTACCTTATGGAAGGGTATAAAGACGGGGATCGCTTTTACCCCTGGGTGGGGGCGGTCAACGGAAGCTGCTGGATGACGCAGGGCCTGGTCCGATTCGGTTATGTTTTGCTTACCGCCAATACGGACAATGTATTTGGCAAGGCGGGGGAGATGATTCACGCCCATGAGTTCCATTACTCAGACAGCGACCAGAATGGCAACGCTTTCACGGCGACCAAGCTGGGAAAACAAACGTCCTGGCCTGCGGCACAGGCCGGCGAAACGCTGTATGCCGGTTATCCGCATCTGCATTTATGGGGCAACATAGATTTTGCCCGTAATTTTGTGGCTGCCTGCGTGGCTTATCAGAAAAAGCAAGAATCTTAACTATACAGGGGTAGCGTTCATGATGTTGTTAGGCGCCATCGTCTGCGGGTTTCTGTTGGATTTAGTGATTGGAGATCCTCATGGCTGGCCACATCCGATTATTTTAATAGGAAAATTGATTGCCCGGTTGGAGAAACAGGTGCGCAAGATCAGCGGGGAGGAACCGGAACGGTTGCTGCGGGGGGGCTTTTTGCTTGTGATCGTCGTTTGTTTCCTTTCCTTTACCGTTCCCTACGGTATCCTGTTTGTGGCAGATCAGATTCATCCCTGGCTTCGTTTTGCGTTGGAAACGATTATGTGCTACCAGATTTTCTGCACCCGCTCCCTGCGGGATGAAAGTATGAAAGTGTATGATGCTCTGGAAGCCGGAAACCTTCCTCTGGGCCGGAAGATGCTTTCCTGGATCGTGGGACGGGATACGGCGGAATTAGCCGAAGAAGAAGTGGTGAAAGGCGCCGTAGAAACGATTGCGGAAAACACGGCGGACGGGATCCTGGCCCCCATGTTCTATATGTTTATCGGGGGTGCGCCGTTGGCGTTCTTATATAAAGGGATTAACACCATGGACAGCATGATAGGGTATAAAGACGAAAAATTTCTCTATCTGGGCAGGTATGCGGCGAAACTGGATGACATCGCTAATTTTCTTCCGGCTCGTATCTGCGCCTTCTATATGCTGGCCGCCAGTTTTTTTACCGGGTTGGATGTTCAGGGCGCCTGGAGGATCTTCCAACGGGACCGCTATCATCACCTGAGTCCTAATTCCGGCCAGACGGAAGCGGTGGCGGCAGGCGCGCTGCAGCTGATGCTGGGCGGTGATCATTATTATTTCGGCAAACTGGTGCATAAAGAAACAATCGGTGATGATGTGCAGGCGGCTTCTCCCCGGCACATCAAGCGAATGAATCTGTTAATGTATTTTACATCTATCATAGGTATATTGGGCTTTAGTCTGTTGTATTCCATATGCCTTTTTTTTGCCGTGTAGCCAAAGCGAAAAAAAGGCCTTGATGAAAATTAATGGATTGCCATTGCATTATGGTCTGAAATCTGAAAGTGTAGCCAAAGCGAAAAAAGACTTTGATGAAAATCAGGTGGTGAGGAGTCGGGACGCATGTATCAATCTGTGCACGGTGGAGACATTTATAACGAATCTTTGAAAAAAGATCCGGTGGGGATACTGGATTATTCTGTGAATATTAATCCGTTGGGTGTGCCGGCCGGTATTCGCAAAGCGCTGCAAAAAGCGATTACCGATTGTGTAAAGTATCCGGATCCTTTTTGCCGGGCGCTGCGAAAAAAATTAGGCGCCTCTTTAAAAATTTCACCGGCAGAAATTTATTGCGGCAACGGCGCGGCCGATGTTTTATTCCGTTTGTTGGCGGCGCTTCGTCCTAAACGAACGCTGATTTTGGCGCCTACTTTTGCGGATTATGAAAAGGCCGCTGTGGTGGCCGGCAGCAAAGTCGATCATTTTATCCTTGAGCCGGAGCAGGGCTTTACCGTCACGTCGCAGATTTTGAAGGCAATCACGAAACGAACCGGCATGGTGATTTTGTGCAATCCCAATAATCCCACCGGGCTTTTAATTTCCAAAACCCTTTTACTGAAAGTTTTAGAGCGTTGTAAAGACTTTGGCACTCCTTTATTAGTTGATGAGTGCTTTCTGGAATTTTTGCCTGATTGGGAAGAATACTCCCTGCTGGATGTGCTGGATCGTTATCCGAATCTGATCATCTTAAAAGCTTTTACCAAAATCTATGCGATACCGGGTGTAAGGCTGGGTTACTGCCTTACCTCCGATGCGAATTTGATTGAACGCCTTTATGAATGCGGTCAGGACTGGAATGTTTCGGTACTGGCCCAGGCAGCCGGAGTGGCGGCTCTGGATGAAAAGGAGTATCTCATTGCGTCCCGTGCATTGATCGCGCAGGAACGGACTTACATGATAGCCCAGCTGCGCCTGATCGGTTTTACTGTGTGGGAAGGCACGGCCAATTATCTTTTCCTGCGGTCGAATCGGGGCATCGACTGGAAAGATGCATTAAAGAAGCGGGGGATATTGATCCGCGATTGCTCCAATTATCGCGGCCTTGGCCCCGGTTATTTCCGTGTGGCGGTAAAAACGCGCCGGGACAATCGAAAACTTATCAAATACATGAAGGATATTGTGAAGAATGCACTCATTAATGGTACTAATTGACGGATTGGGGGATGACCCCATACCGGCCTGGAACGGGCAGACCCCTTTTGCCAAAGCGGCGCACCCTTTTATGGACTACTTATGCCAGAAGGGGGAGTTGGGGCATATCAGCATTTGCGAGGACGATGTACCGCCCGGCAGCCTGACCTGTATCCTGCGTTTACTGGGCGTGCCTACCGGGTTATTTCCTTCAAATCGGGCCTATCTGGAGCTTTTAGCCCGCAATCGGGATGTTTCGGAATACGAGATGGTACTGCGTTGCAACGTGGTTTCGCAGGATGGCATCGGCCGTTTGGTTTCTTTTAATGGCATGGGCCTGACGGGCAGGGAATTGGAAGAGCTGGCGGGAAAGTTTTCGTCACTTTCTTCTGACATAGAATTTATTCATCTTTCCGATTATCGCAATCTTTTAATCATGAACCGCAGCGAGCCGGTGTTGCAGACGGTTACGGCGCCGCCGCATGAGAGTATGGGGTTGCCGGTAAAAGAACTTTTGCAGGACTTGCAGGCCGCTTCTCTGGTCATGAAGGTATTTATGCGGGAATCTGAGGCAATCTTGCGGCAGTACAATCGCAACGGCCTGACCTATACGTTATATCCCTGGGGTGCTTCCTGCCGTACGGAATTACCGTCTTTTGAACAATTAAACCATATTCCGGGGGCTATGGTCAGCCAGACAGAGATTGTAAGAGGTATCGGCAAAGCGCTGAAAATGGAAGCGCCCGAGCTGCAATATTGTACGGCTGATATTGATACGGATATACGGGAAAAACTGGCCGTTACACGCAAATTGTTGCCCCGATATCCTTTTGTGATGACGCATTTCAACGGAGCGGATGAAGCGGCCCACCGTCACGATTATGAAGGCAAGGCCGGTTTTATTGCCCGTATCGATAAAGAATTTTTAGGCCCGCTGCTGGAAGGCCTGAACGAACCGCTGCGCATCGTGGTCTGCGGGGATCATGTAACCAGCAGTGTTACAGGCAAACATACCAGGGCCGGCGGTCCCGTGATCGCGGCAGAAACGAAACGGAATTCTCCGCTGCCATATGAAATAAAAACCTACAAAGATATTGTTAAATTTTTAATGAAAGCGAGTGAAGAAAATGGCTAAAGCAATTATGGTTCAGGGAACCATGTCCAATGCAGGAAAAAGTCTGGTCACTGCAGGTTTATGTCGTGTTTTTCATCAGGATGGGAAAAAAGCCTGTCCTTTTAAATCGCAGAATATGGCATTGAATTCTTTTATTACGGCAGAAGGCGCCGAAATGGGACGGGCGCAGGTCGTGCAGGCGGAAGCGGCCGGCATCCGACCGAATGTGATGATGAACCCTATCTTGCTGAAGCCCACCAGCGACAGCGGTTCACAGGTCATCGTAAACGGCAGGGCGATCGGCACCATGCCGGCGGCCCAGTATTATAAATATAAAACGAAGCTGGTTCCCGACATTCTCCATGCGTACAATACTTTGGCGGAACAATGTGATATTATGGTTATCGAAGGAGCGGGCAGCCCGGCGGAAATCAATTTGAAAGATCAGGATATCGTGAACATGGGCATGGCGAAAATGGCCAAATCACCGGTGATCCTGGTGGCGGATATTGACCGGGGCGGTGTCTTTGCTTCCATTTACGGCACTCTTATGCTTTTAGAACCGGATGAAAGAGCCATGGTGAAAGGCATCGTGATCAATAAATTCCGGGGCGATGTGAATATTTTAAAACCGGGTCTGGACATGTTGGAGGCCAAGACCGGCATTCCTGTGATCGGCGTACTGCCTATGCTGAAAGTGGATATCGAAGACGAGGACAGCCTTTCGGAAAGACTGAATCAGGGTAAAAATCAAAAAGCGCTGATCGATATTGCGGTGATCCGTTTGCCGCGGATGTCCAACTTCACCGATTTTAACGTATTTGAACTGATCCAGGGCGTGTCCGTACGCTATGTAGGCAGTGTGGAAGAACTGGGGAATCCGGACATGATCATGCTGCCGGGGACGAAAAATACTATTGATGACTTGAAGTGGATGCGCCAGAACGGTTTGGAAGCGGCAGTGCTGCATAAAGCCAACAGCGGTACGGTCGTGTTTGGTATCTGCGGCGGTTATCAGATGTTGGGCGAAAGCCTGGCCGATCCGTTTGGCTATGACAGCGGGCATGCAGGCAGTGTAACTACAGGCATCGGTTTGTTGGACACGACGACTGAATTTGTGGAGAATAAGCGTACCATCCAGATGAAAGGCAAATTTGGCAAAGTGGAAGGCATTTTAGCCGGACTCAGCGGCAAGGATTTTTACGGTTATGAGATTCACAGCGGCGTGACGAAACATGGCAAGAACCGCCCTTTGAATCAGGTGGAACCGATCAATGAGAAGGCCGAATCCTTTGCCGAAGGCAGTCAGACAGTTCATGGATCCGTCAATGTGTACGGTTCTTATATTCACGGCATTTTTGACGGAGAGGGAATCGCGGCCAAAGTCGTGGAGGCACTGTTAGCCAAAAAAGGGTTGACCATGGAAGATGTGAAAGTCATCGACTATAAGCAATATAAAGAACAGCAATATGACATTCTGGCAGAGAATATCCGTAAAAACCTGGATATGAAACGCATCTATGAAATAGTGGAAAAAGGAGTATGAGTCCGGTTATTGCAAATAAAACGACAAAACAGATAAAACGGGTCAAACGGATACGCGGACAATAGAGGGAAGAGGATGGACAAAAATAAATTGGGTCTGATTCACATTTATACCGGAAATGGAAAAGGCAAGACCACAGCCGCCATGGGTCTGATTTTACGGGCCAGCGGCCGGGGGTTGAAAGTGATTTTAGGGCAGTTTTTGAAGGACCGGGAGACCGGGGAACTGACCACTCTGAAACTATTGCCGGGAGTACAGGTCTTTCGGGGCAAATCTTTAAAGAAGTTTTCTTTCCAAATGAACGATGCGGAAAAGGCCGAGGTGCTGCAGCGTCACAACGTATTCTTTAAAGAAGTAACGGAGCGCTGCGTGGCGGAGCAAACGGACCTGTTGGTGCTGGATGAAGTGATCGGCGCCTGCGGGACAAAGTTGCTGGATGAAGGCCTGTTGTTGGACTTTTTACAAAACAAGCCGCCGCATCTGGAGGTGGTGCTTACCGGGAGAAATCCTTCTCCTGCTATGTTGGAAGCGGCGGATTATGTCTCGGAGATCTGCAAACGAAAACATCCTTTTGACAAAGGGATACCGGCCCGGGAAGGCATTGAAAAATAGTCCGGCAGATACAAAATGTTGTAAGCAGCATAGGGATAACCGGAGAGCCCGTCAGGTGTGACATGATCGGCAGATGTCGTAGCAGACAGTAATTATTTACGGTGGCAGATGGAGATCGGTTGGTAGGGCGTAAAGCCTGTAATTGATAAAGTAAGTATGATAGACAGAAGTACGATAAGTAGACGTACGGTTGTAAAAGGAGGAGACAAATGAAGTTAGAAAATGTATTGCCGATGGATATTGAACAGCGGAGCTTTACGATTATTTCGGAAGAGCTGGGTCAAATGAAAATCGACCCCGCAAAGGAAAGCATCGTAAAGCGGGTCATCCATACTTCCGCCGATTTTGATTATGCGCGTACATTGCGTTTCAGTGAGCATGTGGTGGAAGATACGCTGGCCGTTATGCAAAAGGGCGGTTTCACGATCGTGACAGACACCAACATGGCCTGCGTAGGGATTAATAAGATGGCGCTGAACAAATTAGGTGGCAAAGCAGAATGCTATATGGCCGATGCCGATGTGGCTGCCCGTTCCAAGGAAGGCGGCATGACTCGGGCGGCAGCCTGCATGGAAAAAGCAGCCGGTTTGGCAGGTCCGGTCATTATCGCGGTAGGAAATGCGCCGACAGCTCTGGTGCGCCTTGACGAACTCATTAAAGAAGGGAAAATCAAACCAGTCCTGGTAATCGGTGTGCCGGTTGGGTTTGTCAATGTGGTGCAGTCCAAAGAAATCATTATGGAAAGCGGCGTTCCCTACATTGTAGCAGTAGGCCGCAAAGGCGGCAGCAACGTGGCGGCTGCGATCTGCAATGCGCTGATGTATAAACTGACCAGTGAACAGGCCAATCGCAAGTAAGGCAACGTCGCTTCCGGTGCGGCGTAAGACCGATGAATTGATTCATCAATAATTGAAAAACCAAGAGGCAGCGGATTTTCACCGACAGATGTTCTGTACAGGTTCCGCTGTCTTTTTTACGGATACATAAGAATATGATAGAGTAGATCACGAGGGTAGTTTTTAACAAAATCCTTCTGAAAACTATTGGAATTTAGCTTAAAGGTGTGATATAATACCTGCATATTTAATTTTTACTAAATCAGGGAAAAGGGTTATTGTTGGGGGTTTGAAAAAGTGCCGGTTTTGGATTTGTTGACAGTCGATCATGATAAGTGCGTAAAATGCGGGCTATGCGTAGCGGATTGTCCTGCCTGTATTTTGGAGATGAGTGGGGATGGACCCGTATGTAATGTGGACCGGGGCTGTATGAGCTGCGGCCATTGTGTGGCCATCTGTCCGATGGGAGCACTGGACAATAAATATACGCCGAAAGCAGAAATGAGCCCTGTTCCTAAGCAGCAATTAACGGAACAACAGGCCTATGATTTTTTGCGGTCCCGCCGCAGTATCCGTTTGTTCAAACCACAGGTCCCAACGGACGAAGATGTGTTAAAACTGCTGAATATCTGCCGTTATGCGCCTACGGCCGGTAACAGTCAGGGAATGTATTTTACGGTTATTTCCAATCCCGAGCTTATCCAAAAAATCTGCCGGACGACGGTAGACTGGATGGAAAAAGAAGTGGAACTGGGTACGGAAAATAAACGGTATTTCCGTGCAGTACTGGCTACCTACCATGAAAAGGAAGTGGATATTATTGGACGAAATGCGCCTATGTTGGTTTTTGTTTCGGCACGCCGTTTAAATGTGACCGGCGTAAGCAACAGTGAACAATGTCTGGCTTATGCGGAAGTGTTTGCGCCATCGATCGGTCTGGGTACCACGATGGCCGGTTTTATCCAGGCTTGCGCCATTGCGGGATATAAACCGCTGGTGGATCTGGTCGGTACGCCTTCCAAACAAAAGCTGGTAGGATGTATGATGGTCGGTTATCCGCGGGTGAAGTATCAGCGTATGCCGGAACGTCAGCATTTGAAATACGAATTTAAACATTAATGATAAACATAATTTTAATTTGACAGCATCATTATTACAATTTTAAGCCGCCTTGTCGGTGCCGTTGTGGCCGACAGAGCGGTTTTATCTTTTCCTTGAGATAATACCGGCAGAATGGTATAATTATAGAGCAAAAGTAAGGGAGGAAATCCCTGATAGATCCAGTACGGCGGAAATAAAAATATCGGAGGCGCAAAACATGAAAAAATCAGTTGCATTTTTAGCAACCGCATTACTTTCGTTTTCTATGCTTTTCAGCGGCTGCGGCGGGAATGATAAAAAAGCCGAAGCGCCTAAAGCGGGCGGCTCAGGCCAGGAGCTGACAGTGTATACTGCCCGCAGTGAAAGCCTGAATAATGCGGTCATTAAAAATTTTGAAAAAGACACAGGTATTAAGGTAAATGTAGTGGTTGCCGGTACCGGTGAGGTGGTAAAACGCGTAGCGTCGGAAAAGGCCAACCCTCTGGGAGACATTTTATGGGCCGGGAGTGAAGCGATGCTGGCATCGAAGAAAGATTTATTCCAGGAATATGTTTCCAAGGAAGATGCCAATATGATGGATCAGTTTAAAAATACGACCGGGTTCTTTACGCCGGCATTTTCTGATCCTACGGTCATGATCGTAAATAAAAAATTAAAAGGCGATCGCAAAATCGAAGGTTTTGCGGATTTGCTGGATCCCGCGCTGAAAGGCAAGATCGCTTTTGGCGATCCGGTAAACTCTTCTTCTGCTTTCCAGTCTCTGGTCGTTATGCTGTATGATATGGGCAATGGCGATCCGTTCAGTAAAGAAGCCTGGGATTATTGTGATAAATTCCTGAAACAGCTGAACGGCAAGATGGCCAACAGCTCCAGCCAGGTCTACAAGGGCGTAGCCGGCGGCGAATATATGGTGGGCCTGACCTGGGAAGATCCGGCGGCCAGTCTGGTTAAAAGCGGTGCTGATGTAGAGGTCGTGTTCCCGAAAGAAGGGGCATTATATGCGCCTCAGTCGGTACAGATCATTAAAAACTGCAAACACCCTGAAAACGCGAAGAAATTCATCGACTATATGCTGAGCGAAAAGATTCAAAACCTGGTGGGTACCACGCTTACAGTTCGTCCTTTGCGCAAGGGCGCGAAACTGGCAAATTACATGACGCCGGCCGATAAAATCAAAGTAGCTCCCAAGTTTGATGAAAAATGGGTTTCTGAAAATAAGGATAAATTCACCAAAACCTTTACAGAGCATCTGGAAAAATCTATGTAATACACAGCGTATTTTTTGCGATCTGCGCTTTGAAACGCAGTGCAAAAGACAATGTGCAATGCAGTAAATAGTGAAGTGTAGTTGACAGTGCGAACCTTCCGCCATGAAGAGTACTGAATCTGAAACTAATCAAGAAACATGGCGCCAATTTCATATTGGCGCCATATTTTCTGCTAAAGGAGTCTCGTTATGAGCGTTTCTATTGCTATCGATAATGTGATAAAAAAGTTTGGCAACAATACTGTGATCAACGGTTTGTCCGTCCATATCCGGCCGGGTGAATTTTTTACTCTGTTAGGGCCTTCGGGTTGTGGTAAAACTACCTTATTGCGCATGATCATCGGTTTCAACTCGATTGAAGGGGGAACCATTAAAATAGATGATACGATTATTAACGATATCCCTGTAAATCGCAGAAATATGGGTATGGTCTTCCAGAATTATGCTATTTTTCCCCATATGTCTGTGTCACAAAATACGGCCTTCGGCTTAAAACAACGCAAGGTAGCCGCTGGGGAAATCGACACTCTGGTCAAGGATATTCTGGATGTGGTAAAGATCGGCCATCTGAAAGACCGTATGCCGACTCAGCTTTCCGGCGGGCAGCAGCAGCGGGTGGCTTTAGCCAGAGCTTTGGTCATCCATCCGCAGGTCTTGCTGATGGATGAACCGCTGTCCAACCTGGATGCGAAGCTGCGGGTAGAAATGCGTAATGCGATCAAAACGATCCAGCAGCAGGTGGGAATCACCACAGTCTATGTGACCCATGACCAGGAAGAAGCGCTGGCGGTATCGGACCGTATTGCCGTTATGAACGACGGTGTGATTCAGCAGGTAGGTTCTCCCCAGTATATTTACCAACGCCCGGCGAATCAGTTTGTGTCTACTTTTATCGGATTATCCAATATCTTTTCTGCTAAATTGACGGAGACAGAGGGAAAGACCGGAGTTGATTTCGGGCACTACCAGGCAGTCATGGATAATCTGGATCTCCGGTTATTGGGAACCGGTGATCAAACTATTGCGCAGGCGGCCGGAACGCCGGTGCGGGTCGCTGTCCGTCCGGAAGAATTTACGGTTCACAAAGACGGGGAAGGCATCGATGCCGTTGTAAAATCCAGCGTATTCCTGGGAATTTCTACCCACTACTTTATGGAAACGGAAGCGGGGCAGGAAGTGGAGGTGATCCGTCCCTCGGATGTGGGAACAATCATTCCCAATGGCACCAATGTGAAGTTACGGGTGGAAACCGCGCGCATCAATGTGTTCACCGAAGATGGCTCCCGTACCCTCATCCGACAGGAAGAAAACAGCGAAACAGGTGGTGAGGCGCTATGAAAAAGCCGGATATCTGGAAGGGCCTGACTTTTTTACTGCTGGCGTTTTTTATCTTGTTTGTGGTCTACCCGTTGTTTTTGATCCTGTACCAGAGCGTGGTCTCGCCGGAAACCCATGCGCTGACCTTTGATTATTTTACCAGGTTCTTTGCTCGTAAATTTTACTGGAGCACGCTGGTCAACAGCTTTAAAGTTACTATATGTTCTACCTTATTGGCGGCGATCATCGGTCTGCCGATGGCTTATTTGCTGCGCAGTTATAAGATTCCGTTCAGTAAATACGTGAATATACTGATTGTTATTTCCTACCTGTCACCGCCTTTTATCGGGGCTTACGCCTGGATCCAGCTCTTAGGGCGCAACGGGTTTATTACCCAGTTGTTCAATAGCGCCTTTGGCGTTCAATTCGGCGGCATTTATGGTTTTGCCGGTATCGTCCTGGTTTTTTCTCTGCAATCCTTTCCTTTGATTTATATGTATGTATCCGGCGCCCTAAAAAATCTGGACAGTTCTTTAAACGAGGCGGCGGAAAGCCTTGGCTGCAATGCTTTTCAGCGTGTGACACAAATCATTCTGCCTCTGGTCATGCCTTCGTTGCTGGCCGGTTCGCTGTTAGTCTTTATGCGGGTATTCTCTGATTTTGGTACGCCGATGCTGATCGGGGAAGGGTTTAAGACTTTCCCGGTCTTGATTTACACTCAGTTCATGGGTGAAGTAAGCACGGACGATCATTTTGCGGCGGCGCTTTGCGTGATCGTTGTGGTGATCACTTTATTCCTGTTCTTCCTGCAGCGTCTGATGGCCAAACATTATTCTTATGCGATGACCGCGTTAAAGCCTATGCAGCCGGTGGAAGCTCAGGGCTATCAGAAATTTTTCTCGTACCTTTTCGTGTATGGCGTCTGCTTTATTGCCATGCTGCCCCAGATGACGGTCATCTTTACCTCTTTTCTGGAAACCGTGGGCGGCGCGGTCTACACCGGGCGTTTTTCTTTGATGAATTACCAGAATACGCTGTTGTCCAAGGATAATATCTCTATTTTTAATACCTATGCCTTTGGTGTTTGCGCGATTTTTATCGTGGTGATCATGGGCATTCTGATTTCTTACCTGACAGTGCGGAAACCTTCGTTGCTGACTAATATTCTGGACACGCTGACCATGTTTCCTTATATTATTCCCGGTTCTGTACTGGGCATTGCGTTGCTGTCCGGTTTTAACTCAGGGATCCTGGTGTTGTCCGGCACGGCGCTGATCATGATCATCTCGCTGACAATTCGGCGGATGCCTTATACCATCCGTTCCAGTACGGCGATTATTTCGCAGATCTCGCCCAGTGTGGAAGAAGCGGCGATCAGCCTGGGAGCAAGCGAATTTAAATCCTTCCGTAAAGTGATGGTCCCCATGATGCTGCCGGGGGTGCTGGCAGGCGCTATCATGAGTTGGATTACGCTGATCAGTGAGCTAAGTTCCAGCATCATTTTGTATACCAGCAGTACCAGTACATTAACGGTCGCCATTTATGCGGAAGTTATCCGCAGTAATTTCGGTAATGCGGCGGCTTATTCCACGATTCTGACACTGACTTCGGTAGTTTCGTTGCTGTTGTTCTTCCGGTTGACGCATAATGAAGATGTAAGCGTGTAATAGGAAAGTGCCTGATGACGAATGACGGAAATGCTTAATAGGGAAGTGCCTGACGACGAATGACGGAAATTTGTAATGGGGAAATACCTGATGACGAATAGCGTGGGCGTATAATGCCGGAAGCGTACAATGACGTAAACCTGCAAACGAAAGCATAAAATAGGGGAAAAGACGTAAGCGCAGCGTTTGCGCGGGGAGAGAGGCCATGAAAAAAATATTTGCAATTTGTCTTTGTGCACTTGTTTTTGGGGGAAGTGCCCTGGCGGCAGAAATTTTTCCCTTGCCAACCTTTGGTTCGCCTGCTTCCATCTTGCCTTATTCCGGCGCAGTAAATTCTGCGGGGTATTTTAAAGGCATCCGTCTGGCCGGTAAGGTAAAGATAGTGACGTCCTTCGGGGATATTAAAGTCCAGGTGGTAAACAGCTTCCCGGATTTAAGAGTGAAGGTCGTGGAACATTTTCCGAACAAAGTGGGAGAATGGCAATTTGTCGAGCGTTTTCCGGATTTTACCATTCAGTATGTAGATAGTTTTCCGGACATCAAGATTCAATTTGTGGAGCATTTCCCCGGGGTGGGGAAATGAATTTGACCGCCAGATAGTGTCTGCCGTGGCCTGTTGCTGCATTGCTGCTTTCCCCACCGTGGGGAAATAACAGGTGAAATAAAGATGGAGCAAGGGCTGCATTTATGAAGATTTGCTGCGATGTTGTTAACAAACGGGCTTTTCGTGTTCTGTCTTTTTGGCTGTGCTTTTTTTAAAGTGCTTCTGTTGAAGGGCATCAGAGAATCTCTCCACAGGAAGCAAAACAAATGTTGGTGAATGAGAGAGTAAGCGCCTCAAAGATAAAATAACCGGATGATAAATGTATACACGTATACTTGATCTTATCCTCTTTTATTCCTTGAAAAAAATGGTAGAATGAAAAAGAATTGAAAACGTGTTCTATTAAAAACAAGGAGTAAAAGTTATGAATCTGTCTATTCAAATCTTAATTGCCCTGATTTTATCCGTGGTGGCCGGCTTAGCTGCCGGATTGGAAAGTCTTCCCTTTATCAATCAGTGGATCGCCCCTATCGGAACGATTTTCATCAATCTGATCAAGATGATGATCGTACCGGTGGTATTCTGTTCTTTGATTGTGGGGGTGACCAGCCTGGGCGGAGATGGGAAAAAACTGGGCCGTATCAGCATTAAAACCATCGCTCTGTATATGGTTACTACGGCGGTTGCAATCGTCATCGGCTTAGCTGTTGCAGGCGTGATCCATCCCGGTGTGGGGCTGGAGATTGCCGGCAAGGCGGCGCCGAAAGTAAAAGAAGCGCCGACCCTGATGCAGGTGTTGGTGAATATGGTTCCCACGAACCCCATTGCTTCCATGGCTAAAGCGGATATTCTCCCTGTCATTATCTTCGCTTTATTTGTCGGTGTGGGGATCACCCAGGTGGGCGGCAACCGCACCAATCCCCTGATTAATTTTTTTGATGCGGCGGCGGAAGTTTGCTATCGTATTATCGCTATGATCATGCGCTTTGCTCCCATCGGCGTGTTTGCGCTGTTGCTGCCGGTCGTTTGCAAGAATGGCCCTAAAGTATTGTTGCCTTTATTAAGCGTTATTGCCTGTTCTGCTATTGGTAGCACGCTGCATTGCGTACTGGTATATTCCAGCCTGGCTTCCGTGGGGGGCGGTATCTCGCCTCTGAAATTTTTCCGTGGCATGTCAGAAGCCATGATGCTTGCCTTTACGACCTGTTCTTCCGCAGGAACGCTGCCTGTCAATATGAAAAACGCGCAGGAAAAACTGGGATTGTCCCGTGAGATCACCTCTTTCGTACTGCCCTTAGGGGCCACGATCAACATGGACGGCACGGCGATTTATATGGGCATCTGCTCTTTGTTCATTGCCAATGTATTCGGGATTAACTTAACGTCTTCCGATATACTGATGATCATCTTTACCGGCACGCTTGCCTCTATTGGTACCGCCGGTGTTCCCGGAGCGGGTCTGATTATGCTGGCGATGGTGCTGCAGGCTGTGCAGCTGCCGCTGGAAGGTCTGGCACTGGTAGCAGGTATCGACCGTGTTTTGGATATGTTCCGTACAACGGTTAATATTACCGGTGACGTAGCGGTAGCCGCCGTAGTGGATAAATCAGAACGAAATCGCAGTGTTGGCGTTTGAGAACGCTGTTTTGCAACGTTAAAACGATTCTCTCAGAGAAAGAAAAATCCATTCCTGACAGAATCAGGGAAGAAGTTCATTTCCCTGTTTTCAATTTGGCCCGGATGTGATACAATACCATAGCGGGTGAGTGACCCGAAGCTGACACAAAAGGGAGAGAATGGAATGAGAATCGTTTATAAAACCAATACTACTTACAGCGCTAAGGAATATGGAAGGATGAATCAGGAAATTACCAGGCATAATTCCAAATTCCGCAAGGCGCAGTATATTTTAGCCGCTATTCTGGCCGTAATTATTGCTATCTGTCTGTATAATCAATGGTATATCGCCGCCGCCGTGATGGCTGTAGCTTCCGTTGCTACGTTTTTGTTCCTGATTCCTTACAATGTTCGTCGGGCCGGAGAAAAGTCGTTTGCCCAAAGCCGCCTGGAGGGAACTCAGAGCAACATGACGTTCTACCTGGACCACTATGAAGAAGTCAATAAGATGGGGCGTGTAGCTTACAAATATGTGCAGCTGCGCCATATCTATGAAACTTCTACTAACTTTTATCTTATGCGGACAGGGATGCAGGGTGCCATAGTAGAAAAGGCGAATTGCACACCGGAATTGATTCAGTTCCTGGGCAAGATAAAGAAACAGTATAAGCTGTGAGCAAAATTCACCCCTGTTGTTTTATGCAGCAGGGGGATTATTTTTTATTGCAAGACACATTATATGCCGGCCGTGTTGCCCGGCAGTGGACAATCCACAACGCCGACCCTTAGCGAGCACCAACGCAGTGCCGTGGGAGTTTAGTGCCGCTGCGTAAGGGCAGAGCGGCAGCGCTCCCCGCAGGGCAGACGGCCGGGTGGGACGCATGAAAGTTGTTCGCGGGCAGCGATAAACAGGTATTTTTTCACGGAGCGTGACGTATGAACAATGACTGAAAAAATTTTAACTTTGAGTATCGCTTCACTGATCGGCGGCTTGTTTTTTTATCTCAGGCTTCCCATTCCTTTTATGTTGGGTGGGATTATCGCTGCAGCGGGAGTGAAATTTTTCCTATGGCCGGAAATTCATTGGCCTGCGCGTTGGAGGAATTTGGGACTGCTCGTAGCCGGATATGGCATCGGACGAAATTTTACTAATGAAACATTGGTTAATCTATCACAGCAGATGGCCGGCGTCTTTAGCGCGACGCTGATTGCCGTGGGTTTATCTTTGTTTGTTGCCTGGCTTACCTATAAGCATACATTTGCCAATCTGTTAAGCTGTATTATGGGTATGCTGCCCGGCGGGCTGAATCAGATGATGCTGATGGCGGAAGAAGATCCGCGGGTGGATGCCAATGTGGTGGTGATGGAGCAGACGACCCGTCTTTTTGGTGTCGTGATCAGCGTGCCGTTTTTAGTGATCCACTTTTTAGGCGCTTCCGTAGTACCGCCGGATTTTCTGGGGTCAGCGGCGGGTGATTCGGCACTGACCTGGCTCTATCTTTTCCCTGTGGCAGGCGCCGGAGGTTGGCTGGCGGTCAAAATGAAGGTGCCGACACCGATGTTGATCGGGCCCATTTTAGCTACTGCTGTTTTTTCCGTGCTGTATGGGGGCGCTTTGCAAAAAGTTCCTTCGCTGTTAATGGATCTGGCACAACTCAATATCGGCCTTTTTATGGGCTGTATGCTGGATAAAAAACGCTTATTTCAGACTCGCACCCTGTTCCCTTATGCACTTGCGGGAACTGCGTTGATGGTGGCGGCCAGTACTGTTGTGGCACAGTGCCTGTTCGCCTGGTATCATTTCGATATGGTGACCGCATTTTTGGCCATGGCTCCGGGGGGGATTGCGGAAATGTGCCTCGCAGGTATTAGTATGGGGGCGGATGTATCTACTATAGTGACCTACCAGATTGTGCGTGTTCTGGTCATGAACCTGACGGTGCCGTTTTTTATCCATCATTATTTTGATGATAGTTATGTGGGGTAGAGGCTGAAGAACCGCGCCATAGACAAAGTGTATTGTATAATAAATCAGGCAGGGATAGAGAATATAATAAAATTCATAACATAATAAGAATGGGAGGAATTGTTATGATTAAATTTGCGCATAATAATTTTAATGTCCTTAATTTAGAATCCAGTCTGAAATTTTACAAAGAAGCGCTGGGGTTGCAAGAAGTGCGCCGGGTAGAAAAGCCGGACTTTACCCTTGTGTATTTAGGGGACAGGGGAGAAACGCCCCATCAGTTGGAACTGACCTGGCTGAAAGACAGAAAAGAAGCCTATAACCTGGGGGAAAATGAATTCCATCTGGCATTTGTGACCGATGAATATGAGGCCTTTCATGCCAAACATAAAGCGATGGGCTGCATCTGTTATGAAAATTCGGTCATGGGAATCTATTTTATCAGCGATCCGGATGGGTATTGGCTGGAGATTGTGCCTGTGCGGTAACGGATTTTTGTCAGTAAAATCTGATTCGGATGTGATACAGACAGACCATTTAAAGACTGCAGAAATGCACTATATACAAGGCGTAACATAGAGAAAAACTGACAAAACAAAACGAACTATAACGAAACTATGCCATTATCAAACAAAAATGTAAGAAAATCTATTGTGTGGTAAATCTTCGCAAAGGATATTCTGAAATCGAATTATTTTTATTTGGAAATATATAACAAAAAAGATTGATAAATCTTGACAAGTAAGTTAAATAGTGTAATAATATGATACGGTTAGCATGTGCTAACTGTATCATATTATTACACTATTATTGTAGATAAAGTAAGATAATTATTACACTCTGCGTTTTCTTGTGCCCTTGCGTTAGTCATAGCTAACTTAAAGTAAAAAGAGAAAGGAAGAATGTAGAACATCATGCGGAGAATGACAAAAAAGAAAGCTGCAGTATTGATACTTTGTGTGCTCAGTGCTCTAAATAATGCTGTACATGCTGAAAGTATGCCATTGGGTGAAGAACAGGGATTGTTATCCTATCAGCTTGATTCTTTGGTGGTAACGGCAACTCGCAGTCCGTTAGAAGAAAAGAAAATTCCTAATGTGGTACAGGTTATCCGCCGAGAACAAATTGAAAATTTAGGTGCTACGGATATTTTTTCGGCATTGCGTTTGGCTGATAATCTGAATCTCAGTAAAGGTATGGCCGGTAATAATGTGATGCTGCGTGGTATGAGTACCAACCATACTTTGATTTTGGTGGATGGAAAACGATCTGCCGGCGAGGATACCGCTGTTACGACAAATGTATATGCTTTACAGCGAATCAGTCTGAGCAATGTGGAACGGATTGAGATCCTTCGCGGCACCGCAAGTGCCTTGTATGGTTCTGACGCATTAGGCGGGGTGATCAATATAATTACACGGAAGCCGAAAAAACCGGAGCTTACGGTAGGGCTTGCTACAGGTACTGATGAAATTAACAATTATTATCACTATGATTTTGGCAAACAAGGTAAATTTAGCGGAACTTTGGATGCCCGTTTTATTGATTTACGAAAGAAAATTTATAAATCCGGCTCTTCAAGCTACTTTGGGCCCCGACAGGAATACAGTTTTAAAGGAATATGGGATTTGGGAAAGACCAAAGAGCTGGAACTGGGTGTAGGATTTTATAAGGATAAGACCCATAATCAGACGGCAGATGAAATACGTAAAGGCATGTACGTAAAAAAAGACACACAAGAATGGAATGATTTTCTCCGGCAGGAATATAGCCTGGAATATCGGGGATTGACAGAAGGCGGAGATTATATGCTGCGCACGTATTATAGTAATTTAAAAAAAGAAAATGAAAATTTTAATCACCGTCCGTTATTTCCCGGAAAAATGGAAAAGATGCTGGGCGGCATGTATCATCGCTATGATTTTGATAAGTCGCAGTATTCTATTTTGGGGGTGGAAGGTAAGAATACGACTAAACTGAATCGGCGTCATACGCTGACTTGGGGAGGAGAATATCGCCATACAGGGGGTGAAGGCACGCGGATAGGCGAAGCCGGTGATCATGTTTATATAATTACACAAAACGGTAAAAGCAAATTTTATTCTGATAAAACAATCTCTACCTATGCCGGGTACCTGCAAGATGTGATTACAGTGAACGATAAACTGATGTTGATCCCTTCTGTGCGTTATGATCATGATAATACTTTTGGCGGAGAAGTGAGCCCAAAGGTAGGAGCCGCATATTCCCTGAGTGAAAATAGCCGTATTAAAGTAAATTGGGGGAAGGGATTTAAGGCTCCGACAATCAGCGAAATGTATTTTGCCATGCATCGATCTATGGGTGGCATGATGGTAAATGTATATGGAAATCCGAATTTAAAACCGGAAAAAAATACGAGTTGGGATGTAAGTTTGGAAGCGGAAAAAGGTAAAACACACGGGAAATTGACCTGGTTTCACAATGATGTGAATAATCTGATCGCCTCGGCACATTTGCCCGGAGGCGGAAAATACGACAGTTATTATGTGAATATCAATAAGGCTAAAATACAGGGCATGGAAACTTTGATCGGTCATGAATTTAACCGACACTGGAGTACGAAAGTCACGTATAGCTATCTGGATGCCAAAGACAAGAATACAAAAGAATTTCTCAATAACCGGGCGCGGCATAATGGGACGGTACAGTTGGCTTACAGCGATGGTACGATAAATCCGTTCAAGACGATCTTGTGGGCGGAGTATTGTAAAGATTATCACTATAATGAAGGTAAATATAGTTATACGACCCTGAACCTTACAATGAATAAAGTGATTAATAGGGATCTACGCGTATATGCAGGCATTGATAATCTCTTTAATAAACGTTATGAAAATGAAGATACCGGTTTTGATACCGCCGGGAGAGTCTGGCGTTTGGGCGCTGAAATGAAATTTTAATGTACAAGATCCTTTTGTGTGTTGCTAAGGAGGTACTGTGAAGCGTATTGTAATTTGCCTCAGCTTTTTGTGTCTGCTATTGGGCGTTGGTTGTGCGAAACAGGAAGAAACAAAGAATTCGACAGGGCGGATCGAGCTGCCTTATACGCAAACCGTAGAGAAATACGGGATTAAGGGTAAGTTGATTTTAAATAAAAAACCGGAACGGGTCGTGACTCTAAGTTTTACCCCCGTGATGGCTTTGTATGAAATGGGAATTCCCCAAGTCGCAGTACCGGTAAATCGCATCTCCCGATGGCCGGAGGAACTGCAAAAACGAGCTAAACAAATGAATACGGGCATGGCTTCCAATGTAGACATTGAGGCGGTGGTTTCTTTGCATCCGGATCTGGTCTTATTGCCGTATCATAGCAAGGATAAATATGGAAAGCTTTTGGAAAAGCAAAATATTCCTGTGTATTATGTAGATGCCGGACCCGCTATGAGTTATCAATCGGTAAAAGAACTGATACAAGTCTTGGCAACGGCCTTTGGCAGCAAGACGGAAGCTGCTGGAAAAATCATGGAGCGGTTTACGGTTTTAGAGGCGCGGATGACAAAAGAAAGAGAAAGCAATCAAGGGAAGAAGGTCATGATTTTATTATCTGCACCGCCTCACCATTATATTCAGGGAGAAAATACGAATTTGGGAAGTATGTTGAAAATGCTAGGATATACAAATGTTTTTCAAGAGCAAAACGTGAAAAATTCAATGGTTTTATTGGACAAAGAAAAGGCTCTGTCCTATGATCCGGATGTTGTCGTTTGTGTGGGTATGGGAACAGAAGCGCAGCATCGAAGCAATATGGAAAAAGATTTTGCAGGAAATCCAAAATACTGGCAGCATATTCGTGCGTTTTGTGAAGGTAAAATCGTGTATTTACCGGCTCGTTATGCTATCAGTTCAGGCATTGGGGTGACGGAGGATATTCATGAACTGATCGATGTGTTGAAACGGATAAAATAGATTATGAAACATAGGGGAATTTTCAAGCTGGGCATAATTTGTCTGATGTTAACTGTATTACTGCTGGGGATGATGCTGTTAGCTCTGAGTTTGGGCAGCGCCGGATATTCTGTTCAGGAAATTATCAAAGGGCTTTTATCTGAAGAAAGCAGTGATGTTTATGTAGTGGTATATAACCTGCGTCTGCCTCGAGTGATTATGGCTATTGAAGTAGGGGCCAGTTTGGCCGTTTCCGGTGCGTTATTACAGGCCGTTATGCGCAATCCGCTGGCAGATCCCGGTATTATTGGCGTCTCGGCAGGTGCGGCGACCGCTGCAACTACGATCTTGCTGATTTATCCAACCTTGCTTTCGCTGGTGCCTCTTTTTGCTTTTAGCGGAGCCGTGTTTGCTTGTATTCTGATCTATGTTCTTGCCTGGAGAGAAGGTGTTGATCCGGTTCGCCTAATTTTATCCGGTGTAGCAATTAATACGGTTTTAGGGGCTTATAATGCTTTTTTACAGATGTTAAATTCGGATAATCTTTCCGGCGTATTGGCCTTTATGAATGGCAGCCTTTCCGGTGTTACCTGGGAACGGATTTATGTGATAACAGCTTATGCATCTTTGGGTTTACTGTTTAGTGCAGGTTGTGCAAAGAGCGCTAATATTCTTCAGTTGGGGGACGAAATGGCCGAAGGTCTTGGTATAGACGTGGATCGTGTGAGGTTGTTTTTGTCTGCTGTGGGTGCTTTTTTGGCTGCGGCTACTGTAGCTGTTGCCGGTATGATCGGCTTTTTAGGGTTGGTTGTACCTCACATCTGTCGTATGATAGTCGGCTCTGATTATAAATTACTGATACCTGTCAGTGCTTTACTGGGTGCATTACTTTTGCTGGCGGCGGATACCTTGGGAAGAACATTGATTAACGGGATGGAAATACCTGTGGGTATTGTAATGGCAGCCACCGGCGGGCCATTTTTCCTCTATATGCTGCGTAAGAAAGGGAATGTTCGTGGAAGTTAAAGGAATTAGACTGGAAATCGGCTATCATGGACAGATCGTGATCCCATCCTTTGATATTACAGTGAATAAAGGGGAGATCACCACGATCATCGGCCCTAACGGTTCGGGAAAATCCACTCTTCTTAAAGCCATAACACGATTACTACCTTGTTCTTCCGGCATTGTTTCTCTGGATGGGAAAGATATTCGTAAGTTACCGTCTTCTCTTTTGGCGCGTCATTTAGGTGTATTGCCTCAATACCACAGTGCGCCGTCTGATTTTAAAGTCAGGGATCTTGTGAGTTACGGCCGAGTACCATACCAAAAATGGTATGAAAATAATACAAAATATGATGAAGCGGTCATTGACTGGGCTCTGCAGATTACAAGGACCTGGGAGTTACAGAATAAATCAATTCATGCCTGTAGCGGAGGAGAGGCACAACGTGTCTGGATTGCAACAGTACTGGCCCAGCAACCGGAAATTTTGTTTTTGGATGAACCTACTACGTATTTGGATATCGCACATCAAAGGGAGACTATGCGTCTGGTGAGAAAACTAAACCGAGAATCCGACATTGGTGTGGTGATGGTATTGCATGATTTAGAACAGGCTATGGAAGTCAGTGATCGTTTGATTGTTATGAAAGACGGAAAGAAATATGCAGAAGGTACTCCCTGCGAGGTAATCACTTCGCAAATGTTATCTGAAGTGTATCAGGTAAAAGGAGAAATTATTCGTATTCCGGGGCGTAAAAAACCTCTTTTAGTTTTAGAAGAAATCAATTGAGTTCCGGTGAAGAAGACAGGAGCGAACTGACATAACAGCTGAGGAGGAACAGCGAGTTGAGAAAGATTGCAATTTATGGAAAAGGCGGGATTGGAAAATCAACAACGACCTGCAATTTATCTGCGGCGCTTGCTCTGAAAGGATACAAAGTTATGCAGATAGGATGCGATCCGAAATCTGACAGTACCAAAAATCTGATGGGAGGAAAACGAATCCCAACCGTGTTAGAGCAACTGAAAATCAGAGGAGAGGATCTCCTGTTAGAGGATATTGTTTTTGAAGGATTTAGTGGTGTTTTATGTGTGGAAGCCGGAGGTCCGACGCCGGGAATCGGCTGCGCAGGCAGAGGTATTATTTCTGCTTTTGAAAAACTATCGGAATTAAAGGCTTTTGAGAAATATAAACCGGATGTTGTTGTTTATGATGTATTGGGAGACGTGGTATGTGGCGGATTTGCCATGCCGATACGAGGCGGTTATGCCCGGGAGGTTTTCATTGTTTCTTCCGGAGAGATGATGGCTTTGTATGCAGCCAGTAACATTGCACAGGCGATTAAAAACTTTGGACGGCGCGGCTATGCCAGACTTAAAGGGATAATTCTTAATGCCCGCAATATTGAAAATGAACAGGAACTGGTGGCGAAAGCAGCTGCAGAGATTGAAACACAAGTGGTGATGTATGTACCTCGGAGCAGGGATATACAGCTTGCAGAAAATCAGGGGGGAACGGTCAGCCAATTCGTGAAAAATTCTCCTATGGTTACGATTTACCGGGAATTGGCAGGAAAAGTTTTGACATTAAGTGAAGATGAAAAAGTATAGGAGGAGATATATGACAGATTACTCTAAGGAAATTTTAAGCAAATTGGCTCGTTTGAGTCGGATAGAGACAATTAAAGATGTTCCTCAGTTGACACATGCTTTATTTCCTGGAACCCATTGTCCTCTTATGGGCGCGGCAATGGCGGCAGGAGGCATTAAAGATTGTCTGTTGGTAATTGCAGGGACAGATGAATGTAGTTTTTATACGAAAAGTATGACGGTGAATAAAACCTTTGGCGGCATAGGAGGAAGATGCGTTTCTATTGTGCTGAACAGTCATGATGTGACCTTTGGCAGTGCCCCGGCTGTTCATAAGGCCTTTAAAGAAATTATGCAGGAATACAGGCCTCAGTGTGTGCTTTTGGTGACGACCTGTGTGATCGAAGTGATCGGAGATGATTATGATGCCATAGGGGATGAACTGAGTCGGGAATATAATGTTCCTGTTTTGACTATACATACAGAGCATTTTAAATGTGAAGATCATTTCCCCGGCTTAGAGCGTACACTGACTGCCTGTTTGCGTCTTATGGAAGAACGCCCGTGTAACAACAGTATTAATTTGCTGGGACAGAGGATGGGAGATTTTTCTGAGACAGAACTTTATCGGATATTGCAACAAGCGGGTGTGAAAATTGGTATGCAGTTGCCTTGTGGTTGCACCGTGGATGAGATTCGCAATGCTGCGGCGGCAAAGGTGAATATTGTAGTGCATGATCTTGCGCTTCCACTGGCACAAAAGATGAAAGAAAAATTTAATATTCCCTATGTGTATTTTGATAAGTTTACTAAACCGGAAAGGATTATGGCTGCCTACAAGGCTTTGTTTGACTGTTTAGAACTAAAGCTGCCTCAGGAACTGGAAAGGAAGTTTCAAGAATGCCGCGAACTGGAAGTACAGGCTAAAAATACACTGCAAGGGATTTCTTATATCTATGGCAATACGCCCTGTGAATGCTTTGAATGTAACGCCTATTTATGCGAAATAGGGATGGTACCACAGGTTATACAGAGCAACCGTTTTAAAAAGGAAAATGCGGAAGATATTGCTTTGATTTTGCAACATGCCGATCCCTATATATGTAAAGCGGCTAACATCACCCCCTTGCAGAAGGTATATGATGAACTCCATCCCTGGATCTATATGGGACATGAATTTGCTGACCGGCTGCAAAAAAAAGGAATTGCTGTGTTTCATGCGGATCGGGCCGGGTGCTTGTTGGGTTTTGAGGTGAATCAGTTTATTTTACAGACTATGCAACGCACAATCGCCGAAGCAAAAGAGTACAGGAAGGCGGCTGGATTATGAGTCTGGTGCGTTTTCTGCCTGTTCCTTCAGATCGAATGGGGATGCTGTGGAGTTTGCTGACGATTGCAGAAGCGTTGGTATTGGAATATGGTCCTTCCGGTACGACCCATTATAGCATGGGGTTGTATGGTAACTTAGGTGTACAGGTCATGAATCGCCTTTTTACAACTCATTTAAGCGAAGATGATGTCATAATGGGAGATGTGAAACGCCTGGAAGATTCCATACTGGAATTGGATAAAATGTACAGACCCAAGGTCGTATTTGTGGTTACTTCCGCTACAACTTCTGTGATCGGGACAGATATCAAAGGTGTTTGTCGTTATATGCAAAAAGAAGTTAATGCATTGTTGATCCCTGTAGATGAGGGGGGATTCCGAGGTGATTATAGTATCGGTATAGAAGCTGCATGCAAATTGTTGGTCAAAAATCTGGTTAGCGATAATGCAGTGAAACTATCGGGGCAGTATAACATTTTAGGCGCTTCCATGTGGCGTTATCGCATGACCTCAGATCTTTGGGAGATCAGCAATTTGATGAAAGAGGCATTTGCTATGAACCCTCATACCTGCCTTTGCTGCGATACTTCAGTAAGTAAAATTGAAGCCATGAGCGGAGCAGAATTGAATATTGTAGTAGGAAACGAGGGGCTTGGGGCGGCTCAATGGCTGGAAGAAAATTTTGGTATACCTTATATCTATGCGGTTCCTTATGGATACCAGGGTACTATCCGGTTCCTGGAAGCAGTGTCTGAAAAATTGCGGCGGCCAGCAGCCTTTGATATAATGCAACGCATTAGAGGGAAAGAAAAAGGTTTATCCATGTTGAGGATGTATGCTATGATGGGCAGGCGAAAACAGCCGGTGCAAGGAATGATAAAAGGAGACTACGATTTTGTCAAAGGCGTCAGTGCATTTTTGGAAGAAGCCGGTATTCAGGTTATCCATAAGATTTGCTCCCATTCCCTGAAGGCAATACAGGAGGCAGATACATCTGTTACGTATTTTAAAGAAGAAGGTCAATGGCTGTCGGTGGTGCGTTCTCTGCAGCATGCACTGGTCATTGGCGATGATGTGCTGTTGCAGCAGTGCGATGCCACAAATCAGAAACTGCGGGCTGCTTCTCCGATACTTTCCGGGTCTCAGGTGGCATCTCATCTTCCTTTTATGGGCGAAAAAGGCGCCGATAGCTTACAGGAATTTGTTCAGGAATATTATCAAGGATAATCATCATGGTTTGTCCTTTTACTGTGAATTTAATTCTTGGTTGGTAGTTAGTAATAAGAATAAGGAGACTAAAATGCAAACACGTATCAGCGGTATTATTATGTTGTTGTTAAGTATTTTATTTGTTGCAGGTGTAATGACCTTTGCGGCGCCATGTCCCATTAAACCGGATGGTCACTTTATGGTCTGCCATTGGGCAGGACGGGCGATCATGGGTGTTGGGGCAGTCTTGGGTATTCTTTCTTTCCTGCATATTTTGAGTAAAAGCCATGAGTTAAAGCAAAGCTTATCGCAGGCCATTATAGTAAATTCCGTTTTACTGATGTGTATCCCCGGACCTCTCATGAATTTGTGTATGATGGCTACGATGCGCTGTCATACGATCATGAGACCCTTTGTGCTGGTCGTTGGGCTCCTGCTTATCATTACGGCTGTAATTGACTATTTGATGCAGCGCAGCGCATTGAAAAAAGAGGTAAAACAATGAATGTAAAAGAACTCCCGAAACGCAATTTAATTTACAGGCCAATGCGTACGGCAGCACTTTTTATTCTTACTTTTTTCTTGTCATTTGTGATTTTTTCAGGATCTGCTGTAATCTGGAGTTTACAGAACGGACTGCATAGGCTGGAAGATCGATTAGGAGCAGATATTATCGTAATGCCAAATTCGGCTAAAACAAAATTGAATCCTAAAGCGATGCTGCTGAACGGAACGCCTGGGTATTTCTATATGCCTAAAGAAAAACTGGTATTGATCCGGCATATAGAAGGTGTAGATAGAGTTTCTCCACAGATATTTCTTGCTTCGTTAAGCGCTTCTTGCTGTTCTGTACCCGTACAGATCATCGGTTTTGACCCGGACACAGATTTTCTTATCCAACCATGGATAAGAAAACGCTATGCAAAAGAATTAAAATTAGGTGATGTTGTCGCAGGAGCTTCTGTTAATGCGGATGTAGGCTCTGATATTCGTTTTTATAATCAAAATTGTCGGATTGTTTCCAAATTAGAAAAAACCGGAACCGGATTAGATACAGCAGTTTATACCAATGCAGAAACAATACGAATGTTAATAGATGCCTCAGCAAAAATGGGATTGAATACTGTGTTTAAAGGGGATGTAAATGATATTATTTCCTCTGTATATATTAAAGTCAAGAATGGATATGAAATAAAGAAAGTTGCAGATAATATCAATCTTCGTGTACGGAAAGTAAAAGCTGTTCAGACCCAGAGCATGCTGTCAGAAATAGGGGGCAGTCTGTCCGGTGTTTCCAATACGATAAAAGGATTGATCCTTTCTATTTGGTTCATGGCTTTTATAATTTTAGGGATTGCTTTTTCTGTTCTTATCGGAGAAAGGAAAAAGGAATTTGCTGTACTAAGGATGCTGGGCACGTCAAGACGTATGCTGGCGGGAATTATTTTAAAGGAATCGGCTATTTTAAGCGTGGCCGGAGGCATCGCCGGCGTTTTTTCAGGAATACTTATGATCCTTCCTTTTGGCAGTTTAATTGAAGCAAGTTTAAATCTTCCTTTTCTTATCCCTGAGCCGTCTAAATTGATATTATTGGGAGGAGTAACCTTACTGGTTTTAGGAGTGATAGGGCCAATTGCAGCCGCTTATGCAGCTTTTCGATTGAGCAGAGTGGATCCGGCAGCAATATTAAGGGAAGGGAACTGATATGATAATACGGGCAGAAGAAATTACAAAACAATATCAACATGATCCTAAAAAAGGCAGATTTAGTTATGCGTTGAAGAAAACCGATTTTCAGATCATACCGGGACAGTTGATCATAATTACAGGTAAATCAGGCAGCGGTAAATCTACACTGCTCCATATTTTAGCCGGTTTGCTTCAGCCGACTACCGGTAAAGTTTTTATAGATAACATGGATTTATATGCGTGCAGCGATAAAAAATTAAGTGAGGTCAGAAATAAAAAAATCGGTGTTATACCCCAGGGCGAATCTGCGATTTTCAGTTTAACTGTTGCAGAAAATATCAGTCTGGCTTCCAGTTTATACAAAGAAGAGAAAGAAGATAAAGATGTTAGCATACTTCTTCGTGAATTAGGCATTGAAACTCTGGCAGAAGAATTTCCTGCCTCGCTTTCCGGAGGAGAATTGCGCCGTATGTCCATAGCGCGGGCTATATTTCAGCAGCCTGAAATTATCCTGGCTGATGAACCCACTGCTGATTTAGATGATGAGAATACAGACATTGTGATTCGGCTTTTGAAGAAAACTGCACAATCAGGAAAGGCAGTCCTAATAGTTACTCATGACACCGCCTTTGTGCCCTATGCCGACATGCGTTATATAATGAATGCCGGTGTTCTTAGTAAAGCACCGGCATTGGGATAAAAATATGTAATTACATAAGCTGTTTGTCCGAGTTCTTATATGTTTGCAATGCAGGGATAAGGTATCCGGCAATCAGACCGATCCCAAGACCGGTTGTAATACCGGCAAAAAGAAGGACAGGCGTATACCAGAGTAAAGATTTTAAATTCAGCAGGAGGGCGGCCGCTGCCAATTGAGCCAGATTGTGGGCAGTGCCGCCGGCAATGCTGAGTCCTGCAGGGGAAAAAAGCCTGCTGCGAAAACAAAGCAGCATTACGATAAAACTGCATAAGCCTCCGATAAAACTGAAAAGAAAAGAAATCAGGTTTCCGGAAAAAAATCCTGTCCCGAGGATGCGAAGCAGGGAAATGAGAAAGACCTCTCCGGGCTTCAAAAAATAAAGAGCGATGACAATGACCAAATTAGCCAGCCCCAGCTTGAATCCGGGAATGCCTGCCTGGAAAGGAAAGAGGCTTTCTATATAACTTAATAATAATGCCAGCCCGGTTAACAGTCCGGCTTCAGTAATTTTTTTCGGCAAAAGAATTCTCCTTTCGTGCCGGATTTTTTTATTTCTCAAATTAAGTAAAAGGTAATGAAAAAACGTGATTGTCTGTTATTCTGATACGGCGTCGATTTTTCTGGTGCTGCTATCGGCAGAAATGCATTCAATGAGCAGCTTATGCGGAATGCAGACAATGATTTCTCCGGGCCGAGTGATTTTTTTCTGGTGCAGACAATGCTGGTGAGGGCAATCCGATGTACCCATGTAGGCAGTACCGTTTTCTATGATAACTTCGTTATTACCGTAATCATTGTTAATATGGATCTTCTGTGGTTGATTTAAAGGCCAGACACCATATATTTGGTTGTTGGATATGATGCGGATTTTGTCAGTCTGTTTAGCGGCCTGTGGCGTTTGAAAAAAAAGCAGTGATCCGACGATACATAAAAGTGCTGCCAATAAAAAAAAGTCGTTTCGTTTCATATGCCACTATCTTTCTTGTTTTATTTAAGGATATGCAAGGGCAGATTTTCGGTGTTTGAAAATGATGCTGCCAGGTTTTCTGTGATATAAAGGCTGCCGTCTGCGCCATACAACAGCAATTGAAACTCATTTTTATGAGTCTGCCAATAAGAGATGGCTTTGTGGAGCCCCATCACAAAAAGCGCCGTAGAAAGGGCGTCTGCCAAAACACCATCCGGGCAGACAACAGTTATGGAACGCAGTCCGTTTTGAGTGGGTGAGCCGGTCTTGGGATCTAAAATGTGATGGTATCTTTTCCCGTTTTGAACAAAAAATCGCTCATAGTCTCCTGAAGTGACTACGGCAGCATTGTCTATGGCGAGGATGCCCAGATAGGATTTTACAATATCCGGATGTCGGACGGCAATATTCCAAGGGCTTCCATCAGGTTTTTTGCCGATTGTCTGTATATTGCCCCCCAAATTTAACAGCGCGCTGGTAACTCCGCCGGCCTTCAGGAGCTTTATGGCCTGCTCCGAGGCATAGCCTTTGCCGATCCCTCCCAAATCGATCGAAAGACCAGGCTTTCTTAATTCGCAGGATCGGGTCTTCGGATCCAGAAAAATGAATTCCGCTCCGGTTTTTTTTAAGGCTTCTTTTCGTTCTTCCGGTGACGGGATTCGATAAGGACCGTTAGGAAAACCCCAAAGAGACGAAAGAGGGGCGAGGGTGATATTAAAGGAACCGTTGGTTTCCTGATGTACCTGGAGGGCTTTTTTTATTACAAAGGCAGTATCTGCCGAAAGTATCATTGAGCGGCTTCGGTTTAATGCGGTCACTTCGCTTTCCGGTTGCTGGCAGGCTAAAAGTGCATCAAGGCGTAGGATCTCTTTTTGTGCCAGAGCAGAGAGGGATCTTGCCTCCGGTCCATAGACCGTGATTTGCATATAGGTATCCATGGCAAAAAAATTGCAGGTATATTCCTGCTGTTTCGAGGCCTTATTGAGAAAGGATGCAGGTATGATGGCTTTTGTTATGTTTTCACTCAGGATATTTTGTAAGACGTGAAAGTGCTTTTCAGATATAAAAGAGCAGCTTGCTTGAAAAAGAATCAGAATAAGAAGGATGAAATAAATAATTTTTCTCATTTTTTCTTCTGCTTTCTCAGAGCGGCATTGACTCTTGACTGGATCACATCCAGAGGTAATCTGGCAGGGCAGATTGTGCGGCATGAAAGAGATTGGCTGCAGCCGGAAAAAAAATGATCCTCGTATTGTTGCAGCATAATTTCACGGTGGGGATTGTTTTGATTTTGCTCTATTACTTTGTAAGCTTGAACCATGGCGGCGGCACCGCCAAAAGAGTTTCCTGGGCGATAATTGGGACAAATTTCCAGACAGCAGCCGCAAGCCAGACATTGCCCCGCCTCATATTGACACTGTCGGTCCCAGTCTTTCTCAAAGTCTGTTTTATGATCCAGCCAAATCTGCATTTTTTTTAGTATTTCAAAAGTCGTTGCCCGGTCAACTTTTAAGTCGCGTATGACAGGAAATTTACTGAGTGGCGCTAAGGTAAGGCTGCCGTTTTTTTGTACTGCGCAGGTTAAAAATACAGAGCACGCCAATTGTGGTAATCCGTTGACCAACATAGCGCAGGCTCCGCATTTTTTTTCATGACAGCCGGATTCATATGTAATACGTGAAGCAGGGAGCCCTTCTGCTGTTAGCAAAGGGTCTCGCCTGTTTAGCTCTGCAAGGAAATCTGCTACAGTTAATTTTCCGTCGCCTTCATAAAGGAAGTGTTGGATGTAGGGAGCGGTATTTTGTTTTTCCTGTCGTTTGATCTGAACTTTTATTTTCATAAAGCTTGTCGTTCTCCTTCAATGGGGCTAAAGACCACATGTACTTCTTTTTCCTTACAGTAAGCCAGGGTTGTGTTTCTGAATTCCTCTCGTTCTTCGGGATAGTCCGTACGTGTATGAGCTCCACGGCTTTCTTTACGGGCTAAGGCACTTTGCAAAATACCTTCCGCCAGCAAAAATGCCGGAAGCAGGGAAAGATTTTCATCCAGACAGGCTTGTTCATCATAGTGGTTAACAGAAGCGGTTTTCAATAGATCTATTTTTTTCAGGCATTGCAGCAAACCGGTGGCATTTCTTTCAAGCCCTAACGCTTGCTGGAGTAAATGATTCAATTCCTGTCGTACAAGGGGGATGCTTAAACCGGGATCGCGGTCTTTCAGCCAATATGTCGGTTGCAAATAAGATGCCGGCGGTCTGTAGGGATCTGTTTTTCCACATAAATCTTCCATTGCAGATGTTGCTGCGGTTTGTCCTCCGAATATAGCTCCTAATAAAGAGTTGCCTCCCAGGCGGTTGGCTCCGTGATACTGGCAGGCAGCTTCACCGGCTGCATACAGGTTTTTAATTCGGGTACGATGATTTATGTCTACCTCAATTCCTCCCATAAAATAGTGAATACCAGGGGAAACGGGAATGGGTTCTGTTAAAGGATCCAAGGAGAGAAAATCATGACAGGCTTCCAAAACACCGGCCAACTTATGCCGGCTGATCTGTTCCGGAATATCGCGCATATCCAGGTAAGGCTGGATCCCCTGTTTAAGCCAGAACCATTCTTCTCTGGCAATAACATCCCGGGGCATCAGATTACCCAACTCCGGATATTTTACTTCCATAAAATAAAATGGTTTGTTGTTTTGCAGAACCCATAATCGTCCTCCTTCTCCCCGGACGGCTTCCGTGATCAGCATGTTTTTACTGTGGAGTCGAGTGGTGGTGGGATGATATTGAATCATCTCTCCGTTCGCCAGGGGGATCCCGTCTGCAAACAAGGAGGCTGTGACCAGCCCGGAATTCAATATAGAACCGGTGGCATTGCCGAACAGTCCGTTCATTCCTCCAGAGGCAATAATAATGCCGGAGGCGGGAAGGTAAAAAATCTGATTTGTGTCTTTTTCGCAGACCAGGATACCTTTGGCGCAGTTATCTTTCTGAATCAGTTTTAAAAAACGAAATCCGGTCTGTACTTTAATCATATTACAGGTTTCATAGGGACGAGAACGGGTCGCCAAAGTATACATCAGTTGTTTTCCTGTACTGGCCGAAGCAAAAGCAGTACGCTTTTTTGTCTGCCCTCCAAAGGGACGCAGTGCAATTTTTCCGTCTTCTGTCACGTTAAAAGCCATGCCCCATTCATATAGTTTGCGTACGATATCCGGGGCGCCGTAAGTCAAACGGTGTACTGCTTCCCGACAGGCCAGAAAGCGACCGGCTTTATAGGTTTCAAATTCATGCAGTTCCGGTGTATCCTGCTGTCCCATTGTATCCAGCGCAGCATTGATCCCTCCTTCTGCCATATTGGACTGAACTCGGGGAGCCGGCATTTCTGTCAAGAGCAGGGAAGGTACATTTTCTTCTGCCAGACGGATAGCGGCAGATAACCCTGCAGCGCCGGAACCGATAATAATAACTCTATCCATAAAAACCTCCCTGAATCTTAACAGTTCCAATAAATAAAATAAAAGATAACCGCTGCCATACAAAAAAGTCCTGAAAGCGTAAAAATCAGTATATAATCCCAAGTTCGCTCCTTGAATGCCAAAATTCCCTGTTTTAAAAGCCAGGGTTTGGCAGCAGCAATCAGGTGAACCAGGATCGCTGCAATAAATAAGAGCTGCGAAAGGAATCGTAGCAGCGTAAACTCCTGTAGAAATAAAATTCCATTCAATGTTACGGTATAGGCCGTGATATGAAACCACAGTAATAAAAGGATCAACAGACCGGAAATGCGGACGGTCCAGAAAGATGCATTTTCCCGGAAATACCAATGGGCGCTTTCCAAACCGGCACGAATAGCTTCCCGGGAAAGAAAAAAACCTATAAATCCATGGAGCAGGATCAACGCCAGCATAGCATAGGAAAGCGGTTTAAAGGTAAGGTGATTTAGTCCCAGAAGTTTAAAAGCTCCTGCCAAAGCATGGAATAAGAGCAGGATCAAAATAATCTTTATCAGCCGGGCATTAAATCTTCTCATAATAAAGACCTCTTTTCCAGCAAAATAATATCAAAATGACCGCTATGTACCATAGAACGAAAAGTTAACGGATCGAAAGGCAGGCGCTGGAAGCGATAACCTTTAGCAGCTAAAAAACGGAGACACTGTTCTGTGTGATCAGAATAAACAGGATCGGCTCTATCTACCGGTACGGTAAGAGAAGGGTGGTCGTGGACAAATTTCCCCATATTCTGAAAAAGAAGTGCGCCTCCGTTTCGCTTTGTATTGACTAAAAGTACATAAGCTGCTTCTTTACTATGGAGCGTGATCACTTCGAAATGTATAGCCGAAACCGGAATGGCAAAACCTGCTAAAAACGCATTATAATCCCTCTGCCCGTACAGACTGTTCTTTGTTGCGCCGGCTACTGCATCAGGATGCAGTGAAGGTTTCTGTCCGGCAAAATGTAATGCACTGCCGAAAAGAGCAATAAAGAGAAGGGTGCCGAAGACGATTAAAAATTTATTTCTCATAAGTTCCTCATAGTAAAAAACAATTAGCATATGCTAACTAATAAAGAAAGAAAAAATTTGCTTTCAGGAACAGCTTAATTGTTTCTGCGACTGATACGATTCAATCTATTTTAGTATTATCTTTGCAGGCATGTCAAGGTTTAGAAACTACAGTTAGTTAGTATTGGCTAACTTAATATGGTCAGATCCGTTGCAATGGCTGTTTTATTTGTATATAATAAATTTAATAAGTCAAGTAAATCACGCTCTGTCAGGTACTAAAAAAGGATCTCCAGCGAAATTTTTTTGGAGAAAAAATTGAATTTACCCGGGTAAACTATGAAAAGAAAGAAGGATAAATTTTTAGATGGAATTATTTGCATTATTTCAAAAGGGCGGACCTGTCATGTATCTGTTGCTCCTTTGCTCGATTAGTGCTGTAGCTATTTTTATTGAACGTTTGTTATTTTTTCGTAAGGCATCTGCAGGGATGTGGGCTTTTGTAGAAAAACTGCCGCTTTTGCTGGAAGGGAAAACATGGAGCGAGGCAATTCGGGCATGTCGGGATGAAAAATGTGCTCCGGCTTTTGTTGCGAAAGAAGGATTGCAGGCCGTTGCGGAAGGACGAGATGGAGAGTTGGCATTGGAAAACGGATATGGTATGGCAGCGGCAAAATTGCGTTCCAGCTTGAACTACCTATCTATGATTGTGACCTTGGCTCCTTTGCTGGGGTTGTTAGGAACGATTTTTGGCATGATCAATTCCTTTAATATTTTCAGCCTGCAGGCAGGGCAGCCTCTGGCGATTACCGGGGGAATAGGCGAAGCGCTGATTGCTACGGCGACTGGCCTTTTGGTTGCCATATTAGCGCTGATCGTACATTCTTATTTCTCACAAAAGATGGATGCGGTGTTGACTGCGATGGATAGCGCCTGCGCTATTGTAAACTCGGAGTTTCGAAAGAGAAGGCAGGGAAATGCAGTATAAACGTAATTTCCACCAAACAAAAGAACCATCTGTTATCATTATCCCAATGATTGACATCATGCTGTTTCTGTTGGTATTTTTCATGATCAGTACGATGTATATGGTGCAGCTAAATACCTTATCTGTCAATCTTCCGGCCGCTGCTGCGGTACAAAGAGAATCCAGGCCGCGTATTATTTCTATTACCGTAGCCAGGGATGGCAGTATTTTCTATGATAAAGATCGAAAGTCTTCGATTGTTATTAGTCCTCGTATTCGTGAAGCGTTGAAAAAAAGTCCGGAAACTATTTTTGTGATCAGGGGGGATCGGGCAGCGTCTTATGAAGCGATTACCCGCGTGCTGGATACATTGAAGCAATCAGGAGCCAGGCATGTTTCCCTGGCCACAGAGGATAAAAGAGGGAACGGTCAGTAATGCATTATACATCACATTGGCGGCTTTCTTTTCTGTTAGCGCTCGTAGTGCATTTTGTTTTCTGGTCCGGAGCAACTTTCGCACTGCCTATGCTGTTGCCCAAGCCGGAAATTGCAGATATAGGCATGCCTATTGAAATTGAAGATATTACCTTAGACAGTGACAGTGAGTTTGCTGAAGCTAACGAGACGGTTCCCAGTCTTGATGACGGAGTTGATAAAGGATTTTCCGAGGAAAAAGGGGATATGGTTCCGGCAGAAAAAGTGGCGGCGCTGGCAAGCGTACTGGAGTCTGTTCCGAAAGATGTAAATGTAAGAATAAGCCGGGAAGCTCCGGGAGTGAATCAAGGGGCTGTTGCAGAAGCGGATATAACTCCGAAGCCGGAAAAAGAAACTGAAAAAGAAGAAAAAAAACCAGAAGAAGAGGCTCCTGTCATTGTTGCGAACGAAGCAGAGGCTATTGCCCAACTAAAAGAACAAATAAAAGCTGCGGAAAAAGATTCGGAAAAATCAGTGAATACAATTGTTGTGCGCCGCAAAGGTACAGGAGGAAAAATGGGACAGCCGGCTCGTCTGATCATTGATTCCTATCCGGCTACGGGCGTGAATTTCCGCGGACGGGTTTCCGTATTTGCTACGATTGCCAAAGATGGAACTATTAGATCTACGAAAGTGGCTGTTACTTCCGGACGGCGCAGCATAGACGAAATTGCGATGGCAGCCTGCCGTCGCTGGCGGTTTAAACCTGCGTTAGATCACGAGGGGCAGCCGATGGAATGTATACAGGTCATTTCAATCCCATTTAATGTGCCGAATATTGATCGCCAGGTATTGGAAAGATACCGGGCGCAAAAAGAAGCAAGGAAGAGAGGTAATCCATGAGAAAAATACTCTATAGTATCATTGCTATTTGTTTTTTGCTCGGTACACTGGTCAGTTCTGTCGAAGCAGCACAGAACTGGCGACAGATTTATACTCGTATTGAAGAGATGGTTCAAATGGGCGTGAATCAGTATAAAAGCGGCGATCTGGCAGCTGCGAAAAAAACAATCAATGATTCTTACTATGGTATTTACGAGAAGGACGGTTTGGAAAAAGCGATCCGTACCACGATTTCTTCTAAAAATGCCAATATCACAGAAGCGCAGTATAGTAAACTGAAAAAAGCGATTCGAGAAGATTTGGGCGTTGCGCAGGTGGAATCGGAATCGAAAGAACTGCTGGGATTAATGCAAAAAGATCTGGCAACGCTGGAAGGCAAGGGAGCTACAGGCGGCAGATGGGCTTCTTTTTGGCCGGCATTCCTGATTCTTTTGCGGGAAGGCGTGGAAGCGATCCTGATGTTGGTGGCAATTGTTGCTTATCTTTCCAAGTCCGGCAACAAGAAACATCTCAGTACAGTCTATAATGCTGCGACGGCAGCGATTGTGGCCAGTTTTGCTACAGCCTATGTATTTAGCGAACTGATGGATAAATTTGCGGCCGGAGCCAGCCAGGAATTGGTTGAAGGAGTCACTGCCCTTGTTGCTGTAGTGGTGCTGTTGTCGGTTAGCATTTGGATGAGTGGAAAAGCCAAAGCTGCCGCATGGAAAAATTATATCGACAGCATGATGCAAGAGTCTCTTACCACCGGAAGAGCTAAAGCGCTGGCAATGGCAGCATTTTTAGCTGTCTACCGGGAGGGCGCCGAAGTAATCCTGTTTTATCAGGCGTTGTTCAATGGTTCCAGCAGCGATACGGAGATGATCTGGTTCGGCTTTGGTGTCGGTTGCATTAGTTTAGTAATTATTTATGGAGTGGTTCGGTTCGGTCTTTTAAAGATTCCCTTGCGGCCGTTCTTTATCATAACAAGTGCTCTGATGTTCCTGCTGGCGGTCACGTTTACAGGTAGTGGTGTAAGCGAGCTACAGGAAGCCGGCGTGATAGGTCAGACATTTTTTGAAACATCCTGGTTTCCTGATATTGATTGGTTAGGATTATACCCTACATGGGAAACCTGCGGCTCGCAGATTATTTTGCTGATCCTGGGGGCTGGATTATTGTTCCGGCGCCAGCTGAAAGAGAGGCGCGAAACCGCTTGAATCGTGATTATCACATCAGCGGCAGAATGATTGGCTGCTGATGTAATAATACAATAAATTCTATTTTTTCTTACATCGAAAGGAGAATGTAAAATGAATTTCAAAAAACTGAGAAAATTTGCTGTTACCGGCATAACTGCAGCAGCTCTAATGTCTTCGGCCTCTGCTTTTGCCGCTTTTCAGGAATATCCGATCGGCGATGAGCAGGAAGACACGGTAAATCATTTTAACTGTGCGTTGGTGTATTTCCAACCGGTGCAGATGGATCCTCCGGGATCTACGCTTCCGCCTGATAAGGCTGATATCCATATGGAAACAGATATTCATGCTACGGAAGGAAATGAATGCGGTTTTGGCGTAGGGGAATGGATCCCCTACCTGACTGTTCACTACAAGATTACAAAAAAGGATACCGGAAAATCCATTGAAGGTGTATTTATGCCTATGAGTGCTGACGATGGTCCTCATTACGGTGCAAACCTGAAATTGATGGGTGCCGGTACCTATGAATGTGAATTTGCTATCGACAGTCCCGCTCGTCAGAACTATAGCCTGCATATTGACAAAGAAACAGGGGTGACCGGTCGTCTGTGGACGAAACCGACGATTATGAAATGGACGTTTGATTATGTTCCGCGCAACTGGTAATTTTCATCAGCTTGTATAAGCTGTATGTATTATAGGTTTTGCCTGACCGGGGGACAAACTTCCTCCGGTCAGTATTTCCTTTTTTGGGGAAAGGGATTCTGATTATGCAGATGTTGAGGATATTTTTGCAGCAGCTCATACCTGCAATGGAGTTCGGCACCGCTCTTTTAACGCCTCTTGCAGTCTTGCTGGCCATTTTGAAGGGCTTTGATGGAGGAAATTTTCTGCGATCCTTTAAAAAAGCTGTTTACAAAGGATTTTGGTTTTCCCTTTTTATCATTGCAGTAAAGCAGGGGACCCGCAATGCTGTCAGCCGTGAAATCGTAGAAGGGATCATGGCTTTTTTGTCTATATTAAGCGAGATTGGACTCATCGGTATTTTATTTTTTGTAAGAAATTTGACTGATAAATCAAGAAAAGTGATGAATTGGGCGGTAATGATCAATGTCATCGCTCTTTTTATCTACTACGGTATGGAAATCTGGTTGATTCCTGTTACCACTATCTTAAATGTGGAAACGGCGCTCTCTTTTGATATGCTTTTACGTATGTTGGGATTTGTTGCAGGTCTTCTAATTGCAATTATAAGCAGTTGGCTCATTTATCATGCGGCTCACTCACTGAATGACCGACGTTTATTTGTTGTTTTTGCCATCCAGGTTTTGGCGCTTTTCTTTCAGCAGACGGTGTATCTTATTCAAATCCTCATGGGTAGAGGATTTTTGCCTATCCGCGGGTTGATTCAATTAATGGCGCCTTTGATTGATCATCAATCCTGGTTTATTTTCGTAGTTTTTTTGGTTGTCTTCATGGTTCCCTTTGCTTTATTTTTGCAAAGATGTCCGCAGCGGCCGATGGGAGCAAATCCTGCGAAATATCGCAAAATCATAGCAGAAGATATGCATAAAAAGCGGTGGGGCAAGGCCTCCGTAATTGCTTTGCTTTTAATGTTGTTTTTATCAAGTTTCGGCAGTTCCTGGGCGAATAAAAAAGAAGAATTGATCCCTGCTGTGCCGATCGAAGCACAAAATGGTTTGGTGGCAATTCCCATTGAGAAGGTAAATGATGGACATTTGCACCGTTTTGCTTATCGCAGTAAGAATGGAGCCATGGTACGTTTTATCGTCGTGCTTAAAGGCGGAAGCGCATATGGCGTAGGTTTGGATGCTTGTGAGATTTGTGGCGCTACTGGATATATTGAAAGGGAAGGGCAGGTTGTCTGTAAACTTTGCGATGTGGTGATGAATAAATCTACCATAGGACTGCCGGGAGGCTGTAATCCAATCCCGGTAGAATATGGTGTGAATAATGGTCAGGTGCAGATCAGACAGTCCGCGCTTGATGAAGCGGATAAGTATTTCCGCTGAAGGGAAGGAGGGGAGAACTTGTTTTGGCAGATGGTAAAAGGAACGGTACTGCGGCAGGGGCGTCAGCTGCTTTTTGTGGCTCTGACAGCAGCTCTGGGAATTTCTCTGGCGACAGCGATGCTGAATGTTATGTTTGATGTGGGTGAGAAGGTCAATCAGGAACTGAAGGCTTTTGGAGCCAATATCACCGTAACAGCGAAAAATGCCTCCATTTTAAAAGATATTTACGGTCTGGATGACAGTGAAACACCTAAAGAATTTCTGAAAGAAGCTGATATTGGTAAGTTGAAAACAATTTTCTGGACCAATAATATTGTAGCTTTTTCTCCCCACCTTACAGGCTCTTTAAAGTTAGCAAATGGCGAGACTGTGCTGCTGAGTGGAACATGGTTCGATCATTTAATGAAATTACCCACGGGAGATGAATTTTCTACCGGTGAACAATACTTAAAATCCTGGTGGAAGGTAGAAGGAACTTGGCCAAAAGAAACTGTGCCGGAAGGGGTCCTGGTAGGGAAAAATCTGGCACAGAAATTGAAGGTAACGGTCGGCAGTCGGTTGCCTTATATTTGTCAAGATGGTATCAAGGCAGAGTTTTTAGTAACGGGGATCGTGAGCGGAGGCGGTGAAGAAGACGGACAGATCGTGGGACAACTTCCGATGGTGCAACAGGCTTTGGGTATGATTGGGAAGATTGATACGATCAATGTCAGTGCGATAACCACTCCGGAAAATGAACTGGCGCGAAGAGCGGCGGAAAATCCTAAAAGCTTGTCCTTAAAGGAATATGAAATATGGTATTGTACCGCGTATGTGGGATCGATAGCCTATCAGATTGAAGAAGTGATAGGTAATTCCGTCGCCAGACCTGTCCGCCAGATTGCTGAATCAGAAGGGCGGATCTTGGACAAGACCCAACTTTTAATGTTGTTGATCACGATTTTATCTTTGTTAAGCGCAACTATGGGAGTGTCAAATTTGGTAAGCGCCAATATTATGGAACGTAGTAAAGAATTGGGACTTCTAAAAGCATTAGGTGCTACAGATCGTTCTGTCGTGATCCTGGTTTTGACTGAAATTTTTATGACCGGACTATTGGGAGGAATTGCAGGTTATTGTGCAGGGCTGGGTTTTGCCCAAATTATAGGGCAAGCAGTTTTTGGTTCCAGCATCGCTGTGAACCTGATGGTGATCCCCATATTGATTTGCCTTTTGTTCCTGATGCTTCTTCTCGGTAGTTTGCCGGCAATTCGCTCTCTGCTTGGCCTGCAGCCGGCGATAGTTTTACATGGCAGGTGATGATGATGAAACTAAAAAGCATAAAAATGTATTTGGTGATGGTAACGAATGCCTTGTTGCGGAGAAAAATGCGTATGTTCATTGCTCTTTTGGCCGTTGCTATCGGCGCAACGATTATTTCCGGCATGATTACAGTTTATAGAGAAGTGCCCCGGCAAATGGGCCGAGAGTTCCGTGCCTATGGGGCAAATCTGCTTTTGTTGCCCGGCGAGGGAAAAACGTTTATTGAACAGAAAAAGTTAGAAAAAGTTTATGGGATGTTGGAAGGACATGAGCTTATTGGGGCAGCGCCTTTTTTATATGAACGTCTTAAAATCAACGAATCTCCGGTCTTGACTGGCGGTACCGATTTTACTATGTTGAAAAAAGTAAGTCCTTATTGGCAGATCGATGGGACTATGCCAGTAGATGAAAAAGAGGTTTTACTGGGTTATGAAATTGCGCGAAAATTTAAAGCAAAACCCGGTTCCCGGGTTATTCTAGCCACGGGAGACGGTAAGTGGGAGAGTCCTTTTATTGTAAGCGGTATCGTTCGTACCGGGGGCAAAGAGGAGCAGTTCGCTTATATGAAATTGAAAGCCTTGCAGGAAATCACGGGTAAGGAGGAATCGGTCAGCCTTGTACAGATCAGCGTTGTGGCAGATAAGGCAGACTTGGAATCTTTTGTTCGGAGGATGACCGTAGAAAATACGGGGATCCGTCCGCAAGCGATACAGCAATTGGCCCATTCTGAACAGACAGTACTGGCTAAACTGCAGGCGCTGGTACTTTTGGTTACTATTGTAGTGTTGCTGCTGACACTGGTCTGTGTCGGTACGACCATGACAGAAGTGGTATCGGAACGACGCAAAGAAATCGGTTTGAAAAAAGCGTTGGGCGCTGATAATTTTCATATTGCTGTCGAGTTTTTTGGAGAAAGCTGTATGCTTGGTCTGATTGGAGGCATTATTGGTTCCGGTGCAGGATATCTTTTTGCCAGAATGGTGGGCCTCCGTGTTTTTGGCCAAAGCCTGCCTCTTTCTGCTCCTATTGCAATAATGGCTGTTGTTTTGTCTATTGTTGTGACTTCTGCAGCCACCATGCTGCCTGTCCGTACGGCAGCACAAGTTGACCCCGCCATTGTCATGCGCGGAGAGTAAGGAGTAGTTATGAGCTTATTAAATTTGAAAGATGTATCTATGGTATATGGAGGGCGGGTAACTGCTCTTGAAAATGTGAATCTGACAGTGGAAAAAGGTGATTGGCTGGCCATTATGGGGCCTTCAGGATCAGGGAAAACGACGTTGATGAATATTGTAGGCTGCATGGACACTCATACTTCCGGAGAGGTGATCCTGGACGGCATTAATTTGGGGCAAGTAACAAAAAGTGAATTAACTCGTATCCGTCGTGACAAAGTAGGGATGGTATTTCAACAGTTTCACCTGATTCCTTATTTGACTGCTGTAGAAAATCTGATGGTTGCTCAATATTATCACAGTATTCCTGACCGGCAGGAGGCTATGGAAGCACTGGAGCGGGTCAGGTTAGCTGACCGGGCGGATCATCTGCCCAGCGAATTGTCCGGTGGAGAACAACAGCGTGTTTGCATTGCGCGTGCGTTAATCAATTACCCTGTATTGATTTTGGCGGATGAACCTACCGGTAATCTGGATGAAAAAAATCAGAATCTGGTTATGGATATTTTCCGTCAGCTCAATCGGGAAGGGCATACGATTATTACAGTGACTCACTCAGATGAAGTAGGTAAGGCTGCCAAAAGGATTGTGATCATTGAACATGGGCATCTGCGCGATGCAGAAAAGGAAAGATGATGAGAACATTTCAAAGAATCCTTCTTTTTTTAGGGATGACAATTTTATGCGGTATGGTATTTTGTGGTTGTAGCAAAGAAGAAAATCAAATAAAAGGGCAAACTGCCGGCATTGGTAGTGGCAATAAAGAAAATAATATGTCTTTTAAAGCGCCTAAAATGGACACAGCTTTTCTTTTGCAAAAAGCGAAAAATGGAACATTTACAGGGCAAAGTCGTCCTGACGAAGATGGGGAATATGCGAAACTGTTACTGACGATTCAAGACCATAGAATTACAGCAGCCCGTTTTGAAGGATATCTGAAAAATGGTACGCTTAAAGATAAAGACTATGGTAAAACTAATGGTAAGATTGAGAACAAGGTTTATTATAATAAAGCACAATTGGCATTGCGGGCTAACAAGAGCTATGCGGATACACTGGTTAAAACACAGGATCTGAATAAAGTAGATGCAATTTCCGGTGCGACCATTTCTTACAAGGCCCTGTTTGAAGCAGGTCAGATGGCTTTGGAAAGAGCGATTAAGTAGTGAAAAACAAAATCAGGCTATCGGTCGGAAGATATTTATAGTTTTAACATTGACATTTCCGAATAAAAATGTCATAATTCCATTAGTTAGCTATAGCTAACTAATGGAATTAATAAAACGAAAAGGTACCATTTTATGCAGGAGTCAATGACGGTTATAAAAATGAAGAAAGGAATAAAGCGATGGAAGAACCGGAAGAAGTGACAATGGCACAGATGAGGTATCTTTATAAAATTTATCAGATATCTATCACAAAGCCGGAAATTTTATCGGCTGATATTGCAAGAAAATTAAAAGTTTCAAAACCGTCAGTTGTCAAAATGCTTTCGGTTCTGAGGGATAAAAAGCTGATAAATAAAGATCCCTATTGTTGCGTTACAATTACGCCGAATGGAATTGCAAAGGCTAAACAATTTGAACGCCATATTTTGCTGCTGGTCAATCACATCTCTCGCATGGGATTGGTTTTGACGGACAGGGAAATGTATTCTTGTGCCTGTGCGATGCTGGATGCTCTCCCCGCCTCTACGTTGGAAAGATTAAATTTAGATTTTAGTGTAAAACTCGAAGTAACGTCGAATACCCGAGGATGACGCTCATTTATCAGCGATAATACGTGTAATAGAAGAAGAGGTTTGGTATAGCAAGAAATAAAATAAGCAGCGCACTCAATTATTTGATGAATGTGCTGCTTATTTATTAAACTCAGAACATTTTTCTAAGATTTTTGTTCTATAAAATCTATCATTTTACGTAAAATTATATTCTGTTACGATCTTTTCCCTGGCAAACATTACATCCTGGGGATATTCATAGAGACAAAGTGCCAGGAACGAGCCGGTAATGTTATACAGGTTGGTAAAGCCCAGATGCTGCAGCGCCATGATAGCGTTGTAGCTGCGCTGGCTGGAACGGCAGTGAAGGTAGACGGGGCGATCTTTGGGAATTTCCGATATTCGGCTGCGCAGTTCGCTTAAGGGAATATTGACAGCATTTTTTATATGCCCCAGGGTAAATTCCTTCTGTTCCCGTACGTCAATAATGCAGGCCTTGTGTTCCACTAATTCCCTTACTTGTGTGAGAGGTACCTGACGATAAACTCCGTGTAAAAGGTTCAGCCCCACCAAAGCTGCCATATGTACAGCGTCTTTGACTGTGCTTACCACAGGGGCATAGCACAGATCAAGATTTTTTAAATCTTCCAGCGTTCCGTTCATGGAGATGAGGGCCGCAATCACGTCGATCCGACGATCCGCTGCATTTTGCCCTATGGCTTGCGCGCCCAACAGGCGTCCCGTGGGTTTCTCAAAGACAAGTTTTAAATGTAGAGGGTGGCTGTCAGGCATCAGGTTGACTTTGTCGGCGGGGATAACATAGGCCGTATCGTAGGAGAAATCGGCGGCTTTGGCTGTTTTTTCGTTCAGCCCCGTGCAAGCTGCGATCAGGTTGAAAACACGCAGCACAGAGGAGCCCAGAAAGCCTTTCTGCCGGTTCTGCAGTCCGTAAATATGGTCAGCTGCTGCCCGAGCTTCCAATTGAGCGGGGAAAGCCAAGGCTAAGGGCATCGGTTTATGGGTCAGGGCATTAAATACTTCGATGACATCACCCACCGCATAGATGTCCGGATCGGAGGTCTGATAATTGGTGTTTACACGAATACAGCCGTTTTCCGCAATTTCCAATCCTGCATTTTTGGCCAGGGTGGATTCGGGTCGAATGCCGATAGCCATGACTACGGCCTGCGCCGGAACGATTTTGCCGCTGACCAGTTCAATGGAATCGTTCCGTATTTTTTTTACGCCATCCTTAAGGATCAGAGAGATTCCCTGATCCAGCATTTCTTTATGAAGGATCTGAGCCATATCGTAATCAAAGAAGGTTAAGATCTGATCTGCCGCCTCGATCAATGTGACCTGTTTCCCCGCCAGCACAATATTTTCGGCTACTTCGCAGCCTAGAGCGCCGCCGCCAACCACTGCGATCTGATTGACCTGTCCGGTACGCAGACAGCTGTCCAGTCGGGCAATATCTGTGACATTGCGGATACTGAACACATTTTTGTTGTTGATACCTTCGATGGCCTTCGGCATGACCGGTTCGCCGCCGGGGGATAAAATTAAAGTGTCATAAGGTTCTTCACAGGCAGCCCCGGTAAGCAGATTTTTTACCTGAATCGTCTTTTTGCTCCGGTCGATCGAGGTAACTTCGTGTTGTGTCCGCACTTCGATATTATATTTGTTTTTAAATTGCGTCGGATCCATCATTACCAGACTGGCACTGTCTGCAATGGCACGGCTGAGAAAATAGGGCATGGAGCAATTGGAAAAAGAAACATGCTCCCCCCGTTCAAAAATGACGATCTCCGCCTTTTCGTCCAATCTTCTGGCGCGGGCTGCGGCAGAAGCGCCGCCGGCCACACCGCCCACAACTAAAATACGTTTGCTCAAAATAAACCTCCTTTTCAAATCCGGTCAAAGATGGTTGCCATCTTTGACTTTCAGATAGAGTTTGGATACAGATAAAGACCTGCGACTAAAAGTAAAAGCGTGACGTGAGAAAATAAAGAACTAAATACTGTCGGCTTTATTTACTGTATTGTATGTCTGGAATAGTGTTTTAAATGGTACTTTTATAGCAAGGCTTTAAGGAATGATAAGTGGCAGGGGCTACCGGTATTTGACGATAATGAATAATAAGACTGTAAGGAATATCAGGGCTTTAAGGCAGCGCGCACCGCTTCTTTTGCGCAGAAGCCGATGAGTTTTTTACAGTTACGGGCGCGGTCTTTTTTCCCTTCAGGCGTAGATTCATCAAAGGGGAAGCAGAGGTCGCGGCATTCTATTGTTCCGTATTCTTTAATACATTCTTTGACATAGGCGCCGTGCCGGGGATAAATACCGGTTTCTTCATGGTGCAGTTCATCCACCCGTTCCGCAAAGGTTTCTTTCGCATAAGGATTTTTGCGCCCCTGTTTGCTGCCGATGACTACCAGGCCGGCGTTGACGGCTCCACAGGTGTGTTTGGTAAAGCCCATGCCCCCGCCCATACCGGAGACAAGCCCCACGATTTCGGGAGGGTATTCGCTGATGCCCAAATCTAAAAAGCCTTGTAGGACGCATTCTCCGCAGTTCAAGCCATGTTTAAAATGTTCCATCGCATTTTGCGAAGCTTTCTCTGCCAATTCTTCGATTTCCACTTCCGTGTAGATTTTTTTCTCTTCCATGATGACTCCTCCTTATTTCAATTGTTATCTATAATAAATTTTTCCTGGCTCTGCCATCTCGAAAACGAGAGTGACTGTTTATTTAAAGAATTAGATGTGGAGAGCATTTATTATTAATTATACCATGAACTCGAAGTAAATCACAGTCGGAAAGCAGTAGGCGATTTTGTTCCATAAAGAAAATCAGTGAGGGAAAGATGATTATAATTATTATGAACAGAGATAATGTAAAATGAAACACCAAACTATTGCTGTCTTAGAATAACAGTAGCGGTTTGGTGTTTTGTTATCTGGATTTAATAAATTGCGGGTTCTTTTTGATTCCTTTGTCTTAAAAAACCTGGGAAATATGAATCCGTTATGAATTGATGTAGAGCTTTTTGAATGGGGAGTGCATCTATATCTTCTTTATTGAAAATTAACCAAGTGTCCCGATTAAAAACACTGCCGTCTTTGAAATGCATAGCTTTTGTATATAATGGACCAGTGCATTCAGGAACTAATATTTCTGGTAAAATTCCATATCCTAAACCAGCAAAAATCATCTCTTTAGCAATATCCAGATTGCTTACTCTGTTGCCAATCGAAGGAGGGTTACTAAAGGTTTCTTCCCACCATTTTTTTATTTGATTATAGTAGGATTCCTCATAAGGATATATTATCATGTCCATTTCAGGAAGATTGGTAATTTCAAATGGTCGAGAACAGGCAATCAGGGCGTTGTAACTCATTAACAAAAGCTTATTTTCCGGAGCAAACTCATCAGCATGCTTGGTAAAACCAAAATCAACAAGATTAGATTTTACTAATTTTATAACTTCTGAGGAAGTTGCTGTTGTAATTTCAAAACGTATTTTAGGGTAAATGGGCTGAAAACTTTCTAACATGAATGGAAGATAATAGCGCCCGATAATACTAGGAACAGCAATCTTTAAAACGCCGGAGAGTTCATTACCAAATACTTTTAAACTATCTTTAAAATCTGCTAGTTCTTTCAAATATTTAATAGCAAATTTTGCTGTATATTCTCCGTAAGGTGTGAAGGAAACGCCCTTATTTGAGCGTTGGATTAGTAGAACGCCCAAGATATTTTCAATATGTTTGATGCGAGCAGTTAATGCGGGCTGAGAAAGGTATAAAAGATTGGCGGTTTTTGTTATATTTTTATGACGATATAATGTGCTAATAATCAACCAGTCTCTTTCATCCATATCTATACCCCCAGTCATTATATATATTGATAAAATTATAATAACTTATTTTTTCTTATGATTCAAACAAAAACATTATTTTGTTTGAATCATAAGAAAATTAAATGGTAGGCATAAGATTACGATATTTTATCTTTAGAAAAGGGTAAGCTATAATCAATTAACAGATAATAAAAGAGGAGGAGAAGCGAATGAAAAAAAATATCGTTATTCTAAATGGTCATGTAATAGATCCAGCAAATAATATTGATAGAATGAGCGATGTTTTCATCAGTGATGGAAACATCGTCGGAGGGTTCAGCCTGAAGAATGCGGATATTGTCATTGATGCAAGTGGAAAATATGTTTTCCCGGGGTTAATAGATTACCATGCTCACGTTTTTCCTAAAAGTACAGACATTGGAATAAACGCAGATATAAGTATGCTGAATCAAGGTGTTACCTCTGTTGTTGATCCTGGGAGTTCTGGTATTAGTAACCTTGAAACATTTATCGAAGAAGTGATTAGAAAGCAAACAATATCTATACAAGCGTATGTAAACTTGTGTCCTGCTGGATTGATTACTATGAAATATCATGAAAACTACGATCCAAAATATTGGGATATTAAAAGAATTGAGAGCTTTTTTAAAAAATATCCTGATGTATTATTAGGCTTAAAAATTAGAATTAGCAAAGAAATAATTGGAGAATACGGTTTTGAAATTCTGGAAAAAGCAATCGGCGTGGCAGAGGCATTAGGCACGAGGATTTGTGTACATACTACTAATCCAGCGGGTGGAATGGCGAGGGTTGCCTCGATTTTACGCAAGGGGGATATTTTAGCGCATTGTTTTCATGGTACTGGTAGCTCGATTATTGGAGAAGATGGGCATGTATTACCTGCGGTCTTGGAGGCTCGCAAGAGAGGTGTAATCATGGATGCGGCGAATGGAGGTAACCATTGGAATTTTACTACGGCTGAAGCCGCAATGCGTGATGGATTTTACCCGGATATAATTTCAACTGATCTTACTTGTAAAACACTGTATAAAGAGCCTGTGTTTAGCCTTCCGCATGTTATGTCGAAATATTTAATGATGGACATGAATTTATTTGATATAGTAAAGTCTGTGACTGCTAAACCTGCTTCATTGATGCATGATAAAGATGGCTCATTAAGTGAAGGAACAGAGGCAGATGTAGCAATATTCGATATAATTGAAAAGGATATTACTTTTGTTGATACTCAGAAGGAAATGAAAATAGGACATCAAACTTTAGTTCCACTTGCAACAATATGTAAAGGAGAAATTGTCTACAGAACACCGTTATTTTCATAGAATGAAGTCGAAGAATAAAACAGAAAGACAAATAACCATATGTAAGGAGGAGAAATTATGGGTTTAAACCTTGTGAAAGAAGTTCGCATATGTGAAGTTGGACCTCGTGATGGAATACAGAACGAGAAGGTGTATCCAACCACACAACAAAAAATAAAGTTGATAAATGCGGCGGCCGAGGCGGGTATACCTGTAATAGAAGTGGGGAGTTTTGTCAGCCCCAAAGCCGTCCCACAAATGGCAGATACAGATGAAGTATTTAAAGCCATTATTCAGAAAGAAAATGTGGAATACAGAGCATTGATTGCTAATAAACGTGGGGTAGATAGGGCAATAAAATGTGGATGTAAAAAAGTAAAGTTAAATGTCTCTGCAAGTGTTTCACATAACTTGGCCAATTTAAATTGTACTCCGGCAGAAAGTGTGGCTAAATTTTCTGAAATTGTAGAAAAAGCAAAAGCAGCGGGCATAGATATATCCGGTTCTATCTCAATGGCTTTTGGTTCACCTTGGGATAAAGAAATTCCTATTTGCGAAGTGAAAAAAATTGTAGAATCGTATTTAGCAGTAGGTATTGTTGAAATAAGTTTGTCAGATGCTTCTGGCATGGCATATCCCACACAGGTCTATGAAATATGTAATGAGATGAAGCGAGAATATCCTCAGGTAATTTGGTGGCTTCATTTTCATAATACGAGAGGATTAGGCCTCTCTAATGTATTTGCTGGTATGCAGGCCGGATTTGCACAATTTGACTCCAGCTTTGGAGGTGTCGGTGGTTGCCCATTTGTACCTGGTGCAGCTGGCAATGTTTCTACAGAGGATTTACTTCATATGTTAATGGAATGCGGTATAAAAACAGGAATAGATATAGATAAAGTTATGAAGATAAGCCGTGAGATTATAGAAATCATTGGTCATAAAACAGATAGTTATCTAATCCGAGCTGGTAAATCAAGCGAATTATTCAAAGATTTACCTACAGGTCAAGCAAAGAATAGCACATTAAATAAATAAGAAAGTAAATTTGAGCTGAGGAAGGGATTTTTATGAAAAAAACTGCATTAGAAGGTGTTCGCGTTCTTGATATTGCTACGGTTATTGCAGCTCCATGGGCTGCGGGTTTGTTGGCTGATTTTGGTGCTGAAGTTATTAAAATAGAGATGCCTGGACGAGGTGATGCTTTTCGTGGTATGGGCCCGCTTAAAGACGGAGTTAGTATTCGTTGGCCTTCAATGGGGCGTAATAAAAAAAGTATAACTTTGGACTTTCATTATGAAAAAGGGAAGAAGTTGTTTTTAGAATTAGTGAAAAAAAGTGATGTTGTTATTGAAAATTTTAAAACAGGAACGTTAGATAAATGGGGACTTGGAATTGATAAATTACGGGAAGTTAATCCAGATATTATTATGACGCATGTAACAGGATATGGACAAACAGGACCTAATAAAAAATTAGCAGGATTAGGTACTCCTTTACAAGCATTTTCTGGAATGACATACCTAACAGGATATCCTGATCGCCCGCCTGTTAGTCCTCCATTACCATTGGCAGACTATGTAGCAGGGCTATTTGCAGCATTTGGCACTATGTTGGCATTGTATCATAGAGATTTTTTAAAGGGAAAACCTCAAGAAGTCGATGTAAGTTTATATGAAGGTTTGTTTCGTATGGAGGAAAGCTTTGTTGCACAGTTAGACATTTTGGGAATCAATAAAGAAAGAACTCCTATGTCCAGTGGGGCTTCTTGCCCGATAGGGACATTTAAAACAAAAGATAAACAATGGGTTATTCTGGTTTGTAGTACAAATCCTGTTTTTGAGCATCTATGCGTTGCGATGAATAGGCCGGACTGGTTACCTAAATATGCTAAGGTTAAAGAGCGTTTAGCAGAGCCTGAACCGATTATGGATGCTGTTACGGAATGGATTGCTGAACGTACTTGGGAAGAGGTCAAAACAAGGTGTGATGAAACGGGGGTTCCTGTTTGTAAGGTCATGAGCATGAAAGATATTTTTGAAGACCCTCACTATAAATTTAGAGAAAATATTTTAGAAGTACCTTGTGAAGAATTCGGAACAATAAAAATGCCAGGCATTTGCCCTGTGATGACAGAAACACCTGGTAAAGTAAAATGGGCGGGACCTCAATTAGGATCTTATAATCAAGAAATATATAAAGACTTATTGGGGATGAGTAATAAAGAGATTAAAGAGTTAAAAGAAGAAAAGATTATCTAAATTTATGTGAACGTAATTTTGTATTTAAGATGAAATAAGATAACATTAATAACCAAAATTAAGAGCATGCATTTATATGATTAAAATATGCAGAGGAGGGAGTATATCTTGAAAATTCATGAATATCAGTCTAAGCAGATCATGAAGTGGTTCGGTATAGACGTTCCTAATGGTCAGGCGGCTTTCAGTCCGGAAGAAGCGGCTCGTATCGCCAAAGACCTTGGGACACCGTTAGCTGTAGTAAAGGCGCAGATTTATGCCGGCGGCAGGGGGAAGGCCGGCGGTGTGAAAGTCGCCCATAATATCGATGAGGTAAAATATTTTGCCTCTCAGCTGTTAGGGAAAAAATTAGTTACTCCGCAGACCGGGCCGGAAGGGAAGGTTGTCAATCGTTTGTTGATTGAAGAAGGAATCAATATTGCCAAGGAATATTATCTGGGGATGGTAATCGACCGGGAAACCGCCAATGTAGTCATGATGGGCAGCGCCGAAGGCGGTATGGACATTGAAAAAGTGGCCAGGGAGATGCCGGGGCGGATTTACTATGAATATGTCGATCCGGCGATCGGTTTGATGCCTTTCCAGGCGAAACGAATGGCGTATAAAATGCAGTTCCCGGATTATGCGATTAATAAAGTAGCGAAATTGATGGAGAATCTTTATCAGTTGTTTGTCGAAAAGGATTGTTCTTTGGCGGAAATCAATCCGCTGGTATTGACTTCTGAAGGAAAAGTGATTGCCGCCGATGCGAAATTGAACTTTGATGACAGCGCGCTTTATCGTCATCCGGAAATTGAAGCGCTGCGGGACGAAACGGAAGAAGATCCCAAAGAACGGGATGCGGCCAAAGCGTCCCTGTCCTATGTCAATCTGGGGGGCGATGTGGCCTGTATGGTAAACGGAGCGGGTCTGGCGATGGCGACAGTGGATATCATCAAGTTTTATGGCGGGGAACCGGCCAACTTTTTGGATGTAGGCGGTGACTCCACGGTAGAAAAGATTGCGGAGGCGTTTCGTATCATGCAGTCCGATGACCAGGTACACAGCGTGTTTGTAAATATTTTCGGCGGTATCAATAAGTGCGACGTGATTGCCGGTGGCATTGTGGAAGCGGCCCGGCTCGTGGGCCTGAAAGTGCCGGTGGTAGCCCGTCTGGACGGTACCAATGTGGAAGAAGGCCGCAGAATCCTGAAAGAAGCAAAACTGCCGATGGTTCATATGGCACCTAAAATGGAAGACGGCGCCAAACTGGCGGTAGAATTGGCAGCGAAAACAGCAGCAGGGAAGGAGGCATAATCATGTCCGTATTTGTTAATAAAGACACGAAAGTAATTGTACAAGGCATTACCGGGCATCAGGCAACCTTCCACACCAAGATTGCGCTGGATTACGGCACCAACATCGTAGCGGGCGTAACGCCCGGTCGCGGCGGCGAAAAAGTGCTGGGGATCCCGGTGTTTAACACCGTAGCAGAGGCGGTAGAAGCAACAGGGGCAAATGCATCGATTATTTATGTACCGGCCCGTTTTGCGGCGGACTCCATTTGTGAAGGGATTGATGCAGGTCTTGATTTTGTCTGCTGCATCACGGAACATATCCCGGTGCTGGATATGATCCGGGTCCGGTCGTATCTGAAAGGGAAAAAGACCCATTTCCTGGGACCAAACTGTCCGGGGATCCTGACGGTGGATGAATGCCGTTTAGGATTACTTCCGACCTATATTCATAAAAAAGGCCATGTGGGCGTTATCAGCCGCAGCGGCACCTTAACCTATGAAGCCACCTACCAGCTGACCATGGCGGGGATCGGACAGACCACCTGCGTAGGCCTGGGCGGCGATCCGGTCAAGGGCATGGACTTTATTGACGCGCTGAAAGCCTTTAACGAAGACGATGACACCTATGCGATCATCATGATCGGTGAGATCGGCGGCAACGCGGAAGAAGAAGCGGCGGCCTGGATCAAGGCGAATATGAAGAAACCGGTAATCGGGTTTATCGCCGGACGTCAGGCGCCTCCCGGCAAACGGATGGGTCATGCCGGCGCGATTATCAGCGGCGGCGTCGGTACGGCGGACGATAAGATCAAAGCGTTGAACGCGGCGGGCATTGAAGTGGCGGATACCGTAGCGCATATCGGCGAAACTGCGGTCAAGGTCTTGAAAGAAGCCGGCATTTATGATAAATGCCATACCTGCTGAATCTCTCAAACTTTTTGTAATCAGGGAACCGGATACCATGGCCGGACACAGAGTTAACTCTGAGCTGATGTTACAATATGTCGATATAACGATGTTCCGGAAGCTTTGTCGTCTGCTGTAAGAGCATGCTAACGCCGGATCAATGCGAAACTGCTTTTTCTCTGAAACACGGCAAGTTAAAAATTCATGACAGTAAAGCACAGAAAACGTAGCGTTTGTAACAATACATTTTCTGTGCTTTCTTATATTTTTAAAAGAGTGTGAAAAGAAGGCAGGGGAACTGGAAGGGTGTCTGACCGCATTTTATAATAAATATTAAAATATAAACATAGAATAGAGTTCGTAAAATTATTTTATGTTGTTTTACTTCCGTAGGTTGAATATTTTCTGGTCTGATGGTAAAATAGGGATAAATATGGTATTAATAAATTCCCGGAGGAAAGTATGGGTAACAGGCAGGTACATGTACGTTTGGATGATGTTATTTATGAGGAACTGGCAGAGTATGCGAGATATTCAGGCCAATCAGTGCAGGAGTGTATCTCCTTTGCTCTGATGGATTTGTTTGAGCAACAAAAACAAAAACGCAATCTGAAAAACGGGGAGTTTTCATTCATTGATTTATTTGCAGGTATTGGTGGTATGCGTATTGCTTTTGAAAGTGCCGGTGGTCATTGTGTATATTCCAATGAATGGAATAAGTATTGTCAGAGAACATATTTCTCTAACTTTGGGGAAGTGCCGGATGGCGATATTACAAAAACAGATGCGAATGCAATTCCTGATCATGATATTCTTGTTGCGGGATTCCCCTGCCAGCCATTTTCTATAGCAGGAGTTTCTAAAAAAAACAGTTTAGGGAGGGCGACTGGTTTTGAGGACAAAACTCAGGGAACACTTTTTTTTGATGTTTGCCGTATTTTGAAAGCAAAAAGACCAAAAGTTTTTATGTTAGAAAATGTTAAAAATTTATGTAGTCATGATAAAGGACATACCTTTAAAGTAATCAGGGAATCGCTGGAAGAACTTGACTATAATATTTTTTATCAGGTACTCGATGGACAAAATTATGTTCCACAACATCGGGAACGCATTATTATTGTCGGATTTGACATCAGAAGATTTGGTCCTGATTTGAAATTTGAATTTAACCTTAGTCCGGTTTTCCCTAAGCCAGTAATCTCTGACATTCTGCAGACGGATGTTTCTGATAAATATACCCTTTCTGACAAACTTTGGGCATATCTTCAAAATTATGCGGCAAAACATAAGGCCGCAGGAAATGGTTTCGGTTATGGTATTGCGCCAGAAGATGGTGTATCCAGAACATTAAGTGCAAGATACTATAAGGATGGTTCAGAGGTTCTCATTCAACAGAATGGCAAAAATCCTCGCAAGCTGACACCGCGGGAATGTGCACGTTTGCAGGGATTTCCTGATACTTTCAGAATCCCGGTTTCTGATACACAGGCCTATAAACAATTTGGCAACTCTGTGGTAGTTCCCCTTATTACAGATGTTGCCCATCTTATTGCAGGGAAACTACATGAACTGGAAGCTGATAACAGATTGAAAAAGGCCTTATAAGACTTTAGATATCGGAGGACGGGAAAGTATGGACACACAGAATATTGTAACTCAGGCGGTTCTTTCTGTAATGGGAGGGAAAATGTCATTTTGCAAGTTTCTTTCTGCTAATGATACAGGGAAAACCGGTGGACATCAAGCGGGTATTTATATGTCGAAACCGTCTGTGCCTATTATTTTTAACAGATATTTTACCAAAGGGGAGAACCATGACAGGTGGGTTAATATTGCGTGGCAGGATGGTAGTATCACTAATACGAGGTTTATTTATTATGGACAGGGTACACGTAATGAATACCGTATTACTAATTTTGGCCGTGATTTTGAATTTTTAAGACCTGAATACACGGGCTCTCTGTTTGTTTTAGTAAAATATACGGAAGAAGATTACAGGGCATTTATTTTAGATAATGCTGACCTTATTGATCAGTTTCTTGATGCGTTTGGTATGAGTCCGGCGCAGACGAATCGCCTTATTGAAATGGGAATGATGACGCTTGAAGCACGTGAAAAAGTTGCCATTGACCGTTTTATTTCCAGTCTGAATAAGAAATTTCCGGAAACCCGCGTAATGGCAGCTATGGCGCGTCAAATTCAGGGAGAGGTTTATAATCATGAGGAATATATTAAGATAAATCCTGACAGAAAACTGGTTGACTGGACGGATGAAGAATACAGACTTTTTAAAGCTGTAGAACACGCATTTGAATGGCCTGTAATTGCAAATGGATTTACCAGTATAGATGAGTTTATAAAAGTAGCAAATGCTTTGTTAAACCGAAGAAAGAGTCGGGCAGGGAAAAGTCTGGAGCATCATCTCGCAGCACTTTTTTCAGGAAATGATATTTCATACGAATCACAGGTCGTGACAGAAGGTAATAAAACACCCGATTTTATTTTCCCTTCAGGCTTTTCTTATCACGACCCTTCTTTTCTAACAGCAAAGCTGACATTTCTTGCCGCTAAAACTACTTGCAAAGACAGATGGCGTCAGATTTTGAATGAGGCTGACCGTCTTAAGAATGAAACAAAATATCTTTGTACTTTACAACAGGGAATATCTTCGAATCAGATGGAAGAGATGGCAGCAGAAAAAGTATGTCTGGTAGTTCCTAAGCCATATATTACAACTTATCCTAAAGAATGGCAGAATCATATATGGAGTTTGGGAAAATTTATAGATTATGTCCGGGAAAAAGAATTGATATAATGGATATAAAATCAGCAGAAGAACGAAGTCGTAATATGTCTGCCATCAAAAATAAAGATACTGTACCGGAAATTTTTTTTCGAAAGCTATTATTTGCCCGGGGATTTCGATACAGAAAAAATATCAGTTATATATCTGGTCATCCAGATTTATACCTGGCACGATACCATACTGCTATATTTATTCATGGATGTTTCTGGCACAGACACAAAGGTTGTAAATATGCATATTTGCCTAAAACAAGACAGGATTTCTGGGAGAATAAATTTCAAAAGAATATAATTCGTGACAAAGAAGTGCTGGATCAACTTATTGAAAAGAATACAAGATGTCTTATTGTTTGGGAATGTAGTATCAAGGCTATGATGAAATCAAAAGAATTTCGCAATCAGATTGTCCGTGAAGTTATTGAATTTCTCGATTCTGAAAGAACTTATATGGAGATAGGAAGTCAGAATTTTTAATAAGGAGGAAAAATGAAACGCATTTTCTTATTGGTCATGCTGTTGGTTGCTATGGCGACGATGTTCATAGCAATAGGAAACGGGGCAAAGAAAGAGGCTGGCAAAATGGAAAATTATAAAAGCGAAAAAGCGATCAACGTATTACCGGGCAACAAAAGAACGATTTACCTGGCGGGCGGTTGTTTTTGGGGTGTGGAAGGGTATTTCCAGCGTATTAACGGTGTAGTGGATACGGACACCGGCTATGCTAACGGAAAGACGAAAAAAACGAATTACGAACAGATTCATGCGACAGATCATGCGGAAACCGTAAAAATTGACTATGACAAGTCAAAGATTTCCCTGGAGGAGATCTTGCTGCATTATTTCCGTATTATCGATCCTACCTCCGTCAATAAACAGGGGAATGACATAGGACGGCAGTATCGTACGGGCATCTATTACGAAAAAGAAGAAGACCGTCCGGCGATCGAAAAAATCATGCAGTATGAAAAGGAAAAATACGGCGCTGTTGCCGTGGAGGTAGAGCCGCTGAAGAATTTTGTCCGGGCAGAAGAGTATCATCAGGATTATCTGGCAAAAAATCCCATGGGCTATTGTCACATCAACTTGAATCTGGCGGAAAAGCCGTTAGTTGAAAAGGATCCGAACCTGGTACAAGAAAAGCAGCAATCGGAATTGGATGAACTGTCCCGGGCCGTTATGTTCGAGTCGGCTACGGAGCGTCCTTTTTCCAGTCCGTTAAATCAGGAATATCGCAAAGGGATTTATGTAGATAAGTTGACCGGAGAACCTTTGTTCGCCTCGAAAGATAAATTTGACGCAGGCTGCGGCTGGCCCAGCTTTTCCAAACCGATCCTGAGTGATTTAATTACGGAAAAAACAGACCAAAGCCACGGGATGATCCGTACGGAAGTCCGCAGCAAAAGCTCCGATACGCATCTGGGACACGTATTTGATGATGGGCCGATAGAAAAAGGCGGGCTGCGTTATTGTATTAACGGAGCCAGCCTGGAATTTATTCCCTTTGAGGAGATGGATGCCAAAGGGTATGGAAAATATAAGGTTTTGTGTGAATGATTAAGCGCGTATCTCTTACTCTTCTTCCTGCGCGAAGTAGAAAGCAGGGGAAGGGTAGTAAAATTCACAGTGATCGAAGGCAACGGTCTCGGTGGTGAATTTGCCCAATACGGCCCGGGAGACACCTTCCTCAAAAGCGACGACATTATCTTTATTAATGTCGGCATCTTCTACGATAACCAAAAGATAGGGCTTTGCTTCCGGCGCATTTTCCGGCAATTGGCTGCGGTCCAGGGGCAAACCGGGGACGATCAGCAACTGACCGGCATCCTGACCATTCTCATCTTTCAGACGGGCGCGGTAAAAATTATTATACAGAGTCCGTGCTAAACGTAAATTGTAAAGAGAAATATTGTTCATATTGTTACACATCCTTTAATTTAATATTTATTACATTTTACCACAAACTTGCTGGCCGGGAAAGGGTACAGTGCAATAATGTATTTTGTATACATTATTCTTTTTGCGATTTTTGTTTGTGCAGGCAGGATTTTTTAAGAAAACAGCGAAAGTTACCCTTAGATACGTTATGTGGGGTAGTTTGTATCAAAAAAAAATGTATCATGCGGAAGAGGAGGGTTCTTATGAAAAAGTTATTAGCATTTTTAATGGCCTTTATGATGTTGGGCGCATTGGTCGCAGGTTGTGGCGGCGGTGAGAAGAAAGAGGCTGCTAAACCAGCGGCAGGCGCCAAGAAATTCATTAATATCGCTACCGGCGGTACAGCAGGAACGTATTATCCGCTGGGTGGAGCGTTGGCTGATATTTTGAACAAGAATGTTCCCAATGCGAATGCTTCTGCGCAGTCTACCGGCGCTTCTGTGGCCAATGTGAACCTGCTGAAAGAGGGTAAGGTGGATATTGCCTTTATCCAAAATGATATTGCTTATTATGCAGTCAACGGAGCAGAAATGTTCAAGGATAAAAAAGTAGGCAATTTATTTGGTCTGGCCACTTTATACCCGGAAACGGTACAGATCGTGACCACGGCGAAGACCGGTATTAAAACGCTGGCTGATGTGAAGGGTAAGAGAGTAGCGGTAGGCGCGGCCGGCTCCGGCACGGAAGCCAATGCCCGTCAGATTATGGAAATGGCCGGTATCACCTATAAAGACATTAAACCGCAATATCTGTCTTTCGGCGAAGCTTCTTCTGCGTTAAAAGATGGTAATGTTGATGTAGCGTTTGTTACGGCCGGCCATCCTACGGCTGCTATTCAGGACCTGTCCACCCAGCATGATGTTGTGCTGGTTGCGGTAGATGCCGCTATGGCAGATAAGCTCATTGCTAAATATCCTTATTATACAAAAGTTACCATCCCCGGCAAGACCTATAATAAAGTGGACGCAGATACTCCTGCAGTAGCTGTTAAATGCATGCTGGCTGTAACGGATAAAATGGATGCGGATACCGGTTATGCTGTAGTAAAAGCTTTATATGGGAATCTGGATCGTATGAAAGCCGCTCATAACGTAGCGAAGAATATTACCAAAGCTTCTGCAAAAGACGGTATGTCCATTAAATTAAATGCCGGCGCTGAAAAATTCTTTGGTGAAAAATAAGTTAGATGATAAGTAGATGAGAATGCTTAATTCCGACCGGACTCCGGCTTGTTCCGGGGCCCGGTCTTTTTTCAGACGTCCATTCTTCCTCGGGTTTCTATTCGTTCTTTTAGCTGCGCTGGTCTGGTACGGAAACCAATTACAGGTCGTATTGATTCCAGAAGGGGATGCTCCTCCTCAGGCTTTTACAGTAGAAAGAGGCGAAGAATGGCATTATCATTACACTCATTCCGTGCAGAAAACGCCGGTGGATGAGTTTTTTCGGATAGAGGGTGCGGGGCGTCTTACGATGACTCATACGACCTATGAATCGTTAGGCGTCGGTCTGCCGTATGCTCCATCGGAAGGGCGCTTTACCAGCTTAAAAGAAAAGGGCAAGTTTGACGTAGAGATGAATCGGCCGTATCGTTCCTTAAAATTCAGAACTGCCAGTCAGGCCATGCCTAAAATCATCTATAAGGACAAGATTTACGATTTGTATGGCTTGTATGGGCAGGGCGTTTTAGTTGAAGTAAAAGTTATGAAGAGATATGAACGTTGGTTAATGTAGCCGGTCAAAAGAGTTGAAAAGGATGTGAGGCCTGTGGCTGATAAAGAAAAAGTAACTGGCGGCTCTCCTGCCGAGATGTCCGCGGAAGAAGTCTTACAGAAGTTTGATAAAGAATCAGATAAGCGGGAGATGGACGGCCTATGGGGGCATCTGATCTCCGGTATCTGTATCCTTTTTGCTGTGTTCCAGCTATATACTGCGATATTTGGTGTACTGGACGCGCATCTGCAGCGCACTGTGCATTTATGTTTTGGTTTGAGTTTGATTTATTTGCTGTACCCGGCGCGCGCTAAATGGTCCCGTAAAGCGATGCATCCGGCAGATGTTATTTTTGCTCTTTTAAGCGTGTTTGCGACCATGTATCTCGTTGTCGAATATGACCAGCTTGTGTTGCGAGCCGGTATGAACACGGGAACTGATATTGTCATAGGATTATTGGGTGTGGTTCTGGTTTTTGAAGCGGCAAGGCGTACTGTCGGCTGGCCTATGATCACGGTGGCGCTGGTCTTCTTGGCTTATGCTTTTGCCGGTCCTTATATGCCCGGTATTATGGCGCACCGGGGCGTGGGTTTTGATGAACTGGTCAGTCACCTGTATTTTACGACGGAAGGTATTTTTGGCGTGCCGATGGGAGTATCTTCTACTTTCATTTATTTATTTATTCTTTTCGGCGCTTATCTGGAAGCGACCGGTTTGGGAAAATTCTTTATTGACCTGGCTAATGCATTAGCCGGCTGGGCGGTAGGGGGCCCTGCAAAAGTGGCAGTCCTTTCGTCCGGTTTAATGGGTACCGTCTCCGGTTCTTCTGTTGCCAACGTAGCAGGTACCGGTTCGTTCACCATTCCCATGATGAAAAAATTAGGGTATCGGCCTTCCTTTGCCGGCGCGGTAGAAGCTGCCGCGTCAACCGGCGGTCAACTGATGCCGCCTGTTATGGGGGCTGCCGCTTTTTTGATGGCGGAGTTCGTCGGCGTTCCTTATATCAATGTCGTAAAAGCCGCCGTAATTCCTGCGATTTTGTATTATACCGGTATTTGGATCGGAGTTCATTATGAAGCCAGAAAGTATGGCTTAAAAGGTACCCCCCGGGAAGAATTGCCGAAGTTTGGCAGACTGTTGGCGGAAAAAGGCCATCTGGCGATTCCTCTGATTATTATCGTTTACCTGTTGGTAACGGGTTATACACCGATGCGCGCTGCCTTATATGCTATTGCTCTTACTATTGTATGCGCCTGTCTGCGAAAAAGTACGCGCATTACTTTTAAGGATTTTGTCAATGGGCTGATCAATGGTTCCAAAGGCGTGTTGGGCGTATTAATCGCCTGTGCTACGGCGGGAATCATCATCGGAGTCGTCACAAAGACCGGTGTGGGTCTGAAACTGGCCACCGCGTTGCTGGATCTGGCGGGCGGAAAATTGCTGCCGGCCATGTTCTTTACCATGATCACCTCCCTGATTTTGGGTATGGGCGTTCCTACTACGGCCAACTACGTTATTACATCGACGATTGCGGCGCCGGCTCTGGTTCAGATGAATGTACCTGTACTGGCCGCTCATATGTTCGCTTTTTATTTCGGCATTGTGGCTGACGTAACGCCGCCTGTCGCGTTGGCAGCGTATGCCGGTTCGGGTATTGCCGGCGCAAATCCCATGAAAACGGGTGTTAATGCCGCGAAGCTGGCGATCGCAGCCTTTATCGTGCCCTATATCTTCGTTCTGGCGCCGGAACTTTTGATGATCAATGCAACGGCGTTATCCGTAGTTGTAGCCATGATCACGGCCATTTTAGGCATGTGGGGCCTGTCTCTGGCTATGATCGGTTTCTGTCAGCATCCCTTGAATGTGGCGCAGCGCCTGGTCTTCTTCGTAGGCGGGTTATGCCTGATCATTCCCGGTCTGATGACGGATGCCGTCGGGATCGCAATCTTAGTGGTCGCGTTCTTCTGGCAGAGCAGAAATCTGGGCGGTCCGCTGGAGAATCCTGCGGATAAGAGCTGATTGCCTTTGCGGATGCAGAAAAATTGAATGATAAAATAGTTACAGGGCGGGGCTTTTAAAAAAAAGTAATTTCTGATTCGCTGCTTCCTGCAATTAAAAAAAATGATTCATTGAAATCCGCAGTCTGAAAAAGATTGCGGATTTTTACTATGGATTTTACATATAATTCACAATTGCGAACGGCATAAACAGCTAAACAATTGTTTTTCTCTTTTAATTGCGGTATAATATCCTCAGAGTTAATTTGAACGGAGCGTATTTTTGTTTGACCTTGCAAATGAAAAACCGTTTAGGATTGGTTTTTGCATTTTATAATTTTATTAATAATGTGCGGAAATATAATAAGTTGGAGGTGTGATTTTGGAAAAAACACAAAAAAAATTAAATATTATTCCTTTAGGCGGTCTGGGGGAAGTGGGTAAAAACATGACCGCGTTTCGGTATGGAAATGATATCATTTTAATTGATGCCGGCCTGATGTTCCCGGAAGACGATATGCTGGGGATCGATCTGGTCATTCCCGATATTACGTATTTAGTGGAGAATCAGGATAAGCTAAAAGGAATTTTTCTGACGCATGGTCACGAAGACCATATCGGGGCCTTGCCCTATATTTTACGGCAGTTGGATGTGCCTGTCTATGGTACCGCATTAACTCTCGGTATTTTAGAAGGGCGTCTGAAAGAAGCCGGCGTGTCTACCGCTTCTTTAAACGTGATCAAATCAGGCGACAGAGTACGGGCCGGTTCCTTTAAGCTGGAATTTATGCGGGTCAACCACAGTATTCCTGATGCGATCGGCATGGCGATTCATACGCCGGTGGGACTGCTCATCCATACCGGTGACTTTAAGATCGACCAGACTCCGGTTGACGGACAGGTCATGGAACTGAACCGGTTTGCCGAGTACGGGGATAAAGGCGTTCTGCTTTTAATGGCGGACAGTACCAATGCGGAGCGTCCCGGTTACACACAAAGTGAAAAATTTGTCGGGGAGACCTTCGATAACGAGTTCCGTTATGCCAGGAACCGTATTATCGTGGCCACATTCTCGTCCAACGTACACCGTATTCAGCAGATTTTTGACGCTGCTGTAAAGTACAAACGCAAGGTAGCGGTCATGGGCCGCAGCATGGTCAATGTAGTCAGTATCTCTTTGGAGATGGGGTATCTTAAGGTACCTGACGGAGTCCTGATCGATATTGACGAGATTCGCAACTATACAAATGACAAGGTGGTAGTGGTCTGCACCGGCAGCCAGGGCGAGCCCATGTCGGCTTTGACACGCATGTCCATGGGGGATAATCGCAAGGTTCAGATCGTTCCGGGCGATACCGTCATTATTTCTGCTACGCCGATTCCGGGCAATGAAAAGCTGGTATCGAATACAATCAACCACCTGTATATGTTGGGCGCTGAGGTTATTTATGAAAAGGCCAACGGCGTTCACGTGTCCGGTCACGCCAGTCAGGAAGAATTGAAAATCATGCATAATTTGGTGCGGCCGAAGTTCTTTATGCCGGTGCACGGCGAATACCGGCACCTGATGAAGCATGCCAAAATTGCCGAAAGTCTGGGCATGGACAAGAAAAATATCCTGCTCACGGAAAATGGCTCTGTGGTAGAATTAACCAAAGATAAAATCGCGGTGACCGGCAAAGTCACTTCCGGCATCGTTCTTATTGACGGGCTGGGCGTCGGCGATGTGGGGAACATCGTCCTGCGGGATCGCCGGCAGCTGTCACAGGACGGCATTATGATCGTGGTTCTGGGCATTGATAAAGCCAACAACGAGATCACGGCCGGTCCGGATATCGTATCCCGCGGTTTTGTGTATGTCCGGGAAGCGGAAATATTGATGGATGAGGCCAAAGAGCGTGTCCAGGCCGCTTTGGATAAGTGTGAGGAAAACAACACGCGAGAGTGGTCTGCAATCAAGAGCGCGATTCGCGATGCATTAGGACGTTTTCTTTTTGAAAAAACGAGAAGACGCCCCATGATCCTGCCGATTATTTTGGAAGTTTGAGATACGGGGACGGGCCTTTCTTCTAAGGCTCGTCCCTCCTGCGTACTATTATGTGGCTTGAGAGGCAATCAGTTTGAAAAAGCAAACGACAAAACAAAATGACAATGAAATAAAACAAGCTGGTCAGAAGTATGCGTTAAAAGGTCTGGCAGCACTGCTGTGCGGAATTTTCCTGCTGATGTCCTATGCCGGTTTTCCCACAGGTTCGCTGGGGAAATTAGCGGATGAAATTTTGCGCTACGGCTTGGGTATGGGGGCTTTTTTCGTACCGGCGATGCTGGTTGTGCTGGGCTATGGCTTTTTCCGTTTCCATCGCAATCTGCTTTGGACGCGGGGGTTTGCTGTATTTTTGCTTTTTTATTTTTGCTTATCAGGTTTTTTACATCACTTTTTTGTACCGGCAGGAGAAGAGTTGACTCCTTCTTTGTTGCCGGAGGGCGGCGGCCTTTTGGGCGGTCTGATCAGTCGGGCGCTGCATCAGGCGCTGGGTACTGTGGGCGCGATGCTGCTGTTGCTGGGCGGTATGCTTGGCAGTCTTATTTTGACAGGCAAATTTTCTTTTGGTCAGCACACTGGGGAGCCTGAAGCCGAAGAAGCTGCGGCAGAGGTTTTGTCCTGTTCTGGGAAGACGGCGGATGAACCAATATTGTCTGCCGGATATGCCGGCGAACAGGGACGCAGCGCGGAACCGCTGCCGGGCAACAGAGATGTGCTTTCCGTCTATAATGACGAAGAATTTGCAGGCTTTAATGACGATGTCCGCAAACCGTCCCCCTTTAAAAAAATCCTTGATTTTGGTCATAAAATCGCCGGTTCAGGCGAACAGGGTCTTTCCTATGAGCAGACTTCAGACACGGCAAGTTACGAGCCTGCTTCCATTGAGAAGGTAGCCAATCGTCAGGCAACACAAGGTGAGAAAAAAGAACTGACCCGCATTTATCCTGAGGAACAGGAAACTGTGATTTTACAGCCGTCAGGATTTTCTGCGGACAGTCGCCCGCTGTACGGCGGTACAGGTGAGCCGGGAGAGGGCGAAGAATGCGTTGCTCCCTGGGAGGCCGACCGTCTGATCCCGGGCAATGAGGAGCCGGGAACCTCAAACCGAAGCCGGGCTTCTGTAGCGGATTCTGTCGCTCCTGCGAGCGACACAGCTACGGCAAAAGCTTCCCGTTTTAAATTAACGCCCCATGGGATGCAGATGGTAGAGGCAGAGTCGGAGCAGACAGAGAAAGATACGCCCGGAAAACCGGTGGAAAACGCCTATAAACTGCCGCCTTTGTCTTTGTTAAAGAATGTGAAAAAAACAGATAAACGACAATTCGATGCTGACGTACGGGAACAGTGCAAAGTGCTGGAAAAAACACTGGCGGATTTTCGTGTCAACGCCCGAGTCATCGGGGTGACACGCGGCCCTGCCGTAACCCGGTTTGAGCTGGAGCCGGCCCCCGGCGTCAAGGTAAGTTCGGTGGTCAATCTGGCAGATGATATCGCATTGCGTCTGGCGGCGCCCGGTGTCCGGGTAGAGGCCCCCATCCCGGGGAAAGCGGCCATCGGCATCGAAGCGCCGAACCTGCGCAACGAAATGGTGGGGTTTAAAGAAGTCGTAGACTGCGCTGTGGTAAAAGAAGATGCGTCAAAACTTTGCGTCGGTCTGGGAAAAGACATCAGCGGCAATGTGATCACCATCGATCTGTCCAAGATGCCGCACCTTTTGGTCGCCGGTTCCACCGGCAGCGGTAAGTCGGTTTGTGTCAATACCTTACTGGCGGGTATTCTCTATAAAGCCCGTCCGGATGAAGTAAAACTGATCCTGGTAGACCCCAAGGTAGTAGAACTGACGAATTATAACGGGATCCCGCATTTGCTGGTGCCGGTAGTCACCGATGCCAAGAAGGCCGCTTCCGCTTTACATTGGGCCGTCGCGGAGATGGAGCGGCGTTATCAGTCTTTCGCCGACACCCGGGTCCGGGATATTAAATCCTACAATGCCCAGGCTGTGGAGAAAATGCCTTTTATTGTGATCGTGATTGATGAGATGAGCGATCTGATGATGGTGGCGAAAGCGGACGTGGAAGATGCGATCCTGCGTCTGGCACAGAAGGCAAGGGCCTGCGGCATCCATTTGGTGTTGGCTACCCAGCGCCCTTCGGTGGATGTAATCACGGGCATTGTCAAAGCCAATATCCCTTCCCGTATTGCCTTTGCCGTATCTTCTCAGACCGACTCCCGGACAATTTTGGATATGGGCGGCGCGGAAAAGCTTCTCGGCAAAGGGGATATGCTGTTTTATCCCATCGGTTCCAATAAACCGCTGCGTGTGCAGGGCGCTTTTGTCAGCGATGAAGAGCTGAACAAAGTGACGGATTTTATTAAGGAACAGGCAATCCCGGTGGAATACAGTGAGGAAGTGACGAATGTAGCGCTTCCCAGCGACAGCCGGAAGAATGAATTGGCTGACGGGGATTCGGAAGCCATCGATACAGGGCAGGATGAATTGCTGACAGATGCCATCCGGCTGGTGTTGGAGTTGGGACAGGCTTCTGCTTCCATGCTGCAGCGCCGTTTCCGCATCGGTTACAACCGGGCGGCGCGCCTGGTAGATACCATGGAAGAAATGGGGATCGTAGGACCGGCCACAGGCAGTAAGCCCCGGGAATTGAAGATGTCAAGGGCCGAGGTGGAACGCCTCTTTTTACATACCCCTTCCGACAGGGAAGAGACGCAAAACTGAAAGTCGGGAAAATGATCGGGGATAAAAATCAAATTGTCATCGTGACGTAAATGTTTTTGCAGATTCTGTTTCCGTGTTTTTGTGAATAGGAGTGTAAAGATTATGTCTGATATCGGCAGCGTGTTGCGTACGGCAAGAGAAGAAAAGAATATTACGTTGGAAATGGTGGAAAAGGAGACCAGTATTCGCAAAACCTACCTTGAAGCCATTGAAACGAACGATTTTTCTGTGATTCCCGGCGAAGTCTTTGTTAAAGGAATTATTCGTACCTACGGCAACTATCTTGGGTTGGACGGTCTTAAATTAGTCGAGGACTACAAAGCGGCGGCCGGTATACAGACAGGCAATGTACTCGCGCCGGAAGATCATACGATCCGGGAAACGACCAAAGTAAAAGTACATCCCTGTTTTCATTCCAATCGCGATATCGGTTCCGGTAACGGCAACGGACATAAGAAATGGCTGGGCATGATCGGAGCTTTGTTGGCTGTGGCGGCAATCGGCGCGGCCAGTTATTATTATTTCTTCGGGCCTTTACCGGATAACGACGTTGTTGTCAAACAAGGACCCGCTGCGTCTTCGGCAACAGCGGGAACTTCTTCTTCCGCTTCGGCACCGGGAAAATCCTCTGCACCGGATGCTGCCTCAGAGACCACGACTATCGGGGAAGGGGATAACTCTTTGAAAATCACTTCCAAAGGACGCTGCTGGGTGCGTGTGACCAATGCGGAAAACCGCGTTTTATATGAAGGGACGCTGCTGGAAGGACAAACGCAGCAGTTCCGGGATAAATCCTGGCTGCGGGTCAACATTGGCAATCTGCAGGATCTGTCTATTGAGCATAACGGGACGGTGCTGCCGCCCGAAATTACGAATGAACCGGTAATCAGGACCTATGGGCCTGCCGGAAAGGATATGAAATGATTGAAAAATTTTTGCCGGTCTGCCGGGAAGATATGGATGAGAGAGGCTGGGCCCAGCTGGATTTTTTGTTTGTCAGCGGCGATGCCTATGTGGACCATCCTTCCTTTGCGCCGGCTGTGATCGGACGCGTACTGGAAGCCGCCGGTTATAAAGTCGCCATTCTGGCTCAGCCGGACTGGCGGGATGAACGGGCCTTTCAGGTAATGGGCAAACCCCGGTTAGGCGTCCTGGTCTGCGGCGGAAATCTGGATTCCATGCTGTGCCATTATACGGCAGCCAGAAAACCGCGCAAAGAAGATAAATATTCACCGGGGAAAGCGATGGGGAAACGCCCGGATCACGCTACCGCAGTCTATACAAAAAAAATAAAGGAAATCTGGCCGGAACTGCCGGTCATTATCGGGGGCATCGAAGCCAGTTTACGCCGTTTTGCCCACTATGATTATTGGGAAAATAAACTTCTCCCTTCCATTCTGACCGAATGCGGCGCTGATCTGCTAGTGTGCGGCATGGGGGAGCAGTCGGTCAAAGAGATTGCGGATTATCTGGCCGGCGGCGCTTCCGGCGAAGATCTGCATTATATCCGCGGCACCGAATATGCCGTTCCTGCCTTAGACGGTCTGGAGGACTATGTGGAATTGCCGGGCTATGAGGCTATCCTCTCGGATAAAAAATTAATGGCGGAAGCGTATCGCCTGCAAAGTGAAAATATCGACCCCTTTTACGGAAAAACGGTAGTCCAAAAAAACAGCAACGGGCTGTATGTTGTGCAGAATCCATCCGCTATGCCTCTGACAGAAGAAGAAATGGACAGCATCTACGATCTGCCCTATACCCGTCAGTGGCATCCCATGTATGATAAAGTCGGCGGCGTGGCCGCGCTGGAAGAAGTGAAGTTCAGTCTTGTCAGCAGCCGCGGTTGTTTCGGCAGTTGCTCTTTCTGCGCGATCCATGCGCATGAGGGGCGTATTATCCAGGCTCGCAGTCATGCTTCTATCCTGAAAGAAGCGGAAAATATGATCCGCCTGCCGGATTTTAAAGGATATATTAATGATGTAGGGGGGCCTACGGCGAATTTTCGCCATCCGTCCTGCCAAAAACAATTAAAGGTAGGGACCTGCAAGCACCGTCAGTGCTTGTTTCCCTCTCCCTGTCCCCGGATCGATGCGGATCACAGCGATTATATCGCGCTTTTACGCAAGCTGCGTGCTTTGCCCGGGGTAAAGAAAGTATTTATCCGTTCGGGGATCCGGTATGACTATCTGATGGAAGAAAAAGACGGCAAGTTTCTGGATGAATTGTGCCGCTATCATGTAAGCGGCCAGTTAAAAATCGCGCCGGAACACATTGCGGAACCGGTACTGCGGCACATGGGAAAACCGGGCAAAGATGTGTATTTAAAATTTGTCCGGGCGTTTGCCAAAAAGAATAAAGAGATTGGCAAAGAGCAATATCTGGTGCCGTATTTTATCTCCAGCCATCCCGGCTGTACATTGCCCCATGCCATTGAACTGGCGGAATTTTTACGGGACACGGGACGCAATCCGGAACAGGTGCAGGACTTTATTCCTACGCCCGGCAGCGCGTCCACCGCTATGTATTATTCCGGTTATAACCCTTTTACAGGGAAAAAGGTATATACAGTGCAGAACCCTCACCAGAAGGCCATGCAGCGGGCGTTAATGCAATATCGCAATCCGCGGAACCGGGCACTGGTGAGAGAGGCTCTGAAAGAAGGCGGACGGACCGATCTGATCGGCGAGGACTCCCGCTGCCTGATCAGAGAAAGCAACTACCGTTCGCGCCCTCAGACGATAAGGCGAAGTAAAAACAAATGAGACGAATCCTACTTGGTGTACTTTTCTGGCTATGTTTGTTTATTGTTGGCTGTGATATGGTGAAAAACGCTTCCCCGGGAGAGGGATTGCGGATTTATACCACACTGGACCCTGCATTGGTCCAGGCGCTGACCGAACAATACAATGCCACTCCGGAACAAAAGAAAAAAATACAGTTTTCCATCAGTCAGGCGGCAAAAGATCTGCCGGACGCAGATTTAGTCTTAAGCGATGCGGCGACTTTAAAAAGACTGGCTGCCGCAGGAGAACTGGCGCCGATTAAGTCGGAGTATGCGGATTTACTGCCGCGCCGGTTTAAAGACGCGGAAGACCGTTGGGCCGGGGTCTTTTATGATCCGGCCGTATTGTTGATCAATCAGGCGTATTCCCGCAGAGTGGGGCAGGAAAAGATCCTGCACTGGTATGACCTGTTGCAGCAGCCGGAAGCCCGGATCATTCTGGAAAACCTCAGTGACAATGAGTCGACCCGCGGCTTTCTGGCCGCCATGTCTTCGCGGATGGGGCAAAACGAGTTTATGGCCTGGTTTCGCCAAATCAATCCCCTCATCATCCAATATGCAAAATTCCCGATCACGCCGGTGCGGATGGCGGCTACGGGCGATGCGGATATTGCCATCACAAGACGCAGTCATGTGTTTAAATACCTGCAAAATGATTTTCCGGCCTATATTCTGATGCCGGAAGAAGGCACGCCGATCCGCTTATTTGGCGTTGCCGGTCTGAAAAACAGTAAGAAACAAAAAGAAAATGCCGCTTTTATAGATTGGTTATTGCAGGATCCCGGCGTCCGTACTACGCTGATCACCACACGCAGCGGTTTCCTTTCGGTCCTGCCGTTGGGCAGCGCGGGAAAAGCGGCCAATACAGAGATCTTATGGATGAATACGTTTTATAAAGACGAACCGGCAATCGAAAAACTGACTGATCTCTGGATCAAAGAATTTCGTATCGCCGCAAACAGGGAGGAAAAAAATTGAAGTTAGGACTTGTCAGTCTGGGATGCCCCAAAAATCTGGTAGATTCCGAGGTGATGCTGGGCATCATCGACGCCTGTCAAATAGAAATCGTCAACGATCTTGCGGAAGCAGAGATCATCATTGTCAATACCTGTGGGTTTATTGAGTCCGCCAAGCAGGAATCCATCGAGACGATCCTGTCGATGGCGGAATATAAGAAGACAGGGAAATGCCGTTATCTTGTAGTGACGGGCTGTTTAGCGCAGCGCTATGCGGAGGATCTGTTCCGGGACATGCCGGAAGTAGATGCCATTGTGGGTACAAACGTGTACAAGGACATTGCTCTGGTATTGGAAAAGGTACTTGCCGGGCAGCGCCTGATCCATATGACAGCCGCAGACTGGGAAGCGAAGCAGAAGGCTTCGGCCGCAGGTGAGGCGCAGGCCGGTCGGGAGGGGGACACCGCTTTGTCCTTGCCGCCCAACAAAACGGAACCGGTCGCTGCCGGTATAGAGGAACAACGCAGGACGGCCCTGGCCGATCCCCGCTTTTTGACTACGGCGCCTTATACGGCTTATTTGAAAATTGCCGAGGGCTGCGATAATTTCTGTTCGTTCTGTGCCATCCCTTTGATCCGGGGACGGTATATCAGCAAGCCCTATGAACAGATCCTGGCGGAGGCGCGCAGCTTGGTCGTACAGGGCGTTAAAGAGCTGGTCGTCGTAGCACAGGACACCACCCGTTACGGCAGCGATTTGTATGGCAAGCTGCGCCTGGCGGAATTATTAAAAGATTTAAATGATCTGCCGGGGATCAAATGGATCCGTGTTTTGTATTCGTATCCGAACACCTTTACGGAAGAGCTGATCGAAGCCTTTGCCACCTTGCCCAAGGTATGTCATTATGTGGATCTGCCTTTGCAGCATGCCAGTGACCGCTTATTAAAAGCGATGAACCGGCATGATCGTCTGGAGCATACCCGAACACTCTTGGCAGAGCTGCGCCGGCGCATTCCGGACATTGTCATCCGGACAACTTTTATTGTGGGTTTCCCGGGGGAAACGGCTGAGGATTTTGCCATTTTAAAACAGTTTGTGGCAGAACAACGCTTTGAAAATGCAGGGGTGTTTCAATATTCCCGGGAAGAAAATACCGTGGCGGCAAGACTGGCTGACCAGGTACCGCCGGAAGTGATGCAGGAACGGTATGACGAACTGATGTCCATACAGGCAGGCATTTCCGAGGAGCTCCATAAAGAACTGGAAGGGCGGGAGCTGGAAGTGGTCATTGAAGGGTATGCGGCAGAGGAAGCGGCTGATCTGGCGGTGGCCCGCAGTTACCGGGAAGCGCCGGATATTGACGGCAACATTTTCGTAGAAAATGCGCCGGGACTGCACCCCGGTGACTTTATCAAGGTCAGAGTGGATCAGGGCTTTGCTTATGAGGTAGTGGCAAATCGTGTGGAGTAGGCAGGAGGGAACGCCTATGAAGGTTGAGGTTATTACCACCGGAACAGAGCTTCTTCTGGGAGAAATTCTGAATACGAATTTCACCTATCTGGCCCGGGAACTAAACCAACGTGGTTTTGATGTTTTGTATCAGACAACGGTGGGTGATAATCCGGGACGTTTAAGAGAAGTTCTGGCGACCGCGGCAAACCGGGCGGATATTGTGATCACCAGCGGCGGACTGGGGCCGACGCGGGGTGATATTACCAAAGAACTGGTAGCGGAATATTGCGGTACGGATCTGTATATGGATCTGGAGGTATGGAATCATATTCATACCTTTTTAAGCAAACGCAATTTCTGCATTTCGGGCAATAATGATAAACAGGCCATGGTGCCCAGCGGCGCGCTGGTTTTAAAAAATGAAGTAGGGACGGCTCCTGCTCTTGTTCTGGAACACGGCAACACACTTTTTATTCTGTTGCCCGGACCACCCTTTGAATTAAAGTATACATGCATCCATGAGGTTTTCCCGTATCTGGAAAAACGCTATGAAGATCTGGGAATCATCAAATCTCATACCTTGAAGTTACGGGGTATCGGGGAATCTTCCGTCGCCGAATTGTTAGACGGGGTGATTACCCGCCAGTCAAATCCTACCATCGCCTTATACGCGCGGCAGGGAGAGGTCCTGGTACGCCTTACCGCCAAGGCGCCTTCGGCAGCAGAAGCGGACGCTTTGATCGCCCGTACGCAATTTGAAGTAGAAGCCGTCGTAGGAAGCTATGTCTACGGGTATGACGAAGATAATCTGTCCGAGGTATTGGGCAAAGAACTGCTGGCACGGAATAAGACCATCGCCTTCGCGGAGTCCTGCACAGGCGGGCTGGTCTCCAGCCTGATGACAGATATACCGGGCAGCTCAGAATATGTAAAGGGCTCGGTCATATCGTATACCAATGAAGTAAAAAATCAGGTGATTCATGTCAGCAAAAGCAGTCTGGAGAAAAAGGGCGCGGTCAGCCCCGAGGTGGCGATTGAAATGGCGCAGGGGGTTCGAGAGTTAATCGGCGCCGATCTGGGAGTCAGTATTACCGGTCTGGCCGGCCCCGGCGGCGGTACACGCAAAAAACCGGTGGGGCTGGTGTACGTAGCGCTAGCGGACGAAGCAGGTACGGTGTGCCGGAAACTGAATTTTTCCGGCGCCCGGGCACAGATCAAGCTGCGGGCGGCTATGGCGGCACTGGGTTTAGCATATGACAGAATAAAAGGAAATGTAACAGAAAAGGATGAAGGAGAAACGAATGACAACGATGCAAACAGATAATTTTGGGGATTTAGTATTAGAAAAGCGGGTAGTTGCTGCCTTAAAGGACATGGGGTTTGAAGAGCCTTCACCGATCCAGCAGCAGGCCGTACCGCCTCTTTTGGAAGGGAAGGATATTATCGGGCAGGCCCAGACGGGGACCGGTAAGACAGCCGCTTTTGGTATTCCTATTGTGCAGGGGATCGAAGAGCATCGTCATATCCAGGCGTTGATCATGAGTCCTACCCGTGAACTGGCGATCCAGGTGGCGGAAGAGATCGGCAAAATCGGACGGACGAAACGGATCCGTGCAGTGCCTGTCTATGGCGGTCAGCCTATCGACCGTCAGATCCGCGCGTTAAAAAGCGGTGTACAGGTGGTCATCGGTACGCCGGGGCGTTTATTGGACCACATTCATCGCGGTACCATCAAGTTGGATCATGTGCGGTATCTGGTTCTGGACGAAGCGGATGAAATGCTGGACATGGGTTTCATTGAAGATATGGAAGAAATCCTGCTGCATGTTCCTGCCGAACGCCAGACTATGTTGTTCTCCGCTACCATGCCACGTCCTATCCTGAGCCTGACAAAAAAATATATGCGCGCGCCTCAGATGGTAACGGTAAGTAAAGGGGATATTACGGTTCCCCTGATCGATCAGTACTATTTTGAGACCCGGGATAAAGTAGAAGGGGTCTCCCGGCTTTTGGATGCCGGTATTGAAGGAAAGTGCATTATCTTCTGCCGGACGAAACGCGGCGTAGATGATCTGGCGGCGTCTTTGTGCAGCCGGGGTTATATTGCTGAAGGACTGCACGGCGATTTGAGCCAGACCCAGCGTGACCGGGTCATGAAAAAGTTCAAACAGGGTCGTTTGGACATTCTGATTGCGACCGATGTGGCAGCCCGCGGTCTGGATATCGATAATGTGCAGTATGTCATCAACTTTGACGTGCCGCAGGATCCGGAAAGCTACGTACATCGTATCGGCCGTACCGGCCGCGCCGGCAACAGCGGTGTGGCTCTGACCTTTATCCTGCCCCGCGAATTCCGTCAGTTAAAACTGATCGAACGGGTCGCCAAGACGCGGATCCGGCGGCGGGAATTACCCACCACCAGCGACGTGTTGGAACATCAGCGGGAGCAGATCATCTCTAAGATGCAAGCCCTTTTAGAGATGGCTAACTTCTCGGACTATATGCCGGTGGTAACTGCTTTAAGCAAAGAATACGAAGTGGAAGAAATTGCCGCAGCGGCTTTAAAATTAATGCAGGAAGGAAACAAGGCTCTGGAGATCCAGGAAGAAAAAAATACTATCAGTGACCTGACCAGCCAAAGCCTGGTCAATACCGGCGGCCGTCCGGGCATGGTCCGTTTCTTCCTGAATATCGGCCGCAGCCAGAAGATCACCGTACCGGAGCTGGTGCGTACCATTGCTAAAGAGGCGGATATTCCGGCCCGCTCCATCGGCCTGATCAATATTTTTGATAAGTTTTCTTTTGTGGAAGTACCGGAACAATATGCGGAACGGGTTATGGGCGTAATGCATAAAAACAGCATCCGCGGTTATAAAGTCAATATGGAGCCGGCCCGTTCCCGGGACTGAAGGGAAAAGAGGGAAAATGAGAGAGATTCTGGGGAATAAAGAAGGGTTAAAAAGTAATATCATTACCTCTCTGGAAAAATTATACGATCTGCCGGTCCCTTCCTGGCAATTGCTGTCCGCGGAAATGGTCGTGGAAATGGCCCGGATCACGTCGCTGATCCACCGTGAGATCAATGTGTTTCTGGATCGCAAAGGGAAAGTGCTGACTGTCGTGGTAGGTGACAATCATACGGTCACACTGCCGGATCTGCAGGGACGTCGGGGCAGCGGGCGCTTAAGCGGTATCCGCTGCATTCATACCCATCCGGCCGGCAATCCTCAGTTAAGCGGCGTGGATATGTCCGCTTTGCGGAACAATAAATATGATGTGATGGCGGCCATTGGCGTAAATGAAGAAGCGCCGGAAACTTCCGTTCTGAATTTCGCTGTTTTAACAGGGCGCAACAGTGACGGACAGTATGCGGTGCAGGAATTCGGCTCACTTAAGCCGTCGGATCTGGAAAATTTATTTCTGCCGAATATCATCAGCTCTGCCGAAAAGTTACTGGCGCCTGTAGACGATGACAAGACGCTGGAACAAAGACCGGAATGGGCCATGCTGATCAGCCTGGATTACGGTAAATCGGATACCTTATGGACCCAGGAAGACTCTTTGGAAGAACTGCGGCAATTAGCTGAAACTGCAGGAGCGGTGGTGAAAGCCAAATTCTTTCAAAAGCGGCCAAAGCCGGACCCCGGCTATTTTATCGGCCGGGGAAAGGTACAGGAGCTGGCTCTTTTTGCACAGCAGGAAGATATCGACGTCTGTATCTTCGACGAGGAGCTTTCACCGGCACAGCAGCGTAATCTGGAACAGGCGCTGGGGATAAAGGTCTTAGACAGGACGGCGCTGATTCTGGATATTTTCGCGCAGCGGGCCCGCACCAATGAAGGAAAGCTTCAGGTAGAACTGGCGCAAATGCAGTATACGCTGCCCCGGATCATGGGGCAGGGGTTGAGCCTTTCCCGTCTGGGGGGCGGCATCGGTACCAGGGGCCCAGGCGAAACGAAGCTGGAAACCGATCGCCGGACGATTCGGGACCGTATCGCCTATATTAAAGATTCTATCGATAAAATGCAGAATGTGCGTAAATTGCACCGGGCGAAACGCAGTAAAAACCAGATTCCTTCCATCAGTCTGGTGGGCTATACCAATGCCGGTAAATCTACCTTATTGAATGTGCTGACCCGGTCCGAAGTCTACGCCCAGGATCAGCTGTTCGCCACGTTGGATCCTACCACCCGGCAGCTGAGCCTGCCGGATAAACGCCAGGCCATCCTGACGGATACCGTAGGCTTTATTCAGCGTTTGCCCCATCAACTGGTAGCTGCTTTTAAATCTACCCTGGAAGAAACGCTGGATGCAGACCTCTTATTACACGTTATTGATGTAAGCCATCCTTTATATAAGGAGCAAAGCGAGTCCGTCTACAAAGTATTGGCGGAGATTGGCGCCCAGGACAAACCTGTTTTATGCGTCTACAATAAAATTGATAAACTGGGGCCCGAAAGCAGCGGATTGCTGGAGCAACTGCAACACCGGCAGGACACGATTTGTATTTCCGCTAAGCAACAAATCGGTCTGGAAGAATTGCTGACAGCGATCACCAACCATCTGAAATTAAAATCCATCGAAGTAAAGCTGCTGATTCCTTACAGCGATTCCGCGGCGGCGGCCAGAATGCATGTGATCGGTACGGTCCTGTCCGAGGAATATAGTGATCAGGGTACCGTTATGCTTGTCAGAGTTGATACGGCGGACGCAGGACAATGTGAAAAATATCTAATCAAAGGACAAAATAATGAAGTATGATTCCATCTTTTCCTCTGCGATGAGAGCTGTTCGCGCACAGGAACATCTTTATAATGAAATTGCTTTAAAAAATACGGAAAAAATAATCAGCGCTTTTCGCAAACATCAGGTCTCGGATTACTATATGAAGCCCACCACCGGTTATGCCTATGCTGATATGGGGCGCGATAAGCTGGATGACATTTATGCGGATATCTTTCATACGGAAGCGGCTTTGGTGCGGTCCCAATTTGTTTCCGGTACGCATGCGCTGGCGGTAGCGATGCTGGGCAATCTGCGGCCGGGGGACGAAGTGATCGGCGCAACGGGAACGCCTTATGATACTATGCAGACGATTATCGGATATCCTGTGAAAACGCCGGGGTCACTGGTAGATCTGGGTATTGTTTACAAAGAGATCCCGATGACAGAGCGTTACATTGACAGTAAGGCGGTTTGCCAGGCCATCACGCCGGCGACAAAGATGGTCCATATCCAGCGTTCCTGCGGTTATAGCGCATTACGGGATACTCTGGATGTTGCTTCCATCGGCGATTTGATTCAAGCAGTACATACTATCCGTCCGGATATTATCTGCTTTGTTGACAACTGTTACGGAGAATTTACCGAACTTCTTGAACCCACCGATGTAGGGGCTGACCTGATGGCCGGTTCGCTGATTAAAAATCCGGGTGGGGGACTGGCCCCCACCGGCGGTTATATAGTGGGGAAGGAAGCCTGTGTGTATAATGCCGCCTGTCGTCTGACGGCGCCCGGCCTGGCCGGTGAAATGGGCGCCACGCTGGGAGATACCGCCCGGGAGTTTTATCAGGGGCTTTTTATGGCGCCGCATGTGGTCATGCAGGCCGTAAAGACAGCGATTTATGCTGCCGCGGTATTTTCTAAGTTAGGGTATGAAGTAAAACCTGCCCCGGATCAGATTCGTCACGATATTATTCAGGCAATTACATTAAATTCGAGTAAAAATTTGGAAAATTTTTGTGTGGCCATTCAAGTAAATTCCCCGGTGGATGCGTATGTAGTGCCGGAGCCTGCCAATATACCGGGCTATCAGGATAAGATTATCATGGCTGCCGGAACATTTGTTCAGGGCGCCTCCATCGAACTGAGCGCTGACGGACCTATGCGTGAGCCGTATAACGTCTTTATGCAGGGCGGGCTTACCTTTGAACACGGACAGCTGGCCATCAATGCTGCCGCCCGTATGATAGGTCCGGCGTCTAAATCGAAAAAGCTAAAAGGGGATGTCGTTATAAAAAATGAAAAAGACCCGGAAATCATAGCTTCCGTTGAGAAAATAGTCAAAAAATATAACCTGGAAACGGAAGATATTTAGGGAAAAATAAAGAAGATATATAATATACTCCATGGCTTCTTAAAAAGTAATCGAATAAAACAGAATATAATAAGCAATAGTAAATAAATAACCTGATATTCTTCTTAAATAAAAGATGTATTATCAGGCTATTTTTATATCTATAAAGCATAAATGATGTCGTAATAATATCTAAATAATGTCAATAATATTTTTAACGTCATTATGACGTCTATAAAACGATGAAGAAACGATAAAATAAAAAAGCGTTGCCGCTCATATAGAGAAGAACAGCAACGCTTTGGATAAAATTCATACCAATAAATAAAGATTTTTAACTATTGTTTTTGATACGCTAACTAAGAGATAAGATACTCAAAACATCCGGAATAAAGCAATGACTTTGCCCATGACTTGGATATTATCACCGCCGATAATGGGAGCATAGGCATCATTTTCCGGCTGCAGGCGAATGGAACGAAGATCTTTAAAATAACGTTTTACCGTGGTTTCTTCGCCATCGATCAAGGCGACCACGATATCCCCGTTATTCGCATAATTTTGCTTGCGAACCACTATATAGTCACCATCCAGAATGCCGGCGTTGATCATACTGTCACCGTGTACGGCAAGCATAAATACATCCTCTTCCGTACCGATAAGATCCAGGGGAATGGGGTAGGTTTCCTCGATGTTTTCTACGGCTAAGATTGGCTGACCTGCCGTTACATTGCCCACTAAAGGTACCGGTACCACAGCTTTATTGCGCCAGGGCTCGTTGTCCTGGGTCAGCTCGATAGCACGGGGTTTGGCCGAATCACGTTGAATAAACCCCATATCCTGCAGTTTATGCAGATGATTGTGGACACTGGCCGTAGAAGAAAGACCGACAGCTTTGCAGATCTCTCGCACGGACGGCGGATAACCCTTGGACTTGGCATAGTCACGGATCATGTCCAAAACTTGTTTCTGCCTTTCTGTCAGCATATCTTCCGTATATTGACCATCGAAATCCCGGGGGATAAGGTTTTTGTGTCGGGCCATAACATTCCTCCTGTAAACGCAAGCTAATCCATAACATGAAGCCACATCGAATTACATTGTATATACGATTTAACTTATTTTTAATATTATACCAAATCAGGAGGAGAGTGTCAAACATTTGTTCAAATGCGTTTGCTTATTTTGTATTATCCGTAAGCATACAGATGTTTGCTTTTTCACGAGATATATCTATTTTTGTTTTACGTCCGATAATATATATTATGTAAAATCTAAAAGTGAAAAACAGCAATATATATAACTACCGGTAAGATATTGCTCTTGGAGGATTCTTTTCGTGATATTTTGGCGTTATATAAAGATAATATCCGGACGGATTTATGGTAAATTATGCTTTTCCCCTATAAATACCCCTTATTTTCGTTTTTGAGCGTTCTTGCTCTTTTTCGTGACTCGTTAATAGAACGACCGCCTTAAAATCGATTACAGACGATTTTAGACGGTCGTTTTTTTTAGAAATTTCCTTTATTTAAAATTTCCCTATTTTTTTAGCGCCGGCAGTTTTATAGAATCTAATATGGCATCAATATTTTTTAACTCTGATGTAAATTCGTTTTTATCTCTGGCAAAATAACTTGCCATTCTTACATCTTGTCTTGTGAAAGCTGCCTGCAAATTTAACCGGAATGGCATTTCTTCCTTTACACTGCCATTTTTAGAATACAGGGTTCCGTTGCCGTTAAGTTTTACAGTACCGAAATCAGATGTAAAATCCGCCGAAGTTTTATAATCTTTAAAGTCGATCACTTCTTTAACTTTAGGATTATCCAATACGCTTTTGATCAGACGTTCGACGACATACCCTGACAGGAGCGGTTCTGCAAAAAACTGAGCCATTTCATCCTTCTTGTCCGTTCGGGCTGACGCAAATAATAAAGCTTCATTGATTTTCGTTTGTCCCTGTCCGATGGACGGAATAGGAGGAACCATTTCACCTGACCTGGTCGTTTCCTGCCCATTACGCATAAGGGCCGCAATACCGGGCCACGGAACAGAAAACGTTACATGTAAAGAGCCATGATTTTCCTTATCTTCTTTACTGGCCTGAAAATAAGCCCAACGGTCCGGCAGTGCGATCCGCCTGCCTGACAAAGCGTCATCGAAGCCAAACGGCTGCGTATCTTTCACAGGCGCAAAATACGTCAATCCCTTTAAAAAATTTTCCCGCAGGGCCATATGGCTCTTAAATTCACTTTTATTTCCTTCGTTGATCTTCGTCCGGATTTTTTCCTGGGAAAAAGGCGTTGCTTCCTCTACCCTGCCTTTCTGCTTTTTTAAATCGGGCAGAGGGAAGGCGGAAAGAACCGTATATAACCGGTCATTTTGAGAAGTGATGGCCAGTTGGATATCCATGGGCCGCAAGCTTCCGTCCGGCAACGAGTCCCGTTCTCCTTTATCCACAAAATGGAGATAGACATACGGTACATTTTTTCTTTTCCCGGTAGAAATACCCACCGAAGCGTTTTTCAGCATTCCTTTTGGCAGTAATGCCAGGGCGGCGCGGTCCGGGGCATTCGCTTGCCCTGCTCCTCCGGCGACAGACAGAGCCGTTTCCTTATCCGCGGAGTTTTTATCCGTGGCGTTTAACATGCTATTTTCCTCATCCGCCCCGGAAAAATCCTTTTTCTCAGGCAGTTGGAAAGCGGGATTACCCTCATTGTCATCCTGGGGAATCTCATAGGTTTCCGGCTTAAATAAAGCGTACTCCACTTTTTCCGGTGAAATCTCGTTGCGTTCCAGCAACTGCAGTTCTTTAAACTTTTGTAAAAACTGCTCTGTGGTAAATTTCTCCCCGATCGCGGCTTCCACTTTGTCAGCAGGAACAGAGCAGACCAGGTTCAGAACCGTGTCCTTTCCTTCCCCTTTATGGGTTAAACCGTAGAAGTCTTTGCCACCCAATTTCAGCCAGGCCGCTTCTGTTTTTAAGCGAAAGCCTGAATCTAAATCGGTGTATGTGCTCTTCGCCGCAAAGCCCGAAGCAGCACCGGAAAGAAGTGCGGCAGCCACAGCGCAGCAGAGTAGTTTTTTCATAAATACCCCCTCATGATAAAAAGCTGATTGTCATACGCATAATTTATTACCTGGTTTATCGTCCAATAGCATCCCCGCTATTATTCGTATCTCACGTCAATCAGAAATCACTTTTGTAGATATTCATCGATGGCCGCCGCCGCTTTCTTGCCGGCGCCCATGGCAGAAATAACAGTGGCTGCGCCGGTTACGATATCGCCGCCGGCATATACGCCGGGAATACTGGTAGCCCCGTTTTCATCAGCCACGATATTGCCGTGCTTATTGATATTGAGCTCCGGCGTGGTGGAGGAAATCAACGGATTGGCGCTTTGTCCGATGGCCATGATCACCTCATCCACCGCCAGAATATGATTGCTGTCTTTGACTGCAATCGGCGAACGGCGTCCGGAAGCGTCCGGTTCACCTAATTCCATTTTTATACATTCTAAACCGGTGACCCAGCCTTGTTCATTGGCATGGATCTGCACAGGATTATTTAAAAGATAGAACGTGATCCCTTCTTCTTTCGCATGCCCTACTTCTTCCTGCCGGGCCGGCAGTTCTTCTTCGCTCCTGCGATACACGATATAGACTTTTTCCGCACCCAGACGCAAGGCGGTTCGGGCGGCGTCCATAGCTACGTTGCCGCCCCCCACTACCGCTACGCTTTTGCCTACATAAACAGGGGTAGCCGCCTGAGGGAACGTATAGGCTTTCATCAGGTTGACCCGGGTCAGGAATTCATTGGCGGAATAGACTCCGTTATACTGTTCGCCGGGAATATGCATAAAATGAGGCAATCCTGCACCGGTAGCAATATAGACCGCGGCAAAGCCTTCTTCTTTCATTAATTCATCGATCGTAAAAATACGTCCGATGACCATATTGGTTTTCACATGGACACCTAACTGCTTTAAACCTTCAATTTCGTGCTGCACGATTTCTTTCGGAAGGCGGAACTGCGGAATTCCGTACATCAATACACCGCCGGCCACATGGAAAGCTTCAAAAATAGTCACATCATAGCCTTTTTGCGCTAAAACGCCGGCACAGGCCAGTCCAGAAGGACCGGAGCCGATGATCGCCACTTTTTTCCCGTTCTTTTTCGTTTCAGGAATCGGTTCCGCCGTATCTAAGCCATGTTCTCTGGCATAATCCGCGACAAAACGCTCCAAACGCCCGATGGCGACAGGTTCTCCTTTGATTCCCAGTACGCAACGGGCTTCGCATTGCTTTTCCTGGGGGCAGACACGCCCGCAGACAGCCGGCAAGCTGCTGCGTTCCTTAATAATTTGGATCGCGGCAGCAAAATCCCCTTCCGCTACGGCGTGGATAAATTTAGGAATGGTGATGTTTACAGGACAACCTTCTACACAACGGGGTTTCGGGCAATTTAAGCAGCGTTTTGCTTCTTCGATCGCGGTGGCTTCCTCATAGCCTAAAGCAACTTCATAAAAATTATGACGGCGTACTTCCGCCGGTTGTTCCGGCATCGCATGACGGTTTACTTTAAGCATTTGCAGTCACCTCCGCAACCCCATTCGACAGACTCCTGCCCTTTATACATATTCTGCCGGGCCATCAGATTGGCAAAATCCACTTTGTGAGCATTGAATTCCGGACCATCCACACAGGCAAATTTGTTTTCGCCGTCCACGAGGACACGGCAACCGCCGCACATGCCGGTTCCGTCTACCATAATCGTGTTCAGGCTGACCGCAGTATAGACGCCGAAAGGCTCGGTGGTGCGCGCTACATTCTTCATCATGATCACGGGGCCGATGGCGATAACATAATCGACCTTCTCCCCTTTTTCCAGCATTTCTTTTAACGGATCGGTAACAAAGCCTTTACGGCCGTAGCTTCCGTCATCGGTGCAGACGATCAGTTCATCACTGACAGCCCGCATCTTGTCCTCCCACAAAACCAGGTCTTTGTTGCGGCCGCCGATGATAGAAATCACTTTGTTGCCCAATTCCTTGTACGCTCTGGCAATAGGATACACCGGCGCCACGCCGATACCGCCGCCCACGCAGACCACCGTGCCGAAATTTTTCATTTCGGATGGCTGCCCCAAAGGGCCCACTACGTTTGTTAAATCGTCGCCTGCATCAAAATCTTCGCAGATATGCCGGGAAGTATTCCCGACCACCTGGATAATCATGGTGAGAGTCCCCGATTCCCTGTCAAAATCGGCTATGGTAAAAGGAACCCGCTCGCTGTCCGGATCGGACAACAGGATCACAAATTGCCCCGGCTGACATTTACGGGCAATCAGGGGCGCCTCGACAACCAATTCATAAACGGAAGGGGAAATCAGTGTTTTGCTTAGAATTTTTGCCATGATAGATCACTCTTTCTTTGATTTTATCCTCTTTTGTTTCTGTAACTTTATTTTTGTAACCGCTTGTTACTTCCAAACTTTATTGTTTCCTGTCTGTTTTGCGACTTACCGTAGCTGCATTTATTTCTGTACAATTTGTTTTCGTTCAACAGGATTTCCTTTACAACAGTAGCACATGATTTTCCGGGTTCGCTGCGTTATTTCCCTGTCAGACGCCGGGCGATGGCATCGGCTTCCGCGTAAATTTTTTCCGCATCCAGTGTTTTTACTTCTTTCTTTTCCATTACGACTTTGCCATTAATAATGGCAGTATCCGCATCCCCCGCATTGGCGGCATAGACCAGCAGGCTCAGCCTGTCGTGGCGAGGATGCCAGTACGGTTTATTCATATCGTAAAGGACGATATCGGCCAGAAAGCCTTCTTCCAGTTTTCCCAGATTTTCATAACCGATGCAGCGCGCTCCCTGATAAGTGGCCATATCCCAGGCTGCGGCGGCCGGGATCGCCAAAGGATCGTAAGCAACCGTTTTATGCAGCATGGCGGTCAGACGGGTCTCTTCCAGCATATCCAGATTGTTGTTGCTGGTAGCGCCATCGGTTCCCAAACCGACCACGACGCCCTTTTGCCGCATTTTTTCTACCGGAGCGATGCCGCTGGCTAATTTCAGATTGCTCTGAGGGTTGTGAGCCACCCGGGCTTTTTTAGCCGCCAGCAAGCTGATTTCTTCTTCGGTGGCCCAAACACCGTGAGCTACGAGACAGCCTGCATCCAAGATTCCCAGACTGTCGACAAACTGAATCGGGGTCATGCCGTTTTTCGCCACACAGTCCTTGACCTCCTGTTGGGTTTCCGCCAGGTGGATGTGAATGCCGCAGCCCAGTTCTTTTGCGGTATCCGCCGTCAAACGCAGGTAGTCCGCCGAACAGGTATACGGCGCATGAGGTCCTAACATGACGGTAATACGGCCATTTGCCTGCCCGTTCCAGTCATGGAACAGCTTTATATTTTCCTTTAACCGTTCGTCTTCCTTATCGTACTTTTCCCCCATTAAACCCCGGGCCAGACAAGCACGGATGCCGGTTTCCGCAGAGACTTTAGCGGTTTCTTCCATAAAAAAGTACATATCCGCATAAGCGGTAGTCCCGCTTTGCAGCATTTCCAAAATGCCCAGTTGGGTACCGACCGTACAGTCCCCTTCTTTGAGACCCGCTTCTGCAGGCCAGACCTTGTTTTGCAACCAGTCCATCAGAGCCATATCATCAGCGTAACTGCGCAGTAAGGTCATGGCAATATGCGTGTGCGCATTCACCATGCCGGCGGCAGCGACTTTGCCTGTGCCGTCGATCAGATAGGCATCTTCGTAGCCTTCCGGTTTGGCTTCCCCGATATAGGTGATTTTCTGATCGGTGATACCGATATACTTCTTCGGATAATCCGGACCGTCCGTGACGATCTCTACATTTTGGATCAAGATTTTAGCCATATTTTCTCCTTAGTACGCTTAACTATAGCTTGTGCCGACAACCGTAACTTTGTTTTGGCGTCGCTTATTTTCCGTTGATTCAGATTCCTTTATTCTTTTCTTTCTATTATTCCTCTATGCCCTATTCTTCGCCCCGCTGCCTTTTACTATAATGTTCTTCGTAAAAATCGCGGAGTTTTTTTGCCTGTTTTTCTTCTAAACGAAAAGGTGTACCGAACCCATGTGCAATACAATAAATGTGCGCTCCTTTTTCTAAAACCACAGCGGCATTCAACGCTTCGTACATGGTCCTGCCCCAGCAAACTGCACCGTGGTTGGCCAATAAAGCGGCGTGTCGGTCTTCCAGGGCCGCTACTGCCGCTTTGCCCAGCGCTTCCGTGCCGGGACTTTCGTATTCCGCACAACGGACGGAGCCACCGGTCAGCTGCGTTAAATCTTCTACGATCGGCGGCAGATCTTTATGGGCCACCGCCAGCGCGGTAGCGTACAGGCTATGGGTATGTACGACAGACTGCGCCTCCGGAATATTCTTATAAATCTCTAAATGGAGATAAAGCTCGGAAGAAGGCAGCCAACGCCCCTCCGTCTTTTCGCCGGCAAGGTTGATCACCACCATATCTTCCGCCTGTAAAGCCGCATATTCCTTACCGGAAGGGGTGATCGCCACATGCGTGTCATCCAGCCGGCAACTGAGATTCCCATATGTACCGACAGACAGGCCGCTGCCGATCAGAGCCCGTCCCAGATCCGCTAAAGCCTGCCTTTCTGCCTGCCATGCCAGTTTATCCATAGTATACAGCGCCTCGGTTCCTTTCCTATTTTACTGTTTCCCACACGAATTACGCCTGATGCAGATACGCATCCTGCTCCGGCGTCAGGGTATCTACGTCAAAACCCATCGCTTTCAGCTTGATGCCTGCCACTTCCTGATCCAGCTCGGCAGGCAGCACATATAATTTATTCTCCAGTCTGCCCTTGTTTTCCAGAAGATGGCGCATAGCCAAAAACTGCATGGCAAAGCTTAAGTCCATGACTTCTGTGGGATGCCCATCGCCACAGGCCAGATTGACCAGCCGTCCTTCCCCTAATAAATTCAGCTGATGCCCGTTGGCCAAGGTGTAGGCCGTAATGTTTTTCCGGGCTTCAAAGGGCGGTTTTACACTGAGTGCCGCTAAATCCGGTTTATTGATTTCTACATCAAAATGGCCGGCATTGGCTAACAATACGCCATCTTTCATCACTTCCATATGCTCTTTGCGAATGACATCTTTACAGCCGGTGACCGTGATGAAAATATCACCTTTTGCTGCCGCTTCTGCCATAGGCAATGTTTCAAAGCCGTCAAATACGGCTTCAATGCCTTTAATGGGGTCGATTTCCGTGACGATGACCCGGGCGCCTAATCCTTTGGCGCGCATAGCGACCCCTTTGCCGCACCAGCCGTAGCCCGCCACTACCACCGTTTTACCGGCCACAGACAGATTTGAGGTCCGCATAATGCCGTCCCAGGAGCTTTGCCCGGTACCATAGCGATTGTCAAAAAGATATTTGCAGTTGGAGTCATTCACCGCCACCATAGGAAACGCAAGCTTGCCGCTTTCAGCTAAAGCCCGCAGACGAATTACACCGGTGGTAGTTTCTTCGCTGCCGCCCCACAGTCCGTCGATCAGCTCCCGGTGGGTGGTATGCAGCTTATTTACCAGATCGCCCCCATCGTCTACGATCAATTGGGGTTTTGAATCCAACGCTTTGCCCAGATAGAGATCGTATTCTTCGTTGGTGCAGCCGTGGGTCGCAAATACGGTGATGCCGTTGGCGACTAAAGCGGCCGCCACATCATCCTGGGTAGACAACGGGTTGCTGCCCGTCACTACCACATTAGCGCCGCAATTTTTTAAGGTCAGCGCCAGATAGGCGGTTTTGGCTTCCAGATGAACGGTAACGATCATATTGATACCTTTGAATAACTGGAGCGGCGCATATTTCTCATTAAAGTAATGCAATAAGGGCATATGGCCTTTGACCCAGTTAATTTTTGCCTGACCGCTTTCTGCCAGGTGTATATCTCGGATTATGCTTTCCATTTAAAGGGTTCCTCCTTAGCTAACACAGTTTTTAATTTTGCAATAGACTGGGTAAAGGGCGGTCGTAAAATACCGTACTCCGTAATAATACCCGCAATATATTTCGCCGGCGTGACATCAAAGGCCGGATTGAATACCGGGACAGTGGGCGGCGCCGAAGCGCTCCCCTGAAAAGAACGTACCTCCTGCGGAGCCCGTTCCTCAATGGGAATGCCGCTGCCGTCCGGCAGAGAAAAATCAAACGTACCTGCAGGCGCCGCTACATAAAAAGGAATGCCATGGGCCTGCGCGGCCAATGCAACACCGTAGGTACCAATCTTATTGGCCGTATCACCGTTAGCCGCAATCCGATCCGCGCCGGTAATGACCAGATTGACCCCTTTGGTCTGCATGACCCAGGCAGCCATATTGTCCGTGATCGTCGTCACGGGAATGCCGTCTTCCAGCAACTCCCAGGCCGTCAGACGGGAGCCCTGCAATAAAGGGCGGGTCTCGTCGGAATAGACCATCTTTACTTTGCCTTCCCGACAGGCGGAGCGAATGACGCCCAAAGCCGTCCCCCAACCGCAGGTTGCCAACGCTCCGGCATTGCAGTGGGTCAGGATCACAGCATTGGCGGGAACGATGGCCGCGCCGTAATTTCCCATGCGCTTATTCTGCGCAATATCTTTTTCGTAAATGGAACAGGCAACCTTTTCCAACTCTGCTACGATCGCCTGCACAGGCATTTGCTTTGCTTCCATGGAGACCGCCGCTTCCCACAGGATGCCGGTGGCCCAGGACAGATTGACCGCGGTGGGACGCGCTCCATTCAGCTCCTTGCGGGCAGTTGCCAGCGTCGTCATAAACGAAAAGGTATCCCCCGCCGCTTCCTGCGCCGCCAACACCATGGCAAACGCGGCGGCCGCCCCGATGGCAGGAGCGCCTCTCACCTCCAGTTTTTTGATGGCCGTGACCACCCGCCGATACTCTCGACAAACGATCCACGCAACTTGCAGCGGCAGCTTGGTTTGATCTAATAAAACCAGACGATTCCGCTCCCATTTCATGGTTTCAACCATGCTCTTCTTCCTTCCCTTTTACAGTTTAAACCCGCCGAAATCTTTCATGCAATGTTTGCAAAGGCAGACATCTTCTACTTTTTCGTTATAAGCGATGAAGCCTAAAATTAATTTTTCCATATTTTTGATGCTTAAATTCATGGCTTCCACCACTTCCTTATGCGATAAGGGCGTTTTCGAGATGCCGGCGCCCATATTGGTAACAATGGCGACGTTGGTATAGCACATTTCCGCTTCCCGGGCCAGCGCCGCTTCCTGGGCATTTGTCATACCGATTACATCGCCCCCCAGCATAGCAAAGGCACGTACTTCTGCCGCCGTTTCAAAGCGGGGTCCTTCAGTGCATACATAACAACCGCTCGGATGGAAGGGAATATCCGTTTTTTCTAAAATAGCAATGACCTTGCGGCGCAGCGTTTCACAATAAGGATTGGTGAAATCCGCATGAGCTACACCACGGATCGGGTTATCATAAAAAGTACTGATCCGGTTTTTGGTAAAATCCATCAACTGGTCGCAGACAACAAAATGACCCGCCGTCATGTTCGGATTCAAAGAACCGGTAGCCGACGTGGAAAAAATCTCTTCCGTACCCAGACTTTTCAGGGCCCAGATATTCGCCCTGTAATTTATTTTATGAGGCGCGACGGAATGATCCACCCCGTGACGTGAAAAAAAAGCCACCTGATTGCCGTTCATTTCGCCAATCGAACAGAAGGCTTTCCCATAAGGAGTTTCCAAAATTTTACTTTCAAAACCTTTTAACGTATCGGGATTCTCAATACCGGTACCGCCTACCACACCAATTTTACGCATAACAAATCGCCTTTCTCCAACTTTTTAGTCTTATTCGTTCAATGTTTTCAGCAGAGGAAGCAACGCCGGCATATCCGGCAGCCAATGTTCCGGAATAATTTGCTGCAAAAATTTTTCTTTCCCGAACTCCGTATATTCCACTGCCGCCGTATGACACCCTGCGCCTTTGCCGCTTAATAAGTCATAAGGAGTATCTCCCACGATCAGGACCTGTTCCCCCGGTAGCCCCAGGCGCTCCAACGCCTTGCGGGAAGGCTCCGGATCCGGCTTCGGTTTCGTTACCGCATCGGCCCCGATAATGCCGTCAATATAAGGTTCCAGACCTAAGCAGCGAATCCCGCGCAAACAGGTAGCGGAAAACTTGCTGGTCACGATCATCAAAGGCAGCCCCTGCGCCTTCAAGGCGGCCAGCGTTTCTTTAACCCCCGGAAAAGGACGAATCAGCTCATCGTGGTGCACTTCCTGAAAGTCCCGATAAATCCGGCAAATCCGCTCGCCGGCTTCTTCCCCGTACAAACGGGTTAAAGACGGCTGTAACGGCTGTCCAAAAGTTTCTATAAAGGGAGCGCGGTCCACCGTATGGCCAAACACCTTTTCCGTCGCATAATCAAAGCTGGCAAATATGACGGGCAGCGTATTGGCGAGGGTTCCGTCAAAGTCAAAAATCAGTCCTTTTATCATGAATATAAATCCTTTATGAAGCAGCTTTTTTAATTAAGTCCTACTATTTATTTTACCATAAATCCCTTTCTTTATCCACTGTCAGTGGATAAAACAGAGCGGAGTATTATTCGTTTACCGGTACCATATACTGCCAGGCGTACTTGCCGGAAGAAACAGTAAAGTCAGGCGAGTAAAGCACTGCCCATAAGCTTCTGCAGCATTTCATATACAGCCGTTATGGGCAGCCCCACCACATTGTCATAATTACCGCTGATACTTTCCACCAGAAAAGTGCCTTTCCCCTGAATACCATAGGCCCCCGCCTTATCCATCGGTTCGCCGGTGGCAATATACCAGGCAATCTCTTCTTCTGTAAGTGATCTGAATTTTACGGTTGTCGTTACTGCCCGCAGGTCGATTTTTCCCTGATAAAAAATGGCCACCGCGGTTTTTACCAGATGCGTCTTTCCGGAAAGGATGCGCAGCATCTTTTTTGCCTCGGCTTCACTTTGCGGTTTTCCCAGGATCTCTTCCCGGACCAGCACCACCGTATCCGCACCGATGACAGGCTTTGCATCCCCTGTGACACAGGCAGTTGCTTTTGCCTTGCCCAACGCATTATAGGCAGGTACCGCTTCCGTTCCCCGGTAGTTTTTAAGTAAAGATAACTCTTTTTCGGTAAAAATTAAACGATTGTTTTTGCCTGACATTTCCAGCGTTGTTTCAGCAATCGCTTTGACGGATCCATCGATTGAAGCTTCTGTTGATGCTGCAGGAAGATTCCGTTTTGTATCAGTAACGGTTGTTGCCTCGACTCCTGCACCAACCGCCTCTGCTTCTGCCACCGTTTTTGCCTCGTTAAAAGGCATAGGAAAAACTTCCGCCTCCCAGCCCAGCTGGTGCAGAAGATCCAACCGTCTGGGGGAAGAAGAAGCAAGTATGACTTTCATGCTAAGTCCTTTCGTTCGACTCTCGTATAAGTTGTTTTGAATAAACCGTTATAAATGATTAATTATAATACGTCGTTATTAATGATAGTTAAAAAAAGATAATTATAAAAGTTCCCGCAGCGTTTTTAATAACTGCGCCCGCTTCTCCCCCTCTAACGTAAAATAGCGTCTTAGCTCTTCCCTTTTTTCAATCCATAACAGGCTTCATAAATATCCCGGATACATTCCACCATAAACTGGGAAGAAGAAAGCATATGTTTATCCGGAATCACATACAGGCGGTTATTCTTTACCGCTTTTACATTTTGCAGAACAGGATCCTGACGAATCTCTTTTTTGTACGCTTCCAAATCGATTTTTCCTGTATAATCCCAGGTTGGCAGAAGAAACACATCCGGATTTGTATGAACGATCTGTTCTAAAGGCATGAGCTGCGTACCCCAGAATTTCATTTCCGCCGCCGCATTTTTGACGCCGGCTAAACGGCAGACATCGTCGTAATAGGTGTTCTTTCCGCCATTGCCGCCGCTGACCGAAAAGCGGTAGACCGTAAGCCTCTCATTTTCCGGTATGGAGGCAACCTTTTTCTGAACATCCCGGACAACATCCTCCATATCCTGAACCATCTGCGTCGCCTTTTGTTCCGCCATCAGCACCTGGCCCAGATCAAGGATCATTTTTTGCGTATCCTTTACCGTCCTGGCAAGGGGACAGACATACACCGGGATATTCAGGCTGCGCAGGTGAAAAATCAAATCATAAGGTTGGGACTGTGTGGTGATCACAAAGTCCGGATGCATGGAAAGAATAAACTCTTCGGTAATTTGGGAGCGTACCGGAACCTGTCCGGCTTCTTTCACTACGTTGGAGATCAGCGGGTCATCAGCCCATTTACTCAAAGCGCAGATTCGGGAAGGTTCCACCATACCCAATAAGATTTCATCGGAACGCAGAGACAAGGACACGATCCTTTGCGGGGGGCTTTTTAAACGAAAAGAACGTCCCGACGCATCTTTTAATCCTATAGAATTGACTTTTTTAGCCGGTACCGGCGGCTCCTTTTTATGATGCAGAGAGCAACCGGACAAACAAAGGATCAGCGAACAAAAAAGCACTACGAAAATTATTCTTTTTTCCTTAACACTCATTGCGGGTTATCACCTTTTCTGTCAGCTTTTGTATTTGGAATTAATAATCCTAACCGTAATTTCCGCCGCTTGCTGCCGATCGGCTAAGATACGTATGGTGCCCTGCTGTACCGCATATTGGCTGACTTTTTCCCGGGGGAAATGCAGTTCCAGAAACAAAGGTTTATAGCCTCTGCTCCTTGACTTCAATGTATCTCCGGGCATGATCGGCCGCCAGATACTTTTTTTGCTGGCCTGGGTAACAACGCCGTCCAGATTTTCCATTTGATACGTTAGGGTCTTATTCTTAGGCGTGTCTTGAATCCGTAGATACAGTGACATCACATTAGGCTCCAGATAATACTTTAAAGAACCCATTTCTGCCAAGTCGACCACCCATTCCATCTTCTCCGTTTTGGCTAAAGAAATGGCTTTGATGGAGGAATCTCCCCGGTTTTCGCTTTCGTAAAAATGCAGTCCCAGCATAATCAGAAGGCCGGCCACAATATACAATGCGTGCTTAACATGACGATTCTGCATGATGCCCTCTCTTTCCTACCCACTGTTTCAACTTTGCGTAGCCCACTTTGCATCCTAACAGCAAAAGCACCGCTAACGAAGGCAGACAAGTTCCCTGACAGCTGCCGCAAAGGCCGGTGCAGCCTGATCCTGCCGTATAAGAAAAAGACAGGGGCAGGCCTGCCGCAATAAGAAAGAGAAACAAGCGGCGTTTCAAAGCGGTTAACGTAGATTGAAAGACCGTCATTTTCTGCCGGATCCCGACCATTTGGTTCCTCATACGCCCTCGCCCTCCTTTTTTCTGCCGTAATGAATCGCGTCTACCGGGCAAACTTCCGTACAAACGCCGCAGAGAATACAATTATGGACATTGTATACCGCTTTCTTGTCCTGTATCTTCACGGAACGCATCGGACAGGAACGGGCGCATTTGCCGCAGCCGATGCAGCGTTGTCGGTCGATCTGCAGCTCGGAAACAAAAGGAAGCTTCCGGCCGAGCCAATACACCAGATTTTGGACGGCGCCTACCGGGCATAAAAAATTACAATATCCTCTTCCGCCCCGGGTGAATAGACCGAAAACCACGATCATCAGAAAGGCGGTCAACAGCATACTGGAAGATAAAGAAACCAAATATCCCCGCGAAACAAAATTGAGTAGCAGATCGAAGATATAAAAATTGCAGTAAGCGCAGGCCAACATCGCTCCCAGGAAAGGGAGCAGTACATAGCCGGCCAACATACCGTACCGCAACGGCGCGATCTCCACGTAGTTTTCCCACTGTATCTGCCAGCGAGGCGGCAGCAGTTTACTCAGATACTCGGTCAAAGCCCCCGCCGGACACAGTCTGCCGCAGAAAAAAGGGCCGCAAAGAAAGGCTGCTGCAAGAAGCAGGAGTAAAAACGACGTGGAGATAAAAGCCGCGTCCAGAATACTTCTGTCCAGAATATGCTCCAATTGGATGCGAAGGCAAAAATGATGCACTGTCCATTCGGACCATTTTCCCGTATAGAGGTAGTACACTACTTTCTGAAAGAATGCGAAAGGAGCGTAAAAAAGCATAAATCCGGCTATATAGCCAACCAGTCGTTTGTATTGAAACCGCATTTTTTCTTCACCTGCCGGATTGTTTTTGATTCTGTACATCTCATCTGTTTTTATTTAACTAACCTGCTTGTTTTATTTCTCTAGCCTGCTTTTTATTTATAACTATATTATTTATAACTATAACTTATTGTATCACATTATCACTTATGATTCATGTTATTTATTTGTCAATATTATTTCTGTACCGGCAGCCATAAGACGTAGACAATGGAAGATATATAGAAGATATACGGATGTATACAAAAACCGCGGAGCGCATTTCTGCTATCCGCGGTTTTCCATATCAAATTAAATTTTTCTTCAAACCCTTCACTCACTTATTTTTTTCGGAAAGCCACCTGCTTCGGCCCCACTTTGACCACATTCTCCGGAATAATCACATCGCTGAAGCTGATGCTCCGGGTGTGAAGCGTGTGGTTCCATTCATGCTCATTACGATGGAGCCAACCCAGAAAGGTGATAGGGATCCAACTGTAAATGAATACCGGGTAAATTAAAAGATACAGCCAGGATTTTAAAGAAGCTCTGATTTTCAGCAATACGGCCACGGGAAAAATATACTGACCGATACCGATGATCTGCCATACCTGAATCGGTAATACATCATATAAAATATTGGTATAAAAAGGCACAAAAGTATAGATATAGGTGCAAATGACAAACGCCGTAGAAACCAGCAGGAAATAAGGCTGAATCAGATTGATCATGCCATCCAGCACCGTAATATTCCGTTCGGTAATGCCTTTCCAGAGCATCTTGGGAATATAGCGGTTAGCTACGTCAAAATGTCCCTGCGCCCAGCGTTTCCGCTGATTCCAGGCCGCTTTGAAAGTCAAAGGTTTTTCATCGTAGATCACAGCATCGTGGGCCCAGGTCGTAGGAATATTTTCCATCAGCGCTTTCATGGTAAATTCCATATCCTCCGTCAGACAGGTAGCGCCCCAGCCGTAACGTTTTAAAATCTGTGCGTCGATACACATACCGGTCCCCCCCAGGACACAGGAAAGTCCCAGATTGTATTTCGCCAGATGCCAGACATGGTTGACGATCCAGAAAGAAATGGAAAACATACCGGAAACCCAGGAATCTTCCGGATTTTTGACGTCCAGATACCCCTGGATCAGACGTTCGCCGCTGCACAGACGGTTATTCATAATTTTGAGGAAGTCAGGATGTACCAGATTATCCGCATCGAAGATACAAACCCCGTCGTACTGACGGTTCAGACCAAACAGACGGCGGAACATCCAGTCCATGGCAAAGCCCTTACCCTTACCGGTTTCACTGAACCGTTCATAGACGATGGCGCCGGCCTTACGGGCCACTTCGGCGGTCCGGTCCTGACAGTTGTCTGCCACAACAAAAATGTCATAAAGATCACGGCTGTAATGCAAATTTTTAAGATTTTCTACCAGCTGCGCAATCACCTGCTGTTCGTTATGGGCGCAGACAATCAGCGCAAAGCTTTTGGTTTCAGGAAACTGTTTGGTTTCTTTCATTTTTCCAAAAAGACCGAACCAGGAAATGACAAAGTAGTAAATCGTAAAAAACACGATCAGGAGCTGCAGCGGTATCATGATAAGATCAAAATACGAAGTCACGTAGCACCTTCACCTTTCTGTTGTTTCACAAACAACAAACAATATACTTCGTTAAGTACGCCGGCGATAAAATACGTAAACATGCAGACAAACGGCCAGCCGGAAGGTCGCTGCCATAACATATATAAGCCAATTAAGATAGCCAGGATTACCGGATAACGATACATAGGATTCCCTTTGCCTTTAAAATCAGGGAATTTTACGTTGCTGTATAAAATCAAAGCGATCGCCAGCGTCATAACGGCCGCCGTAAGCGGCGCAAAATGGAATCCGGAAACCACATAGGTGGCAATGCAGCAGGCGCCGGCAGGAATCGGCATCCCCTGAAAATAACCGTGTACGGTGGCGGTATTCACATTAAAACGGGCCAACCGCATAGCGCCGAAAAAGGTATACAGCCCGGCGATTATTTTACCCCACCACCCTAAGTCTGTCAAGGCAAACTGATAGATTAAAATAGCCGGAGCTACGCCGAAGGCACCCAAATCACAAAGGGAATCCATTTCCACGCCAAACGGCCCGGATACGCCCAGCGCACGGGCCGCTCTGCCATCCAGCGAATCCGCTGCCACAGACAGGACGATGCAGACCGCCGCCAGAAAATAGTTTTCTTCCAGGGTATAGAAGATTGATACGACGCCCAGCACCAAACTGATACCGCTGATGGTATTTGGAACAATTCGTCTGTAATTCACTCCCGGATCCTCCCCACAATCGTAATGCCGCCCTTTACCTTATCACCTTTTTTACAAAGGATCTCTACATCTTCAGGTACTACAAGCTCTGTGCAGGAACCGAATTTGATCATTCCGTAGACTTCTCCCTGTTTCAGGAAAGTGCCCAGATTCACCCAGTTGTCGATACGGCGGGCTAAAAGACCGGCAATCTGAATTACCAGCATCTTCATTCTGTCATTCTCTATGCCCATGGCAAAGCGTTCGTTTTCAAAGGCCGCCTTTTTATCAAAGGCCGGCAGGTAATGGCCCACCGTATAGCGTTGAAATTTAATTTCGCCTGCCGCAGGGCTGCGGTTTACATGTACATTGAACACGGACAGAAAAATCGTCACCTTTTTCGCATCCGCATTCAAAAATTCATCATCATAAAACTCCGTTACATCCATGACCGTGCCGTCCGCCGGCGAATATAAGACCGAAGTGTCCGGGGCTACGTGTCTGTCAGGATTGCGGAAAAAATACGCGAAGTAACAGGCGAATACCAGTGGGATGACAGCCCAATGGATGCCCCAAAACGCAAAAACAACTGCGGCCAGCGCTAAGGCGCCGCCGATAAACGGATAGCCTTGTTTCACAACAGACATCTGTGAGCCCTCCTTTCCCAATAGTTTCCCGGGTTTGCGACCACAATGCGCGCGGTGAAAAAGCGCAAGTAAAAGTTGCCTTCAACTATGCTTCTTCACATAGCAAGAAACGAAAATCGGTTTCAGCCGCGTTTTTCCGCGGAAATTGTGATGTGAACCGTGATAAATCAAGGTTCCTTAACTAACATATTATACTATAATTCTGGTCTTTTGTCTATTCGGGCAATTTTTAAGTCGGTGTTTCCGAAGACAGTATGGCGTGAATTCATAAAAGAAAATGCGCCAGAGACCGGCGGTTTTGCGCCTCACAGATGTTTTTTCTCCGAGCGCACGGCCAGGACAAACCTCGGTAAGGCCAACATACGGACAAACCGGGCGGGCTGTTTTAAAAGCCGATAGAACCATTCCAACCGGGCATCCTGCATCCATTTGGGCGCCCGCTGCACCTTACCGGCCAGCACATCAAAGCTGCCGCCAATGCCCATTAAAAGAGAAGGCTGCAATACTTCGGCATAGCGACTCAGCCACTTTTCCTGCCTGGGCGCGCCTAATGCCACAAACAGCATTTTGGCGCCGCTCCCGTTGATCGATTCTACAATAGAAGCTTCTTCTTCCGGCTTAAAATAGCCGTTGCGGCAACCGACTACCTGTAACTCCGGCCAACGGCGTTTCCCTTCTTCTGCCGCCGCCTCCGCTACACCGGGGCTGCCCCCGAAAAAATAGACAGGAATATCTTTGACCGCGGCCTCTGCCAAAAGGCGCAGATACAGATCATAGCCGGCCACACGTTCCGGGATCGTATAGCCTAAATAATTGCCGGCCCAGACAGTACCGGCTCCATCCGGCAGAATCAGATCCGCTTCTTCCAACAACAGCTTTTTGTAAGCTGCATCCTCCTGCGCCAACATGATGATCTCCGCATTGGCTGTGACCACAAAACACCGCTTCCCCCGCTGCACAGAAGCCGTCAGCGTTTGCACCGCTTCCTCCATCGTATAAGGGGTAACGGGAATCCCTAAAATTTCAGCCGTTTGCTTTTTTTCAACGCCTTGTTTTTTCTCCATACGCAATACCTGTTAAAACAATGACCTGTAAAATACATACGCTACCATTTGCTGCCAAAATGTACCCTGCGCACAGGTGGCAATCAGACACGGGCCTTATCCGGCGGAACCGTCAAAAATTCCAGGCCCTGGTTACGCTGTAAAATCCAATTCAACGCCCATTCATTATTGACTAAAATCACAGGCCGGTCTTTTTTATCATAGACCAGCATGCCGTTGTCCAGTCCCCGCAGGCTCTCGATGACCCGGGGATCTTCCGCATGGACCCAGCGAGCCACGGTGAAGGGCAACGTCGTCATAATCAGCTGGGCATTATATTCGTTTTGCAGGCGATATTCCAGCACTTCCAGCTGCAACTGCCCTACGACGCCTACAACAAAGCTTTCTAAGCCTACATGTTTCTGATTAAAGATCTGAATGGCCCCTTCCTGCGAAAGCTGCAGGATGCCTTTTTCAAACTGTTTACGCTTCAAAGAATCCCTGGGCTGCACCCGGGCAAAGATTTCCGGCGGGAACACAGGAAAATCTTCAAAGGTCAGTTTCAGTTTTTCATCGCTGAGGCTGTCACCGATACCAAAAATACCGGGGTCAAATAAACCGATGATGTCACCCGGATAGGCCTTTTCCACAATGGTCCGTTCCTGGGCAAGAAACTGCTGGGGTTGGGCCAGTTTTACCATTTTGTCGCTTTGTGTATGGTAGACGCTCATCCCTTTCTCAAACACGCCGGAACAGATGCGCATAAAGGCAATACGATCCCGGTGGGACGGATTCATGTTGGCCTGGATCTTAAAGACAAAAGCGCTGAAAAGGTCGTTGTCCGGTTCGATCAGGTCACCGTTTAACAGGGTACGGGGCTGCGGCTGAGGGGACATTTCCAGAAACTTTTCCAAAAATTCCTGCACGCCGAAGTTGGTCATGGCGCTGCCGAAAAACATAGGGGTCAGTTCGCCTTTATTCACTTCTTCCATGCTGAAAGCTTCACCGGCCATATCCAGCAGCTCGATATCATTCAGCAGCGCTTCAAAAATTTCGTCCCCCACGGTTTCCCGAATGACGGGGTCGTGAATATCGGCGGTAAATTCTTCCCGCTGCCTGCTGCCGTGGCTGGCATCCGTCTTAAATAAGGAGACTTTGTGCGTCACCCGGTTATAGACGCCTTTGTAGCGCCCGTCGATGCCCACCGGCCAGGTGATGGGATAGACCCTGATCTGAAGAATCTTTTCCACTTCTTCCATTAAATCCAACGGCGCCCGGCCGTACCGGTCCAGCTTGTTAATGAAGGTAAAGATGGGCAGATGGCGGCGGTGGCAGACCCAGAACAGCTTTTTCGTCTGGGGTTCCACGCCCTTGGCCGCATCGATCAGCATGACGGCGCTGTCGGCTGCCATCAGCGTCCGATAGGTATCTTCGGAGAAGTCCTGGTGCCCGGGGGTATCCAATATATTGACGCGAAAGCCCTGGTAATCGAATTGCAGAACCGAAGAGGTAACGGAAATACCGCGCTGCTTTTCAATTTCCATCCAGTCGGAAACAGCGTGTTTATTGGCTTTTCTGGCTTTTACACTGCCTGCCAAATGAATCGCTCCCCCATACAGCAGCAACTTTTCGGTCAGTGTGGTTTTGCCGGCGTCCGGATGCGAAATGATCGCAAAGGTACGTCGTTTTTCGATTTTTTCTTTTAACGCTTCCATAACTTCTCCCATTTTCTCAAGTTTATCCGGTAATACGATAGTTAGCTTTTTATACAAGTGTATACTATAGCACCAGATGGGTTCTCTGGCAAGCCCTTATTTGCCCGGCTTACCAAACTCCTGCATCTGTCCGTAGAGGCCGGTTTTCCGGCCGCGTCCGCTGCGCTCTTCCTGTTTCCGAAAGCCTCCTGCACGGGGCCTGGGGGCCGCAGTCGGGGAAATCATAGCTTCCTGAGCGGCATAGGCCTTTAAAGCGATGACCAGTTCTTTCATTATATAGGAAGGTACATCCTGCTCTGTTTGCAGGTAACCGTCTTCCGTGATCCGCAGGTCCAGCTTTTCATAATGCTCTCCCCCCACCGTGGTCAGGGTCGCCTGCAGGTTTCCCTCGGCATCCCGTTGGAAGAAGCAGTCTTTTAATTTATGGCTCTCCTGTTCTGCCTTCCATGTTTTATAAAATTCATACAAGGTCCGCTGGGCTTTTTCCGGAATGTCTTCCCCCGTTACCACCGTTTCCGTTTCTTCCAGGGCGGTACAGTCCAGATCGTTATAGACGCTGCCGTCCGCCAGGGTGATCGTTACTGTAAGCACATAGTTTTCTTCCTGAAAAAGGGCGTCCGCGATCTGCCATTTTTGTTCCCATTGGGCAAGGCAATCCGGGCAGATCAGCTTTAAGTTCCGCGCGTCCTGTAAAAGCGGATCGTGCTTGTAATACAGTTGCGGCCCGGGCGTAAACGCAGCGCCGCAGACGGAGCAGACAAGGGGTAAGGAACGGATCATGGTAACGCCTCCTGAAGTAGTCGTGGATATAAAAAAGCCATTACGCGTTGTGTTTCGTAATGGCTTGCATGGATTTTACGGTTGAAGCGCAGAAGAACATATCTGCTTTGTCGACAGGTTTTCTGCAGTCGAGGTTCCATTACAATATAGTATTATACCATATTTTTTAAGATCCCCCAATATGTTACAGACAACGATTTTGCCTTGTCCGGTCGGGCAGCCTGCGGGGAGCGCTGGCGCTCTGTCCTCACGCAGCGGTACTAAGCTCCCACGGCGCTGCGCTTGTGCTCGCTAAGGGCCGGCGTTGCGGATTGTTGTTCCCGCAGGCATCCGAACCGGATGTATGATGTATATTATATTGTATAAGGATCGCCGTAAAGCGAATTTACCCAGAATTTACATCGGTTATATATGGCTTTGACAGCCGTCCCGTATAATAAAAACAGCAACAGTAACTGGCTCAAACGGTTACCGAATTAAAAGGAGGAAAAAATAATTGAACAAGACGTTGCGAAAAGTATTGGCTTTGGGATGCACATCGCTGGCTATTTTTGGCCTGGTAGGCTGTGGCGGCAGCGGCGAGAAAAAAGAAGCGGCCAAAGACAGCGGGAAAAAAGTACAGATCGAGTATTGGCATGTAGCCGCAGAAAGCTTTGGCGGTGGTACGGTAAAAGAACTCGTGGCGGATTTCAACAAAAAGCATCCGAACATTGAGGTGGTGGCAAAGTATAATCCGGATATGTACAAAGGCCTGACGCAGAATCTGCAGGCCGCCATGGCTTCCGGCAAAAGCCCTGACGTAGTGCAGATGGGCTATTCGTTTTTAAACTATGCAGCGGAAAATTTTAAGTACACGGATTTGAACGAGGCGTTTAAAAACGCAGGCGATGCCAATTTTATGAAAGACAATTTCCTGCCCAACGTCTTAAATCTGGCGCAGACGGAAGACGGGAAACAGGTGGGGCTGCCCTATTCTGTCAGCGTACCGGTTTTGTATTACAATCCGGAGCTGTTCAAGCTGGCGGGCTTAGACCCGGAAAATCCCCCCAGAACCTGGGAGGAAGTCCACAAAGCCTCGAAAGCGATCAAGGAAAAAACCGGCAACATGGGTTTCTTTATGCAGGAATATGCGGATAACTGGGCACAGCAGGCGCTGATCGAATCCAACGGCGGGGCGATGCTGAAAAAGGTGAACGGTAAGGTACAGGCCGGCTTTGATACGCCGGAAGCGGCCGAAGCGTATCAGTTGTTAGCGGACATGGTCAAAGAGGGCAATGGGCTGCATGCCACTAACGAAGAAGGGTTCCAGGCCTACCTGAGCGGTAAGCTGGGCATGGTCTGCACCACCATCGGCAAACGGGCCAATTTTGAAAAATCCGCTAAATTCCCGGTCAAGGCAGCGCCGTTTCCCACCTTTGGCAGCAAACCTATGAAAGTGCCTGCCGGCGGTAACTTCCTCATGTGCTTCTCGAAAGATGCGGAAAAACAAAAGGCGGCCATCGAGTTTATCAAATATCTGGAATCCCCTGCTTCTTTGGCAAAATGGAGCACCGGCACCGGTTATCTGCCGCCCCGTAAAGGCGTAGCGGAAGACCCCAACGGATTTAAGAAAATCGTCGATGAAAACAAAAATATTCAAATGGCTTTAAAAATGATGCCCAACGCCAGCAAATGGGCCAGCTTCCCCGGCGCCAACGGCTTGCAGGCGGAACAGCTGCTGATCGACGTACGGGATATTATCCTGAGCGGTAAAATGAGCGCGAAAGACGCGTTGCACCAGACGGCGGAAAAAATCAATACGCTGTTATAACAGCGTACGCCGATGTTTCTTCTGACAAAAGCGCAGGTGCTTGTTGAATGGATAATGCCGCGTCCTGCGGCATTATTCATCTTTTACTTTCAGCAGGGGTGAAACTATGAGTCACAATATCCGTCAGGCAGTGTGGTATCTGCTGCCGTCCTCTCTTATTTTTCTGATTTTCTATTACTGGCCGCTATTGCAGAATATCTATCTCAGCTTTTTTTCCTGGAATATGGTCTCCCCTACCATGAAATATGTAGGAGTGGAAAACTATTGGAAAATACTGAACAGCGCGGAGCTGGGGAAAATTATCCTCAACACCGTCCTGTTCGTGGTCATATTGCTTGTGTTTAACTTTATTCTTCCTTATTTATACTCGTACATCTTAGGGCACCTCATTCAAAGGGGACGCGCTTTTTACCGCTCCGCCTTATTCGTGCCCGCCACCTTATCTCTGGCCGTCGCCAGCATTCTTTTCTTATGGATCTACAACCCCCTGGCCGGCCCCTTAAGCATCATTTTCGGCTGGTTCGGCGTTGCTTCGCCCCGGTGGTTTAAAGAAGACTATCTGGTGATTTTTGCCATCTGTACCATTATCGGCTGGAAAGTATTCGGCTATAACCTGATTGTCATGCTGGCGGCCATGGTTTCCGTTCCCAGGGAAATGCTGGAAGCGGCCCGTCTGGAGAACGCCTCAAACTGGGTCATTTTCAAAAAAATTATCCTGCCCATGACTTCTTCTACGGCGCTGTACGTCTTTACCATTACCGTGGTCTTCGGCTTGCAATATGTGCTGGTGCCGGTCAATATGCTGACGCAGGGCGGGCCGGATCAGGGCAGCTCCAATCTGGTGTACATCATTTATCAGTATGCCTTTACTTTTTTTCAGACCGGCAGTTCCGCCGCCTATGCGGTGGTGACGCTGCTCCTGTATTTTGTGTTCCTGTTTGTGAAGTATAAATACCTGGACAGAAAGGTGTACTATGAAAACTAACTGGCGTGATGAATTACCCTGGCAGATACTACTCCTTCTCATGGTCTTTTTAATGCTGTGGCCGATTATTTTCATGCTCTCCACTTCGTTGAAGGATCTGAATCAGGTCTTTGAATCCACCTTAAACCCCCTACCCCTTCCCCCCACGTTGGCAAACTACCGGCTGGTGTTAGAGGACTTCCCCATTTTCACCTATATCTGGAATACCTTTTTCATCGCGACCTTTGTCACCGTCAGTAAAATCGCTACCGGTGTCCTGGCAGCGTTTGCCTTTGTGTACTACCGGTTTAAAGGTAAGGAATTTATTTTTAACAGCATGCTGCTGACTTTTTTCATTCCCATTACCGTGCTGATCATGCCCAACTACCTGCTGGTTTCCAGATTAGGGCTGCTGGATACGCCCTGGGGCGTCATGCTGCCCGGTCTGGTAGACGGCATGGGGATCTTCCTCATGCGCCAGACCATGCGGGGCGTGCCGAAAGCGTTGTTGGAAGCGGCGATTTTAGACGGAGCCAGGCCTCATCAGGTTTTGTGTAAAGTGATTTTACCTCTGATCAAGCCCTCGGTCATCGCTATCGCCATTTTATTTTTTATTAATTCCTGGAACGAATACTTCTGGCCCTTGCTTATTTTGCAGGATAAAAATCATCTCACCCTCCCTCTGGCCCTGCAGATGTTTATCAGCGCAGAGGGCGGCAGCGAATGGGGCGTAGCCATGGCCGTCGCCACGCTGACCAGTTTACCGCCTTTGCTGCTTTATATTTTCTTCCAGAAATTTATTATCAACACCTTTATGCAGGCAGGAGTGAAAGGATAATTATGACGCAGGAAAATCATATTGAGTTAAAACAGGAAAGCAATATTGGCTTTGCGCAGGAAAATAGTACGGACTTGAAAACAGAAAACAGAATTGAACTTGCGCAGGAAAACAGTATTGTGTTTAAAAATGTAACAAAAGCTTACGGTAAAAACGTAGTTATTAAAGATTTGGATCTGGAGATCAAAAAAGGCGAACGCCTGATTTTATTAGGGCCGTCGGGCTGCGGAAAAACCACCACGCTACGGATGATCGCCGGTTTTGAAGAAATCAGCGGCGGCGAAATTTATCTAAACGGCAAAGTGGTCAATGACCTGCCGCCCGGCGAACGAAACATTGCGATGGTTTTCCAGAGCTATGCCCTGTTTCCCCACCTTTCGGTCTGGGATAATATTACCTTCGGTCTGCAGTTGCAGAAATTACCCAAAGAAGAAATTACCAGACGGGCCAATCAGGCCTTGCAGATTTTGCATTTAACAGGCTATGAAACTAAAAAAACGCATGAGTTAAGCGGCGGGCAAAAACAGCGTGTCGCTTTGGCGCGGGCCATTGTCAAACACTCTCCCTACTTTTTGTTGGACGAACCCTTAAGCAACCTGGACGCCCGGCTGCGGCAAAAAGCGCGGACGGAACTGGTAAAGCTGCATGAAATGTTTCAGCCGACGATGATTTATGTGACCCATGACCAGATCGAAGCCATGACCGTAGCCACCCGGATTGCCGTGATGAACCAGGGGAAGATACAGCAAATCGACACGCCCCATACGATTTACCACCACCCGGCCAATACCTTTGTCGCCTCGTTTATCGGCTCCCCTGCCATGAATCTCGTGCAGGGAACCTATGAAAACGGCGTCTTGCAGGTAGGACATACGAAACTCGCCGTGCCCGAACCGCAGCAGGCCCTTATCGGTCACCGAAAAGAAATCATTTTTGGGCTGCGTCCGGAAGCCATGCAGCCCAACTTTACCGCCGGCACGCTCTGCGGCACCGTGGAGTTTATTGAAAACACCGGCAATCTGAAAACCGTGACGCTGCGCATTGGGGATCATAACGTGATATATGTGCAGGCCAGCCACTCCCGGCAGCCTCTGGAAACAATCAAAGGCGTTGATTTTTCCTGGTCAGACGTGTGTTTGTTCGATTCGGAAAGCGGCGAAAACCTGGATTTGTTTAGTTAAATGAGGAAAGGAAGAAAGGAAAATGAAGTTTTCTGTCAGTGATTTATTGTTCCCCGGTTTTCAAAAAGAAGCTTTGCCGCAGTTATCTACCCGGTATGGCATAGAGTTTTTTTATGAATTTGGGAAAAACTATTACTGGGATAAGGAAATTCTGCTCTGGAAGAACCGTACCTTTTCCATTCATGCTCCCTGTGTGGCGGTAAACCTGGCCGACCCTTCTGATAAAGAAGCGTATCTGTCCATATTTGAAAAGACCTTCGCCTATGCAAAAAAATGCCGGGCTGCTTTTGTTGTCATTCATACGAATGAAGCGATTCCCGGCGATCTGGAAGAGACTAAAAAACGGGTACGGGCCAAGCTGAAGCAGCTCTGTAAACTTGCCAAAGAGTATGGCGTGCAGATCGCAATAGAAAATGTGGGACTGGGTCCCAAAAATAATGATCTTTTTTCCCTGCCGGACTACCTGCAGCTGTTTGAGGAATTTCCTGATGCAAAGTCCCTGCTGGACACCGGTCATGCCCATGTAAATGGTTGGGATCCGGCGCAGGTGGCCGAAGCGTTGGGCTCCAGGCTCATCGCCTGCCATGTACACGATAATGATGGCAGCAGCGATCAGCATCTGCCTGTCGGACAGGGTACTATCGAATGGGAACCTTTTTTTGCCGCTCTGAAAAAGCTGCCGACGCCGCCGGTCTTAGTTCTGGAATACGCACAGGGTTTTGCCGATGCAAAAAGCCTGGAGCAACATATCCGGGCTTTAAAGAAGATGTATCGGATCTAAGTGTGCTTACGAAACAGAGAATCTGCAAGTAAGCAGTTATCAGCGTCCTTTGCTTTCTGTTCGCCCCGCCGGGCACCCTGCGGGGAACGCTGTCGCTCTGTCCTCACGCAACGGCACTAAGCTCCCACGGCACTGCGTTTTTACATACTTTTTGGATTCTATTCCAAAAGCTTTTTAACGAAGAAAAACCAGGAACCGCTGTATTATGCGATTCCTGGTTTTTTACTTCCTAATTCCCAATCCGGCGGCCTGCGGGGAGCGTTGGCGTTTTCCCCTTTATTTCATTTTCGCTTCCAGACGGGCCAGCGCTGCCTTCAGAGCGCCGATCTCGGTATCCTGCGCGGCTAATTTTTCCTTCATGGCCGCATTTTCATCGGTCAGTGCATTGATCTTCTTCGCCATGGCTGCTTTGCTGACTCGGACGCCTTCCCCTTTATCCAGCGCAAAGGTTACGCCTACGTTCACCATATTTTCGCCGTTGCCCATTGCTCCACCGGCGCTGAGCATCACATTTTCTGCAGGCCGGTAGAAGACACCCAGAGCCAGTGCGTTGGCATTACGGTAATTGCCGAAGCCGGCGGCTACGTCAAACTTGTTGTCCATATCCAGCGGATGCAGCGCAGCTAAGGCAGCCGCTCCTGCTCCTACCTTGTTGACCTTGCTGTCCATGCGGGTAATACGGGTATTGGCGGCTTTCAGTTCCGCATCAATAGTATTCACGTCAAACCCTGCAACTTTATTTAACTGACGTACGGTTACGGCATCCGAATCAGCAGTGCCATCCGCTACGTTTTTAATCTGCCGTTCGTTGCCTTTCGCGCCGACGGACACAGCGTTGTCCACGCCTTCGGAATTATTCCCTAAGACAACGGCGTTGTTGGCGGTTGTATTTACCTTATTGCCCAGTACGAAAGTATTGTCACCGCCAATGGTATTATTATTACCTACAGAATAGCTGCCGCTGCCGGTGATTGTGGTGGGATCGCCGAAGGCGCCGCTGCCCTTGCCTTTTACTTGATTACCGAAGCCGATGGCGATAGAATTCATGCCTGTCGCTGTACTGCCTTTGCCCAAGGCAATGGTATCGCCGTGGAGATAATCATAGACAGCAGTTCCTCTCACAAATTCATCTGCCTTTGCCGTTCCCGTGGAAGCAACCACGCCGTTTTGCGCCTTAATACCACTGATGGCCGCTTGGTTGGCAGCAATACCGGCTTTATTGGTAGCAATATCGGCTTTAAGGGAAGACATACCGCCGCCACCTGCGGAAGCAGGCAGATCAAAGCTGTAAGTACCGCCGTCATTGCGGGTAAAGGTGACCTTATTTCCCGTCAAAGTGACTCCTGTAGTGTATTTATCCGTAAAACCTGCAATGGAAGCAATGGTGCTTCCAGTGCCGCTCTTCAGCGTCAAGGTGCCGTTTCCAGTCGCATCATAGGCGACATTGCCGCCACCAATGGCCGTCCCACCTGCTCCGCCGGCGCCTGACAGTGAAGATAAATCTACATCAAAAGATTTTTTAAAAGCATTCGTGTAAAACTCTAATTTGCTGCCGTTTAAACTTGCGGATTTTAGTAGCTGTCCGAAATTAGCCGCATCCGTTTCAGATTTGCCGGCAGACACATACATCAGTCGCCGGGTCGCGCCAGAGCTGCCAAAGGAAACGGAATTCGCCTCGCCTACCGAAGAATTGTAGCCGATGGCCACACTATTCTCCTTAGTCGCTGTCGCATTGTATCCGAGCGCCAGTGCATTCTTCCCACTGGCTGCCGCCTTGTATCCCAAAGCCGTTGTGCTCTCTTCCTCAGCGCGTGCGCCGCTCCCGATGGCAACTACCCCTTTCTTCTGCGCCTTTGCCGAGTAGCCGATGGCGATGGCCTCAGTTCCATCTGCGGGAGTGCTATCCGTCCCTGTTTGTGCTTCAAATCCGAAAGCTACACTGTGGTCTCCCCGGGCGTACGCAAAATGCCCCAAGGCAGATCCTCCAAGAGTCGCAAAGGCGCCGTCGCCTACGGCCGTAGCGTTCACGCCCTTCGCCTTGGCCTCATTTCCCAAGGCTGTGCTGGTCTGCTCTGTGGCCTCTGCATCCGCTCCGATAGCAGTAGCGTGGTCCCCGGTAGCCTTTGCGCCGTCTCCCAGAGCCGTCTGCCAGGGCTCCGTAGCAGTGCCGCTGAGGGAGAGTACGACCGACCCGCTGTTGGTATTTACGCTGATGTTTCTATTAAAAAAATTGGTAGTCAAGGTGGCAACATCGGCGCTTACCGGCTGATGTCCTCCCAACAGGCAGGTGCCCAACAACAGCGCGCAGAAAATACGCATAGCTAATTGTTTTCGATTCCTTTTGTACATTGTCATGTTAAATCCCCCCTGGTAGAATATTGTGACAGAAAACATCTTTTATTGTATTCTGATTATACTATAAATTCAAAAATATTTGTAGAATTATTTTTAATAAACAAATTATAATTACAGTTTTAATTTAGTTAACCGTAAATAAGTCAATAAAATTACAGAATTGCATATCTCGCTGCCTTTCATCCGTCGTTCTGCCGGGTCGAAGCGCCCCGCGGGGACAATCCGCAACGCCGGCTCTTAGCGAACACAAGCAGAGCGCCGTGGGAGCTTAGTGCCGCTGTGTGAGGACAGAGCGACAGTGCTCCCCGCAGGGTGCCCGACCGGCATACCCAAGTGCACTTTGTAGGGCCTCGCTAAAACAGAGCAAAAAAATAAAGGAACTGCACACAAGTACAGTTCCTTTTATTTTTAACTGGTCGGAGCGACTAGATTTGAACTAGCGACCTCTTCCACCCCAAGGAAGCGCTCTACCAAGCTGAGCCACGCCCCGAATCACAATAGATATTGTAGTATAGAATCCGGTTTCTGTCAACCACTTTTTACCCGTTTTAATCGTTTTGCAGGCGCAGGATCTCAGTGCCCTTTTCATTCAGATCCAGCAGATGATACACTGACTTCTGCCCCGCCTCTGCCAGCGCCCGGGTCATAGCCTCCCCGATCGCCCGGCCATTCTGTTCCGGCGCCGCATACGCCAACAAGGTGGAGCCTGCCCCGCTGATAATGCACTTATACGCGCCCGCCGCTTCCCCGGCGGCAAAAGCGGCCTCCATACCGGGAATCAACGGAGCCCGATACGGCTGGTGCAATCGGTCTTCCAACGCAAAACGCAACAACTCCGGCTTATTTTCCTCCAGCGCGGCAATGAGCAAAGCCGTACGGGAAGCATTAAACACCGCATCCGCATGCGCTACCTGAGCGGGGATCGCCTGACGGGCCAAATGCGTGGAAAGCGGCGTGTCCGGTACAACGGCAATAAACTGCAGCGGCAGCCTGGGAAGCAGACGCAGGGTGTGCGCCCGGCCCTCTTCCTGAATGCTGACGGTAAAGCCGCCGTAAATCGCCGGGGCGACGTTATCCGGATGTCCTTCCAGCAGGGTTGCTTCCTGTAAGATCTCATCATCGGATAAGCCGGCGCCGCTCAACATACCGGCCGCCGTGATCCCTGCCACGATGGCCGTAGAACTGCTGCCCAGACCCCGGCTCTGAGGCACCTGATTCCGCATCGACAACGTAATGCCGATCCGTTTCCGGTTCGTCACTTTGTTCCACAGGTGCAGGAAAGAAGCGAACGCCATATTCCGGCCTGAGGCATGAAAGCGGTCTTTCCCTTCCCCTTCGACCGTAAGAGAAAAACCGAAAGATTCATCTGAGATACGATAGGTAAACTCATTGTGGAGCGTCAGCGCCAGTCCCAGACAGTCAAAGCCGGGGCCGCAATTGGCTGAGGTGGCAGGCACCCGCACCGTTACTTGTTTTTGCATAAGCGCCCCCTGTTACGACAGCGCCGGGTCTTCTACCCGCAGGATGCTGCACACCTTATCCACCACAGGAAGGACCTTTAAGGTCTGAACGGAAAGATCCAGACTCATTTTGCTCACGTTATTGGTGATGATTACCAATTCGGCCAGCCCGGACTGAAAAATCTGTTTTTGAATCACATTGCTCAGACTTACCTGCTGCGCACCGAACGTAGCGGCAATGGCGGCCAGTACGCCGGGACGGTTTTGCACCTGCATCCGGATATAGCAGGGGGTCATTTCCTTATCCGGCGGGCACATGACTTTCTTTTCAAAGGCAATGCAGGGTACGCGCCCTGTTGCGCCTGCCAGAATGTTGCGGGCTGTATCGATCAGATCGCCGCAGACAGCGCTGGCGGTAGGCATACGGCCGGCCCCCCGGCCTAAAAACATGGCATCCCCCACCGCATCGCCGTTGACGTACACTGCATTATACACATCGTTCACGCTGGCTAAGGGGTGATCTTTGGGCAGCATTACGGGGTACACATTGGCACTGATCCCGTATTCAGGATGTTTTTTAGCGACCCCCAATAGCTTAACCGCATAGCCCAGGTCATCTGCATAGGCCACGTCGCAGGCATCCAGATTATCGATGCCTTCCACATGGACATCCTGCAGGGTCAGACGGGTATTGAAGGCCAGCGAAGCCAACACCGCGATTTTGCGGGCCGCATCCAGCCCTTCCACGTCAGCGGTAGGATCGGATTCTGCATAGCCCTTCGCCTGGGCTTCCGCCAGGGCATCGGCGTAGGCCAGCCCTTCCTGGCTCATGCGGGTGAGCATATAGTTGGTGGTGCCGTTGACGATCCCCATAATGCCGGAAATCTGATTGGCCGCCAGGCAGGAGCGCAACGGGCGGATAATGGGAATGCCTCCCCCTACGGCCCCTTCGAACTGAAAATCCACCTTTTTTTCCGCCGCCAGCGCAAACAACTCATCGCCATATTCCGCCAACACATCCTTATTGGCGGTCACGACGTTTTTGCCCTTGCGCAGCGCCGCCTCGATATACTCTTTCGCCGGGTGGACCCGTCCGATCAGTTCCACCACCACATCGATTTCCGGGTCGTTGAAAATCGTTTCCGGATCTTCCGTCACGGGAATCTTGAATTTTTTGATCTCCGGTTTCAGCTTTTGCTTATCACGCACCAGCACGGTTTTAATTTCGATGGGGCAACCGGTTTTTTTCGCAATAATTTCTTTATTCTTCTGCAGAACCAGGAGCACCCCGCCTCCGACTGTGCCGCAGCCTAACAGCCCCACTTTAATTGTTTTATCCATAAAATTTCTCCCTGTGATCATGGCCTTATGCCAATGGATGATCAAGCAGCCGGCAAACCCGTCCGGCCTGCTACGCAGCTCAACGAATCCTGTACTGCCGCCGGACGCTGTTATACCTGACCCAATACTTCCAGGCGTTTGACCCCGTCGATCATGCGCAGCTTATCCAGCAAAGCCTCCAGATCTACCGTCAGATTATTGGTTTCGATGGAAATGGTGGTATTGGCCACACCCTGCAGGGGAATCCCCTGGTTGATGGTCATGATGCTGCCGGAATCGGCCGCCACGGAATTCAATACTTTGGACAGCACGCCCGGTTTGTGTTCCAGTAACAGAGATAAGGTGATGATCTTATCGCGGCTGGCCTCGTAGAACGGAAACACATAATCCTTATATTTGTAGTAAGCGCTGCGGCTCAACCCCATTTTTTCCACCGCTTCGTTGATGGTTCTTACTTCGCCGCGTTTCAGGATTTCTTTTACCTTAATGGTTTTTTTGATTGCTTCCGGCAGGATTTCTTCTTTCACCAGATAAAACACATTTTTTTCCGGTGCAGAGGTTTCCTTCGCTTCGTTAAAACTGAGTACTTTTGAGTAGGACATTATGATCACTCCTTAATCTACTTATCGTGTTACATAGTATCGTGTTACATAAGATAGCAGAGACGAAATATCGCCAGGTTTGCTATTTATTTTCCAGGTGACCGGCTTTGATCTTGCTTTCCGTTCCCTGTAATAATCGTTTTATATTATCTTTGTGGCGCAGGACCACAAAAAGACAGGCTAATGTGCCGAACAAGGTGTAGGGCAAAGGATAGCGCAGGTACCAGGCGACTGCGGCCGCGCAAATCGCGCCGATGACCGAGCCCAGTGAAACGTAGCGGGTCAGCAGGACCAGCAGCACCCAGACGAAAAAACCGGCGGCGGCACCCCAGGGCAGCAGGTATAAAAATAATCCTAACCCCGTAGCCACGCCTTTGCCTCCCTGGAAGCCCAAAAACAGAGAATAGTTATGGCCCAACAAGGCGCCTAAGGCAGTCCAGGTCACACAGACCGGGTCCCCGGTCAGATGCGACAGCAAGATCAAGGGTACTATGCCTTTCAGCATATCGCCCAATAAAACGGCGGCGGCTGTTTTCGCCCCGACCGTACGGTATACGTTGGTGGCGCCGATATTACCGCTGCCATACTGGCGGATATCGATTTTATGAAAGGCTCTGACCAGCCACAGGCCATTGGGGATGGAGCCAAACAGGTAGCCCAGCAGAAAGCCGCCGATACTGAAAAGATAATCCATAGCAAAACTCCTTATCGCTTAATTCTGCTCTTCTTCATTTTTGGCCCGGATGATCATATGGATGGGAGTCCCTTCAAAGCCAAAGGATTCCCGCAGTTTATTTTCCAGATAACGCTGGTAGGAAAAATGCATGATTTCAGGATAATTCACAAACAGGACAAAGGTAGGCGGTTTGATTTTGACCTGGGTCACAAAGTAAATTTTCAGCTGTTTCCCCTTATCCGTGGGCGGCGGGTTGATGGCACAGGCGTCTTCGATCACCTGGTTGATCACAGAGGTGGAAATGCGCATGGCGTTCTGTTCCGCCACGTATTTGATCACTTCCGGCAGACGGTGGATCCGCTGCATGGTCAGGGCGGAAACGTAGACTACCGGCGCATATTGCAAAAAGACCAGTTCTTTGCGCAGTTCTTCCGTATAACGTAAGGTAGAGGTATCATTCTTTTTATACAGATCCCATTTGTTGACTGCCAAAACGATGCCTTTCCCCGCGTCATGAGCGTAACCGACGATTTTTTTATCCTGTTCGGTGACTCCTTCGACCGCATCGATGACCATTAAAATAACATCCGAACGATCTACCGCCCGCAGAGAACGGATGATACTGTATTTTTCAATTAATTCCTCAATTTTCCCCTTGCGGCGCATACCGGCTGTATCAATAAAAAGATAGCGCTGCCCGTCTTTTACCACCGGGGTATCAATGGCGTCGCGGGTGGTGCCCGCCTGATCGCTGACGATGGAACGCTCTTCCCCCACCAGGGCATTGAAAATAGAAGATTTGCCCACGTTGGGACGGCCGATCAGCGCCACTTTGATCTCGTCTTCATCTTCTTCATCTAACTGAGGCACCGTCTGCTGCACCTTTTCCATGAGGGCATCCAGCATATCCCCCAGGCCCAGGTGGTTGGCGGCGGAAATGGGAATCGGTTCGCCCAGGCCCAGGTTATAGAATTCAAAAATTTCCATTTCCTGTTTCGCGGAATCCGCCTTATTGATCACCAGAAGGATCGGCTTATTGGATTTGCGCAGCAGCCTGGCCACTTCCGCGTCTTCACCGGTGATTCCGGTCCGGGCGTCGCAAACGAACAGAATCACGTCGGCTTCCCGGACAGCGATTTTGGCCTGTTCCCGGATGGAAACCGCGATTTTATCCGTGTTGGCAATTTCAATCCCGCCCGTGTCGATGACCACAAATTCCCGATCCAGCCATTCGGAAGAGGCGTATAAGCGGTCCCGGGTTACGCCGGGAGTGTCCTCGACAATGGAGATCCGTTCGTTAGCCAGCACGTTAAACAGAGTGGACTTCCCTACATTGGGACGCCCGACAATCGCAACTATCGGTTTTGCCATAGTGGTAAATTCCAGCCTTTCTTAATGGTCTATCCCGTCCCGGATGGGGACGCCTTTCGCGTAATAATGTTTCACTTCCCGCATATCCGTTACCAGGTCGGCTTCTTCCAGCAGGAGCGGCGGCGCTTCCCGGCCGGTGCAGATCACTTCCGTCTGCCTGCGGTGGCGGCGCAAAAACTCCACTACTTCTGCGGTATCAAGCAAATTTCTGGCCAGGGCCAGATTGATTTCATCCAAGATCAACAGATCGGTCTCGCCGGTCAACAGGATCCGCTTGCCTTCTTCCCAGGCTTCCCGGGCCATCTTTACGTCGATGGGATCCGGATCCCGAAAATTAACAAATGCATCCCGCCCCATCTGCTTCAGGGTAAAGCCGGGAAGATGCTGCGCCAGCAACGCTTCCCCGTAGGTGGGGTCGCCTTTCATAAAGCAGATCATTGTCACTCTGGCACCGTGCCCCAAAGCCCGCAAGGCAGTGCCTAAGGCGGCGCTGGTTTTGCCTTTGCCGGTACCGGTATACACATGTAACATTCCAAATCCGTTCATCACATAACTCCTGTCATTGTTGCCGTTCCGTTTATGGCCGTGCGGCGGCGCCAACACACATAGCGGATTCCGTCTTAAAAATACGCAGATAAAGTATGGTTTAAAACTGCCTGATGTATTCTGTATTATTCCCGGCAGCCGGCAGCCCTCTTTCCGGCACGGAGTTGCGCGGCAGTGTACCTGCGCCATGGGGCAAAGGCTGCTCCAGCAGCAGGCTGTATAATTCAGCCGCCCCTTTCGCGACTTTCACCGTGCGGCGGCTGCGCCGGATGAATTCTTCCAGCGACATATCATCTAAAAACAGGTTGTCCTGATTTAAGAGGACCGAAGGTAAGATAACCGGTTGATTTTCCGGCAACTGTTCCAAAAGATCGGTGCCGGTCAACAGACCTGTCACATTAATGGAACAACCAAAGAAATGATTGTGTATGGGAATCAAACGATTTTCCGTATGGTAGCGCCGGTTGAAGGCGTCGATAGCCGGCTTCAACTGTTCATAGGCGGCGTCACCCACCGGAATGCAGTAGTTTCTGTGAGTGGAAGGCGCCTCGTCACTGTAAAGCGCGGCCGCTTTTTCCCATTCCGTCAGGAAATTCTGGGTCAGACCGATACCGTTTTCCAACTGGGGAAACCCGTCATACCAGTCTGCCGGAGGCATGGGGAGCCCCGCCAGAATATAGAATTCGTCGCCCAGATAGACAAAGGAACGCCCCAGCTTTTTGCGGCATTCTGCCTGCCAAAGGGTCACTTCTTGCACCATGGCGGCAGCTTCTTCCTGCGTAAAAAGCCGCAGATCCGTCAGGCCTTCCCGATTTTTGGTAATCCCTACGGGCACAATGGCCATATCCTCCACATAGTCAGACAAGGCCACCAGATCCCGGTACGATTTTTCCAGGACTTTTCCGTCGTTCCAGCCGGGACAGCAAACGATCTGGGCATGTACGTGAATGCCTGCGGCAAACAGACGCTGCAACCGCTCCATCAGTTCGCCGGAGCGTTTATTTTTCATCATGGCCTGCCGAACGGCAGGGTCTGTGGCGTGAACGGAAACATAAAGCGGCGACATATGGGTCTGAATAATGCGTTCAAAATCTTCTTCCGACAAATTGGTCAGGGTCACAAAATTGCCGTATAAAAAGGAGAGACGATAATCGTCATCCCGAACATACAGCCCTTTGCGCAGGCCGGGGATCATCCGATCCACAAAACAAAAGACGCAGTTATTATGACAGAGCTGCACCCGGTCAAACACAGCGGATTCAAAGGACAGCCCCAGTTCTTCGTCAATCCCCTTTTCCAGGGAAACATTGCGTAGTTTGCGATCTCTTCCTCTGATACATAAGGTGAGTTCACTTTCAGCTGCAGCAAAGCTTACCTCCAGGATATCCCGCAGCGGCATACCATTAATGGCGCAAAGGAATTCGCCTGCCTGTATGCCGGCAGCATCAGCTACGCTATATTTTTTTACGGCGCTGATTTTCCCTTCCCAAAGTGCTTTCATGCTTCCTCCAAAATGTCCACCTCTATTATACAGTATTTCCAATAAAAAACAAATGTGCTTTCTGGAAAAATTGATGAACAAGATAATTACATTTCACAAAAAAAGACCCGCTTCAGAAAGCGGGTCCTCAGTTTTGGTAAACCTGCGAATTATTTACGGATGTTCAGTTTCGCGAGGATCGCGCGATACCGTTCGATATCTTTTTTCTGCAAATAATTTAACAGACCGCGGCGCTGACCAACCATTTTCAGTAAGCCGCGACGGGAATGATGATCTTTTTTGTTTTCCTTCAGGTGCTCGGTCAGAGACGCGATACGTACAGTTAACACCGCGATCTGTACTTCCGGAGAACCGGTGTCACCTTCATGGCGGGCGTGTTCCGCAATAATAGCCTGTTTTTCAGCAGTAGATAACATAATGTGTAATACCTCCATGTATAATTTTGTCCGGCCGGAACCGGGAAAGCGTCGGAGATGCGTCTTTCTCAGTACCGGTTAGGATACTAAAGTATTGTAGCATAAGCAGCGATAAAATGCAACTCTTTTTCGAAGCCTGACAATCAGCAACGCTGTAACGAAAGGACTGATAAACTGCAAATGTCTTGCGACGCTGCAGGTCCTGTTTCCATCTGCGTTTGCGCAGAGATTCGAAACTTAATGAAAGAAAACAGCGGTTACTCAGCGCCGGCAGCAAAGTAGGCGCAGGCGGCCCGCCTGTCTTTTTCCAACTGGGCGGTGAGCTCCTGCAAAGAGGTAAAACGTCGTTCTTTCCGCAGGAACTGACAAAAGATCACCGTCAGATTTTTACCGTATAAATCCTGATGGCAGTTAAATAAATGCACTTCCAACACTTCCCGGAAGACGTCGTCAAATGTGGGATTCATCCCCAGATTGCCTACTCCGTCATAGAGCACATCCTCGATCCGGGCCCGGATAATATAGGTCCCCGAGGGCGGTAAAGACGTGCCGCAGCGGTCTACCGGGATATTCGCCGTAGGAAAGCCCAGTTTATGGCCTCTCCGGCGGCCTTTTTGCACAACCCCCTGCACACTGTAAAAACGCCCTAACATATTCCGGGCATCCTCCAGCCGTCCTTCCGCGATCGCGCAGCGGATCCGGGTGCTGCTGATGGCTTCGTCCTGATATTGAGCGAGCGGTTGAATCACCATGTCAAAGCCATGTGCCAGGCCAAATTGTTTTAATGTTTCCGTATTGCCGGCGCCGCGGAAGCCATAGGAAAAGTTAGCGCCGCAGACTAAGGCCTGAAAATTGAATTGCGTCAGCCGCTGCAAAAATTCGGCCGGGGAAAGCAGGGAAAATTCCCAGTTAAACGGGATGTCGATCAGTAAACTGACCCCCCATTCTTTCAACAGGCAGATCTTTTCTTCCTGGGTGATCAGCTGCGGCGGGATGGCCGCAGGGTTGATCGCGGTATAAGGATGATTGCTGAAGGTAAGCACCGCCAGCTTCAATCCGTGTTTTATGGCATAGTCTCTCGCCCGGGCGATTACTTTTTGGTGGCCGCGATGCAGACCGTCAAAAGTGCCCATGGCGATCACGCAGGGAAACCGCTTAAATAAGGCGGTCTCCGCTCCGTTCAACTGTAAATGTTTGATAATTTTCATAGGTTTGCACATTTCTGCGGGAGTTGCTTCAGGCTCCCTGTCGTTTTCCTTTGTAGTCTGTTCTCCACATTCCGTTTTATCCGCTTCACATTTCGGTCCCGGTTTCTGCCGGTTTGACGGTTTGCTGTAAGATTTTCAGCGGCTGCACAATTTCGTCCGCCGCCTGCACGAGCCCCAGAAATTCGCTGCCGCAGTAAAGGCGATAAGTCCCCTCCGCCATACCTTTGATCGTGGTCCTGACGCCGCCGGTAATCCGGTAGGCCTGTAACGGATTGACCGCCAGCAGCGGGAAATGCGCCACTGCAGTCTCCGGGGAAAGCAACACTTTTTCCGGCGCCGCTGCGATCTCTTCCAACGTAAAGGCTTCCGCTAACGGATAGCGTCCGGCACCGGTCCGCAGCAGAAAGGTCATGCAGGCGCAGGTATCCGCCGCGGCCGCGATATCTTCCAGCAGGGTGCGGATATAAGTGCCTTTGGAACATTCTATATCCAGGGTAAAATAAGGCGGGTCATACGCTACAAGCTGCAGGCGGAAAATTTCTATGGGGCGTGGTTCCCGGACAATTTCCTGCCCCTGGCGGGCGTATTCATACAGTTTTTTCCCCTGTACCTTTAAGGCGGAATACATGGGAGGCACCTGCATGATCTGACCGCGAAACTGCGCCAGCACCTGTTCCAGCTTCGCCCGGGTCAGGTGCGCCGCCGTTTTTTCTTCCACCGGGGTGCCGCTGTCGTCGCCGGTATCCGTACGGACACCCAGCAGGGCTTCGGCACGGTAACACTTGCGTTCGGCGGAGGCATATTCAAGGAGCCGGGTGGCATTCCCTAAAAACACAGGCAACACACCGGCTGCATCAGGATCCAATGTGCCGGCGTGTCCTGCTTTCTTAATATGATACATATGACGGATCTTGGTAATGACATCATGGGATGTCATACCGGGCGGTTTTAAGACGTTGATAATTCCTTGCACAGGCACCGTTTTTTCACTCATGGAACAATGCCTCGACTGCTTGCAGGACCTTCTGTTCCGCTGCTTTTAGCGGCGCATAAATGCTGCAGCCGGCCGCCCGGTGATGCCCGCCGCCGCCAAACGTTACGGCAAGTTCAGCTACATCCCGTCCCTTTGAACGGAAGCTGACGCGGGTCAGATTTTCGTCTACCTGTTTAAACAGGAGCGCAATCTCCACCCCTTCAATATAGCGGGGATAAGAAACAAAGACGTCCGTATCCACATCCGGGTCATATAACTCCGGCGCGATCTCCACATACGCCACCTTGCCGTCCTGACAGAAAGTCAGTGTTCCCAGCACTTTTTGCAGCATCTCGATCTGGCTGCGGCTCTTAACTTCCATGTTATCGGAAATTTCACTGGGGTCGATCCCGAACTCCAGTAAGGCCGCCGCGGTCCGCAAGGTATGGGCGGTCGTATTGGAATACTTAAAGGAGCCGGTATCGGTATAGAGCCCTTCATAAATGCAGGTGGCAATCGCCTCTGTGAGCGGGACCTGCATGGTCTGAAGCAGATCATACATGATTTCCGCAGTGGCCGCCGCATCCGCATCCAGATAGAGGCAGTCGGCAAAGCGGGTATTTGTTTTATGGTGATCGATGTTCAGTACGAGCGGTGCTTTGACCACGGTCAGCGCATTGCCCGCCCGGTCTGCCGAACTGGCATCCACGATGACCAGAAGATCGGCAGTGATCGTTTCCTCAGGAGCAAAGCGGCGATACTCCTGTATGCCCGGCAAAAAGGCATAGGCCGAGGGGATCATGTCATCCACATTTAAAGTGACTTCCTTGCCCAGCGACCGCAGCGCGTGCATGAGAGCCAGTCCGGAACCCAGGGTGTCCCCATCCGGACTTACATGGCTGACAATGACAATTTTTTGCGCTTTTCGCAAGAGGTCCGCCGTTTCGGTTAAGGTACAGCTCTTAGTCATTTTTGTTTTCTTCGCTTTCCTTGATCCTACGCAATAAACTATCAATATGCGCTCCGTATTCCAACGAAGTATCTTTGGCCAAAATCAGTTCCGGCGCAAACCGCAGGCGAATGCGTTTTGCGATTTCAGAACGAAGAAAGCCTTTTGCCTTATTCAGGGCGTCCCAGGCTTCTTTCTTTTCTTCTTCCGAACCATACAGGCTGACAAAGATTTTGGCCTGGCTCATATCATCGGTAAGGGCAACGCCGGTTACCGTGACAAATTTAATCCGGGGATCTTTTACATCCAGCAGCAGCATATTGGAAATTTCCTGTTGAATGGCCTGCTGCACTTTTTCTACGCGTAATCTAACCATAATTCACCTGCCTGAAAACTCTTATTCCGGCGCGATTTCTTTCATCACATAAACTTCAAACTGGTCGCCTTCCTTGATGTCGTGAAATTTTACCAGCGTAATGCCGCATTCGTAACCGGCGGCCACTTCTTTCACATCGTCTTTAAAGCGGCGGAGAGAATCCATCTCATCTTCCGCGATCACGATGCCGTCACGAACTACACGGATCTTGGCGTTGTTGGTGACTTTGCCTTCCGTTACATAGCAGCCGGCGATGATCATCTTGGAAATCGTGATGATCTGGCGCACTTCCACACGTCCAATCACGTCTTCTTCAAACTTAGGCGCCAGCATACCTTTAATGGCTGCCTCTACATCGTTGATGGCGTCATAGATGACCCGATACAGGCGGATATCGACTTTTTCCGTTTCCGCCACCTTACGGGCATTAGCATCCGGACGGACGTTGAAACCGATGATCAGAGCGTTGGCCGCGGAAGCCAGCATGACGTCCGATTCGTTGATGGCGCCTACGCCGGAATGGACCACGGAAACCTTGACTTCTTCATTCTGAATTTTCAACAAGGAGGCGCACAGGGCTTCTGTTGAGCCCTGAACATCTGCCTTGACCACGATATTCAGTTCTTTCAACTCGCCTTCTTTAATGCGATTGAAAATATCATCCAGCGAAACTTTGGCAGCTTTCTGCTGTTCCGCTTTAGTTTTAGCGAAGCGTTTGTCCGCCACACTGCGGGCAATTTTTTCTTCCGCTGCGTCTAAAATATCACCGGCCTGAGGCACTTCATTCAACCCCAGCATTTCCACAGGGGTGGAAGGTCCGGCTTTGCGTACGCTTTCACCCTGATCGTTGACCAGAGCCCGCACGCGGCCATGAGCAGTACCGGCGATCACATAGTCGCCAATGGTCAGCGTACCCCGCTGCACCAGTACGGTGGCAACCGGTCCGCGGCCTTTATCCAGCTTCGCTTCTACGATAGTGCCGTGAGCAGGAAGTTTGGGATTGGCCTTTAATTCCTTCATTTCAGCTACCAGAAGCACCATCTCCAGCAGGTCGTCAATCCCTGCGTGGGAATGCGCGGAGACGGGGACCATGATGGTATCGCCGCCCCAGTCTTCGGGAATCAGTTCCATTTCGGATAACTGTTGTTTCACGTGCTCCGGATTAGCGGCCGGTTTATCAATTTTGTTAATTGCGACAATGATGGGAACGCCGGCAGCTTTGGAGTGATTAATGGCTTCGACGGTCTGAGGCATCACGCCATCATCGGCGGCGACCACAAGGATCGAGATGTCGGTGCATTGAGCGCCGCGGGCACGCATGGCCGTAAAAGCTTCGTGGCCCGGCGTATCAAGGAACGTAATCTTTTTCCCGCCGGCATTGACGGTATAGGCGCCGATGTGCTGAGTGATACCGCCGGCCTCCCGGGCGGTTACATGGGTCTTACGGATGGCATCCAGCAAAGAGGTTTTGCCATGATCCACGTGGCCCATGACCGTCACCACAGGGGGACGGGCGATCTGTAATCTTGGATCATCTTCCACTTCCGGTATTTCCGTAGGATCTTCTTCCGGCGGCAGCGGTTGAATGTCCACACCGAATTCAGTCCCTACCAGCGTAGCTGTATCAAAGTCAATATCCTGATTGATCGTGACCATCACACCCAGAAGGAAGAGGCTCTTGATTACTTCGGCCACTTCCCGTTTGATTAGTTTGGCGAATTCCTGTACATTGATGGATTCGCCGATCTGTACCATGGTGGGACGAACGATCTGCGGCTTATTGTCCTGACGGGACGCCGCTGCTTTATTCTTAAAGTTATTATGTTTGACCGGACGCATATGGTCGGCGCTGCGCATCGAGCGGCTGTCACGGGATGCATAGCTGCCCTTGATCTGTTTATCGTGTTTTTTATTATATTTCTCCCGGCTTTCTTTGCCGCGGGGAATGTCATCTACCGGAGGAGCCTGTTTCCGCGCTGCGTTACCCTGTCTGGTCTTATTGCCGAAACGGTTCCCCTGCTCGCCTCCCGGACGATCTTTGCTGAAACCGCCGGGACGATTGTTATTGAAACCCCCTTGCCCGGAGCGCGGTGTAAAGCCGCCGGAACGGCCGGCGCCATCGCGGTTCTGTCCCTGGGAGGGGCGATTGGCATTAAAACCGCCGGAGCGGTTGCCCCCAAAGTCCCGGTTTTGCCCCTGACCCGACCGATTGCCGCTGAAACTGGCAGGACGGGAATTGTTATATTCGCGGTTTTGCCCCTGAGCCGGGCGGTTGGCATTGTACCCGCCGGAACGGTAGCCTTCTTCCCGGTTGCCGGAACCCTGCGGACGCGGCGGACGATTTTGTGACGGGCCTTGCGGCGCACGCTGTGCAGCGCCGGCGTTGGCATTGCCTTTCGCATAATTGGCATAGCGATTTTTATCTCCGGCAGGAGGCGTTGCAGGCGCAGACGGAGCCGGACGAGCCGGAGCAACCGGCGAAGGAGCTGCCGATGTAGGAGACGGCGCCGCTGCGACAGTTTTTTCCGCATTGCTGCCGGTCCGGTTGTCCGCCATATTGCGATATTTATTTTTCCCATCCTTATCCTTGCTCAGATTCGCATAACGATTGCGATCGTCCGGAAAATTCCGTGCGGGAGCGCTTGCGTTTTTTTGCGGCGGCGCAGGCGGTGTCTTAACGAGATTTTCCGCAGCAACAGGACGGCGGATCATGGTTTTACCATCTTTGGTTTCCACAGTCATAATGACGGGTTTGACGATCAAAGACCGCCGCTTTTTTTTCTCTGTCGGCTCCGCTTTCGGCTTTACAGCGGCAGGCTTTGCTTTTTCCTGCACCGGTTCCGCTTTTGCTTTCACCGTAGCGGTCGCAGTTTTGGACCTGGCCGCCGGTTTCAGCGCCGGTTTTGCCCCGCTCTTTTTAAAAGCGCCGGAAATGATTGCCATATCCGCATCGTCCACACCGCTGAAATTTGATTTCGTAATATTATGTTTTGCTAATAACTCAGTGATCTCTGTAGTCTTAACACCGAGTTCTTTCGCAATTTCAAAAATTCGTTTCTTGCCCATGCAATACCTCCAAATCTATTCAAGCCTTACTTTTCGATTTAATCAAGCCGGCAAACCCTTTGTCTAACACAGCTACAGCAGCGCGAGGAGCCTTGCCGATACACGCTCCCATTTCTGTCCTTGTCAGCCCGCGAAGCGTTTCCACAGACTGCTTTTCCGCTAAAAACTGCAGTTCTTTTACTGTATTGGGAGCCGCATCTTCTGCAATGATCAACAGGACAGCCGTTTTATTTTGCAGCGCTTCTTTTACCCCGGTGTCCCCGGAGGCCAGTCTGCCTGCTTTTTGCGCCAGTCCCAAAACACCGTTGATCCTTGCTTCAGTCATGCTCTAATTCCTCCAACAATCGTTTATAGACGTCATCGCTTACCTGTTTTTCCAGCGCTCTTTCCATCCTGCGGCCTTTATAGGCTTTGGTGATGCATTCCTTGTTCGGGCAGACATAAGCCCCGCGTCCTGCCTTCTTACCGGTCAGGTCCAGTTCGATGACACCTTCGGGAGAACGAACGATACGAATCAGTTCTTTCTTCGCTTTCATCTCTTCACAGCCCACGCATTTGCGCTGTGGGATCTTCTTTACTTTCAATCCGTGTCACCGCTCCCTTCCTGCTCCGGAATCGCAGGTTCCGCCTGTGATTCCGGTTTAATATCTATTTTCCACCCGGTCAATTTGGCAGCCAGCCGGGCATTCTGCCCTTCTTTGCCGATGGCCAGGGACAATTGGTAGTCGGGTACGACCACACGGCAGATTTTTTCTTCTTCGCTGGCAATAGAACTGACTACCTGTGAAGGAGAAAGGGCATTGGCCACATATTGCGCCGGATCCGCATCGTATTTTACAATATCGATTTTTTCTCCCCGCAGCTCATTGACCACATTTTGTACCCGCATGCCCTTATGTCCCACGCAAGAGCCCACCGGGTCGATTTTTTCATCATTGGAATGAACGGAAATTTTAGAACGCATCCCGGCTTCCCGGGCCACGGATTTTAATTCCACCACCCCGTCGTGGATCTCCGGAACTTCCAGCTCAAAAAGCCGTTTTAACAGTCCCGGATGGGTACGGGACAGCAAGATCTGCGGTCCTTTGCCGGTCCGTTTTACTTCCGTCACATAAAATTTCATCCGGTCCCGGGACATATACCGTTCACCGGGTACCTGTTCATTGGCCATCAGCAGGCCTTCAGTGGAGCCCAGGTCCACATAGACGGTTCCCCGTTCCACCCGCTGGATGATCCCGTTTACAATATCATCTTCCCGACCGGCGAATTTATCGTAGACGATGTTCCGTTCCGCTTCCCGGATGCGCTGCATAATGATCTGTTTGGCATTCTGCACAGCTACGCGGCTGAAGTTTTTCGGAAACACTTCCTGCTCCAGATAATCCTCCAGCTCATAGTTGGGATCGATGTTTCGCGCTTCTTCCAGGGAAATTTCATCATGGGGGCTGACCACCTGACTGACCACCTTGCGTTGTTCGTACACATGGAATTCGCCCGTTGCTTTGTTTAACTCGACCCGCACAGTCTGGGAACTGTCATAATTCTTTTTATAGGCGCTGACCACAGCCTCTTCTACGGCCTGAAATAAAATTTCAGGATTGATCCCCTTCTCTTTTCCCAGCTCTTTAATAGCCAGCACAAACTCTGAATTCACTTCGTTACTTCCTCCTTAAAAGTCAATATGCGGTTTGATGACCGCGATCAATTTTCGCTCAAGAAAAACAGGTTTTTTCGCTTCTTTCCCCTTACTTATCACTTTAAGCTGCACTGCTGTCGTATCATGCCCGGCTAAGATTCCCGTGAGCATTTTATTTCCTTCATAAGGAGCAAAAAAAGTGATGTCTACCTTTTTCCCGTAACAGGCCTCTAAATCCCGATCTTTTTTCAGGGGCCGGTCCAGCCCGGGGGAAGATACCTCCAGGTAATATTTTTCTTTGATGGGGTCTTTTTCATCCAACACAGCCGCCAGTTTTTCACTGACAAGCTGACAATCATCGATTTCAATACCTTCCGGTTTATCAATAAAAACCCGCAGATACCAGCCCTTTTCCCGCACGTATTCTACGTCACTTAAACTGATGCCGGTACCTTCCAACAAGGGAAGTACTAAATCTGCAATGTATTTCTCGACTTCCTCTCGTTTCATACAACCACCTCCATTTTATCGCAAACGCCCTTCAGCGCTCCCGTGTTTTTCAGTATCAGAATATTTTGCAAAGACAAATGTCGCCCTCAGACAAAAAGCGCCTGCCTAGGAGACCCGAGACGCAAAACAGGCGCCACAGTCTTCTAAAACGTTTCTAATATAACGAAAGAGCGGGTTTCGCACCCACTCTTTCTAAAAGACGTCATAAATTTTCTTCCTTTATTATAACACTAAAAAACGTACTTGAAAAGCTTATTTTAGAAAAATTGGTACGCTTTATTACAATAATTTCCCAGATCTTCTTTAAATATTTAAATGCGCCGTATTGGTTATCGCAATATTTTCTTTAAAACACAGAAAAAGCAAGGAAAAAGAAGCCATACTTAAAACTTATTCATTGCGTCACCGTTCTTTTAAAACCCGCCGAACAGGTCGATTTGATTGCTGACGGACATCTCACCTAAGGCGCCATAGGCGGCCAGCGCTTCCAAAGCCGTCTGGCCTACATGCCCCAAGCCCTCTTCTTCCGGCAGCAACGGTTCGCGCCGCGCTTTTTTCGCTTCAATCAATTGTTCTGTCTGGCGACAGCTGGAAAGCAAGTCTTCCTGAGAGATAAACTGACGCTGCAGCCGTTTTACCGTAAGATAAATCGTACGGGCTACGCCTTTTCCTACGCCGGGCAGGCAACATAACGGGATCCGGATCCCATCGTCATTTTCCGGGCGGAACTGCACAGAATGAGAGGTATAGAGTTCAATAGGATAAAAGACAAAGCCCCGGGCCAACATTTCCAGTACCAGCTGCAAATAGATCACCGTATCCTTATCTACGGTTTTGGCTTCCCGCCCTTGCAGTTCCACATTTTTAATAAATTGACGGATATAGGCTTCCCCTTTGGCGATATGGGTGGCGTCCACATCGGCCCGTTGAGTAAAATAAGCGGCATAATACGCCAGCGGATGGTGCACTTTGCAATAGGCAATCCGATAGGCGTTTAATACATAGGCCACCGCATGAGCTTTCGGGAACAGATACTGCACGGTTTCGCAGGATTTCATATACCATTCAGGCACATCCGCTTTTTCCATGGCTTCCCGCATATCCGCTTCCAGCCCTTTTTTCGCCGCTTTTCCCTTGCGCACATATTCCATGATCTTAAAGGCCATGGCCGGATCCACTCCCCGGGCGATGAGCGAGGTCATCACGTCATCACGGGTGGAGATCGTCTGTTCCACCGGATGACCGGCCGCGATAAGATCCTTGGCATTGCCGATCCAAACATTGGTACCATGGGAATAACCGGATACCCGGACAATATCGCTGAACAGTTTCGGTTTTAAATCGTGAATCATATCCAGAGTAAAACGGGTACCGCATTCGGGGATCCCCAGAGTCCCCACTTCCGTACCGATCTGTTCCGGCGTAACGCCTAAAATCTCGGTAGAAGAAAAAATAGCCATGGTGTCCGGGTCGCCCACCGGAATATCCAACGGGTTGATGCCGGTAAATTCCTGCAAACGTTTGATCATGGTAGGGTCCACATGACCCAGAATATCCAGCTTTACCAGACGGTCATTGATGGAGTGATAGTCATAATGGGTCGTGATGATACCGCAGTTCCGGTCATCGGCCGGATGGCTCATGGGAGTAATGTAATGGATGTCCATATCCCGGGGGATAACCATGATGCCTGCCGGATGCTGGCCGGTGGTACGCTTCACCCCGTTCAGCCCCTCGATAAAGCTTTCCACATAGGCCGGATGCGCCGGTATATTGTGGTCTTCAAAATAGTTTTTAGCATAGGACCAGGCCGTTTTAGGCGCCACGGTAGCTATCGTACCGGCACGGCAGACATTGTCCCGACCAAAAAGTTCTTCCGTATATTTATGGGCATTATGTTGGTATTCATCGGAAAAATTTAAATCGATATCGGGCACTTTATCCCCGTGAAAGCCCATAAATACCGCAAAAGGTATGTTATGCCCATCCCGTACCATTTCTGTGCCGCACTCGGGACAATTCTTTACCGGCATGTCGAAACCGCTGGCGTATTCGCCCCGGGTAAAAAACTCGGTATGACGGCAATGAGGGCAGCGGTAATGAGGCACCAGCGGATTAACTTCCGTAATATCGGTCATGCAGGCCACAAAGCTTGAGCCTACCGAACCACGTGAACCGACCAGATACCCTTCGTCCATAGAATGTTTTACCAGTTTATGGGCAATATCATACAGCACGGCATAACCGTTGTTAATAATGGCGTCCAGTTCCATTTTCAGACGGTCTTCTACCAGCTTTGGCAAAGTATCCCCGTACCAGCGGTGCGCTTTGGCGTAACTCAGACTGCGGATCTCTTCCTCTGCCCCGGGCAGCGTAGGCGAATACAATTGATCCCGATCCGGCACCGGTTTGATCCGTTCGACCTGATCGGCAATTAAGTTCGGATTCGTCACACAGATCTCATAAGCTTTTTCTTCCCCGAAATAGGTAAACTCAGCCAGCATTTCTTCCGTAGTACGGTAATACAAAGGCGCCTGCATATCGGCATCCCGGTAGCCCTGACTATGCTGCAGCACCGCCCGGATCTTCGCATCTTCCGGGTTCAGGAAATGAGAATCGCAGGTGGCTACACAGAGTTTTCCCAGTTTCTTTGCCAGCTTATAAATCAGTTTATTATGTTCTTTCAGCTCTTCCAGCGTAAAACGCCCTTCTCTTTCCAGGAACCGGTTATTTCCCAGAGGCTGCACTTCCAGAAAATCATAAAAAGAGGCAATCTCCAGTAATTCTTCTTCCGTGCGGCCGGCCTCAATCGCCTGGTACAATTCGCCCATTTCGCAGGCCGTACCCAAAATAAGCCCTTCTCTGAATTCCGCCAGGACATCTTTGGGAATCAGGGGTCGGGCATGAGTCCCCGTGCCATTTAAATAATTTAAATGGGATAAGGTGATCAGGTGGTAGAGGTTGCGCAGGCCGATATCATTTTTCGCTAAAATGATAATGTGATTACCCCGTATTTTATTGTGGGGCAATTGTTCCTTTAAAAGATCCCCGTTGGCGGGCGAAGTCAAATAACCTTCGCAACCGTAGATCAGCTTCAGGTCGCTGCCTGCATCCGCCACCGCATCCGCGCAGAACGGAAAAGCCTGGATCACGCCATGATCGGTGATGGCCAATGCTTTATGGCCGAACCGGATGGCAGTCCGAATCAGTTCGTTTATGGAAGTGACGGCATCCAGTTTGCTCATTTTGGTATGGCAATGCAGTTCCACTCTTTTAACCGGGGCCTGGTCTTCCCGCTGCGGCACCTTGATCATTTTAATGGCGGTCGGCGTCAGGGTCATGGCATTATGGTTATATTGATCCGGTTCGGCATGCCCCATGATCTGGAGGGTCAAGCCGGATTTTAACTGGCCTTTGAACGCATTGCCTTCCGCCGGGTCATCAAAAAACAGTTTTACATAAATACCGCCGTTTTCGTCCACCACGTTGAACATGATCAGCAAACGGGTTGTATTATTCCGGCCCCGCACTTCCCGCTCCGCATAGGGCTGGAGCTTATCGTCCTTATCCCGTTGCAGGGCGACGCGCCCCTGGATAATGACCTTGCGCCTGGCTTCTGTCAGTTCGTTTAAAGGAGTGATCGTCGTAGCCTTAAAGTGTTTCCCGTATAAATAACCATCGGCGAATTTTTTCCCGTATAAGGCATTGTAAGCTTTGAGATAGGACTCATCCAGCGTAATGGAATCAGCCCCCATATCCGATTCACCGTACTCTTCCGCACAGGATTCCGCTTCCGGATCGCGGCTCATATCCGGCGGTTCTGAATAGTCTGTTGCTTCATTATATTGGACCCCGGCAGACTCTTCTTTCTGTTGTTCCCGGGCCGGAACAGGGAAAGCCGGAGCAACGCAGGTTGCTCCGGTAGCGATTTCTTTCCATATTACCCGGGTCAGCAGGAACTCCGTTTGCAATCGAAAAGACAGAATCTCCACCAACGCAGGTTCCAACCCCTGGATGGACAGACAACAAAGTTCCCAACTGTTAACCGTCTCATATACGTTAATCGTCTGTACTTCCAGTTGCGCTACTTTATTTTTTTGTGCCGGCGTCAAAGCCGCTGTCAGGAAGAATTCCTTCAGCTGCTGTTGATCCGGTTCAAGATAATAACTTGGTTGCATGCCCTTTTCCCTATCGTACGTTTTCAATCGACTGGATACCCGAAATCTGCTGTGCGCCGTTGATGATGTCATAAGAATCCAATTCGGGATCTACTTTCAGATATAACTCTAAAACAATCTGATCCTTCGCTTTATTATTTTTTACGTTTAACGTTTTTACTTTTACACCATTTTTCGCCAGATAGGATGTAATCTGCGTAATGATACCCGGAGTATTGGCTGTCGTAATGCGCACAAATCTCCGGTCAATTTTGGTGGTTCCCGCAAAACGTTTTTCCCAGCTGTGAAATGTCACTAAGGTAATCAGTGTGATAATCGTTGCAATCGTACTGATAAAGTACATTCCGGCCCCGGTAGCCAGACCGATAGCCGAGACGATCCAGAGACTGGCCGCGGTAGTCAGCCCCCGTACGGTGATCCCTTCATGCAGGATCGTACCGGCGCCTAAAAATCCGATGCCGCTTACGACCTGCGCTGCGATCCTTGCCTGATCGCGGTTGGGGGGGTATTCTATCGGCGTCTGATCAAAACCGTCAAAGCCATACGTGGACACCAACATTAACAATGTGGAACCCAGACACACTAAAATGTGCGTACGAAAACCGGCAGGACGGTCGCCGCTGCCCCGCTCGATCCCCACAAGCCCACCCAACACCGCGGATACTAAAAGACGGATCAGCATTTCAAACTGAATGGAGCTTGTAAAATGAGCAAGCCAGGCTTTTATCTGCATGAAATTGATAAAATGAGTAAAGCAGGTTTCCATACTATGTACCTCAATTATTCTTTTCGGACCGCTGTTGTTTCGACCGCGCTTTTCCAGGGGTCATTCCGGTCATTTTTTTAATTCTGCCAGGATCTGTTTCACACCGCCTACATAATCTTCTGCTGCGAGCATATGAGTTGCTCCCGTTTTACGTACTTTTACTTCAATTTCGCCCTGCTCCAGCGTTTTCTTACCCAACACGATACGAACAGGATAACCGATCAGATCGGCATCCTTGAATTTTACGCCGGGGCGTTCGTCACGGTCATCCAGAATGACCTCCACACCGGCCTGCTGCAGCTCATGGTAAATGGCAAAGGCTTTTTCCCTGACGGCTTCGTCCTTAATATTGATCGGCACGATGATTACATGATAAGGCGCGATCTCCACCGGCCAGATAATGCCGTCTTTATCGTTATTCTGCTCTACCGCTGCCGCCATGGTGCGTCCGACGCCGATACCGTAGCAGCCCATATACATGGGGTTGGGTTTGCCGTTTTCATCCAGATAGGTAGCATTCATCGCTTCGCTGTATTTGGTAAATAATTTAAAGACCTGACCTACCTCGATGCCTCTGGCCTTGCTGATCGTATGTCCGCAGCGAGGACAAGGATCGCCTTCCTGCATGAGACGGATATCGGCTACAAATGCAGGAACAAAATCCCGTTCAGGATTTACGTTGATAAAGTGATAGCCTTCTTCGTTAGCTCCACAGCAGAAGTTGTGCATCTTCATCACCGTCTGATCGCAGACCACGATCACTTTTTCAGGGTCTAAGCCGCAAGGGCCCATATAACCGCCGACGGTACCTGCGTCGGTCAACATCTCAACCGACGCCATTTCCAGTTCATTGACGCCGCAGGTATTGAGCACCTTAATCTCATTCACTTCGTGGTCGCCGCGTACAAAGCAAAGAATCAGGCCTTTGTCGCTTTTATATGCCACGGCCTTAATGGATTTTTCTATCGGGGCCTTAAGATAAGCACAGACATCCGCAATGGTCTTGCAGTCCGGCGTCACCACTTTTTCCCGGGGCAGCGCTTCTTCCGGCGCGGCTTCCAGAACGTTCAGCTCCGCCTTTTCCGTATTCGCCGCATAATCACAGGCGGTGCAATAACTGATCTCCGCTTCCCCGGAATCCGCCAGCACCATAAATTCGTGGGAGCCACTGCCCCCGATCGCACCGCTGTCCGCTTCTACCGGTCGGAAGTACAGGCCGCAGCGATTGAAAATATTGGTATAGGCATCATACATATCCTGATAGGATTTTTCTAAGCCCGCTTCGTCCCGGTCAAAAGAGTAAGCGTCCTTCATAATAAATTCCCGGCTGCGCATCAGGCCAAAACGCGGACGGCGCTCGTCCCGGAATTTATCCTGGATCTGGTAGAGATTCAGAGGCAACTGCCGATAGGAATTCACATCCATATGAGCCAGCGTGGTGATCATTTCTTCGTGGGTAGGTCCCAGACAATATTCATGACCGTGACGATCTTTCAACCGCCACATTTCCGCGCCGTATACCTCCCAACGTCCGCTCTGCTGCCAGATTTCCGCCGGCTGCACGATCGGCATGAGAATTTCCTGCCCGCCTTTGGCGTCCATTTCTTCCCGAATGATATCTTCGATCTTGCGCAATACGCGCTGGGCCAAAGGCAGATAGCTGTACATGCCGGTTGCGGATTTGCGCATATAACCGGCCCGCAACATCAATTTATGGCTGGGGATCTCTGCTTCCGAAGGAACTTCGCGTAATGTGGGGGCATATAATTTGCTGACTAACATGTATTTATTCTTCCTCTCATCCAATATTTTATTCTCGTATTTTATTCTCGCGCTTCTCGCACAAAATTTTATCGATTTCTTTAAACAATTCGTCTACTAACCGGTCTTCCGGCACTTTTTTTATGACCTGCCCTTTTTTAAACACCAGGCCTTCGCCCTTACCGCCGGCGATGCCTACATCAGCTTCTCTGGCTTCCCCGGGCCCGTTGACGATACAGCCCATTACCGCTACCGTGATCGGTTCGCGGATGCCTTCCAGACGGTTTTCCACCTGGGATGCCACTTTCTCTAAATCGATGCTGGTCCGACCGCAGGTAGGACAGCTGACAAAAGTAGGGCCATAGGTGCGCAGCCCCAGTGATTTTAAAATTTCGTAGCCGACTTTTATTTCCTGTACCGGATCCCCGGTCAGAGACACGCGAATGGTGTCGCCGATGCCTTCTGCCAGTAAAGCGCCGATCCCTACTGCCGATTTAATAATCCCGGAGCGGACTGTCCCCGCCTCTGTGATCCCCACATGCAGCGGGTAATCGCACTGGCCGGCCAATAACCGGTAGGCCGCTAAGGTCAGGGGTACATCATGGCACTTTAACGAGATTTTGATATTGCGGTAGTCCATAGCCTCTAAAATATGGATATGACGCCAGGCGGCTTCCACTAAGGCTTCCGCCGTAGGATGCCCGTATTTCTCCAAAAGATCTTTGGGCAAGGAACCGGCATTGACTCCGATGCGGATGGGAATATTTTTAGCTTTAGCTGCTTCGACCACGGCTTTCACTCTGTCAGCGCCGCCGATATTGCCCGGATTCAGGCGCAGGCCATTGATGCCGGCCGCGATGGCTGCCAGAGCCAGACGATAATCAAAATGAATATCCGCAATGACCGGGATCGGACTCTGCGCACAGATCGTCTGTAACGCTTGCGCCGCTGCCTCATCGGGCACAGCACAGCGGATAATATCACAGCCGGCTTCCGTCAGGCGCTGAATCTGCGCCAGGGTAGCCGCTGCATCCTGGGTCTTCGTATTGGTCATAGACTGTACGGCGATCGGCGCATCGCCGCCGATTTTTACAGGTCCTACCTGGATCTGCCGTGTCTTTCTCCGTTCCATAACAACACCTTCCTGCGTTTATCGTCGTTTTATCTTCAACGGGTCAGGTCTTTAAATGTAGCGAACAAGGTAATGGCTAAAATCATGGCCACCCCTATTTTTTGAATATTCATCATCGCTTCTTTACCCAGCTTATGTCCGGTGACCGCTTCCAAAAGAAGCAGGATAAAGTGCCCTCCGTCCAGGGCCGGCAGCGGCAGTAAATTAATGATGGCCAGGTTAAGGCTCAAAAGAGCCATAAACTGAAGGAGCATATCCATCCCCTGATGAGCGACCTGACCGGCCATTTTCGCCACACCGACCGGTCCGGCAATTTCCGCGCCGGTCTTGCCGGTGATCATCCGGTATAAAGCGCTGTACATCCCCTGTATGGTGTTCTTAGTGGCCTTTAGTGAAGCAAGGGCGGCCTGACCGGCCGTCAACGGCACCTTTTGCAGGGGCGCGATCACGCCTATAATGGCCCGTCCGGACTCAGGGCTGATTTCCGGCGTCACAGAAAGCGTCATTGTTTTCTCACCGCGTTGGATGACAAAAGGCACAGGCTGCGCACCGGCTTCGGCAATACGGTTGCGTACTTCCAGCCAATCCTTTACCGCCACGCCGTTAATGCTCAGCACCCGATCGCCCTTCAGCAGACCGCCGGCTGCCGCAGGCCGGTTTTCTATCACCTGGCCCAACACCGGTTCATTGATTGGCTGATCGATGCCATTGACCCAAAATAAACCGAAAAAGAGGATGACAGGTAAAAGCAGGTTCATCAGAGAGCCGGCCAGAATCACCAACATACGGGAGAGGATCGGTTTGGAATTAAAACCGCGTTCCGGATCTTCCGGGTCTTCCGGATCCATCCCCGCGATTTTATTATAGCCGCCTAACGGCAGCAGACGGAGAGAATACATGGTTTCTCCCTCCCGGCTTTGATAAATTTTCGGGCCGAAACCGATGGCAAATTCTTCCACTCGCATACCGGTCAGCTTAGCGGTGATAAAATGCCCGAATTCGTGCACGGTTACCAGTACGCCAAACACAAAAATACATGCTAAAATCGTTAACAAAACTGTACTCCTTTACAACTTCTGCAGCTGCTCTCTTGTCAATAGCCGGGCAGTGTGATCCGCTGCTTCAATGGCTTCGATATCCGGGTTTTCCGTGTATTTCCAGGCTGTCACCACCCGTTTTACGGTTTCCGGAATATCCGTGTAGGTGATCTTCCCTTCCAGGAACGCATTGACACATTCTTCGTTCGCCGCGTTAAACACGCAGGGCAGATCCCCGCCGGCTTTACCGCAATCCAGCGCAATCTGCAGAGAAGGAAAGGCTTCCAGATCCGGTGCTTCAAACGTGAGAGAACCGGCTTTGACCAAATCCAACTGACCGAAACTGCAATCATAGCGTTCCGGGAAAGAAAAGGCATATTGAATCGGCAGGCGCATATCCGGAATGCCCAGTTGCGCCAGCACGGCCCCATCCTTAAATTCTACCAGGGAATGGACAATGCTCTGGGGATGGATCACCACGTCAATTTTTTCGTAAGGCATGGCAAAAAGCCAGTGGGCTTCGATGACTTCCAATCCTTTGTTGGCTAATGTGGAACTGTCGATAGTCACTTTCTTACCCATGACCCAATTGGGATGTTTCAGACACTGCGCCAACGTAACGTGTTTTAATTCTTCTTTTTTCAGATGGCGGAAAGGTCCCCCCGAGGCCGTTAAAATCAGGCGTTTAACCTCATCCCGGGCCGTTGCGGAACGGGGGAAAGAAAGACAGGCATGATAGCCGCCCCGCAGAGATTGAAAGATGGCGCTGTGTTCGCTGTCCACCGGGGTCAGGGACACGTTGTGATCCGCCACCGCCCGCATTACCAGATGACCTGCCGCTACCAGTGTTTCCTTATTGGCCAGGGCAACGTCTTTGCCGCTGCAGATCGCCGCCAATACAGGGCGCAAACCGGCGTAACCGACCATAGCCCCCAGCACCGTATCCGACTTTTCGTAGGTGGCGGCCGCCAGTAGCCCTTCCTTGCCGCTCAATATCTCGGTTTTACCACGGTATGCTTCTTTCAGCGCCCGGGCCGCTTTTGCATCGGAGAGTACGGCAAAATCAGGCTGTACTTTTTCAATTTGCTCTATCATAAGAGGCACATTGTTATGCGCCGCCAACACACGAATTTTCAGTTTGTCGGGATTCGCCGCCGCCACTTCCAGCGTCTGACGGCCAATGGAGCCCGTACTGCCTAAAACGGTGATATTTTTCATGTCATACTCCCAGGAACGTTAACACGTAATAAACCGTAGGAACCACAAATAAGAGACTGTCGAAACGATCCAGCACACCGCCGTGACCGGGGAAAAACGTACCGGAATCTTTAGCTCCCAGCGTGCGTTTTAAAACGGATTCTATCAGATCTCCCACCGGTGCGCAAAAGGCTACGGTCAGGCCCAGTAAAAGCGCCGCGGGAAGAGTTGTACGCAAACCGCAGTAGGCGATACCTGCCGTAACGCCTAAAGCAAAAATAAACCCTGCGACCGCTCCTTCCATAGATTTTTTGGGGCTGACGGAGCAAAATTTATGTTTGCCGAAAGCCATGCCGAAAAAGTAGGCGAATGTGTCGCTGGACCAGGTGCCCAACAAAGCCATCCAGAGGGCCAGTTCCCCTTTCGCAAAAGAAAGCCCCATGAACGAAAGCCGCTCCCCCGGATATTCGCGCAATAAAGGCAGATAGGCAAATAATAATCCGATATACAATAAAGCGGTTATCGATACAGAAGTATGCCACAGCCAATCCGGTTCCGCATACCAGCAATGCCGGTAAAGTCCTTCAAACAAGATTGCCAGTGCTCCCAGCGTCAGGATGGGAAGAAACCACTCCGCTTTTCCCCGGCCGGCCGCAAAGATCAATAATAACGCCGGCAACAGAGAGGTCAGTTTATACAACCGGACATCTCTGGAAACAACCATCTTTGCATATTCACGCCAGGCCACCAGGGTTAGGACAAACACCGCCGCGGAAAAATAAAAGCCGCCGGCCGTAACCAGAAACACCGCGATGGGGATCCCCACCAATGCCGTTAAAATACGTTTAAACACGTTTTTACATTCCTTTGTCTGCTAAGATTGAGAGCCGTCTGTTGAATCATCCGTGACTGCTCATTGCTTACTGCTCATCAGTATATCATTGCAATGTAGACAGCATTACAATTTATTTATGATTCACAATCTATTTATGATTCACAATCTATTTATGATTCACAATCTATTTATGATTCATAATCTATTTATGATTCATAAAAAGTCTATTGTCTAGTGTCTATTATCTATTACCTATAATCTATATCTGCATAGTATATGGGGTCAGGCGCTGACGCACTGCCCGACCATGCGATCCATAGAACAGTATCCTTGTTTAAGGGTAGTACAGGCCATTTATCCGGAAGCAAAATCCGCAGTTGAGAAGGGTTGACGGCGTAAATCGCACGATCAGCTACCGGCGGCCAACGGCACGCCGCAGAAAATAAGCGCCATGTCTGCACCACAAAAAGCGTGAAAACTACTTGCGAACTAAGCCGCCAAACCGGCGTTCCCTTCCCTGGTAAGCCGCAATGGCTTCTACCAGCATAGCCGGGGTAAAATCAGGCCAATAGACCGGCGTCGTCCATATTTCCGAATAAGCGATCTGCCACAAAAGAAAGTTGCTGATTCGCTGATCGCCGCCGGGGCGGATCAGCAAGTCAGGAGCAGGGAGTCCTTTAGAATACAGATTGTCTTCAAACACCCTGGCGTCGATTGCCTCAATCTGCAATTTGCCGTCTTTCACCTGCTGAGAAATCGTTTTAACAGCATGTAAGATCTCTGCCTGGCCCCCATAATTGATAGCCAGATTTAAAATAATGCCCGTGTTATCTTTCGTTTCCGCGATGGCGTGATCCATTTTTTCATTCACTACCGCCGGCAGTCCTTCACGGGAACCCATAAAACGAACCTGCACATTATTATCTTTAAATTCCTGAATTTCATTTGTCAGGTAACGGCTCAACAATTCCATAATAAAATGTACTTCCGTAACGGGCCGCTTCCAGTTTTCCGTCGAAAAAGCATAGGCGGTGATCACCTTAACGCCCAAATCATTCGCGGCGCGGACAATGGTTTTTAACGTCTCTGCGCCGACCTTATGCCCGTAAGTCCTCACTTTCCCCCGGGCTTTGGCCCAGCGGCCGTTGCCATCCATGATGATAGCAATATGGCGGGGGATCGAGGTCATATCCAACTCATCGGTTTCCATTACGATTTTGCGTGGTTTCGTAGCGCGGTTTGCCTGAAACAGGTTTTCAAACATAGGTCTGCAACCTTTCCCTAAAAGAAAAATGGGCATCCCCTCCCGTATGACCGAAAGGGGCGCCTTTTATGCTGGTTTACGTTTTACTGACTGATTGCTTCAACCGGGCAGTTTGCCGCGCAAGCGCCGCAATCTACACATTCGTCAGCGGTGATCTGGTATTTACCGTCACCGGTCTCTTTCGGTGCGCCAACGGGGCAAACACTGGCACATGTGCCACAGCCTACGCAAGCGTCTGTATCAATTTTAAAAGCCATGCCTGAGCACCTCCTTTCTCCTCTTCATCACTGTACTCAAAAGCAATTTCCCGGCAGACAGCTCCTGCTGTCTCACCACATACTCTTCCAGGCGGCAGTTTTCTGTCTGTTTCTGCCGGTAGCCGGAAGCTATACGACGGACCTGATATTGCAGGCCCGACGCTTTTAGTATCACTTCGGCCTGCGCCAAAGGTAAAGCCAGTACATCAGGCATCTTACACTTCCATGATCTCTTTTTCTTTGTTTTCGATCACCTTATCAATTTCTTTCATCATTTTATCGGTCAATTTCTGAGCCTTGTCCTGCCCGTCCTTCGACTCGTCTTCGGTGATCTCTTTCGCTTTTTCCGCCTTTTTAACACCGTCTATAATATCCCGGCGCAGGTTGCGGACGCCGATCCGCGCTTCTTCCGTATGTTTATTGGCTGTTTTCACCAGTTCCTTGCGCCGTTCTTCCGTTAACTGAGGCAGGCTCAGACGAATCACAGAGCCATCGGTGTTGGGATTAAGGCCCAAATCAGAGGTCATGATCGCTTTGGAAATAGGGTTCAACAGGCTCTTTTCCCAGGGAGTAATCACGATCATGCGCGGTTCCGGTACGGAAACATTGGCGACCTGATTTACCGGAGTCGGTGTGCCGTAATAATCTACCGTGATTTTATTCAACAAAGCCGGCGTAGCCCGCCCGGCCCGTAAACCGGCCAGATCTTCCCGCAAATGATTGATCACCTTTTTCATTTTATCTTCATTAACAGTGAGTAAGTCCTCAATAACAGCCATTATTCTTTCCCTCCTACTGTAGTTCCCGCCACTGTGCCCTGCGCCGCGCGAAGGATATTCCCCGGAGTCTCGATATTAAACACAATGATCGGTATTCGATTATCCATGCACAGACTGATCGCCGTGGTATCCATGACACTGAGATGACGGTTGATAACATCGATATAATTTAAGAAGTCAAATTTCTTTGCTTCCGGATGAGTTGCCGGATCCGCGTCATAGACTCCGTCTACGCCGTTTTTACCCATCAGGATGGCATCTGCTTCAATTTCGGCAGCCCGCAGCGCCGCAGTCGTATCCGTAGAAAAATACGGATTGCCGGTACCCGCCGCAAAAATTACCACTCTCTCCTTTTCCAGGTGGCGAACAGCCCGACGGCGGATATAGGGTTCCGCGATCTGCCGCATTTCAATGGCCGTCTGGACACGGGTAGGCACTCCGATCTGTTCCAGCGCATCCTGCAACGCCAGAGAATTGATGACGGTAGCTAACATCCCCATGTAATCCGCGGTAGCCCGATCCATCCCCTTGTTGGCGCCGGAAAGCCCCCGCCAGATATTGCCGCCTCCGTTTACCACCGCAATTTCCAGACCGCATTCCAATACCTCTTTGATCTGCCGGGCAATGGAATTCACTACATTAGGGTCAATTCCGTACCCTTTTTCGCCGGCCAGTGCTTCACCGCTCAGTTTCAAAACCACGCGTTTGTACTTGGTCTCATTGGACACGCTAACACCCCTCCTGCTCTTTTTAGTTAACAGCACGAATCGCTTGCGTTCCGACCTGAACCCGTCAGAACTTTTCTAGTAATTATACCATAAAATAGCCTGCTTGAAAAATAATTCCGGTGAAGATTCCGTAATATTTAACGGCAGACGTTCCGACAGCACCCTTAGCGTTACAAACCGCGTCCATTTTCCCCTTGCGCTCTCCTGTACAGCCGCTATAAAGAACAAAGGATCCCTGCTCTTGTGTACGAGCGGGAACCTTTGTTTTATACCTGATGTCTGTCTCACCGGAGAAACTTTTTCAGTAACAAATATTTACATCCCGGCCTTGCAGAACCGTACAAGCCCGCACCTGACAAAATCGAATTACCGGAATTTACTCTCATATAACATCTTCGGCATCTGCTTATTTTATCGTCAGTACGATCAGTTTCGGTACATCACGGAAGGAATCGCAGATGACAAAGGTATTGTCTACCACGGGGGCCATTAAAGTGGTGTTCGTACCAAAAGTCTGTAGGGGAATATTACCCTTGACTTTTCCGTCAGAACGACTGTAGATATCATATCCCGCGCCATTAAACCGGGCGTTTATCACATAATCTTTCAAAATAGCGTACGTACCATTTTGTCGTGGACCGATTTGCCCATACGTGGTTTTCAGCGTCCCGTCAAAGCGATGTTCCCGCAGAGGCTGATCTTGCTTCCGGCTTTTCTGCCGTCCCCGGACAAAGAAAGTGTCGGTTCCTACGTCAAACCAGCCGGCAGTGACATACATATCTTCCTTAGGCAGGTAAGGAAAGGGTCGCCTGGGATCTTCAAAGGTTCCATCGGCTTTTTTCTTAAGCTTCAGTATCGCGCCGCTGTTGCTCCAGGCGAACGCAGTTTTTCCGTCTTTTGCCGGCGAAACATAAGCGTAATAATTCTTGAACAGCGAACCCCCATCTTTACCATCTTTTGTAAGAACACGCGGGGTTGGCATTTTACCTTCCGGACGGTAATAAATATTTTCTCCGTCAGTGCCGAAAATATACTGTACATTCGGAATCACGTTGGCATTTTCCACAACAAACGTCCCGTCTTTAATGACAAGTTTAACCATGGATTTCGTCGCCTTGTCGATTCCGTAAAAAGCATCCTTCTGATACACCAGGGTGGGCATATACGAAGGCGGTTTCAGTTTTTTTACTTCCGAAGCAAGTACTACATATTTTAACTTAACCGTATTGACTGTCAGATTCTTGCCCTTTTCTTCCACCAATTTGACAATCCCGGGTTTTTCTGTTTTCGCAGCTGTGCCTCCCCCACCGGAACCGCCGCCGCAGCCTGCCAAAACCAACATGCCGATTGCGCCCAAAACAGCAAAAGAACGTTTAATGCTACGTTTTATTTCCATAGGTTCGCCCCCTTAAAAGATTTTCTAATTTATTATAGCATATTTAGGCAAATTTCAGATAATTAAATTAAAAAATCAGCAAAATTTTTAGCTGTATCTATCGTTTAAAAGGTACTTCTGTTAGAAATAAAACATTCCTGGAAATAAAACACTCCCCGAACCGGATGATCTCCGGTCTGAGGAGTGTACCTTACGCACTATGCGATTTTTATACCCTTACATTATTTCATGAAAGAAGCAACTTCTTCCGCGAAGTTTTCCTGTTTCTTTTCAATGCCCTCACCTAAAGCAAAGCGGGCAAAACGGGCTACTTCCGCATTCCTGGCTTTCAGCAGTTTGGTGATGGTCAACTCATCATCTTTAATAAAGAGCTGGTCAACCAGGCAAACTTCCTTATAATACTTGTTGATCCGGCCAATTACCATTTTTTCAATGATATTTTCCGGTTTGCCTTCGTTACGAGCCTGTTCCGTCAGTACTTCTTTTTCACGGTCCAGTTCGGCTGCAGGAACTTCCGCCCGGTTCAGGTACTGGGGGTTCGCCGCCGCAACCTGCATGGCAATATCTTTGCCCAGTTCTGCGTCGCCGCCCTTCACATCTACCAGAACGCCGATCTTGCCGCCGCCGTGGATATAGCTGTACACCTTGCCTTCAGCACTTTCAAAACGGGCAAAACGGCGTACGGAAATATTTTCGCCGATTTTAGCGATTGCTTCCGTCACCACGTCTTTTACAGCCTTGCCGTCCATCTCGGAAGCCAGCAATGCGTCCACATCTGCCGGGTTGGAAACAGCCACCTGTTCCGCAATGGCTTTTGCCAGGGCCTGGAAGTTTTCGTTCTGACCCACAAAGTCGGTTTCACAGTTCACTTCCACGATCACGCCGACTTTTTCATCCGCGGAAATATAAGATGCAACTGCGCCTTCCGCCGCCACACGGCCGGCCTTTTTAGCCGCCTGAGACAGTCCTTTTTCACGCAGAAAGTCAATTGCCTTTTCCATATCGCCTTCGGTCGCAACCAGGGCTTTTTTGCAGTCCATCATACCGGCGCCGGTACGTTCGCGCAGTTCTTTTACAATTGCGGCAGTAATTTGAGCCATAGTAAATTTCCTCCTGTTATTGAGTTCCGGGGATGTTGTGCATGGTTCCGACATTCCAGCATCGCGACCCGCTCTGACCGGGTCCTTTTCTTCATGATGCGTTATGCCGTCCCGTTCTTTCATCCCGTATTAATAAAGGGAACCGCAGACGGGTTCCCTTACCTATCATGTAAAATATCCGTATCCGATTGCGGGAACCGGAATTTTCTTATTCAGCTTCCGTTACTTCTGCTGCGGGAGCCGCTTCGGCTTCCGCAACCTCGGCAGCTTCAGCAGTCTGACGACCCTGACGGCCTTCCAGTACGGCGTCTGCCATTTTGCCGGCCAGCAGACGTACTGCGCGGATGGCATCGTCATTGGCAGGAATTACATAATCGATTTCGTCCGGGTCGCAGTTGGTATCTACGGTCGCAACGATAGGAATGTTTAATTTATGTGCTTCCAGAACAGCAATGTGTTCTTTGCGGGGATCAACAACAAACAAAGCGGCCGGCAGTTTTTTCATGTCTTTGATGCCGCCCAGGTTCTTGTTCAGTTTTTCCATCTCATGACGCAGGCCCAGAACTTCTTTTTTCGGCAACACATCAAACGTCCCGTCTTCTTCCATCTTTTCCAACTGACGCAGACGGGCAATTCGTTTCTGAATCGTTTTGAAGTTGGTCATCATGCCGCCCAGCCAACGCTCATTCACGTAGAACTGGTTGCAGCGGATCGCTTCTTCACGCATCGCTTCCTGTGCCTGTTTTTTCGTGCCGACAAACAAAACATTGCCGCCGTTTTGTGCCGTTTCACGGATGAAATTGTAGGCTTCATCTACCTTTTTAACGGTTTTCTGCAAGTCGATGATGTAGATGCCGTTGCGTTCGGTGAAGATGTACTTCGCCATTTTGGGATTCCAGCGGCGGGTCTGATGACCGAAGTGTACGCCGGCTTCCAGCAGTTGTTTCATAGAAATAATACCCATTTTTATATTGCCTCCTGTTTTTCCCTCCGCAGCCGCTCAGGTATTTGGGGTACACCGGGATCCGGACAGTCCCCAGACGACTGCGTGTGTATTAAACACTTGAAAAATTATAACACAGTCCTGCGTATCGGGCAAGACTTTTTTCACTTGCCAGAGAACTTTTTTCTTCTATATGGAAATTACTTTTACATCGGGAAATTACTTTTGCAATTCACCGCTAGAGAACTTTCTCTTGCATGAAAGTTACTTTTTCATATGAAAGTTACTTTTGCATTATGGAAATCACTTTTGCAATTCACTATCTTTATAGGATGATCAGTGTGTTTCTTACCGCTTCTGTCATAGCTTCTTTTTCCACCACCTCTTTGTGCAGGACGTCGGCTGTTTCCAGTTCCTCAATCTGACGGGGCAACCGGCTCCCTTCTCCCTCCGTCCAGCCGGTTTCCGCAAATAACTTACGGGCCGCTTCAAAAGGCCGGTCTTCACTGATCCCTTCATTCTTCCCCAAGCCTGCCAGCACCGTGTAACAGAACTTATAGGGACTGGCCGTAGATAAGACGATGGTATAGGTTTCATCGCTGCTCAAAAGGCGGTATTTCTGTGCGGCGCACCAGGCGACTGCCGTATGCGGGTCCAATACATAAGAATAATCATTATAGACTTTGCCGATCGTGTCCAGCGTTTCCTGGTGATCCGCCCAGACACCGAAAAACAAATGCCGGATCTGCTCCGCCACCTTTTCAGGCACCTGATAGCGTCCCTGTTCCGCCAACTCTGTCATCCAGGCGGCCACCTGTTCCTCGTCATTATCCGTTATATCGAACAACAAACGTTCCAGGTTACTGGAAACAAGAATATCCATAGAAGGAGATTCTGTGCGGATCAATTCCCGCTGTCTGTCATACACGCCGGTATTAATGAAATCCGTCAGGACGTTGTTGGCATTGGACGCGCAAATGAAACGTTTCACCGGCAGGCCCATCTTGCGGGCGTAATAGCCGGCCAGAATATCCCCGAAATTCCCTGTGGGAACGGAGAACAACACCTTTTCACCGGCTTTAATACGTCCTTTGGCCACAGCCTCGGCATAGGACCTGAAATAGTAGGTGATCTGCGGGGCCAGACGGCCCCAGTTAATCGAATTAGCCGATGAAAGGATCCAACTGTGTTCTTCCAGTTCTTCCAACAGCGCCCGGTCGCCAAAAATCTTTTTCACGCCTTTTTGCGCATCGTCAAAATTACCGCGAATGCCAAAAACCTTTGTATTTACGCCTTTCTGGGTCGTCATTTGCAGTTTTTGGATGGGACTGACACCGTTTTCCGGGTAAAATACAAGGATCTCGGTTCCCGGCACATCGGCAAATCCGGCCAGTGCCGCCTTTCCCGTATCGCCGGAAGTGGCCGTTAAAATGGCGATTTTGCTTTCATCCCCGGTCTTTTTCTGCGCCCGGGTCATCAAATGCGGCAGGATTTGCAGCGCAATATCTTTAAAGGCCATGGTAGGGCCGTGCCACAACTCCAGCACATCGGTAAATTCCGAAACCTTTTTTAACGGGGCGGGATCCGGACCGAATTTTTCCGGAGAATACGCCGCTTCCGCGCACGCCTGCAGTTCTTCTTCCGTATAATCAGTTAAAAAGCAGGCCAGGATCTGTGTGGCACACCGGGCATAGGTTTTTTCGTGCATAGCCAGAATATCATCTAAAGCAATCTGAGGGAAACGGCGGGGCACAAACAGGCCGCCATCCTCTGCCAGGCCTTCTTTAATGGCATGGGCCGAAGAAACTGTACCCGACTTTCCGCGCGTACTGACAAATAACATGGTTTTGTCTCCTTTTACTCCATAATCAGGGAAGCCGTTACCGCTCCCGCAGCTTTGATCAGATCTTCCGGCGCGGCCAGGATCTGCATTCCCCGCAGGCCGGCGCTGATCGCGATTTTATCGTACAAAAAGCAGTTTTCATCAAGATACACAGGATACTTCTTTTTAGCGCCTAAGGGCGAGCAGCCCCCACGAATATAGCCGGTCAGCGGCAGCAGTTCCTTTAAAGGTACCGGTTCGCAGCGTTTGTTCTTGCTGGCCTGGGCCAGTTTTTTTAAATCCGTTGTGGCGTCGCCGGGAATCACCGCAAAAATAATGCCGCTCTTGTCCCCCCGGACACATAATGTCTTAAATACCTGTCCGGCGGGCAGACCTACTTCCCGGGCCACATGCACCGCATCCAGATGCTCTTCGTCCACAGGATAGGTTTTCAATTCATAGGGAATATGCAGTTCATCCAAAATACGGGCCGCATTTGTTTTTTTACTGGTTTTCATTACGTTAAAGCCTCCTGCGCTATTATATATTACCTTATAATGTGGAAAAACGCAAAAGTGTCTGTTATAATTTAGGATAAGAATATCTTACGTAAGAAAAATATCCCCTTGGTTGTAAAGAAAGAAGGTCTCGGTTATGCCCCTTAAAATCGCCTGTGGACAGATAGAAGTCATAGCGGGTCGCCCTGATAAGAACCTGAAAACCATCCTGACATGCATGGAACAGGCCAAAAAAGAAAATGTTGACCTGTTGCTACTGCCGGAATTGGTCGTTTCCGGTTACCTGATCGGCGATTTATGGGAGCAGACCGCATTTTTGCAGGATTGCGAAGCGTATGGCAGGCAGATTGCCGAAGCCTCACAGGGGATCACGGTTGTGTTTGGCAATGTGGCGGTAGACTGGAAGCGTCACAACACAGACGGTCATGTGCGTAAATACAATGCCGCCTTTGTCGCCCAAAACGGACGCTTCGTGGAGACAGGCCAGGGACTTTCTTTCGTCGCAAAAACCTTGCTGCCCGCCTATCGTGAATTTGACGATGTGCGGTATTTTACGGGTCAGGAGACCCTGCTGCGGGAAAAACGCATTTCCCTGAAAAACGGAGGACCCTGTTTTTCCCTGACCTTGGCCGGACAACCGTACACGTTGGGGGTTTTGCTTTGTGAAGACGGGTGGAATGAACATTATGCCAGCGACGTGTCCGCGCTTTTAAAGACCGGCGGCGCCGAATTATTGTGCAATCTTTCCGCCTCACCTTTTACCTTGGGAAAAAATAAGAAACGGCATGCGCTTTTCAGCCGTCAGGCAAAAGAATTACACCTGCCTCTGATTTACTGCAATCCAATCGGCGTCCAAAATAACGGGAAAAATATTTTTACATTTGACGGACAAAGCTGTGTCTACGGTCCGGACGGGGCGATAAAGTCAGCCGCCCCGATGTTTGAGGCGAAACTGCTTGCCTTTACCTGGGACAAAGCTACGCAAAAAATCAAAGCGCTGGCGGCGGAAGATGAGCTGATCGCCACCGAAGAAGATGAAAAGGCGGTCATCTTTAAAACGCTACGTTACGGAACCGCCGGATTTTTGCAGCAACTGGGCATCAACCGCATGGTGCTGGGGGCTTCCGGGGGAATCGATTCCGCAGTAACGGCCGCCTTGTTGGCTCATATTTTAGGGCCCCGGCAAGTGCTTTTGGTGAACATGCCCGGCCGCTACAATTCTGAGCTGACCAGAAATTTAGCCCAACAGCTGGCGGAAAATCTGGGCTGTAATTATACCATCGTACCGATTGGCGACAGCGTTACGCATACGGTGGAACAACTATATTCCCCCATCCACAGTTATACGTCCAATCGGGATTTCAAAGTCGAATTAACAGAGCTTATGTATGAAAACATTCAGGCCCGTGATCGGGGAGCCCGCGTCCTCTCCGGCTTTTCCGCTGCTTTCAGAGGCGGCATTTGCTGCAACGCCAATAAAGCGGAAATCACCGTAGGCTACGGTACCTTCTACGGTGATTTGCTGGGACTCTTCTGTCCCCTGGGAGATTTATGGAAATATCAGGTCTATGACCTGGGCCGTTACCTGAATGAGATCGTGTACAAAAAAGAAGTCATACCGGAAGCGATCTTCACGATCCGCCCCAGTGCCGAGCTTTCAGAGGAGCAGACAGTCGGCAGGGGAGGCGATCCCCTCCTGTACGAATATCACGATTATCTGTTCCGCGCCTTTGTGGAGAACTGGGAAAAAATGTCGCCGGCGGAGGTGCTGCGTCACTATATGGAACACAACCTGGAAGCGTTTATCGGCTGCGGATCCGGCGTGATCGACAGATTGTTTTCCACCCATGACGCTTTTATCCGGGATCTGGAACGCTGGTATACACTGTTTGCCGGCTTTGCTTCTGCCAAACGGATTCAGGCGCCTCCTATCCTTTCCTTAAGCCGCAGGGCTTATGGATTTGATTTCCGAGAAGCACAACTTTCGCCCTACTTTTCCATGGAATACGAAGAACGGAAGGCCAAACTGCTGACACAGGACAGATTGTTCTAAGGGAATTACTTCCGTCAACAATCTTTTCATAAACCCCAGTATTTCTTTTACAGCATAAGAGACTCTGCTTTGGCCAAAGCTGCATTCGCTTCCCGGACGATCCGTTCAATAACCTCTTTACAGGGAAGAATATCGGTCAGCACATTCAGGCTTTCACCCGCCATAATACTGCCGTTGACAATATCCCCTTCCTGCATCCCTTTACGGGAGGTCCCCGTACCCATAGCCATCAGCGTTTCTTTCGGAACGCCGCTGATTTCGGCCTCTAAATAACGCCTAGTAAAGTCATTGGCCAGACAGCGCACCCCCATATTGCGGGAATAACCTGTTACTACGCAGTCTGTATCCGTCGCATTGAGGATCATTTCTTTGGTTTTTTCATGAACGGGACACTCTGTAGTTAAGAGGAAGCGGGTTCCCATTTGTACCCCATCTGCGCCCATCAGTAAAGCCGCAGCCATAGCTCTGCCGTCAGAAATTCCTCCTGCGGCAAGTACCGGAATGGGATAGTTTTCCCGCAGCACATTGGACAAAAGCGCCATGGTGGTCATCGTACCGATATGGCCGCCGGCTTCCATCCCTTCGATGATCAAAGCGTCCGCGCCGGAGGAAGCGATGCGTTTTGCCAGCTTCACATTGGGCACAACGGGAATCACCTTTACGCCGCCCTGATGCATTTTTTCGATCCAGGGAAGCGGGCTGCCGGCTCCCGTAGTGACAAAGGCCACTTTTTCCCGCAGGGCCAGCTCTGCAATTTCCTCTACATTAGGCGCCATCAGCATCAGATTGATACCAAAGGGCCTGTCCGTCAGGGTCTTTGCTTTTTTTATTTCTTCTTCCACCCATTCTGTCGGGCGGCCGCCGGTGCCGATAATTCCTGCAGCGCCGCCATTGGATACGGCAGCCGCTAAAGTTGCGTCGGTACTCCAGGCCATACCGCCCTGAATAATGGGATAACGAACACCTAATACTTCACATAATCTGTTTTTCATTTTTTGAGCCTCCTGCTCCGGTAAGTAAATATTTTGCTAAGGAAGGAAGTCCTGCCGGACACCGCCTTGTCTTACCTTATCTGAATTGTATTATACCCTATAACCGATACTTCTTCAAAGAAGGAATTTTTAATGCGAAAAGGTTTTCAAAATGATGAAGAATCATCTGTAACACGCTTTACATTTTTTTCTGTAACACAGCAGAATTTCTGTCGGTTTGCCGCATTTCATTGACAAGGCTTTTAGCGAACTATACAATACATTTTATACACAAATTATACAAAAAAACAGCTTTACAGAATACCACGACCGGCGTTGCCAATGTTCGGTCCCGGTGCAAAAAAACATCACGTTATCAGGAAAAGAGGAATTAAAAATGCGCAGTTCTCAAGTAAAAGTCGGCTCCACAAGGGCGGCACACCGTTCGCTGTTTTATGCGTTGGGATTTTCCGAAGAAGAGTTAAAGAAACCTATGATCGCTGTGGTCAACGCCCAAAGTGAGATTATTGCCGGACACGCTCATTTAGACGATCAGGCAAAAATGGTGAAATATGGAATTCTGGCTGCCGGCGGTGTACCGGTTGAGGTACCCGCCATCGGTATCTGCGACGGCATCGCTATGGGACACGAAGGGATGAAGTATCCACTGGCCAGCAGAGAGCTGGTAGCGGACAGTGTAGAAGCGCTGATAAACGGTCACGCCTTCGATGGCATGGTCATGATCCCCAACTGTGATAAAATCGTGCCCGGGATGTTGATGGGCGCCTTACGGGTAAATATCCCCACCGTTTTCTGCAGCGGCGGCCCTATGCTCCCCGGGCGCAGCAACGGAAAAGATATCTCGATCTCCCAGGCCTTTGAAGCGGCCGGCCGTTTTGAAGCGGGAAAAATCAACCAACAGGAATTGACCTGTATTGAAAAATCCGCCTGTCCCGGCTGCGGCAGCTGCGCCGGTTTATTTACGGCCAACACCATGAACTGCTTAACGGAAGTATTGGGTATGGGCCTGCCCGGTAACGGAACCATTCCCGCAGCCTACCAGGGGGACAGAGCCCGTCTGGCCAAACAGGCCGGCGAAACAGTCGTACGTCTGGTCAAAGAACAGCTTCTGCCTCGGGATATCATGACTTTAAGCGCTTTTAAAAACGCGATCACCGTGGATATGGCCATCGGCGGTTCTACCAATACGGCGCTGCATCTTCCGGCCATTGCCCACGAAGCGGGGATCCGCCTGCCGCTGTCTTTATTCGATGCGATTTCGCATAAAACGCCGTACCTGACCAAATTGAGTCCGGGCGGCTCCCACCACATGACCGATTTAAATGAAGCCGGCGGGATCTCCGCTGTCATGCACGAACTGGCTAAACTCAATTTACTGAATAAACGCTGCAAAACCGTAAGCGGCAAAACCATCGGCGCCGTAATAAAAAATGCGGAGATCCTCCGCCCGGATGTCATTCATTCCATTGACAACCCCTATCATAAAACGGGCGGCATTGCAGTTTTAACCGGTAATATCGCGCCCCACTGCTCCGTCGTAAAAGAAAGCGCCGTTGCGGAAGAAATGCTGGTGCATACAGGTCCGGCCCGTGTCTTTGACTCGGAAGACGAAGCCATCTCCGCCATTTGCAGTAAGAAAATTCAAAAAGGCGATGTAGTCGTGATCCGGTATGAAGGGCCCAAAGGCGGCCCTGGGATGCGGGAAATGTTAAATCCCACTTCCGTATTGGCCGGGATGGGGCTGGACAAAGACGTAGCGCTGTTAACGGACGGACGTTTTTCCGGAGCCACCCGCGGGGCCTGCATCGGCCATATTTCCCCGGAAGCGCAGGAAGGCGGCAACATTGCTTTAATTGAAGAAGGCGATCTGATTGAAATTGATATTCCCCGGCGTAAACTGAACGTCAAAGTATCTGACAAAGAACTGGCCCGGCGGAAGTCTGTCTGGAAATGCCCCGCGCCTAAAGTAAAAAGCGGTTACTTAGCCCGTTATGCCGCTTTGGTTTCTTCGGCAGCGGAAGGTGCCGTACTGCGCGTGCCTGGCGAAGAGTAAAACAAAAGGAAAGACCCTCTGCCCAATTTTGGGCAGAGGGTCTTTTACGTTGCGAACTATTGAAATAAACGCAGGAAAAACAGTACGACAGCGCCTGCCACAGCGCCGGCAATGGCAATAAAAATAAAGGCCGGCAAGAGAAAGAACACGATACCGATCAACACAAGGGCGATAATCAGCCAGGTCATCAGACCGCCGGTGTGGTAGACATGAATGCCGGACCCATCCGCTGTCGTTTCCGCCCCGTCACCGGAACTCTTGTAACCGTTGTCCTGACGTACTCCGGCAGCACCCTCGTCCCCTTCATGGATCGTGCCGTCCGCTTCAATCGTTGCGCCGCTAAAATTATCCCGTTCTTCCCGGGTCAGCGGTTGAGCCTCTACTTCCACAAGACGGTGGCAATAAGGACATTCTGTCAGACGAGCGTCAAATTCATGTTGGCAGAATTTGCAAAGCATCCCAAGTCCTCCTTCACAACAAAATCATGGAAATCATCGCTTCTTCATTTACATACCGGGGATCAAAAGGTTCCAACTGAAGCGAAGCACGAATATATTCTATCTTTTCCTGAATCTTATTCCTATCATAGCGGGAAGAAGTTACATATTGATCCATATCAAAAAAGGGCGTGTCATTGCTCTCCATATAAGCGCCTAACAAGGCGATGCACCAATACGTGAAATCTTCTTCTTTAAAACAGACAACAGGACTGACAGCATGAAAATCATTCCACATTCTGTCCAGATTACGGCAATCACGATAGGGCAGGTGCAAATGCCTGTATAACACCACAAGAAAATCATGGATCTCATCCTGCGGTTTGGCGACAGCCGGCCGGTAATCCCTCACGTTTGTCGTCCAGCGAAATGCTTCCAACACCGTGTCTTTCACACCGGCATAGGCAATCACGTGCAACACCAAAGCGCCGTTAGCGCGGCAAAATTCTGCCCAGTCCGCCTGTGGCGCCGCCACCTGATACCACTTTAACAATTGCGTAAAATTATTGCGCAGGGCTTTTCTGGCTAAAGGCGGTATGGTAACGCTGCGCAAATATTCCGTGACCAGATTCCCATCCTCAAATACATGAGCCGAACAGAGAAAGTCAGTATAATCCAGGCCCTCGTCCAAAGGCAGGCATAACTCCATAAGATTCCCCGTAAAGAAATCCCGGCACTGATACCAGCCTTCTGAAACCGGCTCTTCCACCGTAAAAATCAGAAGCTCCGCCTGCAAGAGCATTTCCATCAAACTGAGCAGGGAATGATTATTTTCACCGTATTCCGGTCTGGGATTTTTTTTGTAAAACTCATAAAATTCTTCTAACGGACGCTGATTATTGCTAATCAAATGGTAATCAAAGGTAAAATATTCCCAAAATGTGGCAAATAAATCAGGGTGCTCCTCTAAATCAGGTACCATCTCTGTACCGAAAAAGGAAAGATAGGCCCGTTCCCGGTCATGTTTAAATAAGGGATGTTGAAAATGATCCCGCAACAAACCAAAGATATCCGTCAGCCTTTGTCCCAGCTGCACAAACACTTTCATCGGTAAATCAGGTTCTGAATTAAGGCGACGATCCAGAAATGCGGAAGGCAGGGAACCGTCTTTATTAAAAATCAGCAGCTGCTCCCCTTCTCCCAGCACCTTGGCGCGGCACTTGGCTGCCGCCGTATCGTCCGAGATCGCTTTCTTCTGTTTTAAGAAATGCAGCAGACGATCGTTCACAGACAAAAAGCGCTCTACGCCCCTGTAATTTAAAATAAAATCGCCTACATTGCGTTGGCACCAGCCCAGACAATAAATAAAATCTTCGCCGGACAGGTCGCCTATATTCGCTCCGGAATTACCGCAATAAACCAACAAAAACATGACCTGGGACCAGATATCGATCAATTCATCATCGTCGGCACCGGCGAAGGCCTCCCGACGCAGGAATTCATCGGCGTATTCCCGACGCAGCACCTGGTTCCAGCTCTCATCATCTGTATATAAGTCCGCAATTAAATCATAGATATTGGTCATTCTTCTCCTATAATCAAGACCTCCGGCTTCAACTGTACCTGATAGTCTGTCCAAATTTTGTTACGAATATACGAAATCAATGCCAGTACATCCGCGGCCGTCGCATTTCCGGCATTCACAATAAAGCCGGCATGCTTTACGGAAATCTGCGCGCCGCCGATCCTAAACCCTTTAAGTCCGGCTTTTTCAATTAAAGGCCCCACAAAACAACCCTCCGGACGTTTAAAAACACTGCCGGCACTGGGCATTTCCAACGGTTGTTTGCTGATCCGCCGCCGACTCAATTCCTCCATCTTAGCCAACACTTCGGCACCATTTGCCGGTACTACTTCCAGCGTTATATCCAAGACGATACGGCCATCCTCCTGCAACACGGAATGGCGATAACTTAATTGCAGTTCTTCGGGAGAAAGGACCCGGATCTCCCCGCGTCGATCCATAACAGACGCCGCCACCACAACATCCTTCATCTCTCCGCCATAAGCACCTGCATTCATATATAACGCGCCGCCTAAACTGCCGGGGATGCCAACGGCAAATTCCATGCCGCTAAACCCTGCTTCTCCTATAATACGGGAACACTGTGCTAAAGCGATGCCGCAGCCAAAGGTAAACCGATTCCCCTTTTGCTCCCGGCTTTTCAACGCATTGCCCAACTTCAGGACAATGCCACGGATCCCTTTATCGCGAACCAGTACATTGGAGCCATTGCCTAATACGGTAAGCGGAATATCCTTTTGGCGCGTAAAATCCAGAACCTTACGCACATCCTCTGTGGACTGAGGAATGACGAGAATATCGGCGGGCCCCCCGATATGAAAAGAGGTATGATGCGTCATGGGCTCGTTGATCCGCACCTCGCCCAAAATCGTTTTTTTCAACGAGTCTGCAATTTCCTGATTATTCATGCCTTACTCTGCCACTTCTTTTACGACATCGGTAATGGTTTTAGACACATCCTGAAACATAAGCTGGAAACGCTGAAATGCGTTTAAATAATCCATAGCCAACGGATTCAGGCTTAATGTACGCATTAATTTATCAAGTTCTTCCTGTTTATCTGCCGGTACTTCCTTTTTCTGATAGCGGGCAATTTCCACTTCCTGCCCTAACTGCATAAATTTAGTAACCAGGACTTTCGTATCCGGTTCAGACGCCAGCTTGTTTTTTGCTTCTTTCAATACGGAAAATTCGCGGGTCGCCCGCATTTCTCTTGCCAGTTCATTGGCACAATCATACACTGTCATAGTTTTACCTCCGCCCTTATTTTCTGTATTTTTCATATTTATAACTGTAACATGCGACAAAAATTTGTCAAGCAAGAATCCGCTTGTGAAAAAATGTATCCTTTTATAAAAAGACTGCACAACGTTTCCCCTGTCCCGACTTTGATCAGTAAGATTTGGTTTTAATCAAGAAGATTCAAAGCAGGTTTTAATTGGGCAGATTCAAATGCTGAAACCCTGCAACATCACCCAACGTAAAATGCCACCACTCCTGTTCGCCCTGAACAAACCCGGAATCCTGCATACTCTTTACCAACAGATCACGCTGCTGCCTTTGTTTTTCCGTGCCGCCTGCATAGGCCGGAAACTGGCGGGGAGAGATCTCATCGAAATCACTGATCATCGCGACCGGCAAACCGCTGTCCAGATAATACAGACTTACGTCCACAGCCAGACCGGTATTTCTGTCTTCCCCTTCTTTAGGTAAAGGCAGCATCCCCTTCTGTTTAGCCGGCAACAGGTCGGAGGCCAGCTTGGAAATATACCAGGGGCGATACGCTTCCCAGATCAAAAGCCCATAACCACGTGTGCCAAGGAAGGAAGCCGCCTTTTGCAACGCCTTGCCCGCCTGCTCATCAAGCATTGCGGTCACTTTTTCAGCATACAACGGCACGCCGAATATATTGTTGTCCGTCGCATAACGCAAATCAAACAGAGCCGAAGGAACCGCCTGACGCAAGTTTACCAGGTGGGCCGCTTTACCCTTTTGCAGAGAAGCCGGCGGCGTAAATTGAGCCGCTTTACTTTTTAAAGCCGCCGCATCTGCGTTGGGTTCAAGTCTCTGCGTCTTGTTGCCCTGACCCGGGAAAAAGGCGCGTGTAAAACGTTTGCCGCCTACTTTACAAAGGATCCCATTGCCATCGGCATCCCGTTCAAAACGTACGGCCGCTTCCGCCGAAAGAAGAGGCCCTACCTCATTAATGGTATAAGAATCAAAGCGCACTTTTTTCAGAGGGAAAATATTCGCATGGGAAAAATCCTTATCCGCCGGATCCGTCTGGTAAAGCAGCTCCAGTTCCCCCCTGTTTTCCCGCACAAGAAAAACAGAACCATTACCGTAATACAAGCCCAGCAAATAAGTTACGTCTTTGGGCACGTTTTTTGCAGCCACAGACTGCACAGCGGGGAAGACAAAGAAAACCACTGCCAGAAAAAGGCCCCAAAATTTAGTATACCGCATTTCTTCCTCCTGTCCTGCCAACACAGAATGCCCTGTTAACGCTTGCCTGTTAACCGGTTCTCCAGGCTGTCTGCCATAAACGACCGCTATCCCGTAATCACGCTATATGCAGAGACTGTTAACCAGTTTTCTAAGCTGCCTGTCATAAATCGTATAACTGTTAATGCTTAACTATTAACACTTGCCCGTCATAACCGCGGCTCCTGAATGGACAGCCTGACATCCTGCAACGCATTCAATACACTGCGCGTCCGGGTTATCCTGGCAAGGTCCAGTTCCGCATAAATAATCTCTTCGTCCGTACCGCCTTCCGCCACAATCCGCCCCAACGGATCGATGAGGCGTGAATGACCATAAAACGGCGCATTTTTAAAAGTACCTACGCAATTGACCGCCGCTACATACAAATGATTTTCAAACGCCCGCGCCCGGGAAAGAAGGTCAAACCCAGCGCCGCGCAGGGAAGGCCATTCCGCAGGGCAAACGATCAGCTGCGCGCCCTGCAGCGCCAGATGTCGATATAATTCCGGAAAACGCAGGTCATAACAAATCGTGGAACCGCAACAGATGTCCCCTAAATGATACGTTTTAAAATTATGACCGGCCGCGAAAAAGCGTTCTTCCTCAAACAGCCCAAACAGATGGGCCTTACTGTATTGATGGACGATGTGCCCCTTTTTGTCAATGGCCGGCAGCAGATTATAGATCTTCCCTTCTATATTTATCGGAAGTGAACCGGGCAGCAGAAAGCAGTTATTTTCTCGGGCAATGGAGGCTAACTCCGTAAAAAGCGGGTCGGAAAGCGTAATCGCTTCTTCTTTTAAACGCCCTAACGAATAGCCCGTTGTCCAAATCTCCGGTAAAATCACCAGCTCACTGTGTCGGGCGGCTTCCCGCAACAGTTCCAGACCGTGGCGAGTATTGCCGGCACAGTTTTTTTCTTTGATCTCCATTTGAACTAACGCCAGTTTCATCTGCTTCCCCTCACTGCTTTGTATTCTGTATGATCTCTTCCGGCATCCGTCCCTGCTGCATCAGACGCCCGGCAACCCAACGTTCCGCCACTCTTACGATCCGGGTAAAAATAAAGTCCCGCCCCGGCAACGGCCGGGTCCAGGCAGCCGGCAACCCGCTGCAATGGGCGCCCAGCACATCAGTAAATAGTTGATCGCCCACTACCAAAATTCCGGGGGCCGGCCCTCCCATAGATGACGGAGAATGATTTAATAAAGCGCATGCACGCAAAAAAGCCGGTTTCAATGGTTTGCCTGCCCAGGTCAGGATTGGCAAAGGGACATCATGCTCTTTCAGCTGTACCTGTAACTCTTCGACTCTGGGGCCCCCGTTATTGGAAACCAGGACCAGATCGATGCCTGCACGGCGAAGGTTCTGCAGCCAAAAAAGATGGTCTGCCGGAATTCGCGTACAGTCTCTGGCCAACAACGTATTATCAATGTCCAGCACCAAAGCCTCAAACTGATGTTCTTTCAGCCACTCTGTTTCGATGTCTGTCAGAGAAGCAAAGCGGAATTCCGGCGCCAGTTTTTCCAGCATGGTTTCCCCTCCGTTTCTCTTTTATCCCATTCGTTCATGAATTACCGTCTCTATTTTTACTGCGTTTATGTGACTTAGTCCCGTAAGATAAGCGGGCAAAGGTCGTTCCGCATCCTTTTTATTCCGCTCAGGTTCACTTCGCCGCATCCTTTATCTGACGGCAGGCAACCTGTTTCATTGCCCCTGCGGCGCAGCTTTGATCACCTTATCCGTCGAAAAGGTGATTACAAACCGCGTGCCCGTACCAACTTGCGAGAATACTTCCAAACGCGCTCCATGCATACGCACAATTTCTTTCGCAATGGCCAGCCCCAACCCGGTGCCCTTCGAAGAACTTTGCGCATGGGATTTATCCACCTTATAAAAACGCTCAAAAATAAAGGGGATATCCTCTTCCGGAATGCCCGGGCCATTATCCACGACGCTTACCTCAAAAGAACCGCCCGGCAGGGTCTTACTTTCATACCGGACATAACTGCCCTCGGGGGAATATTTGATTGCGTTATCACCCAAAAGCAACAACAGTTGCACCATCTGATCCCCGTTGCCCATGACCTCCGTGCCTTCTTCCAGTTGCAGCGCCAGGGTAATTTTTTTGGGTCCGCTTTCACCATCAGGTTTTCCGCCACCGTTCGAATAATGTCAGCCATCGGCAACGGCACCATATCCGAGGGCTTGAGTTTTTCGCTGTTCTGTAAACGGCTGATGTCCAGCAGACCCCGAACCAGCCGTTCCAACCGCAGCGTTTCACCGGCAATCAGGTCGCTGTAGCGTTTACTGATATCCCGGGGCGGGAGACTGTCCCCGATGATCTCATTATACCCGCGGATGATCGTGATCGGCGTACGCAGTTCATGGGACACGTTCGCTACGAAATCGCGGCGGATCTTTTCCATGCGGGCTAATTTTCCCAGATAGCTGCTGAGTTCAGAACTGAGGTGATTGATGGCATTGCCCAGTTCGGCCACTTCGTCTTCCCCGTTTACCTCTACCTTGCGGGAATAATTCCCCCCGGCGATGGCAATCGTAGCATCTTTCATAGAAGCCAGAGGCTTCACTACCTGCTGGGACAAACGGCGTACCATAAAAAGACTGATGATCAGGCCGATAATCCCCACAATAATGGTAAAGATATAGACATTGCGCAGAAAACCGCCAAAGCCGCTCAACGGCTCCGCCATCAAAATAGCTCCTTTAGGGTGATTTTTATCACCATACGGCACACCTACCAGAATTACCTGTTGTTTAAAATAAGGGTGATAAATCTGGGAATGGACCATGCCGCCCCGGTAGATATCTTTCAAAATATTATTAACATTATGGGAAACCTGCCCGTGCTTGATTTCTTCAGCCAGACGGGTCGTATATTCATACACGGGGATCTGATTCGCCGGGGCTGCCACATCCGGCTTATGCAGTTTAGGCTCGCCCTGGACCGTTGTCAGATTCCCCACAGCATCTACATCCGCAGCAATATTCGATGCCGCCAGCAGATTATAATCATCATCAAACAACCAGATACGAGCCCCTACCAGGCGATCCACCGCAATTAAATAACGCATTAACATATAACGGTTGTTTTCGTTGGTCACGAAATACTCCACCGTATCTGCCATTTCCCGTCCTTTTTGCGACAGTTCTTCTTCTTTAATTTTAAAGAAATAATCTGCGATTAAATAGGAAGTACCGGCTGTGATGCCAACCACCACAATCACAATGATGGCCATAAAGCTATACATCAGCCGGGTACTTAATGACTTATTCACTCCACACCTCAAAGACTGCTATTTTGTGTTGGGAACTGTGTTTTTCAATTCAAATTTATAGCCTACGCCCCAAACCGTGGCGATGTCCCAGCCGGACTCGGGAGGAATCGCCAGTTTCTGGCGGATCCTTTTAATATGGGTATCCACGGTACGTGTATCCCCAAAATACGTGTAGCCCCAAATAGACTCCAACAGCTGGTTGCGCGAATACACTTTACCGGGTGCCGACGCCAGGTACCAAAGCAATTCAAACTCTTTGGTCGTAAATGTAACCGGCTTATCAAAGGAAAACACTTCCATGCGCTCCCGGTCGATGGAAAGACCGTCAAATTTAATTTTTGTTTTATCCGTTAAATTCTGGAAACCGCCGGAACGACGCAGAACCGCCTTTACGCGGGCGATGACCTCTCTGGTATTGAACGGTTTCGTAATATAATCGTCCGCGCCCTGTTCCAGCCCCAGAATGCGGTCTTCATCCTCATCTTTCGCCGTCAGCATAATAATAGGGATATCGTAGGTACTGCGAATCGCTTCGCAGGCCTGTATACCATCCATCACCGGCATCATGATGTCCAGCAGAACAATGTTAGGTTTTTCCTTTTCGACCTTGGTAAGCGCCTGTTGCCCATCTTCCGCCTCAATCACTTCAAAATCCGCTTTTTTAAAATATACACGCAAAATCTCGCGAATTCGAGGGTCGTCATCCGCAATCAGAATTTTATACATAGTCATCCTCTTTCCGGCCTGCAATACGGCCTTTTATAATCAAAACTTTTATACCCATAAAATACATACAGGAGCGAATACACCTATTATCTTATTATACAATATATTCTTTTGCTTGTAAGGGGCAAAAAAGGCTTTCACAAAAGATTTACAAAGATAACTTCCTGCTTTACTGTAACCGTGACCGTATGCAAAAACAGAGTGCATACCTTAGAACACAGGTACGCACTCTGTTTTGAGGCAGCAGCAAGAAACTGTCAGGCTCTTGCCGCCGCTCTTTCTTCACTTATTTCGCCGCCAAAAGTTTTTCCAACTTGGCATTGATCTCTTTCATCTGTTCGCGTAATTCCGCATTATCCTTACGCAGTTCGTCATTATCCGCTTTCAGCTGCGTCACTTCCTGCACCAGCTGTACTTTGGAAGTAATGGCGTGAATCGGACCTCTGCGTTTATCCAGCTTAAAGGTGATACCCGCATTGATCATGTTTTCCCCATTCCCAACAGTACCGCCGAGGCTGAACATGGTCCGCTCGTCCGGACGGTAGAACGCGCCCAGAGCCATGGCGTTCCTGCCTTTGTAATGGCCCCAGCCCGCAGCCACGTCCAGCTTGTCATCCGCGTCAAAATCAACGGGGTGCAAGGCCGCCAGAGCCGCAGCGCCGGCGCCGACCTTATTCACACGGCCGTCCAGCCTGCCAATCTGGTTGCCCAATTCATTCAGGCCGTTGCCGGCCGCACCTGCCAAATCTTTGAGCTGACCCACCGTAGCCGCATCCGAATCCGCCTCACCTGCCGCCACATGCGTAATCTTCTTGTCATTCGCATTCAGACCCGCAGCGCTCACATAGGTCTTACCACCTACCGTCAGGCCGGTGTTGTCGATCTTGGTCTCGCCGGTCTGCACACTGCCATTGGCGCCCAGGTTAATATTCTCCGCCAGCTTTATGTTCAGAGCTGACCCATCCGATACCACACCAATATTATTCGCTGACAGATTCCCTGTCGCGCCACCTTTGATATCCAACTGCTGACCCAGCTTCTTGTTCAGAACAGTACCTTTATCTCCCTTAAAGTTCAGACCCTTATCGATCGTTGTATTGATCGTCGTAATGTCAGTCTTGTTGGTTTTCACACCATCGCTGACCACTTTCAGCTGGTCTTCCGTCGCAGCCTGACCATTAACGATTGACGGATTGTCAATATCCCAGGTACGGTTCGTCAGCGAATTCACCGTGCCCGTGCCCGTCACCTTCACCGTGCCGGCCTGGATATCGCCTGTCGTTCCGTCAATCGTTACCTTAGGACCGACAGAGATCTTGCCCGAGGTACCGTCCACCACAACCTGGTTGCCTGCCGTACCCAAAGTAACCTTATCGCCTAAACCCACAGTATACTCGAAACCGCCGGCGACATTGGTACCCTTAGTGACCGTTACATTCGTATCTTTGGCTACAACCGTAGTTGCTTTCGCCGCAGCACCGGCAATGGCGTCATTCAACTGCGCCACGTTCACACCATCCGAATCCACCTCACCTGCCTTCACATTCGTGATCTTCTGGTTATTCGCATTCAGACCCGCAGCGCTCACATAGGTCTTACCACCTACCGTCAGGCCGGTGTTGTCGATCTTGGTCTCGCCGGTCTGCACACTGCCATTGGCGCCCAGGTTAATATTCTCCGCCAGCTTTACGTTCAGAGCTCCCGATGCATCCGATACCACACCAATATTATCCGCTGACAGAGTCCCTGTCGCGCCACCTTTGATATCCAACTGATCACCCAGCTGCTTTGTGACAACACCAGCGTCATCTCCCTTAAATTTCAGGCCCTTGCCGATTACTTCACCCACCTTCTTCAGCTGCGCGACGTTCACCGCGTCAGTGTCTGCCAGACCTGCGGCGAGGTTGGTGATCTGTCGTGTCGCATCAGCGGTGCCGACAGATACAGCGCCTTTCACGGATTTCCATGTCGGCGTAGTTTCTGTGGATGCTTTTCCTGTCTTGGGATCATAACCGGCCACTTCTGCAGCGGTATCCGCTACCGCGCCTTCACCCAAGGCAACACCTGCGTTAGCATTGGCTCGCGCCCCTGCGCCAAGCGCCGTTCCGTTTTCTCCCGACGTAGCCTTATGTCCTAACGCTACACCGCGGTCGCCATGAATCCATGTAGCCGCACCGATACCAATCGCTTCTTTTGCTTCCACGAAAGAAGTCGTACCGATTGCTATAGAATTATAATGCGTTTCAGCGTTCCAGTCTGCGGCGTTGAAAACTTTGAAATATGTTTTCTCAATGATCTTATGTGCCGGATTATCAGGGTCGGGATAACGAGCTTCCTGAACCTTATACGATGATTTTTCCGCATCCGGCAATGCGTTGTATTCTGCCTCAGTTAACGGTTTTCCTGATACTCTTGCTTCATTGCCGATCGCCACGGAGCTGTCGCCATACACCCGGGTTTTATTACCCAAGGTGACTCCCGCCTCTGCGTACGATGCCGTTTGGTCACCAACCGCTACAGAGTACTTCGATTCCGCATTGGCCTCTTCACCAACCGCAACGCTGCGGAATTTACTGAAGCTTTGGGTACCGACAGATACGCCGAGCTCTTCACTGACGCTTTTGGCACCGACAGATACGCCGAGCCTTTTACTGGAGCTGCTTCGCCCGATGGACACGGCTCCGACTCCGTCCGCATTGGCGTAGCCGCCGATCGCTATGGTTCCATTAAGCACGCCCTTAGCACCGGTGCCGATCGCTACGGTTTCCTGGCCTTGTGCGCTGCTTTTGCGCCCGATCGCTACACCGCTGAAGCCTGTGACAGAAGCACTACTGCCGACAGCGACTCCGTCATTGGCCGCACCGCCGGATGACGCATTCAAACCAACCACTACTGACGCTTTCGTTTTGGCTTTGGCATCTTTGCCAATCGCGATTGCGTTTTCGCCGCTCGCGCCGTCATTCTTCCAGTTCGTTCCGGCAGGATTTGCGCTGTCATCCGATTTGACAGAGAAATAATGGATCTTGCTCTTTTCGATTTCATTACTCAGATTGGTAATGCTCGTATTGCCATCGAGGTCAATCTTACTGCCTTCGATACCGTACTTAATTGTCTTTCCGTCTCTTGTGACGGTGAGTCCTTTATCCGCTGCAGCTACATCAAAAGTAACAGCTTCGCCGTTTTTGATTTCCTGCGGTGTTGTATCGCCACCCGTTGCTTTCAGCTTCCAAGAGCTCATGACGCCGTCAGTGCCTTCGGTAATGCCGAGGTCTTTTTTCAGCTGGCTCATATTCAGCGTGTAGGTGACATTTCTGTCTGCATCAACGGACGAGGACAGTGATTTCGTATCCGCCGTTGCTTGCGTTGTTTTGTCTACGGCCGCTTTGAAGGTAACTTCCTGCTTCGTATCTCCGCCGAGTGTAACGTCCGCCTTGCCCTTTCCGCCGTCTTTCACGATGAAGCCTGCCTTCAGTTTGGTGATGTTACCTTCGTTGGTTGTCGCGATAGATTTTACGTCTTTCAGCTGTCCGAAGTTAACCGCATCGGTATCCGCCGCTCCGGCTGCCACGTTGGTGATAATAGTGTTGTTGGCGTCAATGCCTGTCGTGGTGACAGACGGACCGCCTGTAATGGTAAGACCTGTTTCGCCAAGCGTGACGTTATCACCCGCTTTGAACACTTTACTGCTTACGCTCTCCAATCCTGTGAGCGTTTTGCTCAGTTCGAGTTTGTAGCCTACTTTCTTCTTATCCGTCGTACCTGCTACCGTTTCTTCCTCATCCGTAACCGTCAAATTGGTGTCTACGGAAGTGAGTTTCGGTCCTTTGACGGTGTAGGTCGTTCCCTTTCCGTCTTCCGCTTTTTTCGTAACGGTCACATAGTCGCCTGCTTCGACAGCGGTCTTGCTGTTTTTGAGTTGGGCTACGTTCACCGCATCGGTGTCCGCTGTCCCTGCGGCGAGGTTGATGATCTGTCTTGTTTTATCCTGCGTACCAACAGAGACCGCGCCGTTTCCGGATTTCCATGTCGCATTGTCTGTTGTGGATGCTTTGTCCGTGGCGGGATCGTACCCGAAAACACCGGCAGCGGTACTTGCTACGGAACCGGTACCCAAAGCGACGCCGCCTTCGACGCTGACGTTGGCGTCATTGCCGAGAATGGTCACGTTCGATGCTTCGGTTTTTGCTTTCGTTTGCAGCGAGCCGATAATAATATTTCCATTCACTTTTTCCAACTCGTGGTTGTCACCTATGATCAGGTTATGGCTTGAGTCGACAACGGTGTTTCTGTTGCCCGTTACAATATTGTAGGTTACTCTCGGGGTGCTTGGCCCATTCTCGTCAGGTTGCGAATTGGAAACTTCGTTACCCACGCCGGAAACCTGTGTATAGAGAGAACCTGCGACCATGTTACCGTCACCTTCGACAGTGACATGGCTTCTTCCTTTTTGGAAGAGACCGATCGGGTCTCCACCGTCAATCGGATCAAGGAAATCCTGCTCTTTTTGTTTATCGTCGTCAGTCAGCGCTTCATCATTATACGCATCATACACCATGTTGCCCGTACCGCGGACAAAGGTGCCATGGGACTCCTCTACTCTGTTCATGTTCCCGATAATTTTATCTTCCCGGCCACCATTTTCCGCACTTTGAGCAAAGATGGTGTTATTTGATCCGAGGATAATGCTTTGATCAAACTGTCCTTCTTTAGCATCTAATCCACCGGTATAATTGTCCGAACTTTCACCGACAATAACACTGCCCTGTCCTCTGACAAATGAGTTTCCTCCCAAAGCAACGGCATCGTCTCCGTAAGCAGCAGTATTGACACCGATCGCAATAGAACCTACATTTTTTGCTCCGTTATTCTTGTAGTTCGGTGAAGTTTTATTAGTATTTTTTTCGTTAACGGAAATGAAATGCCTGAAAGGCATATTGTCATATAAATATCTGATTCTTGTGTCATTTGTACTTACATCCCGCTTAAGACCCACTATATCTCGCTCGTTTGTGCGTACTTTCCCGGAAAGAGCGGTAATGCTGTCGGTATTGGTAGCGATTCTTCCGCCTAACTCATCTTTCGCCGCTGCAAGGTCCTTCCATGCTTTGCGTCCGAGACTTTTCAGCTGGGCAACGTTGACCGCGTCGGTGTTGTCCGTACCGGCAGCGACATTGATAATCTGTCGGGTAATATCCTTTTGCTGATTACCGACAGAAACCGCCGCTTTTGTGGATTTCCACGTGGAAGTTTCGTTCGCATCGGTTCCCAACGGATCATAACCGACTTTACCGGCTTTGCCGTAACTCGAAGAGCTATAAGAGCCTACGTTGGACTCACTGCCCAACGCCACGCCACCATCGATATCCGCTCTGGCTTCCCGTCCGATAGTGACCGCGTCTTTCGCATAGGCTATCGACTTATATCCGATAGCCGTAGCGTTTTCCATGGCCGCATTGGAGCTACTGCCGATCGCCGTACCGCCATCAGCCATTTGTTTTTGCCAGATATCACCTACATTGGCAGTTCCGCCCAATGCGATCGAGTTTTTGCCGTACGCTCTGGCTTCCCGTCCGACAGCGACGCTATTATACACCGTTGCCGTATCATCTTCATTGCCGGCTTTCGCTCCGCGACCGATGGCAATCGTGTCACCGCTGTACGCCTTCGCCGCCTCGATATTGTTGTTCGGCTCATCGTAGTGACTGCCGATGGCAATCGCACCAATCCCTTTGGCACTTGTCTGATTGCCGAAGGCGATGGCAGCTTCCGTAGACGCTTCCGAATCCACACCCATGGCGATCGCGTGATTTTTCGCTTTGCTGCTCAACCCGATAGCAACCGACCATTCGCCTGCTTCAACGCTGCTGCCCACCGCCACCGACTGCATGCCGGCTTTGGAACGGTTACCGACGACAGTGGCGTTTTCGTGAACTTCACTATGACCGCCGATGACAACGCTGTCCGTGTCGTAGGCGTGGGACTCACTACCGATGGCGACAACATAGGAACTGCCGCTACTGGTTGACCCTGTGCCCACAGTGACTTCGGAACCGATCGCGACGTTCTTCTGTCCCTGGATTTTCGCTTTATTACCGATAGCGATCGAGTCATTGCTGGTCACGCCGCCTTCGTTGCCCGTTTCTGCTTCATTACCGATAGCGATCGCGTTGTGATACCAAGTTTTGCTCTTGGTACCGATGGAAATACCGTTTTCTTTCAACGCGGTGGATTCCGTGCCGATCGCGATTTTATTCGGGTCGGTATTCTTGCCTTCCTTATCTACAAAACCGCTTGTGTACGCTTTCCAGCCGAGCGCGATGTCGCCTTTTGATTGCGCATTGGAACCTGTCCCGAGAGCGGTCGCATATTCTCCCTTCGCCGCGGTTTTGAAACCCATAGCGACAGCGCCGTTCGCCCATGCACTTGCTTCCGCGCCGATACTGATAAAGTTAATAGTGGAGGTCTGAGGAAACTTATAGTTCGCAGTCGGATCAACGGTGGATGTTCCAGAATCTCCCTTATTATCCCTTGCTTCTATGGCCTCGCTCGTATTAACACCGACGGCAACATAGTGGATGTCATTGGCCGGAGGAGCTGCTGGCGGATCTGCCGCAAAAACCGTACCGGCAGGCAAAAACACGCCTCCTAAAAGGGTAGCCATCACAATGCCGGCAAGCAGGGCATGTTTTCCGCGCGAGTTATTTTTTCCCCGTTCCTTCGCCAGCTCCGACACCACCACATAGCAACCTTTGACTTTGCTCCAGATTACTTTGTAAGCTTTATTCATTAATTATTCCTCCTTAGATATTACTAAAATATCCATACTCAGGTACTCCTAAATATCCATAATAATTCTATTTGGATAATTATATCAAATTAACTTACTGATTGTCAATTTTACACTTTCTATTCTTAAATTATAAATGTAATATAAGTTACAAAATCAAATGGGGCAGTTACACAAGAAAATGATGCGTAAAATGTAAAACGCTTCCGCGCCTAAATTTTGTGTTTACAGCAATAAAAAAACAGCTGAGAACGATGCAGCGCTCAGCTGTTTTAAAAAGCCATTTCATGGTACGAAATCCCCGGCATCCATGGTACGAACCCCCGGTATTTGACGCAACGATCAATATACTCTGCCGGCCCCTATATAACGGGCGCCCCAGTAGCCGGTAAACACATCCGACACCATAACGCCCCGACTGGAAGAAGCATGGATAAACTGGCCGTTTCCGACATAGATGCCGACATGCGAAGCACCGGCGGCATACGTTGTAAAGAACACCAGGTCCCCCGGCCGCAAATTCGCGGAGGACAGGCGGGTCGAAGCATAGTATTGACCGTCAGCCATACGGGGAATGGAAATGCCTGCCTGACGGAACACATAACTGGTAAAGCCGGAACAGTCAAAGCCATAAGGCGACGTTCCCCCGAACACATAAGGCACACCGCGCAAACCATAGGCTGTACGAAGGATGCTGCGTGTCAGGGCGCTGTTGCCGGAACGATTGACCGGCATCTCTTTATTCATAAGGCTGCGGTAGGTAGCATCGCCTACCACACCATCTGCGGTTAATCCTTTTGCTGCCTGGAACGACTTTACGGCCTGTTCCGTAGCCGGTCCGAATACTCCATCCAATTCTCCCACGCTGTAATGCAGGGTGGCTAACTGTTTCTGTATTTCCATAACCTCATTTCCACGGTCACCATAAGCAAAATCCGCAAAAGTCATGGAAAAAGAGAAACAGGACAACGTTAGTCCAAGTAACAAAGAAGCAAGCTTTCTGGCTGGCATGCGGCACATCCTTTCTTCCTCTTCATGACAAAAGTTCATTACGAAAAGTATTATACCATAAAATTCGCCCTTATTTGTGAACTTTTTTAAAGGTTTTCGTCCTTTTGTCATTATGGCGTCATTTAGAAGTCATCATGCGCATCTGTCAACCAGGCGATTAGCAGCACTTCGCTGTAAGAGTTTTCACTATTAAAGGTAAATTAAAATAAAACAGGCTGCCGTTTCCGGCAGCCGAATTGACAAAGTGAGTGTTCAATAAGCCGAGTTCTGTTCCGACAAGCGGCGGCAATCATTTATCTATTCCCGGAATTACTCCCAGGATACAGCGACACAACCCGGAAGGTTCAGCGGGCCGCTTCATCCCTTCTCTATTTGGTCTTACTCCGAATGGGGTTTACCAAGCCAAGTAATTGCTCACTTGCTGGTGCGCTCTTACCGCACCGTTCCACCCTTACCGGACCGAAGCCCGGCGGTACACTTTTCTGTGGCACTTTCCCTGAGGTTTCCCTCGCCGGACGTTATCCGGCATTCCGCCCTATGGAGCTCGGACATCTCACGATCCCGAAGTAATCGCCGCAACACTCTTACAAGACTATATTTACCTGTACACACGAACTTATAAAAAACTAAGCCCTGAATGTTTCCTTACACTTCTTTGATTATATTTGAGTACTTCCCATTGGTCAAGTGATTTTTTAGGAAAAATTGTGAAAGCCTATAATAAAAAAGTACACTTCCATTTTTCCCCCCGCTACCGGGTACCTGTATTATCTTGTAGTTCCCTTGTGTTTCCGTATAGAAACACCTAAGGCAGATTCGACACAAGGTAACTAACGATAAGCATAAGAAAGTTCTAATAATGAGATTGCGAACGCATAGAAATAGTATCTATCCTGTTTAGCACCGACTACATTACAGACTATAGTAAAATTCATGGCTGTCAAAAATAGCAATAAACAAACATTTCCGAACGACAACAACACTCCGTTTACCCCCTTTAATTAATCAGGAAACAAAATCAACTATCCCACATATCGGAAGAAAGAAATCAATTATCCAACATATTGAAAGAAAAAGCAGCTATTGTTATTATAACATATTTTTGTCTTTTTCATTGACTTTACATAATTATTTATGATATATTATAAAAAACTTAAAAACACTTCAACAAAGCCATTTAGCGAATAATAAGCTCCTTTAACATAAGCTATGTTATCGGACGTAGTGTTCGACATAACAGGCAAAAATTAAATAGTTCTATAGATTAAGTAGTGTGTTCAATGGACATACTGCTTATTTTTTTACTACTTTTTCTTTGGTACTTTGTTTGACCTTTCCCTTTGTCGAACATGTATTCTGTGTTTGTCATTCTCTAACTAATACATCCATATATCGAAGAAGAAGAAGTCTTACAGTCACCTATGCCAACAAAAAGCTCACCTTATAGCTGCCACATGTCCCAGTGGTTTACCTCCATGACTATAAGGTGGGCTTTTTGTTGTTGTAGGGACAAATAACAAAAAGAAAAGAGGTAAATATTATGGAATTTAACTTTTTAGACGCTCCACCGGGCAGCGGTAAGACCACAGCTATTATTAATGAAATCAATAAGACCTTAGTCTATCCCGAATACAACAAAAGGTTCCTTGTCGTCACACCTTACCTTACAGAAGTAGAAAGAATCTGTACTAACACGCCTTGTATAGAGCCTGTAGGAAAGAAAAGAGAAGAAATAAAAGGGCTACTATCCAATGGTGAAAATGTTTGCTGTACCCACGCTCTTTTTAATTTATTCGACAATGAAATATTGAATGTGATCCGGGAGGGCGACTATCAATATACCCTATTTATTGACGAAGATATAACACTTATGTCTAATATTGTCGGTGGTCATACGCTCTATAACAAAGGCTATGACGGTCTAATAGAGGTCTTTGGTACTAAAGATATTGACCTGGCTATAGATTGCGGGCTTTTTATCGAAGATAAAGATACACACCAGCTTACATGGAACAATCGACACACCTACAATAACAACGACAGCAACAAGGGTATCTATGACAGCCTTAAGAACAGATTGCTCCTGTTTGACCTCTATAAATGCTGTAGTGGTGTCGTTCAGGTCTTGAAGAAAGAAGTATGGCAGGTGTTCTCCTCAGTTACCTTTTGCAGCTATCGCATGAGGTATAGTCTTTTGCATGCCTATTGTGAACTTATGGGCATTAAGGCTATCTATAAGCACCTTGAGGGAGACACAATAAGCAATGGTTACTTAGACCTTAAGCCGCCCCAAGATTGCCTTAGGAGGATAAAGACTTTTACGACAAAGAATAACAGCATTATTGCCTACTCTACCTTCTCTAAGACGTGGTACATGAACAATATCAGGAAAGAAAAGACAAAGTATGGGAAGGCTTTGATTGCTGCATGGCGGTCGTTTAAGGAAAATGATGTACCAAAAGACACAGGGAAGAAAAGATACTTTTGGACATGCTACAAAGGGTTTGAAAATAGTCTGAGAGACAGTAAAAGCCTATCTGAAAGGAAATGGGTTCCTTGTAATCTAAAAGCAACCAATGATTATTCTGAGTATCAGATTGTCGGCTATTTTATCAATAGGTTTACCAATGTAAATCTAAAGGCTTTTCTAAAGGCTAAAGGAATTGAATTAGACGAAGAAGAGCTTGCCTTGTCTGAATTTATACAATTTTTATGGAGGTCTAATATTCGTGTTAAAGACAGTAAGACAAATATTTATGTATTTATTGCCGCTCATGCTCTCTTTAATGACTTTAATAAATGGAGAGAGCCTTGACACTTTTTTGCGACTTCAAGATACTTTTTGGAGTAAATAACTCCATAATTTTTTTCTAAACCCGCTCTATGACTGACTTTGAGGCACATGCTCCCTATAGTATAAGGGATAAGGGTAAATAATTATTATTATTCAATCAAGTAATACCATTATTATTTTTTATAAACTGCCTCAAAAGTAGACCTATAAGTAACTTAAGAATACCTATAGAATCTTAAGTATCCTGTGTATTCAGGTTCTTAAGTACCCTATGGAAAACTTAAGAGACCCTATAGGTCTACCTTTTCTATTTCTCATTAATTATCTGTTTAATAATAATAAACAATTATCTTATACCGTCTTGTACCACCTCAAAGTATCTCAAGTTACCTTAAGTATTCCCTTTGGTAATCATTATATTTGTGTCGAATCCTTGTCTAAACTATAGGAGTCCTGAAGTCGCAAAAGTTTGATTTGTAATGATTATTTAGTTTTGTCGTCATTTCTTTAACTTTTTGTAAATACATCCACATATATACAAAGTGCTTAATACATCCACATATCGAAGAAAGAGAGTGTCGACATTCACTTTTTAGTAGCCTTTAGAACGCCTCAGAATCGTTTGTGAGAGTGTTTAATCAATAACACAACACTTTATGCCTATTGTCTTTTATCCAAACGATTATAGAGCGTTTTGTAGGTGATTTACACTTCCAAGTAAAACTACGACAAAAAGGTAATTATACCCACATATATACAAAGTGTGTAAATGTTCCCACATATCGAAGAAAGAGAGTGTCGACTCTCCCTAAAAAAAAAAAGAGAGGTAAAACGAAAGGGGCAAAAAAGAATGAATTTAGAAGAAGAATTTTACAACTACCAAGACCCAGCAACAACAGCGGAAAATGAGGAAGCTGCCGCACGACAATCAGCACTCGAAACATTAGGTAATAACCTCTATGAGGTACTTAAAGATACCTATAATCCTACGCTGCCTTCACCGTCTTCAGCGTTGTCTATCGGGGAAACAGAAACAATCCCTATTGAGGACGCTATAGAGACTACGGACGCTAAAAGACACGAAGCGATTAGAGACGCTACTATAAGTGCCGCTTCAGATTGGGCTAAAGGGGCTATAGCAGGTGCAGAAGAAGTAGGTCGAGCCGCCACAGCTATGGGGGCAACCTTACCTCCTGAAGCACTTGATAAGACAGCCTTAGAGCAACCTGAGTTAACCAAAGAACAACAAAAGGTTCTTGACTGGTATGAGGACGCAAAAGACACATTTAATGAGGAGACAACTAAACCATTAGTAAATGCAATGGCTCTCTCTCTTATACCCGGTGTACGGCAGGCGGGATGGGCAGCTTCAGCGTGGTTTTTACTGAAACAGATGGCTCAAGACTACGAAAGAGAAGGCGTATCCGGTGTCGGGAGTTCTCTTTTGGATATGGCACCTTTTTTTGGTTCTTATAGAATGGCTAAGGAACCGGGTTTCCAGCAATTTGTGTCGGAACACCCCTTAAGAGCAGGAGCCCTGTTACTCGGTAATGAGGCACCTACTCTTCCCGGTGTGGTTAAGATTGCCCGTAACTTAAGGCGAAAGGCTCTGATAGAAAAGGAAGGCTTTTCCGTAGAGAAGGCAGAAGAAATTATAAGAAAAGAATGTGGGCCGACACCGGAAGAAGTAGAACAATACAAGAAAAAAATGGATACTTTAGGGGGAAGATTAGAAGAAGAGTTTAATAACTTTGATACCTTTACTCCTATTTCCAATGTATTGTCTACTGAGTTATTAGACCCCACAACTAACCAAAGTATTTCTAAGAGCTACTCAGGTCTTATTAATGAGGGTCTCCGGATGGAACGTGTAAAACGAATGCAAGCCGTTCTCCCTATGCCGCCTAAAGACACTACTAAGACAGTCAATCTACTTGATATATACAAGACAGCAGAAAGTATTACGCATGTAGGAGTGGGTCATGTACCTTCAGATTTTTTAGGTATCTATAAGCGTAAAAACAACTGGATCAGAGTTCAAGACATGACTTCTTTAGAAACAGTTGCCCATGAAATAGGACACGCCTTAGACGAGAAATTTAAAATCACTGGTGCCGACAATGAATTGATTAAAGCTGCCAAGGATATATGGGGGGAAGACACTAACCTGGGCGACTATGGTAGCATATTAAGAGCCGAAGGTATCGCTGAGTTTACTTCAGAGTTCATCCTCAATCCTAAAGAAGCCCAAAAGAACTTCCCAGAATACTCTAAAGCTTTTATTAAAGAGCTTGAAGCTCACCCTGAAATTAAAGGAAATATAGAGCTTCTGTCCGAGCAGGTTCGTCAATGGTTCTATCAGGAACCGGAGAACCGGGTAAGAGGCAACATTCAGTTTGCTGAAGACATTGAACCATCCGTAGCCGACAAGATGAAGAACATCTACACCGACTACAAACAGGCATGGACAGACAGTTTTGCTGTAGCACGGAAAACAATCAAGTCTTTTGAGAACGACACAGGAATTAAGCTGGCCTTGTCTGATAATCCCGCTGAGGTCGCTCAGGCAGCTAAGAGCTATGTGTCGGCCCGCACTGCTATGATGATAGGGTTATCTAAAGTCGGCTCACAGACTGCTATTAATGCCCTTGAGTGTGTCTTCAATACCAAATTGAGACCTGTGGTACTAATGGATATCTATAAGGTATTAGAGGGAATTGAAGATAAGGCTTATTTAACTAAGCACAACTTTAAGGACTATCACGAAGCATTTAGTACCTACATCACAGCCCTACACGAAAATGAAGTGATTAAGGTTAAGAATGCGGAACGTATTGAAGCCCTTAATAATCAAATTAAGGCAACAACAGATACAACGCTCTTACAGCAGCTACAACATGAAAAGAGCCGAATTGAAAAAGGGTTATCCGACTACAAGACCAGTTCCACGAAGGCCGACAATACCGCTACAATCAACAATGCACCTAAAGAATTTAGTCGGGCAGCATTACTCTTGCGTTGGTATAATGATAACCTTTTGGAACTTGCTGTTCACTATGGCTTTATAACTGCTGAAGACAAGGCCTTTTTCAAACAGAAATATCCTAACTATGTTCCTTTACAGCGTTCTTTTGCACTTGAGGGTACAATGAACTCTACAGGTTCCCATACGCAAGCATACGCCAACATAAGCAAACTCATTAGGTCATTAAGTGAGACAGGAAGCACAAGAACTGTTTTAGACCCTATGACAGCTATGGCCGCTGCTACACAGACTTTGATTAATAAAGGCGAAAGAAATATAGTAGGTCGTGTATGGGCTAATCTTGCTGATTTACCGGGAGGGTCTTCACTGTTACAAGAAGTAGCAGGAGACAAAAGCAGTGTAGAACATATCTTTACCGTATGGATAAAAGGGAAAGAAAAGGCTTATCAGGCGATCGCTCCCGGTGTCTATGAAGCTGTAATGTTCATGGATAAGGAGACCGCCGGAATGACAACCAATATCCTAAGCCGCATAGCTAATAAGGCCGCCACAACCCTTAGGATTGGTGCTACTTCTACCCCTATGTTCACCTTATGGAACCTTGCAAGGGATACTATAGCCGCCTCTTTGTACTCTGAAACAGGTCTAATGCCTGTTAAAGGAACCCTTGACGGCTTTTTCAAAAGGGCAGACAAAGAAATGCTTGCTTTATTTGAAGCTGAAGGTGTACCCTTCTCCACATTTATCGGGAGTAATAAAGATGTAAGCAAAATGTTCCGTAAAGCTTCTATGCCTATGAGTAGCAAGGAGAAGGCCTTAAGTAACTTTATGAGGCCTATTGAGTTCATGTTAGACCTAAATGAGAGTGTCGAAGCTGCTCCTCGCCTTGCAGAGTTTTCTCGTCTTATTGCTAAAGGCGTAGACCCGTTTGAAGCAGGTGTGAAGGCAAGGGATTTAACCATTAATTTTGCCAGAAGTGGTGTTACTGGTGCTAAAGTTAACCGCTATGCTGCCTTCTTCAATGCTGTGATTCAGGGAACAAGCAAATTTGTAAGAGCATTTCAGGAAAAACCTTTGGAAACAGCAGCCTTTGCAGCGGCATACATAACTTTACCGTCATTGGCATTATGGGCCCTTAATCATGATAAAGACTGGTACAGAGACATGGACTACAAGGAAAAGATGACCAACTGGTTCCTTGAACTGAATGGTGTTATTTTCCGTATACCCAAACCGGAACTTGCAGGGTACATGTTTGGCTCAGTACCTGAACGATTATTAGATTATCTTTACGACAATGATATTGAGGCCCTGAAAGCCTCTGAAATGGGTAGCTTCTTATTATCTTCTTCTGTACCTAATCCGACACCAACAGCCTTGTTACCCCTTGTTGAATGGTGGGCTAATAAGAGCCTGTTCAGAGGTACAGCCCTTGTTTCAAATAGGGACTTGAAGAAAGACGATAAAGAACAGTACACGATTTTCACCTCAGAAATAGCTAAAAGTATCGGTAAAGCTACAGACCTGTCACCTATTAAGATTGATAACAGTTTTAAAGGTGTTACCGGGTCAATGGGCTCATTCTTCTTAGGTGTGACCGATAGTTTTCTTAAAGAAAATCAAACTCCCTCTAAAAAGCCTACAGAATACACAAGGTTCACTTATTCACCTAAGGCGGCCTATAGTAGGACTTCAGACATCTTCTATTCGGCCTTAGATAACCTTGAGAAAAAGGGCTCTGACAAAAGAGCTCTAAAAGGTCTAAAGGCAGCTAAGAAGAGTGTCGACAAATTAAGAAAACAATATTATTCTATCTTGAATAACCCCAATCTTAATGGAGACATAAAAAGAGAACGGTTAGACAAAATAGACAGCGGTATAAACTTTATCCAAAGAAAGGCAAATGCACGATTCCTTAATTACACCTACATCAAGACACCTTAATATTAGTAAAGACCCGCTAAAGAGACTCTATTGTTTCCTTAGCGGGTCTTTTTTCCTATTGCAGTGTTCTAACTCTGACTACCTTGATACTCCCTGTACTGTCTTGAAAGCCCCATAACGCTCCAGCGATTTTGTCGGCCAGTTGTTTTTCGGTACCTAAGACAGCTACAAGGGCCTTTAAAGAGGTCTCTTGTGTCTGTCTTTTATACCGTAGTTCCCTCATGATACATTCAGTTACATTCAGGATACCTTGAGACCCCGCACTTTTACTGTCACCCCTGAAGCCAATATCAATAAGATAAAGAGAGGTATTGTCTGCCGAGAGACAGAACGACATATCTATACAAGGTAAAATCTTTTCCCTGATTAGGTATTGCAAAGGCTTGTTATGCTCTAAAACGCTTGCCCTATAGGTTTCAAAAGCTTCCTGAGTAGGTTCGTCATAATATAGATCAAAAGCATTTTTTATAAACATGTTCTGTTCTCTCCTTTTCAATAGTATCTCCAGCTTAAATTGTCCAAAGGATTATATCGGTCATTCTGTATCCGTATTTCTTTGTCGTTCAGCGACACATACTTCTTTGTTACAGCTATATCACTGTGTCCTAAAATCTTTTGGAGACTAAAGATATCCCCACCATTCAATAAAAAATATTTGGCGAATGTATGCCGGAATGTATGCGGAGACACTCTGACACCGGTTATCTTTTGTCTGTCTGCCGCCACCTTAAAAACATCATAGACCGCCATAGGACTCATAGGTTCCCCTTTACAGTTTATTAAGAGGTATGAGTTCATATAGTAACTCATTCTGTCTATGTATTCCTCACGTTTCCTTATATATTCCTTAAGGGTTCTCCGGAGTGTGATAGACATGGGGATAGACCGCTGCTTATTCCCTTTTCCTATTACTTGAATGATATTGACATCAAAATGTATGTCGGACAGCAGTAGCCTTGTCAACTCTCCCCTTCTCATTCCTGTACTGAAGAAAATGGTCATAATTGTATGATTCCTATAGCCAATAAAGCTTGTCTTATCAAAACCGTTAATTAGTTTAAATACCTCCTGTCTGTTATAAGACTGTACTTCCCTTTGTGGTATCTTTGGTCTTTCTATGCGTGACATGGGGTTTTCTCTTATCAATCCTTCACGATACAAAAAGTTAAAAAAGACCTTCAGTGACATATAGTGAATTTTCTGCGTCACTGGCTTCATTGTCGCCGACAAACTGTTTAAGTGGTTTCTTATATCGTCTGCCGTGACCTTCTCTGTATCGCCTTTCTTTAGTACCTCCTTATCAAATAAAGAAAATCTTTTAAGGACTTTCTCATATTGCTTAAGAGTCTCAGGACTGAGATTTAAGGCCAGACACCTTGTGTAAAACGCTCTCTTACTTTCCTCTAAATCCATTGTGACATGTAACACCCCTTTCTTTTGTGTAAGGAGTTTCCTTAACTATTCTGACATCATTCGGGGCTATGTACCTAACCTTTATGTGAGTTTCCTTAGACAATAAAAAGAAAGACACACAAGTTATTGTCTCGTGTGTCTTTGGTTAATATAGTGTCTTTAGTAAACCTGTAGGTAACTTGTAGACAGCTTGTGAAGCGTATCGTTTCCGACAGCCGAATTGACAAAGTGTGAGTGTTCAATAAGCCGAGTTCTGTTCCGACAAGCGGCGGCAATCATTTATCTATTCCCGGAATTACTCCCAGGATACAGCGACACAACCCGGAAGGTTCAGCGGGCCGCTTCATCCCTTCTCTATTTGGTCTTACTCCGAATGGGGTTTACCAAGCCAAGTAATTGCTCACTTGCTGGTGCGCTCTTACCGCACCGTTCCACCCTTACCGGACCGAAGCCCGGCGGTACACTTTTCTGTGGCACTTTCCCTGAGGTTTCCCTCGCCGGACGTTATCCGGCATTCCGCCCTATGGAGCTCGGACTTTCCTCACCGTCCCCGCAGGGACGCCGCGATTGCCTTTCACACTCACATGGTCTATCGCAATCCCTCGAAGGGACTGAAATAGCTTAGTAAAAGAAACAGGCCCGACGATACGAACGTCAAGCTTAACTTGTTTCTTTATGCGAAACAAAGTATACCATAGACGACACACAACATCAAGTCATTTCGTTATGATTTTACTAAATTTCTTTATTCAGCAGCAAATACCGCTTTAGCATGGGGTTAAAATCCCACTGCAATTTTTTATTTTTTCTTTCAAACTGATTCATGACCGCATTGATCTCATCGGCATAATGCACGATAAAGGCTTCCTTTGTAGCACAGGCCATCGGAGAACCTTTTTCGTTATCCCCGTGATGGGCCAGAATGACATGTTCCAGATTTTGCAGGGCAGGCAGCGGTACTTTTAATTCCATCGCCGCTTCCCGGACCAGAAATACCGATAACGTGATATGACCTAACAGGCGTCCTTCCGTTGTATAGGGGAAACCGATACCGGCGGAGATTTCTCTTACCTTGCCTATATCGTGCAGCAACGCGCCCGCCACCACAATATCTTTATCAGCCCCGCCGATTTCACCCGCCATAAGAGACGCCAGCGAGGCGACATCCACAGAATGCTGCAGCAGACCTCCCAGATAGGCATGATGCATCTTGGTTCCGGCCGGGTTCTTACAGAAGTCTTCATAAAATTTACCGCTGAAAATTTTCTGCAGGAGCATACGCAGGCTGGGCGTACGAATTCCTTCAATAAGACCAGCAAGCTTTGCCTGATACTGCGTTATGTCAAAATCCCCTACCGGCACCAGATTTGAAATATCGTCTTCCGGCATGATCGGATCTAATTTTTGAACGATCACCTGCAAGGCCAGGTTGCTGGAATATTTTACGATATCCACAGGACCGGTGATCACATAGGCTTTAGGCCCTTCCAGATTCCGCAAACGATTGACAATATCCTTTTCAAAGGCAATAAACTGCACTTTACCGCTATTGTCTTCCACCGTTCCCTTGGCAAAAACACCGCCATTCGAGGAAGTGCCTACTTTTTGTAAACGCAGTACCACCGGCTGGCAAAAACGCTCTCCGGCTTTAATTTCACTAATCATAGGTACACTTGTATGATAGAGTCAGAAGCTACTACCATACTTTCCTTTCTTAAAAATTTATTACTTGTGACATATAATACATTCCGATGCGGTGGACTTTAACCGGTATTTTGTAGTCTAACTACTTTAAGGAGTGTATTGCCGCAGCGTTGGCGAGCAGCGTCGGCGAAGCTACAGGATTCGCATCAGCGTTGTTTCTTTGGCCACCAACACCTTCACCGCAGAGTTTTCTTTACTCAAACGCAAAGAAAGACGATCCGCCATATGATTTGCCACAGGAAGCTCCGTTCCCTGATGCGTCGCATCGATCAGGTTAATATTTTTTCCCACCGCATCCTGCGCGTCATGATAGTGAATGTCCCCGGTCACAAAGGTATCGGCGCCCGAAGCCGCCACTACATTTAAAAGGCTCATGCCGCTGCCGCCGCAGACCGCCACCTTAGACACGGGGCGCTGAGCGGAAATCAGGGTAACATACGGAAGACGCAAGGCCTTTTTCACCTTCTGCGCGAACGCTTCGGCGCTGAGGGGCGTTGCCAGCTGTCCTATGCGGCCAAGCCCTTCTAAAGAGTCCTCTTCACCATTTAATGCTTCCACGTTGGTCAATTCCAATAAAGCGGCAAGGATGTCATTGACACCGCCCACCGCGCTGTCCAAATTCGTATGCGCGCTGTAGACTGCGATGTCCGCCTGAGCCGCTTGCAACAGCAATGCTGTTTGCCAGTCAAGGTCGGTTAATTGCCTGATTCCTTTAAAAATAGCCGGATGATGGGTAACAATCAGGTCTGCATGGACTGCCTGCGCCTGTTCCAAAACCTCTTTGGAAAAATCCAGCGAACATAAAATCACGCGTGCCGGTTTTTTCATTCTGCCTACTAAAAGGCCTACATTATCCCAGTCTTCCGCCAAACGGGGAGGCGCCATTTCATTTAAAATTTTAACCATGTCTTTGACCAGAAGATCCATCGTTACTTCTCCTTTATATGGAACGATATGAATTTTACGATACTACTTCCTCTATCCGGCGGCAATAACTTTGTAACAGTTGATATTTTTCACTGTGAAAGGCCGTTCGGCTGCGTTCCATCTGCGTACAGACTTTCTGAAAATACACAGCTTTTTGCCTGAGGTATTCCTGCCACAAAGGCGGTTTGTTATGTAAAATACAAGGGCCTATCTCTGCCTCAAAGTCCGATAGAACAGTGCTTTCCTGCCCTGCGGCCAACCGTATGATCACATAATAACGACCCTGTTCCCGGCAAAGCGTTTCTTCCGCTATCCGATACCCATTGGCAACAGCCCATTTTCTGACTAACGAGGCGGCGTTCATCGGCTGTAAGATAAAGGTTTCCACGGTGTTGGTAATTTCCGGACATTCTTCTAAAATAGTCCGTATCGTAGCGCCCCCCATCCCTGCGATGACGACAGCTTGTACTTCCCCCGGATTCAGTCCCTGCAGGCCGGGAGCCTGGCGTATTTCCATGCGGTCCTGTAACTGATAGCGCTGTCTTGTTTCCTGAGCAGCGGAACAAGGGCCTTCCGCTATGTCGGAAGCGATCGCCGCCTGACAGACCTTATGCGCTAACAGCCAGGCAGGCACATACCCGTGATCCGTACCGATATCAGCCATCTTTTGGCAGGGCGGTACCATAGAAACCACCTGCATCAGCCTTTCTCCAATGGAAATCATACTTCACCCTGCCTCTACATAATTCTCTTGTTTTATCAATTATACCTATATATTAAAAGAGACGCAAGTTTCACGCAAAAACGGCCTGTCTGAAAACAGACAGGCCGTTCATAATCACTTCAGATTATTTTTTTGCTTTTTTTGCTTTTTTGGGAGCTGCTTTTTTTACAGCTACAGCGTCTTTGAAAGCCTTGCCGGCTTTAAAAGCAGGAACGGTGGCAGCAGCAATTTTAATCGGAGCGCCGGTCTGAGGATTTTTGCCGGTACGAGCAGCGCGTTCACGTGCTTCAAACGTACCGAAACCAATTAACTGCACTTTGCCTTTTTTAGCAACTTCGGCTACAGTAACTTCAATCAGAGCCTTTAATGCTTTTTCAACATCTTTCTGAGAGAGGCCGGATGCTGCTGCTGCAGCTACAATGAGTTCTTTTTTGTTCATAATAAAATCTCCCTTTACATGAAATTTTTATCAGGATGCCCTACCTATAGCATCTAATATTATGATACCAGTGTTTAGCAGTGTTTGCAAGCACTTATCTTGTTTTTTTTGCCTGTTTTTAGCGATTTTTTGAAATTTTTATAATTTTAATATAAATGTACGGGTATTTTTTTGAAAAACAGCGCTTGAGCAGCGTTGAAACATACCATTTCTTTGACTATCTATAATACGATTTGTAACAGCAGACATGTCTTTTAAGGATTCCGGTCCGGGCTCGAAACTCCGGATACCGAGGGCCTGAAAATAACTGTCTTCTGTTTTTTTATGTTCATTGGCGTTATGAATACCAGGCATTTCTGCAAATATCGCAAACTAGAAAGCTGCTCGGCATGATTGCTACCGAACAGCTTAAATGTCACTTGGTTAAATTTTAAAAATGTTGGTGGGCCTAGTAGGATTCGAACCTACGACCAAGCGGTTATGAGCCGCCGGCTCTGGACCAACTGAGCTATAGGCCCGTGTCGAACAATAAATATTGTACTCGAACTTATTGCTCATGTCAAGAAAGATTACTATTTATAGAGCGGATCAGAAAGCAGGAATCAGTCTGTTACAAAATCACGCAGCTGAGTGCATCGTTTACTGCGCAATCTACGCAAGGCCTTGGCTTCTATCTGACGAATCCTTTCCCGCGTCACGCCAAAGTGTTGTCCCACTTCTTCCAATGTACGCTGCCGGCCGTCTTTTAAACCGAAGCGTAACTCCAATACCTCACGCTCACGAGGACTTAACGTATTCAGCACTTCGTTCAGTTTCTCCCGCAACAGCGCAAAAGAAGCGGCATCGGCAGGCGCCGGCGCGTCATGATCTTCAATGAAGTCGCCTAAATGCGAATCTTCTTCTTCGCCAATCGGGGTTTCCAGAGAAACCGGTTCCTGGGCGATCTTCATAATTTCCCGCACCCGTTCTTCTGTAATTTCCATTTGTTCTGCAATTTCTTTGGGCAATGGCTCCCGCCCCAATTCCTGCAGCAACTGACGCGATACACGAATCAGTTTATTTATGGTTTCCACCATATGCACCGGGATTCTGATAGTACGGGCCTGATCGGCGATGGCGCGGGTAATGGCCTGCCGGATCCACCAGGTAGCATAGGTACTGAATTTAAACCCTTTATTATAGTCAAACTTTTCAACCGCTTTAATCAGCCCGAGATTTCCTTCCTGAATTAAATCTAAAAAGAGCATACCTCTCCCTACATAACGCTTGGCAATGCTGACCACCAGGCGCAGGTTTGCCTCGGACAAACAGCGTTTTGCCGCATCTCCCTGCTCTTTCAGATCGATCAACAGTTTGGCATAGCTCTCTTTGGCCGTATCGTACTTCTTCAAATTGGTTTTATTCGTTGAATTCTGCAAACGAACTTCCAATAAATTTAAAATGGCTCGAATCTCATAAATATTCTCCGGTTCCGGCTCGATCTGCTCTGATCTGGGCTGCACGAATTTTTCCCAATCCCCGCAGTCGACCCCTTCCTCTTCCAAGAGGCTCAGCATGCGGCTCCGTTCACTTTTCGTAAACAGTTCGGCAGCAGATACAAAGTCCTCGGCCGTATATTCTTCACCGGCCGCCCGTTTAGCGGAAAACTTGCGGAACGCAAAAGGAATAGAACGCAACTCTGCCGCGGCACATTCGGTCTTCAGAAGTTCATTCAGACGCTGCAGCATTTTCGTAAGCGCTGTTTTTGCATTAAACGCAGTATTTTCGGCGGCGACGGACTTACCGGCTAAAACGAATTCCGCCTGTTTGCCTTTATCCATCCGCTTAGCCAGTTCCACTTCATCCTCGCTCTGCAGCAAAGGCACTCTGCCGATCTCCTTCAGATACATGCGCACCGGATCATCGATGTTGATACCGTCAGGTACCGACATGGAAGTTGCTAACTCCGCTTCCGTGATTTCTTCATTTTCTTTGACAGCTTCTTCATCCTCCGCGGGAGGTAACGCGTCATTACTGTCTTCATCGTCTTTGAAATAGCTTATATTAATGCCCTTGCTCTGCAAACAATCAATCACAAATTCTACGGCTTCCGATGTGTTAATGCCTTCCGGCAGAACGTCGTTTATTTCTTCATCGGAAATCATATTGTTATTATTTTTCGCCCGGCCTTCCAGCTCCAGAAGCTTATCTAACGGAAAGCCTTCCGGCATTGCCGCCAGCAATTCTTCGGAGAATGCCGCTTTCACCTCGTTCACACCTTGTTCTTCTGCCGCCTGTTGCGGTTTATCGTTTTTCTTTTTAGGATTGACAGCTTTGGCGGCAGATGTTACCCGTTCCACTTTTGCTTTTGCTTTTGTTTTAGGCAAAGCAATACCAGAACCCGCTTTCTTTTCCGCCGTTTTCTTCGCTTCTTTCGCTGTCTTGGAGGGGTGATCCGCAGCTTTTTCCCGCACTTCTTTGCCTGCTTTAGAGGATGTTTTTGGCGTCTCTGCTTTCTTTGTGGATTTGGCACTGTCCTTGCCTGCTTTATTTTTCTTTTTTACCGGTTTGGCAGGCTCTTCCACAGGCAGCAAAATTTCTGCTTTTTCCTCTGCCACAGGCGTCAGAATCTTTTTCCCTTTCTTCTCCGTCTTTTTCTCGGATTGGGAAATTTTCTTCAAATCTGCGGCGGTTTCCGTGTTCAATTTTTTGTTGGATGTTTTTCTGTTAGTTGCCATAAAGCTTTGTGATTTTCCCTCTTAATTCATTGCAAATTCTCAATTCTTCAATGTATCTGGCATCATTGAGACTGCTGTACGTCTCGGCCAAACGCCGATGTTCCTCAAACTCCTGCTGCAAAGCGCTGCGTTCCATTTTCCGCAGACAATCTTCGGCGGCCTGAACGCGCACTTCTTTTGGCACAGGACGATCTGATTCGGCTAATATTCTGGCGGTCTCCCTGCAGATCGCTTCGTCCCCTTCCAGAAACAGAGCCTCTTGTATGTCAGAGAAGGTCTTTTCCTTCATCTCCCATAGTTTTTCATATATGCTCTGACGAACGGGGGAAACAAAACCGGTCTTCTGCAGCCTGTCGCTGTAAAAATCCAACAGCTCCGGATACCGGAAGAATAACGCTAATAACTTGCTCTCCGACTGGGTTAAGGCATCGATTTTCGTCTTTCCTGTCTCCGGCAGAACCGGCACCGAAGAAGATGCACGTCCTGTTGCCGCAGCGCCGCTTTTTTTACGATATTCCCCGAAAATAAGGCCTTCGTCGATCATCAGCTGCTGGGCTAAGAACTTTATGTGACCTGCTACTTCAATGTCAGTTTTGCATTCACGCAGATACGGGATTATATTCGACACACATTGCACTTTTCCTGCTAATTCCGAAATATTATTTTGCGAGATGGTGTAGCGGATCTGGAATTCCGTTCCATCCCGGGCTTCTTTAACCAACTTTTCAAAGGCCTCTTTACCCGCATGCCGGACGAACTCATCCGGATCTTTTCCCTGCGGAACATTCAGGACTTTAACAATAAGGCCTTCTTTTTTGGCGATCCCTACCGCCCGAACGGCATTGCGTCGTCCGGCGTCATCGCTGTCATACGCAAACACAAGCGTATCCGTGATCCGGTGCAGCAGCCTGGCATGCTGCTCACTGAATGCGGTGCCCAAAGATGCCACCGCACGATTGATACCGGCGGCATGAAGACTTATGGCATCCATATAGCCTTCTACTACGATCGCTTCCTTAGCTTCCCGTATGGCCTTTACCGCTACATCCATGGCAAAAAGGGTCTCCCGCTTGGGGAAAATCTCCGTCTCCCCTGTATTCAGATACTTGGGCAGCCCCTCTCCCATTACCCTTCCGCCAAAGGCAATCACCCGTCCGCGGGGGTCTTTGATGGGAATCATCACCCGCCCGATAAAAGCATCCAGATCGCGACCGTTCTTTGAACGGATCAACCCGGCTTCCCGCATTTGTTCCGGTTTGCAGCCTTTTTTGCTTAAATTCAGCTGCAACGAATGAAAGCCCGGTAAGGATACGCCTAAAGAAAACTGTTTGATGATTTCGTCGGTTATCCCCCGATTATGAAAATAGTCTTTTGCCTTTTTCCCGTACTCGGTTTTTTCCAGACACGCGGAAAAATAGCGGCAGGCCAGTTCATTGACCTGATATAGTTCCTTACGCTTTTCTTCCCGAAGTATATCCTGTCGGCTCCGGTGCGTTTCCGGAATGGGAATATTCGCCCGATTGGCCAGCGCCTTGATTGCTTCGGAAAAAGAGCAATTGTCAATTTTTTCTACAAAACTGAATACATCTCCGCCGGTATGGCACCCGTAGCAGTAAAAAAACTGCCGTTCTTTATCCACTGAAAAAGAGGGCGTCTTTTCTCCGTGAAAGGGGCAGCAGGCCCAGTAATAGCGACCTCGCTTCTGCAATGAGATGTAGGAAGAAATGACTTCCACAATGTCGGAGCTTTCCTTTACCCGGCGTTTAAAATCATCATATTTCTGGTCCATGCTCCGCTCCTTATCATCGCTCTTACAATAGCTATATTCTCTGTTAGGGGAAAAAATCCTCTTTTTCCTTAAAATTACTGCGTTTTTTCTCAATTTCTTACTTTTTATCCGATTTACAACTAAAAACCTCTGTCCGCCTTACGGTCAAGTCACCGTACAGCAAACAGAGGTTTTTCGATTTATCGTGTCCGCTTAATCGGATTATACGATTCCAACTGTCCTTAATCAATACTGTCCTTAATCAATTTTGCGATTCTGATCGTGATGAACCGGTCAGACGCTTTTTACCGCGCAAACCGATGCTATTTGTTCCAATCGCTCCGGATCACACAATCAGGCGCGCTTCGTGTTGTTCTTGTAATAATAATCAAGCACAATGCCGGCTGTTTCTTCAATCGCCCGGTTGGACACGTCGATCACCGTGCAATGCACCCGGCGCATGATCGCCTTGGCATATTCCAATTCTTCATTAATGCGATCGATATCCGCATAGGTGGCTTTATCGGAAAGACCCATGGTCTGCAGTCTGGTACACCGGATATCAATCAGTTTGTAGGGATCGATCAACAAGCCGATGATCCGGTTATGGGGCACTTTAAACAGTTCCGGCGGCGGCGTAATTTCCGGCACTAAAGGCACATTGGCCACTTTCAGCTGTTTGTTTGCCAGATACATGGATAAAGGCGTTTTGGAAGTACGGGAGACCCCGATCAGAACAATATCCGCCTGGGAAAGTCCTAACGGATTTTTGCCGTCATCGTATTTAACGGCAAATTCGATTGCCTCTACCCGTTTAAAATATTCATGGTCCAGCGTGTGCATTAAGCCGGCCTGGTTTCTGGGGTGCAGCGCAAACTGTTTGGCGATGCTTTGCAGCATGGGTCCCAGCACATCCACTACCTGCAATCCAAGACCGGCGGAACGGGCTACAAGATGTTCCCGTAAATCCGGGCTGACGATCGTATAACAAACGACGGCATGATGTTCTGAAGCTTCCTGCAAAACTTTATCAATCTGTTCTTTGCTGTTTACATAGGGAACCCTTACCACATCAAACTGCGTCTCGGTAAACTGACTGGTGGTCGCTTTAATCACTGATTCCGCGGTTCCTCCTACAGAATCAGACAAAGCATAAATAGCCGGGTTTTTAGCGTTTATGATAACCCACGCCCCTTCCTTCTGCGATATCAACGAATAACCTTGTAAAATTAGTTTTGGTGATGCGTCCTAATACCTCGTAGCATTTCTGTTTTTCATCAACGCATTTGACCACAGGCAGGCTGTCAATCTGATTGTCGATCACTTTGCGGGCCGCCACGGCCACCGTTGTTTCCGGTGTAACCATGATCATTTTCGATAACGGCGTCATCGCCATCACCACCGGCACTGATTTTAAATCACCGCTGTTATTAGCCGCCAGTTTCAGCAAATCTTTGCGGGAGACCACGCCGGTCAGTAAATTTTTTTCATCTACTACATAGACAGAACCGACATCCTCTACGAACATGCTGACAATCGCCTCATAGGCGCTTTGTGTATTTTTAGCTACTACCGGCATGGATTGAATGTCCGCTACGGTAATATCAGAAATTTCTTCCGTCAATAACCCCAACGTACTTCTTCCGGTAAAAAAATACCCCACTTTAGGACGCGCGTCAACGATGCCGCTCATAACCAGGATCGCCAGATCGGAGCGCAGCGCAGCTCTGGTCACGCTCAACTTATCGGCAATATGCTGACCGGTGATCGGCCCTTCCAGTCTTACGATCTCTGCAATCTGTTTTTGCCTTGATGTCAATCCTATTTTAATCAGTCCTTTCTCGCACGGGTAAGTTCCAACGTCGTCAAAAGTCACAATCCATCGAACCCTGCAGCAAGGCAGAAGAATCCCTTAAAATCATTCCGCATGCCGATAAATAACGCAAGAGAAATAATAATTCACCTGATATCTGATGCACTATTTTGATTCAATATACGCTGATTATAATACTTTTTTGCAATTTTGTAAACTATTCTCTTCATAGGCGCGAATCAGTTCTTCTTTTTGTGCGCGCGTCATTTTATGTTTGATCTGCCACTCTCTTTTCAGCGCACCTGATTTATCCTCGAAGGACTCCCTGTATACAAGAATACAGGGGACGCGTCCCTGGGTGTATTTAGCGCCTTTACCGGCATTATGGGCTGCCAGACGCTTGATTACATTATCGGTATAACCGGTATAATAAGTAGCATCTGCGCAGCGCAGAATATAGACAAAATAGGACATTGTTTCTCCTTACACAGGATTCCGGCGTAACGAAAATCGCTTTGCCGCAAGACGTTTAACAGGAAAAGGGCCGTAACGAATGTTACAGCCCCGTTCTTTTTATTTAATTCAGATCCCTGCCTGTTCTTTCAAGGCAGCGGCTTTATCCGTATGTTCCCAGGGAAGGTCGATATCTGTACGGCCCATATGTCCATACGCAGCCGTCTGCTTGTAAATCGGACGCAGAAGATCTAAACTGCGGATAATCCCCGTGGGGCTGAGCGAGAAGTTCCTGCGAACCAAAGCGACAATCTTATCATCGGCAATTTTCCCCGTACCAAAGGTATCTACCAGAATGGAAACCGGCTGCGCTACGCCGATCGCATAGGCTAATTGAATCTCGCAGCGTCTGGCCAGGCCGGCCGCCACAATATTCTTGGCAACATAACGGGCTGCATACGCCGCCGAACGATCCACCTTGGAGGGATCTTTGCCGCTGAAAGCGCCGCCGCCATGACGAGCCATGCCGCCGTAGGTATCCACAATGATCTTACGGCCGGTCAGACCGCTGTCCCCCTGGGGGCCACCGATGACAAAACGGCCGGTGGGGTTCACCAGATACTTTGTTTCGGCATCCAACAGTTCTGCCGGAATCACCGGTTTCACTACATGTTCGATCATATCCGCTTCAATCTGCCCGCGGGTTACTTCCGGGTCATGCTGGGTAGAGATCACCACTGTATCAACACGTACCGGTTTTTCATCTTCATATTCTACGGTCACCTGGGTCTTTCCATCCGGACGCAGGTATGACAGGGTTTTATCCTTGCGGATCTGAGCCAAACGGCGGGCCAGCTTATGGGCCAGAGAAATAGGCAGCGGCATCAGTTCCGGCGTTTCATCACAGGCATAACCGAACATCATGCCCTGATCGCCGGCGCCGGTCTCATCTTCTGCGGCAGAACCGGACCTGGCTTCCAGAGATTTGTTCACACCCATGGCGATATCACCGGACTGTTCGTCGATTGACAGCAGCACGCCGCAGGTCGAACCGTCAAAACCATATTTTGCCCGGTCGTAGCCAATTTCCAAGACCGTATCCCGCGCAATCTTGGAAATATCCACAAAGCATTCCGTCGAGATTTCCCCTACTACATGGATCTGGCCCGTAGCCACCAATGTTTCGCAGGCCACACGGCCATGGGGGTCTTTTTCTAAAATCGCATCCAACACAGCGTCTGAAATCTGATCGGCAATTTTATCAGGATGCCCTTCCGTTACCGATTCAGAAGTAAATAATTTGCGCATACTCCTATGCTCCTTTCATAAAAAAGCCGGAATCCACTGGTCGTTCCGGCAGAAAACTTTTGTGTCCTGACCCTTCCGGAAGAAAGAAAAAAGATGCTCTCGCATTTGTGAGAGCATCCGGAATTACAGACGTATTCTCATCTTGCGATTTCTCGTAAGGATTTAGCACCGTTTGCCAGAGGCTACCCTCTCGTAATGGTTGCTGCAGCTTCACCGGGCCAGTTCCCTCCACCGCTCGTGATGAGTACTATTAACTTGCCTTAATTATTATATCAATAATTACCTGCATTGCAATGCCATTCACATTTTTTTCACAAGTAATTACAAGTCATGCAGATAAAAATCTGTCCAAAATCTTCAGGGAAAGCGTCCATGCCTCATCCGTTCGCTTTACCGCTGCGTTTTTCCATCACCCGGTCCAGTAAAATTTCGGCTACATCATCTTTGGATAAAATTTCCAACGCTTCAATTTTCCCGTCAGGATAAAGAAACTTGACAATATTTGTATCTGTGTTAAAACCGGCGCCTTTCATGGAAACATCGTTGGCCACGATCATATCCAGATTCTTTTTCTTCACTTTAGCCGCCGCATTTTCCAGAAGATTTTGTGTTTCCGCGGCAAAACCTACCAAAAACTGTTTTTTCTTTACGCTGCCTAAGGTTTTTAAAATATCCGGATTCTGATCCAGTACAACGGTCATACCATCTTCCGGATGGATTTTTTTAATCTTCTGACCGGCTACTTCCCGCGGTTTGAAATCCGCCACAGCAGCCGCTTTGATCACTACATCGACCGCGGGGAACTCCGCCATACAGGCATCCATCATTTGCTGCGTCGTTTCTACGTTTATCACCCTGGCATAGGGCGGCGGCGTAAGAGCTGACGGCCCCGTGATCAAAACCACTTCCGCACCACGCAGCAAGGCCTCTTTCGCAATGGCATAACCCATCTTGCCGCTGCTGCGGTTGCCGATAAAACGTACCGGATCAATCGGCTCACGGGTTCCGGCCGCGGTAACCATCACTTTAACGCCCCGCATCGCCCCTTCCCGCAAAGCAAAAAAGCGTTCCAGTGCCGCTATGATTTCCGGAACCTCGGGCAGACGTCCGGCGCCGGTAGTACCACAGGCTAATTCCCCGCAGCCCGGCTCCATAATTTCTACCCCTCGTTTGCGCAATAGAGCCAAATTGGCCTGCGTGGCCACATTTTCGTACATGCCTGTATTCATTGCCGGGCAAACGATTTTCGGACAGGGTGCGGCCAATAGCACCGTACTCAATAAGTCATCCGCCAGACCATAGGTCATTTTGGCTAAAATATTAGCCGTCGCCGGCGCAAGCAAAAGCACATCGCCCCAATTGGCCAGCGCGATATGCTCCACATTAAATTCATCTCTGCCGTCCCACATGGAAACAGCCGCTTTATGACCGCTGATTTCGGCAAACAACAAAGGCGACACGAATTTTGCGGCGTTTTCTGTCATCACCACACGTATCTCAGCGCCTTTTTTGCGTAATTTGCTGACCAGATCGACCACTTTGTAAATCGCAATTCCCCCGGACACGCCCAGAACGATCTTTTTCCCCTTCAACATTGCTTTTCCCCGCTTCCTGAAAGGCTCCTGTTCGCCTTACAGACAAACCGGAGTCTTTGATCAAACTGCTGTCCTGCTTATTTTTTTCGGGTATAGGTGATTTTGTGCGAGCCGATTTCTTTTAACGCAATACTTACTTCTTTTTCCGGCAGCACTCTCCCGGGTTTTGTCATTTCCCGGGCCCGTTTCGCCGTCAGAATAGCTAATGTATATTTGCTGTCCACTAAGGTAGCCAAATAATCGATAGAAGGATCCACCATGCTCATATTATTACCTCCGCTGATCTGTGCCTGTATCAGGCCTTACTTATTTGATTTATTTTTTGCTCTTATTACTTATCCGCGCCGGGATGGATGATCTTATCCACGACAAAATACGTTCTTGCCGCCCGGTAGCGTTCTGCTTCCAACAGTGTCAATACCCTCTCCGCAGCCTTTTCCGCCACATCATTGACAATAATGTAATCATACTCATTGGCATACACTAATTCATGGGTAGCCGCGGCCAGACGCTGCCGGATCACGTCTTCCTTGTCCGTACCCCGCTTATAGATGCGGGCGCTTAACTCTTCCAATGAAGGCGGCACTACAAACACAAACACACCGCCCGGGAATACTTTTTTGATTTGCAAGGCGCCCTGAATATCAATTTCCAGGAGCACATCCTTGCCTTCATCCAGCAATTTTTGGACATAGGGTTTCGGTGTGCCATAGTAGTTCCCGTAGACTTGCGCGTACTCCAATAATTCGCCCCGGAAAATCATGTCCTTGACCTGCGGCACTGTTTTAAAAAAGTAATCCTGCCCATCCACTTCTCCGGGCCTGGGCTGACGGGTAGTAACCGAAACGGAATAGGCCAGTTCCGGCAGCTTTTCCCTTAATAAATTGCAGATCGTGCCCTTACCGGCGCCGCTGGGACCGGACACCACCAGTAGCAAACCCTGTGGTTTTGTTAATTTTCTTTCCATCAGTCTTCGTCTTCTTCCGTATCAGAATTCAGCCGATTTGCCACGGTTTCCGGCTGTACTGCGGACAAAATTACGTGGCCGCTGTCCGTAACGATCACAGCGCGAGTCCGCCGCCCATAGGTCGCATCGATCAAAACGCCCTTATCCCTTGCCTCAGAAATAATCCGCTTGATCGGCGCCGACTCGGGGCTGATAATCGCAATGATCCGGTTGGCGGATACAATATTGCCAAAACCAATATTGATCAACTTAATTTCCATACAATTCTCCTGTCTTCCTTTGCTAGTGTACCTTTGCCGCCTTTTCCGCACTATATCGGTTCAGCCTGTTATTCAATATTCTGAACCTGCTCACGGATCTTTTCAATCTCCGCCTTGATTTCCACCGCCTTTTGCGCCAATTTATAATCATTTACTTTGGATGCGATGGTATTGGCTTCCCGGTTAAATTCCTGAATCAAAAAGTCTAACTTACGCCCTACCGGCTGAGACGATTCCAAAATGGAACGGAAATGCGTCAAATGACTTTTCAGCCGCACGATTTCCTCTGTGATGCTTACCCGATCGGCAAAAATAGCGACCTCCTGCAGCACCCGGTCCGGATCAGACGCAATATTTTTTTCTTCCAGAAGCGCCGTCAAACGCTCATTAAGCCGGGCCTGATATTCTGCTACAATTTCCGGCGCCCGAACTTCTATTTCCTTAACTTTTTCTTCGATGAAATCCAATCGCTGATAAAAGTCGCCAACGATGTTCTGCCCTTCCGTTTCCCGCATGGCAACCAACATATTGACGGCCTGATCCACAGCTTCTTTGATCCTTGGCCAGTACGTATCGCAGTCAAAAAGACTTTCCTGCGCCGTTACCACTTCAGGACAGCGAGCCAGGTATAAGATCTCCGACTGCTCACTGAGTGTCGGTCCGGCAATGCCGATTGCCTGCCCAATCTCAGACAAAGCGCGATGATACGCCATGGCCAACCCTTTGTCAACAGTGACTTTTACTGCGTCAGTCCCTGTATAATGGGCATTGACAAATACATCGATACGACCGCGGCTGACCGAAGCCAATATCGTTTTGCGGATCTTGTCTTCCAGCGGATTCAGAAAATGCGGCAGACGAATTGCCATTTCATTATAACGGTGATTGACCGTTTTTATCTCTATCGTTACCGAAAAATTTTCTTCTTCATAGCTTCCCCGGCCAAAACCGGTCATGCTTTTGATCATAAAACAGGCCTCCCACCATGTCCTTAATTGACTTTTTACATAATCACGACTGCAATCCCGCTGAACCGGCCTGCCCCCGCTGTTGCAGAAATCTGCCTCGGCTTTCCTTTTTTCAGCCCTGAAAACTCCGCAAAATTACCTGCGTTCAAATGTTGCAGGGATCTGCCGCGGCCTTCCTTTTTTCAGCGGCAGCGATTTTGCTATTTACGGTTACTGAAGCTGCGCAGGATCGACGTCAAATCGACGCTCGCCGCAATATTCATCCGCAACGGATATGCTGTACTTCTCCGTCGGAATAAACTGCGCCTGATCAAAATAGAACTGCAGCTGCAGCACCGCATATTTTTTCATATCGGTCAACGTGTTTTCAGCGGCTTTATTCTTCGAAATCAATCGCGGGCTCTGTCCTTTAGCAACAGCAACCTTGGGTTTTTCCGCTGTTTTCCCAGACACATCGGCCTTGCCCTGCCTGATTCCCGCGGATTTTTCCGTCTCCTCTTCCATATCAATCGTGCTGCCTGCCAGGAAAGTGACTGCATACGGTTCGATGGTCTTCTCATTTTGCAGCAACCGTACTTTAAACGCATCCTTTTCCAGCATTATGGGACAGTTGAGGACCGCGCCGATCAAGGTAATGCCCTCATATTCGGCCACATTTTCTCTGATCTCCGCCAGATCCGGCAGTTTCTGTTCAGCGATCTGATCCCGTGCATGAATCGCCGCCAGTAAATACGGCGTATATAGCACCACGCTTTCTCTTCTGCAAAAAGGGTTTTTCTGCAGCTCCTCCGGTATTACCCAGGGCTGCAAAAACTGCCGTAACGTCAAATTATCCTGTTTACCGGAAATACCGTAGTTCACTGCTTTCGTCAGATTGGCATCGGTAATGGGCGCAAGCGCAAAGCAAGGAAGCAACAGACTGCAACAAAACAGTGTTAAGAAAAAAATTCGCATCTTCCCGCCCCCTGATTATTTACGTTCAAACTGTGTTATACTTGAGAGAGAAACTGTATGACACAAATTATTCAAGATTAAACACATTATAAACTATTACACTCCCAAGTGCAACAAAATAAGGGAAAAAGAAAGCATAAGGAAGAAAATCCATGAATTTAGAAGGAATTACTCTATACACAGTTACAGAATACTTAAATCGGAAAATTTCAGGCAGTAAAATTTACAAAATTACTATGCCCACCCCGCTTTCCCTCGTCTTGTTTCTAAGGCAAGGCGCAGAAACATTTACGCTGCTGGCAAACTGTAACAGCGCCGCTCCCGCCCTTTGGCTGACAGATACGATGCCGGAAACGCCCGCCGAACCTCCCGCGTTTTGCATGCTGCTCCGCAAACATCTGGAGGAAGGCCGCATCACCTGTATTAAGCAATATGGTCTGGATCGCGTGATTGAATTGGAAATCAGTTTATTGGGAAGAGGCAGCCGTATTATTACAAAGCAGCTTATTGTAGAATTAACCGGCAAAAATGCCAACCTGATTTTTACAGAAGAAGGCAAAATCATTGACAGCCTTAAACATGTGTCTGCTGCCATGAGTTCCGTCCGCACCATTCAGCCGGGGGCAGCGTATCTGCCGCCTCCGTCGCAAAGCGGCCTGAACATTCTTCAGGCAAAACCAGAAGACATTGTCAGCAGCCTGCCGGATGAAGTAAATCAAAAACTTTGGTCGGTTTTAGTAAAGAATACGACGGGGATCGGCAAAGCCACGGCGCAGCAGTTATTTTTTCCGGCCCAGATCCCATTAAGCGCTTCTTATCTTACGCCCACCGACCGTACCCGGTTAGTCGCTTCGATAAAACAATTGCAAAAAGCGGTCAAAAGTGAGAAGAAAGTTTTTTCCGTATTTGTTACCCGCTCCAATCACTGCCGGACGATTTTTCCTTTCGAGGCGCCTTACGTCCCTCCCGACATGCATAAAAAAAACTTTCCTGACATCAATCAGGCGCTTTGTTATGCAGCCGCCCTGGAACCGATCCAACTGCCGGAACATGAGACATTGCAGCGAATCACAGAAAACGAGATACACCGTTTACAGAAAAAAACAGGGGTTTTGGAAAACGATTTAGCACAGGCGCATAATGCGGAAGATCAACGCATTACCGCCGACAGCATTATGGCCTTTCTCCCCCGGATAAAAAAGGGTGATACACAATGCACTCTGCCGAATATTTACACAGGCCAGCTGTTTACTGTGGCCCTCTCACCCGGTCTTTCCCCGGCCGAAAATGCACAGCGCTACTACCGAAAATATACAAAACTGAAACGGGCGCAGGACGAGCTGGTACTGCAGCTCAAGGAAACACGGGAATCCCTCGCCTATCTGGAAAGTATCAAGGAAAGTCTTACTTTTTCCACTACACGACAGGAAGTGGAGGAAATTAAAGAAGAATTGGAAAAAAGCGGCATCCTGCCTACAGGCAAAAAGAAGAAAGCCGCTGCCCCCAAATCCGCGCCGCTGTCTATTCGTTTCTCCGACACCACCACATTATATGTGGGGAAAAATAATCGTCAGAATGACGAGCTCACCTTTAAAATCGGTTCCGGTAAAGATTTATGGTTCCATGTACAAAAAATCCCCGGCAGTCACGTCCTGCTAAAAACCCTTCTGCCCGAACCGGAAAAAGAAGCCTTGCAAGCGGCCTGTCAACTGGCGGCCTATTTCAGTAAAGCGCGTGGCGGGAGTCAGGTCCCTGTGGACTGCGTGCCCCGCCGTTTTGTAAAAAAGCCTTCCGGCGCCAAACCGGGATTCGTTATTTTTACAAACCAAACAACCTTTTATATTACGCCGGACGAAGCCTATATTAAAGCCTTGCTGCAGAAAACTCCCTGACATTTGCGGTTCATCAGTTTTTTGCTCACATAAAAAGAGCATAAATAGGGGCTAAGGCAACGGTCAGAATCCCCGCTGCGACAATTGCCAGCGAGCTCATCGCCCCTTCTACCGCCCCCATCTCCATCGCCTTTACCGTACCTATGGCATGACTGGAAGCGCCGATAGCGATCCCTTTCGCTATCGGTTCTTTTATTTTGCAAATACGGCAAAGTTCTTCCGCGATCATATTGCCTGTAATCCCTGTGAGAATAATCGATGTAACCGCAATGGCAATATTCCCTTTCAGTTCTTCCGTAACGCCCATGCCGATTGCCGTCGTGATAGATTTCGCCAATAAGGTCACATAACCCGTACGATCCAACCGGAAGAGTAAACTTAAAAGCAACACTGCTGTCATACTGGTAATCACGCTGGCAGTAATTCCTGCCACCACCGCCTGCCAGTTCTTTTTCAACAATTTCCACTGCTGATATAACGGAACCGCCAGACAAATAGTTGCCGGCGTCAGCAGGTAGCTGACATATTTGGCACTGGCATAATAGACCTCATAGTCGATCCGAAAGACCAATAAAAAGGCGATGGTAAGACTGATGCCTATGAGAAGAGGATTACACAAAGGGTTGTGAAAACGATTTTTCAGCAATATTCCTATCCCATAAAAAGCCACCGTGATCAGACTGCCGAAAAAAATGGAGTTTGCCCAAAAATCATTCATCTTCTTTCGTCCCTTCTTTTTCGTATTGTCTGTCCGCCTTATGTTTATGGCGGCGGCGAATTACAAATTGCGTGGTCCAACCGCCCGCCATCATAACCAGAAAAGTTACCGGGACTGTAATGAGAAAATAGGGCAGCAGCGCGTTCTTTGCCAGACTCCAGGATTGAATCAGTCCCGCTGCCGCAGGAATAAATAAAACCGGCATGATCTGAATCAGAAACATAACTGTTTCCCGCAGGTCACTCAGGTTTAAAATGCCGCGTTCCAGCAAACCAAACAAGATTATGATCCCGTAAATGCTGGCCGGCACAGGCAGCGGAATCAGCGCATGCAGTACTTCCCCGGCAAAAGATAAAGCTAAAATAATACCGAATTGTTTTAAATATTTCAAGATTTTCCCTATTCCTGTTCCATATGACGCTTTACCCAGGCAACATATTCCTTAATAAAGCTCTCCGCTGCCGCAAGCCCCAGCTTACCGCTGTCCAAACACAGGTCGTATTGATCCGCCTGTCCCCAGGGCTTCCCTGTATAGTATTCATGATAGTAACGGCGCTTTTCATCTGACTCCCGCACCTTGCTTTCCGCTGCTTTACGCGGCAGGTCATAACGGGACATGATATTCTCTATCCGTACCTCCGGGGCGCCACTTAAAAAAATACGCACACAGTCCGGTCTGTTTCCGTACACTACGTTGCCGCACCGCCCGATCAAAATAAAATCATCTGCGGGCAATAACTGTGACAAAATCAGCTGCGGCAGTTCCCTTACTTCCTTTGGCGAATCCGTAAGCGAAATAACCGAGAGCAGACTGTTCAGCGGCTGTTCCGAAAAAAACTCCGGATATTGCGCAAGCAACCCTTTACCTTTTGCCAGATTGATCAGCTCCCGTAAATTATAGACCGGCAGGCTAAAAGCGGCGGCAAGGCTCTTGCCGATCTGCGCAGCCCCGCTCCCCCTCTGTCGCGCTAGCGTAATAATCATTTTCGTACCCCTTTCTTACACTCAAACAAAAAGAACTTCCCTTCGCCGGGCAGGCCGTAGACAGGAAGTTCTTCAGGCAGCGATGTTTCAATTTACTTCATGAATGCGGGTTGGATCAAAACGATCCCGTTGTTTTGCTTCCGCCACCACACTTTATAACCCTTGCTGTAGCCCGTTTATTATAGCACGATTTAAAATAAATGGTAATATCGCAACAGAAAATTCACTTTTCAATGCACCAAAATTCATTTTTCAGCAAGATTATATCCGTCTGATAAAATGTCGGTAATACGGTGAAAGAATTATCAGGTCTTGTTCCCAGTAAAGAAATTTTGACATTCCCTACTAACATTAATTAGTATTTTATGTTAAAATAATAAGAGTACGCTGCCGCTGAAATATCGCCTGTACCTATTCACAGAACCGTTCATTTCAGCCGGCGATATCTGGAAAAGACCGGAGGCTCTTTATGGACGAGGGCAGTTTTAATTATACCATACAACTGAATCTGCACGACACCTTCTGCCTTGTCATCGGCGGCGGCAAGGTAGCGCTGCGTAAGGCAAAAACATTATTAGCCGCCGGCGCCAATGTAACCGTAATTGCGCCGCGGTTCGAGCCTTCGTTTACGGCCTTAGCTTTAGCACACCGTACTTTGCGGCTTAAAGAACGTTCCTTTCAAGCCGGCGATACTGAGGGAGCCTTTTTGGTCATCGCCGCTACGGACAACAGCGCCGTCAATCAAACTGTAGCAAAAGAAGCTATTGCCAACCGTTGCCTGGTAAATGTGACGGACGCTCCCCGGACAGGTAATTTTTCCGTAGCCGGGAGCTACTCTGTCGGAACCGTCCGCTTTACCGTTTCTACCGGTGGCAACCCCCGCCTGACTCATTTATTATTGAAAGATCTGGAAAACAGCTATGGCCCTGCTTTGAATGCTTTCAATCTTTTTCTGGAAGAACAGCGTAAACGTGTCAAAAAAATAGTACCCGATTCTTCAGCAAGACAATTATTCTGGCAAAACACTCTCACAAGTACTCTGTTACAGAACGTCAGGGAAGGAAAACTGGAACAGGCAAAGGAGATTATCATACATGCAGTTGATCGTATTAGGTCTGAATCATAAAACCGCTCCGGTGGAGATCCGGGAGAAATTTAATTTTTCCCGCAGCCGGATCAAACATATACTGCGCCTCTTAAAACAATCCGATAACTTTTCGGAAGCAGTCCTGATTTCTACCTGCAACCGTACGGAGCTTTATCTGGTCGCGGTGGATTCAGAAGAAGATGTACCCGAATTAAAAAAAGGCGTAGCGAGAATTGCCGGCAAAGACTTTAAGAAAGAGTATTTTTATCTTCTAAGCGGCACGGAATGTGTACGCCACCTGCTGCAGGTAGCCAGCAGTCTGGATTCTCTGGTGATCGGCGAAGGACAGATTCTCAGCCAGGTCAAAGACGCCTATCATCTGGCCCGCAAAAGCGGCATGACCTCGACTTTATTTAATACCATATTTAACCAGGCCATCTCTACCGGTAAAAAAATCCGCACCCGTACGCAGATTGCGTACCGCAGTGTCAACATTTCCTCTGCGGCGGTCGATTTGGCGATGAAAGTGTTGGGCAATCTTTCCTCTGCGGATATTTTGGTGATCGGCGCAGGCAAGATGGGAGAATTAACCGCCCGCCATTTATTGGACAAAGGGGCGCCGTCCATTTTTGTCGCCAACCGGAACTATGCCCATGCGCAGGAGCTGGCCGATAAATTTAACGGTTCCGTGATCCGCTTTAACGAGTTCCTGGATCATGCGGCCAATGCCGATATTGTGATCACCTCTACCGGCGCTCCCCACTACATTATTCAAAAAGATGTGATGGCCCTGGCTCTGGAAGAGCGCTTGAAGCCGAATCCTCTCGTTCTGATCGATATCGCAGTGCCCCGTGATGTAGACCCCGAGGTCACGGAATTACCCAACCTGATTTTGTACAATATCGACGACCTGCAGAATGTGGTGGAAACAAACAAGAGCCTGCGTAATCAGGATGCCGAAGTAGCCAGGTTGATCATCGAAGAAGATATTCTGACCTTGAAAGAACGCCTGCGGTATTTATCCCTGCGTCCGGTCATGGTGCAGCTGCATGATAAATTCGACTTTCTGCGCCAGCGAATCCTGGCGAAAACCTTGCGCAAAATGCCGGAGCTTACCGAAGAACAGCAGCGTAAAATCGATGTGATGAGCCAGCGTCTTCTGTATAAATTTCTGCGCGAACCTATGATCACCATGAATAAGGCAGCCGGTACCACCGCGGAAGCGCCGACCAGGAAACATATCAGTCGCTTATTTATGTTAGATATGAAAGATGAGGATGAATGGGGCCATGAAAACAATCATAACTATTGGGACTAGAAAAAGCATGCTTGCCTTATGGCAAAGCAACTACATCAAACAGCGTCTGGAAGAAGAATATCCCGAAATCCAGGTTACGTTACAACATATAGTGACGAAGGGAGACAAAATACTGGATGTCCCTCTGTCAAAAATCGGAGGTAAAGGACTGTTTACCAAAGAGATCGAAACCGCTTTACTGAATGGTGAAGCGGATTTTGCTGTTCATAGCTTAAAAGACATGCCGACTAAATTACCGGACGGCTTATGTCTCACCGCGATCACACAGCGTGCGTCAGTCGGCGACGCGTTTGTCAGCAATACCTGCCGTTCTTTTGCGGAACTGCCCCAAGGCGCGATATTGGGCACATCCAGTCTGCGGCGGAAAGCCCAGTTGTTGGCGCAGCGTCCGGATCTGGATATCCGCGATTTGCGCGGCAACGTAGACACCCGGTTGCGTAAATTAGACGAAGGCCATTACGATGCGATTATTTTGGCGGCTGCCGGTCTCAACCGCCTGGGCTACGGCGATCGGATCCGGGAAACACTCCCCTGCACGGTCTGCATTCCCGCCGTAGGTCAGGGAGCGTTAGCGATCGAATGTCGTGAAGACAATACAGAAGTCCGTGCGATGCTGGCTTTTCTCAATGACGCAACCACCAAAAGCTGCACTGATGCCGAACGGGCCTTTTTAGGGCTGGTAGAAGGCGGCTGTCAGGTACCGATCGGCGTCCATGCGGAGATCCATGAAAAGACCATGCAGGTTGAGGCGATTATCGCTTCTTTAGACGGCAAAACCCTGCTGCGGGATTCCATCCGGGGTCTGCCTGAGGAAGCCGTAAATTTAGGAAAAACTCTTGGCAACCGAATGTTAAAGAATGGGGGTAAAGAAATTTTAGCCGCTATTTTATAAACAGATATGCAATGCGTATAAAAGGCGCATGATTTAGCAGATCGACAAGTATAATCAAGTATAATAAAGAAAGGAGACGTATGGTGTTGACTCCCGAACACATCATACAAACCGTCCTATGAAAAAACAAGGTAAAGTGTACTTAATCGGCGCCGGTCCCGGAGACCCGGGCTTATTGACTTTAAAAGGCCGGGACTGCCTGGCAGAAGCAGACGCCGTGGTCTATGACCGTCTGGCGGATCCCCGTATCCTGGGCTGGGTACGTCCTGAGGCAGAACGAATCTATGTGGGGAAAGCTTCCGCCCAACACACAATGAAACAGGAAGACATCAACAAACTGTTAGTAAAACTGGCTTCAGAAGGCAAAATCGTAGCCCGGCTCAAAGGCGGCGATTCCTTTGTCTTTGGACGGGGCGGCGAAGAAGCCCTGTTATTGAAAGAAAACGGACTGCCTTTTGAATTTATCCCCGGCATCACCAGCGCGATCTCCGTCCCGGAATATGCCGGCATCCCGGTAACTCATCGCAAAGTGGCCGCTTCTTTTGCGGTTATCACAGGTCACGAAGATCCTTCCCGGGAACAGTCCGGCATTAACTGGCAAGGATTGGCCAAGGGTGTGGATACGCTTATTTTTTTAATGGGCGTGGAAAACCTGAAACACATTTCAGCCAGATTAATTGAGCATGGCCGTCCTGCCGAAACCCCTGCCGCATTGATCCGCTGGGGCACTCATCCGGAACAACGTACGTTGATCACCACCTTAGGCAATGCCTATGAGGATGTGGTACGGACCGGCATGAAACCGCCCGCCATTTTTATCGTAGGCGAAGTGGTCAAATTGCGCGATCAGTTAAGCTGGTTTGAAACGAAGCCTTTGTTTGGCAAAACCTTTGTGGTGACCCGGGCGCGGGCTCAGGCCTCTGCCCTTACCTCCCGACTGGAAAAAGAAGGCGCCGGGGTACTGGAAGTTCCTTCCATTAAAATCGCAGAGCCGGATTCGTTTGCTCCCCTGGATGAGGCGCAAAAAAATCTGAAACAATACAGTTGGATCCTTTTCACCAGCGCCAACGGCGTAGACCTGTTCTTCGACCGTCTCTTCCAAAACGGCAAAGATGCCCGGGCTCTGGCCGATTGCAAACTAGTCGCGATCGGTTCCGCCACAGCAGATATGTTGAACGCGTATGGCCTGCTTGCGGATCTGGTTCCCGCTTCTTATAAGGCGGAAGATCTGACAAAGACGCTTTTGCCGCAACTGAAGCAAGGGGAAAAAGTACTACTGGCCCGGGCGAAAGAAGCCCGCAACGTATTGCCGGATGCGCTGAAAAAAGCCAGCGTGCAAGTGGACGTGGTACCGGTGTACCAAACCGTCGCCGATTGCGAAAATAAAGCGGAGCTGGTCGCCGCATTGAAAAATAAAGCAGTAGACTGTATCACCTTCACCAGTTCTTCCACCGTAACCTATCTGCTAAAAGCATTAGACAACGACGCCGCTCTGCTGGCAGACGCAACACTGGCGGCCATCGGCCCCATCACCGCCCAGACTATGAAAAAGCATGGGCTGACACCGACTATCACAGCCGAAACCTATACCATCGAAGGACTGATGGAAGCATTAGAAGCATTTTATAAAAAGGAGTGATCCATTATGGCAGGTTTTCCCATTTATCGTCCCCGCCGTCTGCGGGCGACGGAAAATTTACGCAGTATGATCCGTGAGACGAGCCTCAGCGTAAAAGATTTGATTTTTCCTTTGTTTGTTGTGCCCGGCTCCAATGTAAAAAATGAAATAGAAACCTTAAAAAATAACTATCAATGGTCTGTGGACCGGGTAATGGAGGCTGTGGATGAAGCCGTGGCCGCCGGCATTCCTGCAGTCCTGCTGTTCGGACTTCCCTCTTACAAAGATGAGGAAGGCAGCAGCGCCTGGGATGACAACGAGCCGGTGCAGATGGCCAGCAAAGCCATCAAAGCCAAATATCCGGAACTGGTCGTGATTACCGACGCCTGCTTCTGCGAATATACTACGCACGGCCATTGCGGCATTCTGACAGAAGACTGCTGCTCGGTAGATAACGATAAGACACTGCCCAATCTGGCTAAACTGGCGGTAAGTCAGGCTCGCTGCGGCGCTGATATTATCGCCCCCTCCAACATGATGGACGGTTATGTGGCCGTCATGCGCAAAGCCCTGGATGAAGCCGGATATACGCAGGTAGCCATCATGGCTTACAGCGCTAAATTCGCTTCCGCTTACTACGGTCCTTTCCGCGCGGCAGCAGATTCCGCTCCCGGAAAAGGCGATCGCAAAGGCTATCAGATGGATCCGGGCAACAGTGATGAGGCCCTGCGGGAAATTGAACTGGATATAGAAGAAGGCGCTGACATTGTCATGGTCAAACCGGCTTTAGCCTATCAGGACGTGACGCGGCGCGCCTTTGAAACATTTAACCGTCCGCTTTGCGTTTACAATGTAAGCGGTGAATACGCGATGGTAAAAGCGGCGGCGGAAAAAGGCTGGATTGATGAAAAACGTATCGTTATGGAAACCATGCTCAGCTTTAAACGGGCCGGCGCCAAGATGATCATTACATATCATGCGCTGGACGTTGCAAAATGGTTACGGGAAGAATAAGGAGAATGACAATGCTTGCATTAACGAAATCGGCCTCGGTCTTTGCCAGGGCGAAAGAAATCATTCCCGGCGGTGTAAACAGCCCGGTACGTTCTTTCCGCAGTGTGGGAGGAACCCCGCCTTTTATCACCGGAGGTCGGGGCAGCCGTGTATATGATGCGGACGGCAACAGCTATATTGATTATGTGTTATCCTATGGTCCTTTGTTATTAGGTCACACCCACCCTGTAGTAACAAAAGCAGTACAGGACGCAGCGACCAAAGGTACCAGCTTCGGCGCTCCCACTCCGGCGGAAGTCACTCTGGCTGAACTGGTCTGCCGTCTGGTTCCGTCTATGGAAATGGTGCGCATGGTAAACTCCGGCACGGAAGCCACCATGTCCGCCCTGCGGCTGGCCCGGGCTTATACCGGACGAGAGTACATCATAAAATTTATCGGCTGTTATCATGGGCATAGTGATGCTTTATTGGTGCAGGCCGGTTCCGGCGCAGCTACGTTTGGTGTACCGGACAGTCCCGGAGTCACAAAGGGAACGGCGGAAACGACTATTTCGGTTCCTTTTAATGACCTGCCGGCGCTGGAAAAAGTATTTGCCGAACGAGGCAGTCAAATTGCGGCGGTAATTATGGAGCCGACGCCGGGCAATATGGGCCTGGTCTTACCGCACGAAGGGTATCTGGCGGCGGTACGCGCACTGACGAAAAAGCACGGTGCGCTGCTGATCATCGATGAAGTGATGTCCGGCTTCCGTGCAGCGCAGGGCGGCAGTCAGTCCATCTACCGGATCGATCCGGATATTACCTGTCTGGGCAAGGTTATCGGCGGCGGTCTGCCGGTAGCGGCTTACGGCGGAAAACGGGAGATCATGAATTGGGTATCCCCTGCCGGCCCCATGTATCAGGCCGGCACTTTGTCCGGCAATCCTTTGGCTATGGCTGCCGGTATTGCGGCCCTCACCTATATGCAGGAACAGAATGTGTGCGCTACGCTGACGCAACGTGCTAAGGCGTTGACGGACAGCTTAAAACAGGTTGCTAAAAAAACCGGTGTTCCGGTTTGCATCCATCACCTGGGTTCTATGTTCACGGTCTTCTTTACAGATAAGGAAGTAGAAAATTATGAGGATGCAGCCGCCTGTGATCAGGATGCGTTCCGCGTTTATTTCCACAGTATGCTGGAACAGGGCATCTATCTTCCGCCCTCCCAGTTTGAAACGAACTTTATCTCGTTGGCTCACAGCGAAGAGGATTTTGCCGCCACAGTCGCCGCCGCAAAAGTTGCGTTTGCCAGGGTCGCAACAGTGAAGAAGTAGCAGAGCGAACATCTAACTATGCGTAGAAAAAATGAACCGCCGGCATTGTCGGCGGTTTTAGTATGCCCTTTTGGGGGAAGAAATTATCCGGTAAAGAGGTTTTACATGGAAGGTGTGTAACGTTTGCAAGTATCTTTATTCGTAATCACACACCTACTTTTCCAAAATCTTCGTTGAATTAGCCGAAATCTGCGGAACTTGCTTGCTGCGCAAGCTTCGCACAGTCCTCGATTGCGTAATTCAATCTCGATTTTTCAAAGTATAATGTGTGAATGATTACTCATAAAGATAACTTGAACAACTTATTTCTCTATGCACAAACTGATATTTTTGTTGAATTTTTTGCAAGTATCCCTTACATTATATTAACTCATCAGTTTATTTTATATACGGTTCTTAAAAGCTCCTAAAGCAGCGATATTGCTTTGCAAGTTTCCTATAACCGCAGATTTCTCTTCAAACTGTCCTTTGCTGATACACTCGCACTGCAAATTTTCTACAAATTTAAGCTACGCAGTCCATGCAGACAGCAACCTTGACGTATAAATAGTGGTATAATAAACATGTGCATTCATGGGTTGTGGTGGATGGTAAAATCAGCAAGCCTGATAAAGGCAGAAAAATAAGGAAAGAAGAGGTGGTTAAGTATGACTAAAAAAGATTTAATAAATTATCTGGAGACAGATGATTTTGTGTACTTAAATGCAAGTGACGATTACATTGGTATTTTTAGTAACAGAGATACTGATAGCTTAGTTACTGACTCATATTTTGCCTCTGATACCTATTCGGATGATCCGGCAGCCGATACTGGGAAGCAGTATCAGAATTTCTCGGATTTATGGGATAATTTTAAAGTGAAGGGGAAGAGCCTGTCGGAGACGTTAGCACCTATAACGGATTGGTAGCTATAAATTGGTTGTACCTGATTATGCGGAACCGCTTACGATCGTAGGCGGTTTTATAATTTAATACCTTAGCTTTACAGCACTCTATCCGGAGTGCTTTTTTATTGCCTTTTTGGAATCGCAGGCAAAAAGATATCAGATTCTTAGCTCCATAATAAAAAGCTGTTTTGTCAATAAATGATTTTTGAAACATCTCCGTCGCAGCCGTTTTTTGCATAGATTTACTCATACTATTGATTTGCCGTTGAGCATTGTCAAAGGATTCTTGATTGATGATTCCTTTTGAGAAAGCATTGTTGATTCCGCTTTAAACAGAATTCAGTTTTTCAACAGAAGACTTTAAAATTTTAATTTTTGTAGTGGCTGTCGAAAAGGATGTATTAAAGCTTGAATTAATACTGGCGGCAAGGGCAAATACGAATTCAAATGACTTACGGCCATAATTTTCCTCCTTCCTTGTCTTTTTTTAGGTAGTGTAGTAAAATTAATTTAAAGAGAGGTGATAAATATGGATAACAAAGAAACTATAAAAGAATTTTTATTCCATAATCCCTTGATTTATTTAGCTATATTTATTGCTCTGATAATCAGCGTTAATAATCTGTCTGAATGGATGGTTCCGCTGTTTTTTGCCATTCCTATTTACACTCTTGTCAGTGAAATGTCCGAGCATACATTAGAAGAGAACCTGTGGGCTTCTTTTTTTTTCTTTGTAATCATTTGCTATACGCTGTTTACGTAGGGTTCTTTTGTTCTGATTGTTCCGCAATCTCCTGAACCCAATCTCCAAGTTCAGGGAGCGTCAAACCCAAATAAAATTCAATAGAAGTAAAGGTGGCCGTAGCGCAAGCTATTGCCACCTTTTTTATATTTATACTTTTGCCGGCTTCAGTTAGTTGGATTCCGTCTTGCCTAAATCCGATGCGAATAAAAAAGATTTTCGTAAATTGCAATAAGAAGTTGCACACTTTTTATAAAATCCTTCAAGCCGCATAAATGGAAGCCAATTTTTGCAGGATAACTTTACCATAACCTTTTCCTTTATATTCCGGTCTGAAATATAAATCTTCCAGGTAGAGACCGGCTCGTCCGAGAAATGTCGGAAAATTATGGAAAACAGAGCAAAACCAATCGCTTTATCGTCTTCATAAGCAAAAATTACTTCAGCCTTTTTTGTTACTCTTCTTCCAGCCAACTGCGAATCGCAGTTTCTTCCAACGCTTCCGGTTTACGGATATCCAGACATTCTCCCACCGTAACGCCGGGGAGTTTATCTCTTATATCCTGCGCGCTGTTTTTCGGTCCGCTGCTTTTGCTGGTACAGAATAAGTATACTTTTTTATCTTTTAAGTCCAGCTTTGCTAAAAAGCTGTGGATGATCATGGGGCAACTGAACCACCAGATGGGAAAACCTACGGCTATCTTTGTGTAGTTTCCAATATCGGGCAGTTCTCCGGCAATCGGCGGACGAGCGCCGCTTGCTTTTTCCATACCGGCTTTCGCCACACACAAGGCATACACGGAAGGATAAGGGTCTTGCGGTACGATTTGATAGGTATCCCCTGTTATTGTCGCCGCAATTTTCCTGGCTGCTTTTTCCGTCACGCCGGACCAGGAATAATACGCCACTAAAATCTTCTTCTGCACTTTGTCTGTTTCATTGCTCATAATTTACACCCGCTTTGCAAACTTTAAAAAAGCTTCGTAACCGCGCTCTGTTTCAAAAATGTCCGCTTTACTGGTGGCTTCCCAGGGAGCATGCATATTTAAGACCGCCACGCCGCTGTCAATTACGTTCATCCCGTACAAGGCCATAATATAGGCAATGGTACCGCCGCCGCCCAAATCTACTTTCCCCAGTTCGGACATCTGGAAATTCACTTTTTCACGGGTAAAAATATCCCGGATATGGGCAATATATTCTGCGTTAGCATCATTGGAGCCGGATTTGCCCCGGGAACCGGTAAATTTATTCAACACCATGCCGTTGCCCAGATAAGCCACGTTCTTCTTATCGAAGGAAGACGCATACAAGGGGTCAAAGGCACTGCTCACATCGCTGGATAACATGGTGCTGTTGGCTAAGGTACGACGCAGGGCCAACTCGCTTTCTTTGCCCAACAGGGCGAGAAGTTCCGCTACGGTATTTTCAAAGAACCGGCTCTGCATACCGGTCGCGCCTACGCTGCCGATTTCTTCTTTATCTACCAGAATACAACAGGAGGTCCGCTGCACTTTTGTAACATTCAGCATGGCTTTGTAGGAACCATAGGCGCACACCCGATCATCCTGGCCGTAGGACAAGACCATACTGCGGTCAAAGCCGGCTTCACGGGCCCGGCCTGCGGGCACCACTTCCAACTCAGCGGAAAGAAAGTCTTCTTCTTCTACCCCATACTGCTTTTTCAAAATGGCCAGAACACCTTTTTTCACAGCTTCTTTGCCGTCAGTTTCTTTCGTCTCACTTTTGGCATTACGCCCCAGTTTCAACGGACGATTTCCCACAATCACGTCCAGGGCTTCCCCCTCAATGACGGTAGCCGCTTTTTTGACCATTTGCTCCTGTGCCAGGTGAATCAGAAGGTCCGAAACGAAAAACACCGGGTCTTCCGGTTTTTCGCCGACAGCTACGTTTACGACAGTACCGTCTTTTTTCACAATGACGCCGTGAATGGCCAGCGGGATCGTGACCCACTGATATTTTTTGATTCCGCCGTAATAGTGGGTATCAAGCAGGGCAAAGCCCCCATCCTGATATAAGGGGTTTTGTTTTATATCCATCCGGGGCGAATCAATATGGGCCCCCAGGATGTTCATTCCTTCTTCAATGGGATCTTTGCCGATATTAAACAGAACCACGCCTTTTTTCATATTGATACGATAGACTTTATCCCCTGCTTTGAGCGGCTTGCCGGAAGCAATGCAGTCGTCCAGGTTTTGGTAGCCGGCCTTCTTTGCTTCTGCATGAATGAGATTGACGCATTCCCGTTCCGTTTTACCGTTGCTCAAAAAATCCAGATAGCCCCTGCAAAATTCATCACAGGCCTTCAACTGCGCAGCGGTATAAGTTTCCCAAGTATTTTTCTGTTTCATTAAAACGCTTCCTTTCGTTCATCCTGTTTATTTCTGCGTTGAATCTTTCATCTGTGTTAAATCTTTTAAATTTTTCTCATAAAATCATAAATTTCTTTAAAGCGGTCTTTGCGGTACCGCTCCGGTTCCATATCCATGGTATTTAGAATGGTATACCGCTCTTTTCGCACTTCCCGGGCAAAACTCCAGGCATTCACAAACATTTCTTCCGTAATGCCCCGGCGTTCCGGGTTGATATCGATACCGTAGGCTTTTAAGAAATCCAACGGGATCTGATAATCTCTTTTTTGCAGCCAGGCCGCGCCGATGGTGCCGATGCCTACAACGATTCCGTGGGGCAGATCATGATTGTATAATTCATCCATGGCATGACAGAATAAATGATCCGAGCCGCTGCAGGGTCGAGAGCTGCCTGCCACCTGCATAGCTAAGCCTCCCAGCACCAGAGACTGGGCCAGCATTTTGATTCCGGCCGGGTTTTCAAAGCTTTTTACATTGGAATACAACAACGCGTCCAGAGCCCGTTCGGACAGCATATAGGCAAAGTCGTCCGGCTGGGTTCCGTTGAACCGGCAATCCAAAGTCCAGTCATACAGGGCTGTGTAGTTACTGATCATATCGCCTACCCCGGCCTGTAACAGCAACCGGGGCGATTTTAAAATAATATCCGTATCAATTAAAAGTCCATCCGGTGTTTTAGAAGTGAAGCTGTGCGTTCTTCCTCCTTTGGCAAATAATACGGAAACCGGGGAGCAAACACCGTCATTACTCAATGCCGTAGGAATAGCAATATAGGGTATATTCGCTACAAACGCCGCATATTTCGCCGTATCCAGCGCAGTCCCACCGCCAAATCCCAGAATGATACGAATCCCTTCCATGCTGACTTTTTTCGCCACGGACACCGCGAAATCGAAGGAGCTTCTTTCGACCGTGATCACCTGGTAATGCTTTAACTGGGACAGCATGAGGCTGACTTTATCTTCTAAAAATTGAAGCAACCCTTCCGTGGTCAGGATCAATATTTTTCCTTCTGTATCCCGAGGCAGATAATAATCCAGATTTTCCCCTAATTCCGCAATCGCATTAGGTCCCACCTTCATAAATAACGGGAGACTGAAATGATTCATTTTCCTAACCCCTTTCTTTAGTACCTCTATGCTCAAACCGTATGAAATCCGGCTGTTCTCTGGGTCTTTCTGCGTTTTTGCGTGGTACTGTAACCGCGGCTTTGCATAAAGTCAAGCAGTTCCCCTGTAAAAACCAAAGGTATCTGCTGCAATTCTTTCACGGACCGACTGCCGGTGAGGACCATAATATCCCGGATATCGTCCAGAATCTCCCGTAAATAATCCGCAGCAATTTCTTCTCCCTGCTCCAATACTTTGGCCAGGACAACGCCGCTGAGAGACACCGCATCGGCGCCTAACGCCAGACATTGCGCGGCCTGCCAGCCATTTCTGATGCCTCCGGAAGCAATCAGCGTATCCTGGGGATTCAACTCCTGCACCGCTTCCACTACGCTCCAGGCGGTAGGTATGCCCCAGTCGGCAAATTTTTTATGCCGCAGAATTCTACTACGCTCAGCCTCAATGGCCGTAAAACTGGTACCGCCCAGCCCCGCTACATTAAAACAGGTAAAACCCAAACCATGTAATTCCTGAATTTGTTCCCGGGCCATACCGCAGCCGGTTTCTTTCAGAATGAGAGGGATTTCCAACGCTTCCTGAAGCCGGAGAAGATTCTCCATCAGATGAGCAAACTCTTTGTCCCCTTCCGGCATCAGTAATTCCTGTGCTGTATTTAAATGAACCTCCAAAGCCGAAGCCCCGATCATTTCAACGGCTTTCAGCGCTTCTTCCGGAGTCGCCAAAGCGCTTACATTGGCAAAAAGGAGACCCTCAGGGTATTCTTCCCGCACAATAGTATAGCTGGCAACAGCGCTGCCGTCTTTTACGGTACCGTACTGTGACCCCACGGCCATAGGAACTCCCGCCAGACGGGCGGTCCGGGCTAACTTGCCGTTGATTTCCCGGACGGCCTCCGTGCCGCCGGTGATCGCATCAATAAATAACGGTACTGGTACCTTCAGGCTGCCGATATGAGTTTGTAATTGTACCTGATCCGGGTCGACAGAAGTCAGGCAGTTATGTAAAAAGCGAACTTGCTCCAGACCGGTGCGCCGCTCGCCATCCCCTGTCGCCAGTGCATATTTTATATGATCCAGTTTACGCTTTGACCGCAGTGTGTTCTTATCCATATCTTATTATATCACCTGTCCGTTATCTTATCCTTGTCTGACCATTCTCTATCCGAATGTATGGGACAGCCAAAAGATATTTCTTCCGTATGGTAAAAAAAGAGGACGGCAAACACCGTCCTCAAGAGTTTCTTGCTTATTTGTTCAGACTTTCCAGCTGTTCTGCCATGGCATTGTTAGAGAAGCCTTCGTCACCCTGTTCCATATATGCGTTCATTTCCGCTTTTTCAGCATTCTTTTTCGCGCGGGTCAGGGATAATCCAATCTTTCTGTGAGAACGATCGATTTTGATAATCATCGGTTCTACGGCCTGCCCCAACTGGAGCACATCTTCCGGTTTTTCTACCCGTTCTTCCGCTAATTCAGAAACATGAATCATGCCTTCCACTTTATCATTTAATTTTACCAGGGCACCGAAAGGCAGGAAACGGTCAACGGTACCTTGCACAATGTCGCCTTCCCGGAAATCTGCGGCAGCGGCAACCCAGGGATCTTCCAGCGTCGCTTTGATGGACAGGGACACACGATGGTTTTCTTTGTCAATTTTCTTAACAAAGACCTTGACAGTATCGCCTTCCGTAGCCACATCCGCGGCTTTCACGCTACGATCATAGGACAATTCGCTGTTATGGACCAGACCAACCAGGCCTTCGACGATTTCCACAAACAGGCCGAATTCAGCTACCTTAACTACTTTGCCTTCATAAGTCTCGCCTTCGGCGATCTGTTCGTAAGCAGCTTCCTCCTTAGCCGCACGAGCTTCTCTGGCGGCGGCAATACGAGCTTCACGGTTTGCCAGCCATTCCTGATGTTTGAGTGCTTTTTCCGCTTTCAGAAGATCGCGGCGGGAAACCACGATCCGTTTTTTCTCTGCATCTACTTCAATAATTTCAGCTTCCAGTTCTTTTCCTACATAAGGAGTGAAGTCATCGATATGGCGCAATTCCACGTGCGAAGCGGGCATAAACCCTTCCACGCCTTCTACCGCCACAGCCAGACCTACCACTTGTTTCGGTTTATCATTGTTGCGGTCACGATTGCGGGCTTTGATCACACGCAATACCTTAACTGTGGTCGGACGTTTTTCACCTTCTGCCAGGGGAGCAACGGTTTTCCAGGCAGCTTCTTTTTCTGCGCGGATCTTGGACAACCGGATAAAATCATCGGAAGAAGAGCTGGGCACTACGACCGCTTCCACTTCATCGCCGATATTCAATGTATTCATTAATTCGTCCGGGTCGGCTTCCATAGCCCAATCATTCCATACGATCAACCCGTCACGTCTATAACCAAAATCAATATACACACCGTCTTTATCGACCTGGCTGATCTTACCGCTTACCAGCTTTCCCGGGTGTACTCCGAAATCTTCCATGCTGGCATCTAACATCGCAGCAAAGTCATTGCCTTCCATTTTCTTGTTTTCCATGTTTTCCATTGCTATGACAGCCTCCTTAATTATGCGATCCGGAGTAGAAGCTCCGGCCGTAATACCTACTTTACTGCACCCAGAGAACATTTCCGGAGAAAGTTCTGCAGCGGTTTCCACCTGATAGCACCGGGGGCAGATGGCGCTTACCAGTCCGGTCAGGTGCCTTGTATTGGCACTGTTCCTGCCGCCGAGGACAATAAAGGCATCGACCTGTCCCGCCAACCGGGCTGCGGCTGTTTGCCGTTCTTTCGTGGCCAGACAGATAGTCCGCTCCACCCGATATTCACCGGGTCGGGCAGATTGAAGCGCCGCCAGGATCTCCTCAAATTTTGCCAGTTCAAAGGTTGTTTGAATAATGACGCAATATTTGGGTACAAAGGGCACTTCGCCAATATCCCTTTTACATTCTATTATAATACCATTTTTTCCGGCAAATGCCAATATACTTTTTACTTCCGGATGATTTTTTTCTCCGACAATAATTGGCAGATAACCGTCTGCCACCGCCTGTGCAGCCTTTTTCTGACTGATTCGGACATTGGGGCAGGTGGCATCTAAAATTTTCAAATTCTTTTCAATTGCCGCCTGATAAACTTCCGGACCTACGCCGTGGGAGCGAAAAATAACCGTTTCACCGGGCAGAAAATCGCCCAGCGAATCCTTGCAGCTTACTCCTTTGGCAGCTAATTCCGCGGTAAACTGGGGATTGTGGATCAAAGGTCCCAATGTAGCTGCCGGTAAATTGTCCGCGGCGCCTTCGGCTATTTTTACCGCCCGTTTTACTCCATAACAAAATCCGCAGGGATCAGCGAGAAATATTTCCATTTTGTAATGCTACCGCCTTTCGCAGAACCAAAACTTCCTCCCGCCACCGGGCGCCCAGTTCCTCTAAATTTTCCCGGGCGATTCCCCCATTTTCATCATAGGGCAACGGTTTGCCAAAGATCACCCGAACCTTCGGCCAGCCCGGATGCCGTTTCAGGTCCGTACCGTAGATATATGCCGGAATAATCGTTGCTTTCATTTTTACCGCCATCATAAAAGCGCCGCCGCCGGCTCTTCCTAAATCACCGGTTTTGCTGCGTGTCCCTTCCGGAAACACCGCCAGAACCTCATTATTTTTTAAGTAGGCCAAACCGGTTTTAATCGCTTCCCTGTCGGCGCCGCCCCGCTTTACGGGGAAAACGCCCAGTTTGCGGATAATAAAGCCGAACCAGGCCGGTTTAAATAATTCGGCTTTCGCCATAAAATGCACCGGACGCGGCGCCGCGGCTCCCAGTACAGGAGGATCAAGCAAACTCAGATGGTTCGCTGCGATCACTACGGGGCCTGTAGCCGGAATATTCTCCGTGCCGAAAACTTCCCAGCGCAGCCACAGCTTAAACAGCCAGGGAAATGTAACGTGGCAAAATCCATAAAAAGACATGGTTTTTTCCTCATTCAGATACGATTCATTTAGGAAATTCGATACATAAAATTTAACCTTTACGCGGAAGTGCTTCCCCATCATAAGGCGCTGTGTCCCGGGGTTGCGCCCCTGGGCACTTCTTTATGTATCCTGACACACCTTAATGCGCCATCTGCGCCAGATTGACCAACCGCAAAATCTCTTCTGTAACCTGGGTAATATCCATTTCGGTCGTATCCAGATAAATCGCATCCTCCGCCTGCCGTAACGGGGAGACAGCACGTTCACTGTCTTCTTTATCCCGCCGGGCAATCGCAGTCCGCAACTGTTCATAATTTACGGCTTCACCTTTGGCGGCCAACTCTTTGCCGCGACGCAACGCCCGTTCTTCTACACTGGCCGTCAGGAAGATTTTGCACTGCGCTGCAGGAAATACCACAGTACCGATATCTCTGCCGTCCATTACAATGCCGCCTTCCATCCCCATCCGGCGCTGCTGGGCTACCATAGCTTCCCGCACTGCCGGTACAGCCGCAACTTTAGAAACCAGCGACGTTACCTCTATACTGCGGATTGCCCGGGTTACCTCTGTGCCATCTACCAGCACGCGATTGATCTCACCTTCCGGTACAAAAACAATGCGGATGCGCTGTGCCAGTTCACCGGCTAACGCAGGCGAAAACGCCTCGCCGGTCTGCAATAATTTCCAGGTCACCGCCCGATACATGGCTCCGGTATCAATATAGGCAAAACCCAATTTACCGGCCACCTGTCTGGCAATGGTGCTTTTTCCTGCTCCGGCAGGTCCGTCGATCGCTACTACAAACCCTTTTTCCACTACGTTCACCTGTCTCCGGTTTCCTTCGAAACCTGTATTTTATTACTGCACTGTTAAAGCAGTCTTTTGCTCTTTGTCATTTCACACGTTCTGCGGCACAATGTGTCCCCCGAAACTTTCCTGGCGCCCACACTGCATGTGGAGCGTCGCTCTACGTTTTCTGCTGCGCTGCATGCAGTCCTGCCACATAACCGGTACTGAAAGCCGCCTGCAGATTAAAACCGCCTGTATAACCATCTACATCGATTACCTCGCCGGCAAAATAAAGTCCGCGAAAACGTTTTGCCGCCATGGTCTTAGGGTCGATTTCTTTTAAAGACACGCCCCCTGCCGTCACGATGGCCTCTGCCAGAGAACCGGTTCCCAGCAGGGGAATGGTAAAGTGCTTCAGCGCCTGTACCAGAGCCAGTCTATCTTTTTTTGTCACCTGGCTGACTGTTTTATCCGCTGCTAAAAACACACGGTCCAATAACGGTTCCACTAAAGGCTGGGGCACCAGTCCCCGCACCACTTCTCCTAACGTTTTTTTACCGGAGTCCTGCAGGTCGCGCAACAGACGGGCCTGCAATTTTTCTTCGTTTAAGGCCGGTTTCAAGTCCAAAGAGAGTTCCAGCTCCTGCGCACCATGCTGCACTAACTGTGCTGTCTTGCGGCTTAACGTCAGGCAGACCGGTCCGGCTAAAGTACCGCGCAGAATCTGCAGTTCGCCAAATTCTTTGGCGACAGGCTTTCCATCAGCCAGGATACAGGCTTCTATATTTTTTAACGCCAGCCCTTCCAACTCCTCGATAAAGCCGTCTTCCGGCTGAAGATATACCAAAGCCGGCAGCAACGGTTCTACTGCAACGCCCATTTTTTTCAAAACCGGCACAAAATTACCGTCCGAACCGGTACCGGGATAAGAAGCGCCCCCCGCACAGACGATTACGGCATCTGCCGCAAGGGTATGCTCCGGTCCCAATTTCACGTCTCTTTGCACCTGACTGCGAAAATCCTGACCGGCTTTGCGCCCGTTATCTTTCACGCGGCAAAACCGTACGCCGGTCACTTTACCCGGCTGCATTACAAAACCGGTGACCTGCGTATTCGTTTCCAGCCTGCCTCCTGCCCGGACAAAAGCGTCAACCAACGTGTTCACTACATCCTGCGCCCTGCCGCTGGCCGGAAACACTCTCCCGCCCCGCTCCGTCACGGTTGCCAGGCCTTGCTTCCGGAATACTTCCAACAAATCTTCATTGGTAAATTTTTTCAGAGCGCCGAAAAGAAATTTACCGTTTCCCGGTAAATTCGGAATAAAGTCTTCCATCGGGCAGGCATTCGTGATATTACAGCGGCCTTTCCCCGTGATCCGCATTTTACGGCCCGGTTCCGGCATGCGCTCAAACAGGATCGTTTCCGCTCCGTTACGGGCCGCGGTAAGACCGGCCATAAGTCCTGCGGCGCCGCCGCCGACTACGATTACTTTAGTCATGATGTTCCCGTTTCCGCTTCGTTTGGGAAAGTAAGCCGCACTCTTTGCGCAGCAATTCCACTTCTTCGTCAAAAAGCTCACGGCAGTCGCCCCGGCGCAAGCCGTGTAAGGTAAGGGTCCCCATCTTTACCCGTTTCAGATACCGTACAGGGAACCCGATAAAATCACACATCCGCCGAATCTGACGGTTGCGTCCCTCATGAATGGTTATGGAAAACTTTGTCAGGTTGCGATCATAATCGTAAGACGAAAGATCTACAATCGCAGGCGCCGTAAGTCCGTCTTCCAATTTGATGCCGACCCGCAGAAGATCCAGTTTTTCCTGAGGCACGATCCCGGGTACGGTCACTTCATAAGTTTTATTTACGCCATGCCGGGGATGCGTCATAGCCTGGGTCAACTGCCCGTCATTGGTCAAGAGCAACAACCCCTCGGTATTATAGTCCAAACGCCCTACCGGGTAGACACGTTGGGGAATATCCCTGACAAAATCAGCTATGGTACGCCTTCCCTCCGGATCTTTCATCGTCGTAACCACGCCCCGCGGCTTATAAAATAACAAATACAGCTTTTTTTCCCGTCGGATCGGGTTGCCGTCCACCATAATAAAAGCATTGGGCCCTACTTTGGTTCCCAATTCTTTCACTACCTTACCATTGACCTTGACCCGACCGCCGGTAATATAATTTTCCGCTTCTCTGCGCGATGCGATACCGGCCTGCGCCAGTACTTTCTGCAAACGTTCTTCCATTAATCACGTTCCTCTGTTTCTTCCGGATCAGGATCCGATTCTTCATTTTCCATAGGTAAAAGCACCATCTGCTCCGGATGACGGGCCGCCTCTTCCGACAGGACTTCCGGCATCGGCGGCAGATCTTTCAAAGACCGCAGACCGAAGACTTCTAAAAAACGGGCCGTTGTTTTATATAGGATCGGGTGCCCAATGGTTTCTTTCCGCCCTGCTTCCGCAATCAGCTCCCAGTCCAACAGGGTATTCACCACACCGTCTACCTTGACGCCGCGAATGGCTTCCATCTCCGCCCGGGTGACCGGCTGACGGAAAGCAATGATCGCCAGCGTTTCCATCGCAGCATTGGAAAGCTTCAATTCCTGGGTCGCAGCTAATTGGGAGATCAGCTCATGATGGCAGGCTTTCGTACAAAGCTGCCAGCCTTCCGCCACTTCCCGCAGTTCCAGGCCTCTGTCCTCCGTTTGATAAACCGCCTGCAGCGAGCTCAAAAGCTCCCAGGTCTGCGGTTTGCTCAACCCCAACAGGTCTGCCAGCTGAGGTACGCCGAGAGGTTCGCCGGCAGCAAATAAAAGGGCTTCTAACGACCCCAGTCTATGCTTCTGCTGCATCGTTCTTTCCTCCCGTGTGTAAAAATAAGTAAATAGGCGCAAAGGCCTTGGATTGACTGATATAAATTACTTTTAGCCGCAGCAGCTCCAACACTGCCAAAAAAGAAGCCACCCGCTCTTTGGGACTGTCCGTTTTTACAAAGGAACGGTTGAACTCCATTCCTTCCGGGCAGCGATTCAACCGGGCGACGATCTCCTCCATTTTAGCGCCTACGTCATACTCCTGACGCTCCACAATGGCCACCCGTTGGCGTAAAGGCCCTGTCATGCCGGCCAGCGCCAGCAACAGGTCCTGCACCGGGTAGGAATGGAGACGCCGCAATTTACTGCCGGCAAACAATGATTTGCGGGTGTGCTGAAGCGCCGCTTTCTGCCGCATAAGTTCCAGTTGCCCGGCCGCTTCTTTGATGCGCCGATACTCAACCAGCATTTGTACCAGCATTTCCCGAGGATCTTCCTCCTCCCCTTCTTCGCTTACCCTGGCGGGCAGCAAGGTACGGGATTTGATCTGCAGCAACAAAGAGGCCATAACCAGGAACTGACTGGCTGTTTCCAGATTCAGTTCTCCCAGAGAATGCAGCTGTTCGATATACTGATCGGTAATCGAAACGATAGGGATATCGTAGATATCCATTTTGTTTTTTTCAATAAGGTGGATCAGAAGATCCAACGGACCTTCAAAGTCGAGAACCTTTACCACCGGTTCCGTCATAAAATAATCCCCACGATCGACGAACAAATATGGATATACCAGGAAGCCAACGGGCTGATAATCATACCGGAAATGCCGCTGTAAACAATGGCGATAAGGATAAAAAAGCCATAACGCCCGACAAAGTTTTCAAATTTATAGGCCGTTTCATAGTCCATAAACGATGCTAAGATCTTAGAGCCGTCCAAGGGAGGAATCGGCAATAAATTAAAGAAAGCAAACCAGACGTTATACAACATCGTCCAGTATAAAAACTGGTTGACCCAGACGCTGGACATCCCCAGATGCGCACGCAGCGCCATCACGGCGACCGCCAAAAAACATAAAAGCAGATTGGCCGCCGGGCCGGCCAGTGATACTTTCAGCATACCGGAACGGGCATTCTGATAATAACGGGGATCCACTTCCACCGGTTTGGCCCAGCCAAAGCCGACCAGTACCAGCATAAGCGTGCCCACGATATCCATATGGGCTAACGGGTTTAACGTAAGCCTGCCCTGCATCTCAGGCGTGGGATCGCCCAGACTGTCCGAAACACAGGCATGAGCGAACTCATGAAAGGTCAGGGCAATCAATAAGGCCGGGACACGATACATAAAGCTTGCAAAATCTAACAACTGTGTCTACCTCCATCAGCAAAAGGGGTTAGCCAATAAACCAATCTTTTTCTTAACTTTTGTCAGCGTGCGTCCGGAAATGCGCTGGGCTGTTTCCGCACCCGCTTTATACACTTCTTCCAGATATTTTTTATCTTCCATCAAACGGGCAAAATTTTCCCGGATGGGGCGCAGTTCTTCGGACACGGCTTCGCCCACGGTCGTTTTAAAATCGCCGTAGCCCTTGCCGGTAAATTCATCTTCGATCTGTTCATAAGTTTTGCCGGTGACTACCGCATAAATCGTCATCAGGTTATTGACGCCGTCTTTTCCCTCCCGGAACGCAACTTTCGCTTCACTGTCCGTTACTGCGCTACGGAATTTACGCAGAATGGTGTCATGGTCATCCAAAATCGAAATAAAGGCTTTCACATTAGTGTCAGACTTGGACATTTTCTTCGTCGGTTCCTGCAGGGACATAATCTTGGCCCCTTCCGGCGGTAAATAAGCTTCCGGCAATTTAAAGGTGTTGCCGTAAAGGTTATTAAAACGCTGCGCCACATTGCGGGCAAATTCCAGATGCTGCGTCTGATCCGCTCCTACCGGCACATAATCGGCCTGGTACAATAAAATATCCGCCGCCATTAAAGACGGATAGGTAAATAAGCCTGCATTAATATTTTCCGCATGCTTGGCGGATTTATCTTTAAATTGCGTCATGCGGGACAATTCCCCAAAGAGCGAATTACAGGCCAGGATCCAGCCCAGCTCCGCATGATTGTGCACATGGCTTTGTACAAACATGAGACTTTTCTTAGGATCGATGCCGCAGGCCAGCAGCAACGCAAAGGCTTCCAGGCTCTGTTTGCGTAATTTAGCCCCTTCCTGACGGATCGTAAGCGAATGCAAATCCGCGATAAAATACGCGCACTGATATTCTTCCTGCAATTTCTGCCAATTGCGCACAGCCCCGATATAGTTACCCAGCGTGAAAATTCCGGTCGGTTGAATCCCGCTGAGAATACTTTTCTTTTTTTCTGTTTTCTGTCCTTCCTGTTTCATTTCTTCTGTCAAAACGAACACTCCTCGCCTTTCAAAATTCAGCAGTTTTACAAGCTGCGCTTTACTGTTTTCAGAACAACTGTCAGCCATTTGGCCAACCGCACCCTTACTGTTTTCAGGGGCAACTGCCGGTCATTTGGCCAACCGCACCCTTACTGTTTTCAGGGACAACTGCCGGAACAGATGTACCGAAGCAACGGTCCCGGCCGTCCATATTATGTTATTATACTATTTTTTATGTATTTACGCCAGCAAAGAAAATAGCCCCCGCAAGCTTTTACGCTCTATTTTCAGCGTAAAGTGATCACTACGATTTCCGGCGTACTGCCGATGCGTACAGGCGATCCCCAAAGGCCGTAGCCGCAGGAAACCACGCCCAGCATCTGACCAAAACGCTTACTGCCATAATCCAGCAAATACATGCGCTGCGTAACCAGGTTTAAAGGCGCCTGTTGCCCCCCATGAGTATGCCCCGCCAAATACAGATCGTAACCGGCCCGTTCCGCCTCCAAAAAGCGCCGCGGCTGATGATCGACAAGCAAATTCGCAACCGAAGGATCTTTCCCCGCCAGGTCCTCTAAGGCCCTGCTGTCGGAATGAACGCGGTAATCATCCAGGCCTGCCAGGCGGATCCGGCATGGCAGATCTACCGCTTCATCCACCAGAAAGCGAAAGCCCACTTCTTCGAAAAGGCGCTTTTCCTCTTGCGTCCGAAGTTCGAAATGATCATGGTTGCCCATCACAGCAAAAACACCGTAACGGCTTTGGATATTCGCCAGAGGTACATGGCTCTTCTCCAATAAAAGATAATCAATACTCCGATCGATCAGATCGCCGCCAAATACCACAATATCCGGGTTCTGCCGGTTGATTTGCTCCGTAAGCCTTGCTGCGTAATGCGAACCGAATAACGGCCCCAGATGGATATCTGTGACCAAAACGATTTTTACCGGCTGCGGCAGGTGTTTCCCTGTGTCATGCACCACTTCCCTTACAACAGGGTGGACTGCATTCCAGCCGCCCCAGGCGATCAGGCCCAGCACCAACACTAAAGCGCCCTTGACATAAAGCGTATAGACATGTTGCCACCCTGCTCCATTGCCGGAAAACAGCGCGGCTAAACGAAGAAGTCCATAAAACAGACCCACGTAAAAAGAATAGTGGAAAAAAGCCAGCCAATAACCGCTGAGAAAAGCCAGTGGACGCAACACTTCAGGATGAATGATGTTCCATAGCGTTCCGAAACCGTTCACCAGCGCGAAAAGAAAAAGCAACAGCAGGAACAGCAATAAAACAGAGACGTGGTTCAAAAATGAAAAACCACGTCGATACATACACCAATATAAAGTTGTCAGTACCACACCCAACACAAGAATCGACAAATAAAAAAATCGCATATAACCTATATTTCTCCTTCAGGAGGATAGAAAAAATCAGTCTTCCTGTTTTTTAATTTCATCCAGCAAAAACTCATTCTTAATTTTAATATACGTTCCCTTCATACCTAAAGAACGGGTCTCTATCAGGTTCGCGCTTTCAAATTTCCGCATGGCATTGACAATGACAGAACGCGTAATACCAACCCGGTCAGCTACTTTAGAAGCCACCAGGATACCTTCGTTACCGTTTAACTCTGCCAGAATATTGACAATCGCTTCCCACTCGGAAAAAGATAAGGTCGAGAACGCAATCTGTACCATGGCTTTTTTCCGGGCGCTCTCTTCCACTTTTGCTTCGCGTTCGTGAAGGATCTCCACGCCGATCACTGCGGCAGCATATTCCGCCAGCAACAGATCATCATCATCAAATTCCCGATCATAGCGGGCCAGGATCAAAGTGCCGATACGTTCTCTATCCCCATTAATGGGGACGATCGTCGTCTGTTTATCCCCATACGAACAGGGCTTATTCTCAACAAAAGGACACATATGCTCTTTATGACTGATATTCGGCGCCGTCTCCCGTTGTTCCATAACAAAATCCATATATTCTGCCGGGAAGCGATGTTTTTCTAAAACCATGTCCCGGATAATCTCACATTCAAATTTATCTTGCAAAGCATAACCGCGAACAGCTCCTTCTGTATCGATCACATAGGTGTTGCAGTGAATCAGTTCTTTCAGCAATTCAGCTACATCCCTGTATTTTACTCTTTCACCGTTTTGCACCAATTTGTTCAGTTTTCTGGCTTTTTCTAATAATTTCATCTGCTCATTCCTCCATTACGCTCTTGGAAAATTTTTTTCATATATTTTATTGATTCTTTCATTTGTAATATGGGTATAGATCTGTGTGGTTGAAAGGCTGGCATGCCCCAGCAGCTCCTGTACCGCCCGTAAGTCCGCCCCGTGTTCCAGCAGATGTGTCGCGAAAGTATGACGGATCGTATGAGGGCTTACGTTTTTTTGCAGCGCCAGCTGCTGTACATATTTATCCAGAATACGGCGCACACTGCGATCGGTCAATGGGCCGCCCCGGTTATTAACAAAGACAAACGGATGCTCTTCTGCGTGGTATTTTTGCATGAGCAGTGCACGGCTTTCGGCATAATACCGCAAAAAGGCCGCCTTACAAGTCTGCCCCACCGGTACGATCCTGTCCTTACTGCCTTTCCCATGCAGGAGAACAAAAAGACTGCTTAGATCCACATCCTGCAACTGCAAACCGGCCAGCTCCGAAACACGGCAGCCGGTGGCATACAAAAGCTCCAGCACCGCCTGGTCACGCAGACCCAGCGGCGTCTTATCGGGCAATTCCAAAATGGCCTCGATCTCCGTTTCTTCCAGAAAAACCGGCAGACGCTTATCCAGTTTTGGCGTCCGCACCTTGGTAAACGGATTCTGTTCGATTCGTCCTTCCCTGAGCAAAAATTTGTAGAAAGAACGTAAAGAAGAGATCCGTCGGGCGATCGTTCTTCTGGCATAGGCCTTCTGATTTAAGTACGCCAGATAGGAACGAATATGGGGAACCTGAACCTGCTCCCAGCAAAATGCGGCGCCTTCCTTCAAAAGCATAAACTGTTCGAATTCTCTAATGTCCCGTTTATAATTTGCTCCGGTCAGTTCGGAACTGTTTTTTTCCACCAACAGATAGGAAATAAAGCGTCCTGCCCATAACTTGCGCAACGCGTCTTCTGTCATGGGATCACTCCTTCATCATGCATTTGCGGAGGCGCATTGACACCTCACGAGGGCTTAGTCATTTCGTTGAGCGTCACCCTTTATCATGCACTCGCAAAGGCGCATTGGCGCCTCAATCAGCATTGCCGGATTTTAGCTCAACAACGCTTAGTTTTATAAGTTTATAGTACCATTTATAGGCAGGGTAGGCAATGATATTGTCTGCTATTTCGATAAAATTTCAAAAACTTTATTTTGTGCATACTAAATTTTCGTTACAACTATCCACTACGCGGGAAAATGCTTCCAAAGATCTTTGAGCTAACTGCTCATTGCGGAGTTTCTTTTTTCTCACCTTTCTGTCCAAAGGCGGCAGCAGGCCAAAATTGATATTCATCGGCTGAAAGTCCTCTATGGCTGTATTGCTGATATAGTGAGAAAGAGCCCCCATAGCGGTAATCTCCGGGAAATTCAACGGCGGCAGAGCCTGTAATGACCGTACAGCCTGCACCCCTGCCATTAAACCGGAAGCCGCCGATTCCACATAACCTTCTACTCCGGTCATCTGACCGGCAAAATAAAAACGGGGGCAGAAACGAAGGGAAAAATCGGCCTGTAAAAGCTTCGGCGAGTTGAGATAGGTGTTCTTGTGCATCACACCATAGCGCACAAACTCAGCGTTCGCCAGACCGGGGATCATACCAAAGACACGACGCTGTTCCGGCCATTTCAGGTGAGTCTGAAAACCTACCAGATTATACAACGTACCCGCTGCGTTATCCTGCCGCAGCTGTACTACCGCATAGGCTTCTCTGCCATTGCGCGGGTCACGCAGACCAATGGGTTTTAAAGGGCCAAACCGCATGGTGTCTTCGCCCCGTCGGGCCATTTCTTCGATGGGCATACAGCCTTCAAATACATTATGTTCAAAATCTTTTATTTCCGCCGTATCTGCCGCTTTCAACGCCTCATAAAAAGCCATGTACTCCGCCTTGCTGTAAAAAGGACAATTGAGATACGCAGCCTCGCCTTTATCGTAGCGGGAAGCCCGGTAAATAACATCATAATCCAGCGAGTCACCTTCCACAATAGGGGCCGCCGCATCAAAAAAATACAGATATTCCGCCTGTACCAGCGTTTGTATGGCGCGGCTCAAAGCAGGCGAAGTAAGAGGACCGCTGGCGAAGATCACAATGCCTGCCAGTTTTTCCGGCTCGGTAACCTCCTCTTCCACCACCGTAATCAAAGGCTGCTCTTTAATCAACCGGGTCACAGTCCGGGCAAAGCCTTCTCTGTCTACCGCCAAAGCGCCGCCTGCCGGTACCCGGTTTGCATCTGCCGCCCGCATGATGACGGAGTCTAAGCGACGCATTTCTTCTTTCAGAAGTCCCACTGCGTTCTCCACGCTCGCCGATCGCAGAGAATTGCTGCAAACTAATTCAGCAAAATCTCCCGTCTTGTGGGCCGGATCAGACTGCGCCGGACGCATCTCATGCAAAATCACAGGTACGCCTCGACGGACTATCTGCCAGGCTGCCTCACTGCCGGCCAGACCGGCTCCGATCACATGGATCTGCCCTTTGGCTATTGCTCTATTATCTTTGTTGATAGTTTCCATCATTGACTCCTAAAAAACGGACAGGAGGAACCAGAGTCCTCCTGTGAACAGCAATTACTATTAATTTCACCGGTCTTGTCAGTTTCTGCATTATTTATCTTTGCAGCATTTATTTTTCCACTACTTGTTCTTCTATTGCTTATTTCTTTGTTGCTTCTTTATTGCTTCTTTATTGCTTGTTTCTCTCTGGTTTATTTCTTTTTCGTACTCGTTTTTTGAGCGGCAGTTTTTCCCGTTTTCCCGGTAACGGCCTTGCCTGCCGTTTTTTTCGCCTTTGCCTTCGCCGCAGTTGCCGTTTTGGCACTGCCTTTTTTTACGACCTTGGCAACGCCCAGCAAACTTTCCGTTGTAACTTTTTTAGCCCGGGGCGTACGCTTAGGCAGTGCGTTTTCACACTCCGGATTCAGGCAGACCATCTTGGTCCTGCCGCCTCTTTCGGCATGTTCCGCCATCTGTTTTCCGCAAAGAGGACAGATTTGTTCCGTAGGTTTATCCCAGGAAGTAAACTTGCATTCCGGGTAATTGGAACAGCCATAAAAGATCCGTCCCGTTTTACTGCGGCGTATCGTCACATCACCCCCGCAATCAGGGCACTTCACGCCAATCGTTTCCAAAAGCGGTTTCGTGTTACGGCACTCCGGAAATCCGGGACAAGCCAGGAATTTCCCGTAACGGCCTTCCCTGATTACCATTTCCCTGCCGCATTTTTCACAAATCACGCCGCTCTTTTCCAACGGCGGCGGATCCTTGGGAATCACTTTTTCCGCCTCCGTCAGCAAGCGTTCAAAAGGAGCGTAAAATTCTTTTAAGACTTTTTCTTTTTCTTCTTTATGCTCGGCAATCTCATCCAGGTCAGTTTCCATCTGGGCAGAATACTTAATGTTGATGATCTCCCCAAAGTAAGAAGTAAGAAGCTCCACTACCTTAATGCCCAACTCGGTAGCCAGCAGTTTTTTGCCTTCTTTGACCACATAACCACGGGTTTGGATCGTCTGAATGATCGGCGCATAGGTGGAAGGACGGCCGATGCCTTCATCTTCCATCTTTTTTACCAGAGAAGCTTCTGTATAATGGGCCGGCGGTTCCGTAAAATGCTGTTCGCCCGGCATGACCTTATGCAGCAGCAAAGGCGTCCCCGGCGCCACGTAAGGCACCTTCCCGGAATTTTCTTCCTGTACTTCCTTTTTATCCGCCAGACGCAGATAACCGTCAAATGTAAGGATTGAACCGCCGGCTTTCAATTCATAGGCATCTGCCGAAATGGTAAGGTTGGTCTGCTCGAACTCCGCCGCCGCCATCTGGCTGGCCAAAGTACGATTCCAGATTAACTGATACAGGCGGAACTGTTCTTTAGTCAGGTATGGTTCCACTTCCGAAGGCGTCCGGCTGATCCGGGTCGGACGAATGGCTTCATGGGCATCCTGCGCATTGCTTTTATTTTTGAAACTGTTAGGTCTAACGGGACAATAGGGCGCGCCAAAAATCTGGCTGACAAAGCTGCGAATGTCACGAATCGCTTCATCCGCTAGGCGGGTGGAATCCGTACGCATATAGGTGATCAGACCGGCCGTACTTTTTCCTACACTTACGCCTTCATATAATTGCTGGGCCACCATCATGGTGCGCCGGGTCGTAAAATTCAATTTGCGGGCGGCTTCCTGCTGCAATGTACTGGTAGTAAAGGGAGCCGGAGCCTTACGCGATACCGTTTTACGCACTGCATCAGCGACCCGGTACGTCGCTTTATTCAAATCATTAACTACAGCCAGCGCTTCCTCGCCGGTACTGATTTTCAGTTTAGCGCCATTTTTTTTCACGGTATCCGCCGTGAAAATCGGTGCCTTTGCGTTTTCCCGTAATTTGACGGCAACCGTCCAATATTCCTCTGCGACAAAGTTTTCAATTTCTTTATCCCGATCCGCCACAATTTTCACAGCCACGGACTGTACCCGTCCGGCGCTCAATCCTTTGCGGACTTTACTCCAAAGCAGAGGGCTCAACTTATACCCTACCAGACGGTCAATGATACGACGGGTCTGCTGCGCGTCCACCATGGCATTATTAATGACACGGGGATGTTTCAGGGCCTCTTTTACAGCATTGGCCGTAATTTCATGGAATTCTACACGGCAGGCGGATTTTTCATTCAGTCCCAGGATATGCGCCAAGTGCCAGCTGATCGCTTCGCCCTCACGGTCAGGGTCAGTCGCCAGATAGATCTTATCTGCCTTATCCGCAGCCGTTTTTAACTCCCGGATCAGGTCGCCCTTCCCCCGGATATTGATATATTTTGCCTCAAAGCCATTGTCTACATCAACGCCCAAAGTACTTTTGGGCAGGTCTCGCAAGTGACCCATAGAGGCTTTTACAGTATAATTGCCCCGGAGAAATTTGGTAATGGTTTTGGATTTTGTCGGAGATTCGACAATGATCAAATTGCTGCTCATATAGTCCCCCTATATTGCGCCTGTTTTCAGGCTGCGAGTTTTATTTTTATGTACGGATATAACGCCGGGCCGCATCGGTATCCACAAAGCCCTTTAGCTGTAACGACAACAGTTCCAGGCTTGCCGTGCCTACATCCAATTGCGTCCCTTCGGTCAATTCTTCCAGGGTCTGCGGGCCTTGCGTCAGCAGATCCAGCAATTTTTTCTGGACAGCGGAGCAGGCAGCAGCCGGAGCGCCGGATGTCAGAGGGAAAAGATTGGAATGGGCAGTCCCTTCCAATTCCGGAAACAGTTCCGCCAAAACATCCTGCGGCGCATCTACCAATCTGGCGCCGGTTTTGATCAGTTTATGCGAACCGGCGTTGTGGGAAGAAAAGATAGGACCGGGAATGCAAAATACTTCCCGCCCTTCATCCAAAGCAAATTCGGCCGTGATCAACGCACCGCTGCGTGCCGCAGCCTGCGCCAGGATCACACCCTGACTGATACCGCTGATGATCCGGTTACGCTGTGGAAACCGGAATTTGCAGGGCGGCGTTCCCGGCATGTACTCGGAAATCACGGCGCCTGTTTCCGCAATTTTGGCAAACAAGGTCCGATTTTCCTGCGGATAAGCGATATCCACACCACAGCCCAGCACTGCTACGGTTTTACCCCCACCGTGCAACGCCCCTTCATGGGCTGCCGTGTCGATACCACGTGCACCGCCGCTTACAATCACCACGCCGGCCCGGGCCAGTTCTTCCGCGAACCAACAGGCGGCCTTACGGCCATAGGCTTCCGGTTGTCGGGAACCTACCACTGCCACGCTGTATTGACAATCCGGCATCTGCCCCCGCACATATAACACAGCCGGCGGATGCAGGATCTGCCGTAAACGTTCCGGATATTCCTTCCTCCGGATCGGATAAACCTGAATATCCTGCTTGTAGCAGCATTCCGCCAATCGTTCCGGTAAAGCAGTATTTTGGCGACAGCTTTCCCAAAACTTCCTGCTTTGGTCTTGCGACAACAAACCCGTTGTCATAAGTTCTTCTTTCGTTGCTTCCCAGACAGCGCGGGCACTGCCAAAGAAATCGACTAAACCGACAAGCTGCGCTGTTTCGATTCCTTTGGCAACACCCAACGCCGCCCAATAAAATTGTTCCATAAATACACCTCTTTTTCTCAGATTTGATGGATTTTGCGGCGTCTGACTGTTTTGTTTTTGATTTTTGCGCGAAAAACTACACGCATTACTAATATTCATAGCACAAGGGCAGAAAAAAAGTCAATCGGTTTTTCTTAGTTTCTACTATTATATTGTTAAACTTTTTGTGAACCCGGCAATTTTTTTCGCCGCCTCAGGATGCCCCAGACGGCGTCGCAGACTTTCCCGCTCCCTTTCACGTTCAGCCGGAGTTTTAGCCATTTCTTTCCGGACCGCTGCGGCAATTTCTTCGACTGTAAAAGCAACCCCGGCCCCCTGATTCCGCACTAAAAATTCTGTGTTCTTCTGCTCCTGTCCCGGCAAAGGAGAATAGATAAGCAGGGGTGTTCCCAGCGCCAGGCATTCGGCAATTGAAATACCGCCGCCCTTGCCGATCATTAAGTCCGCTGCCGCGATCAATTTAGGCAACTCTTCCGTAAAACCTAAAATTTCCAATCGGGAATTCGTACCATAACGCCCTTCCTGCAATTGTTCCCGCAGAAGGGTGTTATGCCCTGTTATTGCAATCAGGCGCAGCTTTGTGTGGGATTCCGCAGCCAGCAAGGAGATGATTTCCTCCATAGGGAGCAGCCCTTCTCCTCCGCCGGAAATCAGAACGATAAACACATCTTCCGGCCAGCCAAAGCCCCGGCATATCTCCCGCCGCGCCTCCTGTCGGCCGACTGCAACACAAAAAGGCAGGAGCATCTCCCGTACCGGGATACCAAAGGCCCGGCTTACAGACGGCCCCGTTTCCTGTGTCGACAACGCTTTCGCCACCTGCTCCTCCAGGGCCTGTTCCGCGATGAAATAAACATCCACCTCCGGATAGACCAGCCACCGATGTACCGTATAATCTGTCACGACTACGCCAATACGCAGCTGCGGCGCATATTTTTTCTTATATAGTGACAAAATGCCTGTCGGCGTACCATGGGTGCTGAGGACCACGTCCGGAGCTACATCAGTCAGGTAGTTTTTCCCGCACCGGAGGAGCACCCGGTTGATAAGATTACGCAGAAAAAGCGAACCGGAACCGGCATTGCCCCAGCGGTAGGAAAGTGCATACAGGCCGGGACAAAACCGCAAGATCGCTTTATAACAGGTCAGGAAACTTTTGCCCAGGAACGCAGGGAAAAAAGTAAACACATCCCCTTGTGTGACCAGTGTATCAGGCATGGCGGAAAAAGCCTCCGCCAAAGCCTGGGAAGCCATTTTGTGCCCACTGCCCACAGGGGCTGAAAGAATCAGGATGCGCGTTATCTTTTTTTCAACAGCTTTCATTTCCCGTTTACTCCCAACATGTTATAATGGTTTATAACGTTATAGTTGCCTGGAATCTTGTAACAGTTTGCAATGTCATAATCGTTTGCAGTGTCATAACAGCCCGTACAAAATGGCAGGTCACGGTTCACTATATAATACCTGAAGAAAATTTGCAAGGAGGCCCCTTGATGAGTAATTTAAACGCTACTCCCGCCGGCGAACGGGTCCACATCGGTTTATTCGGCTGCCGCAACGCAGGTAAATCCAGTCTGATCAATGCCCTGACAGGGCAATCGCTGGCCGTTGTTTCGGACGTCCCTGGCACCACCACGGATCCGGTGGCCAAGGCCATGGAGCTGTTGCCTTTAGGTCCCGTCCTTTTCATCGACACCGGCGGCCTGGACGACAGCGGCGCCTTAGGAGAAATGCGGGTCCAAAAGGCCCGGCAAATATTAAACAAAACCGATGTGGCGCTGGTGATCATCGACAGTACACAGGGCATTCGTGCGGAGGATGAAGAACTTTTGCTGCGCATCAAGGAAAAAGGGGTATCCTGCCTTATTGTTTTTACAAAATCCGAACTGGCAGAAGCAAAAACGCCCCCGGCCTCCCTGCCTTTCCCTCATATCGCAGTCAGCGCAGTAACCGGTCAAAACATAGAAAAGTTAAAAAATCTGCTGGCACAGCAACTGCCCCAACAGGAATTACGATTTCCCCTTTGCGCCGATTTATTGCAGCCGGGCCGGACGGTCATCCTGGTCACACCCATCGACAGCGCGGCGCCCAAAGGACGGCTAATCCTGCCCCAGCAACAGACGATACGCGAAATTATTGACGCCGGGGCCTGCGCACTGGTTACCCGGGAAGACGGCTTACAGCGTACGCTGGATAATTTGAAAACGCCCCCGGCTCTTGTCATTACAGACAGTCAGGTTTTCAAACGAGTAGCGAAAGACACACCGGCAGAAATACCGCTTACCTCTTTTTCCATTCTGATGGCCCGCCATAAAGGGAATCTGTCAGCCGCCGTCAACGGGATCGTCGCTTTAAAACACTTGCAGGATAACGACCTTGTGCTTATTTCCGAAGGTTGTACACATCATCGCCAGTGCGGTGATATCGGTACAGTAAAACTGCCTGCCTGGCTGCAGGAAAAAACCGGTAAAACATTACAGTTTACCTGGACCAGCGGCACGGAATTCCCTTTGGATCTTACCCCCTATCAATTAATCGTCCATTGCGGAGGCTGTATGCTGAACGAACGGGAAATGCAGTACCGCTATCGCTGTGCCGAAGAACAGCAGGTACCTATGACAAACTACGGTCTTTGTATCGCCTATACACAAGGTATCTTAAAACGAGCGCTGGGTGTGTTCCCTGAATTAGCGAAAAAACTCTGAAAGCTAAAGTAAGACAACATTGTATTGAAATATTGCCAGAGACAAAAGTATTGACCGATTCAGGCAACTTGAGTGGAACAAACTCATTGATTGAGGCGAAAACAACTGTATCAGCTGATGCAAGCTCATGATAAAAGTAAACACCAGGCTGAGATAAGAGAAAGAACCGGGCAGAAGTGAATTTCACTCTCCCGGTTTTTCGCTTTTTTCTTCCGTTGGATCCGTGTCCGCTGATGCCGAATCCGTCTTATTCCCAAAAATATGTTTTCTGCCGCAATAGACGGCTACAGCGGCTACAATCACTAAACAGGTCAGACGCATAGTAGAATCCTGATAATTTACCACATCATGCCCAATCACTACTTCCAAGGCCGTGGACGGGAATTTCCCGATCAGATTGGCAATCACGTAGTCTCTCACACTCATACGGCTCAGAGCCCCGATCGCCGTTAAAATGCCGGAGGGAAAGTAGGGCAGCATCCTGGCAAATGTCATCCAAAATATCCCATTTTTTTCGCTGGCCCGGTCAATATCCTGTAAACGATTGGCTTTATGGATCAATTTCTGCGCACTGTTGCGGAAAAAGAAACGCATCAGTAAAAAACTGATTACTACGCCGGTAGTCTCTGCCAGCCAGGAAACGGCAATCCCCACCGGCAGGCCAAAGATCAGCCCATTGGCGGTAGAGACAAAAATGGAAGGAAACACGCCGCCTGCATTGATCAGTACATCAATTAAAAAACTGATCAGAATCGCCCAGGGGCCAAATGAACGAAAATATTCCGCCAGTTCCGTTACATTACCGCTGACCGCCAGAACAAAAGTTTTGCGGACAAAATTCCCCGCAAAAAAATACAGACCGGCAAACAATAGGACCAGGACAGCTAACGCTACCGCCTTGGTAATCCCATCCGGATCCTGGTACCAGCGTTCCCTCTCTTTTCCCCTCAGTTGTTCTTTTTCCTCTGTCATAAAAGATTTGTACCTCTTTCGTATTGTAGCTGTGATTCGGCAAATACGCTTTTCCCCGCAGGTGTAAACAGAAACGGATCTTTCCACTATACCAAGCGGCGTCTCTTGCCTTATACGCCTCTTGGCAGGTCTTCTTCCGCACCTGTTCAGAAATTAAAAATTCCGGCAAAACGCTGATCAAATAAATGGGATGCGCCCTCCAGCATCTGCTTTCGCAAAGCGGGCTGCGCTAAGACTTCCTGCGCATCTTTGCGGGCCGTCAGCAATATATCGGTGTCTTTCAGTATATCAGCCAGACGCAGATCCGGTAACCCATGCTGCCGCAGGCCAAACAACTGTCCGGCCCCACGCAACTCCAGATCCTTCTGCGCCAGCGCGAACCCGTCATTAGAGTTATGCAGTACCGTCAGACGAGCCAGATTGTCGGCTTCCTGGTTGTCCGTCAACAGTACGCAATAAGACTGTTTATCGCCTCTGCCCACACGCCCTCGTAACTGATGCAGTTGGGCCAGACCGAAGCGATCCGCATTTTCTACGATCATCAGCGTAGCGTTGGGCACATTGACCCCTACTTCGATCACCGTAGTGGTGACCAGGCATTTGATTTCTCCTGCCGCAAACGCTTCCATAATTTTATCTTTTTCCGCCGGTTTTAAACGCCCGTGCAGCAACGCACAGGGAACATCCTTCAGCCAGGTACGTTTTAATTCCGCATACACATCGGTAACGCTGCGGATCCCTTCCATCGCCCGCGATTCTTCAATGGAAGCACAGACCACATACACCTGACGTCCGCTCTGAATCTGGCGCAGCATCCCCGCATATACCTTCTGCCGCATATCGCCTGTATAGCACAGCGTATCAATAGCTTTACGCCCGGGCGGCAGGCCGCGCATCACAGATGTCTCCACATCGCCGTAAACGGTCAGTGCCAGCGTGCGGGGGATCGGCGTCGCAGTCATGATCAACACATCCGGCGCATACTCGGACTTATTCACCAATTTCGCCCGCTGATCCACACCAAAGCGATGCTGTTCATCGGTTACTACCATTGCCAGATGGGCAAATACCACATCTTCCTGTAACAAAGCATGGGTACCTACCAGAATTTGCAATTTCCCTTCGCTCAGTTCCTCCAGGAGCTGCTTTCGCTGCGCTGCCTTCGTATTGCTGGTCAACAGGCCGATCGTGACGCCGGTACCTGCAAAAAATTTACTGAGCGTCTCCATATGCTGCTGCGCCAGGATTCCCGTCGGCGCCATGATGCAGCCCTGAAACCCATTCTCCGCCGTCTTGACCAGAGAAAGTGCGGCTAATATCGTTTTACCGCTGCCCACATCCCCCTGCAGCAGACGATGCATGGGACGGGCATCTTCCATATCGGAAGAAATATCCTGCCAGGCCTCTTGCTGCGCCTGTGTCAGCGTGAACGGCAGATTCCGCAGCACAGCCTGAACTAATTCACCATCCCGGGCATGCTTCACGCCCGGACGCCCATCATGATTCTGTTCCCGATTTAACAAAAGACCGCATTGCAATAAAAACAATTCCTCATAAATCAAACGCCGCCGGGCGCTTTGAAAGTGGTCAAGGCTCTCGGGGAAATGAATATTGCGTACGGCAGCCAAGCGGGAAATGAAACCATACCGCTTGCGTATCGCGGCCGGAATCGTTTCTGCCACGCCTTTTTCTTCCGCCAGTGCTAAAGACTGGCGAACCGCAGTGCGGACATTCTGTTGGGTCAGAGATTCTGTCAGATTATAAACGGGTACGATGCCGGTGGCGTTTTCGATGTTGTCTTCACTAAATGGCTGAACAAACGCCTCGCTTACCATTTTGGCAGCGCTGCGCCCCGGCTTTACTCTCCCCGTGATCAACAACCTGCTGCCGGGTTTAAACCGACGCAGCTGATAACGCTGAGCGCCAAATAAATAAACCTCGGCATAACCGGTCTCATCTCTTACAGTAAGTACCCCATAGCGCTTTCCGCCTCCGGAAAACCGTTCCGTAGCCCGCAGCGCTTCACCGGCAAAAATTTGACGGGAGCCATCTATTTTTAATTCCCGGATAGAAGACAAATGGGAATAATCAATATAGCTGTCAGGACGGGGATAAAAATTCAGCAAGTCGCCAATCGTGGTAATTTCTAAACGGGCAAAAGCTTCCGCCCGCTTCGGTCCTACGCCTTTTAACGCAGACACCGGCTGCTCCCACCATTTTTCCATGCCGGCTCCCCCTTTCTCAACTATACTTAGATTATAGCATTCTCGTCTTAAATTCCCTTGACATTTTTGCAAACTAATAGGAAAAGAACGCTTCTGCCCCTCTATACTTTGTTTCTTACTCAGTCAAGAGGAGAAGAAGCGCCCTGTTGTTTAACAAACACACTTACTGCCAGGGATCCTCTTTGGCAGGAATTCGGATACCTGATAAAATGCCCGGATAATCCCAAATAAACCATTGATCTCCTTTACGGCGCAGACGGATCGGTCGTGGCGAATCCGCCCCGGGCGTGCGCAGGAATAAGCGCATATAGCCTTCGCCCATATCCTGGGGGCGGGGATCCGGATAAAAATGTACCGTATACGGCAGAGACGGTGTGTAATTATTCTGCGGCGTAGCGCCGTCAAAATACGCTTTGGGTAAATACGCCTTATCCATGAGACGGTCCCTTACAAACTGCACATCCATAGGCGACATAGGTCTGGGACCCCGCAGCTTGTTAAGAGCCTCTACACCGCTGGCCCGGTCTTTAGTAAAAAGATCAAGAGCGCAAAGAAGCAGGGTACAGGTATTTTCCGGCTTACTCAGATTCGTTGCCTGAGGCATGGCGGAAAATTCCGCCAGCGTGGCGGGAAAAGCTTCGATGGTCACTGACGAACTGTCCGAAGCCGCTTGCGCCGAGCCCATAAGACCGGTTCCAAAAGTCATTCCGCCGACCAAAAGACCGATTCCTAACAGAATTCCTTTGCCCAGCCATTTCTTGTGCTTATTTTTTTGCATACTATACGCCTCCTCTGCTAAGCTTTTAGGATATTATATCTTTCCTTCCTTAGCTTCTTCTGCTTTACCTTCTCTTACTTTATCTTCTTTATTTCAAATTCCAAGGATAACCGACTTCTTTGCATAAATTTTAGCAGACCACTTCTTATCCGCACCCATTGTCCGCTATGTATCGGAAACCTGTGACAAATTAACGCTACATTTAGAAAAGCACTTGCTTTTCAAGCCTGTATATGGTAATATACTCATGTTAAATTTGTAACAAGTAGCGATATGCTGATTCTGTGAAGGAGGTAGAACTCAATGGCACAATATTGCGAAGTATGCGGTAAAGGTGTAATGTCCGGCAACAATGTCAGCCACTCCAACCGCCACACCAAAGCTGCGTGGAAGCCCAATGTGCAGTCCGTACGCGCTGTGGTAGACGGTGAAGTGAAACGTGTAAATGTTTGCACCCGCTGCCTGCGTTCCGGCAAAATTACCCGCGCATAATCAGAAATGATACAATGAGCTGTTCTCTATAGGAGAACGGCTTTTTTGTTGCCCTTTTCCCTGATGCTGCATTCAATCGCCCTTATGGATGTTCAATCGCCCTTGCGACGAAAAATGGAATCGAACAGGCCCTTTTTCTCACTCGAATTGTCCGTGGCATCTTCGTTAAATGTAAGACGCGTTCCGCACTCCGGACAAAACTTTGTATTCGCCCGAACTTTGAAGCCACAGGTTGTGCAGCGGACAAAAGCGCGCATTTCTATCAGACGTTGTTCATACAACTTGTAAAACGCATCCACATCACTGTAGTCCGGACGCCAGGTATAGACTTCAAGATACTTTTTATGCTGGTCAAAATACAGCTGTACGCCGCCATCTCCTAAATCTTCCAGGGTAATATCAAAAAACTTTTTCCCCTTATGGGCGTGAATGACAAAATTGGTTTCATCCCGCTCGTCTATATCAATGCCGATATCATTCAGGCAATCAAAAATCAATTGCCAGGCATCCTTAAATTCCACTTCATAAATCCGGTTATCCTGTACACCGCCAGCGCCCTGAATACGCATAACTGGTTCCCTGCCTTTCCATCTTTTGAGGAGATTTCCCTCGCCTCATCCACCTTTATTGTAACGGATTTTAACAAAATTTTCTAACTGATTTCGCAATTTTTTCGATTTTTAAAAATAGCCGCAGGCCTTTCGGTCTGCGGCTATCCTTTATTTTGCGTAATCCACCGCCCGCGTTTCACGGATAATAACTACCTTGATCTGGCCCGGATATTCCATTTCTTCCTCAATCTTTTTGGAAATATCACGCGCCAATAAAACGGCTTTCGTATCATCAATGATATCAGGTTTTACCATAATGCGGATCTCGCGTCCTGCCTGGACGGCGTAACACTTCTCCACACCTTCAAAGGACTCGGAAATTTCTTCCAATCGTGTCAAACGTTTCAGATAACTTTCCAGCGTTTCACGACGCGCACCGGGACGAGCGGCCGAAACCGCATCCGCCGCAGAAACCAGAACGGATTCCACACACGTCGGCTCTACATCCCCGTGATGGGCTCCGATCGCATTAATGACATGCGCGGATTCACGGAACTTTTTAGCGACTTCTACACCCAGTTCCACATGGGAACCTTCCATTTCATGGTCAATGGCTTTGCCAATATCATGCAGCAGACCGGCACGTTTTGCTAACGTTATGTCCACACCCAGTTCCGCAGCCATAATACCGGCTAGCTGCGCTACTTCCACAGAATGATTCAATACATTCTGCCCGTAGCTGGTACGATATTTTAACCGTCCCAATAATTTTACAAGCTCAGGACGAAGCCCGTTGACACCCACAGTAAAGGTCGCCTGTTCACCGGCTTCCTTAATGTTTTGCTCCACTTCTTTTTGTGCTTTTTCAACCATCTCTTCAATACGAGCCGGATGGATCCGACCGTCGTTGATGAGTTTTTCCAGAGCAATACGCGCTACTTCACGGCGTACGGGATCAAAACCGGAAATGATAACCGCTTCCGGCGTATCATCAATAATCAGATCTATACCGGTCAGGGTTTCCAGAGTACGAATGTTTCTGCCTTCGCGGCCGATAATACGACCTTTCATCTCATCATTCGGCAAATTGACCACAGAAACCGTAGTCTCTGCCACCTGATCGGCAGCACAACGCTGAATCGCCAGAGAAATGATCTCCCGCGCTTTTTTATCCGCTTCGTCTTTGGCCTGTTGTTCCATTTCCTTGATCATGACGGCAGTATCATGCTGCACATCATCACGAACTGCGGCCAACAGTTCCTGTTTCGCATCTTCGCTGCTCAAGCCGGACAAACGTTCTAACTCCTGCAGCTGTCTTTGATAGAGAGCATCCACTTTTTCCTGTGTTGCGTTCAGTTTCGATTCTTTTACCGTTAAATTTTCTTCCTTTTTTTCAAAGGCATCTATTTTGCGGTCCAGATTCTCCTCTTTCTGCACCAGACGGCGTTCCTGCCGCTGCAAGTCATTGCGCCGCTCTTTATTTTCACGCTCCATATCAGAGCGCAGACGATGAATTTCTTCCTTTGCTTCCAACAAGGATTCTTTCTTTTTCGCTTCGATCGATTCTTCAGCTTCTTTGATCATGCGGTCAGCCTTTTCCTCTGCCGTAGCTAATTTTCCTTCCGCCACGTTTTTACGCAGAACATACCCGGCGCCGCCGCCAACTGCTAAAGCTACAATCGCAGCAAGCACTATCTCTATAATTTTCTTTCACCTCCCGTCCTCTATGACATAAAAATGAGGCAAACAATACGAAGGTTCGCCTCGTGATAAAACATTTTCATTTTCAATTTTTTATACACGATTGGACACTTTAATTGTAATGAAAAATCCCCAAAAAGTCAAGGAAGAAGCCCTGCTTTTCGGGGATATAAGAATCAAAAAAACAGTAGGAATGCCATGTTTAAAGCACTTATGAATGTATCCGCCAGGTTTTACTGATTGAAAGATGCTTATTGCAATACATTAACCAAATATACTAACCAAAAGGCACTGATTATAAGCGCTTAACAAATTTATTCATTAAACAGACTTATTGAGTGTGGCGTATAACATACCGGGAAAATTTACTCCAGTAACGTCGCTTTAGCTTTTTCCAAAGCGATACGAATCATACGTGTGCCAAAACCTCGGGCCGTCAGATAACGGACAAAGGCTGCCACCCCTTTTTCGGTCGTTACATCATACTTGGCATCATGTCTTTTACATAGCATATCACAGGCTGCCAACACATGTTCTTCTTCCTCCGTATCCGTAAACTCCTGCAGAAACAAACTGATATAGGTATCCGCCACCTGTTTTTTTGCCAGTTCCGCCTGCAGATGCAAGCGGCCATAAATCCTTTTATTGCGCCAGAGTTCAAAGACACGTCTGGCATAGCGTTCTTCATTGAGCAGGTTAAAACGCTTCAGTTTAGCCAAAGTTTCCGAGATCAGAGGAACGGTACAACCTTTGCGTTTCAGTTTTTGGCTTAATTCTTTTTCGCCATGTTCCCTGCGGTCCAACAGGCTTAGCGCATACTCATACGCTTCGTCGGCCGTTGTCAGCGTTTTACTGGACTTCCGGAACATCCGCTTTCACTCCTTCGGGATTTTCCTGTTTCGCCATTTTATTTACAGTCAGGTCACGGATTTTTTTCTCCACTTCTGCGGCAATTTCCGAATTATCACGCAAAAACTCCTTGGCTTTTTCACGTCCCTGCCCGATCCGGGTTTCTCCGTAAGAAAACCAGGCTCCGCTTTTCTGGATAACTTCCAGGTCTACACCCAGATCCACCAGGCATCCTTCTTTGGATATCCCTTCCCCATACATAATGTCAAACTCCGCCTGTTTAAAAGGCGGCGCTACTTTGTTTTTAACTACTTTCACACGAGTGCGGGAACCGATCATCTCATTGCCGTTTTTAATCGTATCGGCCCGTCTTACTTCCAAACGAATCGTAGAATAGAATTTCAGAGCACGCCCGCCGGTTGTTGTTTCCGGATTGCCAAACATGACGCCGACCTTTTCCCGGATCTGGTTGATAAAGATCGTAGCGCACTTGGACTTGGCAATAATACCGGTCAACTTACGCAGCGCCTGACTCATCAAACGAGCCTGCAAACCCACATGGCTGTCGCCCATTTCCCCTTCTATTTCCGCCCGGGGCACCAACGCTGCCACAGAGTCAATGACAATAATATCAATGGCGCCGCTGCGTACCAGGGCATCACAGATTTCCAAAGCCTGTTCGCCATTATCCGGCTGAGAGATTAACAGATTATCAACGTCGACGCCTAAACGGCGGGCATATTCCGGATCCAGTGCATGTTCCGCATCAATAAAGGCTGCATAGCCGCCCATTTTCTGGGCTTCTGCGATCATATGCAGGGCCACGGTAGTTTTGCCGGAAGATTCCGGTCCGTAAATCTCGATTACACGACCTCTGGGAATACCGCCTACACCCAGAGCCACATCCAGTGATAACGCCCCGGTAGGGATCGTCTCCACATTCATTTTGGCGCTTATTTCGCCTAATTTCATGATGGAACCTTTGCCAAAATCTTTTTCAATCTGATGCATCGCGCTGTCCAACGCGCGTAATTTATCATTCGAACCGTTTGCCATTTGAAAACCTCCTGTAAAGTCGAGAACTGTCTTGTATTTATTATACAAACAACCGTTCGTTTTGTCAAATATTGATTCCTGTAACTTTTTTAGCACATTATCTTCACCGAATCACTTGATTTTATGCTATTATATAGACAATTACTTTTATCTCCTACTATGCCCGACGGGGTACTATGCCCGACGGGGGATGCGGATAAAAAGCCGAACTCCCACAAGAACATTACAAAACAGGTATTGCTTAAAGAGAGACATTGGATAACACATGGCATTATTATGACACGGGTCAGGAAACGAGGACGCATTATGGAAATGCAGATGGAATTTATTCGCAGACTGCCCTCTCCCCAGGAACTGATGGAAGAATTTCCGTTAGGGGAAGCGGCGACACAAAGAAAAAATCAACGGGACGAAGAAATTGAAGCGATCTTCACCGGCAAAGACAGCCGTTTTATTTTGGTCATCGGCCCCTGTTCCGCTGACAACGAAGAAGCTGTCTTAGACTATGTTCAGCGTCTGGCTGCTGTGCAGGAAAAAGTACAGGATAAACTTTTTCTCATCCCGCGGATTTATACAAATAAACCCCGTACCATCGGGATCGGCTACAAGGGGATGCTTCACCAGGCGGACCCCGAAGGAAAAGAGGATATGCTGGCGGGAATCACCGCAATCCGTAAAATGCACGTGCGTGTCGTCCGGGAAACCGGCCTTACCGGCGCCGAAGAAATATTATACCCGGAAAATCATCGTTATCTTTCCGACCTTCTTTCCTATGCGGCGATTGGCGCCCGTTCAGTAGAAGACCAGCTGCATCGTATGATCGCCAGCGGGGCGGGCATTCCCGTAGGCATGAAGAACCCTACTGCGGGAGACATCGGCGTAATGATGAACTCTATTGAAGCGGCTCAGCACGAACAAAGCTTTTTATTTCACGGCTGGGAAGTCCGTTCCTGGGGCAATCCGCTGGCTCATGCCATCCTGCGGGGCTATGTGGACAAATTCGGCAATAATATGCCGAACTACCATTATGAAGACCTTCAGGGTCTCTTGGACGCTTACCACGAGCGGGAAATTAAGAATCCCGCTGTAATCGTGGATGTCAATCATTCAAATTCCGGGAAAAAATTTATGGAGCAGATTCGTATCGCCAAAGATGTGATGCACAGCCGCCAGGTTTCAAACGAGATCCGCTGCCTGGTTAAAGGGCTCATGATCGAGAGTTATCTTGAGGATGGCAGTCAAAAGGTCGGCGGCGGCGTTTACGGCCGTTCTATCACAGACCCCTGTTTAGGTTGGGCCAAAAGCGAACGCCTGATAATGGAACTGGCGGAACTGGTGTAACAACCTTATTGTCAGATGCCTCTGCTATGACCGGTTTGTATATGCCTTGTTTCCCATATTGCTCATACTTTTCAAAGATAGAGGCTCCCTGTCAGTCACGCACACTGTGTTTGATTAAAACCGGTCCAGTAACCGATATCCCTTCCCCTTCAGGAAGGTTTCCGTTTCCGGCTCGTTGGTGCAGAACACCGCGATTGGCGTGCCGTCTTTGCGGTCAAAAGAAATATACAGATAACGAATCATCACATTGGCATTTTGCAGATCGGACAGGATTCGATTCAAGGTACCGGGCTTATCCGATGCCATATCGATGGCGATGACCTTATCCAGGCGGCATTGGTAGCCGGCCTTTGCCAAAGCGTCCCTGGTCAACTCCGGTTTATCCGTGATTAACCGGACAATACCAAATTCCGCGCTGTCGGTAGCCAGCATAGTGTAAATGTTTATTTCAGAGGCAGCCAACACGGAGGTAATTTTACTCAGCGCCCCTTTCGTATTGGCGGCAAATAATGAAAGTTGTATCAGCATACGAATCCTTCTTTCTTTTCAGATAACAGCTAACTATAGCGAAAACGAAGTTGCAATTCAGAGTACTTTCAAGCCTGACTCCCATTGGCAATGTTGTGTCTTATTTCCCCTGCCCTGCCAGAGTCTTTATTTCCTGTTGGGAAAATCCATATTTTGCATTGCAGTACGGACAGGTAATTTCTGTATGCGGATCTTTTGCCAGCTGCATCAGCTCTTTGGCAGGCAGCGTATGCAGCACAGCCTCCACTCTTTCTCTGCTGCAGCGACAGCCGAATTGCAGGGGATAGCTGTCCAGAATCTCTACATTCATCCCTTTACCCAGAATACCTATAATGCGCTCGGGTGTAAAACCCATATCCAAAAGACTGGAAATATAGGGAGTGTTCCGCACATTCTTATCCAACTGCTCCAGCACTTCGTCACTGCAGCCCGGCAACGCCTGAATAAACCAGCCTCCTGCGGCCTGCACATCCCCTTTCGCATCCACTAATACGCCCAGAGCCACAGATGAAGGCGTTTGTTCCGAGGTAAAAAGATACTGCGTCAGATCATCGGCAATCTCCCCGTCTACCAACTCACAGGTACCGGTAAAGGGTTTACCGTTTTCCCCGTAACGGGTCACAGATAATGTACCGGTCCCCACAGCACCGCCTACGTCCAAATGTCCGTTTTTTACCGGCAGGAACACATCAGGTTCACCAACAAACCCTCTGGCAATGCCTCCCTGCGCCTCCCCGGTTATCCCGCCAAGCGGGCCGTCGCCTTTGATTTTAATGCCGACACCTTCATTATTTTTCATGGTCGCCGCCAATAAAAGGGCCCCGGTTACCGTACGTCCCAAAGCCGCCGTCGCCACATGGGAGGTTCGATGACGCAACGCCATCTTTCGTACTAAGCGGGTCGTACGCGCTACATAGATCCGCGCATCCCCAATGGTAGCCCGGGTCAGGATATCCTGACCGCTTTGAAAATTTTCTTTTGTGATTTTATTTTCTGCGTTGTTACTTTGATTCTCTGTATCGTTATGGATAGATTCATCCTTTAAAGTTTCTTTAATTTCTGTCATGGTATCCTCTTCTTAACCGGGCATCACAAATTGCGGAATAAGTTTGCCATTTCAATCGCGCTCATAGCCGCATCATATCCCTTATTACCGGCTTTGGTACCGGCCCGTTCCACGGCCTGTTGAATATTTTCCGTAGTCAGCACGCCAAACGCAATGGGAACACCGGACTTCAGCGAAGCCTGCGCAATCCCCTTGGCCGCCTCTGCGCAGACATAATCGAAATGTGGCGTAGCACCGCGAATCACAGCTCCCAAAGCAATCACCGCATCGTATTTACCGCTGTCCGCCAGCTTTTGTGCTGTCAGCGGGATCTCAAACGCACCGGGTACCCAAACTAAGGTCACATCGTCCAAATCGCCTTCTGTACGACGGATGGCATCTTCCGCCCCGTCCAGCAGCTTCGCCGTAATAAATTCATTAAAACGGGCGGCTACAATAGCCATCTTTAAACCTTTTGACGATAACATTCCTTCTATTACTTTCATGATTTTTCCTCCCACTCATTAATGCTGATCATAAATTTAAGATGCTGACAAAATTAATAACATGTTGCATAACAGGATCTGACTATTGCTCTGCCCGTTATTTCTGACCGCCATGGCAACTGCAGCCCAGATGCAGATCAGACAGCTCATGCCCCATTTTATTTTCCTTGGTTTCCAGATAAAATTCGTTATATTGATTGGGCTTGATCTCAATCGGAACACGGTCGGTGATCGTGATGCCATAGCCGGAGAGACCCGCTCGCTTGGCCGGATTATTCGTAATCAGCCGGATACTGCTCAGACCCAGATCTGCCATGATCTGCGCCCCCATCCCATAATCACGCAAATCGGGGGCAAACCCCAACCGAACATTGGCTTCCACCGTGTCCAGGCCCTGATCCTGCAGCGCATACGCGCGGATTTTATTGGCCAGGCCGATACCCCGTCCTTCCTGTCTCATATATACTACCACGCCGCAGCCTTCTTTTTCAATCATGCGCAGCGCCGTAGCCAACTGATCGCCACAATCGCAGCGCAGACTGCCGAAAGCGTCCCCCGTCAGGCATTCCGAATGCATCCGTACCAGCACGTCTTTTTGCCCGGCTACTTCACCTTTGACCAAAGCCACATGGCACAAATCATCCAAATCATTTTCATAAGCAATGATTTTGAAGGTACCGTATTTAGATGGCAAATTAGCTTCTGCCACGCGATGTACCATCTTTTCATGGCGTTTACGATACGCCACCAGAGAAGCCACCGTAATAAATACCAAATCATGTTTCAACGCGAACTCGATCAATTCAGGCGTACGCATCATATACCCGTCTTCATTCATAATCTCACAGCAGATGCCAACCGGCTTCAGACCTGCCAGCTTACATAAATCCGTAGTGGTTTCCGTATGGCCGGTCCGCACTAATACGCCTCCTTCACGGCTGCGTAGCGGAAACACATGGCCGGGACGCCGAAAATCCATGCTCTGCGCCCCCGGCTCCGTCACTTTTTTCATGGTATAGGCCCGTTCAAAAGCCGAGATGCCTGTGGTCGTATCTTTATGGTCAATAGAAACGGAAAACGCGGTTTCATGATTATCGGTATTATGACTTACCATGGCATCGAACTGCAATTTATCCATAATTTCAGCATCCGCCGGCATGCAGATCAGACCTCTGGCTTCTTTTGCCATAAAATTAATAGCCTCGCCGGTACAAAATTCTGCCGCCATGATGAGATCGCCTTCGTTCTCCCGATCTTCATCATCGGTGACAAGTACCATTTTCCCTGCTTTAATTGCTGCAATGGCTTCTTCCACTGTATTAAATTTAAACATTTCCATTAGCCACCCTTCCTTTCTTTTTTATGCAATCTTCTTCGTACATGATTTTCTTTTGCCCACAGCACTTGCTTTCTACCCTGCAAGAACAACCGGGACCAGGTCGGCTGTTCAAATCAAAGTCGCTTACGTTAGCCAACTATCCTTATACAAATAGCAACAAACAGGATAGTACCTCTTATCAAAAGCCGTTTTTCTGTAAAAAATCCCTCGTTAACTCGGCGGTTCTTCCCTGCAACACCGCAGGATTCCCTGCCTGTTCCGATCTCCCCCCTTTACCTGCGGCAGAAGCATCTCCCCCGCCTCCTTCATCGAAATTTAAGCCCAGCATTTTTTCCACATAACGAGCCAGAATATCTGTTTCCAGATTCACCGGATCGCCGGCGTGTTTATGGCCCAACGTCGTCATTTTCGCGGTGTGGGGGATCAGGGATACGCCAAATTGTCCGGCAGTCACATGGGTCACCGTAAGACTGATCCCATCCACTGCCACAGACCCTTTTTCGACAACATAACGCAGGATATCCGGCGACGTCGCGATTTGATAGAGCAATGCATTGCCTTCCGGCGTAACAGATAAAATCTGCCCGACACTTTCCACATGTCCCTGGACAATATGTCCGTCCAAACCATCCATAAGCCGCAGCGATCTTTCCAGATTCACCGGATCGCCGGGCTGTAACCGATAAAGCGTGGTTCTACGCACGGTTTCCGGCATAACATCTGCGGTAAACCCGCGATTACTGTTCAAATCAGTCACCGTAAGGCAGACGCCGTTGACCGCCACACTGTCGCCGATCTTTAAATCCGTTAAGATTTTTTGCGCCCGCACAGTCAAACGAAAAAAACTGTCGCCTTCAACCAGGCGTTCCACTGAGCCTAATTCGGCTGCCAAACCTGTAAACATACTACTTCCCTTCCTTTATCCGCTATCCGGCGATGCTTCAGCACTCACCGGTCTGCAGCAGAGCCCTCTCGGCACACTCTCTCCTGCTGTCCCGGGACGGAACTTCAGCCTCACAAAATTTTACTGCCTTTGCGCATCGACATTTGTTTTAATGGGCAGAAAAACGTACCCGCCCTGTAATCAGCCAATCTGCCCCCAGTGTTTTAAACTCCGGGTCGATTACACAAGCGCATTGCCCCATTGTCGGTATACCCTTGCCGCCGACAGCGGGCAGAGCCTTATCCCCACCCAACAGTTTAGGCGCCACAAACGCATACACTCTGTCCACCAATTCCGCATCGAAAAAAGCGCCGGTAATCTGACTGCCGCCTTCTACCAAGACAGAAGTCACTTCTCTTTTTGCCAGCGCCGCCAGTAATTCCGACAGCGACACCTGCCCGTTTTCACAAGAGAGGGTAACAACTTCCACACCATCCATGGCTGCCAACTTCGCTATTTTTTCCTTATCTGCTTCCGGCCCCACTGCCACCAATGTGTTTGCCGCAGCATTCAATACCTTAGCCGTAAGCGGAATACGGGCTTTACTGTCCAGCACGATCCGCAGGGGGTTTTTCCCCTCCACTAAACGGGTAGTAAGTTCCGGGTCATCCTCCAACACCGTACCGATTCCAACCAAAATCGCATCATGGGTTTTACGCAGATAATGACTGTATCTATGCGCTTCCTGTCCGGTAACATAAAAAGAATCCCCGTCTGCCGTAGCAATCTTGCCATCCAGCGTTTCCGCAAATTTCAGGCTGATAAAAGGACGTTTTTGTGTGATCCAGACAAAAAACTTTTCGTTCAACGCCGCCGCTTCTTTAGCGCAAAGCCCCACTTCCACTTTGACGCCGGCTTCCCGCAAACGATTCAGGCCTCTTCCTGCCACTTTAGGGTTCGGGTCTTCCAGCGCTGCCACAACCCGTTTGATCCCGGCACGGATCAGGGCATCACAGCAGGGCCCGGTATGCCCGTAGTGAGAACAAGGTTCCAGCGTTACATAAGCTGTATGTCCGTGCGTCTTCTGCTCGCGCATTGCCGTCAGGGCATTCACTTCCGCATGGGCGGCGCCGGCCTTATGGTGCCAGCCTTCTCCGGCAATCGAGCCGTCTTCCGCTACGATCACGCAGCCCACCATGGGATTAGGGCTGGTATTCCCTTCCGCCCGGCGAGCCAGTTCCAGCGCCCGACGCATAAATATCTCATCTTGTTCCAACTTTTTCGCCTCCAAATAAAAACAGCCACAGGAAATACTTTGAGGCATTTCCTATGGCGCAACAACAACCATACCCGTCTTTTCTCATCCAGACTATACTGTCGGTTCCGGAATCACACCGGATCATGCATCACACAGCATCAGCTGCACTCTGCTTGCGGACTATACCGCCGGTTGGGAATGTTTCGTTTTCCATATTTTATGCGAAAACAACTTCACCCTGCCCCAAAGACGATTTACTCTATTTAGTTTATTTCAAGGCGTTCTTCTTGTCAATCAAAAAATCTTATTCTTCACAAAAAGTTATTACCCTTGCTTAAAAAATACGCAGTGAAGCAATGGCCGCTTTTACGTCTTTTGAACCATACACGTAGGAACCCGCCACCAGTACGGTCGCCCCGGCTCCGACAACCTGCGCCGCGGTCTCCGCATTGATTCCGCCATCCACCTGAATGTCCGTTCTAAGCCCTGCCAGATCCAGTTTACGGCGCAAACGGCTGATTTTGCGCAAGACTTCTGGAATGAACTTCTGACCGCCAAAACCGGGATTCACCGACATGATCAGGACCATATCCACATCCGACAGTACTTCTTCGATCAATGCCAACGGACTGCCGGGGTTCAAAGCCACGCCCGCGCGTATGCCTTTCGCATGGATCGCCTGAATGCAACGATGCAGATGCCTGGTCGCTTCGGCGTGTACCACGACCATATCCGCTCCCGCCGCCGCAAAATCATCAATATAAGTTTCCGGGTGTTCTACCATCAGATGGCAGTCAAAAAACATTTTTGTCACTTTCCGGATTTGTTTTACCACCGGCGCGCCAAAAGTCAGATTGGGTACGAAATTGCCATCCATCACATCAATATGAACCCAGTCGGCGCCTGCTTCTTCAATTTTTAAAATTTCATCTTTCAGACAGGAAAAATCAGCCGATAAAATAGAAGGAGCTACTATTGTCATTTTCGATTCCTCACTTTTAGTTCTTTCAGTTCTTGCAGAATAGCTGTATATGACTCATACCGTGAAGGCGCAATACTCTTTTTCATCACCGCTTCTTTCACACTGCAATCCGGCTCATGGGTATGACTGCAGGGGTGAAAACGGCAAAACGCGGCAAACGTTCTGAATTCCGGATAACAGTCTGCCAGTTCTTCCGGACGCAACGCCTCCAGCAGAACATTGCCGAAACCGGGCGTATCGGCCAGATAGCCGCCATTAAAAGGTACCAGTTCCGTAAATCGCGTCGTATGTTTTCCACGGCGGATCTTTTCGCTGATCTCCCCTGTCACCCGAAGAATACCCGGCTGTATCGCATTCAGCGTAGTCGATTTACCTACGCCGCTGGGGCCGCCGAACACCGTAATTTTACCTTCGATCCTGCGGCGGAGGTCTTCAATGCCCTGTCCGGTCTTAGCCGAGACGGGAAACACTTCATAACCAAGCTGCGCATAAACAGCCTGAATCTCTTTAATCTGCTGCGGTTCCGCCAGGTCCGTCTTTGTCAAAACCAGGATCACAGGAATACCCGCCTTCTCTGCCAGTACCAGCAGTTTATCCATAATCAAGCAGCTGAAATCCGGCTGCACAACAGAATGCGTAAGCACCATCAGGTCCAGATTCGCTACCGTGGGACGGAGCATATAATTTTTACGGGGAAGCACGTCTGTGATCATGCCTTCCTGTCCGGCCGAAGTGGGCACTTCCTCCACGCATACCAGATCCCCGGTACACAAAGAGAAACGCTGCTGCTTCATATGACCTTTCACCTTGCAGGTCAAAAGCGATCCCTGACAATCCACATAATAATAGCCGCTGTACGAGCGCAGCACACGTCCTTCTTTTACCACTGTTTCTCCTCAACCAGGCGGTTGTCTACATAAAAACTTACCCGTCTTACACCGTTGTCAACTTTTGTACGCAGCCGCGCTCCGCCGGGATAGGTTCCGGCAACTTCTACATTCTGCCGGGAGCCGTTGCTGGAAACAATACGAACCTCATGATTGCCCGTTCCGGGAATAACAAATTCTACATACCGGGTACCGGAAGAAGATTTGTTGACAGAAACAGACCCGCTGTCTCCTGTACCGCCTCCATCCACTTTCCCGGATGCGCCGCTGCCGTTGGAAACCTGTAGATCAACAGCAGAACCTTCACCGACAGCCATGCCCGCCTCCGGCGAAACAGCTACAACGCTGTCTTTTTCCAAGTCACTGTCCACCGTTTTCACAGAACCCACCTTAAGCTTAGCTTCTTCGATCTTTTTCCGGGCTTCTTCCAGTGTCAGCCCCTGCAGACTGGGAATCGCCACATTTTTCTCATCCTTCTGATTGATGATCAGATTTACGCCATTCCCTTCTTCCATTTTATCACCCGCCGCAGGGATTTGTTTCAAAACCAGACCTTCCGGCTTCCCTGAATCCCATTTATGGGTGATTTTCCCCACTTTATATTTAAATTTTTCCAGAATCTTCGCGGCCTGTTCCTGCGTAAAGCCTTCTACTTTAGGAATCGTTCCCAGTTTCAGTCCTCGTGCGATCAGCAACGTGATCTTGGCGCCCTCTTTTCGTTTCGTGCCCGCCACGGGGTCAATGCGGATCACGTCTCCGGGCACGGCGCCTTCCTGGGTCATTTCTTCCAATTTTACTTTAAAACCTTTTTCCTCCAGTGCTTTTTGCGCCTCGGCCACCGTCATCCCTTTTACATCCGGAACAATAATATCCGGCGTAGTACTGCTGAAATAATAAATTCCGGCCCCCAGCAAAAGGACAAATGCCATAAGGGCATAGAGCGCAATACGGAAGAAAAGACCGCGTTTTTTCTTTGGGGACGCAGCCTCTCCTTTTGCCGAAACATCAGTGCTTTCAGGCGCTGTCTCAGAAACAGGCCTCTTCACCGAAGAATTTACTTCTGTCTGTAACGGCGGAGTTACCGAAGAGGCTTCAGTAATCGAATCCCGTGACGCAACTCCCGCCGTATTTTTTGCCGTCGATACGGACGTTGCTTCAGCGACAGACTCTGCCGCGGCAAGCGCTTCACCCTCTGCGGCAGGAGTCGGAGTTTCGGCCGCCCCGTTTCCTTCTATTCCCGTTGTGGCATTTCTGCCTGCGGCAACAGCAACACCTGCGGCCACAGCCCCCGCTGCTACCGGCGTAAGCTTACTTTGACTATCAGTGTCCTCACTGACACCGTTACCATTCAGTTCGTTTCTATGATATCTGGCCGTATCATCATCCACTTCTTTGGTCAAAAAATCCGGTAAATGCATAATGATCGTTTGGCCCGCGCTGATATTCTCCGATGTAGCAGCGGAATCTGCCGGAGCATTCTCTAACGTCGGATCGCCCGTCGATACGTTCTGTGTTGTCGCTAAAGCGCCGGCTGTACCTGCAACTGCCTGTAAAGGCTGTGTATCATCCAAAAAAGTATGACTGTTCTTACTGGGATAAAGGTGATTTTTCGCATCCAGTAGATCCTGCTTAAAGTCACCTGCCGAAGTATATCTTTCATCCAGGCGCTTGGCTAACGCTTTATCAATAATCCGCTGCAGCTCCGCCGGCGCTTCCGGCCAGAACTGAGTCAAAGGCGGCGGTGTTTGTTCGATCTGCATCCGGGCCACTGCCACTGCGTTACTTCCGTCAAAGGGAACCCGGCCCGTGAGCATTTCATAAAACACGATTCCCAAAGAATAGATATCCGACTGAGCGGTTACAGGAATCCCCTGCGCCTGTTCCGGAGAAAAATAATGGACGGAGCCTACCACAGACGCTGTGAAGGCCATAGTTTCATTAGAAATAATGCGGGAAATACCGAAATCCACAATTTTAGGGATCATGGATTCTGTCAACACAATGTTCTGTGGTTTTATATCACAATGAATAATATTGTGATTATGGGCGTGCTCCAGAGCGGAAGCCAGCTGCGCCGCCAAAGCTACCGCCAAAGCCGGGTCCATTTTCCCGTTTTGTTCCTCAAAAGCCTTCAGCGTAACCCCTTCTACATATTCCATCACAATATAACTCATATCATCCTCAACGCAAGCATCAAAGATATTGATAATAGAAGGATGAATCAGACGGGCAGCAGAACGGGCCTCGCGCTGAAACTGTTCGGCCTGATGCGTATCATTCATTAAATTCTTTCGCAATATTTTAATGGCGACTTTGCGGTCCAGCCGGACATCCTGAGCCAGATAGACTTCCGCCATGCCGCCTAATCCCACGGATTTTAAAATTTCATAGCGTCCGTTTAATATATTACCGACCATGATGTTCCACTTCCTTCCGCCCCATTTTCAGGAGAATAAACGTTATATTATCTTTGCCGCCCCGATCCAGCGCCTCTTTTAGGAGTCTGTCCGCCGCTGCGGGCAATTCATTCTGTTGCAGAATCGTACCGATCTCCCTGTCATGGAGCATATCCGTTAAACCATCGCTGCAAAGCAGAAATAAATCATCGATTTTTGTTTCAAGCAGAAAAATATCCGCTTCTGCTTCTGCATTTACACCGATCCCCCGGGTAAGGATGTTTTTCTTAGGATGAGAAAAGGATTCTTCTGCGGTAATTTCTCCCTTTTCCACCATTTCCGCTACCAGAGAATGATCCCGGGTCACCTGCTTTAGATCACCGTTTCGCAACAAATACAGGCGACTGTCCCCGATATTAAATACATAAGCCTTGTTTGCATCTGCAAAGTACACGCCTGTCAGCGTAGTGCCCATGCCCTCATACTGATCTTCAGACTGCGCTTTTTCATAAACGGTGCCGTTGATTTGTTCTACGGTACTGTGAAGAGCGGTTTCCAGTTGTGACAAAGGCGTTCCGTATAAGGTGTCTGCCGCTTTTTCCAACTGCTCCAACGCCAGTCGGCTGGCAATTTCTCCCGCATTATAGCCGCCCATACCGTCGGCAATGGCAAATAAGCGAGGCGCCTTCAACAGCATGCTGTCTTCGTTGTTCTCCCTCACTTTTCCCACATGTGTACGAGTCTCTGCCGCCACATTTGTAACTGCCGGCATCTGCATTTCTGCATCCATAATTTTTTCTTTCATTTTGCGAACTCTCACACTTTCTTTGCTCTGTAATATATCTCGGACATTCGTTCCATGAACGTTACCCGTTTTTTACCTTGTCATTAAATGAAGCGCGCAGTTGCCCGCAGGCCGCGCTGATATCCTGTCCCATTTCTTTGCGAACAGTCGCATTAATATGCTGCCGTTGCAAAACGTTCAGGAAGTGAGCAATACGTTTTTCCGACGGCCGAAAGAAGCCTTTTTCCGGAATAGGATTCACCGGGATCACATTCACGCTTGCTTTTTTATGACGCAGGAATTCAGCCAAAAGCAAGGCGTCCTCCTCCCTGTCATTTTTTCCATCTAACAAAATATATTCATAGGTCACCTGTCGTCCGCTGTGCAGCGCATAATCTTCCGCCGCGGCAATCACAGCAGGGAACGGGTAACCCCGATTCACCGGCATTAAAGCAGTACGGAGCTCATCCTGTACCGCATGGAGCGAAATCGCCAGGTTGATCGGCGCTGCCAGTTGCTGCATCCGCTCAATACCCGGAATAATGCCACAGGTGGAAACAGTCATATTCCGATAACTCATATTGGCGGTTTCCGGCAAGTGCAAAAACTGCAATGCGCCAAACACATTGTCAAAATTCAACATGGGTTCGCCGCTGCCCATAACAACGACACGGCTTGCTCTTTGTCCTGCAGCGGCAAGCCGCGCATTAAAGAAATAGACCTGCGCCAGAATTTCAGTCTGCGTCAGATTTCGCACCGCGCCGTTGAGGCCGCTGGCGCAAAACGCACAATGCATATCGCAACCCACCTGACTGGATACGCAAACGCTGTAACCATAATCATGGTGCATCAGCACAGTCTCTATAGTATTGCCATCCAACAGCTGTAAAAGCAGTTTCTGTGTCAGGCCATCCGCCGAATCCAACTGCCGCAGACAGATTATCTCGCCCGGCAGAATGGAAAAATATTCTGCCAGTGTGTCCCGCTCCGCCAGACTTAAATTGGTCATCGCCGAAAAATCAAATACGCATTTCCGGTAAAGCCAGCTGAATATCTGTTTGGCGCGGAATCGCTTCAGACCCATTTCCGCCAGTCTAATTTGCAGTTCTGTCAGGGACAAGCCAAAAATTTCTTGTTTCATCTGTCTATTTTAGGGACTTTCCTATTCATATCTTCGTGTTTTTCCGGCTTGTGCAGCAGCGCCAGATAGAATCCGTCAATTCCGTCCCGCTGCGGATACAGTTGCAATTCTCTCACCCGCTCTCCCGTGCGGGGGTGGGGAAAACCGGCCAGCTGCCAATCCGGATGTCGTTTTAAGAAATCGGCGATCTGCAGCTGATTTTCCGCCGGTTCTATGGTACAGGTGCTATACAACAAAAATCCGCCCGGCTTTACATAACGGGCCCCATTATCCAAAATCGCTTTTTGTAACGCGGGAAAAGAGGCAAGGCTTTCCGGCGTTTTGGTCCAGCGGGCCTCCGCCCTGCGCCGTAATACCCCCAATCCGGAACAGGGAGCGTCCACCAAAACCCGATCAAACCGGTTTCCCCAGTCAGAGCGAAACTTAGCGCCATCCTGTAATACAGTTTGAATCATTTTCAGTTCCAGACGCGCTGCATTCTCCTGAATCAATTTCAATTTATGAGGATAGATATCACAGGCGACTATTTCTCCCTTATCGTCCATAAGCGCCGTCATGTGAGCCGTCTTGCCGCCGGGGGCTGCACACATATCCAAAACTTTCTCCCCCGGTCGAGGCTGTAATACCTGCGCGGGAAGCATCGAGCTTTCATCCTGAATATAAAAACTGTGAGGGAATTTTGCCAGTAACGCTGTCACACCCGGTGATCTGATGATGATCACACCATCCGGACACCAGGCGGAAACCTCTGCCTCTGCACCCATTTCCCGCAGATCCTGCAAAAACGCGTCTCGTGTTGTGGCGGTTGGCTGCAGACGCAGTGAAAGGTACGCCGGATGATTATTCCATTCGCATAACGCAAGCGTTTCTTCGCTCCCTAATAAAGCTGTCCAGCGCTCTATCAGCCATTGCGGATGACAATATTTCAGCGCCGGATCCGACTGCACCTTTTCCCATAAGGCCTCTTTTTGACGCACACTGTTGCGCAGTACGCCGTTGACAAATTTATCAGAGCCTTTATGGCTGTATTTTTTGGCCAGTTTGACGCTTTCATTACAGGCAGCGGAATCGGGGATCCGTTCCAGATAAAAAATCTGATACAGTCCCAGGTGAAGAATGTAACGGACGATGGGTTCCAGTTTCTGTAAGGGGCGATTGACCAGTTGCTGCACCAGAAAATCCAACGTGCCTTTCGCTTTCACCGCCCCATTGACCAGTTCGGTCGCAAAGCGGCGGTCCATTTCTTCCAGACCGGCATTCTGCAAATTTTTTTGCAAAACAAGCGTGGCGTACCCGCCTTCTTCCCATACCTGGAACAAGGTTACTAAAGCAGCCTCCCTTCCATTGGCAGGCTTTTTAAATTTACTTGTTTTTCCCTTCTTCTCCGTCATCGGCAGGTAAATCCTCACTTAACATCTTAATGGCCTCTTCCACCCTGTTTATATCCACCCGGGTATTAAAACAAGGGCCAAAAGGCCGTTCATTAAAAATGGCTATTACGGGAATCGGAAACACATCTTGGATCCCGCTGGTCAGGTCTCGCTCGCAGGCCACGGCAATAATTGCCTTGGGACGCGCCTTCGCTACCATCTGGCGGGCTAAGGTGCCGCCGGTAGCCACGACAAAATGCATATGATATTTGTGACATAAGCCCAACAAGCCGCCCACACTGCAAGCGCCGCATTGGGCGCAATTTTCGATGTCCCGGGTAATTTTACGGGGGCAGGTATCCAATTGCAGACAGTGAGGCGTCAGAATCAACAGACGGTCAGAAGGCACCCTCACATGATGTTGCCTTACCAGAGCATTATTCACAGCGACAAAACTTTGCTCCACTTTGCCCCGGGGAATATTCAGAATGCGCCCTAATCCCACCGCAAAAGGAAAGAGGAAGTTAATGGCCTTCCAAGACCAGAAGTATAAAATTTTCGGCAGGGGCATTCCCAAAATCGCCAACACAATGGCCAATTCCCCTGCAAACAGAAAGAAAACCGCCCCGCTGATCAAGACGCCAAAAGCCGCGGGCAGTATCCTGCTGATAGATTCAAAACCCAGATACGTTACCTTCCAGGTAAAAAACAAAATCAGGGCCGTAACCATGGCGCTGAATAAGACCAGCGCCAAAAAAATGCGTTTTTTAGGATTAATAGACAGATCTGCTGCCGATATCATAAAACTAAAATCTCCTTGCTCAAACTGCATCACTCAACCTGCAGCCTTGCTTCAATCAGCTACTATGTGTGAGTTAATTTAACCTAATACATCCCCCGCCACGACGCCTCTCCCATTGAGGAAAACAGTGGCGGCCATACGCTTTTTCGACTCCGGTTGTACGGTCAGGACACGTAATTCCGTATCACCGCAGGCCACAGTAAAGCCCTGCTTATCCAATGCGGTCACGGTTCCCGGCTTTTCTCTGGCGGGATTTCCTGTCACACGGGTCTCCCATATCTTTAACAGCTTCCCGTCCGGCAAACAGGTAAACGCCCCGGGTACCGGATCGAACCCCCGCACCATATCGTGTATTTCCTGCGCCTTACGGTTCCAGTCAATGCGCGCCATTTCCTTCGTCAAGAGCGTGGCCATCGTAACCAGCTTCTCGTCCTGCTTTTCCGGGGACAGTCCGTGGGCGATCTGCGGCAACGTTTCTACCAGGAGCTTTGCGCCTTTTTCCGCCAACACGTCATGCAACTGGGCAAAATTCATTTCTTCCGAAATAGGAACGACGACTTTATTATACATGGCGCCGGTATCCATGCCTTTTTCCATGCGCATGATCGTAACGCCGGATTCTTTTTCCCCTTTAAGAATCGCATATTGAATCGGCGCGGCCCCTCTGTACTTAGGCAAAAGAGAAGCATGGACATTCACACAGCCATAAATGGGAATGTCCAAAATTTCCTGGGACAGGAACTGACCGAATGCCGCCACCACAACAAAGTCCGGTTTCCACTCTTTCAGCTTTTCGACAAACGCCGCATCTTTTACTTTTTCCGGTTGATATACCGGCAGATTTTGACTTAATGCGTAGGCCTTCACCGGCGTTTCCACCATTTTCTGGCCGCGTCCTTTCGGACGGTCCGGCTGTGTAACTACCGCCTGCACCTGATATTCACCTGATGCCAACAGCGCCTGTAAGGAGCGCACCGCAAAATCAGGGGTACCCATAAAAACTACATTCCACATTACTTATGCCTCCGACGCTTTCAGCGAAACCGTAACCGCTTTATCAATAAAAAGGACTCCATCCAGATGATCCGTTTCGTGCTGCAAACAGATAGCCAAAAGACCGTCCGCAGCAATAAATTGTTTTTTACCCTGGGGATCCGTGTACTCACATTCTACATATTCCGCCCGCTCCACTTCCCCTTCAAAATCAGGCACGGAAAGGCAGCCTTCGCTTACGATCTGCGACCCTTCCTTACGGGTAATGACCGGGTTGATCAGTTCCAAAAGTCCCTGACCGTCCTGTAAATCGATTACGACCATGCGCTGAGAAATGCCTACCTGCGGCGCAGCCAGGCCGATCCCGTTTTTAGAACGATACAATGTATCTGCCATATCCTTTAAGGCCCGTTTAATTTTTTTATCTATGCGTTTCACCGGTTTTGCTACTTCTTTTAAGACCGGATCCCCCGCCGTATGAATCCGTAAAACAGACATAGTACCTCCCTGAATAATCAGTCACATTTTTGCGTATTATATATTATATCACAACTCGTTGTGTTTTTTAAATACAGTGGCGAGACAGCCAATCAGAAGCAACTCCATCTCCATAGCCATCTTCACTGCTGCCGACACATACCTCATGGGAAACGCCCGGGTTCTGAAAGTAAACAACACTGCACAGCCCGGTCGCAAACATTGTTCCCATACGTCAGATCGAATTGACCGGGTCCACGTCAAAGTAGATATTTTTCATCGTTTTGAATTCGCTTTGCAGCAACTGTTCCTTGACTTTTTCCATAGCGGCGGATTTAACCACCACGCTCATCCGATACAAGTCGCGCACTTTCGCGACACCGGCAGGAAACGGCCCCATCACTTCCGTCTTTTCCGGCATTTGCGGTACTGTCTCTCGCAAGAAATCCGCCAATCTGTCAGCCAGTTCCCAAGCTTTTTCCTCTTCTTTATCTACCACTGTCAATTTCAGTATCTCACTGTACGGCGGATAGAAAAGATCCTTACGCAAGGTTAATTCCCGCTGGGCAAAGGTGTCATAATCCTGCCGGGCCGCCAGGCGGATCACCGGGTTTTCCGGGTCGTAGGTCTGAAGCACCACCGTACCCGGTTCTTCCCCTCGCCCCGCACGGCCTGCCGCCTGCGTCAGCAGAGCAAACCCGCGCTCCGACGCACGAAAATCAGGCAGATTTAATGTACTGTCAGACGCCAAGATACCAACCAGCGTCACATTGGCGATATCATGCCCTTTCGCCACCATCTGCGTACCCAATAACACGTTGGCTTCTTTGGCGGCAAAACGCCGCAGTATTGTTTCGTGGGCTAACTTCCCGGCGGTACTGTCCTGGTCCATACGCAGTACGTTCACACCGGGCATCTGACTGATTTCCGCCTCGGCCTTCTGCGTACCGCTGCCAAAAAATTTGATTCGTTTGCTGCCGCAGGACGGGCAGACAGTCGGTATCGGATAGACATTGCCGCAATAATGGCAGCGCATACGGTTTTCATCCGCATGATATACCAAACTGACAGCACAATGCGGACAGGTCAAGGTTTCCCCGCAATCCCGACACAGAACGAACGTAGAAAAACCGCGGCGATTCAGCAATACGATTGCCTGTTGTCCCTCGTGTACTGTCGCAATCAATTCCCGGCGCAGCTTGCGGGAAATTACGGAAAAATTTTTCTGAGCCAACTCAGCCCGCATATCAACTACCTCTACCTGCGGCAAAGGTGCTCCGGTAGGCCGCTCTGTCAAACGCAAATGGCGCGTGTCGCCGGAAAGAGCCCGGGCATAGGTTTCCAACGAAGGGGTCGCACTGCCCAAAAGCAACACGGCGCCGGTGTTTTCGCAACGGCAGCGAGCCACCTCCCGGGCGTGATACCCGGGCCTTTCTTCCTGTTTATAACTGCTTTCCTGTTCTTCATCAATAATAACAAGTCCCAAATCCTTAAAGGGCGCAAACACCGCGCTGCGGACCCCGATCAGAATATTGGCTTCACCTGTCCGAAGTTTATACCACACATCGCCTCGCTCGTTTTGCGAAAGCTTACTGTGAACAACCGCCACTTCGTCCTTGAACCAGGCCTGAAAACGCTGCACAATCTGCGCTGTAAGAGCAATCTCCGGCACCAGTACCAACACCTGTTTACCCAGATGCAGTGCATGAGCCGCCGCTCGCAGATACACTTCCGTCTTGCCGCTGCCGGTAATGCCCTGCAGCAGAAACTCTTGTGGGACGGAACAGTTGCCTTGTTCCCGAACGGTTCGGGTTTGTTTTTCTTTTTGTTCTTTGTCGGCCTGCTGCGTTGCGGCACAGACAGCAATAGCCTCTTGCAGTTCCTTCACCGCTTCTTTCTGTTCCGGTGTTAGCTGCAGCGTTTCCTGTTGTTCCGTCTCCCGATCATAACTATTGCGCAAAATCCTTTTTTCACTGCGTTCCGCCCAGCCTTTTTCCGCCAGAGTGCGCAAGGCAGCAGCGCTGATTTGCTGACTTTCAGCCTCTTTTACCGTGACGGCCTCCGACGCCGCCGCAAGATAGCGCAAAGCGGCCAGCTGCGCTTTTGCCCGCAAGGTTTCCTGCGCTAACAGCAGCCGTCCTTCTTCCGTGATCGTATAAGCCAACAGAGTGCGCGGTTTTAGCCGCGCCTCCAGTTCATAAGCCGTTAACTTCCCATTCAGATACACCGGCCGGCGTTTCAGACTGCTTTTTCCGGGAATAAAAAGCCGCATCGCTTCCGCCATAGAGCACATATAATAACGCGCCAGCCAACCGGCAGTACGCAGCATTTCCGGAGAGAACCAGGGACGGGTATCCAAAGTTGCCGTTACCTCTTTCATTTGCTCCAATGTTAATTTCGGATTTTCCCGGCGCAGCAATGTCACAGCCTCCGCCCGGGTCACGCAGCGCACGACAAACCCTTCTAACTGCTGCGGGCCAAAAGGAACAATAACCCGCCACCCTTCGGATACGGCATCCAAAGCTTCTGGCAGGCTATAGATAAATTGTCTGAACAAATTTTTAACCGGCAAATTAATTGCTACCAATACATATTTCATATACTGCTTCCTATATAAGATAATCTTCCATTCTTCCTCTGCGATTTTCTTGTTCTTATTTTCATTCCATCTTTCCTTCTTTCGTTCTTGCTTTTATTCCACCCTTTATTTTTTCCAGTTCACCCCATTGGCATAATTGATCTCAATACCGGGCTGCACATTATACACAAACACATTAAAATGAACACCCCTGCCCTCGTCTTCCAGAGAGAGCGCTTCCATATTCACGCCCCGGGCCACCAGATCGTTTCCCTTAAAAAGCGGCGTCACCCGGTACAACACATGGTTACGGGTGCGACGAATATAGTCCGCTACACGGTTTTCAAACATCAGCATCCCAATCACATTAAAATGCCGGGTTCCTGTAATCAGATTCAGACGGTTTGCATTTTCTCCGGTTAACTGAAACGCCAGTAAATGACAGCGATTATACAAATATTTCCCATCAATTGTGTCATATTTACTATAGCGCCAGCCGGTAGGTTTAACCATACCGATTGGCTCTCGCGGCTTTACCGGCAGAAGTTCCGGCCCCAGTCTCCCATACGCTGTGCCGCAGCGTCCCAATGCATCTAAAGGCGTAAAGGTTAAAAAAACATTTTTTCCGGCTTTTAACTCAGACGAAAAATTAGGCTCGTTGCCATTGAGCACCACAAAATTGCGGCCCGTATATTCCGGCAGCGTATCCAGAGAAATTAACGGCGCGCCCTGCGCCAGAGACTGTGTTTTTTCCCCCGTATTCTGTATTTCCGGAATACGGGATCGCAGCGTGAACTCACCCTGCAGAATATGCGCGGCTTCCTGCAGCGTACCGCCATTTTTCAGTGTATAGGTAAATTTACCAAAAGCATCAATATTCCTTTGACTCAAACCTAACTGCCCCAAGCCGTACGTGGCTGCCAGGCAAAGGATCGTGACGCGCAACAAAAACCATTTTAACTTTTTCATACTGCGCGCTCCCCAACGGAACATCGTCTTTCCCCTTCCTGCCGCAACTACGCCAAATCGAATCAGCAAAATGAATTACTATATAATGATTGGGAAATCACTCGTTTCCACGACTTTTCCACAAGCCAATTCAGCAAAGTCGATTGATAATTTAGCCGAGCCCAATCTATCACTTAATGCACTAAAAACTGTTCAATACGCTGATATACCTTTTCCCGTTCCGGCCCCAACGCCAGCAAGTGGCCGGAATGTTCATACCAGACCAGTTCCTTATCTTTCGAGGACACTTTATCATAGATGATCTCAGCACTTACCGGGCATACCGTTTTTTCCACTTTAGACTGCATGATTAGAATAGGACACGAAATCCTGTTTAATTCATGTTCTTCCATTTCTCTGATCGCCGTAAAGGCGGTAACTAAAGGCTGCAAAGGGTAACTATGATACGCCTGCGAATACACTTTTGGTAAATCAAAGTGGCGAACCGGCTTTTCCATATACGACATTTGTTTTACAAACTTATCCGCATCCTCATACCGGTCATCAAAGGTACGCATGGGCGCTGACATAACGACCAGACTATCCAGCTCCGTTTCCGTGGCAACCTTGAGGCAAACTCCCGCCCCCATAGAACTGCCCACTAACGTGACCTGATCCGCCAATCCTCTGGCTCTTTGGATATCGCTTTCCACCGCATCACACCAATCCCGGAAAGTTGTTTTTGCCAGATCCTGCACCGTAGTACCGTGTCCCGGTAAACGCACACCCATCACTTTAAAATTCAACTGCTGCAGTTCGTCGCCTAAAAGACGCAGCTCTCCGGGCGTTGCCGTATAACCGTGCACCAGAACGACACAATGATCCCGGCTCCCATCCAGATAATAGGCTCCTGCTCCGGGCATCAATGCGTGATCCACCATAGCCGTTTCCTTTCTGATTCAGCATTCATTCCATAATATATGATAGATAATCATACATAGATAAAGAGATAGTATAGATAGGTAGATAGATAGAGATAGCTAATAAACATTTAAAATAAATAAAACATTTGTTCTTTATATTTTACAACAAACAACGCGGAAGTGCAACGTAGCTTTCCTGCCATGCTCTCTTCAAGCACGATACAAAACAGGTCTCAGGCGACGAGATTCCATCGCAAAAGACCTGTTTTTTATTGTGAGTTTATATGAGTTTGTAGTTGATACGATGAAGCGGGCACCAATCACGATGAAATCAGTATATATAGATTGTCAGGCAGATGGATCTGGGATTATCCAGAATCACCATTTTCTCGCCTTTGCCTATGAATCCCTGATACGTACAGAGAGCCTCCTCGGGAAAGTCCTGTGCCTGCAGACCGTAAGCATCCTGCAGCGCTCTATCACTGCTGAACAAACCCAGACCGGTACCGTCAAAACGGCCGTTTTCATTAATAATGTAAATACTGTACGCTACCCCGGTTTCAAACTCAACAGCCAGACCCAACTCCGGATAAACCCATCGTGTTTCTTCTTTTTCTGCTACCGGAGGAGCGCCTAATTTTGCCAACACTTCCTGAGCTGTCATCCCTAAATAAACGCCGCCGATGGATTCCTGATATTGTTGTTTTGCAGTGCGACGATACACTTCATTGCCATTTAAGATTAAAAGGCTATGCGCATCTTCTCCTTTAGTGGACCAGGGGATGTCTCTTAAACCGGAAGCTTCTTCTACCCGAAAAATACCGGCGCCGAAAGAAGTTCCCCCTACAAAATTATATCCTGTTACAACCGGGCAGCCATTAAACTTTTCACCCGTTACAGAAAAAGCATAACGTCCGTCCATAAAATACCAGTCTCCGCTCAGATACTCCAACTGTCCGCTCACGGTTTCCATGGAATTCATGATCGGACTGCTTTTCACAGATTTCGCAATGGAACTCTCCGACGGGCTGACGTTCGCATCGGCATAGCCGCCCATCCCCAAAAACAAGACGGTCATCGTCAAAAAGAACATGGCAAAAAGCTTTTTCATATGCACCACCCTTTCGCTAAAAACCTTTCACTTCTACTTTTCTCTTTCCACATCATTTATAATCAATCAACGAAGCATTGACCAATTATCTTGTCCAATTTTTTTTAAAATTACAATATGATTACATAAAACTACGGCATCCCAGAATATTCCTCTTTACGCTCATATTATACCATATCAAACTTGCAAAACTGCAAAAATATGCTAAAATCTATATGCTTTAGTAACCAGCCCGTTTCTGTTTTTTACAAGCATTAAAGCCTTAAATGAAAGTGTATAGATAATGAACAAATCATCAGGCGCCGTATTTGTTTTACTCTCTGCCGCCATGTGGGGCATCAGCGGCGTATGCGGTCAATTTTTATTTGAAAACTACCATCCGGACCCAACCTGGCTGATCGCCGTGCGTCAATTAGTAGCAGGGATCTTATTTTTAGGTTATCTGGTGGTGACACGGCAACCGATTTTTACAATCTGGCACAGCAACAGAGAAAACCTGCACGAACTCATTCTGTTTATTTTGGGTCTGTTGGGCGCACAATATGGTTTTTACCTGACAATCAGCCTCTCCAACGCGCCTACCGGAACCGTCCTCCAATATCTGGCTCCCATCTTTGTCGTCTTGTGGGAAGCTTTTCTGCGCCGGCGCCTGCCGGAAGGGAGAGAAATATTCGGCGTACTATTAGCTATGACCGGCGTCTTTTTAATCAGCACCCACGGTGATCCGGCCCATCTGGTAATCTCTCCCATGGTGTTATGTTCCGGCATTATTTCCGCTCTAACGCTGGCAATTTACACTGTCTGCCCCGTAACCATACTGAAACGCTTTTCGACCACCGTAATTATGGGCTGGGGGCAACTGATTTCCGCATTTTTATTGCTGCCCTTTTGCCACTTGACCGCCTCCGGTATAAGTCACTGGGACCTATATTCCGCAGGAGCTATGTTTTACATTATTTTTTTAGGCACATTGGCGCCTTTCACACTGTTTCTCATCGGTGTAAAAGCCATCGGACCTACCAAAGCATCCCTGCTCAGTTGTTTTGAACCGCTTTGTTCCATCACCTGCACGGTAGTATTTCTGGACACGATACTGACACGTTTTGATTATGCAGGCATGATTTGTATTATTGTGACGGTAATCCTACTTGCCATGCAAAAGAATAAATGAGATAATAAAATAAATAAGAAGTGCTTTCACTGTAACGGTCTGGTACTGCAACAAACTTTCTCCAATTGACATAACTCAAATTTTACCGTACATAATTTAGTTGCCGAAAGGAGATGAACCTTGTGAAAAGGGTTTTGTTATTATTCACAGTCTGTCTTATGTTCTTTTCCTCCATTTGTTTTTCCTACGGCAAAGATATACCGGCAGACCGTGTTGCGGTTGGCGGAATTCATCTATGGGATACAGTAAAAATGGTGCGTGACCTGCACGGCAGACCAACTCGTGTTGAAGCCTGGTCCTACAGTGAACAACAAGAGGAAGAGTGCCGCTTTGAATACTATGGTATCGGAAATGAATTGTGTGTCTCTCGCAAACAAGGGCGTATTATATTTCTGCGTGTAACCAGCGACAGCCAATGGGGCACTCCCGATAAAATCGGCATCGGCTCCTCTAAAGCCGACGTTCTCGCTATCTATGGGCCGTATGACCCACCTTATAGTGAAGAAAACCGCTATGTTTATTTTACTAAAAACGGTAATTTAGGCTTTGATTTTGAAAATGACAAAGTATCAACTATAATACTTTCGTACGAATAAACTCCGGTTAAAAATGAATAAAGTCTGATTAAAAAAGCAACCCCTGTAAGTTGTGGTCAAAATAATTTATTGACAGCGGCTCACAGGGGTATTTTCTTATCTATGTCTAGTATATTTTTCTTTTCTATTCTATCCTCCCTTCTTTTCGTAATTGGTTGACCGCACTTTCCATTGTCTGCATGCCGTATTGCGCTCCGGTCTGAATATAGGAATACATTTGCCCCGTCTCGCCTTTACGAATCAGATTGCGTATGGCAGGTGTCAGATGCATTACTTCTACAGCAGCAACCAATCCGCCCTCTTTCCCTGATAAAAGTTGCTGGGAAACGATAGCCTGCAAACTTTCAGCCAATTGGGTACGAATTTGTTTTTGTTTCTGTTCCGGGAAGCTGTCAATTATCCGATCCACAGTTTCTGCTGCGCTGCGGGTATGCAACGTAGCAAAAACCAGATGCCCTGTCTCCGCTGCCGTAACAGCGACTGTCATGGTTTCTGTATCCCGCATTTCTCCTACCATGATCACATCCGGATCCTGCCGCAACGCCGCCCGCAATCCTTCCGGAAAGCTTGCTGTATCTCTGCCGATTTCCCGCTGATGAAGCAGACTCTTTACCGGTGCAAACCGGTACTCGATGGGGTCTTCCAGTGTCAGAATATGACAGGCGCGGTGTAGATTGATCTCCTGTATAACCGCAGCCAGGGTGGTGCTTTTTCCGGAGCCTGTAGCTCCTGTTACCAGTACCAGGCCGTCCTTCAAATGCGCAAAGTTGCGTATACTTTCGGGCAGACCCAATTCCTGACAGCTGACGATTTTCCCCGGTATCAATCGGATGGCAGCAGTGAGGTTTCCGCTGCTGCGATATACATTAAACCGAAAACGCGAGCCGTCAGACATTGCATAGGCGAAATCACACTGCCCTTTTTCTTTCAGCTCCTGCTGCTGCGTTCCCGACAGCAGCTCCTCTATCATTGCGGCCAGATTATACTGCTCCCGATCTTTGTCCGGAGGCAAAGGCCTGAGTTGCCCGGCAACCCGTATCATCGGAGGCGTATGTTCGCTTACATGAAGATCCGAAGCCTTTTGCCCGGCAGCGCATTGCAGCAAATCATCCATCGCTTTTTTCATGACGCCGCACCTATGACACGCAATACTTCTCTAGGCGAAGTCTTGCCTTCCAGTACCTTGCGGCACCCATCTTCCTGCAGAGTACGAAAGGTCGGAAACGCTGTTTTAACAACTTGCAGCAGCTCGGTTTCTGTGGCGCCCTGTATGATTTTTTCTTTGACGGGCTCTCCTACCGGGAACACTTCCTGCACTGCGACCCGTCCTTTAAATCCTGACCCGTGACAGGCAGCACAGCCGTTTTCACAAAAAAATTGCTGTCTTTCACAGGCAGAAAGTCCGAAATACTTATATTCCCAACCCGTTATATCCGCATAATAGGCTCCTTTACAGCGAGAACAAAGAGTTCGAACCAACCGCTGACTGACTACGCCCCGCAGGGCCGAAGCCAGCAAAAACGGCTCTACGCCCATATCCAGCAGTCGGGCAATCGTCCCTGCTGCCGTATTCGTATGCAGCGTACTGAACACCAAATGTCCGGTCAAGGCCGCCTGAATACTGATCTCCGCTGTTTCTCTGTCGCGGATTTCCCCCACCATGATGATATTGGGATCCTGGCGCAAGATAGAACGCAGGCCTCTGGCAAATGTCAGGCCCGTCCGCGCATTGACTGCCACCTGATTGAGCCCGTCTATGCGATACTCCACCGGATCCTCTACGGTGATAATGTTCCGTGCCGGAGAATTCAGCTCCATCAATGTAGCGTAAAGCGTTGTTGTTTTGCCGCTTCCCGTTGGCCCTGTCAGGAGTATAAGTCCATGCGATGCCCGATACATCGCACGATATAATGCCAGGTTTTCCGAAGTAAAATTCAATTCTGCCAAACTGAGTTTTTGCGCTTCCCCGTCTAATATGCGAATAACTAATTTTTCGCCTAAAATCGTGGGTAATGAAGAAACACGCAGATCAATCCTTCGTCCTTCTACGATTACCTGAGAACGACCGTCCTGGGGCAGACGTTTTTCGGCGATATCCATTCCCGCCATCAGTTTCACGCAGGAAACCAACGCATTATGCCTCGCGCCGGAAAGACTTTGCATCTGCTGCAATACACCATCGATTCGATACCGTATCCGGCTCTTTTCCGTACCCGGTTCCAGATGAATATCACTGGCATTTTCTTGCACACCTTGTGCGATGATAGAATCCAGCAGACGTAAAATCGGCGCATCCTCTGTGTTAAGTTGTAAGTCAAGCAATACAAGAATCCTCCTTTTCGTGAATTGATTTAGTAGAACCCTGTAAAAACCAAAAAGCACCTCCTAAGATAAATTTGTATTTTATTATATCAGTTTTAAGCCTACTTTTCCATCCGTCAGTATTTCATATTAAAATTTACTATTTGATAATTAATTACTTAATTAAAATAAATTCTTATATATTCTTCTTTGCTTTTCCCTGTATCCCTGTTATAATAAATTTGTTACGCCAACCACCGTAACAACACACAGACATTGCGTGCGTACCATGGGAGGTCACGCATGCGTTTACTTAAAACTGCAACTATTTTCCTGTCTCCTGTTATACAGGGAGGCCTTGTTTTGTTGCTCTTCACAAGTCTTTTTACCGGCTGTCAAAATGCGGAAAGCAAAACATCCGGCCCGTTGCCGGCAACGGAATCTACCCCATTTGCCGCTCCTTCCGCAAGTGCTGCCGCCTCTGCGAAGCAACAGACCCTCACCTTGCCAAACGAAATGTCTTCAGAATCTGCATCGACGGACAAGACAGTACCGACCGGTGAACAGGGAAATACCCAAAAAGAAAAACCAGAGACCTTTTTACAAAAGAAGGGCTCTGGTATTTTATTGCCTGAAAACATTGTTACAGACCTGCGGGATCCTTTTACCCCTCCCGTCGCTTATTTACACGAAGAGAAAAAGAATTCCCCCGGTTTATCATCAAGTGCTGCTGCGTATCCCGAGCAAGCCGGTACTCCACCCGCTACCGGCAGCACAGGCTCCACCGCTGCTATAATGAAGACTGCCGCCTGCTCTCGGAGACTGCGCGATGACAGCGGCAATCGTCAACAGCTGCATACGGCTGCCTTGAATTATGCCCGGGCAGAAGAACTGGCAAAAGTGCTGACCACTCTCTTTCCCGGCAGCAAACTGGCGGCGGACCCTGTTACCAATACAGTATTGTGCACCGGTAACGCCTTACAGACGAAGCAGTTTAAAGAAGCGTTGAATCTATTGGATAAAGCAGGACAGCAAGTGACGTTAGAAGCCAAAATTCTGGCCATCAACAAAAGCGCAGAAAAAGATCTGGGCCTTAACTGGAATTGGGATATATTGCCTCGCTATCCCACAGCCTCCTCGGAAAACAAGGCCGTTGGAGGTGCAAAGAACGCCGACAGCGCCAATGACTATCCGGGGCATTTACGTCTGGGAAAAAATACCCGTGCGCAATTTAATTTTTATGCCACTTTGCATGCCCTTCTTACCAGCGGCAAAGCCAAAGTTCTGGCAACCCCCAGCATTATCACCATACCGGGCAAGGAAGCCGGTATTTTTATCGGCAGTCACATCCCCGTGGTCACAGAAAAATACAACAATGGTCAATCTTCTTATGCCACAGAGTATCTGGATGCCGGCATTAAGTTAACCTATACCCCCATCGTCAGTCAGGATGGACTGATCACTGCGACCGTTCATACCGAGGTCAGCACGCCGGCATTGGTCAGCGAGTTGAAAAACTACCGCATCAACAGCCGTACCGCCGATACTAACGTACGCATGAAAAATGGCGAGACTTTGGTAATCGGCGGCCTGCTCAGTGAAGAAGAACAAAACCGCCTGCAGCAAATCCCGCTGCTTTCCAAAATCCCGCTTCTCGGCGAATTATTTAAACATCGTTATTCTGTTAAAACAAAAACGGAGGTCATCATGCTGTTAACGCCCTATCTGACAGAGCCCGGCAAGGCGCCCGTCATTTATGATCAAAAGCTTGCAGAAATGCTGCCACCGCCGCCTTTACGTCAGCCTGACCCAAAATTGCGCTGATCACGGCGGCTCCTTCAGCGCCGGCCTGCAACACAGCAGAGTAATTTTCTGCCGTCACACCGGCGATGCCCACGACCGGAATTTTCACAGTTTCGCAAATCAAGCGCAATCCTTCCAATCCCAAGGGAACCGTATCCTTTTTCGTGACGGTAGTAAAAACGGCACCGCATCCCAGGTAATCGGCCCCGTCCCGTTCCGCCTGTATCGCTTCCGCCACGTTATGAGCGGTAGCGCCAACCAGAAAATCCGGTCCTGCCAGTTTCCGCGCTTCCGCCACAGGAAGATCCGACTGCCCCAGATGCACTCCATCCGCTCCGGCTAACAAGGCAATATCCAGACGGTCATTGACCAGCAGCGGTACTCCATACTGATGACACAGTGTCCGTAAGGCTACGGCTTTTTGCAGCATGGCTCCGCCTTGTCCGTTCTTTTCCCGATATTGTACCAGCGTCACGCCTGCCTGCAAAGCCTCTTCCACTGTCCGGAACAGATCTTTACCCTGCAGGCATTCCTCATCCGTGATCAGATACAATTTTACATTCAGCGCCTGCCCCATAGTCGTTACTCCCGTCCTTTCCTGTTCAGTTGGCCCGTTCAGGATTTAAATTGTCCATAATCAAATTCCATTTATCGATCACATGGTACACACTGTCAAACAGACGCGCTTTAAACAGGCCCGGCCCATCTTTTTTCTCCAAAAGACCGGCTGCAAGCTCAGCCGCCTGCCCCATAATAATCAGTCCCAGCATAGCCCCTTCCAGCTTTTCGTCGGCTACGGCTACACAGGCGGCCACTACGGTCGTCGTCATACAACCTGCGCCGGTAATACGGGTCATCAGAGGATGTCCCCCATTGATCATCAATGCGTGCAGCCCGTCGCTGATATAATCCACCTGCCCGGTCATCGCGACCACGCAGTTATATTTCTGTGCTGTTTCTTTCACCGTCTTCAATGCGTCCGCCTGATCCGGCGTACGCAGATTATCTACGCCGCGTTCCTGCGCTTCTTCCTGCAGTAAGGCCCTGCATTCGCTGTAATTGCCCCGCACAACAGTGATTTTGTGATCCTTTAACAGTTTCAACGCAAAATCCAAACGAGTACGGCTGCTCATAACACCGACCGGATCCAGGATCACAGGAATTTTATTTTCAGAAGCTGCTGCCGCCGCGATTTCCATGGCCTTTTTCCGATCCTGACTCACGGTTCCTAAATTAAGCACCAGCGCATCGCTGCCGGCGGTAATATCCGCCACTTCTTCCGGCGCATCTGCCATAACAGGCGACGCGCCTGCCGCCAAGGCAATACCGGCACAGTCTCCGGCCGTCACATAGTTTGTAATATGGTGCAGCACCGGCTTCACACTCTGTAAGTCCTCAATGATCTGTTTAAATTCGCCCTTCATATTCATGGTTCCAATATCCCTGCTTTCTTATATAAATCGACAAAATGGTGGGTAGGACCGCAGCCATTCCCCAGTTCAATACCGTAACGGATCGCTGTCGTCACATAGTCTTTGGCTGCTTTTACCGCTTCCGGCAAAGATAACCCTCTGGCCAGATTTGCCGCCAGTGCGCTGGATAAAGTACAGCCGGTACCGTGGGTATTCTTCGTTTCAATACGCTGTCCCGGCAGCCACAGGCTTTCCTGCCCATCAAACAGATAGTCGTCCGCCGTGCTGCCTTCCAGGTGCCCGCCCTTGACCAGAACCGCTTTTGCTCCCAAGGCAAGAATATTCTGCGCCGCAGCTTCCATCTCTTTTTCTGTCTTTATGGCAAATCCGCAAATGGCTTCCGCCTCCGGCAAGTTCGGGGTCACCAGCGTAGCCAAAGGCAACAGTTCCTCAACCAATGCCCGACAGGCTTCCGGCTGCAGCAGCGGATAGCCGCTTTTAGAAATCATAACCGGGTCCAACACCACAATGGCCGGTTTCCATTTCTGAAGCCCCGCGGCAATCGCCCGGATACTTTCGCTGCGGGATACCATTCCTATTTTTACACCGTCGACCCGAATATCACTGAACACGGCATCCATCTGGGCCGTGATCACTTCCGGCGTGATATCCTGTACCAGCGTCACACCACAGGTATTTTGCGCCGTCACCGCAGTAATGACGCTCATGCCAAAGGTACCGTGTGCCGCAAACGTCTTCAGATCCGCCTGGATCCCTGCGCCGCCGCTGCTGTCGCTGCCGGCGATTGTGAGCAGTCGTTTCATAAAAACTCCTTTCCGTAAACAGCTACGATAATAGGGCATTATTTATTACATAATTTCGTTTAAATTCGTTTCAATAATAAGGCCCGTACTCTTTTAAAGTAAAAGACACGCAACGTAAAAGCGCAGAAAGCCCGGCTTGCGCCCTCTCTGAATCCTGCTATAACTAAGGGAGAGCCTTACCGCATGGCAGCTCTCCCCTCGCATTGCAAAATTATAGGATCTGTCGTCTTAGGTCATGTCCATCTTCTTACGTCAAATTTGCAACGCTTGATCCTGCACAATATGCAATCAAGCGTTGTTTATCTCAATCTGTATCCAAAGACACTCTATCGTTTACAAATTATAAATGCGCTTTCACCATAGCCGCAACCCGTTCACCGGTAAGTCCATACTGTTTCATAACCACGTCTCCGGGAGCGGAAGCGCCGAACCGGTTAATGCCCAACACACGGCTTTCACTGCCGGTATAGCGAGACCAGCCCAAAGTCACACCGGCTTCTACCGCAAAGGTAGGCACATAGTTCGGCAACACGCTTTCCTTATAAGCGTTGCCCTGCTGTTCAAATACTTCCATGGAAGGCATGGAAACGATGGTAACATCAATGCCTTCTTCCGCCAGCAACTTCTGTGCTGCCAGGGCAATCGTTACCTCGGAACCGGTGGCGATCACTATCGCCTTAGCCAGCTCTTTGGCCGGGCTCAGCACATAGCCGCCTTTTAACGCCCCGTCAGCTACCGCAGCGGCATATTCATGCAATACAGGCAGATTCTGACGGCTCAGGCACAGGGATGTCGGCCCGTTTTTATGTTCCACCGCATATTTCCAGGCCGCCGCTGTTTCCAGTGCATCTGCCGGACGAAAGACAATGGAATTGGGAATCAGCCGCAGACTCATCGTCTGCTCAATCGGCTGATGGGTCGGTCCATCTTCCCCTACGGCAATGCTGTCATGCGTCAATACAAAAATGGACTGAATGCCCATCAAGGCCGCCATACGAATCGTAGGACGCAGAAAATCAGAAAATACCAGGAAGGTAGCGCCAAAGGGAATCAGCCCGCCATGCAGCGCCATACCGTTTACCACACAGCCCATACCGTGTTCCCGTACACCAAAGTGAAGATTACGACCGCTGCGATTTTCTTTTGAATAATAGCTGCAGGCCTTCATCACCGTTTTATTGGAAGGACCTAAATCGGCGCTGCCGCCTGCCAGTTCAGGAATCTGTTCCGCCAACTTCTGCAAAATATCCCCGGATGCGCTGCGGGTAGCCACGGAAGTTTTCCCCGCAAATAAAGCGGCCAGTTCCGCATAATCAACCGTACGGTTGCCGGACAACGCTGCCAGCAATTCCTCCACCAACTCCGGATATTGTTCGCCATACTCTTTGACCAGTGTATTCCAGGCAGCCTCGGTTTCCGCACAAACAGCGGCCTTTGCCGCAAAATATTCTTTTACTTCATCCGACACCACAAAACTCCGGGCTGGATCCCAGCCGGCGGCCTCTTTTGTCGCTTTCAACGCATCCGCGCCCAAAGGTTCTCCATGCGCGGAGGGACTGTCCTGCTTCGGACTGCCAAAACCGATGTGCGTCCGTACAATAATCAGACTGGGATGTTCCGTATCCGCCTGGGCTTCTTTGACCGCCGCTTCCAACGCAGCCAGGTCTTCGGAGCTTTCTACACGCAGAACCTGCCAGCCATAAGCTTTAAAACGCGCTTCCACATTTTCCGTAAAGGCAATATCCGTAGTGCCTTCAATGGTAATCTTATTATCATCATACATGTAAATAATCTTACCCAAGCCCAATGTTCCTGCCAGAGATGCGGCTTCTGAAGAAACTCCCTCCATTAAATCCCCATCTGAACAAATGCCATACGTGTAGTGGTCGATCACATTAAATCCCGGCTTATTAAATTTAGCGGCCAGCATGGTTTCGGCAAGAGCAAAACCCACACCCATAGAAAAACCATGCCCTAAAGGTCCGGTGGACAGATCCACACCCGGCGTCACGCCGTATTCCGGATGGCCCGGCGTACGACTGCCCCACTGGCGAAATTGTTTCAATTCATCCAGGGTCAGATCATAGCCCGCTAAATGCAGCATAGCATAAAGCAGTGCAGAACCATGACCCGGGGAAAGAATAAAACGATCCCGGTCAAACCATTTCGGATCAGCCGGATTATAACACATGAATTTATCCCAGAACGTAAACATTAACGGCGCTGTACCCAGCGGCAGACCCGGATGCCCGGAATTCGCCTTCTCCACTTCATCAGCAGCCAAAAAACGCAATGTTTCCACACAAGATTTCTGAATTGATTCCATTGTTTCCTCCCAAACAGACAGTGCACAGTTGCTGCGCAAAATTTATTTATAGACATAAGTATTATAACATTTGTTACAAGAGGCAACAAGGGATACTTGACTAACCCAATAACTAAATTTCTCAAATTAAGGCGCATTAAAATTGCCTGCCAAACTACATGGCAGGCAATTTACATAGCAAGCACTTATTTTTTGTACTGCGCAACAGATACCAAAGTCATCCAAGTCACAAATTATTGTTCTTTCTCTTTGGCTGCGGCAATGATCTGCTCCGCCATTTTAGCGGGAACGTCTTCATAATGATCAAACTTCATTTCAAAAGTACCCAGGCCCTGGGTCAGTGCCCGCAGATCCACGGAATATTCCATGATTTCCGCATAAGGCACCTGCGCTTCTACCCGGCTCATGCCGTCTTCTATGCTCTGCATGCCTAAAATACGGCCCCGTTTGGAGTTCAGGTCGCCAATTACGTCGCCCATCATGCTTTCTGCACAGTTTACATACAGGTTATAGTAGGGTTCCATCAGAACCGGTTTTGCCTGTTCCATAGCGCTCTTGAACGCGATGCTGGAAGCCATCTTAAAGGCCATTTCCGAGGAGTCTACCGGATGGTAGGAACCATCCACCAGCGTGATCCGCAGATCTACTACGGGATAGCCAGCCAGCACGCCATGCTGCATGCATTCGATCATCCCTTTTTCGACGGCCGGGATGTACTGACGGGGTACAGCGCCGCCGAAAATTTTATCCACAAACTCAAAACCGCTGCCCGGCGGCAGGGGTTCCATATCGATCACTACATCGCCATACTGACCGTGCCCGCCGGATTGTTTTTTATGTTTGCCCTGTACATGCGCGGTGCCCCGTATTGTTTCCCGATACTCTATGACGGGAGCCCGTAAGTCGGCTTCGACACCAAATTTACGTTTCATGCGTTCCATAATGATTTCAATATGCTGATCTCCCATGCCGCTGATCAGGGTTTCTTTTGTCACCGTATTGCGACTTACGATAATAGTCGGATCTTCATCGGTCAAACGGCTCAATGCATTAGAAATCTTATCTTCTTCGCCTTTTTTCTTGGCAGAGATCGCCCGTGTGTACATAGGCAGCGGAAACGCAATCGGCGCAAACAGCACCGGAGTATTTTTATCGCTTAAAGTATCGCCGGTTGCCGTAAACTGCAATTTCGAGGTTACGCCGATATCGCCGGCGGTGATTTCCGTCATGGGAATCTGATTTTTGCCCCGCATGGTAAATACGCCGGCTACTCTTTCTTCTTTTTCGCGGCTGGCGTTATACACCGTGCTGTCGGATTTTATTGTGCCGGAGAACACGCGGATAAAGCTTAAACGCCCTACAAAGGGGTCAGAAGTGGTCTTGAATACCAACGCTGCCATAGGAGCGCCTGCGTCTTTAATTTCCGTTTCGCCGGTCGCCACATTGGTCACCGTAAAGTCATTCAGAATGGCCGGATATGTATAATCGATGATGGCATTCATGGTACGACCCAAGCCAATATTTTTCACAGCGCTGCAGCAGATCATGGGGAAAATGATGGCCTGCCGGATGCCTTTGATCAGGCATTTACGGATTTCTTCATCGCTGATGGTTTCGCCTTCCAGATAACGCATCATGCAGTCATCGTCCGCTTCTACGGCAGCTTCTACCATCTTTTCATGCATTTCTTCCGCATACGCTTTTAATTCTTCCGGGATTTCAATTTCATCAGAACCGTTGCCATTTTTGCGATAGGCTTTCATCTTGACGCAGTCGATAACTCCTTCAAAGTTATCTTCTTTGCCCAGGGGGAGTTCCAGAGGCAGTACTTTCTTCCCGAATTTACCCCGCAGGTTATTCAGGATACTGTCAAAGTCAGCATTTTCACGATCCATTTTATTGACCAGGATAATGCGGGGCAAGTGCGCTTCTTCCGCTAATTTCCAGCACTGTTCCGTGCCCACCTGCACACCGGCAGTGGCGCTGACTACGATCAACGCGCTGTCTACCGCACGAAAAGCACCCTTTACTTCCGCTACGAAGTCCGCAAAACCGGGTGTATCGATAAAGTTAATCTTGCTGTCACGCCATTCTACCGGCGCCAGCGTCGCATTAACAGAAACTTTACGTTTAATTTCTTCCGGCTCAAAGTCCGTGGTGGCAGCCCCATCTTCTACTTTGCACATTCTGTCGATCGCGCCTGAGCGATACAGCAATGCTTCTGTAACGGATGTGGTTCCGGCTCCACCGTGTCCCACAATGGCCACATTTCTAATTTTGTCGCCTGTATACGCTTTCATAAAAAATCCCCCTTTTTCGCAAATGTTCTATACGCAATATATTCGCTGTACAGGCAGGTTTTCCTGCTTTTTGCGGAAAAGAGGGAGTAAGTTTTTTAATTTTTACAAAAGTGTAACGGACGTAACAGTATCGGGGTTATATTATTTCCCGGCGTATTGATAACTTGCATTCAAAACAGCTTTTTCAGATACATAAGACCTAACGCAGCCAGGGTCTTACTGTCAAATAACAGCCCGTCCTCCACCATAGGCCGCAATTTTGCAACGGGAATGGCTTCCACCGAAATAAACTCATCCGCGTCGGTATGCTGTTCATGTTTGTGCAGGTCTTTCGCCGCGTAAAGATAAATCACCTCATTGGTAAAACCGGGCGTCGTGGCGATGGGGCCCAAATATTCCCAGGTATCCGCTTCGTAGCCGGTTTCTTCGGACAGCTCCCGGCGAACGCACTGTGCCGGCGTTTCCCCCGGATCGATCTTGCCGGCAGGTATCTCATACATCACCGTGCCCATCGGATGACGGTACTGCTTGACAAAGATAATGCGGCCGTCAGGCAACACAGGGACGACGGCCACCGCTCCCTGATGATCGGCCATTTCACGGGTCGCCGTATTGCCATTGGGCAGGCGCACCGTATCTACATGTACATGAAGCAATTTGCCGGTGAAAACCGGCTCACTGCTGACAAAAACTTCATCTAATTTCGGATCATGAAATTTTTTCAGATTCATCTTACTGCCCTTATTCCTCTCTTTTTGGGAAATCCAAACACATCGTGGCCTGACACCGGTAAAACCGGGAAGTTCCGATCCCGTTAACGACGGTTTTTATAAACGCATCACTTTCTGGCCGCATCAAAGCCCTGTGTCTTGCACTTCTCCGCCGCTGCCAAAAGCTCTTTTGCCGTATTGCGCGCAGCTTCCGTCACATGGTCGCCCGCAGTCATCCGCATCAGTTCTTCTACGCGTCCCGCTTGTCCCAAAACATCCAGATGAGTTACCGTCCGTCCCTGTTCCGCTTCCTTGCGAATCTGAATATGACGGTCGGCAAAAGCCGCGATCTGCGGCAGGTGGGTGATACAGAGGACCTGTCCCCGCTGCGCGATCAGAGCCATTTTTTCAGCCATTTTCTGGGCAGTAACGCCGCCCACACCTGTATCAATCTCATCAAAGACCATCGTTCCCACACTATTTAAATCGGTAAGTACCGTTTTCAAGGCCAGAGCCAGACGACTCAGTTCGCCGCCGGAAGCGACCTGCGCTAAAGGACGCAACGGCTCGCCCAGATTGGCGGAAAAAAGAAATTCCATTTGGTCCCTGCCGATCTCGCCAAAGGTTTCTTTTGCCTGAAAGCCAATGGAGAAACGTCCGTCAGGCATAGCCAGATCGCGAATATGACGCACTACGCCGGCACAAAGCTGTTCCGCATATTTTTTGCGCGCTTTGGTCAGGGCTGTTCCTGCTTTTTCTAAATGGGAGAAGGCGATCTGCACCTCTTGTTTTGCCTTACTGATTCCGGCTTCCAGATTCTGCAATGCCTCATACTGTTCCCGGGCCGTTGCCAGATAAGCCAACACGGTTTCTTCCCCAGAGCCGTATTTTTTTTGCAGACGGTATAACAGGTCCAGACGCTCCTGTACCTGTACGACACGGGCTTCATCCAAGCCGCCCCGATCTAAAAGATCGCTCAGTCGGCTTCGCAAGTCATCCGCCGCGATCCAGGCGCTGTCCGCTTCTTCATAAAGCGGTTGCAGTTGTTCGTCGTAGCGCAAAGCGCAGGACAGTTGCTCCCTGACTTCCGCCAAACGCTCCAGGGCGCCGCCCTCCCGATCCAACTCGGTATGAGAGGCATGAAGAGCCTCCATGATCTTACCGCTGTGTTGGAGCACTTTAGCTTCCCGGCGCAAATCTTCCTCTTCCCCGGGTTTCAGCCCGGCCGCTTCAATTTCCTGAATCTCCCATGCCAGACGGTCCAACAAACGTTCTCTGTCGCTTCCCTGTCTTTCCAGAGCATCCAGTTTCGCCTGAGCCGCACAAAACGCCTGATATACTTCTTTATAGACTGCCACAGCATTTTGCGTTTCCTGACCACCGAAGCTGTCCACCAGCTCCCTCGGTGTCTGCGGTTGAAGTAAAGCCTGATTTTCATGTTGCCCGTGAATATCCACCAACAAAGAACTGAATTTTTTCAATACGGAAAGCGGTACCTGCACGCCGTTAATGCTGCTTTGGCTTTTCCCGGCGGCGGTTACCTGCCGTTTTAAAAAAAGACTTTCCTCCGCTTCAATGCCCTGTTCCTGCAATAAAGTTTCAATCCGGGCATCCACTGCCCCATCAAATACCGCCTGTACCCAGAATCCTTCCGTGCCGGAGCGGACCATTCCGGCAGAAGCGCGGGCGCCCAGAACAATACCGAACGCATCGATCAAAATGGATTTACCGGCCCCCGTTTCTCCGGTAAACACATTAAGTCCCGGGGTAAAGGTCACTTTCGCATCTTCAATTAAAGCAAAGTTATGCACATGTAAAGACTGCAACATTATTTCAATATCCTTACCTTCTACATTTACTTTTTTACTTATCCTTAGTAATAGTAATTCTGCTCTTGCTCTCGCAATTATTCTTCCCCGTTGTCAACGCCCCGCTTTCCTCCCGGGACGCGCTTGCCCGCCAGGCTGCGTAAAGGGGTCGGTCGTATGCTCCAGACCAAAATAGCGGATAAATTCCGGTGCGCTGTCGGGAGAATCCAGAGCAGTGAAGATCGTATCGTCACCGGCTACCGTTCCCAGGACCGAGGGGCACTTCATGCTGTCAATGACAAAAGCGACGCCGGAGGCAGTGCCCGGCAGCGTATGAAGCACCACCAGATTACCGCCGCACCGCACGTTGATCACAGATTCCCGCAAGGTACGTTCCAGTTTTTCCGGAGTCAGGGAATGGTTGCGCTCTTTGGGAAAGGCATAGCTGTAACCGCCGCGCACATTGGGGACTTTGATCAACATCATTTCTTTAATATCCCGGGACACCGTGGCCTGCGTCACATTATAACCCCGTTCCAACAACGCTTTAGCCAAATCTTCCTGCGTTTCAATATTCTGCATTTCAATGATCTGACGAATTAATTGGTGTCTTTCCTTTTTCATAAACGCATCCTCACATATCTCGTATTAATTTTTCCTGCCAGGTCTCGTAATAACTCCGCTGAATCAGTCGGATCAGGCGCATCGTACACTGGCTGCGCGTGATCTTCACCACATCATTTTGTTCTATGTCACAAATGGGAAGCCCATCGGCAGAAAGACTTAAGCTGCAAAGATTTCTGGGCAAAAGGCGGATCTGAATTTCTTCCGAAGCGGGAATAATCAGCGGTCGAGCGGAAAGATCATGAGCGCAGATTGGCGTAATGATCATCACATCCATCCCCGGTTGCACCAAAGGGCCTCCGGCGGACAGGGAATAGGCGGTGGAACCGGTGGCGGTAGAAATGATCAGGCCATCGGCAGCGTAGCGTCCGGAGGGTTTGCCGTTAATAAACAAGCCCATGTGATTGATTGTAGAAAGATTGCCGCGGGCCGCGACAAATTCGTTAATCGCCAATTCCGTTCCGGATTTTTGTTTTCCCCCCTCAAAGACCTGGGACTGAAGGAGAAAACGCTCTTCCATCGTATACTTTCCCGCCACCAATCTGGACAGGGCCTCTTCCAAGCCTTCAAATTCCACTTCCGCCAAAAAACCTAAATGACCGAAATTGATGCCAAAGACCGGCACACCTAACGGGACCAGTTCTCTGGACATACGCAGAAAGGTGCCGTCGCCGCCCAATGAAACAGAGGCATCCAAAGCCGAAGACGCCCCTGCAAAAGTTTCCGTTTGATATTCGGAAGCCAGCATTTCGGGCAGTACCACATGGATTTTATATTTACGACACAAAGCCAGGACCGCCTCAAAATGAATCCGGACTTTGACTATATTCATATTTGGGAAAATTCCCAACCGCAAATTTTCTTTCATCATTTTATCCTTTATTATCGAGAATCGCATGGGACTCACTTACCAAACGATCGATATCCGCCAGGGACAGCCTCGTATCCGAAACGTTTTTCGCCGGCGTTGCTGTCAGATAGAGCAGGTATTCAATATTACCCTCCGGACCTTTCACCGGCGAATAGTCCAGACCGCCGATGCCAAACCCTTCCTGTTCTGCAAAAGCGATGATACGGCACAGCACTTCTTTATGTACCGCCGGATCACGCACCACACCTTTTTTCCCCACGTTTTCTTTGCCCGCTTCAAACTGCGGCTTTACCAGGGCAATGACAAACGCGTCCGCGGCCAACAGCTTGCGCACGGCAGGCAATATCTTCTCCAGGGAAATAAACGCGACATCGATGGAAGCGGCTTCAATCGGCTCCGGCAGACTGTCGGCCTCCAACAGCCTAGCATTCGTGCGTTCCATATTGATGACCCGGGGATCATTCCGCAGCTTCCAGTCCAGTTGCCCGTAGCCCACATCGATCGCATAGACACGGACGGCCCCGTTTTGCAATGCGCAATCCGTAAACCCCCCTGTTGAGGCGCCGATATCAGCCATCACCTTCCCTGCAACAGAAACGGGGAACTTTTGCAGCGCCTTTGCCAACTTCAGGCCGCCCCGACTGACATAGCGCAACTGATCGCCCAGAATACGAATCTTCGCGCCCTCTTTGACCGAAGTGCCCGGTTTATCTATCTTCATTTCGTCTACCAGGACCTGTCCGGCCATGATCGCCGCCTGCGCCCTGGAACGGGTCTCAAACAGCCCCTGCTCCGTCAGATAGGCATCCAGGCGAAGTTTTGCTTTTTTTTCCATAACAGATCCCCAAACTTTATTTTGTTAAATGGTCGGCCACCTTAGCCGCCATCTCTTCTGCGGTCAGTCCCAGCTCCTGCAGCAACTGTTTAATTTCGCCCTGCGGCACAAATTCATCCGGAATACCAAAATTCAATATTTTGGTGGTTCCCAGCAGCTCCTGCCGGTTTAAAGAAGCCGTCACCGCAGCGCCAACGCCGCCCGCCAAAGCGCCTTCTTCCAAAGTAACGATAAAGTGTGTCTCAATGGCTTCTTCCCGCAATAACGCTTCATCCAGCGGTTTGGCAAAACGCATATTGATCACACCGGCGGAAATACCGGAAGCGGCTAACAACTCCGCCATTTTTTCCGCCTTTTGCACCATAGTGCCAATCGCCCACAGAGAAACCTGAGAACCATCCCGCAGCTTTTCCGCTTTGCCAATCGGCAGAACGCGCATCGGTTCGGTACAGTCCACGCCTAAACCGCTGCCTCTGGGGTAACGTAAAGCAATAGGTCCCGCCTGATATTCCATCGCCGTAAGCAACATGTGGCGCAGTTCATTTTCATCTTTAGGAGCCATCAGGACCATATGCGGCATGGGCAACAGGTAAGCGTAATCAAACACTCCGTGGTGCGTATAACCGTCATCGCCCACCAACCCGGCCCGGTCCAGGCATAATTTGATGGGTAAATGCTGCATACATACATCATGCAACACCTGATCATAGGCCCGCTGCAGGAAGGTTGAATAGATCGCGGCCACCGGCTTCATGCCCTGAGTAGCCAGCCCTGCTGCAAAGGTCACGGCATGCTGTTCGGCAATCCCTACATCGTAAAATCGTTCCGGGAATTTTTTCGCAAACCCCGAAACACCGGTACCATCCGGCATCGCGGCGGTAATTGCGACAATGCTCCGGTCTTGTTCCGCCAGTTCATTCAGCGTTCTGCCAAATACATCGGTATACGCGGGAGGAGCCGCAGGATTGGAAATTTTATTGCCCGTAGCAATATCAAAAGGACCGGTACCATGGAATTTATTGGGACTTTTTTCTGCCGGCGCATAGCCTTTGCCTTTTTGGGTGATCACATGGATCAACACGGGCCCTTCTTCTTTTTTCGCCGCCATTAACAGCGGAATCAACGCCTCCATATCATGGCCGTCTACCGGGCCAAGATACTTGATCCCCAGCTGTTCAAACACGGAACTGGGAAGTACCAGTGTTTTTACACCGCTTTTTACGCGCTCGATCGCACCCAGTACATCCTGTCCGAAATCCAGGGTGTTCAACCACCCTTCCACATCGTGTTTTAAGCGATTATACGTTTCGCCGGTACGCAACTGATAGAGGTATTGCGACATGGCCCCCACATTTTTCGAGATGGACATTTCATTATCATTCAGGATGATGATCATGCGGCGTCTTGTATCCCCTACATGATTCAACGCCTCAAAAGACATGCCGCCGGTCATAGCGCCATCCCCGATCAGCGCCACCACATGAAAATCTTCCCCTTTTAAATCCCGGGCAGTGGCAATCCCATCCGCCGCCGAAATAGACGTAGACGAATGTCCCACGCCAAATGCGTCGTGTTCGCTTTCCTGCCGCTTTGGGAAGCCGGAAAGGCCTTTATATTGCCGCAAGGTAGGAAAACGATCTTTACGGCCGGTCAGAATTTTATGAATATAGGCCTGGTGCCCCACATCAAAAATCAGTTTGTCCTTCGGCGAATCAAAGACCCGATGCAGAGCCAGTGTCAGTTCCACCACACCTAAATTCGGCGCCAGGTGGCCGCCATTTTTGGCAACTACCTCTATAATCAGCTGACGGATCTCTGCCGCCAGCTGCTGCAGTTCTTCCATCGTTAATATTTTTAAATCAATCGGACTGTTCACCCGATCAAGGATTTTATCAGTGGACATTCCTCTCCGCCTCTCAACACATTTCATTTGTTACGATGACACATCATCCTGGCGATTTCCCGCAATGCTTCCGCTTTTTCGCCAAAGGAATCCAGGCACCGCATGGCTTCTTCCGTAGTTTCTTCCGCCATTTTCTTAGCGCCTTCTAAACCAAATAGCGTAACATAGGTGGATTTATGGTTTTTTTCATCGCTGCCGATGGGTTTTCCCAGTTCTGCTTCCGTACTGGTCACATCCAAAATATCGTCTTCGATCTGAAAAGCCAGCCCAATCAACTCGGCAAACCGGGTCAGCGCCAAAAGCTGCTCATCCGTAGCGCCGCCCAAATGAGCGCCGCCCCGAATGGCCGCAATAAATAAAGCACCGGTCTTCCCTTCGTGGAGCGTCTTCAGTTCTTTGGCCGAGATCTGCCGTCCCTCGGAAGCCAAATCCAGAGCCTGTCCGCCCACCATGCCGAAATTACCGGCGCACATAGCGGTTTCATGGGCCATCTCTACCAGTGTGGAAGGCGCTACATTGCGTTGCTCCAACAGAACCTCAAAGGCCAGTGTTAAAAGCCCGTCGCCTGCCAAAAGCGCCATCGCTTCTCCGTATACCTTGTGATTGGTAAGACGTCCCCGGCGGTAATCATCGTTATCCATACAAGGCAAATCATCGTGGATCAGGGAATAAGTATGGATCATCTCCAGCGCGCAGGCTGCCGGTAAATAATCATAACCATTCGCCCCTACGGCATCGGCCGCTGCCATTAAAAGGATCGGGCGCAACCGTTTCCCCCCTGCCAGAAGGCTGTATTTCATCGCTTCATCTACCGTAGAAATACCGGGCTTTCCCATCCGTTTTTCCAAAAAGCTGTCTACCAGTTTTTTGCGACTGTCATAATATTGCTGAAAATCCATTATTCTTCCTCCCAAAGCGCAGCGCCGGAACTTTCTTCCCGCTCCGGTTCAGAGTCGGGTTCTTCAAAGTCTTCTTCCCGAAAATCATCTTCCCTTTCCGGATCCACGACTAATTTTTTTACGGCCGCTTTCGCTGCATTCAATTTTTCCAGACAGATTTTACTGAGCTCGGTGCCTCTTTGAAATTCGGCGATCGCATCTTCCAACGGCAAATCGCCATTTTCCAGTTTTTCTACCGCTGCTTCCAATTCCGCAAGGGCTTCTTCAAATTTAAGGTTTTTCACCGTTTTCTTCGTTGCCATGATCTTTATCCCTTTCTACCTGCTGAATCACAGAATAAATCGTACCATCATAAAGTTTTGTCCGGATTTCAGCGCCCCAGCCCACGTCAGCCACTGATTTAATCAGCTGACCGGACTCCCCCAGAGTAACAGAATAACCTCGGGCAAGAACGCCTAACGGGCTTACAGCCTGCAATCGTGCAGCTAACAGAGAAAGTCTTGTCTGTTTTTGCCGCAGCGTTGCCTCTATCGCCCGCGTCAGGTTTGTCTCCATTTCCTGCTGTCGCCTTGCCCCTGCCAACCAGAAGCCCGCTGCGTTACGCAGGCTTTTATCCGCAGACTGCCATAGTTGCTCCGATTCAAGCAACATCCTTTCCGGACGCTGTAGCAGTCTGAGAGCCTGCTGCAAACGATACGCTCTGTTTTCTAAGCGAAGGGGCAACGTTTGCCGCAAGCGCATCAAGGCTTTATCCAATCGTTCCTCGGATCGTTCCAACAAACGGGTCGGGTCACGCAGCAACGGGCTGGCCGCCAATCGGAGATAAGCCGCATTACGTTCGTCTAGCTGCCGCAGCAGCGCCCGTTCCAAACGCTGACGGCTTTGAATCACCGTATGCAGCAGTATACTGCTGTCCGGTACTGCCATCTCTGCGGCCTGTGAGGGCGTCGCCGCCCGCTTATCGGCGGCAAAATCCGCCAGTGTAAAGTCCGTTTCATGTCCTACGGAAGAAATTACAGGAATTTGCGAAGCGGCTATCGCCCGCACCACCGGCTCTTCATTAAAAGCCCACAAATCTTCCATGGACCCGCCGCCGCGGCCCACGATCAATACGTCAGCCAGCTGCTTCCGATTCATAAAATCAATCGCATGGGCAATCTCTGCCGCAGCGCCTTTCCCCTGTACCAGCACCGGATACAAAAGCAAGCGAACACCGGAGTCCCGGCTTCGGGCCACTATGATCACATCCCGCACCGCAGCGCCGGCCGGCGAAGTAATGATGCCGATCCTTTGCGGATGAGCCGGCAACGGCTGTTTGCGCGTTTCGTCAAACAAACCTTCCGCAGCCAGCTTATTTTTTAATTTTTCGTACGCCTGCATCAAATCGCCGGTTCCTTCCGGCACCAGCAGGTCTGTATATAATTGATAAGCGCCATCCCGCTCATAGACGCCGATACGGCCAATGGCCACAACGGTAGCGCCATTCACAGGATCCGCGGTGAGACGCAGCGCCTGGCGGCGGAACATCACACACTTTAAAACGCCTGTTTTATCCTTCAGTGAAAAATAACAATGGCCGGAAGGATAGCGTTTAAAATTACTTACTTCCCCCCGTACCTGAACGTGGGCCACAGCGCCGCTGCCTTCCACCAGTTCTTTGATCAGCCGGTTTAATTCACCGACCGAATAGGTATATGCTTCAGTCATGGGCTTCCCCCTGTCGATACGCATAATGCGCGCAGCCGGCAGCGTTATCGCCGCTGAAACGGCTTTCCGGCACCCATACACGGATCTGCCGTTTTGCCAGTTTTCCTTCTACCTGATGCCGGATCCACTGATTGGCCGAAACACCGCCGGTTAAGAGGACGTCTTTCACGTCGTATTGCGCAGCAGCATTCCGAATCATACGGGTAAATGTTTCGGCCAGGACCCACTGTACCCCTAACGCCAGCTGTGCAGGCGCAGCGCCTTGTTGCAGCGCACGCAGCGCTGCCGTACAGGGACCGGATAAACTGACCCGGGTTTTATGTACGGACACAGGCAGTTCCACTCGTTCCAGCGCAGTTGCCGCCAACACTTCCAGCGCGGGTCCTGCGGGAAAAGAAAGCTGCAGCGCCACGCCGACCCGATCCACAAACTGCCCGGCATGCAGGTCGAGGCTCGTCCCCACCTCCGTCAATACATAACTTCCTTTGTAAAGGCTTTCCTCTTGTTCCGCCGGCCGCTCCGCCATTAATAGGTCGGTCGTACCGCCGGACGCATGAAGGGCCAAAAACCGTTTGCCGCAGGGACCGTGCGCGGACCAGACCGCAGCCTCCAGATGATTTTCCTGATGGCTGATCTGCCATAAGGGAACGCGGTATAAAGCGCTTAACTCCCGGGCCAGACCCTGCCCGGCCAAAAAGGCGGGCATATAGGAATCTTCCCGCGGTCGGGGACGCGCTGAAACACCGATCCCTAAAATCCGAAACTCATGGTCTTTGACTGCATCTTCTACCAACTCCGGCAAATTCCGAATATGCTGATAGAGCATCTCCGATTGCTGCAGGCCGCAGCGCCCCGGTTTCACTTTCAAAATACGCCGGGCCTCCGCTACCGCTGCCCCTGTGCGATTCATAAACAGGATCGACGTAGTATAACAGCTGGTATCAATGCCCAGATAAACTTCTTCTTTCATTTTTCTTCCCGCATCAATTTCCCCAATACCCCGTTCACAAAACGGGCCGATGCCTCTGAACCGAATAGTTTCGCCAATTCTACCGCCTCATTGATGGCCACGGTCACCGGAATTTTTTCCCTGGCAAACCGCATCTCGCAAATCGCCATACGTAAAATATTGCGATCGATACCGGGCATGCGTTTTACTTCCCAGTTGATCGCATATTTGCCGATTAACGCATCGATCTGTGCCAAATTAGCGACCGTACTTTGAAGCACGGATTTCGCGTAAGGAACGGCCTTTTGGGCCTCTTCCGCATCGCCTTCATCCGCCTGAACTTCCAGCGCGACCTGTAAGGCGTCCTCCAATGCGGGCTGTTTCACAGGGTCCTGCTCGGAGCCTTGCGATACCGATTCAGAATTTTCTTGGGTTCCGGTCAAAACCGTCTGAGACTCTTCCGCCGCATCAATGAAATCCATTTGGAACAAGCTTTGCAATACCATCTCTCTCGCTATTCTGCGAATCATCTACGTTCAGCCTCCAATTATCTATGATAACCCGGCGGCAGAAGCCGGTCCAGCCACTCCACCAGATCTTCTTTTTTGTCAATTTTATAGCCGATAAAAAAACCGCCGGCCACAAACAAAAGTAAAAACAAAGTTTGCCAGAATCCCAGTAATAAAAACAACGCCGCAATTACGAAGCCGGTCAGTGTACATAAGAAACGGCCGCGATAATTTAGCCAGATGTCATTAAATATATCCTTGAACATCGCCGTTCCCCTCTTTCTTATCCTTTATCTTTCCCGCTGTTCTTGATCTTTTTAAAATATACTTCAATGTTTTTGACCTCAAGACCTACTACCTTTTTTACCGTCTCTCTGATATTATCCTTTACTTCTTCCGTGATCTCAAACACATTGACCCCCGGTTCCAGCGAAGCGTTGATCCTTGCATTGATCGTGTTTTTCTCCTCGGTGGTCACCGCGACTTTAACGCCGTAGATTCCATAAAGTTCCTGCGCAATATCCGCGATGTATTCTTCTAACGCGCGCTTGGAAACTACCGTTTTCCCCGCTTCCGTCTCCGCCAGTGTTAACGTATTGCCTTCACCAAATACACCGATACCGGCCAAAAGCAGGCGAATGCTGGCCACAAAAATCAGAATGCCGCCCACTACGAACTCCCAGTTTCCCGGTAAAGAACCAATAAGATTGACAAATACTTCCGGAGGAAGAAGTCCCAGCGTCGCCGCAATAAGTAAAATCGCAAAAACCGCCATTAAAAAAGTATAGAATGTCAGAATGATCCGATCTGCTATCCCCATGTACTCCACTCCTTATGATAATATCTCCGGCATGACACCGCTAAAAAATACTGCCGCTCTTTTCTTCCTCCGGATTACTGAAGCTCAGTTCCAGCGCGCTCTTTTCGCGGCGTTTTACTCCCTCGATATGGACATCGACAAATTCTGCGTTATATTCCGTCATTTCATTGACCGCCAGCTGCACTTTTTTTTGCAGCTTCATGGCTAGTTCAGGAATATTGCTGCCATATTCCACCGTGACATACACTGCGATGCGGCAGCTTCTCCCGGTTACTTTTACCCGGACCCCTTTAGCCGGACTTTTTTTCCCCAGAAGGTTATTGAGCCCTTCGCGAAAACCTGTGCTCATAGAAATCACACCGGGCACATCCATCGCTGCCAAACTGGCAACGATGCCGATCACTTCATCGGCGACTTCAATGTAGCCTAATTCTTCTTCCTGTCCTGTATCTGAAGGAGCTCCCGGAAGCGAATCCTTTTGTTTGATTTCTTCTTCCATCCGTATGCCCTCCGTTACGACCTCAGCCTTTGTTACGATTTTCTCTGTTTACGCCAATGTCAATCAACCTGAAACAGTTTACGGGACCAGAGATTCCCCAAAAGAGTCACTCTACCCCATTTTTGTATTTATGAATTATTATACCATAGTTTATACAGGAATAAAAGAAAAAGGCTTCCTTTTCGGAAGCCTTGCATCTTTCTTTTACATTCGGAAAATTGGATGATACTAATTGGAATCGCTCTTGCCCCGTCGTTACACCAGGTTTACGCGCGCTGAATATAATCGCCGCTGCGGGTGTCAATCAGTAAATGATCGCCTTCATTGATAAACAAAGGTACCTTAACCACATAGCCTGTATCCATCGTCGCCGGTTTATTGCCGCCGGTTGCGGTGTCTCCCCGGATACCCGGTTCGGTCTTAACAACGACCAGTTCTACTGTATTCGGCAGTTCTACCCCCAGAATACGTCCTTCAAAAGAAATAACCTTCACATCCATGTTTTCTTTCAGGAAGTTGATCCCTGTACCGATCTGCTCTTTGGTTAATTCCGTCTGTTCATAGGTTTCGTTGTCCATGAATACATAGGTGCCGTCCCCTTCATATAGGTATTGCATGATCCGACGGTCAATCGTTGCATTCTGCAGGCGTTCGCCGGCATTAAAAGTACGTTCTACCACAGCGCCTGTAGCCAGATTGCGCATTTTGGCACGTACAAAAGCAGCGCCTTTGCCCGGCTTTACATGCTGAAACTCCACAACCTGCCAGGGATCGTTGTCAATCGTAACTGTCAAGCCGGTCTTAAATTCGTTGGTCGATACCATAAATAAACCCTCCTGTGTTTCCCTTTTGTTATATATAAAATGTAATTTAAATATATCGGAATGTTAAACAATTTCTGTCAGATTCTTTTTTAGTCCGGTCAGACTGCGGGCGCCTTCTGTGGTGAGAACAACCGTATCCTCAATGCGTACACCGCCCTTGCCCGGTATGTAGATCCCCGGTTCGACAGAAAACACCATGCCTGCTTCCAACAGGATATCGCCACGACTGTTTATATTGGGCAGTTCATGTATTTCCAGACCCACCCCATGTCCCAGACCATGGGTAAAAAATTTACCGTAACCGCGGGATTCAATATAGCTGCGGATCATCTGATCCAACTCTTTGCCGGTAATACCCGGTTTGGCATTCTTGATCCCCCGATAATGGGCCTCTTCCACCACAGTATAGATTTCTCTGTGCCAGGAATTAGCCATCCCCATAACGATCGTACGGGTCGTATCCGAATGGTATCCGTCATACACCGCGCCAAAATCAAACGTAACAAAATCGCCGATCTCGATCGCTTTATCTGTAGGCGCGCCGTGGGGCAGCGCACTTCGGTAACCGGAAGCTACGATGGTGTCAAAAGAAGTCCCTTCCGACCCCTGACTGCGCATATAGTATTCCAGCCTTGCGGCCAGTTCTTTTTCCGTCATGCCGGGAGTAAGCTCTTTCAACAGCATTTCAAACGCACTGTCGGCAATTTTAAACGCTTTCCACAAGCTTTTCAGCTCACGATCGTCTTTCACCATGCGCAGACTGCCCAGGCTGACCGAAATCATTTCTACCTCTGCAGGAAGAAGTTCCTTCAGTATCCTGGCCTCCTCATAGGAAAACCGGTCTCCGTCAAAGCCCGCTTTATGCCTGTCGCCAATCTGCTCCGCCACGGCTTCCCATATGCTGTTGTTGTGATTTGCTTTGTACTCCAGGACACGACAATACTTTACCTGTGAACGGGCCTGTTCCGTATAACGGCCGTCTGTGATCAGGATGACTTTACGGTCATCCGCATATAAAACAGAAGAATCCCCGGTAAATCCGGTAAGGTAACGAATCGTGCAAGCATCCTTGATTGCAATGCAGTCCAATTCATGTTCTTTGAGGAACTTAAAAATCCTGCCTGTACGCTCCATAACTTTATACCTTCTTTGCCACCACAATAATTGTACCGTAATATTTTATCATATTATTGCCGATTACGCTACCAAAAATTTATTCTGCCCTACGACGCAAAATAGAAAAAGGCGGAAAAGATTCCCCGCTCCGGCAGGTATAAAGCTGTTGGGCATGAGGCGCGGCAGAAATGGATTGCCCTTCCTCATCCTGCATGTCCGCTAAGACAAAATTACGCAACGAGCCGTCCGGCAGCAATACCTCCAGGGTGTCCCCTTCTTTTACATGGTTACGCTGCTCTATGAGCACTCGCCCCTTTTCCCAACCACGGACCAGACCGACAAAATCGTGTGTCTGAAAATAGGATGACGAAGAATATTCCTGCGCAGAGGCCGCCGGTTTTTCTAAAGCAAAACCGGTGGTATAGGGTCGGTGCGATACTTTTTCCAATTCTTCCTGCCACTCGGGCTGCACCTGATAGGCCGCCGGATCCGCCCAACAGGCGTCAATCGCTTTGCGATATACGCTGACAACGCTGGCCGCATAGTGTGCGCTTTTCATTCTCCCTTCTATTTTAAAGCTGGCTACGCCGGCTTGCATAAGCCGGGGCAAACAGGGCAGCAAACACAGGTCCCTGGAATTCATCACATAGGTGCCTCTGTCATCTTCCGCCACATCATAGACTTCCCCCGGACGATTTTTTTCTGTCAGATTGAACGCCCAGCGACAAACCTGAGCACAGGCGCCCCGGTTCCCATCCCGACCGGTAAGATAACTGCTGAGCCAGCAACGTCCCGAATAGGAGATGCACATAGCGCCGTGGACGAATACTTCCAGCTCCACCTGTGTATGTGAGGCGATTTCCGCAATTTCCTTGATCGACAACTCCCGGGCCAGAACGACCCGTTCCGCCCCCAGATTTTCCCAGGCCTTGACACCGGCCCAGTTAGTGGTATTCGCCTGGGTGCTCACGTGCAGCGCCATCTTCGGCACGGTTTCCCGGGCTATGGACCAGATCCCCAGGTCGGAGATCAATAGCGCATCCACGCCGATTTTTTCCAGGTTACGCAAATAGTCCGGCAAAGGAGCCAGATCTTCGTTATGGGCAAAAATATTAACGGTCACATAGACTTTTTTCCCCAGATCATGGGCAAAGGCGACCGCTTCTGCCATTTCACTTTCCGAAAAATTATCGGCAAAAGCGCGCAGACCCATGATTTTCCCTCCCAGGTAAACCGCGTCTGCGCCATATAATAACGCCATTTTCAGTTTTTCCATACTTCCTGCCGGCGCTAATAGTTCCGGTTTTCCTATGTTTCTCATCGATTCCTCCATCAACAGCGTCCGGGGACTACCCTGTTTGCCTTACTGCTCACCAGGCTTCTCACCTGTTCCTCCGCCAACCCGCTTTTACTTTCCTGCTATCGCTCTTTGCCTATGTACAAAACCCGCAGACAAAAGGGCTGCGGGTTTCCCGGACAGGAGTGCAGCCCTATTTCGCAAGAGATCTCATTGTTTGCCATGGATTTCCTCAATGGCCTGCATATGTTCCTGATATGTCTTTGTAAAACGGTGATGTCCGTCTTTTTCGGCTACAAAATAAAGGTATTCGGACTCTTCCGGAAACAGTGTTGCCTTAATTGCCTTCATACCCGGAGAAGCAATGGGACCGGGCGGAAGCCCCTGATTCTGATAGGTGTTGTAGGGGCTGTCTATTTTTGTATCTGCAATCGTCACTTCTTCTTTCTGAGCGCCCAGAAGGTACTGGATGGTCGTGTCTGATTGAATCGGCATAAAGATGCGCAGCCGTTTTAGAAACACGCCGGCAATGCGCGGTTGCTCTTCTTCAAACACTGCTTCCAACTCTACCATGGAAGCCAGGTTTATTAAATCCCGTAAACTGATTTCTTTCTGTCTGGCAAGTTCCGGAATTTTTTCCTTATTCATTTCTGCGTTAAAGGTCTGAACCATAATCGCCAGGATTTCTTTTTCCGACAGATCCGGATCGATCTGATACGTTGTAGGATAAACAAAGCCTTCGGCTTTAAAAATCACAGCCGGGTTGTTCGTTTCCATATACGGATAAGGTGTATAATTACGGGCCGCCTCTTCAAACTTTGCAGCATTTCCCAAGCCTTCCGCCTCTAATTTGCGCCCGATTTTAACGATATTAAATCCCTCGGGAACAGCAAACTTAACCGCATATGTCTGTCCTTTAGATAAAATATCAACAATCTGGCTGTTGGACATGCCGCCTTCAATCTCATAGCGCCCGGCTTCCAATTTCCCCGCCAGCCCACGCAACCTGGCTTCCATCCGAAAAGCTTCCGGCGTCTTCACCAGATGCTGTTTATGCAGCAGATCCGCAATATCTGCCGTGGTCATCCCCGGTTTAATGGTGACCAGGTAACGGTGCCCCTTGGCATATTCTGTATTATTTCCTGTAAAGTACAGCAGCCAATAGGCTCCCAGCCCAAGCATCAGGACTAATGCTGTCAATAAAGGAATGACGCGTTTAAACACTTCCAGCTCCCCCAAAAAAGAAATATAAGTGCCGGACCGGAGCCCGGCACTGTCGTTTTTTATTCTTCAGCCAGGGCTTCGTAAGCAAGCCGGGCTTTTTCAAACTCTGCATCGGTAGGCACCTGTATATCGATTTCACCACTTTCGTCTTCTATGATCTTGGCTAAAATGATATTGACTTCCTCTTCACTGTCATCCTCGGCCTCGTCTTCTGTTACATGATGCTGTTCACAGCAACCGTCTGTATGATGCGGCTGCCCCGCCTGATTGTGATGCTGTTCGCAGCATTCTTCCTGCGCTTCTTCATCGAAGATGGAAGGATCTACTTCCAACAAAGCGGCAAAGGTTTCATTTCCTACAGGGAATTTGCTTTCTACGACGAAGCAATGTTCAACCCCGTCCTCATCTGTATATTCTAATGTTTCTACAACCTGTTCAGTGATTTCTTCCCCATCTTTAACTTCTTTATCCGTCATTTTTGCTTTTGTATGATTCTTTTTAGAAAAATCATACTCTCCTTTCCGTTTTACTCTTGCAGCGCTCTTTAATGCGCAAACATTTTACCCTATTTTAATGATAGCTGTCAATTACAGTTCCTGCCGCACCCCGCCATTTTCAAAGATTTAACAGATTGTTTGCAACTTTGGGTATAGCAGATAAAATCAGCATGAAATACGATCCTGCGCTGCTAAAGTCAGACCTTCCTCAAAATAAGGACCAGGAACGTTTTTCACCTACTTTTATTTCCACTTTGCCTGCTTCCGTGAGCAAAACCGAAACGCCGTACTTATTTCTGCCCAGCTTCATCTCCGCTCCACGGGTGGCAAAATTACTGTTTTCCACTACAATGTCGCCCTGCAAAAAACGAATTTCTTCATTTTTCTCCTTGCCCGCATCCATATAATAGTAGCGGCCATTCTGTAAGGCAAAAGAGCCGGTGCCGAAAGCGGAGTCCTGTTGATTCTTACCTTTCATTTCCAAAGCTAAGGCCAAGAGCCCCGTTACTTTATTATCTGTTAGCTGCGCCGCGTCCAGCCGGCTTCCCCCTAACGTAAACTGATACTCTCGGGTTTTCAGATCGAGGCTTCCCTCCACATTTACAGTCGTGCCCGCGCATTGGGCTGCGGCATTCTGCAGACGCAGTTTGCCGAAATCCCAAAGGAAACCGCCCCGGACCGCCGAAAGCTGCAGGGGAGCCAGTACCAACGTATCCGCCGCAAAAGAACCGGATAATGTAGGTTCCAGAGAAGTACCTGTCAAACGGCCTTCCAGATTTACCGCTCCATCCTTTAAAAATAAGCCGCTGCTCAAGGCCTGCGTTTTAAAATTGGTTGCCCGGAAACTCAGATCATAGCCGGGAGGCAGGGGCGTACCGCGCCCACTGCGTATTTTACCGGTCACGGTCAAAGGCATCTCATTGATTTTCAATTGCAGCTGTTCCAGTTCCGCTTCATCCCGGTTCGCCCGAAAACTGCCGGTTCCTTCCGTAAATGAAAGACCGAAAATCTCACCGCTGATATTTTTCGGTTTGCCGGACAGATCCATGTGCCAGCCGCCTGCGTCTTTCGATGCATGAATCGTTACCGTGGGCACGACGCCCCCTTTCACGATAATATTTTTCAGATCCGGATAGGTCGCCAACAGATCCGCCACCGGCATATTTTTAGCTTCCCCTGTCACATTGGCCTTGCCTGCTTCCCAGGTCATATTTAAGACCAGATCACAACTTTCTTTGCTGCCGGTCGCTCCCCCGCGAAGCAAAGGATACTGTTTAAACGCTACCTGGGAATTCAGCTTTGTCAGTTCTACGCGCTTACCATTGGACACTAATTGCAAAACGCCATCTTTAATTTCTATTAAGCCCCTGAATTCCGTAGGTTTAACATCTTTTTCCGATTGTGCCCAAAGCGACTGTTTATTTGTCTGGCCGGCCCATTTTACCAAATTCAATAAATCAAGGCCCTGACCTTCTTCATATACGCCGTAAAAATGCGGTTTATTGAGTACAATATTTGTCACGGAACCAATGCCGCCGCCTTTGCGCAGCGTTTCAAAAAAGTTGACAGAGATGGTCGTCAGTGGTATTTCCGCCTTTGCATCCCCGTTGGGAGCCTTCCAGACAATATTCCGGATCTCCACATCTCCGGCGAAACCGGCGCCAATTTTTTCGTAGCTCAGAGAACCCGCCGCCAGATTTTGATGCTGCAGCATCTGTTCTGCCAACTTTGCTGCCGCGCCGCCGCCCATCTTAATAAATAGCGCGATCACGATTAAAATACCCAACGCGCCGCCCATGATAATTTTCTTTTTTGTAGAAATGTCATTCATGCAAATTCTCCGCCTTTTGCAAAGGTGCGTTACCTTTATTCTTTCTGTTCAAGCGTACTTTCCGTTCAAACACGCTCGAATCAAGCATTCTCGAACTGCTGCTTCGAACTGCTCTGTAAGGTAGTCCAAACTATCGTTTCCGGTTCCTGCAGTCCAAATAACTTTGTAAAATGACAACAGCGGCCATCATATCAATGACTTTGCGTCGTTTTTTACGCTGCATATCCGCATCGATCAAAACCCTTTCCGCCGCCACGGTGGAAAGACGCTCGTCCCATAATACCACCGTAATCTCAGGAAAACGTTGGCGCAGCTCCTCGGCAAACGCTTCCGTAAGCTGCGCTCTTTCCCCAATCGTACCATTCATGTTTTTTGGATAGCCCAGGACAACTTCTGCTACTTCCCACCGGTCCAGTAATTCTCCCAGACGAAGAAAGTCCTTCTCCGGAGAAGTACGCCGGATCGTCCCCACGCCATTGGCGATCAATCCGGTCAAATCACTGACAGCCACACCGATCGTACGGCTGCCCAAATCAAGAGACATGCTCCTCATACAGACCCTCTACTTTTCAATCATTTCCAGATAGTTTTCCAACAAGGCTTCCAGCAGTTCATACCTTTCATACTGGCGCAGTTTATTTCGTGCGTCATTATGGCTGGTGATATAAGTAGGGTCTCCGGAAAGCAGATAACCCGCCAACTGATCTTTCGGGTTATAACCCTTTTCTTTTAAGGCCTGACAAACCTCCCGAATCGTCTGTGCCACCGGGGACTTTTCCCGATGCTGCTTAAACATCATAGTTTCCTGCGGTATCTCTGTCATGTTGCATCACTCCTCAGTTTTAACCATAGCTAAAATCAGACTGAAAGTTTCTCTTTTATGAGGTAAACGTGCTTAGAGACAGCTCTTGGAAATAAAAATGCCTGGCTCTCTCTTCTTTTACAAATCGCTTTTTCCAAGCGTTTCCTCAAAGTCAAACAAAATTTTTACTATGCTTATCGTACTATATTTTATTGTACCATATTTTTACAAATTATATCTGTTTTATGGCGAGTTCACAAAATTTTATAATTTAATAATTCCTCACGATTTTTTAAATTTTTTACAAAAATAGGTAAAAGGGCAAGTGCCGCAATCCTCTTTTCGCAGCGCAAACTCAGCCTCGCTCTTTTTCGCCCCGATTTCTTCGCAAAGCGCAAGGATATCCGCCTTATAAGAAGCCGCACTGCTGTTCTCCGGCAACGCCCGGACCGTATGGTCCCGGATAAAGTGCAGGGAAGCCCGGCCCACTTTTTTCCCAAAACGAGCTTCCGCAGCCATTTTATACAGAGCCAACTGCCAGACATACCCTTGCTCTGCCGCCGTCGCCCCGGTCATTTTACCGGTTTTATAATCCACGATTTCCAGAGAATCTCCCGGTAGTTCCGCAATGGCGTCAATCACGCCGGTAATGATAAAGGTTCGGTCAGCATCTGCTGTCAAGGGAATTTGAAAGGGATATTCCGCAAATTTCTGGCGTGAAACAAACTCTTTATATACCGCGCTTTGCAAATAACTTTCCAGCATTTGCTCCGCCGGTTGCGCCAACAATGCGTTTCCTTCCGCCAACTCCCTGACAGCCCGGGCATAAAACGTACGCCAGAGGGAGGCCTGCATATCTGTTTCGTCCGGACCTTCCATATACCGGCGCCCCAAAAGCTCTAATGTCCGGTGTACAATTTGCCCCAACACGCGGGCAGGCAGCTCGTGACCCATGCTCTCCGTGTCCTCTGTCCCCGGCATTTCTTCGATCACCTGATAATAGTACTGACGGGGGCACCACAAATAAGTTTGCAGGGAAGAAGCGGAAAACCGCTTCCTGCCGAATTTACCGTAATCCGGCAACGGCTCGGTTTGTTGCAAAACCGACTCCGGAATTTCCGATGTCTGCGCTGCACCACTCGCCGGAAAGTTCCGTTCTATCAGGGAATCCCCCGGCGCGACCGGATTGGCCGTTGCTTCACCAATTATTGGGAGAGATGTTTCTTCCCTTCGATTAGGATCCGGAAAAATCCCCGTCCGGTCTGAAACCGGCGCTGCACTGTTCTCCTGCTCATTTTCACCGCTCTGTCCGTCGTCGATCTCTGTGCGTATAATGCCCGGAAAGTCCTGGGGGATATGCAGGTTAAAACTGTTGAACCAGTTCCTTGCTTCCGACGGTTTTTTCCGTTCTTTTTCCGAACCGGAAAGAAGCAGACGCTCTTCGGCCCGTGTCATGGCCACATACAACAGACGGGCTTTTTCCTCTTCTTCTTTTTGGCGATTGATCTCCCGAATTTTTTGCAGCACGTTGCCGGGCACAAGCTTGCCATCTTCACCCCGGACCGAAATGCCTAAGCCTATATCCGGCAGATAGGCAATGGGACTGCGGTCCCCTACCATACCCACATCCATAAAAGGTACAGCGACCAGAGGGAACTCCAGGCCCTTTGACTTATGCACGGTCAACAGCGTAACAGCTGCATCCGCTTCCACAGACGCCGCTGCTTCCCGCACCTTTTCCTCCTGCATACGCCGCAGATATCGCGCGAAATCCTGCACAGTACCATGCTTTTGCGCGGCAAACACAAAGGCCAGCTGCTGCAATTTACGATAGTCTGCCAGTTGTTCTTCCCCGTTTTTCTGCAAAGCCAGCACCGTTTCCGGATGCAGCGTATCATCTACCAACTGACAAAAATCCGGTAAATTCAGGGCGCGCCCTTCCCGCTGCAAAAGCGCCAAAAGAGAGAGCCCGCGTTCTAACAAAGCTTGTTCCGCTTCGGGCAACAAGGGCTTCCCCCGCTGCAAAAAATCCCATAAAGAAAGGGAACCGTCAACTGTGTTTCCCCGCTCCTGTTCTTTTTCCTCAAGCAGCGCCAGCAAAAGTCTTGTTAAAGACGCATCGTTAAGCCCCACGTACACAGAACGCAGCAGGCCTAACAACACCGGATCATTTTGGGGATCACTCACAAAAGTGAACAGGTTCAGCATATCCCGGATTTCGATCCGGTCATAAAAACCGCGTCCATCCACAACCGCATAGGGAATCCCTGTGTCCCGCAAAGCAGAGGTCATCGCCTCAATATGGGTCATGTTCTGTAAAAGGATCGCCATCCCCCCGTAAGAAAAACCCTCCGTATCGTGCAGTTCCCGCAAACGTCGGGCCAGGCCCAGCGCTTCCTTTTTCCGTACCATCCCGGCCTCTTTCTTCCCGCTATAGCTGAATTTCAAAAATTCAGGACGTATATCGTTTTCTTTATTTGCCTGCAACGCTTCATAAAATACATCCTGCGCCGGATCTTCCCCCATCAGCGTCCGGAACAGGTGATTGCAAAGGGAGAGAATGTTCTTTACCGTACGAAAATTATCGGTCAACTGTAACGAAACACCGCCGCTGTTCTCAATTTCATGGCGCACCCGGGCAAAAACGCTGACTTCCGCCCCCCGGAACCGATAAATCGACTGCTTGGGATCGCCCACTACAAATAAATGATTCCCTTTTAAGTGCTGTGCGTCACCGCCGGCCAATAAATAAATCAGTTGCCGCTGACGCGAATTGGTATCCTGAAACTCGTCCACCATGATATAGCGATATTGGCTGCGATACTTCTCCAGTACCGATGGATGGTTGCGTAACAAGTCCAACGCCATCTGCTCCAGATCATCAAAAGCCAGAACGCCGGCTTCTTTTTTTGCCGCAGCCAGATGCTGCTGCAACGCCGCCAAGTAACTTTCCCAATACGGTATCAATTCTGCGGACCGTACACAGGCCGGATATTGAACGATTTGCCCCAGTCTTTCTTTGAGCAGACCTATCGTTTCAGCGTTTTTCCCGCTTTTACGCAGATGCCCGATCACGTCGGACAACAACGCAATATTTGCCTCGTCATCCAAATTGGCTAATGCCGCCCGAATCGCATCCAGGCAGCCTGACAGTGCTTTTTTATTGCCGGCGGCGCAGTCCCCGGCCAACGCCTCCGTAAAATACGCCGCCGTATTCTCTGCCAGTTGCTGCAGGTCTTTTTGTGCAGACTCATAGTCGGCAAGGTTATTAACCGCCGTAAAATGCGCTTCCCCGCTTTGTAACAAGTACAAGGTCTGACGCAGCAGACCGGCACTGCCATATTCCTCACACAGACGAACGGCCGCCTCGGCCTCTCCCTTCAGCTGCTGCCGCAGCCAGCGGCGCGCTCTGTCCTGCAAAAATTCTTTGGTTTCCTGCTCTTCCATCACAGAAAACGCCGGATCCAGGTCACTTTCTACCGGATTGGCGCGCAATATCGCACTGCATAAGCTATGTATCGTGCCAATGGACGCGCGGGACAATTCTTTAAGCTGCCCCCGCCAGAAAATCGCGTTGTCAGGCTCTGCTTCGATTTTTTCCATCAGTTTCCGGCGAATCCGGTCCCGCATTTCCGTCGCGGCTTTTCGTGTGAAAGTCACAGCCAGAATTGTACGGGGCGATACGTTCTTCTCCGCTTCCTGCAAACCCTGTTCCAGGATATAGAGAAACCGTTCTACCAGTACACGGGTCTTACCGCTGCCCGCCCCCGCAGACACCACCACATTCTTCTCAATGCAGCGGATCGCCTGATCTTGCTCCGGTGTAAACTTAGGCGTCCCCATTTTCAGCCTCCGATTCCTCATTCCCCGGTAAAATACAAAAACGGCAAATATCTGCGGCCGGGCAGAAACGCTCACAGCCGGGCGCAGGTGTAGGGGCGAAGTCCCCTGCCGCCATCCGCTCCAATAAGGAGCGAATCGCTTCTTGTATCATGTTTTGCAGTTCATCCATATGGTGCAGAGTCTCTTTTTCCGTTTTTCCCGGCGGCATCACTTCCTGAAACGATTTCACCGGCAGCAGCGCCTTATTATCGGCAAACTGAAAACCGGTTTTACGCACTCCTTCCGCCAGAGCATAATAACCGCCGCCGGACACTGTCGCCTCCGGTTCTTCCTGCAGCATCTTATGTAAAGCCAGCAAATACAACGGCAGTTGCAGATCTTTTTGCAAAAAATCACTTTGCGCCGGTGTTTTTCCGCTCTTGTAATCTGTCACGAAATAATCCTTACCGGAGCGGTCTACCCGATCGATCGAGCCATTTAAACTGATCCGACACGCACCTACCTGCAAAGGCAGGGCCTCCGCCTTGCCCCGGCCAAAGGACTTTTCCACCGCCACCGGCCGGAACTCGCTTTGTCCGCTATATTCAATCTCTTTTTTTAACCAGTAATGCAACAGTTTACGCTGTTGTTCCTTATCATACTGCCAGAAAGGCCCGGCATAGATTCTGCCGGCAGCTTCCTCCGTCTCACAGAGCCTGTCAAAGATTCCATCCAGCTCTTGCTGCAAGTCCGGTTGCTGCGCTAAAGTAAATTTTTCTCCCAGATGCGCACCGATAAATTGTTCCAGCACCTTATGGAGCAGGTTCCCCCGCGTCATGGGGTTCATGTCCTCTTCCATCGACTCAGCCTTTTCCTGGTTCCATCCATAAAAAGCCAGAAAAGAAAAAGGACAGTTCAGATACATTTCCAGCTTGGATGCGCTGAATTGCGTCCCTATCTTTTGCTGCAGCGCCTTTAAAACCGCAGTTTCCTCGATCCGGCCATTATACATTCTGCCCGAACCGGTGCGTTCCGTATCTACAATCGCCGCTTTCACCAACAAAGGCGATGTTCTCTGTTGCAGCAGTGTTTTTTTGCCCTGCCGGGCCAACGCTAATTCCAGTTCCGCCCGGGACAGCGCAGGCTTCTCTTTTTCCCCCGCCGAACGGGGAACCCGGATCTTTAAATCGCTGAATACAGTCCGGACCTCTTCGATATACGGCGAAACTGTGCGTTCTTCATCAGTAAAATAGGTCAGGAAAAGGCGTTCTTTCGCCGCAGCGCAGGCCGTAGCAAAGAAAAACAGATCCTCCTGATAGCTATCTACAGAACGGGGCAGATCCAAACCCAATACTTTTAAATCTTCCCGCTCCCTGTCATCATAAAGCCAATTTTCATGCTTCAAGCAAGGAAATTCATGCTCCCGCAATCCCAATACATACACATACGTAAAAGCCTCTTCCGTCAGATCGGCCGCCGCCAGCAAAGCCACTCCTTCTTCCTGTCCCGGTTGCAGCCGCAAGGTGACATGCGTGGCGCCCTCTGCCATGCTTTCCCAAAATTCGCTGCTGCTGATCACGGTATCAGAAAGTCCTCCGGCTTCATAATCAGCCTCTAACTGCCGCAGAACCTCCCGCATTTCTTTTTGGGCTGTGATCAGATTTTTAAACCCGGGAAGCGAAAGCTGCCCTTCCCGGTACGCTACGCCCATTTTTTCGGCCAATGACAGCTCGGTCAGAGTCGCCTCCAGCGCCTGCGCAAACGTTTTGACCGTCCCCGCGCCCAATGCTGAAAAACGTTGCACAAAAGACGTCAGCACGGCCCAGCCGGGAATTGCCAGTACCGTATCGGTAAAAGCTTCCGGGTTCGTATAATAACGGGACGCCGCCACCTGTTCCGCAGCGTGTACCGCCACACCGAACAACAATCCCTGCAGGGGATGGGTAAAAAATGTCTGCCAGGCTTCCACCTGCCTCCGTCCCCGCAGACCGACCGTGCTGAACAACGCCGCAACATAAGTAAATAACGGATTGGCAGGTAAAGAGGCCGTTCCGGGCAATTGAACCGGTATCCCATATTCATCGCACAAACGACGGAAACCGCTATAGTCTTCCGGGTTGCGCACAATGATGCCAATTTGATTGGCCCGGACCTTACCGGCCGCAATCTGCGTTTTTACGGCACGCAAGACCGTGCGCATTTCCTCGCTGCGGTCGCGCACTTCCCATATTTCCACCTTGTCATTACAAGGAATCTGTGTCGGTTTCTCACGACGCAGATTCCGTAAAAGGTGTTCAATTGCCAGGCCGCGTCCGACAACCGCTTCTCTTCTCACTTCTTCCGCGTCCTGTATCCCCAACAGGTCCGCTCGCAGAAATTCCGTCACGCCATACAATTCCGGGCGCTGCCCTTCGTAAGGCAAAGCAATCCATACATCGCAGCATTGACCAAGCTGTGCCAGGATTTTCAGCTGCAGCGCATCAAAATGATAAAAGCCCGTAAAAAACAGTGCCCGCCATTTTACACAACCGCCCTTCCGGAGCCGCTCACGCAAAGCTTCCGCCGCCAAACGGTAAAGCCCTTCCACATCATATACCCGATGAGTTTTCAAATAGTCGCGATACCGTTCGTAAATCAGTTCCGTTTCCCGGTCTTTCGTACCCCGACTCCCGCTTCTGTCCCAGCTTTGCAGCGCCGTCTTCACTTCCGGCACCGTCACGCCGCTGCGTCCTAACTGCCCGATCAGCGACAACATGGAGTGCAAAAAGCCTTTCTTATCCAGCAGACGGACGTAATAGGATAACCGACTCTCTGCCTGTAATTGCTGTAAAATTTTTTGTAAAATGATTGCCTGCGCTTTACGGCTCAGCAGTCTGACATCCGTCTTAGCACACTGGCGCAAAATATCATTCGCCAGATAGTCAAAATTTCTGGCATTCACACCCCGAAGCCGGGCTTTTTGCACCATAAACTGCGATGAGGTGATTACCAGACTTTGTTCATATCCCTGTTGTAAAGCCCCTTCGATGAATTCATCGGTCGCACTGGTGCCGATCGGCAAACTCACAACATGTATCATAAAGCCTCCCATTTCTATTCCGCGCTTTCCTGTCCCGCACTATGTCAAATTTGCCGCTGCCTTGATACATATATACATATACATGTAGAAATACAAAAGCAAACACATGAAATGAGCTTGCACCGCACCCGGGACTATTTTAAATGCACCGCTTCCCCTGTCCCCTGATCGGTCAACGTAATCCGGCCTAACTTAAGCTTACCGTTAGATATATACAGCGCATTCGTCGACACGTCGCCAAAAGGCGTGGCTATCAGCACGTCGTAAATTCCCAGTTCTTTGTATTGATTGCTGAACCTCCCTTGAATACTGTCAAAAGGTATCAGAGAGTAGCGTCCTTTGCCGGATTTAAAATCGCCGTACGTCAGCGTATTCCGGGGATTGCCGTCACACCGCAGTATGATGTTCATGTCCACCAGACAGGAGAAACGCAGATCATTCAAGGCCAGACGACTGTCTAATTCCGTGCCCTTGCCGTAAATATTATATTCTCGGGTATCCAGATTGTAATCCCCCCGGGCGACCAGTTTTCCGCGATAGATCTCCGCATGCACATCGGAAAATTTCAGGACAGAATCCTCATAGACGATGTCGCCGATCACATCTGTAAAATACAAAGCGGGAATATGCAGCTCCTGCATACGCACAGTACCAGTACCGACCGGCTGCGTAACAGGCCCTTGGAATTTAGCCACCAACGTCATCTTATCATGGACATTCAGTCCAAACCCCAGCGAAGAAGGATCTACCGCCCGCACGGCCACATCAATATTGGTTGCCGGCACAGTTCCCCGAAAATCCACCAGGCCATCAATGGTCATCCCGCCACCCAGCATCGTACCGCCCAGTTTACCGGACTCAAAAACGATCTTTGTCACATCCTCTGTATTCAGATCCAGATTTAGCGAAGCCTGGTGAAACACATAATGGCGATTGCGGTAATACGCTTCCAGGCGGCAACGGTCTAAAATCAGATTTAACCGCAGCTTACGTCCATTACGGTTAAAGTTCTTCAACCCTTCTTCCAGTCTTTTCTGCGCAGCCAGCTGTTTCGTCTTGTTAGCCGAACTGTCGGCGGAAGATTCCCCCTGTCCCGGATCCGCAGCTTCATTCTCCCCGGTCACCGAGCCCCCCCCTGTCAGCTTTTTTCGCGCCGCAGGATTGATAAAATCCACCTGCATATTTTCATTAAAACGCACAGAAATCAAGGCGTCTTTCAAATAAAGCTTCTGCACGGTTGTCGATTTAAAGTTGCGCATCACCACATCCCAGGGACGAACATGAAAGCCTCCTTCCGGCGCCTGTAGAATCAGATTACCGTCCCGGTCTTTCCAGACCAGGTTTTCAATCGAGACATCGCCGTTAACATGGGCTTTGATCTTTTCCACGGTAATCGTACCGCGCAGCATATCCTGTCGACTTATCTCCCGGTTAAAAATATACGCCGCTCCCCGACTGGCTACTTCAGCCAGAATAAAGAAAGTCACAGCAAAAACAGCCACGACCCCTAATACCATGAAAAGCCAGCGTTTATGCTGTTTTACAAACCCTGTGAAAGAACGCCGTTCCATATATCCCCCAATCCGTTTTTCAATACGCTGTCTTTACTTATATCGTATCTCATCCTTATCTCTATCTTATTATTTTAATTCTTTACGGTACAGGACGCAACTTTTCCTGCGGCGGTCTGCTTTTCTCCCCCAGGTTCCTTTCCCCCGGTTTCTTTTCTTCCGGCTTCCTTTCCTTCGGTTTTGTATCTTGCGCCATTTCCGTCAGATACGCCCAATACCACTGAGGCATATGTGTCTGACGGCATCTCTCATTATGTCGCGGTTTTATTTCAATCGAATCATAATACGCTCGCCACATCATTTTGTATTTTTCTTCTTCCGCACCAATTTCACCCGGGGAAAAACGTTCCAAAGGAACGATTGCCCTTTCTCCGGGCCGATACACTAACGCCATCTGGTGATTTTCATCATAAATGATAAAATGTTCCTGATGAAAACGCCGGCAAAAATGTGGCGCAATAAAAGGAAGTACACAGTTTTTGGCGCCGATTACCGCAATCAGAACCCCCTGTATTTCTGTAAATCGCACAAATCCCCGCCACTTGTCGATCTCCGTTCCCAGAAAACGCAGGCTTTTATTGATCTGCTGTACCACAGGATCTTCAGTCAGCAGCAGTACCTTATCCCCATACGAAAATCCTCTACGGGTCAGCAGCAGCATAAGTTCTTCCTTATTTTTCAGGCAGGTAAAAAAAGCCTGGCGCAAAATTTGCCAGAAATCCGCGCCGATACGGTTGCAGATGCCCTCCTTTACCCGCCGGGCGGACTGGAGGTCCGTTTGGATGATTTTAGGCGGGAACAGGGAATTCGACGCCGCACCCATAGGGCCTGCCGCGGAAATGACAGAAGCGGGTATTTCCCGTTTCTGATAACTTTCATACACACAACAAAGCCAACCATCCAACGTTCCGTCATATTGATACACCAGCTCCGGTGTAATGGACTTCAGACGAAGATGGGAATGGGTGTCCATACCAATTCCTCCTTCTGCGCATCGGTCAGGAGCGGAACCGTGAATAAGGGCTTCGCTGAGCCGCCTGTCTGTAACAAGTCCCCCGCCCCGCCGGTCATCATGCCGTACTGCGTTAGAGTTTTGTGTTCTTCTTCAAACAAAGAAGGTTGATACAGATCCTTTTCCTGCCTGCGATAGAGGCCCCGCTCCCGTTCTGACATCAGCGCAGCCAGAAACTTATTTTGGTCCGAGGAAAGCTGGGGATACTTTTTGCCGCCGCACAAGAGAAAGTAACGGGCTTTTTTCAAAACCACGCCAATCTGCTTCAATCCCCCCCAATGTAAGGCACAAATCCGCCGCGCCTGTACAATGCGCCGGGCGCTTCGCACACCGATACCGGGCACCCGCAGCAACTGCGCCAAAGAAGCCCGATTCACCTCCAGAGGAAAATATTCCGGATGCCGCAACGCCCACTGACTCTTCGGATCCAGATAGGGATGCAGTTGGGATTGGGTTTCCGTCAGTAATTCTCCCGCCGCAAAACCATAAAACCGCAGAAGCCAATCCGCCTGATACAATCGATGCTCCCGCCATAACGGCGGCAGCGTTTCCTGCGTCGGCAAGCGGGAATCTTCTACAACCGGTATATAGGCGGAATAAAACACCCGCTTTAACTGAAAGGTATGGTACAGACTTTCCGTCAAACGTAAAATCTGGTAATCCGTTTCGCCGGTAGCCCCGATGATCATCTGGGTACTTTGTCCCGCCGGAGCAAAAGGACGGCGGTCAGCCACGCGCTTCACTTGTCCAGGCACAAAAGAAGATCTGTTTTCACCCACAGACCGCCTGAAAGGAACGGCTGACGTTTTCCCGCTGTTAATAACCCCGTTAACCCTATCAGCTACGGCCACCGGGCGGATTCCTCCAAAGCGGCCTTGCCCTTCTGTATTCTCTGTTATATTGCGGCAGATCTGCCCCATAGGCCGCAGGATCTTCTCCTTTGCTTTATCCGGAGCCAGCCGCTTCAAACTCGCCTCCGAAGGCAACTCTATATTGATGCTGATACGGTCCGCCAGTCTGCCCAATTTATCCAAAAGCAGAGGGTCCGTACCGGGGATCACTTTGGCATGAATGTAACCGCCAAAGCGATATTCCTTTCGCAATATCTCCAACACTTTCAGCATCTGCTCACAGGTATAATCCGGCGAACGCCACACAGCCGAACTTAAGAAAAGTCCTTCAATGTAATTGCGCCGATAAAACTGCCAGGTCAGCTCCGCCAATTCTCTGGGCGTAAAAGCAGTACGCACCGTGGTGTTGCTGCGGCGGTTAACACAATAGGCGCAGTCAAAACTGCAGTAATTCGCCAACAGCACCTTCAATAAACTGATACAACGTCCGTCTGCGGAAAAACTATGGCAGATTCCTGCCGCACGGGAATTCCCCATAGCGGAGCCGGTTCCCTTGCAGTCCACGCCGCTGGAAGTACACGCCGCATCATATTTGGCCGCATCTGCCAAAATAGCCAGCTTTTCCATTACATCCATACTCTTCTCCCACAGACTTGCTCCCGTAAAATCGGTTCTCCGTCATCCTGTCTAACCGCCGCATCCTCCTGTGACTTGAAAACAGGTTTCGAAAGAACCGTATGCAACCATCATTCCAAAGCGCTCTCCCGGTGCTGTTAAAACTTGGCCCCGTGTTTGCGTTTCCATTCTTTGATCTGCCGCAGCCGTTCCTTATAACGCCCCTCCAGCCCCTGTTCCGTTGGCCGGTAGTAGCTCTTCCCCAAAAGGGAATCCGGCAGGCACTGCATATTGGTCAGTTTTTCTTCTGTATTATGCGCGTATTGATATCCCGCCCCATAGTTCAGTTCCCGCATCAGTTTGGTCGGCGCATTGCGAATCACCAGCGGCACCGGTTCCGCCAGCATCGTCACCGCATCCCGTTTGGCGCTTTCGTAGGCCATATACAACGCATTGGACTTCGGCGCCATTGCCATATACACCACCGCATGGGTCAGGTGTACCGCACATTCCGGCATCCCGATAAAATGGCAGGCCTGATACGCCGCCACCCCTACTTCCAACGCCTTGGAATCCGCCATACCGATATCTTCACTGGCAAAACGAGTCACCCGGCGCGCTACGTACAAAGGGTCTTCCCCCGCTTCCAGCATCCGGGCCAGCCAGTATACCGCTGCGTCCGGATCAGAGTTCCGCATGCTTTTATGAAGAGCGGAAATCAGATTATAATGTTCTTCTCCATTTTTATCGTATAACAAGGACTTTTTAGAAATACACTGCTCTAAAATCTCCTTAGTGACTTTGACTCGCCCCTCTTCCACCGCTCCGTTTAAGACCACCATTTCCAGCGTCGAAAGCGCTGTACGGGCATCTCCGTTGGCAAAATTGGCAATCAACAGCAGCAATTCATCCGACATCTCGATCTGTTGCGAGCCGAATCCCCGGGAACTGGTCAGGGCGTGCTGCAGTAAACGCTGAATGTCTTCGGTGGCAAGAGGCTGCAGCACAAACACTTTGCAGCGGGAAAGGAGCGCCCCATTTACCTCAAAGGAAGGATTTTCCGTTGTCGCCCCAATTAAGATAATGCTCCCTTTTTCCACGAAAGGCAGAAAAGCATCCTGCTGCGCTTTATTGAAACGATGGATCTCATCCACAAAAACGATCGTCCGCTGTCCGATCTGCCGGTTTCGCTCCGCTTCTTCCATCACTTTGCGTATTTCCTTAATGCCGCTGGTTACAGCAGAAAAGGTAATGAACACCGATTTTGTCATCTGCGCAATAATCTGAGCCAGGGTCGTTTTTCCCACACCGGGCGGACCCCAGAAAATCATGGAAGAAATCTGATCCTGTTCGATCATCCGGCGCAATACCTTTCCCTGTCCCAGTAAATGCTGCTGCCCCACATATTCGTCCAGCGACTGAGGTCGCAGACGCGAAGCCAATGGCTGCGTGGTATAGTCTTCAAAAATACTGCTTTGTTCCATATTCTCCTCCCTACCGCACCGTCCTGTTCCCGGCCATTTCCTGAACAGAGCGGAGTCTCGGCGGCAATGACGACAATGGTTATGAATAAATTATATCACGAACAACTGTTTGTGTAAATAAGATAACGCATAAAATATTTCTTTTTTGCCTAAATAAAAAAGCCGAAGACCTTGGTTACGAAGCGCCTTCGGCTTTACAATATTTGTAGTTTTATCTTGTTACCAACAACCGGATACCTTCAGAGGCTGCGTCTTAGCTCAAAATGCCGGAATGACGGCGCCTTTATATTTTTCTTCAATGAATTTTTTTACTTCCGGAGTCTTTAACGCTTTGGCCAGTTTTTGCAGTTCCGGACGCTTTTCATCTCCGGCCCGTACTGCGATAATGTTGGCATAGGGGGAATCTTTTTCGATAAACAGAGAATCTTTTACCGGGTTCAGCTTTGCTTCCATAGCAAAGTTAGAGTTGATCACCGAAATGTGCGTGTCATCCAAAGCCCTGGGCAGGGCTGCAGCTTCGACTTCAATAATCTGGAGCTTTTTAGGATTTCCCACTATATCTTTGGGTGTAGCGCTGATCCCTGCGCCTTCTTTCAGTTTCAAAAGACCGGCCTTTTCCAACAGCATCAGCGAACGTCCGCCATTGGTCGGATCGTTGGGGATTCCCACTTTGGCGCCTTCCGGCAGTTCTTTTAAATCTTTAATTTTACGGGAATAAATACCCATAGGCTCGATATGGATCTTATCCAAAACTACCAGTTTCAGATTTCTATCTTTGGCAAATTTTTCCAGGTACGGAATGTGCTGAAAAAAGTTCGCATCCAGTTCTTTATCGGATAAAGACAGGTTCGGTTTTACATAATCAGTAAATTCGATCACCTGCAAGTCTATGCCTTCTTTTGCCAGCGCCGGTTTCACGAAGTTCAATAATTCCGCATGAGGTACCGGTGTGGCGCCTACTTTTACGACCACCTTCCCCTTATCCCCTGCCGGAGCCGCCGCTTTCTTTTCCTCTTTACCACCGCAGCCGCCTACTGCCAGCGCAACTAACGCCAAGACCAAGATACCTAAAATAAGTTTTTTCATACTCTCCCTTCCTTTCTAAAAAATCTTCCTGTCAATGCAGGTTTTGCTCACACATTGATAGGAAGATAGTACGTTTATTTTTCCATTTTGTCAATCTTTATTAACAAAACAGGAAAATATTTTATATTTTTTTTAAAATTGTAAGATATGAAACGTCCTTTGCTGCGGCGCATGCGGTTCGTTTTATCAGTCTTTTTTTTCTTTGGGCAGTGTTGGCATAACAACCGACTCGCTGTCGGCATGGCAACCGGAGCAACCGGAACAACTGCCTCCACAGCTGCCGCAGCCGCAACTGCCTTTGCCAGCCAGTGCGGCTTTTTGACTTTTAATAATAGAACGTAGAGCTAACACAAAACAAACAACAAGAACCGTAACGACTACAGACGACGCAAAATTCATCAGGGTTCCCCCTTTCTCTGACTTACAACTGATGGCTCATTTCACCGCTGGGCGTTCCCGACGGCTTCGGAGCAGGGCGGAAAATGAAATACAGAGCCAGAGCCACTAATACGCAGGCAAGACCCTGCATTACGCCGAATGGCGCGCCGTAAAAAGCCCAGCCCCCCAGATTAAAGACTACAAAAGATAAACCATACCCGATCAGGCACTGGAACGCGATCGCCAGCGCAGCCCATCTGGTTTCTCCCATTTCACGGGCTGTCGTTGCCATCGCCACCAGACAGGGCGGGTCAAACAAATTCAAGACCATAAAGGTAAAAGCAGACAACGGCGTGAACATTTTGGCAATACTGGACATGAGCGCTTCTTCGCTTTCCGGATCGGCCCCGGCCAGAATACCTAAGGTGCCTATCGCCTGTTCTTTCGCCAGGAATGCGGAGATTGCCGCCACCGTATTTTTCCAGTCTCCCAGACCGATGGGCGAGAATAACCAGGCAAACGCATTGCCGATGCCCGCCAACATGGATTCATTGATGTCTTCTACCATTTCCAGACTGAAGTTATAAGCCTGCAGGAACCACATAATCACACAGACGGTGAAGATGATCGTACCGGCTTTGATAATAAAGCCCCGGGCCCGTTCCCACATATGGATGAGCACGCCTTTAAAAGAAGGCAGATGATAAGCCGGCAGTTCCATAACAAAAGGTGCCGGTTCCCCGGCGAAATACCGGGTCTTCTTTAATGCGATGCCGCCTAACACGATGATCGCAATACCTAAAAAATACATGGAAGGCGCAACCCAGACAGACTCCGGAAAGAAAATCGCTGTCACCATGCCGATAATCTCTGTTTTGGCCGAACAGGGGATGAAGGAACACAACATAATGGTCATGCGCCGGTCACGAGGCTCTTCAATCGTACGGGTGGACATAATCCCGGGTACCGCGCAGCCGGTACCGATCAGCACCGGAATAAAAGACTTACCGGACAGGCCGAATTTACGAAAGATACGGTCCATAATAAAAGCGACGCGGGCCATATAGCCGGAGTCTTCCAGCAAAGACATGAAGAAGAAAATCAACAAGATCTGAGGCACAAACCCCAACACGGTACCTACGCCGCCGATGATGCCATCCACAATCAGGCTGCTCAGCCAATCCGGAGCCGCAATAGATTCCAGAAAGCCGGTTGCATTTTCCGTAATAATCTCGCCAAACAACACATCGTTCGCCCAGTCGGTAGCCCAGGCCCCCACCGTCGTAACGGAGATGTAATACATCAGCGTCATTACCAGGAAAAAGATAGGCAACGCTAAAATACGATTCGTTACCACCCGGTCGATCTTATCGGACACCGTTAAGGCATGCTTCGGCGCTTTTTTGCGCACAGCATCATCCACCACTTTAACGATATATTCATAGCGCTGGTTGGTGATGATGCTTTCCGCGTCGTCTCCCAGTTCCTTTTCGCAATCCTGAATATGAACCTCCAAATGCTGCAGCAGTTCTGTTTTTAAATTCAAAGAACCAATGATTTCCTGATCCCGTTCAAAGATTTTAATGGCATACCAGCGCAAGTTTTCTGCCGGTACCAGTCCCATAATGGATTCTTCAATATGAGCCACACAATGTTCCACACTGCCATTAAAGACATGGGGCAGTTCCGGCGCCGGTTTATGGGTCCGGGCAATAGCCAGAGCTGCTTCCGCCGCTTCAAGGCAGCCCTCGCCTTTCAAGGCGCTGATCGTGTATACCGGGCAATTCAACTTGGCAGACAGTTTCTCAAGATCGATCTGATCGCCATTTTTTCTGACCAGATCCATCATATTGATTACAAGCACAACCGGCAGCCCCACCTCAATCAGTTGCGTTGTCAGATATAAATTACGTTCGATATTGGTTCCGTCAATGATATTTAAAATTACATCCGGTTTTTCATTGACCAGGTAACGGCGGGAGACGGTTTCTTCCAGCGTATAGGGAGAAAGAGAATAAATGCCCGGTAAGTCCTGTATGACCACATCCTTATGGCCTTTCAGTCTGCCGTCTTTCTTTTCCACCGTAACACCGGGCCAGTTTCCCACATATTGCGTACTGCCGGTCAATTCATTAAACAACGTAGTTTTACCGCAATTAGGATTCCCGGCTAAAGCGATCTTGATTTCCATAGTAGCTCCTCTAGTTTACTTAATGTCTCTTCTGCAAACACTTACACGGCGCACCGGCTATCTCCGGTTCTCTGTCTTTCTGAGGCGCCGCGCCATTATACGAACCTTTTTTCTCAGATGAAGAAGCGCCGTACTGGCACAGATAGTCACCTTTTGATTAGCGGACTACCTCAATACTGGCAGCCTCATTTTTCCGAACCGACAGATCGTAACCCCGCAAATTCAGCTCCATGGGATCACCCAGAGGCGCAATTTTAACAACCTGGATCTCCGTTCCTTTCGTAATGCCCATGTCCATAATGCGCCGTTTTAACGCGCCGGTACCGTTTAATTTTACAACCGTACACACCTCGCCTACCGGCACCTCGTTCAATGTCATCTTGGCAACGCTCCTTTCTATGTGTTCCCACATACTCTGATTGCTTTTATATCAATACATAATGCGCCGGGCCATTTCCATCCCCAGAGCAATACGACTGTCCTTAACCTTCAAAATCATGTTGCCGGCCATCTGACTGACGACCGTAACTTTCGTATCGACCGTAAAACCCAGTTCCGCAAGATGCTGACGCACCTCATCTTTTCCGGTAATCTTGGCGATGGTCACTGTTTCTCCTTCTTTTGCAGATACCAACGGGAGCATCGTTTCACCTCCTGCGTAAAATATAGATAAAATTAGCTTTAGCTAACCTGTGCGTAAACGCCGAGCCCTCCACACGAATCCCTGGAAGGGATTTCTCCGGATAAAAGACGGCAAAAAAAGAAACTTTGCAAGCCAAAAATTAGCACAAGCTAACTTTATCGTTTAAAAAAAATTAGTACAAGCGGGAACCGGAGTAATTAGCATAAGATAACCGCAATACTAAAAAAATGGTTAGGTATAACTAACCGCACAAATAATTTACCACTACTCAGACAAACTGTCAAGCTTTTTTGCCGATTTATGCCGCAGCGGCAGAGGGTCGTTTCCCGCGATGCGTATTGACTGACTGTTTTTAAAGTACATAGCCGTGTCATCTCTCCTGCTGAGTTGCAAATCAGATAATTGTCAACCATAAGCAAATGGCTCTGCCTGAGCAGAGCCATAATAACATTTGCTTTTCGATTGTCCGTAAATCCGCTAAAAATAGTAGGAAAAGTGTTTCCCACCAAAGAAACAGCCCGCGGATCCTACTCTAATTGACTGGTGCAATGGGGGCAGCGAGTAGCATCGTCCGCGATTTCGCTCTTGCAATAAGGGCAGACGCGAGCCGGTTTTGCTTCTTCTTTTGGATGAATGCGATTGATTTGTTTAATAACCAGAAACACTGCAAACGCAACTAACAAGAAGTTAATAATTGTATTGAAAAAAGCGCCATAGGCAATTACGGCAGCACCGGCTTCTTTTGCCTGCGCCAAAGTCGTAACATTTTTATCGGAAAGATTAATAAACAAGTTGCTGAAATCCACATCCCCGATCAATTTCCCCAGGGGGGGCATCAGCACACCGTCAACTAAAGAGGTTACAATTTTCCCGAAAGCGCCGCCGATTACAACGCCTACGGCCATATCTACTACATTACCGCGCATTGCGAATTCTTTGAATTCACTAAAAAAACTCATCTTGATTCCTCGCATTTCTTCTGAATATTTCTCTGTTTACATTGCCTTCATGTTGGGAAAACGTCCTGCCTTCGCAACACAGAACGATTCTTCATTGATTAAACCACAACCGTCGCAATTAGTCAATGCTCCAAACCGTATTTATACAGATAAATCGTTTTGACTATTCTGCTTTATAAAAAGACAAGGCAATGCTCATCCTTTTCTAATCTTCCAACACTTCTCCGTTTAAAGACAGGGTCACCACCTGCCAGGGAATAAATTTGCCGCTTTTCTGCAAGGCTTCTTTCGCAGCCACTTCCAAGCCGCCGCAGCAGGGAACTTCCATGCGAACAATGGTCACATTCTTTATAGTGTTATTTTCCAGGATCGCGGTCAGTTTTTCCGCATAATCTACCGGATCCAGCTTAGGACAGCCAATCAAAGTGATTCTGCTTTTCATAAAATCTTCGTGCAGCGTGGCACGGGCATAAGCCGCGCAATCGGCCGCGATCAGCAGTCTGGCATTAGCAAAGTAATCCGCTTTGACCGGCGCCAGACGGATCTGGACCGGCCACTGGGCCAGGCGGCTTACCTGTTTTACCGCTCCTGCGCCGTCGACCATTCCGGTCCCGTAACTTGTACGATTCCTGCAAGGATTTTCTCCTTCGCGATTTCCTGCCGCTTCTCCCGGTCTTTGCAGATTACGGGCCAAAGAACCCGGACAGCCTCTTGCCACCGGCTTCTGTTCCAGAGAACGCTGACGGGCCTGCACCTTCTCTTCATCATACTCGGCGGCTTCCCGTTCAATGATCGTGATTGCCCCGGTAGGACAGGCAGGCAGACAATTTCCCAGACCATCACAATAATCATCGCTGAGCAAACGCGCTTTCCCATCTACCATAACGATGGCGCTCTCCTGACAGGCATTCGCACAGGCGCCGCAGCCATTACATTTTTCTTCATCAATATGAACAATTTTTCTTGTTACCATACGTTTCTCCTCAAACATCCTTTTCTCGTACATATACACGTAATAAGCTTGACCTTTCCTACATATTATAATAAACTGTATAAGTAAAATCCGTTGGAAAAACAACGAAATAAATTTTATTTCATTACTTTTGTTTTTATATTACTTCTGTTTTTATATTATTTTCGTAATTTTTCTTGTTTTTGTTTTTTTTAGATTACAAGGAGCTTTTATGGCCTTACTGCAAACCGCAAAAAAGACTGCTGAAATCACAGAAGACACGCTGACCATACTACGACATTCCATTTTGTTTCAAAATCTGCCGGAACGTGATCTTCCCCTGCTGCTGCAAACCTTGCAGGCCCGCAGCGAAAGCTACCAGAAAGGACAGTTTTTACTTCATGCAGGCGACCGGGCCAACGCAGTCGGAATGGTGTTAAAAGGGCACGTATCCATTATCAAAGATGACTTTTGGGGCAATGAAAATCTGTTGAACCGTCTGGGACCCGGCAGTATTTTTGCCGAATCCTTTGCCTGCGCCGAGACAGTAGCGCTGAATGTCAGCGTCACAGCCTCTTCTGCTTGTGAGGTTCTGTGGCTTCACATTAAAGAACTGTTGCATTCTACGGAAACAAGCGCTGTAAAAGATCTTTTCATTCGTAACTTTTTACAGGAACTGGCAATCAAGAATTTGCAATTTAATGAAAAAATGACGCACATGGGGCAACGCACCATTCGGGAAAAGCTGCTTTCCTTTTTATCGGCTGCCGCCCTGAAAAACAAATCGTCCGTGTTCAATCTGCCGCTGAACCGACAGCAAATGGCCGATTACCTTTGTGTGGACCGCAGCGCGCTATCCGTCGCCTTAGGCAAACTCCGGGACGAGGGTATCCTGACTTTTGAAAAAAACCATTTTCACCTTCTTTAGCTATTGAATATAGTCCCCGAAATGGTTTATATTTAAAGGTAGATTTAGCATGTAATTTAATGCAGAAAAAAGGAGAATTATTTTGGACCGCGGTAATTTTTCAACTCGACTTGGTTTTATTTTTGTTTCCGCCGGCTGCGCGATCGGCCTGGGGAATGTGTGGCGTTTCCCGTATATCACAGGAAAATATGGCGGCGCCTCTTTCGTATTGATTTATCTTCTGTTTCTGGCCATCCTGGGCCTGCCGATCATGGTCGCGGAATTTGCCGTCGGCCGTGCCAGTGTTCGGAGTTCGGCCAAATCTTTTGACGTGCTGGAACCCAAAGGGACGAAATGGCACTGGCATAAATACGGCTGTATTGCCGGCAATACAGTGCTGATGATGTTTTATACCACAATCACCGGCTGGATGTTCTATTATCTTTATAAAATGCTGGTGGGCGGTTTCAACGGCTTATCTGTCGAACAGATCGGCGGCGTGTTAGGCGCGTTGGTATCGGATCCTGTAACGATGACAGGCTATATGGCGTTAGCCGTTGTCAGCGGCTTCGGAGTATGCTATTTAGGCGTACAGGCCGGTGTCGAACGTATCACCAAGTTTATGATGACCTGCCTCTTATTTTTAATGATTGCATTGGCTGTCAATTCTGTCCTGTTGCCCGGCGGAGAAAAAGGGTTGGAGTATTATCTGCTGCCTGATTTCAGCCGACTGGCTCAGTATAGCGCCAATGAAGTAATCTTTGCGGCGATGGGTCAGGCCTTCTTTACCCTGAGTCTGGGCATCGGCTCTCTGGCAATCTTCGGCAGCTATATTGGTAAAGAAAAGCGTCTTACAGGTGAAGCGTTGTACGTAATCATGCTGGATACCTTTGTCGCTCTGATGAGCGGTCTGATTATCTTCCCTGCCTGCTCCGCCTTCAACATTGATCCCAGTGCCGGTCCGAACCTTCTGTTTGTTACGCTGCCCAATGTATTCAATCATATGGCCGGAGGACAGTTCTGGGGTGCGCTTTTCTTCCTGTTCATGACCTTCGCCGCCATGTCTACCGTAATTGCTGTATTTGAAAACCTCATTGCCTGTATTTATGACCTGACAGGCTGGGATCGGAGAAAAATCATCTCCCTGGGTACGGTGGCAATTATCCTGCTTTCCCTGCCCTGTATTTTCGGTTTTAATATCTGGAGCGATATTCAGCCGTTGGGCAAAGGCTCTGCTATCCTGGACCTGGAAGACTTCCTCGTAAGCAACAACTTATTGCCTTTGGGAAGCCTTATCTATCTTGCGTTCTGTACCAGCCGCTATGGCTGGGGCTGGGATAACTTCATCCGCGAAGCCGATACAGGCGAAGGGGTCAAATTCCCTCGCGGGCTGCGCTTTTATCTGACGTATATCCTACCTATTATCGTGCTCTATATCTTCATCAATGGTTATATCGCGATTTTCAGCAAATAAAATTTAAAATTCAGAAGAAATACTAAAATAATACTAAAATCCCGTATCTGCCAGCGTTAAACACGCCCACAGGTACGGGATTTCAGTAATTTTTAATGATTGAAAAAATGCGGCGAATCGCCCCACTGTCCCCAACCCACAGTATCTCCCACAGCAGCTACTCTGGCGCTGAGACCGGCGCAATACGTTTCTTTATCATCTTCCAGCCCGGGCTTATTCTCATACAGCTGGTAGTCTTTGCGAAACTCCGGCAGCGTAACGATCGGCATCAGGATGTTGGCCCCCGCCTTTAACGCCATCTCCCGGCCCAAAGGATGGAGAGCCTGCAGAGCAGTCGTGGCCGCAATATTAACATCCTGTAAAAAAAGACGGACGACAGCAATCATATTGAGACTCAGACACAAGCGCTCGCTTTGCGCTGCAGCGGTATCCCCTCCCGCTGCTATGACCCTTTTTCCTAAAGGCGTATTTTTATGGACCACGTAAGGCCCCATACCGATCATCGCAATATTTTTTTTGCGAAAATAAAGAATATCAGAAGCCAAATCTTCCAGGGTCTGCCCCGGCAAGCCGATCATAACGCCGGTACCCACCTGATAGCCAATGGCGCCCAGGTTGTCCAGACAGGCATCGCGTGCCGCCCAGATATGCCTTCCGTCCTGTGGATGCAAGGTCTCATATAATCGCGGGTTACTGCTTTCGATCCGTAAAAGATAACGATGCGCGCCTGCCTGATACCAACGTAAATAAGTCTCCGGTGTCTGCTCTCCTAAAGACAGGGTGATTCCCAGCGCGCCTCCGCCGATCTTTTTTATTTCTTTAACCAGTGTTTCTATGCAGGCTATAAATGCTTCATCCTGACGCTCGCCAGACTGCAGCGTAATCGACCCGTATTGTTTTTCATAACACCAACGGGCCATCGCCAGAACCTCCTGCACCGGTGAGTCAAACCGGCGGACTTGTTGATTATCCCGCCGAATGCCGCAATAGAAGCAATTTTTAATGCAGCGATTGGAAAGTTCCAGCAGACCGCGGTAATAGGCGACATTCCCCACCCATTTCTTTTTCATCTCATAGGCGGCCGCATACAGCTGCTGTTTTTCCGCTTCTTTTTTCAGCCCCAGCAAAAAAATCAGGTCTTCCTTATTCAGTTCCTTTTTCTGTAAAACTTCGCTCAGTTTCATATTAGTAGTATAACACAGGCAACCGCTCTGAAGAAACGTGCATTGCCACGCAACTAAACAATACTTCTATGCTCCCAATCCAAATTATTTTCCTTTAAACTGCGCTTTACGTTTTTCCAGGAAAGCTGTAATCCCCTCCCGGAAATCAGCGCTGTCTGCGCATTGATCCTGCAAAGCGACTTCCGTTTTGGCAAACTCTGCAAATCCCTGGTACATGCTTACAAACATCATCTTTTTCATATTGGCGTAAGCCAACGTAGGACCTCCTGCCAGCTTTTTGGCGAAAGCCAGCGTCTTCGGCAGTAATTCTTCCTGCGTCGTCACTTCCTTCACCAATCCCAGAGCGAGACATTCCTCCGCATTCACAGGGCGGCCGCTGACAAACATTTCCATGGCCCGATGGGTCCCGATTAAGCGAGGCAGAAGATAACCACCGCCGGTATCAGGGATCAGCCCAATCCCCACAAACGCCTGAATAAATTTTGCGTTATCTGCCGCAAAGACGAAATCGCAGCCGAAAGCCAGATTGCAGCCTCCCCCTGCAGCAGCGCCGGCTACTGCGCAAATGACTAACTTCGACATTTTCTTAATATACAAAACGATTTCTGACAGCTTGCCTGCCAAAGGCGCCATGGATTTCTCCGCAAAATCAGTTTCTTCACAGTGCGCCTTCATATAACGGATATCGCCGCCGCCGCAAAAAGCCCGGCCGGCCCCTGTCAACACAACGACCTTTACAGACGAATCCGTTTCCGCCTGTTGTAAAGCCGCTTCCAATTCCAGCGCCAGGTTCATATCCAGCGCGTTTAACGTAGGCGCATAGTCCAATGTAATAAGAGCTACCGCTTCTTCCTTCACGTAATGCAACATTTTGAAATCCATAGCAAAGCCTCCGTTCTGTTTTTAATCGTTTTTTTACAAAAGTTTATAACTGCCGCTCTCTTTTGCAGAAATGACATCCTGCACAGTTTCAGACAGCTTTCTTCCATACGTTTATTCCGCCTTTGTTTCCATCGATACATAGCCGCCAAACACCCAGCCAACCGTACCATCAGGCAAAATAATATAGACCCAGGAATCTTCCCCGTTCTTATCAGCCACTTTATTCATAAACTTGCAAACCAGCCCTTTGCGCAATGTGGTAATAATATAACCGTCCAGATCCGGATGCGTACGCAAACGCAATTGATCGCCCGTAATGGTCACAGAAGCTACCGAAGGGTCGTTAAAAATTTCTTTTGTCGTTCGTTCTTCCGCGGCAAAACCCGACATCGCTACCCACAATAATAAACACAAAATAACAGAAACTTTTTTCATTTTTTCTCCTCCACTTACCTACTTTATTCTTTTATATTTTAAAATTTTATGCCAATTATTCGGCCGCCATTATGACGTCATATCGATGCCTTTAAATCTTTTTGGTCTATTTTTAAATTTATTAAATCTCTTACTACTTCACCGGCAATAATCAGGCCCGCCACCGAAGGCACAAAGGCAACGCTTCCCGGCACCGCCCGACGAACTGCCCGGAGTGAATTTTCACAGCCCGTCTCAATGCCGGTTGCTGTATTTTTTTCACAAAGCGCCAACTCGGAACTTTCCTCCTCCGTCTGGGGCGCAATTGGAGTTTCCCGGGAATACACCACCTTTAATTTTTTTATGCCATATTTTTTTAATTCACGGCGCATGACTTTTGCTAAAGGACAAACGCTGGTCCGATAAATATCCGCCACCTGAAAAGCAGCCGGATCTAATTTATTTCCGGCTCCCATACAGCTGATGATCGGGGTATGTACCTTTTCCGCCTGGCAGACCAAAGCAATCTTGCCCGCCACTGTATCTATCGCATCAATGACATAATCATACTGTGAAAAATCAAATTGATTCTGCGTCTCCGGCAGATAAAAACATTTATGCACCGTCACTTGCGCATCAGGATTGATATCCAAAATCCGCTCCCGCATCACATCCACTTTATCCCGCCCCAGCGTGCGGTGTGTCGCAATAATCTGCCGGTTGATATTACTCAGGCAGATCTGATCGTGATCGACTAAATCAATGTAGCCTACGCCGCTGCGGGCCAGGGCTTCTGCCACATAGCCGCCGACGCCGCCGACGCCAAACAGGCACACGTGGGAATGCGCCAGTTTTTCTATGTTCGCTGCCCCGATCAGGCGGGCGGTACGGGAAAACTGTTCTGACATACGATTACCTCTGATTACGAGTAATGACCACTCTGCGCATTTTATTCGCCTTGTTTCATTCCTCTTTGTCCACTTTTCTTAATTTGTTATCTTTCTCTCTTATTTTAGGCTACTTCTTTGCTTTTTGCAACGTACAATCCCGAAAAACAAAGGACTCAGCCATAGCATCGCCATACTGCCTCCGTACTTTTATACATATAAAACTTGGGCAAAATTTTCTTGCAAATGATTTCTTACTGCTCCTTTAATCTCGTTAAACAAGCACCATAAAAATCCCTGTCTGCTGACAAGCCGTCATAGACAGGGAATTTTTACATGAATCGGAACGATTCATGTTATTTATTTGTTAACTTGTTGCAGGGAACCTGCTTTTATTCCAAACGCAAATTTCTTAAAGCGCTTCGCTGAAGGACCTTATACAAAAGGACCGCCGCAAACACAGAAGGGATTGCACTTATCGCCATAGAAACGGCGCAGTTCACCGCGCTGACGAAAGCAACCTGCTGAGCATATCCTAACACAAAATATTTAAAGCCGTAACGAAGCACCGGTTCAGTCAGCACATTGACCAGACAACCGCCAATGCAGGCAATAGCCACGATTCTTGTTTCTTCTTTTTCCGAGGCGGCCGCCGCCAATTTGAATACTCGGTGAGCAATAAAGGCCACCGTCCAACCCAAAATAAACTTAGCCACAAACGTAGGCGGAGCAGAAGTAGTATAGCCGGCCAGTACATCGGCCAAAGTCAGACCCACCGCGCCGGAAAGAGCGCCGTATTTTGCTCCCAGCAATACAGCCGACAACAGAATAAAGGCATGACCGATATAAATTTTTCCTGTCATCCCCATCCCCATCGGTATCTCTATACGCAAATAAGAAAAACAACAAAAAGCCAGAGCCGCAAACAGGCCTGCCAATGTCAATTTTGTTATCTGGTCGTGTTTCATTTCCATCCCCTCATTATCAGATCGCCACATCGATCTTGGCGCTGACTCCCACGCCCTGTACCCGTTTACAGTTAGACGGGTCCTTGGAATCCACAGGTATCAACGCCTGAATACGGAAAGTACGATTTAAGAACTCCCCTTCCAGGGCCAATGCAGCCTGACATTGGTCTACCATGGCTTTGGGACCGCTGATTTGCGCAGCGCCCACATAGCCTTTGGTGCCTACCGCCAGGATCGGTACGACCTTCGTCGAATATTCTTCACTGACAGCGTATTTAGAAGTAAGCTTGTTGATAAACGTATTTAATTCAGTACTGTACCGATCTACAGCCCAAACGATTCCTCCTGCTTTCAATATGCTTCCCAGACCACCTAAAACTCCGCCTGCATTGGCAGCCGGAACAGAAACGAGATTCCCTGCAAGAAAACCGCAAAGAGCCGCTGCAACAATTGTTTTTTTACCCGAAAATTTCATTTTTGGGCCTCCTTCCTCACACCACAGAATCATTTTAAAAGTAACCGCATCTGATACCAGAGAACATCTCCATGTGTAGATTCTGAAATACCTTCATTGACAAAACCAAATTTATGATAATAGTGAAGCAACGGTTCCTTGCAGGTCAGCACAACGCCAGTCCTACCCGCCGTTTCCGCACTTTCTATCATCGCCTTGATCATCTGCCCCGCATAGCCTCTACGACGATATTCCGGCAATGTATTCAGCCCAAAGATCATTTGCCATTTGCCTTGCGGATTATGCAGGGAAGCATCCTGATACATCTCATCCCGCAAATCTTTTTCATCCGTAACCATTCCGTCAACAAACCCCAGCAGCTTCGCTTCCTGAAATAAAAGCCAGAAACAATCTCCATAGGCCGCCACCCGCTCCCGGATCGCAGCCAATGAGGCTGCCTCCGCAGCGGGAAAGCAGGCTTTTTCTACTTCCGCCAGGGCGTTCACATCCGCCAAAGTGGCATTTCGCAACATCATCTTCCTACCTCGCTCGGCTTACCCGATTCGATCGCCCTCACAGCATCTGCTGTCACTGACGATTTTTATCCGCCAGGTATTGTTTAACCCCGGAAATAAAAATGTCCAGCCGGTTAATCCCCGTCAGGCGGGGACGCAGGTAAGGCTTTACCGTTTTAAAAAAAGCGGTGTATTCCTTCCCCTTCAGCTGGTTATCGGAAAAAGGACAAAGGGTCTTTTTATCTTTGTACAACTTCAGATAAATGAAGCTGTCGCAGGCGGTTAACGCAGCGCAACCGGCGTAACGCATAATGAAGTCCGGCAGAAGGTTCTGCTTTCCTCCATAAAAATCGCCCACCCAAAAATAATTCAGCTTTTTCAGCATTCTCTCTGCCCTCACAGTTATCATTGGAGGCGGCGCCTGGATTTGAACACAGGGAATACGGGTCTTGCGGACCAGCGCCTTAAACACTTGGCTACGCCGCCATTAAAACAGTGATGATGACAGTTTGATTATACAAGCTCTGAAAAATATTGCAAGTGAAAATACTGTAAACTCTTCCTGCAAAATCTGTTATTTTTACACTTCTCGTACCCTGCACTTTATTTTATCCTGATCTGTAGTGCTTCATTCTCCACAGCCGCATCACGGAACACCTGCAGCATAGTCTTGCCATACTCGCCCAGATACGCCTTGTCCTGAATACCGCGCGGAATCTCGATCACGGTTTTTTCCACGACTTCTCCCAGACAATCATACAGCGCATCCAGGTTTTCGCCGTAGTAATCAGGCAAATTCAGGATTTTTTTCAAGTATAAATGAGCTTTCTTTCTATCTTTAAATTCCTTGATATCCAATGTAATTTTCATATGTATCTCTCTCCTTACCTTCGCCGAGATATTTCCCTGCCGTTCTTCAGTATAATTTTACGAAATTCTGATAATGCGAATCCGAATAATAAATCAGGCCGTCATTGGAAAAACAAATGCGCTTGGCGTTACGGTTGCCCCTGCGGTAATCAATATCACATTCTTTCCATACCCGTCCCTGCTTATCCGGAAGGAGCTTTTCAAAGTTACCGAAACGATCGCCACCGATACTTTTTCCCGGGGCAACCTGATCCAGTGTGCCTGCTTTTTTCCATCCCAGTTTGGCCGCCTGTGCTTTCGTAATATAATTAGGAGGCAGCGTCTTGAATAAATGGATGTAGGCCGCCACATGGCTCTTATCCGTATAGGCTTTTCCCTTTTCCACACGGATGCCGGAAACAGTAGCTGCCGCCCCGCTGTTCCCATCAGCTTTTGTCGCTTTGCCGGCAGCATCCTTGTTCCCTGCCGTTCCATTAACAGTGGCAGTCTGCGTTGTCTTCGCCTGCGATGCGTTCCCCGTTTGTTTTTTATTGTCACTGCAGCCCGTAACCAGAGCCAGCGTCAGCACCAAAGCTAACACTACAGCAAAAATTTTTTTCATAACTTCCGTCCCCCTGCTTTTTTATGTTTTTATTTTAAAAAAGTTTGCGTCAATTCAGTGTCATTTGCTAAATATATTTTAGCACATCCGTTCTCTCTTATCAAAAGTCTGCTTGCTAAATACAAATATTTTAACAAAAATTATGGTATAATAGAGTATCTTTAGTAAGGAGAATTTTATTATGAAGCCAGAAAAATTCCGTTCTAAATTATATATTACAGCGTCGGTACTAAGTGCCATCTTACATTTTTCTGCCGCATCTGCCGCGCCGGCCGTAACTGATACCGCTGCATTACAGGCAGCGGCTGCCACACCCGCACAAACAGAAGTAACTGCCCCACGCCCCGATCACATAGCAACTGACGCAACGGCTTCCGCCCCTGATACCCTCGAGACCACATCTGAACAGACCGGCGAACCGCCGGATCATTCGGCGGAATTTAAGCCCGTGCAGAATGAATTCTTAAAAGAGGGTGAAGGCCTGCCGGGCAGTGAAATACCCTACGAAGGCGAAATAAAATGGACGCGTGAAATGCGTAAAAAAGATAAAATCCTTGCCAAAGAAATACGGATATTGAAGCGACAACGCCAGGCTCTGTCAGAGCAGCGCAGTAAAGCCAGAAAAGCACAAAACAAAGCCTTTGAGGAGGCTTTTAAAAACCGGCAGGAATACAGCATTGTCTTCAATCCGTCCGACTATACTTCTAAAACAATGAATGCGAACGGGGAAAGTGTTTCTTTTCGCGCTTACGAACATCTGGTATATGCAGAACATCCTTACAGCGCTGAAAATCAGATGTTAAGCGTGTACATTCCCGAAGCCTATTTCCACGGAGAAATCGTGAACGGCTTTACCGCGGAAACAGCGCCTATTTTTATGCCGAACGGGGTCGGCGGCTATATGCCCGGCGAAATCGTCGAGCCGTCCGAAACCTCCCGTCATCAGGGAGCAAACGCTGCGCTTTATGCCCTGAGCAACGGTTATGTCGTTGTATCTCCCGCCGTTCGCGGCCGCACTTTACAGGCTAAAAACGGCTACTATATTGGCAAAGCTCCGGCGCTCATTACAGACTATAAAGCAGCCGTCCGCTTCGTCAGAAAAAACCGCCGTTCCGGCTTGCTGCCGGCCGGTGATACGGAAAAGATCATTGTCAGCGGTACCGGTGCGGGCGGCGCGTTAGCAGCACTTTTGGGCGCTGCCGGAAATGCCGCCGATTACGAAACGCCTTTAAAAGCCATGGGCGCAGCCAGAGAACGTGACGATGTTTTTGCCGTGATGGCCTATTGCCCGATCACCAACCTGGAACACGCCGATATGGCTTATGAGTGGATGTTCCGCAGCGAGGAAGGTGCCGGACTTACAGAGGCTCAGGCCAATGCTTCCGCACAATTAAAAAACAACTTCCCGGACTATCTTAATTCGCTCAATTTACGTGATTCACTGGGCGGACGCTTAAACCTGTCCCCGGGCGGAGACGGTATTTTCCGTGAATACATTGAATCCCTGTACCTGTCTTCTGCCCAGGAAGCGCTTGATACAGGGGAAGACTTAAGTCGCATCGACTGGCTTACCTTAAGCGAAGGCCAGGCAGTTCATATGGACTTTGCCAAATACAGAAGAAGCCTGAAACATCTGAAAGGAATTCCCGCCTTTGATGCATTCGATCTTTCCTCTGCGGAAAATCATGAATTCGGTTCAGCCGAAACCGATCGCCGCCATTTTACGCTCTTCTCTTTAGGCAACAGCGGTTCTGTCGCTCTGCCGGACCCGGAAGAAGAAAAAGCAAAACAGGAAAAAAAGACAGCTTTATATCGGTCAGCTACACCGATTGAAAAATTATATTTGGAAAAAGCGGATCTTTTAGAGCAGATAGAAAAAGACAAACAGGATTTCTCTCCCTATATGGCAGAAGAGCGTGAGATCCGCATGCTGAATCCCATGAACTATATTAATCGAAAAGGAGTAGCTACCGCGCCTTACTGGCGTATCCGCCATGGGGCGTTAGACAGCGACGCCGCTTTGGCGATTCCCGCTATATTAGCGGCTAAACTGAGAAATGCAGGAAAAAATGTGGACTTTAAAGTTGCCTGGGGTTACGGGCACGACGGAGACTATGATCTGCCGGATTTTTTTGCCTGGACAGACCGCATCGCCAAATTAAAAGACACCACGGAAGCGATTCTGAAAGAAAAGAAAAAATAGATTTGTCATCTGGACAGACAGACAGATAGATAGATAGATAGATAGATAGATAGTTAGTTAGTTAGTTAGTTAGTTTAGATAGTTAGTTAGTTTAGATAGTTAGTTAGTTAGTTAGTCAGTCAACTCTGAGTATCACCCTCATGTCAATAACAAAAAAGCTCCTGCGCCTCGGATTTTCCGAAGTTGAGGAGCTTTTCAATTTTTTATCAGTACGGAGGATAAATTACGGCGAGATAACGCCAAAAATATTCCGAAAAACAGAACACCCTCAAAAGAACAGACATCAATATCGAACATGCGCAGGAAGAGCTTCATAATCCGCAAGCACCTTTCGCATGCGTTCCGGAACATCCTCCGGTCTTGCAGTTTCTCGCCCCCCCCAACAACATTGGCGCGTTTCTTATATTCTCCCACCGCAAACCACGCAAGAGAGGAATCTGTCGTCCCCTGTTTGCCAATAATCAAACAAACTTTTTCCCGGTCAGCAATTCATATGCTTCCTTGTACTTGCCAATGGTCTTGTCAATAATTTCCCGGGGCAAACTGTCAGAGGGATGCGTCTTCAGGTAATCCCGAACAAATTGTTTGTCGTAAGACGGCTGTGCTTTTCCTGCCTCATATCCTGCCAACGGCCAGAAACGGCTGTTGTCCGGGGTCAGCATTTCGTCACCCAGGACAATATTGCCCTGCTCGTCCAAACCGAATTCAAACTTGGTATCGGCAATAATGATACCGCGCTCCAAAGCGTAGTCCGCACATTTTTTATACAAGGCCAGGGTCAGATCACGCAATGTCTCCATGTATTCCTTCCCTTTGCCGGGGTAAGAACGCTCCAGCCAGGCAGCCCCTTCTTCCATGGAGATATTCTGATCATGCTCTCCTATCGCGGCTTTCGTAGAGGGGGTAAATAAGATTTCCGGCAACTTCTGGCATTCTTTCAGTCCGGCCGGCAATTTGATTCCGCAGATGTGCCCTTCTTTTTCATAGCTTTCCCAACCGCTGCCGGTGATGTAGCCCCGCACAATACATTCCACAGGAAACATAGCCAACTTCCGGGTTTTCATGCTGTTGCCGTCAAATTCCGGCTGGCGGAAAAATTCCGGCATATCCTGCACATCAATAGAAAGCATATGATTAGGTACGATATCTCTGGTAAAGTCAAACCAGAATTTGGACATTTTATTTAACACAGCGCCTTTTTGAGGCACCGGTTCTTTCAGTATGTTGTCGAACGCCGAAATGCGGTCGGTGCATACCATGACCAGACTGTCCCCTACATCATATAATTCACGTACTTTGCCGGATTTAAAAGGTTTATATTCTTTCATCTTCTTTTGTATAAGCCAATGCCCTATTCAGGTTTATCGGTGTTCCTCTGCCTTTCTTATTAATTTTTACCCAAATTTATCAAATCCCTAAAAAATATTTTTTTTTGTCTGATTATCGAATCCTCTGTCACAAGCTTCCCATAAGTTTATTTCCAGCAATATAGAAGCAAGGCAACCGTTGCTGTCGCAGCAGACGGTGTACCCGGTGTAGGAAAAGAACAAATAAACTATGACCAAGTTACTGCCGCATTACACGGAGTGCTCACTTAATCAACGCATGCCATTCCTGCAGGGACAGAACATCGCTTTTCCCATGGGCCTTCGTTTGAAGGATCCCCTCGGCGGCCGCTTTAGCGGCCACCATGGTGGTAATATACGGAATCCGATGCTTGATCGCCCCTTTGCGCAAATAGCTGTCATCGTGAGCCGCCGTCTTGCCGGCCGGAGTATTGACGATCAGCTGGATCTGCCCGTTGATGATCCAGTCCTCAATATTGGGCTGCCCTTCAAAAATTTTATTGACACGTTCCACAGGAATCCCTGCTTCCTGTATCAATCTTGCCGTACCGGTAGTGGCAATGATTTTAAATCCGTCCTCATGGAAAGCTTCCGCCACCGCTACTACTTCCTCTTTATCCTGATCACTGACAGAAAGCAGCACCGTTCCCTGCAAAGGCAGCATGGACTGCGAGCCTTCTTCCGCCTTGTAGTACGCTTCGCCCACCGTATAAGCCAGTCCCAGCACCTCGCCTGTAGAACGCATTTCCGGCCCTAACAGAGGATCTACTTCCGGGAACATATTGAAGGGGAATACGGCTTCTTTGACGCCATAGTACGGAATCTTCCGTTCCTGTAACCCCTTGACCGGGGATGGACGACCGGTCAGCGCGCCGGTAATAATATCGGTTGCCAGGGGCACCATACGAATCCCGCAAACCTTGGAAACCAGCGGCACCGTACGGGATGCACGGGGATTTGCTTCCAGCACATAGACCTTGCCGTCTTCGATGGCGTATTGCATATTCATCAGTCCGACCACATGCATTTCCACCGCAATCTTGCGGGTATATTCTTTAATCGTTTCTAATAAGTCCGCGGGAATCTGCCGGCTGGGCAAAATGCAGGCGCTGTCACCGGAATGAATACCGGCCAGTTCGATGTGTTCCATCACCGCAGGCACAAAGGCGTCCGTGCCATCGGCGATCGCATCCGCTTCACATTCCAGCGCATTATGCAGGAACCGATCGATCAGGATCGGCCGGTCCGGGGTGACGCCGATTGCCGCCGCCATATAATCCGTCATCTGCTCTTCATCGTGCACAACTTCCATGCCGCGGCCGCCTAACACAAAGGAGGGCCGTACCATCACCGGATAACCGATACCTGCGGCGATTTTCTTTGCTTCCTCTACCGTGCTGGCCATACCGGATTCCGCCATGGGTATGCCCAGTTTTTCCATAACCATACGGAACTGATCCCGATCTTCCGCCAAATCAATCACTTCCGGCGTGGTACCTAAGATATTCACACCTTCCTGTTTCAGCTTGGCCGCCAAATTCAACGGCGTCTGCCCACCGAACTGGGCAATCACGCCTACCGGTTTTTCTTTATGGTAGATACTCAGCACATCTTCCAGCGTCAACGGTTCAAAATACAGTTTGTCGGACGTATCATAGTCCGTAGACACTGTTTCGGGATTGCAGTTTACGATGATCGTCTCAAAGCCGAGCTTCTTCAAAGACATGGCCGCATGTACGCAGCAATAGTCGAACTCGATACCCTGCCCGATCCGGTTAGGACCGCCGCCCAGGATCATGATCTTTCGCTTATCAGTAACGGGATTATGGTCTGCCCCATTATAGGTGGAGTAATAATAGGCACTGTCCTGCGTACCGCTCACATGTACGCCATCCCAGGCTTCCACTACCCCCGCATTTTCTCTGGTGTGGCGGATCTCATCTTCTGTCACAGCTAAAATTTCACTGAGGTATTTATCGGAGAACCCGTCTTTTTTCGCCTGAGCCAATTTTTCCACAGGGGGAACGGACCCCTTATATTGCAGCAGCTCTTCTTCTTCTTCCACCAACTCCTGCATTTGACGAATGAAATACTCTTTGACAAAAGTAATTCCCTGGATTTCCTCAACAGAAGCGCCTTTACGTAATGCTTCATACATCTGGAAGTGGCGCTCGGAAGAAGGCGTACGCAGCAGGTTCAGCAATTCTTCTTTGGAAAGACTGTGCAAATTGCCCACATGGCCTAAGCCAAAACGTCCTTTTTCCAAAGAGCGGATCGCTTTTTGCAGCGCTTCTTTATAGTTTTTACCGATACTCATAACCTCGCCTACGGCACGCATCTGAGTACCTAATTTATCTTCTACTCCTTTGAATTTTTCAAAGGCCCAGCGGGCAAATTTAACTACCACATAGTCTCCGTCCGGCACATATTTATCCAACGTGCCGCACTTGCCGCAGGGCAGATCTTTTAACGTGAGGCCCGTCGCCAATTTGGCCGATACCAGGGCAATGGGGAAACCGGTAGCCTTGGATGCCAGCGCCGAAGAGCGGGACGTACGGGGATTAATTTCAATAACGACGATACGCCCGTCCTTAGGATTACGGGCAAACTGCACATTCGTGCCGCCGATCACGCCAATATGTTCAACAATTTTATAAGCCTGGCGCTGCAGTTCCTTCTGCACGTCTTCGGGAATGGTCAGCATGGGCGCCGTACAGAAAGAATCCCCTGTATGCACGCCCACCGGATCTACGTTTTCAATAAAGCAAACGGTGATCATATTATTTTCTTTATCCCGGACCACTTCCAGTTCCAGCTCTTCCCAGCCTAAAATGGATTCCTCCACCAGAACCTGGTGAATGATACTGGCCTGAAGCCCTCTGGCGCAAACCGTCTTCAGTTCCTCTTTATTGTAGACCAGTCCGCCGCCGGCGCCGCCCATCGTATAAGCCGGACGCAGCACCACAGGATAACCCAGTTCGTCCGCAATAGCTAACGCTTCTTCTACGCTATAGGAAACATGGCTGCGGGCCATAGCGATTCCCAGTTTATCCATGGTCGCTTTAAATTCGACCCGGTCTTCTCCTCGTTCAATGGCATCGACCTGGACCCCGATGACCTTTACATTGTACTTATCCAACACACCGGCCTGATTTAATTCCGAGCATAAATTCAGCCCGGATTGTCCACCTAAATTAGGCAACAATGCGTCGGGCCGTTCTTTTGCAATAATTTGCTCCAACCGTTCCACATTCAACGGTTCTATATACGTTTTGTCTGCCATTTCCGGGTCCGTCATAATCGTCGCCGGATTCGAATTGACCAATACGATCTCATAGCCTAAGGAACGCAACGCCTTACAGGCCTGTGTACCGGAATAGTCAAATTCGCAGGCCTGACCGATAATGATCGGACCTGAACCAATGATCAGTACCTTACGGATGTCTGTTCTTTGCGCCATAATTTCTCTCCTCTGCCTCAACCACCGTGCCATACAGCGGGAAAAAGATACCAAACAGGGGCCGCCCTGTTTTGCCTTTCCCATTTACTCCAACGAACATTTTACCATACTTTTAAAAAAAGAAAACAAGGGAATTCAGAAATTTTTTTGAACTTCCCCTGTTAAAATTATATTTATAAGGTTTGTTACAAAAGCAATTCACTCTCACTATATATACAGATAGGCAAACCTTTCTCCTATAAATTTCAAAATAAAAGGATTATTTTATACCAAGATTTCTTTTAAATTCTGGTAAAAAATGCCTTGAAACAGGGATTTCAATTTCATTTGATACGCTCAGCTTCAAAATATATGTGTTATTAAACCAAGGGATAATTTCATTAATTTTATTCATGTTTACAATATAACATTTATGCGTACGTAAAAAATTATAGGGTATTAATTTATCTTCTAATTCCTTTAAGGTAAGCATCGTTTCAAATGTGCCTTTTGATGTTGATATTAAAACACGTTTATTCTGATCAGATTGTGCGAAATAAATCTCTTTGTCCGGGGTAAAAAGAACAAGTCTTTCCTGAACCCGAAAAGGGATTTTTGTTGCCATTTTTATTCCCTCTTTTTGAGAACTTCGATTTTTTAACAGGCGATATACGCTAAGCGAAACTCGTTCTTCCGTGTACGGTTTTAATAAATAATCAAAAGCAGACAATTCAAATGCTTTGACAGCAAATTCACTAAAACCTGTAGAAAAAATAACGGCTATCGATCGATTAAATTGCTGGATTTTTTTTGCAAGTTGCAGCCCATTGAGAACCGGCATATCAATATCTAGAAAAATTACATCAATATCTTTGTTTACCTTTAAATACTGTAAAGCTGCATTGCCATTATCAAAAGAGTTTATTAGTTCTATATCATTGATATTATTTAATATGTTTGCTAATTCCTGCCTTGCAGGGAACTCATCATCAACAATAATAGATTTAAGCATCTTTATACCTCCAACATGGGAATCCTTATGTGTACGGAAGTCCCAAAGTTTTCTTTACTAAGAATAAGTATACCATAGTTTTCCCCATACAATGTTTTCAGTCTTTGATTAACATTAAATAAGCCTATGGAAACATTATTTTCGTTGGTTAAAATTGTTTTTAACTTTTCCGCAGGAATGCCGATTCCATTGTCTTTAATAAATATATGGGCAATATTATGACTTCTTTTTATTATAATTTTGATTTTTCCACCATTTTTTTTTGGTCGAATACCATGTTTAACAGCATTTTCAACTATTGGCTGCAAAATAAAGGGAGGAAGTAAAAATGGTTCTCCTTCATCTACATCATAGATTACTTTTAATTTCCCCTCAAATCTTGCTAATTCTATTTGGACATAGGCATTGACATGCTGAATTTCCTTTGTTATTGAAATTTGCTGCTCATCAGTTGAAATATTTCTGCGATAATAATTTGCCAGATGATTGATTAATCGTTTCGCTGTTATAGGATTTGACGAACAATAGTAACTAATTGTATTCAAAGCATTAAAAAGAAAGTGAGAATCAATTTGCGCTTGCAACGCTTTAATTTCAGCCACAGATAAGTTTTTTCCCATTTCATTCAACTTATGAATCCTTAATTGTTCAGAAACCAAACTTGCCATACTTTCAATAATCTTAATCTCGTATTGCGTAGAATAATGTTGTAATATATGCCCCGCAATAATGTACCCAATAATTTTATTGTTTTCCTCACTTAGCACACCAACAGAATAAGAACGTATAACCTGTAACCCAATATTATGCTCCAAACCGTTGTTAAGAATCTCCAAAATATCCATTGTCAAGAACTTCATGAAAGCAGGTTCTTTTCCATAACAAGAAAGGCTTTTTATACTCTCCCGATCTGCAATTGCCACAAAATCAAAGTTCGTAAGGTGAGTTAATATCGTATCTGAAAATGCCTGGGATGTAGTTGCATCCAAACCCATCTGAAGAATATTAAGAGACTTACTAACTATATCCAACGTGATTTTTGCAGTTGTTCCCTCCCAATATTTTTGCTGAGACAGCGTGTCTTCTAAAATTTTTAAAAAAGCCATTAGTCCGAAAATAAAGCTAATAATGATTGGGACAGCAAAATCTTCTACTCCATATTTCAAAAACAGCTTTTGATTTGCAACAAGAGAATAGTAGACTACATAAAGAGATGATAACACCACAATAAAGGCTAGCATATGAAGATTTGCAAATCTTTTTTCCCTGGCATATTTTGAAAAATAAAAGGCTATTAAACAACTCAGCGTATTAAAACTAAGAATGTACAAAAATATCGGAAACTCCGTAATAAAAAAATAAATAATGGAACTCAACGATAAAATCCAAATCAAAGCTATCTTATTACCCAAAAATGCAATAATAATTAGATAGATAAGTGAAACATTAATAATCGAATTATTCCCTGTATAATTCCATAAAATATCAAAAACTGAAAACATAAAAAATAATAAGGATAAACGTGTATAATCTATTTGTTGAATGTGTCCTGAAGCATAGCTTCTCTCAAACAACTCACTTCGTGTAATCAAATAAAAAATACTTAATGGAATAATTAACCCGACTAATAAACGGGCAAAAACATTGTATAAATACTCAAACATATTAAGGCCTCTTTCATGCATAAAACCTATTAATTTTTGCAACTTATGTTTGCTTTTAACTTCTAATTTATATTATATGTTAGACTTTAAATAAAGCAAGTAAAGGAGGGTTGAGTAAAGTTATCAATATTGTAGGAATGGAGGCCTTATATAATGAAATTAAGTACGTATTTGTATGCTGGGTTGTTACTTTATACCTGTTTCGTTATTTATGTTGGATTCGTAGGTGCAAAAAAAATTAAAGGACTAAGTGACTTTGCTGTTGCGTCGCAAAGTATGGGACCGATTTCTCTCGGTTTAGCTTTTGCAGCTTCCTTTTTTAGTGCGGCTACATTCCTAGGATATGTTGGCTTCGCTTATGCATGGGGCGCTTCCGCATTATGGATTTTCTTAGCAATTTTTGGAGGTTCAACTTTAGGATTCATCGTAATTGCCAAAGGCGTTAGAAGCAGCAACACCAAAATTAAAGCGCTTTCTTTACCTGATTGGTTAGGTGAAATGTACCATAGTGATATTTTACGCGCTCTGGTTTCTATCATTATTTTAATCCAGCTTTTCTATGTAGCCGGTCAACTATCTGCTGGCGGTACATTACTCTCCGGTCTTTTGGGAATGGAATATAGTACAGCAGTAATTGCAGTTACCGTTGTCACTGTTATCTATGTGACATTAGGAGGATTGTTTGCTGACGTTTATACGAGTATCGGTCAAACTTGCTTGATGATGCTAGCAGGTGTTATCGTTTTCCTTAGTGGTTTTGTGTTTTTTAAAGGGGGAATAACCGAAGTAAGCACGATTCTTGCAGCACAAAATCCTAATTTTATTACAACACTTAATCCAGATTCTTTGCATATGTATAGTTATGCTACAGTTTTCGGAGTAATTTTAATTGAATTTGCATTTTCAGGTCAACCACAGTTACTAACAAAAATATTAGCATTAAAAGATCCCAGAGATATGAAAAAAATGATTTGGACATGGATTATCGCCGCATTTTGTTGCATGCTGGTAATTTTTGGTGGGCTTTACATGTTGGCAATTAATCCACACTTACCCAAACCAGACTATGCCGTAGTTGAATATGTCAAACTTTATTTCCATCCCATTATTAGCACCATTTTAGCAATATCCATAGTCGCAGCTCTAATGTCCACTGCTTGTGGTCTTCTCTTGGTTATGACAACTTGCATTTCAAATGACCTCTTCTTAAAAACACTTGTGAAAAACCACATCATTCACATGGAAGAAGAAAAAGCTCAAAATTTAGCTTTTGCAATGACCAAAATATTGCCTGCTGTATTTGGCTTTATTTGTGTGTTAATGACATTGAATCCCCCTAAATTTATGGGAGTCATGGTTTGGATAGGAATTTCCGGAGTTGCTTCTGCTACTTTGGCTCCAATGTTAATTGCGATTATTTGGCCTGAAAGAATTAATGCGAAGGCTGCAATTGCTGGAGCAATTGCAGGAGAGGCTGTGTATATGGCAGTCTACTTATTCAGCAACATAGAAAAAAGCGTTATGGCGGCTGGAGCTTGGGGACTTATCGTAAGCTTTATTGTAATGTGGGTCCTCTCTTCGGGAAGGAAAAAGGAAGAATTTATTACTGATTCAAAAAACACAGAAGCTTAAGCATTCTAAAGTTGTGCTCTTGAAGGAGGTATGACAATGTTATGGAATAGTCCTATGTTAACAGTCTGGGCGGTTGGCTGTATTTTAACAGTTGTGGTATCGTATGTCTTATTGGAAAAATGGTATTGATAAAAGGAGGAAAAAATGAAAAAAGCAAACGTAATAATTTTAGGAACCGGTGGAACTATCGCAGGAAAAGCAGGCTCTAATACTGAAATGACGGGATATAAAGCAGGGGAAATTGGCATCCAATCATTAATCGATGCAGTTCCTGAAATTTTGAATGTCGCAAATGTTTCGGGAGAACAGTTCTGCAATTGCGGGAGTTTCGACTTAACTTGGGATATTGTGTTGGCGTTAGGCAAAAGAGTCAACCAATTATTAGGCCAAAAAGATGTTGACGGGATTGTAATCACCCATGGTACGGATACTTTAGAGGAAACAGCCTTCTTCCTAAATTTAACTGTAAAAAGTAAAAAGCCTGTTGTCCTTGTGGGTGCAATGCGTCCTGCAACTGCTATCAGTGCCGATGGTCCTGTCAATCTTTTAAATGCCGTTCGCCTGGCCGGCAGTGAAGAAGCTATAGGGCAAGGCGTTCTTATCGCAATGAACGACCAAATCAACGGTGCACGAGACGTCACCAAAACAAACACGACCCATGTAGAAACCTTTAAATCCGTTGAATTAGGTTATTTAGGTTATTTCCAAAATGGAGCGCCCGTATTTTATAAGAAAACGACTAGAAAACATACCTGTCAAACTGAGTTTGATATTATGGATGTCGAGAAACTTCCGCAAGTTGATATTGTTTACTCTTATATCAACTGCAATGCCAAGCTTGCAAAAGCAGCTGTTGAATCCGGAGCAAAAGGTATTGTTGTCGCATCTTTCGGACACGGCAATATCCACAAGAACATGATTCCAGGCTTAGCAGAGATTGCAGCCAGCGGTATCCCGGTCGTACGTAGCTCTCGGGTTCCTAACGGAATCGTCAGCAAAAACTACCTGGACGACAAATGTGGCTTCATAGCTGCTGACAGCCTTAATCCGCAAAAAGCACGGATTTTACTCATGCTCGCGCTCTTAAAAACCACGGACAAAGATGAAATAAGACGAATTTTTGCAACCTATTAATCTATCTTCTCCTTTAAAATTACACAAAGAGAACTCCCTTTTCTCAAACGCTTAGGAAAGGGAGTTCTTTTTATTAGGATTTATGCGTTTTTTTTACAGCTCGTCAAAGACTTCCAAAATCATGGGCCATAGGCGTTCTCTGTCAATGGTCTGCACAATATGAGCCTTTTGCGTGCCAACAGGAGGTTCGCCGATAAAGGCAATGGTTTTGCCGTAGCAGGGAGAATACACGTCATTTACATCGACAAACTGGTAATATTCTTCCTGAACCAAAGTGGGATCAATGGCAACCGCCGCTGCCAGCACGTCCCAGATATAGTTAGTATAGTGTTCCGGATCTTTATGGAATAAGCCTACCATATAATGGTTCTCCCACATGCTCTTGAACAACGGGTTCTTGATTCGTTTTTCCAACTCCAGAAAATCCTTATAGTCGATCGTTACTTTTTCGCAAACATCCAAGGGCAGGAAAATCTGGTCCGGATACGGCGCACGAATCATGATTTTTGCAGCTTCCGGGTCGATCCAGTAATTAAATTCCGCCAAAGGAGTGGAGTTGCCTTCGTGATAGAAAGCGCCGCCCATATAAATCATCCGTTTGATCAAAGGCGCGATTTCCGGTGCTTTTTTCAGCGCCGCCGCCATATTAGCCCCTGTGCCGATAGCAACGACCGTCACTTCATGGGGACGGGCCTTGATAGTACGAATCAGATAATCCACCGCATGTTCTTTCTGCGGCATCACGGAAGGCTCTTCCTTAAAGCGTTCCCGGTACGCATCCAGCCAGCTCTTCGGTTGTGGATAACTTACCGATCCCATATATGTTTCTTTGCCCCAGCCAAACATTTTGCGCTCTTTTTCCATGTTTTTATACCGGTTCTTGCGAATCGTGCGATTCACACCCTGGAATACCGGAATATCCGTCCGTTTGATGCCCTCTAACTGGCGAATCGCGCTGGCTACCCCATCCTCTGCCCAGCTGTTACCGATACAGATTGTTACGCCCAGTAAATCAATTCTTGGCGATTTTGCCAACATCATCATGGCTACACCATCATCAAACAGATCCACCATATCCGCATCCAGGATGACCGGCATCGCTTCATCGCCCCGTTGGAACACACCGCCCTGCACCGGAGACGGAGGCAACGTGGAATAGGGGCTGCTCACGGGAGCTGCCGCTGCTAATGAAGTAAAGGCCAGCAAAGCCACCATGCAAATCGTTTGTACCAACCAACGCATTGCTTTTCTCATGAACATCACTCCTCTTACTAAAATTTGTCAAACCATAATATATTTTAATTTAAATATATTCTACTGCTTTCCACTCTACTTCGAACTTAATATGGTTTTGGTAAAACCAGTTACCCAGTGTCAAACTTTTCTCCGTTGTCATTCAGTTATCCGCCGGATAGTTACACCAGTAAATACCATCGATTACACCATTGGAGCAGGAAAAGCCAAAGCCTTTGCTGTCAGGCAGTTCTCCCAGATATTCTCTGTTCCTGTACCAGTACAGCCCATTTTTTCCCGGCGTTGCATGCCAGCCGATTGACTCCATATCCCGATGGAATTGCACCAGTTCTCTGTCATCCATCTTCTGTCCGATTCTAAGCCCTGCCGCCGGCTGTTTTGAAGAAACTACCGAAGCTCCCCACATGCGAATATTAAGCCCCTCAGACTCACCGAGGTCTCTGCTGCAGTAGGCCCACATATCGTATTCACCTACGGCTATTTTGAACTCTGCTCCGGCAAACTTGCGGTCTGTCGCCTCGAGATCACCAAATCCATTGCCATGAATATTTTCATAAGAACCTACTAAACTGTCAAAGTCAAAAAACACACTGCTCCGAAACGCAGCCTCAAAACGCTCTTTTCGGGTCATCGCGTCCTTTATCAGTCCCAGATACCTCGCATTGACATAACCCCGGACTCCCTCCTCGGTAATTACTTTTGCCCAAGGATAACCATTGTAGTGTTCTTTTGTAAACTCTTCCGCATACACCCAATCTCCTGCCTGTAAAGAATCCAAAATCTCTCCCTGATCCACCACGGGACCGCTGCGAACATTTACATCAGAACCGGTGGAATACAGCGCAATCGGCCAATCATAAGGTATGGAATCGCTCATCGCTTTGCGGGAATTCTCCAAACTTACACAATCCAAGGCAGCGAACGCTGAAGAACTGAAAACAAAAGAAACAACGGACACCAGTAAGGCCAAAAAAACGGCTGTCATAAGTTTTTTCATGTTTCCTCCTCCTGATTTATAAATAATAAAATCGCAATAAAACAAAACACCGAACGAATATCCGTCCGGCATTAGGATGCCTGATCAGTAACAGAAATACCTGACGGAATAAGCGAAAGTTTTCGCCGTTTCTCCAGCAAAATTTTATTTCAATTACTCTTATTTCTTCCGGACTCTCTTATTGCTTCTCTATTCAATTAGTGGTTATGCAAACCTGAACCTACCTGTATTTCTTTTTTCATTATCCCATAGTCAGACACCATTTTCAAGGTTATTTTCTGAAATTTCTTTATCTTATATCATACTATATCATACGATTTTCCGCACTCTACTGCGTAATTTTTATTTTTTCTCAGTCTGTGTGCTGCTCACCACTGCCAAAAGAAAGAGTGGTTTCAGAATGCTAAAAAGCAATCCGATAAATGTTACTGAAACAAATTTAATGCCGTAAGATCAATTTCGCTGACAACAGCAGAAACAATCACCAGAACCACGCCCGCTGCCATAACGGGAGTCATCGGCTCATGCAGCACAAAAGCGGACAGTAATACTGCCACAATGGGGTCAATATAGCTGAATAAAGCCACGGTCTGCGCGGAAATCCTATTTATGCTGCCAAAATACAGAGAATAAGCAATCCCGGTATGAACGATGCCTGCCATCAGCAACATACTCAGCGCCAGCGGTTCCGGTGTAAAGGAAGTGATGTTACCTTTCACCATTACATACGGCAATAAAGTGACAGCAGAAATTCCCAGTTGGAAAACAGTTCTGTCCCGGGAAGGAATGTCCGTAATCTTTTTGTTCAGAAGCACGACCGCCGCGTACAAAACTGCCGCCCCAAGGCCAAAAAATACACCCTGCAAGCCGGAGACTCCGGAATTGATCACATTAGTGACCAAAACCATCCCCACCACAGCGCCCATAGCGCAAAGCCCCTTCTTCAAGGTTATTGTTTCTTTTAGTACCACAGGCGAAAGTACAATCACAATAACCGGCGCCATGTAATAGCAAATCGTAGCCACGGCAACCGAAGTATAACAATAGGCTTCAAAAAGCAAGATCCAGTTAAATCCAAGGCAGGCGCCGGACACAAGCAATAAAGCAAGGTTGTGTTTTACGGGTTCCCAGACAAAGGTTTTCTTGTGCAACATCTGGAGCAAAAGCAAAAACGAAACGCCAACAAAGCCCCTTATAAAAGCAATCCACTCGGAAGGATATGGGATATAGCGGCGCACCAGACCGATCGTGCCGAAGATCACCATCGCTAAAATCATCTGTAATTTATCGTTCTTCACTATCTTTTCTTCCCTTTTCTGTATAGTATGAATCTGACAGAAAATAACGTACAATACAATATTTTATACCTGCTAATGCACAGGTCTGTCACAGTACTCTGATTTAAAAGAAAGAACGGGAGTCCATAAAAGGCAGACGCGCCGGCAAATACCAGTTAAAAGCAATCTCTCACGGAGAGATAAGTCCTCTTATACGCATCGCTATTTCTCCCGTCTTTTATCCTACCATGATTCAGAGGATATTTCTACTGATTGTCCGCGACCAGAATAACCATTATACAAAAACAGGGGGCTTCTGCCCCCTTTCTAAATAATGTGAAGATACATGGATAGAAATATAGTGATTTGTTTTCATTTTTTCATCATGACAGAACGATTCTAAGACAAAAGCCGATAGGAGCCAACCTCAATTTTATTCTCCCGCAGCAAGCGGCCCGTTGTCTCACTCATAGGGGCTTCCCTGTCGGCAAATCTTCTATCGCAAAAAGGGCATCACATTTTTCGCATTCCAGATCAGGCCTCCCGGGAAGCTTGCTTGTACCTCTCTCCCATTGAAGGTCTGCTATATTTTCTCCATAATAAAATACATTCGATATATGATAAAAACCATAGGTTACTACGGGGAAATGTTCCTGATTTACCTGTTTCACTAAAGCGGCTGTGTCTTTTCCTGAATGAAGATTGGTTTGCAGTATTGCCTCAAGACAATAAAGAAATTCGTCTTCCGTAGGTATCGTAACGAAAGATGAATTTTTTAATACTGAACAAGTATCACAATGCGCATCAAAAACAGCATTGATGAGGCATAAGTTCCTGTACTTCATGTTGCTACTGTACTTTATATTGCTAATTTTTGGTATGCCGCCATTTCCCGGTCGTTAAAACAGCAGAAATATATTTTCATTACGACATCCGGATGTGCGTCAAGCCACTGCGCTGCCGCCAACAGGGACACCTTTGCCGCCTTTTCAATCGGATAGCCATATGCGCCCGTAGAAATACAGGGAAAAGCAATACTCCTACACCTATACGCCAACGCTAAGTCAAGAGAATTTCGGTAACACGCAGCCAGCAAATAAGCATCCTCAGCTACACCGCGATAAACCGGTCCTACTGTATGAATAATATAAGAGGCATTCCGGATATTATAAGCTTTGGTTCTCTTTCAGCCGGCCGAAGAACTGGGTACCGGTGCGCTCAGCATGATTGAAGGCGGCGTAATCGAAGATGTGGATTACATATTCGGCGCCCATGTACGCCCGCTGGAAGAAGCTCCGGACGGGAAGGCCGCCCCTGCTGTTTACTATGCGGCAGCCTCCCGAATCATCGCTTCTTTCCATGAAAAACCGGCACATGGCGCACAACCCCACCTTGGTATCAACGCAATTGACGCAGCCGTAGCCACTGTAAATGCTGTTAATGCCATACATCTGAAACCCACGGATAATTACAGTATTAAAGCTACCCGCTTTTTATGCGATGCAGGCGTAACTAATGCAATCCCTGATTTAGCGGTTGTAACCTGGGACTTGCGCGCACAATATAACGAAACCATGCAAGAATTGCGGGATAAGTTCTTTATGGCAGCCACCGCGGCCGCTGCCACAGTAGGTGCAACCGTCGACTACGAAACCCCTACCGGCATGATTGCGGCACAGCTAAACGAGGAAGCCACAGGACTGCTCACAGAAAGTATAAAAAAAGTGTTGAGGGAATCCGGCTGTGCAGATATTCCTGACCTTACTGGGGAAATTAATTAGTTAACAACTGATAAAAAGCAAAACAACAGGTAAATAACCTTGTTTATAAATGATATGTACCCCCTTTGCCAGATTTTGTCGGGTAAAGGGGGTATAGCATTACAAAAAAACGGACTTAGTTTTTCGTTTTATCAGTTATTAAAATTATTAACAAATACGTAAATCACAATGCGTTCTTCCTAATCGACAAGTAGATAATTTTATCATTGCAATTCTTATTCCACCAAGGGAACAAGGATAAGAATCCCATAATTCCCCAGCGACGGCGATAACCTTCATACAAAGTCCACTGTTTTATAAACTTAATAGAAGAATGCAACTTTTCCATTTTCTTCCCATCATTAACACCCCATAAAAATGGGGTTTTTTGAGCGTCGACCGAATCATGATATTTTTTATGCTTAATAATAAATGGCGGCATAACTTCAATGAGCATAAAAGACTCCGGAAAATTTCTGCTGAGAAGGCTAAACAACCTCTGCATTTGTTCTTTTTCAAAATACATAGAAATACCTTCCACAATAAAAAGCACTTTATAACCGTTTTTCTTTACCTGCTTCACCCATGCTTCATCGAAAATAGAAGCGGCTATTTCATGCACTCTTTCATTGACAGGGGGTAGCAATTTATCACGGACTTTCATTGCTTCCGGTAAATCAATATCATACCAATGAATAATCCCATTATCAACTCTATAAAACCGGGTATCTAAACCACATCCTATGTTAATACAAATCGTTTTCGGGTTTTCTCGTAAAAAGGCCCTTACCTCCCGATCAAAAATTGCACTACGAACGGCCACCCCCGCCTGCGAATATTTGGCATGCATAAATTTTGTAAAATCATAATCTATTAACGCAACCATTTTTACTGCAAGAGGATCTTTTAATAAAGGTTTCTCTATGCTCGTTGTTTCATAGGCTCTTGCCCATAGTGGAATAAGCATGGTTTCTTCAATTCCTTGCAAATTGACTTTTAGCATATGCGCTTCCTTTCTTCATACTATCTTATAAATCTCAAACATACTGCTTAAACGGTGAGAGATTACCAGAGGCTACACAATACAAACAAATCCTTTCTTTATTTCTGAATCTCTTCGCCTTATTAAGTTAGCTAATGCTAACCAGCCTGTAAAAAACAACCTTAACAAAAGAAAATTCCCCTTCACTTGTTAAGGTTTATAAAAATAATACACCCTTTTTCTTTAAATTACAATTATTTTATATGTTGGTCCCATATCCTCTCATGAATATTATTTCGTGCTACACGTTCTCAACTTTTGGTAAGCCATCATTTCCCGGTCGTTAAAACAGCAGAAATATATTTTCATTACGGCATCCGGATGTGCGTCAAGCCACTGCGCTGCCGCCAACAGGGACACCTTTGCCGCCTTTTCAATCGGATAGCCATATGCGCCCGTAGAAATACAGGGAAAAGCAATACTCCTACACCTATACGCCAACGCTAAGTCAAGAGAATTTCGGTAACACGCAGCCAGCAAATAAGCATCCTCAGCTACACCGCGATAAACCGGTCCTACTGTATGAATAATATAAGAGGCATTCCGGATATTATAAGCTTTGGTAATTTTAGCCTGGCCTGTTTCACAACCATTAAGCGCCTTACATTCCCGTAACAATTCTGACCCCGCCGCCATATGAATGGCTCCATCTACGCCTCCCCCGCCCAAAAGGGTTTGATTCGCTGCATTTACAATGGCGTCAGCCTGCTGCGTAACCACACTTCCCCGCACAAAAATAATCTGCGATTTTCTATTTGCGGTCTCTGTTCCAGCATGACTACACCAGGAAGCTGTCACATTGGCAACAGCTTTTTCCCCCTCTGTTTTCTCCCACGTTTTTTCTTCGTTTGTTGAGAGAATGCTTGCTGACATATTCTCACTCCTTTTTTCTTCTCGCATATTCCTTGCACATTGATTGATAAAGTCTGTAGATTGTACGCATCAGTCAATAAAGTTTACATGTCTTTGTCCATTTGCAGCGGTAACAAAATATAACGCGTTAGGAAAAATGCCGCAACCAATGTTGTCAGCCCTTCAGAAAATGTCAATACATACCAGATTACGTTGCCGCCGCTAAAAGTTTCATACAAAAACATCACACAGGTTACCAGTATCGGGGTGCGGAGCAAAGATAAGAAAATGGCAATTCTCCCCTTACCCAAGCTGGCAAAAAAGGTAACCATAAATATATTGTATCCGATAAAGAGATACGACGAAGAATATTTTATTAAAGCCTTGACAGTACTATCCCGCAAACCGGAGCCTTCCTGCAGAAAAATATCTACGACCGGCAACGGGAAACAATATGCTATCACCAAAAATACTGCCGTAATAAGCGTAATAAAAGTAAAACCGCCCACAAGAGAATCGCGGATACTACTCAAACTGCGCCGCCCGTAATCATAGCTGAACAAAGGCGCCAGTCCCTGCGCCACTCCCGTCATGGTCACCTGGGCGAACACGGAAATATAAGAAATCACAGTATAGATCACAATGCCATCCTGCCCCAAAAGTTTCAGCAACGTCGTGTTAAAAAGAAACACCGTATACCCGATGGCAATCTCAGACAAAGCGTCACCGGCGCCTATCGGAAGCACCGTTTTCAAGTGAGACAGATTGATTTTCCGGACAAAGTTAAGCCGCCCCTTTTTTCTTGAAAAATGAAACAGCAGCAAAAGCGTGCTGACGACCTGCGCGATCCCTGTTGCCAATCCCGCGCCAAAAACACCCATTTGCAGGGGTACAATGAACAGGTAGTCAAGCACCAGATTCGTCAGTGCCGCCACAAGAACGGAAATTGTTGCAAACTGAGGAAAACCGTCCACTTTAACCAGCACTTCCAGCTGATACGTGGTCATAAAAAATACGCCGAAGAAAATCAGCACATGGAGATATTCTTTGACGTAAACATAGGTCTGCTCATTAGCGCCCAAAAGGAATGTAAGCGGGTGCAAAAAAATATATAACAGCACAGTATAAATAACACCCAGCACAGCTAAAGCAGCAAACCCGACCGTAAAAACTTCGTTTGCTTCACGGATATTTTTCCGGCCCAAACTGAACCCTGCTTTCGCCTGGGTGCCGATGCTCAATAATATTCCCAGCGCAAAGAAACTGGTAATAACCGGCATTGAGATATTCACTGCGCTGAAACCCGTTTCTCCCACATAGTTAGCTACAAAATAGCCGTCGACCATCGTGTAAAGGGCAAAGACCCACATCGAGAGGATCGACGGAATCGTGTATTTAAAAAATCGTTTCATTGCCTGCTCTTTGTGTTCTCCATTCGCATCACTTACTCAGCCCACTCCCACGGCTTCAGTAAATCGTACAACAGGCAGCTTTATCTGCACTTTAACGCCCATCTTTAAGATAGCGTGTAACAATCGCTTCAGCCTCTCCCGGTCCGTCGGCAGGTTTGCTATACTCCACCCGCACCCGGCGATTATCGCTTGCCGAACCCATCTTCCATTCCGCATAGGGCTTGTCGCCTGTATAATGATCTTCTACGAGAATCATGTTAAGCCGGGAAAGATTATAATAAAGAGCATCCGCAATGTCTTTGGTATCCCCGTCACTGTCTGAGGTAAACGCAAACACGATTTTCCGTAATGTACTCCGCTCCGCGTCATGAATAAGTATCAGCTTTTCCCTGAGTTTAGGCCCACGCTCACACCGGTAAATCGCCGCCGGATGAAGTGATTCACCCTCAAACCCATTGGCCACACATTCCCAGTTGCCCTGGAGCATTTTCCTCTGATATGCTTCATACGGCTGCCCCAGATACAACCCATACACAACGTCCGGCGAAGAAGACACTGCGTCTAAAAAAGGGCCCACATCGAACGCCTGAACCGTACCCGAAAACGATAGCGCCATACACAGTCCTACTACCCATGCCCATACCCGACGTAACATAGCTTTCCCTCCTATATGTCATATTGACCGATTTTCATCTTTCCTGACGGATTTTCATCTTTCCATCATTCATCGCAGATGCGATCCGGCTTGTTTATAAATCCTCTTTATCCAGCAGACGGCAGAACGACTCTGCCATCCTGTTTCACATACTAAGCCCACTCCGGATATGACAACTCTTTAATTTACATCAACATAGCGCCTGTGGACCCAACAAGCAAAACCAGAATAAACAGCGCGACCCAACAGAAGGGGGACGTGAAGCAAAGGCTCAAGATTTTCTTCCACCTCAGCGGATAAAGATTCTTCACCCGCTCCAGAGAACCATCCTCAAGAATTTTATAGAGCACCGGATAATCATAGATATCCCGACGGATCACAGCAATCCACAGAATGTAGCAGATAGGTACAAACAAGGCCCACCAAGCCCCTCCATAGCGGTAGTTGATTTTGCTCAGTTCACTTATGGAACCATTGCTTATAAACACATTCAAAAGCACAATAAGTATGGCTACACAGCAGGGTAATAACAGCATCAGGAAAGCGGCCAGACCTATCTTGGCATAGCGTTCGGGGGTAAAAAACTTTATTTTTACCGGCTCCGATTTCTCCCCTATCTTTTCAAAGAAAACAGGTTCTACCGTGGCATTTTCCTGCAGCTCCTGACTTTCCACATAGCTAATTTTACTATTTTCTCTCACCGCCAACAACTTCCGGCTATGCATATACAGCATTTTGATAACATTATCAGCATCTTTATAAGCTGCCCAGCTGATGAGAGCCGCCACAAAGCAAATCATACCGGTAAGCTCAAAGTTAGCATCGTATCCCAGAGCCAAAGGTACAAACTGACAAAGCGCCGCTACAAAAAGCACCAGACAGACGGGCTCTATCCACCAGTAATGCGTCACCGTTCCCTTATAGGGTTTTACGGCGACTCTTCCCGTCTGTCCATTGACTGCCACATGAAGGGCACCGACATTCAACACATAAACCGGCATTAGAGCAGGGCACCGCAGAACACTGTCGCTTTCGGCGTCAAGCAACAGTCCCTGGGTTTCCAGAGTTTCTTCGAGTCGGGGACGATAAGCTTCCTCCAGTTCCGTGTCGATACGGTTTTGAATGGCAGTGTCATCAACATCCTGAAGCTTAGTATGAAGACCGGCAAGGTAACCATATTGAAAAGGACGGACTTCTCTCCAATCAAACGGCTCCATTTTTTCCAGTAGCATGTTATCCATCTGTTTGGAAGTATTAATCGCTACCTCTTCCACAAAGCCGCCGCATTCATAGCAACGAGCACTCCGATCACGCCAGACCGTTGCTTCAACAGGTCCTTTCACAATCTGATAGGGAAGATAAAATCCCTGCAGCTTATCAAGTCGACCGGCTAAATCTTTCGCCTCCTGTTTATTTTTATGAGCAGCGATCCATTTTTTCAGCTGTTCCTGCGCCTCTTTCAGAGTGATTTTAAAAGGAATAATCAGCTCGGGGAAAGCATCGCTTTCCACGAAATCGGAATTAACCATTTTACTGCCGCAAAAAGCGCAGTTTCCCGTAGCTTCTGTAGCGTCAATCACTACTACAGCGCCGCAGTTTGTACAGTTATAGCGTTTCAATTTCTCGCTTTGGGTGTCTGCCTGCAGCTTGGCGGCCACTCGTTTGCGGTAACGGGCCAGCTGCTGCACAGGAGCATACAAATCGGTATCGGCTCCGCAATATTGGCAGTGGTAATTTTGGTGAATAATATCATATTCCGCAGGAGCTGCGCAAGCCTTACACTTTATCTGTAAAGGATTATCAAAAGTAATTTGTTCTTCCACCATTTCTCAAGACCTCCTTCACTCCTCTTCTATCACCCGGGTAAATCCCAGGAGCAGGAAAATAATAGCCAGACAAGCTGTACCGAAAGCAGCAAACTTTCCTTCCGGTCTTTCTTCTTTGATCAAATCCTCCGCAGTGACTACTCTATCATAAATTTTACTTACCTGGTCATAAGCGGTCACTTGCCCCTCCTCCTGTCTGCCTATCACAGTAAATTCAGGTAAATCTTTTAAGGAAAAACCCTTGTAGAAAATCCTCAGATCACCAATCACGTTTTTCTCATAAGCTTTTTTATAGAGCATATGCCCCTTGCTTTCAAAGCCCTTCTCTAAATTCTTCTCAGGAATTTTTATGACAGCCTTCATGTTTTTCGCATAGGATTGGCTGAAGCCTTCATATTTTTCCATAGACAGTTTCTTTACAAAGACTGTGCTGATTGACAGGTTGCCATCATTAAAAGTGACAGGTGAAACGAAATCCCTGCTGCGTAAAGGAAAGGCAGGATTTTTGTAGATTTTGCCGTTAAATGTAAATTGTGGTAGCTGCTTCTCGGTCCAGAGAGCCTTAAGCCGATTGCTCTTTTCCGTATTTTCTTTGTCATATTGAGCCATCTGTACGATGCGGTGAAGTACAGGAGCCTTTACTCGGACACCGGTTTGCCCGTCCTGCGTCACGCCTTCAAAAGTCAGCTTGCCGGTCATCATCACAATTTTATCCTCATTTTCCGGATGTATTCGGCAGTCCTTAACCTGGACAATACGACTAACGGCAATCCTGTTGTAGCCTCCGGTGGCAAAATGGGCGGTCAGTCCCAGCAGTACCACTCCTAACACCAGACAGCCATACTTGATGACCCTATCATTTTTCGCACTCATCCTGCCACCTCATTTCATTCATAAATCACCGGATACACTTCTTCTAACGGACGATGCTCCCATTTTTCAATCTGAGGAAAGATTGTATCCGTTACACCTGAGATAATGCCTTATTCACACCACTTACTCTGCCCACTCCGGATTGGCAACAATTTCATACCCGGGCAGGCTCCATTGCAGATACATTCCTTTGCTCTTGCTTTCCAATATTTTGCTGACCCGCACTTCTTTCAGGCTGACGATCGATTGATCCGGCAAGGCCTGCTGCATAGATCTGTCTTTCCGTTAACCCTGAGAACAAATGCTATGTAATGTAACAACATTTCTTCTTTATTAACAGTATAATCTATTTTTCTGACAATGGCAATTCATCCAAGGACCGGAAAGATCCATATTGTTCCTTCTATAAGAGACAGGCTGCTGCCGCAGCCCTTGCATTTCAGAATCGAAGGAGCACAGACCGCCTGCGTTTGGCAATACAGGTATCTGATTTTAATGTTCTTTGATAATCTTTGTAGCAGTTTCCAGCATGCGGATCGCCGCCTGAAAGTTATCCCCGATCAAATCAAACACCGCATCCTCAGATAAAACGCCACATTTTACAGAAGATGGAATTTCTCCGTGATCCGCACGTTCCACATCCTGTAAAAATTCTTCACTGTAATAGTACTGCCTTAACCGTTGATATTCTTTCTGGCTCTCTTCAAATTCATCGAGTACTTGATTTAAATTTTGCAGCAGCTGATTATGATGATCCAAAATGGTTTCCATTTCCATGATTTTTTTATATTTCTCCATATGCCTTTCTCCTATACAACATGTACCTTGATATTTCTACAATAAAACATTAACTTATCTGTTTCAACCTGATTTAATCTTCCTGCGCGGCTTTTCGAATACAAAGCAAGTAAAACACGATGGCCAACAATTGAGCCCCTACAGAAACTGCTGTCAGATAAAGCACATCAATATCATACAAAACGCCAAGCAGCCAACTGCCCAAAAACCAGGCAATGCCAAAGCCGGTTTCAAAGATACCAAACCCGCTGCTGCGCATGGATTTCGGGATGATCTTACTGACCGCCGATTTCATGATGCTCTCCTGTGCACCCATGCCAATGCCCCACAAAAGAATACCAATACCAATCATCCAGGGATTGCCGGTAAGGAATACAAAACCGGCAAAAAAGGTGCTGCACAAAGTAGAAAAAATCAGCGCTTTCAAACCGATTTTATCAAACAGCCAACCAAAAAACAGCGCCGCAAAAGCATCGACTGCCATAGCGCCCGCATACAAAAGGCTGAGCGTGGTTTCCGGAAAAGCCCGGGTTTTTGCCGCATGCAGCGTAATCAACGTAAAGTCTGCGAACCCGAACGCAAAAAGGCTGATGGCGATCATATAAAAAGCAAAAGACGTATGAAATTGAAATGCTTGCTTTTCTTCCTCCGCCTTCTCAAACATTTCCGGGTTCGGATATTTCCTTTTCGCAAAAATTACAAGCCCTATTGTCATAAGGGCAGGGATACCTAAGACCGCAAAAGAAAACCGGTATGTAGAAAAAAGATTGCCGGTCCCTTGAACCAGACTGATGAAAAACAACATGACGGGGCCGATAAACGCCCCCAACTGATCCAGAAATTCCTGATACGCAAATCCTTTCCCCGTACCTACCTCACTGGCCGCAAAACTGACAAGGGCATTTTTAGCGGGCTTTTTAACCGCCTTGCCGATACGTTCCAAAATAATCAGGCCGCAGGCCAGCATCCACCCATTCTCCGGAATGAGGGCCAGCGCCGGAATCGCCAATACCTGCAGCGCATAACCGCCGATAACCAATGTCCAGTATTTTTTTGTTTTATCCGCAATAAAGCCAAAGAGAAGACGTAGCGAATAACCGCAAAGCTCCCCAAACCCGGAGACAAAGCCAATCGTAGCGGCAGACGCTCCGGCAAGGTTCAGATATTCCCCCAGCACGCTCCGGGCTCCTTCATGAGTCATATCGGAAAATAAGCTGACAATGCCCATTAAGACAATAAACGCCATAGCCCCTGGGGCAAGCTTGTTTTTTCCCTTGATCATAATCTATTTCTCCGCTATTTAACCGGTGTTTCCCATTCCTCTACCTTTTCAAGAATTCTTTTACAGCACCGGGATCAACCGTAAAGTAAAGAGCTATCATATTATGCTTACAAATAACCCGCGTAAGATTCATCCCCTGTCACTTTCCACGAGAGAACTTTTTTATCATCATAATAATCCATTCCCCGCCAAACAGATTGACCACTGGCTATTTCAAGCAATCCCATACGTCTTCCCCCTTGCATATTTAAAATATTTCATCTGAAATTTCAGATCCGACCGTAAGCATCTTATTTATCTTCAGCTATTTCAGTAGAGAAGACTGCTGCCATACCCACAAGCAACTCTTCAGGAAAAGGCTGTGTTAACCGGCAGATTCCATTCTGGCAACTAAGATTGCGAATCAATGCCTTTGCCGGCTTTCCGTCTAAAAACACATGCAGATAGGCCGGTTCTTTTCCCAATAAAATAATCATTAGACACGTCTGTAGAAAACGTGACGATAAAAGAGCTTCCGATCGAAACTAATTTACGCCGACTTTTTCATCCAGATTATCATAATTTTGGGCGAAAAAGCTATTCATTTGGCAAAATTGAAATACTGCCCGCCTCGCTTAAGAGATACGGACAGTATTGTCATTAATTAAAAAGCAAATCAATAGCTACGATAAAAATCAGCGTTTTTCCCAAGCAGTGAAAAGCCATCCTCCGGAAACGGTTTTTCTGTCATCGTACCAGCCGTAATATTCCAGATAATCACGGACCGCAATATTTCCGGTATACATATCGTGGCGTCCGCCGGGCAGACTTCGGAAATCACTTTCCGCCGAAGAGGGACTACTCGGTTCATACATCGTATACCCGCTTCCGGACGGCGTAAAAATAGCAAATTTTTTAGCACTGATATAGGAGTTGAAATCACTGCTGCTAATTGTCCTTACTGCCAGTGAAGCGAAACAGCAATTAGCAAATACCATAAGAGCAACAAATGTGGTTAATGCAATCTTTTTACATTTCATAATATTCGCGGTTTTAATCCATCGTCTGTCGATAAAGATGGACGGTAGCCCTCCGCTGCCCCCTTTCATAAAACAAGCCACCTGTTTCTATTTATAGTGTACTAAAAATAACTACATATGTCTATACATAAAATAGTATAAAAAGTAAAAATTTTATGGTTCTGTATAGCCCATGTACCGGCGGACTAAATCAATATGCGGATCGGATGAATATTTTTGTATTTGTCCACATTTAGCAGAAAGCTTTGCCTGCGTTTTTTCGTCCTGACTATGGACTTCTTCCAGAATAAAGTAAGCAGGCGCAAAGAGCACCGTCAAAAAATCACCGCCGCAGGGACTCTTTCTATACACTACTGCACGATTTCGGGACAGACGCGAATAGGTGGTCACTTCGTCCACACGAATATCAGTCGGAGAGCCTAACATCGGAGGAGGCAAAAGGCGAATACGATCACCGACAAAGAAAGGTTTGCCCTTCAACGCTTCCCAGAGCAAAAGACCCGCAGAAAAAAGGAAGCCTGTCTCCGAATTGCCCCGCTCCATATAGGATGCATCAAATTGTTGCGCCTGGCTAAAATCAACCAGCCCATGGGCCTTTTGAAAACCGATGGTAAAAGTTTGATTGAATGGCTTGAATTTTGCGGCGATAAAAATCGTTTCAGGGCTCATTTGCTTTGTTTCCATACTCACAATGTGCGCATCCACGAGCAGGGTATTTTTCTCAAGTTCCTGGACGGAAAACAAATCTAACACATAGCCTTTGCCCCACTGCACGAAGGCAATAGGATATTTGGCATCGCCCTGATAATACATATCGTCAGCATAGGCGCTAAAACACAGACCGAAGCACAGACATACCGTCAGTAAAACCAAGGTTACTTTTTTCATTAGCTCCCTCCTTTGCATACCCTGACCTGCTCATTCAGCACCCTCTTCGTGTTTTCATTATAACACATCCGGTTTTTGTTATTACATAGTTCATGCACAGTATTGGCCCCTGTTTATCTCACAGTATCTCGCAAAATCACGTGGGTTTTGCTGTTCACATCGGTACCTTTCTTGATGAGGGAAATACAGCCATTATGACAATCCATAAGCCTTTCCGTTAAAACAAACACCCGCACAAAGGCGGGTGTGAAAGAGGGGCTTCTATGAATTCCTTTCCTGCTGCAGGAAACATTACGGATTGAGTATCAGATAAACGTTCACGATCAGTACAATACCAAGAAAGATTGCAACCGGTACAATATAAGAAAGCGATTTAATGATGTCCAAAACGGTAACTGTATTGGATTCCATTTTAATTCGGTGCTGTTTACCGTTTGTATCCACCACATAAACATAAGGATTTTCATAAATATCGATTCGTCCCATAGAAACAAAGTAAGCAATTGCAATCGGTACAAAAATACAGAGCCAAACAGCGGATCCCATCAAATCAAGCCCTGTAAAACTCAGCCCGTTGAGAAGGAAAGCGATAATAACAGGGAGAAACATCGCTCCGACTGCGGCAGCAACCATTTTGAACATTCTTCCGGCTGTTGTGAATTTGATAAAAACCCTTGTTTTCTTACCGTCAATATCCTGAAAGAACATCGGCTCGACGGGATCAGCCTCAATTTTTTTGTGAGAAAGCTTTAGTTTTTTGTCCTGCCCCCGTTCATACAATTCCGTTGTGGAGACAACATCGTGGAAGGCTTTCAAACCTTTGTCATCTCCGTATGCGTTGTGATAAGCGGTAAAAAATATGAGGCCCATCACCAGGTCAAACATACCGGCCAGCCCAAGACTCGCCTCAAAATCCTTTGTTAAAATATACGAAATCAAAATGGATGCGAAAAACACAAGAAGCGTGGCAACAAGCGGCTTGATCCACCAGGGCGACAGCTTTTTCAAGCTAACCTCTGAAACAGAAACCTTACCGGTTTGTCCGTTTACAGCTGCATAGAATCCCTTTCTCATAATGTAATAGACCGGAAGAAGTACGGGAATCGTCATAAGCTGCGTAGAGTCCACATCTACAGAAACCTCCTTTGTTTCCATCGTTTTCGCAACAATGGGGGAGTAGGAGTTTTCCACCTCTTCCTCAATCCTGTTGGCCAGATCCTTGGCACTAATGTCCATGACCTTCGCCTTTTGTTTTGCCAAAAAGCCGTAACTGAATTCTTCCAGCTCGTCAAGATCAAATGGCTCCATGCCATCCAGCGTCAGGTTATCAAGCTGAGAAGACGTATTGACAAAGGTGTTTGCCAAAACACCTCCGCAGTTTAAGTTTAAGGAGGCTCCTCTTCTTGACGCCATACAGTCAATCGGCCCCCGAACCAATTCATAAGGAAGATAATAGCCTTTTAAATCCTTCATTGCATTTTGGAGCTTCTTCGCCTTTTCTGTCGATGCATTCTCTTTACACCACTTAGCGAGGAGGTTCCTCGCCTCATCCTCCGTAATCCGGAAAGGAACAATAAATTCCGGAAATTCCGGCATTTTCGTAAATTCCTTACGAATCATCTCGTTGCCGCAAAAGGAACAGGTTTTTATGACATCATTTTCCGGGAAAACGATTTGTGCTCCGCATTTGACACACACCGCGATCGCAGGCTTTAAGCCGATGTCGGATTCCCGAATCTTTGCCTGCACCAGCGAACGAAACCCTTTTTTCGCTTCAAGAGCAGTGCGTATGGGAGTATCGTTCCCGCAATAGCTGCACGAATAGCTGTGCTTTAAAATGTCATATTCAGCAGGTCCGCCACAAGTCGCACACTGAATTGTAAACAACTTGTGGGATGTGGTCTCCTGAGTATCCATGGAGGTTTTGACATTTTCTGCATTAGTTTCCATAAAAACGCCCCCGTTTCCTCAAACATGAATTTGAATCTGAAAAAGCCGCTGAAAGCGTACGGTACCTCTATCAAAAAAATTTTATACGAAATTCACGCTTATTGTCAACAAGATGTTGAGACGGTTGATATCAATAGTTATGTATAAAGTTTTTTCCTGAAATAGTAATTTTTTGTATAAAAAAGTTGAGGAGGGCCATAGCCGCCTCAACTTTTATTATAGAACCGAATTTGTTACGGAATGCGAAAGGTAGAACGTTTTCGCACCCGAATCCTGTTGTTACATAGGTAAAAGAAAAGGACAGCGGAGAATCCCCGGCTGCCCTTTGAAAAAGGTATTCAATTGTATGAAAACCCCAACATTTGACAAAGAACCCCAATAGCTGACGGCTCTCTGGCGGGACGCTCCGTCATAATAACTTTTTAAAAGAGCCAGTGTGGACGGCATAATGCAGGCTGCCGACAGCCCTTGAATGATACGCCCTGCCATAAGAAATACGACGGTTCCCGACGGAGAAAGAGCAATCAGAAGAGAGCCGATGATGTTTAAAACCACACCGATCTGTGTGACTTTCACACGGCCGAATTTATCACCCAATCCGCCGAATACGACGGTGAAAATACCGGAAAAGAGTGCGGCAATACTGACGGCAATATTGCTCCAGTTTTCCGTAATTCCTAAATCGGCCCGCATATCCGGTGCTACATTGAGTGCCGTCTGGGCAAAAAGCCAGAATGTGACGACTGCAAGAACGATACCTAAAAGAAGCCTGTCATTTCCTACATAGCCTTGGGCTGTGTCTTTATCACTCATATCGTTCCTCCTTTTATTTCCCCAACCACAAGCCTGCGGCAGTCAACATCGTTTCAATGCCGGTTCTCATGGTCGGTTCCAGCGCAGGCGCCCAGAACGGGGAATGCGGTCCGGGCAGACTGTCTGTCGTTCCGTCTGCTACCGCTTTTTCATATTGCTTTATATCCGTACCGCCGACAAACCAGTATACATACGGTATTTTCCATGCTCTGCCGAAACGGCTGAAATCTTCACTGGCTCCGGCCGGCAAAGTTTCAAAAGCAAGGTCGCCGAATTGGGCGTGGAATGCTTCTGCAATTTTTTCTGTAGCTTCTTTATCATTCAATGTCAGCGGATAGTTATTGATTTCCTCAAATTCCGGTGCTTTCGGAGCACGGGATGCTTCCGCTTCCGCCTTGCAAATGCGTTTAATGGCATCAAGGACATGGAGTCTGACATCTTCATCGGTCGTTCTTACATTCAGTTTGATATACGCCTCGTCGGGAATAATGTTCTCCGCTTTCCCGGCATGGAATTCTCCGATAGTAACAACGGCCTGTCCTTGGGGAGATACTTCTCTGGAAACGATGGTCTGCAGCCTCATAACAGCTGCGGATGCCATAACAACGGGGTCGATTGCATTCTGCGGCATTCCGCCGTGACCGCCGGCACCGAAAAATGTCACTTTCAGGCTGTCGCCGGCCGTCAGAATCTGTCCCGCTCTGTAGCCTACCGTTCCTGCTTTATAAGACATCATATGCTGTCCGAGAACCACATCAGGTTTCGGAACTTTATCCATCAGGCCGTCATCAAGCATAGCCTGCGAACCTTCCGCCGTTTCTTCTCCCGGCTGGAATATAGCAATAACCGTGCCTTTCCAATGTTCTTTCTGTTCCAGTAATACTTTCAGTGTACCGAAAAGCCAGCTGGAATGCATATCATGACCGCACATATGGGAAACGGGAGTTTCTTCTCCCTTGCGGTTTACCATCGTTTTGGTACTTGCATAAGGAACGCCTGTCGCTTCTTTCATGGGCAGTGCATCCATATCGGCACGAAGCATTACCGTCGCACCGTCACCGTTGCGGACGATTCCGACAACACCTGTGCCGCCGACACCTGCAAGGACTTCAATCCCCAGTTCTTTCAGTTTGCCTGCAATAAAAGTGCACGTTTCCTTTTCCTGCATGGGTAATTCAGGATTTTCATGGAGATGCACATACATCTCTTTCACATCCGGCAATACTTTCGTAATCGAATCACCGGCTTTTTCTACTAATTTCATTTGGCACCTTCTTTCTGAAATTACGTATCTTTCTAAACATTAACTGCTAATTAATTTTAACTAAGAAAGATTTAAAAATCAATTTTTCCTGTGATTTTTTATTGGGTTAATTGTAAAATGAGATTGCACACCTAATAAAATTACAAAATGAAAAATCCATGCCGGTATCTTTCTGTTAAAATTAAGTTTGCAGACCAACTATAACAGGGAGGATGACCAGCATGAATCAATCTAAAGATAGCACAATTCACGCAAAAGGGAAACACTTTTCTAAAGCAAGCCGCCAGGAACTACAAAGAATCCTTCGCTTCGCCAGAGTGACAAAGCAAGCACTGTCTCTTTGTAAATTCGCAGTGCTGATGAACTGTTCTCCCAATACGATTCGGAAAGAATTAAAACGGAGTGCTCATCCTCTATGCGGCCTGAAGGATTTACAGAAAGACTTTCACAGTCCCTTGTGTGCTTTTAATCCTTCACTCGTGACATCAAACAGACAGTCTCCACATGAATTGGGACTTCACTATGAATGTCAACGGTCCCACCCACTATGCGTTTAAATTTACCCACGAAATCTTTGCTTTGAGGGAACAAGTCCACGTTAGAAAGGTTGCAGGGAATTTGTCATCTATTTATAGAATAAAAGACCTGCAGGATGCTCACTATCCTACAGGTCAGTCTAAATTAAAAATTCTTTTTATTCAATCAGAATTTTTAAGTCTTCATCAACAGTAGTGATCCCCGCAATACCGAAGTTCTCTACCAACACCTTTGCCACATTCGGTGACAGAAATGCTGGAAGTGTGGGTCCAAGATGAATATTCTTTACACCCAGATACAACAGCGCAAGAAGCACAATCACGGCTTTCTGCTCATACCAAGCGATGTTGAACGCCAGCGGCAGATCATTGATATCCTCAAGCTCAAAGATCTCTTTCAGCTTAAGAGCAATCAGTGCCAGCGAGTAAGAATCATTGCACTGTCCTGCATCAAGAACTCTCGGAATTCCGCCTATATCACCCAGAGCCAGCTTATTGTACCTGTACTTTGCGCATCCGGCTGTAAGAATGACAACATCTTTCGGAAGCGCCTTTGCGAACTCCGTATAGTAATCCCGGCTCTTCTGTCTACCATCGCAGCCCGCCATTACAACAAATTTACGGATAGCACCGGATTTTACCGCGTTTACAACAGGCTCTGCCAAAGCAAATACTTGCTCATGGGCAAATCCGCCGGTGATCGTTCCCGTTTCAATCTTTGTCGGAGCGGGACATCCTTTTGCCTGTTCAATAATTGCGGAGAAGTCCTTTTCCTGCCCATATTCTCCGAGGATATGACCGCATCCCGGATATCCCGCAGAACCAGTAGTCCACAAGCGGTCTTTGTAGCTGTCCTTCGGCGGTACAATGCAGTTGGTGGTCATAAGGATCGGTCCATTGAATAATTCAAATTCATCCTTCTGCTTCCACCACGCGTTGCCATAGTTTCCGGCAAAGTGAGGATATTTCTTAAATGCCGGGTAATAGTGTGCCGGAAGCATCTCCGAATGAGTATACACATCTACACCGGTATCCTTTGTCTGTTCCAGAAGCATTTCCAGATCACGAAGGTCATGTCCGGAAATCAAAATGCCCGGATTTTTTCTGACACCAATATCTACCGTAGTGATCTCAGGATTGCCATAGGCTTCCGTATTCCCCTTGTCCAGTAGTGCCATACCATCCACTCCAAACTTTCCGGTCTCAAGTGTCAAAGCCACAAGATCGTCTACTGACAGGGAATCGTCCTGGATATTTGTCAGGGCTTTCTGAATAAAGGCATCTATATTTTCATTGTCCTGAATTAGAGCATTCGCATGTTTAGAGTAAGCTGCAAGTCCTTTCAATCCATAAGTGATCAGCTCACGAAGGCTTCTGATATCTTCATTTTCTGTTGCCAGAACTCCAACATTCTGTGCTTTTTCGTCAAACTCCGCTTCATTTCCATTCCAAAGCGCCGCCTCAGTCAGACCTTCTTTGTTGTTAAGTCTTGCCAGCTGTTCCTCTTTAGCCTTCAGTGTGTTTTTAATCGCAGCAATGATCGCTTCGCGGTCAAAATTCGCATTTGTGATCGTAACAAAGAGATTCATTGTAACGAGGTGATTGATCTCTTTTGAGACCTCTTTCCCCTCTTTCCTAAGAGCTGTTGTTACTGCAGACAATCCCTTTGTCACATAGATCAGAAGATCCTGCATTGCCGCCACTTCCGGCTTCTTGCCGCATACGCCGGAAACCGTACATCCCTTGCATCCTGCTGTTTCTTGGCACTGGAAACAAAACATCTTATTCTCTGCCATGAATATTTTCCTCCTTCTGTTACATTATGCTTCCTCTATTGCTCCTACCGGGCATCCGTCTTTTGCTTCAGCCGCAGCAGATTCACTTTCTGCGGGAACCTCTTCTTCTATTGCTTTCGCACGCCCTTATCTGTCATAGAGAACACTTCCGGACAGGTTCCCTCGCAAAGTCCGCATCCAATACATCCATCATTTACCACATACTTCATAATCACCACCTCACTTTCTCTTATTCCAATGTCAAAAGAAGCGCCATCTTGAACTTCTTCGTTGCTTTTACTGAGTGCAGACCAGCTTTCGCGAAATGGAAATTCTCCCCCGCCTTTATCGGGTGTTCCTTACCTTCATATCCAATAATGCCTTCGCCATCCAGTGCAAAGATGATCGCTTCGCCAGGTGCGGCATGCTCAGAGAGTCCGGTACCCTCATCAAATGCCATGACCACAAATTTCATCTTGTCATTGTGCACCACGTCCATATTTACGATTTTGCCTTCCGCATAAGGCACAAGCTTCGCCAGCTTAAAAACTTCTCCTGCTTTAATCGCTTCGTTCATAATATCCTCCTTCCTGATCATAATCTCTGTATAAACCGCGCCTTCCGATGTTCTCATTCCCATCGGCGCACCCGTCAGAGTCACGATACTTTCGTCTGTTTCTAACTTCTTTGAAAAACCATCCGTGCCATAGACTTCCATGTTTCCATCTGCCACAATGAGCAGTTTGTAGTGGGGATAGATCTCCGCGCTGATATCCGTATTCTTCGCCAGTGAAAAGTAAAGAACATCATTACTTCCACTGTGTACTGTCTTGGATATTGTGCATCCCGGCACCGGCTGATTATCTTTTGCTATGGAGAATACCTCTCCAGTCTTTTCGTTCATGCCATCACCTCCTCATGCGCTTTGATAAGATCCGATATCCTGCTTATGAGAACGTCTGCGTCCATGCCGGATTTTTTGCTCATCTCTGTAATTGTGGCTTTTCCAAGCATCACCTTGCCTATCGGAGTATGCAGCATCTTGAACTTATCGTTGACTTTTGCCATCTCATTTTTAAGCCATGGATATGTGCTAATCAGGTCTTTCAGCTTTGTATCTTTCGTAATATTCATATCGTCCACCACATTACTGAACTTTTACGTCCGGGTTCTTCTCACCGAATTTTTCTTTCAGAGCTTTACAAATTTCGCCGCGTTCCTTGCCATTCTTTTCCATATTCTTGATTTTCTTATATGCGGCGAACAGCGTGGATGGTCCAATCTCAGAGCTGAAATATCCGATTCCCTGATTCCATGCCAGAAGTTCAAACACATCATCAAGCGCTGCGCTTTCCAGACCATGAATGTATGCCTTTACCAACTCCCTTGTCGCTTGACGCATTCTGCCGGCACCGACTGCATTTGTCAGCGAAAGAAGAAGCCGCATCTCATAAGGCAGATATCTCCTGTTGTCATTCCATGTCAAATCCCAAAATTCAACTGCGACCTTGCCCAGTCCTTCGTCAATCAACGGCATATTTGTAAGTGCTGCCGGTCTCATAGGTATATCCTTCTCTTCCTGTTTCACCACTGTTCTGTAAAAATATGCATGAAACTCCGTATCACCCGTCTGCTCTGTATGATGCTCATATCCAAGATCTTCCATTACTTCATAAAGCGGAATCGGATCAAAGCTCTGCACAACCTCAAGTCCCTGTCCGACCGACAGTCCCATTGCCTGTTTCTTCAGTCCCTGAAAAAAATTCTCCTGTATTCCTCTTACATCGACCGTCTTAAATTCTGCTATTTTTGCTTTCCAATCTGAATAACTCATGATAATCTCTCCTGCTTTCTTATATTCTTAGACTAATATTTCTATTGAATCTTGTATGTGGTTCAAGCCACTTTTTAATCTAATATTCTTCCATCTCTTGAAATAGTCACAACCTGCCACGGGATGAATTTTCCGCTGTTACGCAGCGCATTTTCCGCCGCCCTCTGAAGACCGCCGCAGCATGAAACCTCCATGCGGACGATGGTCACGCTCTTGATATCATTGTTCGCTATGATCTCAGTCAATCTTTCTGAATAGTCAATATCGTCCAGCTTCGGGCATCCGATCAAAGTGATCTTTCCTTTCATGAAATCCTCGTGCATATTGGCATAAGCATATGCTGTGCAGTCCGCCGTGATCAGGAGCTTTGATCCGTCATAAAAAGGAGCCTTTGTCGGAAGAAGCTTGATCTGGCAAGGTCACTGATTCAGCCTTGATACCAGTGTTAAACCAACCGCCTGTGGAGCAGTTTCCTGACTTTCACCTACATCCTCCTTACGCTTCATCTGCATCGCCCTCGATCCCGGACATCCGCCATGATGCATTGACCCGCCTGCCTGCAGATGCTTCATCATCGCAGAAGTTCCCCCGTACCAGCTTTGCCTTTCCGTCTACGATATCAACGGCACCTTCGTGACACGCATTCACGCAAAGTCCGCAGCCATCGCATTTTTCTTCGTCTATGTGGATTATTTTTCGAATCATCTCATTATCCTCCTTGCCTTGTTAATATCAGTATAATATACTTTCAATCAGAATTATATGGCTTGAACCACATTTTGAAAAGAAAAGGAATTTTTTATGAATGACGATTTATTGAAGGAAAGTATCCTGTTTAAAGGCATGACAGATACCGAACGGACTGAGTGTCTTCTGGCACTCATTGCGCACAGGAAATCATATAAAAAAGAGGACGCCATCCTGCACGCCGGAGATCTGACTGATAAGATGGGCTTGGTGCTCTCCGGCAGCGTGACCATAGAGAGCAACGATATGTGGGGAAACCGTACCATTCTAAGTCACGTAGGAGCAGGCCAGTTTTTCGCTGAAACCTATGCCCTGCTTATAGAAGAAGTTATGCTGGTAGATGTCATAGCAAACGAAAACTGTCAGATCCTCTTCATCCACATCGGTAAACTAATCTCAAATATGCAGAATGCAGCCTGGTCTCAGAAACTATATAGAAATCTTTTGCTGATATCATCACATAAAACTCTGACGCTCTCCGGCCGCAGCTTTCACACTGCACCGAAAAGCGCCAGAGGGCGCATCCTTGCATATTTAAATGCCGAATCACTGCGGAAGCACTCCACGGAATTTGATATTCCATTCGACCGACAGCAGTTGGCGGATTACCTAAATCTTGAACGCACAAACATGTCCAAGGAGTTGACACGAATGCGAAGAGAAGGGATCATCGAATGCAGGAAGAACCATTTTAAACTTCTTCGAACAGAAGAATAATATATTCATGTTTTTTATGATCTTTTCTTATGCGTCCACATCGATTTTCAACTTGGATTTGAACGCCACTGTTATTTTCTCATCGAAGATGGTAATCTTCTCTACAAGCCGTCTGACCGGTGTTTCCGAATACTCAGTTATAGCCTCGGTCTGTTCGTCCAGGAAGGAAACAAGGTCATTAAGCCTGTCCCGAAGTCCCTGTCTGGCGGCAGCGTCAGAAAGAATAGCCTGCCGCTCTTCCCGGAGCGATATGATTGAATCCCCGATCTCGTCTATCCGACTCTGGTCATTGCCGACACTGAGCAGTTCCGTCTGGAGATGTTTGATTTCGCTGTCTACTTCGGCAAGCTGTGCCTCCGTATCGCCTGCAATGACGGCTCTGATGTTTTCTTCCAAAATGGGAAGGACGGAATCTTTTCTCGCCCAGGCATCGTTGATCCCGTAACCACTGCCGCCTGCAGGTCTTCTTCGTGTATCGTTCTTGCCGGACAGTCGATGCCGCTGCTCTTCTTCAACACTCGGCTCACGCACCGCCAGACCGTGGACTTGCAGCCATTGTTGTTCCACTTTATTCTCCGGTAAATATCTCCGCAGTGTCCGCAGACAACAAGGCTCGATAATGCGTACCTTGAACTGTAAATACGCCGTTTGCCATCCGTCAGGATATTCGCCCTTCGCACAATCTCTGCTTGTACCCGCAGGAATACATCTGTGTCGATGATCGCCTCATGGCTGCCTTCCACATAGTATTTAGGAGCGATTCCGTTATTTGCTACTCTTTTCTTATCGAAAGTGTTTACTGTGTAAGTCTTCTGGAGAAGCGCATCACCGATGTACTTCTCGTTGGTCAGTATCTGCCTGATATTGCTTTCGTACCATTTCAAGTTACCCGCACCCCGTTTTTCCGGTGTGAAGACTACTATCAATGAGCATGAAAAAGAGGCTGCGGCAATGCGCCTTCTCTTAGCAATATCTTCGGAATCCCTTGATTTCAAGCCTTTTTTATACAGTTTAGTCCTTCAATCTTGACATCAAACAGACAGTCTCCACATGTATCAAGACTCCCCTGATGATAACCATACATCAAGAAGTGACTCTTAACGCTCGTTGCATGAGGGAAGCTGGCAAAAGGAATGTCGTTGAAGGGTGCGAATCGAAGGCTGATTAATTAGCATAATTATTCATATAACTTAGGATTTGCTCGTTTACGACATCAAAACCAATTTACTCTTTCATCTCTAAATTCAGGATCGCTGCTTTGCTGATAAGGGTTGTAGTTACTTCGATTGCATCCATATTCCTTTAAAAATTTTATCTTATTATCAGCCGTCCATTCAATCAAAGAAATTCCGTCAAATTCTTCTGTTTCTCCTGTATGCATTTCATTTTTGAAATACCATTCAACGATAGTCTGATTTTCTTTATGAAAAAATTGCTTAATTTCCCATACCAAAACTTTCCCTCTCGTATTCCACTCTTTAAACCAGTGTTTTACTGTTTGCAGACCATAATATTGTGGTCCCCAGCTTTCCGTGTAAACCACATTTTCTGAAAAAATATGATCCATACCTAAATCTCGTTGGATTATCCACATCTCAAACCACAAACGTATTATTTCTTCTTTTTCTCTCATAAAAACCTCATAAGTTAAATGTTCGTTTCATTAAAATACATGAATCTCAAACTCGTGCTTCATGGATTCTTCCAGCAACCGTCTATTTTCTCTTATAAGAGATTTCCCAAAACTGAATTTGCCGCATTTATTCATTTGTGGCATAAACCGCTACCGCTGCAGTGATAATCTACTGTTCAATTAACTTGCCTGCTTTATTTCCTTTCCAAGCTAAAGCCCAAGAATTAAGTTGATTTGGACTGAGTTCCTCCGTTCAAACATTCCAATGTAAATTTGTTATTTATTTCTATAAATAAATCTTACTGCACGAAGCTCTTTGCCCCCAATAGTATCATCCAGATAATCCTCTGTTTGGAGAAACTCAAAATGCTCATAGAAATTTTTAGCCGCAATATTGTCATCAAGCACCCATAAGAACAGCTCATCAAAACCAAGCTTGTTAATCTCTAAAATAGTTGCTTCAAGAAGCTTCTTCCCGTAGCCCTTTCCCATATATTCGGGAAGAAAATATATTGAAATGATTTCACCACACTCAGAAAACTTCTCAAAACGGGATCTGCAAAAGCTGCTTGTGCCGATAAACTTTCCATCGTCAATACAAACAAGTGTCTTCCATCCGGGTATATCAAAGTTTTTTGACCATCTTCCCTCAGGAATTGAATTAAGATATTCTTGTGGAATTATCCCTTTGTAGGCATGTTTCCAACTATCTTCGTAAATTTTGCTGATAGCCAATCTATCATCTGAATGTGTTATATATCTAATTTCCATTTGTTACACTTTCCCTACAGCTCACTAATACAATTTCCATAAAAATCATTCTTCTCGCTTCACATATCTTAACTCGATATCGTACCCCAGAGCTTCCATCATCTTGACAAGCGTGTTGTTGACGATGGTTTCCTTGCTGCGGATCACCCGGTTTACATAGGGAGCGGATGTTTCGATTTCCTTTGCCAGGCTTGCCTGGGTGATTCCGGCTTCAATACATTTCGTTTTCACATCAAATTCTATATTGTTTTTAAGCACGTCAGGCTCCTTTGTTCTCGTTTTCTTTAATTATTAAGATAATTTATTATACCACTGTGTATTGATGATTTCCATAAAAAAATCACCCCGCCATATCCTGACGAGGTGCCCTATCCTGATATATTCTTTTTATCCATCGACTTCTACCGCAAATCCTGATTTGAATTCCACAACCAGCTTCTCATCGTAAACCGTAATCTTTTCGATAAGCCGTCTGACCAGGGCTTCGGAGTATTTCGTAATCTCCCTGACCTGCTTGTCGAGAAACTCTGTCATATCTTCCATTCTTTCTATCTGTTCCTGCTTCAAAGCGGATTCCATCATGATTTCGTGCTTTTCTTCCCGCAGGTTTAAGATCTCATCACCGATGCTTTCGATTATCTCTTCATCCCGTCCAGCTTTCAAAAGTTCTTCCTGTTTCTCTTTGATGTCCTGATCAACTTGGGAGATTTTCTCAATCTCACCTGCGCCGATTACCGCAAGGATATTCTCTTTCAGCATCGGAAGGACGCTCTCCCGCTTTGTCCATGCATCGTTTACCGCCGTCACTACCGCCGCTTTCAGTTCTTCTTCCTTCAGCGTTCTTGCCGGGCAGTCCGGACCGTTCTTTTCCACTCTGCTTGCGCATCGCCAACTTGATATGTGCCAGATTTATAAGCTAAAAATGCCAGATTCTTGATATATTCATTATCATTAGATTTATAATCGGTTAAGGCTCTTTTTTCTTCCTCTTTGAAACCATTTTCTATCAAAGAAAATTCTTTTTCTAAACTCCTAATATACTCTTTCAAAAGAACTCACCTCGCTTTAAAATCCTAATTTATTTAATTGCCGCTCCGATTCTCAAGTTCAATCTCCACCCAGGCGCTTCACCATCATCCGCACAATATTCATCCATCTCGGAGATCAGATCATCTTTGATTTTAATAAAACTGAGAGTATGGTATGAGGATGGGTGCCTAAGTCCACCGCAAACTGATATAATTTATTCACTTTTCATTGTAACAACAACTATTTCAGGTCTGTTATTGAAGCGAACAGGAATGATACTGTTACCTACTCCACGGCTGACGATCATCGTTGTATTATTTTTGGTATATATCCCTGCATCATATTTAGGAAATAATCCCTGATTTGGCGCAACTACACCGCCTATAAACGGAAACCTGAATTGCCCGCCGTGAGCATGTCCACTCAAAACCAAATCAATATGTTCCATAACATAAGCCTCAAAAGTCTCCGGACGATGAGACAACAATATACAATATTCCCCTGATAAGTTCATCTGATTTAGCTTTGTTTGAAGCATACTTTGTTGAAGCGCATAGTCTCTGTCTGTAAAATCAGGATCATCTAATCCGGCAATCTGTACCGTCTGACCGCCTTTTTCTAATTTTATCACCTGATCATGAAGAATATGAACATTTTCATCAAGAAGCTTTTCTTCCAGTTCAGAAAACTTACTACCGATCCATGCTTCGTGATTGCCGGTTACATAATAGCATGGTGCGATCTGCATCAGCTTGTGTACCAAGGCTGTGGCTGTATCAATGTTTGTTTTGTTTGAGTCAACCAAGTCTCCGGTTATCGCTATCATATTCGGATGTTCTTTCTTTATTATTTTTGTTATCTGACTGTTGTCTCTACCAAACTGTGCATTGTGCAGATCTGATACTACGACAATCTTATAACCATCAAATATATCGGGCAGCCGATCACTGGTTATACAATAACGAGTAACACCAACAGTTACATTCCCCCATATAGTCCACAGCACAAGGGCTAACAAAAGCGCCAATGCTATAACCATCAAGCGCTTCTTTTTTCTATTATAAAAACGATATTCATTGCTATTCTTTCTAACCATCTAAATATCCTCCAAACCGAATAGCTGTTCTAATATGTAATCGAGATAATTTTTACTCGATGCCATCACTCTTCCTCCCGCTTCACATACCGAAGCTCTATATCATACCCCAGTGCTTCCATCATCTTAACAAGCGTATTATTGACTATGGTTTCCTTACTGCGGATCACCCGGTTCACATATGGAGCGGATGTTTCGATTTCCTTTGCCAGCCTTGCCTGGGTGATTCCGGCTTCACTGCATTTCGTTTTTATGTCCAGGCTTTTCTTAGGAATCCCTTGATTTCAAGGTATTTTATGTGCTTTTAGTCCTTCACTCTTGACATCAAGACGACAGTCTCCACATGATGTGTCCGGCTGAACATGTCGCAGGGCTGCACTTTTTCTACTTTAAATCCATGCTCATTCAAATAAGCCAGATCTCTGGCCAGGGTCGCAGGATTACAGGATACGTAAACCACCCGTGAAGGCTTTACTTTCACAATCGCAGCCAGCACCCGCTCTTCACAACCGGCCCGGGGCGGATCTAAAATGACCACGTCGGGACGAAATCCTTCGGCAGCCAGCTTTGGCATTTCTACCGCCGCATCCCCTAACAGAAAATCAGCGTTCTCTACCCGATTGGCAATCGCGTTTTGCTTCGCGTCCCGTATGGCGGAAGGTACGATTTCAATGCCCAGCGCCTGTTTAGCTTTTTGAGCCAGAAACAGGGTGATCGTGCCCGTGCCGCAATACAGATCCACCACGTTTTCCGACCCTTTTAAGTCCGCAAATTTTAACGCCGTATTATAAAGTTTTTCCGCCTGGGCGCTGTTGACTTGAAAGAAAGACTGTGCGGAAATATTAAATTTCAAGGGACCGATTTTATCTTTGATCGTGGGGCTTCCCGCTATCAGCTTCGTTTTTTCTCCCAAAATCACGTTTGTACTGCGCTTATTTATATTCTGAACCACGCTTTTAATGCCCGGTATTGCCGTTTTCAGCATACGAACCAGCTCTTTTAAATGGGGCGCGTTATCCTGCGCGGTTACCAGACAGGCCATGATTTCTCCCGTATGTACCCCTACGCGTCCCATAATATGTCGGATGATGCCGGTGCGGGCGTCTTCATCGTAAGGCGCTATTTTATACTGCTTCATCCATTGCCGGACAACTGCCGCAATTTCATTGTTCTTCTGTTTTTGAATAAAACAGTTCTCTACATCAATGACCCGGTGGGTATTTTGGGCAAAGCAACCGATTTGCAAAGTCCCTTTATGACCGGTGACCGGGAACTGCATTTTGTTCCGATAGTACAAGGGACTTTCTGAAGCAATCGTCGGCAGCACTTTAACGCCATGCAGATGTCCAATACGTTCTAATGCGTCAATCACCTGCTGTCGTTTTTCTTTCAGCTCCCCTTCATAGGAAAGATGCTGCAGCTGGCAACCGCCACATTCTTTATAGACAGGGCAAACCGGTTCTACGCGTTCCGGCGAAGCGCTGAGGACCTCCGTCAATTCTCCGTTGATATAGTTTTTCTTTACGAATACCGCTCTCGCTTTCACCGTTTCCTGTGGCAAAGCGCCGGGCACAAACACCGCCATGCCTTCATAACGGCCTACGCCCTCGCCGCTGCTCCCCAGTCCGGTAATGGTCAGTTCCAGTTCCTTTCCCTGCAATCGATTGACTCCTTTTGCCTCTTTCTTCACAGGGTGTTTTTTCGATTTGTCACGCGTTATAAGCATCGTTTCTTTTTTTCCGACTTTTCCGGCAGAATTTCGTGCGACGCCTTTCTGTTTTGTCTTTCGCTCCATAGGTTTCATCCCTTTTCCTCGTTCCGTTCTTCTTTTACCATTTTCTGTTCTTCCGTCGTTATGTCGATAAACTTGCTATCCTGAAATTTACGGTTCTGCGGTCAGTTTTTACACTGTGGAACCTTACACCAGATGCTGATGCGCCAAGATTAATGAGTAGGCTCCTTGCAGAAAACTCCATGTAGCAGAATCTATATAAAAGAATCCTTGAAGCAGGATCAATCCAACGATTTGTATGACCTTATCAATACAACGCCTTCAATCTGCCTCTCCAATATACATAAAAAGGCTGTGAGCGAAAACACTCACAACCTTATCATACCTTACTTATTTTCCCCTGTAAACTGCACGGGACGTTGCTCTACACGATTTACAGCCTTTTTATGTTGCTACGCTGCAGGCCAAACTTTACCTGCTGATATACCGCATCACCCAAGAAAAGGATTTTCAGCTGCCACAGCGTTATTTGACCACCGGTTCACCTTTTACTTTCGCCGGTCTCCGAACCTCGGCCTGGGCCTGCTCCACTTCTTTCTTTTTCGCTTCCAGCTCTTCAATCTGGCATTCCGGGCAAACTCCCTGGAACACAATGTTATGGTTTTCCATACGGAAGCCGGTAAGCTGGGCAATTTTATCGTCCAGATCCTGGAAATAATCCAAATCGTCTACACTCATAAACTTACGGCACTGTACACACTGTACATGATAGTGTTTCGTTAAAATATGGTCATAGCGATCTGCGGAACTGGGAACGGAAACCCTGCGCAGCAAGCCGCTGTCTACCAAAGAATTCAGGTTCCGATAGACGGTGCCTTTGCTGATGTCCGGATAATCTAACACAATACGATTATAGACCTCTTCCGCAGTAGGATGATTGCTCAATGAACGCACTGCTGAAATCACAAGCTGTCGTTGGATGGTATTCCTCTTCTGCATAATTTTCCCTCCAATCAAGATATGTTACTAATAAGATTCCAATAAATTTTATAGTAAAAAAATAATTGTCAATCTTTATTTAACATCTCTATTTACTGTTAGTGTAACATAAATTTATTCTTTGTAAAGTATATTTTTTGACAAAATTAAAAATACTTGTGAATTTACTCAAATTTGCCATTCGGCAATAGTACTGGTTTTTTATACCCCAATGGGTATATCCGCTCCAGATGTGGGCTGCACAAAAATAACTTGTTACGAAATTCCGTAACAAGTTAGTCCTTATTTTAGTAATCATTTCGATTTTATTTTAATTTTATTTTAATTTGCATTGATCACACTGTGATTTCTGTATGTCCTTCACTTTTTAGTTTTCTTTTTCCCCTAATCCAAGGGCTTCGCTCAACGATTCAGAAGTCCAGAAAAGTCGGATCGGCAGGTTGGACGCTCCCGGCGGCGACCAGAGAAATTCTTCCTGTCCCGCTTCTTTACGGCTGTTGTGCCGCCTGATTTCATCCAGCTCATCGCCTTCCCCAAAGTAGAGGGTCCGACCGGGCAAATCTTTTAATTCCATTTTTCCTTTAGCAATCACAGCGCCGGTACCGGAAAAATTTCCTCCCCAGGGGTTTATCCCTATGCTCACAGGGTATTTTCCTTTCGTTTCATACCGCACATGATAGACCACACCATAGTTCCCGTAATTTTCCGTTTTAATGCCGGTCAGCGCATCCACACCCCAAAGGTAGTTGGATGCATCGGAAGAACCCATAGACAAGGCTGCAGATTCTCCGCGTTTTAAACGGATCGGCGACTTAACCACATAGGTCAGATCGGCTTTTTCGTAGGTCCCCCGCAGAGGATGCTCATCCATAGGCAAGATTTCTCCCTCTAAAGAGAATTTTTCTATATTATCGTTTGGACGGCACATCATCACAGTCACTTCCACCGGCCGCCGGGCGTAAAAATCAAACATCCCTGTCAGAAGCTGGTCCGGTTTCAAAATAATTCCGGCTTTATGGGCGTTTCTGCTTTGCGTCAGTACCTCGCTGTATTCTCCCTGCAACAGTGTTGTCAAAGGCAGGTTTTCATTTGTCTGATAAAAACTATAATCAGGAATTTCTTCCTCCGGCTTTTGCCGCACGGGCGGTTTACGGTACTTTTGTTTCTGAAGTTTTATGTTTTCCGCTGCCGCTTTCTGCGCCTCTTGCTGATGAGCTTTTTCCCAATTCGTCTTGTATTCCTTAAAATAACGCTGCTGGCTTTGCCGGGCTGTCGCAAAAAAATCTTTATTGGGTTCGCCAATGCCCCGACAACCCCAGGTCACATAGGTGATCTTATCCACAGGACGCACCATGATTGCCAGTTTCAGCCGTTCTTTTGTCCCATTCACATGATGAAAGAAGACCCTGCCTTCTCCGGAAATCACGTCTTTATAAAGGATCCCCGTTCCATACACCGTTTCCGGGCTGTCGGAAAATAGCAACGTGGGGCCGCTGTTGATCACAGTCACCGGTACATCACGATATTCCTCCGGTGCCTTTTTATAAACGGCTTCCGCCACCCCCGGTAAAAAGGTACCGCTTAATACGCCGATGCCGGCCAACGCAATCGCAATCCGCTCCGGTATCTTCCATAAAGCCGTCATTATATCCATAAATTACTCGTATCCATCCTTATCTCTGCACTTTCACACTATTTTAAAATATAGTGCCGCCTTTTCCCAAACAGCCGCAAAAGACAGATATTTCCTGTTACTTTTTCAGACTGTTGCGGTAATCTTCCATGAATTTTGCCAGACCTTTATCCGTTAACTCATGCTGTATCAGTTCCGCCAGCACTTTAGTGGGGATTGTAGCAATATCCGCTCCGGCCAGCATCACCTGGTTCACATGTTCCGCATTCCGGACACTAGCGGCGATGATTTCTGTTTTAAAATTATAATTGTGAAACACTTTTACCATATCCCGAACCAATTGTACGCCGTCTTCCCCGATATCATCCAGGCGTCCGATAAAGGGACTGACATACGAGGCGCCGGCCCGGGCGGCCAAGAGAGCCTGTCCCAGACTGAACACCAGGGTCACGTTCGTGCGGATCCTTTCCGCCGCAAGGATCTTGACAGCTTTCAATCCTTCGGCGATACAGGGAATCTTGACAACTACATTGTCTGCGATTCTGACCAGATCTCTGGCTTCCTGCACCATGCCCTCACACTCCTGACTGATCACCTCCGCGCTGACAGGGCCCGGAACGAGACGGCAGATCTCCGGGATCACATCGGCCTGCGTACGCCCCGACTTCGCTACTAGGGAAGGGTTCGTTGTCACACCGTAGACAATCCCCATATCCACAAACTGCTTTATTTCCTCAACGTTTGCTGTATCCATAAAAATTTTCATCGCTGCACTCCTTGTCACTTATTGGTATAAGTTTTTACCAGCGTAGTCAATAATCCCACGGCCTGCCAGAGGCAATTTTCATTAAAATCAAAATGGTCGTTGTGGTGACCTGCCGCAATGTTCGTGCCATATCCCAGATAAACGGCTCTGCCGCCCTGCTTCTGTACACGTTCAATAAAATAGGTACAGTCTTCGCTGCCGCCCATATCGGCAAACGGGATGATTTCTTTGTAGACACCGGATGCTTCTGCAAGGGCGGCAATTTCTTTCCCCAGTTCCAGGTCCGCCACACAGGCCGGCGCGCTGCCTGCCACGGAGATATCTACCTGGCAATCATACAGTAAAGCCGCTGCTTCCAGCATACGGCGCGCTTCTTTTTCCATATACTGATTAATTTCTGTGTTTTCGCCCCGGGTTTCCAGCTTAAGCAGCGCTCTATCCGGCACTACATTGCGCCCGGTACCGGCCTGCAGGATACCTACGTTGATACGGGATGCGCCGGCTTCATGACGGGCGATCGAGTGGAGTGACAGGCTGGCAGCCGCCGCGGCCAGCAAGGCATTTTTCCCTTCCTGTGGCTGCAGCCCTGCATGGGCGCTCTTGCCGGTAAATTTAGCGTCCAGCTTAGTCGTTGCCAAAATTCCTCCGGTAACGCAGATCAGGGTATCATCATGAGGGGCCTTAAAACCTAAATGGCCGCTGAAAAAGTAGTCGCAATCATCTACTATGCCGGTGTCCGCCATAGCCGCCGCGCCTCTTACGCCCTCTTCCGCAGGCTGGAAAATCAATTTGCACGTTCCCGCCATTTCCTCTTTATGCTCCGCAATCAGACGGGCCACCCCTAAACCTACGGTCACGTGCCCGTCATGGCCACAGGCATGCATACAGCCGTCGTGCAAAGAGGCAAAACCTTCCGCAGCGGGCCGATGACCGTCTGCTGCGGTTTCCGTTACATCATTGCAATCCATATCAAAACGCAGGCCCACGGTCTTACCCGGTTTGGCAAAATGCATAACCGCCAAAACACCCGTTTTACCGCCGGTCATTTTTTCCACTAAGCCGGGGTCCGCCCCCTCTTCAACCGCACGCTTTTGGCAAGCGGCTAAAACATCGGCCGCAGGGAGTCCTGCCATACGGGAACTGTCCATCACTTCTGCGCCAAAGTGTACTTCATAACCTAATTTCCGAAGTTCTGTAATGATTAAAGAGGCAGTACGAAATTCCGTCCAACCTGTCTCCGGGTACCGGTGCAGATTTCTGCGCCGTTCTACCATTTCCGCTTCCATTGCTTTGGCTGCTGTAAAAAATTGATTCATCACGCCACTCCCCTCTTTCACCGTAATAATTCTTCGTTTTATTGAAAATCATCACATTGCGCTATCGCAAAATCATCGCATTGCTTTATCCCAAGACTAACACAGGCCTTATTGCAAGATGATCGCCTTGCGTTTTCACAAGAGCAGCACATTGCACTATCATAAGACTAACGCAGACCGGGACAGCCTGCCTGCCAAAACGATACTGTGTTTTGCGCTGTACCCCGACTGTATCAAAAAAGGATCAGTTGGTCATCGTCCAACGGAAGCATCAGATCATTCTCCGTTTTCTTACGATTTTTTCCGGTGACCCAATACCCGCAGGACGGACATTTCATCTCCGTATCCGGCAACGCCCAGGCCAGACTTTTGCCGCATTTGGGGCAGATAAATTCTACCTGCATGCCCGGCAGAACGGAGGGTTCCTCCGGCTTATGCTGTTTTTTCTTCATAAAATGCCTCCTGCGATCTGTTGGGCATGCATCTGAACAAAATTCCAACTCACTTTGGATAAAATAAGATTATAAAAAGCATGCATATAATTTATTATACGACATATTCGTAAGATATGGTAAAATTAAACCAGTAAAATTGTGAAAGGAGTACCGCTCATGTTAGATTTAGCAAAAGAATTTGCAACGCTGGGATTTGCAGCCGAAGAAGAAGATAAAGACACGATCCTTTATACGATGGATTTTCCTGATGAAACCTATATTATCGTAACTGACGACAACGGGAATACACCGGAACGGGCAAAACAGAATTTGATCATCGCCTGTTACGACAGCCAGGGAAATTATCTATGGGGCAGCGAATGTAAAACCTTTATGGACTTACAAAAACTCTGCGAAGGCCGACAGCCCGGTTCCATAGAGCTCCTCACCGCCTTGAAAAATGCCTCTAAAACGCTGAAAGATACCGAATGGAGCACCCCGTCTCATCCTTAAGGAAAAGACGGTTTGGCAAGACCCCGCACAAGGGTTTACAGCCGGCTGCCATATGGATTGAACAACCCGGCAAGATCTCACATACCGGGCTATAACCGGCCGCCTAACTGAATGAAAAAGAAGAACAACGGGAAAACCAGCAATACATAAACGACAGTGGTAAGTAAAAACCCCGCGATGGTCAGGTCAATGTTCAGCTTATATAGTTGGGCGGTAATCACCGAATTAATGGCTGCCGGAGCCCCGGCTACGATCAGCACGGAGCCCAGTATCACCTGATCGGCAAAAATCAGTCTGCTGCCCAGATAAAAGATCGCAGGTACAATAATGAAGCGCTGCAGCAACATATTGGAAACCCGTTTTAAGTACAGGCCCGCCCTGCCAAAGTCAATTAAATAACCGACAGGCAAGAGAGATACCCAGGCCAGAATATGCACCAGATGATGAAAAAGGATGCCCACGGCCTCCGGCCGGGGAATCTCCCCCACTTGCAATAAAATACCGGCTGCCATACCCAGGATTCCCACCTGATTCCAGGTCAGGAACATCTTCCGAAAGCTCAGCCGGATTTTTGTTTTCTCTTTACGGGCCTGATATTTCTCATAATAATAAGTCGCCAGGGGAAAAGCAGCCGCCACCATCAGAATATTTTGCGGCGCGGCAATCAATTGCACATAGGCAAAACCGGCTTCCCCATATAAGATAAAGGCGCTTAGTCCGCCAATGGTACCGATATTCGACAACATGGAGGAAACCACATAAGCGCCCCGGTCCAGGTAGTTCGTGAACGCGCCGGCGAAAAAATAAGCGCCGATAATCCCCGGGATCACCGTAAACAAAACGCCCAACAAAGGCAGCCATAACAGCTGCGAAGACAGGGGCAGAACCCAAAAACTCAGCAGCGTCATGACGGTAACCATCACCACGACATTGAAACGGATCAACCAGTTGCATTGCCGCGCTGACATAATGCTATGCACTTTCAGCAGATACCCGGTCAATAAGGGCAGAAGGATATCCGTTAAGACCAGTAAGATCCGTGTCTCATCCATAAAATACTATTCTTCTTCCATCAATCCCATATACTCGAACAAGTGGAACAGAAAACTCAGTACAATTGCAACCAGTGTCGCCAACACCATTCCCTGGACGGCAATCGTGCCAAATGTAAGTTTCGCACCGGAAAGGCCCACTACCATAACCACCGCCGTCATCGTCAGGTTACGGGATTTGCTGTAGTCCACCTTCTGCTCCACCAAAAGCCGCAGACCGGAAGCGGCAATCACACCGAACAACAACATGCAGACGCCACCCATCACTGGTACGGGAATACCGTGAATCAACTGGCTCAACTTACCGATAAAGGACAACAAAATAGCAAATACCGCAGCGCCGCCGATAACCCACACGCTATATACTTTGGTAATTGCCATCACGCCGATATTTTCGCCATATGTGGTATTGGGCGTTGCGCCAAAAAAGCCGGACAACACATTGGAGCAACCATCCGCAAATAAAGAACGATCCAGACCCGGATCTTTTAGCAGATTCCGCCCGACAATATTGCCTGTCACCATCAGGTGACCGATATGTTCCGTCAGCACGACCAGAGAGGCCGGTGCAATAATTGCGATCGCATCCAGGTTAAAGGTAGGCGCGTAAAACTGCGGTATGGAAAACCAGGGCGCATTAATAACCGGTGTCATATCTACCATCCCCAGAATAAACGCGAACACATAACCACAAACTACGCCAAACAATATGGGAATAATAGCCAGGAACCCTTTAAACGCTACGGAACCAATTACAGTGACAGCCAGAGTAAAAATGGAGACCAACACATTATTTATTTCTATTTTATCCCCTACCAGGCCGGCCATAGAAGCTGCCGTAGGCGCAAGTTCCAATCCGATGATGGCAATGATAGCACCCATTGCAGCCGGCGGGAAAATGAAATCGATCCACCGGGTGCCTAACCATTTTACAATCAGGGAAAATAGAATAAAAAGAAGACCGAACACGATAAAGCCTGACTGGGCATCCGAATAGGGGTGCGTTGCCAGAATCAGAAGCACCGGAGAAATAAAGGCAAAGCTGGAGCCCAGATAAGAAGGGATCTTGCCTTTGGTTAAGAATATGTACAGCAATGTCCCAATACCATTCATAAACAAGCAGGTATTGGGGTTTAATTTGAACAAAAAAGGCACCAATACCGTAGCGCCAAACATCGCAAATAAATGCTGCAGGCTCAGCGGGATATTCATAAGCAACGGGACTCGTTCTTCTACCTGGATAACTTTACGCGACATAATAGTTCCTCCTGTTTTCTGCGGCTTATATACTGTTTTATTTTAAATCTTTTCCCCGTCTTATGCAACCGAAAAGCCATATTTTCGTCACACACATTTTCCCCTCTTATGCTATAGTAATAGGCAGAAAGCATTACTTTCAAGGAGGCCCTTTATGAAGAAAAAATTATTGTCTCTTCTCGTCACAGTCATTGCCCTGTTTACGTTGCTTTGCGGTACCGTTTCCGCCGAAGGACGCGACAGTATTTCCGTAAACGGACACGCCAGCGCCGAAGTTTCGCCCGACATGGCAACACTCTATGGAAGCCTTGAGAAAAGCGCACCTACTGCAGAGGAAGCCAGAGAAAAACTGGCCCGGGAAATCAACGTTTTAAAACGCACCTTATTGACACAGATGATAGCGGAAGCCGACATAAAAACGACGGGGTATTCCGTACAGCCCAATTATTCTTACGATACGAAAGGAATCGCCAAATTAGTCAACTATACAGCGCAGGCCGAATATCGGATTGCCGTAAAAAATTTGGACAACCTCTCATCCGTCCTGGATAATTCCATTAAAGCCAATCTGAAGGTCAACCAGGTGGAATATGGTTTAAAAAACCGCGCCCTTGTGGAGAATGGCCTTCTGGACGATGCTGTAGCCAATGCAAGGTCACAGGCAGCGGTTGTTGCCAGAGCCGGCGGACGTACGTTAGGTGCGCTGATACGGGCGGATTTAGGTACCGTGAATGGGGCAGAGCTGCGCCCGATTCCCTATATGCTGCGAGCTAAAAGCAGCGCCATGGGCGATTCAGACGGAACCCCTACACAACTGAATCCGGGCGTTCTGACGGTCAATGTAAATGTAGGATTGGTGTTCGCGCTGCAGTAAGTAAAGAAGCTGCTAAGCAAGCCTTAAACAAAAAAGCAGCTGAGCAAGCAGTAAAAAAGTTAAGTAAGAAAATTCGCAAGTAAGTATAAAAAGTAAGTAAAAATTTAAAAAGCAGGAAAAAAGCCTCGTCGCTATGGCGAGGCTTTCACATAGCTTTACATGTACAAAGACCATAGAAAAAAGCGACTGCCTCAAAACAGTCGCTTTACGTTTATTATTATCTTCCCAACCAGGAATTTTTGCGGGGGGCCTGTTTATCCACCTCGACCCGTGAAGGCGTGTACATAAGGATTGTTTCGCTTACCTTGGAAACAGAAGCTCCGGCAATATAGGAAACACCCATCAAATAGTCAAAGATACGAGAACGGATCGAATCATCCACTGCGGAAAAATCGATCATCAGCGCGCACCCATCCAAAAGCTTGTCCGCGTAACCGACGGAATCTTCGTAAGCATGAGGCGTACGCACCAAAATATCAAGCTGACCCGGGCGCACAACATAAGGTCCATTATAGGTTTCCGGATTTTCTTCGCTGTTAAAAAATTTTAATGCCGTATTCTTTAAATCCATTTCCGATGCCTCCACACTTGTGTGATCCCATCTGCCTCATACTACAGGCGGAATACAAGCCTTTAATAGTACAAGGTTTCGACACAAAATGAAATTCTCCTCTTTTTTATATAAATATTTTTAAAAATATTTATTTCTTTTATTTTTCGGCAGTTTTGGCACGGCTGCGTAGTCTGCCGCGCTCTACCCGGTCTAAGATCCGTTTGCGCATCCGAATATTCTTGGGCGTAACTTCGACCAGTTCATCATCATTGATATGCTCTAACGCCTGTTCCAGAGAGAAAGTGACCGGCGGAACCAGGCGGATTGCATCATCACTGCCGGAAGCACGCATATTGGAAACGTGTTTCTTTTTGCAGGGATTGACGTCCATATCGTCTTCCCGGGCGTTTTCGCCGATGATCTCGCCCTCGTAAACCGACTGCCCCGGCACAATGTACATGATGCCCCGTCCCTGACAGTTACCAATGCCGTAAGCACAGGTTTCACCAGGCTCGAACGCTACCAAAGAACCCCGCGTCCGCCCCGGGATCGCGCCTTTGTAGTAATCATAACCGGCATATACATGATTCATTATACCATTCCCCTTGGTATTGGTCAAAAATTGATTGCGGAAACCAATCAGACCCCTGGCGGGAATCTTAAATTCCAGACGCATATACCCTGCCATCTCATGCATATTGATCAGTTCGGCCTTGCGGGTCCCCAGGTCTTCCATAACCACGCCCATGAAATCCTGCGGCACGTCAATGGTCAGTGCTTCCATAGGTTCCAGGGTATGCCCGTCTGCATCCTTGCGCAGAATTACCTTGGGCTTGCCCACCTGCAGTTCAAATCCTTCGCGGCGCATGGTCTCGATCAGGATGGACAGATGCAGTTCGCCGCGCCCCTTTACGATAAAGGTATCTGTGTTATCAGTTTCTTCCACCCGCAGCGCTACATTGGTCTGAATCTCTTTCATCAAACGGTCCCGCAGATGCCGGCTGGTTACATACTCCCCTTCTTTACCGGCAAAAGGACTGTCATTCACACAAAACTCCATGGATAAGGTCGGTTCATCGATTTTAATGCCCGCCAGAGCTTCCGGTTCCTCAGGGTCGGCAATGGTGTCACCGATCTCCACATTGGAAAGACCCATCAGCGCCACAATATCACCGGCCTGTACTTCCTGCATCTCCACACGTTTTAAGCCCTGATAACCGAAAAGACGGCCAATTTTTTCATTGCTGATCTTGCCTTCGTGAAGCAGCGCAATCTGTTGTCCGTTTTTGATGGTACCGCGAACCACGCGCCCAATAACGATGCGGCCCACATACGAATCGTAATCCAGCGTGTTGGCCAGCATTTGCAAGGGCTTATCCACCTCAACATCCGGTGCCGGTATAGTGTCCAGGATCACCTGAAACAGGGGTTCCAGATCTTCGCTGACATCATCCATAGTCAATTTTGCAAAACCGGAACGGGCGGAGGCATAAACTACCGGGAAATCCAGCTGGTCGTCATCCGCTTCCAACTCAATAAAAAGATCCAGCACTTCATCGACAACTTCCGAAGCGCGCTGATCCGGGCGATCAATTTTATTAATGACTACAATGGGCTTTAAATGCTTTTCCAACGCCTTGCGCAGGACATACTTCGTCTGGGGCATAGGGCCTTCGTAGGCATCTACCAACAGCAGCACACCATCAACCATGGTCAGCACGCGTTCCACTTCCCCGCCGAAATCCGCATGGCCGGGCGTGTCCAGAATATTGATCTTGGTGCCATTGTGCATCACTGCCGTATTTTTCGACAAAATAGTAATACCGCGTTCCCGTTCCAGATCGTTAGAATCCATCACGCGTTCCGCCACCTTTTCATTGGCGCGGAAAATATGGCTCTGCTTCAACATAGCATCTACCAATGTGGTTTTGCCATGATCGACATGGGCGATGATCGCAATGTTGCGAATATCATTTCTAATCATTATAACTGCTTCCTCTCTTGCATACCATATACCAAAACTAAAAGAATGAGGATGCTTATCAGAGCACCCCCACTATGACTTAAGTATTATATTCCTTTTATTTTTTACTGTCAACAAGAATCAGTTCAGATGCTGCCCAGCATATCGTCCATATAGCGGCGTACTTTTTCCAGTTTCTTGCGCATCTGTTCCGCCTTAGTGCTGTCACGGACGGCAATTTGTTCAATTTTACTCTTATATTGCAGATAATTACGTTCCACCATCGAAAGAGAATCTTGCAGATCCGCCACTTCCTGCACCGATTCGGTTTCCGGCGCCGGCTCAATAGTGTACTCACTGCCGGTAATCGCAACACTGTCGCCATACTTGGGAATGTAGGTCGCGGTCCCTAACTGCATTTGCAGCTCTTTGGCCAGAGAAAAAGCCCCCGTCATTTCGCCGTGGGTCACAAAAAAAATTTTGGGGTTTTGCGGCATTTGCTTATACCAGGCCAAAAGCTGTTCTTTATCCGCATGGGCAGAAAATCCGCTCATATTAATGATTTCCGCCGCTACATTAATGGTTTCGCCCATAATCTTTACTTTCTTCGCCCCATCGATTAAATTGCGTCCCATGGATCCTTCCGCCTGGAACCCGACAAAGACAACCGAACATTCCGGCCGCCATAGGTTGTGCTTCAAATGGTGCAAGATACGGCCTGCGTCAGCCATGCCGCTGGCCGAAAGGATGATTTTTGACCCTTCCATAGAGTTGATCAGCTTTGATTCGTCAGCCGTGAGAGTAAAATGCACGTTTTTCATAGCAAACAGCTTTTCCCCTTGGAATTCCACTAAAGCGCGGGTTTCCTCGTCATATTCGTCCTTGTTCGCCAACGTGATTCCCGTAGCTTTTGTAGCCATGGGGCTGTCCACATAAATAGGCACATCCGGTATTTTACCTTCCTGGGTCAGCTTCTGAAAATAATAGAGTAAGACCTGCGTTCTTCCTACCGCAAACGCCGGAAAAATCACATTACCGCCCCGTTCCAGCGTCGCATTGATAATTTTAGCAAGTTCCGCTTCTTTATCATAGGCTTTATGGATACGATCCCCGTAGGTAGACTCTGTGATAATGAAATCCGCGCCGCACAAAATGGAAGGATCCTGCAAGATAGGCTGATTCGGCTGTCCTACGTCGCCGGAAAAAATTAATGTGGTTTTTTCACCGTTTTCTTCTACCTCCAGACGCGCCACCGCACTGCCGATAATATGGCCTGCCACACGCAGGATGGCCGTGACTCCGGGAATCACTTCAAAACGTTCTTCAAAATCATGCACATAAAAATTCTGCAAAGAAGTATAGGCGTCATCTACAGTGAATAACGGCACCACTTGCGGTTTCCCTGCGCGCAGACCTTTGCGGTTGGCAACTTCCGCATCAGACTCCTGAATATGAGCGCTGTCAGGCAGAAGGATCGTACATAACTGCTGAGTAGATTTGGTACAGTGAATACGTCCCTTAAACCCTTCTTTTACCAATTTAGGAATCAGCCCGCTATGGTCTATATGCGCATGCGTCAAAACCATTGCGTCAATTTCGCCCGGATGAAAAGCAAACGGACGCTCATTCAGTTCTTTAATGGCTCTGGAACCCTGGAACATACCGCAATCCACCAGCATTTTCTTCCCGCCGACTTCCAACATATAACAAGAACCCGTCACGGTACGGGCCGCACCTAAAAATGTAAGTCGCATATTCCTACCTCCGAACTGTTTTTTAATGGTTTTTGAACCATCTTTTAAAGAAACTTTTTGCCTGTTTCGCTTGCCCAAACCATAATAACTTTGTTTTTAGCCGGTAGGACAAGGCGATGATTGACTGCACTTGCTTTGACCATACTTACTTTGAACATACTTGCTTTGTTCCTAAAATACTATATTTAATAAGAATTCTCTATTTTTTAATGATTTCCTGCTTTTCTACCTAAGAATCTCTGAAAAATATTTGTCGCCCGGTCATTTTCCCTTTTACAGTTGCTGCAATAGCCGCAATCCGTTTCATTTGCTTCGCCGGATTCACCGAAGTAATTCAGTATATATCGCCGTAAACAACCTGTGTAATGGCAATACTCCCACATCCGCAGCAACAATTCATCAGATCCCGACGCAGTGTTAAACGGATTTTTTTCCTCGCCTTTCCATACAGTAGCTAACGAACCCCCTTGCCCGTTTCTCCGCACGGCGTCAAACGAACCCTTTCTCCTGCTTCTTTGCACAGCACCCTGCTTTCGCAGCAGGGCTTTTTGCGTTTGCAAGTCTTCTTTACTGTAGAGCAAAAGGCAGTAGGCCGGTTCTCCGTTACGCCCGGCTCTGCCCGCTTCCTGAAAATATTCCTCCAGACTCTGCGGCATATTATAGTGCAGAATGAAAGAAACATCGGCTTTATCAATGCCCATACCAAAGGCAGAAGTGGCAACCACGATCCGAATTGCATCGCCCACAAAAGCCTGACGCGTATACGTCCGCTCTCCTGCCGTCAGACCGCCGTGATAACGCGCCGCCTCCAGGCCCCTTTCCCGCAGCATTTGCGTGACGCGTTCCACGCCTTTATGCGTTGCGCAATAAATAATTCCGCTTTGCCCCCGCAGTTTTTCCAAAGCATTCAGGATTGCCCGTTCTTTATTCGCTGGGGAAGCCTTCGCAAAGTAAAGGTTCGGCCGATTAAAGCCTTTGACCATAACAAAAGGCTCCTGTAACGCCAGATGCCGAGTCATATCTTGTCGTACCCTCATTGTCGCCGTTGCCGTAAAAGCCGCCAGCACAGGGCGGTGCGGCAGTTGGGCAACGAATTCTGCAATACGCAGATAAGAGGGCCTGAAGTCGTGCCCCCATTGCGAGACACAATGTGCTTCATCGATGACCAGAAGCGGCGGCGGATTGCGTTGCGCAAAACGAAGAAACTCCGTGTTTTGCAGCCGCTCCGGTGCAAGATACAGCAGTTTATAGCCACCCTGCATCGCTTCATATAAAGTTTGGTAATAAAGATTTTTACTCATGCTGCTGTGCAGCGCTATGGCAGGGATGCCCTTTTGGCGAAGATGCGCAACCTGATCTTCCATAAGAGAAACCAATGGGGAAATCACATAGGTCATGCCCGCAAACATAAGCGCCGGTATCTGAAAACAGATAGATTTACCGGCCCCGGTAGACAACACAGCCAGACAGTCCCGCCGACTTAAAATCGTATCGACGATTTGAGCCTGCCCCGGACGAAACTCAGTAAAACCAAAACGCGACTGCAACACTTCTTCCTTTTGCAACAAAACGCTCCTTTCTGCCACAGGCATTCCTGCGCAACTGAAAATGCAACACAAAAAAGACTAAGCCGAAGTCCATCGCGGGAGACACGTTTCCCTGCGAATGAAATTTCATGCTTAGTCTTACGCGCTTAATTATTCTCTCTTTTTGTCTAACGCTCGTAACGCGCTTGTAACGCTGTTTTTATAGCTCTATCTTTTACACCGATAGCTTTTACAACGGTAGCTTTTACACCGATAGCTTCTATCATTTTATCTCTTATAAGGAGAAAGATAAAATGATCGTTTATCTAACCCATCTGCCCTGCTGTTACGCTTTTTCTGTCACCGGCGTCTTCCCGTTAAAGGGGCAAAGCTGCCGGCAGACACAGTCCCCGCATAACGGCTTGCGGGCCTTGCAGATCAGCCGTCCATGCCAGATAAACCAATGGTGCGCCGCAGCCCATTTTTCTTTAGGAATCAGCTTTTGCAGATCCAGTTCCGTCGCTTCCGGTGTTTTCGCTGCCGAAAGGCCCAAACGGTGGGAGGTACGGAAAACATGAGTGTCCACAGCAATCGCCGGTATCTTATACACAATACTGGCGATTACATTTGCCGTTTTTCGGCCTACCCCCGGCAGTTTCATCAGAGTAGGAATGTCGCGGGGGATCTCACCGCCAAATTCTTCCAGCAACATATGACACATACCCAGGAGGTTTTTTGCTTTGGCATGATATAAACCGCAGTCCCGGATTTCAGCTTCCAGTTCTTCCTGAGTCAATGCGCCCATCTTTTCCGGCGTATTCAGTCGGGGAAAGATGCGGGCCGTGATTTTATTTACCCGTTCATCCGTACACTGAGCCGACATAATTACGGCGCAGAGTAATTCGAACGGCGAATTATAATGCAGCGCTGTACCGATTCCCTGGTAGCGTTGCTCCAGCTCGGCAATGATTGCCTGCTTTTCTTTTTTACGCATTCCTTTCATCCCTTTTGCTTCTATACATCCAAGTACACATGATTACACAATTTGCGTCTGTATCTATTTGCGCCTGTCTACACGGAATCGCTAATTTGTCAGGCTCCGAACCGGCGCCGGTATCCGTCCACCCCGGGCAATAAACGTATCCGCTTTAAACGCATTCACAGCCAGAACAGGCGCATGGCCCAACAAACCGCCAAATTCCACCTGTTCTCCCACGGTCTTGCCCGGTACCGGGATCAGACGTACGGCCGTCGTCTTGTTATTGATCATGCCGATCGCCGCTTCATCCGCGATAATGGCGGCCACTGTTTCTGCCGTAGTGTCGCCCGGTACGGCAATCATATCCAGGCCTACGGAACATACGCAGGTCATAGCTTCCAATTTTTCCAACGAAAGGCTGCCCCGTTCCACCGCCGCGATCATGCCCGCGTCTTCACTGACGGGAATAAAAGCGCCAGACAGACCGCCCACATAGCTGGAAGCCATCAGGCCGCCCTTTTTCACCGCATCGTTCAGCATTGCCAGCGTGGCCGTGGTGCCGGGTGCGCCGCAGCTTTCCAGACCGATCTCTTCCAAAATGTGAGCGACAGAATCACCCACCGCCGGAGTAGGCGCCAAGGACAGATCAATGATGCCGAACTGGGTATGTAGCCGCCGGGCCGCTTCCTGCGCCACCAATTGCCCTACCCGAGTGATCTTGAACGCGGTCCTTTTAATCACTTCCGCTACGGTACCGATATCCTTACCTTTAACGGCTTCCAGCGCATGTTTGACTACGCCGGGGCCGCTGACACCCACACTGACCACCGTCTCCGGCTCCGTCACACCGTGGAAAGCCCCTGCCATAAAGGGATTATCATTGACTGCATTACAAAATACAACCAGTTTCGCGCAGCCGATCGCATCCCGATCGGCAGTCAAGGCGGCGGTTCTCTTCACGACACGGCCCATTTCCGCCACAGCATCCATATTGATACCGGCTTTGGTAGAACCTACATTGACCGAAGAACAAACAATATCAGTGCAGGCCAGCGCTTCAGGAATCGAGGCGATTAAATTGCGATCGCCCTTTGTATACCCTTTATCCACCAGCGCGCTGAAACCGCCGATAAAGTTTACCCCTACCTGGTGCGCCGCCTTATCCAGCGCTTGAGCCAGAGGAACATAGTCGCTGCTGTCACAGCTTTCCCCGACCATAGAAATGGGCGTCACGGAAATACGTTTGTTGATAATGGGGACCCCCAAATCAGATTCGATTTCCTCGCCAACCGCTACCAGGTGTTCCGCATGTTTCGTAATTTTATCATAAATTTTAGCGGCACAGACTTTAATATCAGGGTGCCCGCAGTCACGCAGGCTGATTCCCATGGTAATAGTACGCACATCCAGATTATTCTGGGTGATCATCTGCGTTGTTTCTAATACATCGCTAATCGTCAAAACAGACATAGTATAAGCCTCCTGCTTTAAATCTGGTGCATTGCCGTAAAGATGTCTTCACTCTGCACGCGGATCTCCACGCCAATTTCCTCCGCCAAAACGGTGAAACGTTCTTTTAAGGTTTTAATATCCATTTTGGCATCCGTCATATCGGCAATCAAAACCATGTTGAAAAAACCGTCCATGATGTTTTGATTAATGTTGAGAACGTTTACCCGGTTGGCCGCCAATACATTGGTCACCTTGGCAATGATACCGACTTTGTCCTGCCCTACTACCGTCACTACGATACGCATAATTCCATCCTCCTCAGCTTTGATTTACCGGACTGTATATATTCCGCTTGCCTGGTACCGATGCCGCAAGACAACGGTCTGACAGGCAAAAAACTCTGCTCCTGTGCTACCTTTTGCCGTTTCTTCCGGCGACTCCTGTCACTTACATTTCGTATGGATTGCACACTTTTCAGCCGATTGTCTGTTTCACAGTGCTGTTTTTTTATTGTAACATACTTTGGAAAAATCTGCTTTTCTTTTACAAAGGTCACTATAAGTATATAAAGACCACTACAAGTACGCTAAAATTTCCGCCGGGGCGCTAACGATAACACGGGCCCCCTGTTCCTGTAAAAAACTTTTTTCTTTAAAGCCCCAAGCCACACTGATACAGGCAATTCCGGCATTAGCTGCCGCCTGTATATCCACTTCCGAATCGCCGATATAAAGAGCTTCCTCTTTCTCTACACGCAGATTTGCCAGCGCCTCATACAACAAATCCGGCGCCGGTTTTTTCGCTTTGCCTTCACGTTCTCCGGTAATCGAAAAAAAAGTCTTCGGAAAATACTGCTCCACCAATATCTGCACCGCCGAGTCCGGTTTATTTGACACCACACCCAAACGTAAGCCCCGGCTGCGAAGTTGCTGCAGCAGTTCCGGTATCCCCGCATAGGGGCAGGTTTCATCTTGACAATGCGCATCATAATACGGTTTAAAATCCTGTTCGATCTGATCGATCGTCTTTTTAGCAACAACCGGCGCCGCCGCCCGCTCCAGCAAAAGCCGGGCTCCATTGCCGACGAAACTGCGCACTTCCTCCCGCGAACGCTCCGGCAGATCGTTCGCCCTCAACGCATAGTTTACCGCCGTCTGAATGTCTTTCAGCGTGTCCAGCAATGTACCGTCCAAATCAAAAATAAGCGCCTTAATACGCTTGTCGGTTGCCAGATTATTTTTTGACACCTTTTTCGCTGCCATGATTTCTTTTTCTGTTATCATCCTGTTTTCAGCCAATCTCCACCGCCTCTTCCAGGGCATTGATCTTTCCGGCTTTCAAAAGGGCCACAGCCTCTTTTTCCGGTAGCTCCGTAAACACGCAAAGGCAGGCATCGGAAATTGCTTTTGCCCGAACTGCTGCCAGAGTAAAGGTTAAGAGCTTTTCGCCTTTTTTTACTTTTTGTCCCTCAGAAACATAAACGGTGAATCCTTCCCCTTTTAATTTGACGGTATCGATTCCTACATGAAGCAAATATTCCAGCCCCTCTGTCGTGGTCAGGCCCAGCGCATGCTTTGTTTCAAAAACAAAATTCACCACACTGTCCGCCGGCGCCAATACCACTCCGTCAGACGGAGAAACCATAAAGCCGTCCCCATTCATTTTTTCAGCAAACGCTTCATCCGGCGTTTCCGTAATAGAGCGCAGCTCCCCGGTAAAGGGAGAAGCAAAGCGCTGTTTCTTTTTACCAAATATAGAACCAAACATACGGTTCTCCTTCCTCGTTGCACGTTTTTACCCGCTATTTTTACCTATTATCTTGTGTCTTTATATCTTTTTTTATTTAAATAAATGCGCCAGTACGCTCAAGACAATACTGAGCACAATACAGGTCATCAGCGGAAAATAAAAGCTGCCGTGCTTCCCTTCCACATGGATATCCCCCGGCAAATGCCCCAACGGCAGAAACTTGCCTCCAAAATGAATCAAAAGGCCTAAGACTAACAATAAAAGGCCCAGTTGCATCAACAGTTTTCCTAAATCATGCGGCATAACGAACTCCTTTACTATAAACCAAGGATAGATTTTCCTTCTGCTTTATTATAAAATATATACTGAGAAAAACCAAGAGAGTTATCGTGTTGAAAGGAGACGTATCATGCCGTATGTAAACATCAAGATCACAAAAGAAGGAAATGTAACTCCGGAACAGAAGAAGCAGCTGATTGAAGGCGCTACCCAATTGTTGGTGGATGTCCTGCACAAAAACCCTAAAACTACCGTTGTTACCATCGATGAAGTAGATATGGACAACTGGGGCATTGGCGGCGTGCCCGTGACGGAACTTCGGAAGCTTGCCAAAGACAACGCAAAAGGTTAACCACCTTAACCACACACAACACTGATACCGCAAATTTGCCCCATATCTGTCAAAACCGCTATCTTAGGGGACACAGTCGCCGTTTCAGAACTCAAAATCACTGTCCTATAATTCAAAGCCACTTCTTAAAGAATACAGAAGTCAGATTCAACGTTTATAGTACCGTTTTTAATCAAACTTCTGTGTTCAAGACAGTGGTTTATTTTTTCTGCAATTCATCTAAATCCGCAATACTCTTTTAGCAAACTTATGATATAATTACACTGTATTTGATAAATCATATTAATAAGAAAATTGTAACATCAAATTAATTATATTCAAGAAAGAGTTCGGAGGCTCGTCATGAAGAAAATTGCATTTTATGGCAAAGGCGGAATCGGTAAGTCCACCACAGCTGCCAATGTATCTGCGGCGCTAAGTTTCGCAGGACACAAAGTCTGTCAGATTGGTTGCGACCCTAAAAATGACTCCACCCGTTTGCTATTGGGACACATCTGCAAAGAAACTGTATTGGATAAAGTACGCACCAACGAAATGGACGACATTAAAGCCGATGATCTTGTCCATACCGGCTTCAACGGCATCACTTGTGTGGAAGCAGGCGGTCCTGAGCCGGGTGTAGGCTGTGCCGGCCGCGGCATCATTGTCGCCCTGCAGCTGCTGGATAAGCTGAAAGCCGTTCCTCCTGTAGACCTGACCTTGTATGATGTATTGGGAGACGTGGTCTGCGGCGGTTTTGCCATGCCCATACGGGAAGGCTACGCTAATCACATTTACATCGTCTCCTCCGGTGAATTGATGAGCCTGTATGCTGCCAATAACATTGCCAAGGGTATTAAACGCTTTGCTTCACGAGGCAATGTACGCCTGGCGGGAATCATCGGCAACAGCCGCAACACGCCGGGAGAGAAAAACCTGTTAGAAACTTTTGCGCAAAAATTGAATACCCGCCTGGTGGCTTTCATACCCCGGGATAAAATCGTAAATCTGGCGGAAAATCAACGTCAGACCGTATTGCAATATGCGCCCGACTCAGCCCAAAGCCGGATTTATAAAGATTTAGCAGAAACCATCTGGCAAAACGAAACGCTTTCCATCCCTACACCTTTGGAGTTTGAAGAATTAGAAAGTCTGGTAGCCGCTTATGGAACAGAAAACTAAACCGGCCACAAAGTGGCTCTTCAGTAAAAATAAATCTTTCAGTTGTACCATGACCGGAGTCTGGCGGGCCGTAGGCTTTTGCGAAGGCTGCGCAGTCATCTTCCATAGTCCTTTAGGCTGCACCCATGTCGCTTCCCTGATGGATATGGGGGCTCAATACCGCATGATTGGGGATTACATGAAAGAGACAATGGATGCCGTACCTCTGATCGCATCAAATCTGCGGGAAAAAGACTGTATCTTTGGCGGCGCGGAACAGCTGCGCAACTGCATTGCGTATGTAATGAATGTCTATAAGCCCCAGTGTCTTGTCATCGCTTCCTCCTGCGTAGCCGGAGTTATTGGCGATGATGTGGAACAGGAAGCGGCCGATGCGGAAACGGAATATGGGATCCCGGTTCTTTGCGTGCCTTATGGCGGTTTTCTGGGGGGCGAATACTCCGATGGTTATTTCCAGACGGTGAGGCTGATTACCCAACGCTTTCTCCGACCGCAGGAAAAACTGCCCGGCAGCGTGTTATTGCTGGGCGATCAGATGGGGCCCTGGGGACAATATGCCCGGGAAGTAAAACGGTTACTGGCGCCTTTCGGCTTAAAAGTAAAGTGGCAGTTTCCCGGCTATGTTCCTTTTGCCGACTGGCCTGCCATGACGTCCGCCTCTCTTTTGATCCCTCTCAACTATGCCCGAAAAAATCAGGATGGTCTGGAAGAAATTGCCCGTGAGTGGGAAGATAAATTTGCCATTTCCGTATTAAAAGATGTTTATCCCGTCGGTTGGGAAAATACCTGCGCCTGGCTGCGCAAAATTGCCGCGTTTACAGGAGATGCCGCCAAAGGTGAAACGGTGATCGAGGCAGAACGTAAACGCCTGACAGACTATGTTGCGTCTGTTATTTCCGTCACAAAGGGCAAAAAGGCCGTGTTCGGCATAGGCAGAGGCGCCCGCTGGTATCGTCCGGGCGAAACGCTGGAAACATTGCGCCGACTGCAACTGGATATTACAGCCATCGTGCTGTATGATAAGCTGCTGCCGGAGGATAAGAAGATCATGCGGGCAGAAATCACAAAATGCCCTGCGTTTACCGATTCCCCGGCAACAAATGCGGAAAAAGCGTCTGCCGGGGAAACTACCGCTCTGCACACCCTCCCGAATATCCCTATTCTGGACGGAGAAGAAGGTCAGCCGTACATTGAAACGGCGGATATTCTTCTGACCACCGACGAAATACTGAACACTGCCACCCGCCAGCTTTTCCTTCCCATGGTACCTCTGGCAGGGACGGAAGGACAGATTGCGCTGATGCGAACGATTTATCGGGTGCTCTGCCGCTATGGCGCCAAAGGAGGGATTTCCTATGTGTAAACCGGAATGGGAATCAGCCTGCCATCACATGTCAACCTGTGCTTTGACCGGCTCCGCCGCTTTTTTTGACTCTATCCCCGGCAGTTTTATTTTAATCAACGGACCGCTTTGGTGCTATTTTTATACAATGAAGTATGTAGAAGATTACGATGCTTCTGCTTTACGTCGTTTTCATTGCACGCAACCGGAAAGTGACGCCCTGGTCTATGGCACGGAAAATGATCTGCTGGCAGGGTTCGATTTTATTAAAAGCAACTATACACCGGAACGCGTCTTTGTGCAAAACAACTGCAGTGTGAGCCTGGTAGGTGACGATCTGGAAGGTATCGCCGCTAAAGCCGGGCTTCCCTGGCCGGTGTATGCCATCGACAGCGGCGGTTTGGCAGGCGATTTTCCCGAAGGATATCAGAAAGCCTTTTTACGTGTGATCGAAGAAATAAAACCGCAGCAGAAAAAAAGCAATACCGACACTGCATCGCCAAAGCCTTCGATAAATGTATTGGGTCTGACGCCAATGTATTATCGGGGAGAAGAAGATATCGCAGAAATACGGCGCCTGTTAGAAGCAAGCGGCTATAAAGTAAATGCAATTCCCGGCGGCGGCGCTTCCTGGGAGGACATCCAGCGACTGCCGGAAGCCGATTTAAATCTTGTAGTACGGGACGAGTTGGCCTTAAAAGCCGCTGTGACCCTGGAAAAAGCTTTTGGCACGCCCTATCTTTCGGCAGGTCTGCCCTACGGCATAGAAGGCACTCTCCTCTGGCTGCGCAAAATCGCTGCAGCACTGCCGGGCGCCGATTTGGCTGCCATAGAGCAGGAAGCGGAAAAAATAAAACAGCGGCTGCAATTTCGGGGCGGCAATACGCAATCCCTGTGGGGACCTCTTTGGTTTGATACGGTCCTGGTGTCCGGCCCGCCCTCAGAAGCCGCCGGCATCGCCGAAGCCATCCGCAGCGAATGGATTGACACGGGAAGGCTGATCGTCTGTTTCACCCATGCTGCCGACCTGCAGCCAAACGCTGCCGATGAAATTTATATTGTCGAAAGAGACGATGCCGCAATCAAAACAATGTATGAAAACTGGGATAACGGGCTGGTACTGGGTTCTTCCATGGAAGCCGGCAAACTCTTGCGGCTGCAAAAGCCTTTTATAAACTGCAATATTGCCTTTCCTACCTACCATGAAATGTCCGTGACCGATCTTCCCCTGTGCGGCATCCGCGGAGCAGCCCTGCTGTTCGAAAAAATATGGAATGCCAAACTGCAGGATGCCATGGCGCATGTAAAAGACTAGCTACGTAACACTGCAGATGGGATAGGCCATTCTTCAACGCAACATGCGCAAAAGGTTAAAATCAATTTTGTACGCTATGTCTACTCAGCTGGCGAACGTCTATAAAAAACAAGCCCCACGCCGTATCTGAAGCGTGAGGGCTTTTATTTTTTGTCTGTTTCCGTTTCCCTTATTTACCTGTATCAAACAAAGCCTTTTGCTGGGTGAATTCCAGCATACCGTAAACGCCGCCTTCCCGGCCTATACCACTTTGCTTATAGCCGCCAAAAGGCGCCGCGCAATCCCGCGGGCTGGCGTTAATATACACGTTGCCGGCCTGAATGCGATGGGCTACCGCAATCGCTTCCTCTTTAGCGCCATACACACAAGCGTTTAAACCATATGCAGTATCATTGGCAATGGCAACCGCTTCTTCTATATCCTTGTAGGCAATCACACACAGGACCGGTCCGAAAATTTCTTCCCGGGCAATTGCCATCGTCCGGTTATCTACTTCTGTAAAAATTGTAGGCCGGATATAATACCCCTTCCCTTCTTCCGGAACACCGCCATAGAGGAGCTTTGCCCCTTCGGCAAGACCTTTTTCAATAAAGCCTTTAACTTTTTTAAATTGCGCGGCAGAAGCCAACGGTCCTAATTTTACATTTTCCGCCAAAGGATCGCCCATCGTATATTCCGCAGCGATTTTTACCAACATTTTTTCCACTGCCGCTTTTTCCGCCTGCGGCACCAATAGACGGCTATAAGCGGTGCAGGTTTGTCCACTGTTTAAAAAGATACTGTTAAAGCAGAGCCGGATTGCTTCCGCATATTCTTTACAGCCGGGCAGCAGCACAAAAGGAGACTTCCCGCCTAATTCCAAACTGATGCGTTTTACACTGCCCAACGCATGCCTGGAAACCGTGATGCCACCGGCAGTAGAACCGGTGAAAGAAATCATGTTGACCAACGGGTGTTCCGACAACACATTACCGACTTCTCCGCCCCGACCCGTCACCAAATTAAACACGCCTTTCGGAAAACCGGCCTTAGCAAAAGCCTCTGCCAGCCAATACGAAGACAAAGGGGTATGCTGGCTGGGCTTTAACACCACCGTGTTGCCCATAAGTAACGCCGGTATCACCTTTTGAATGACCTGGCCCAAAGGATAATTCCAGGGCGTAATACAGCCCACGACCCCCACCGGTTCACGATAAACGGTGGATGCCTCCATTTTTTCCATCATGGGGACCTGATCCGCCAGATCAATGTAAGAGCGGATCCGTGTATATTGATATTCTACCTGAACCGCTTTAGCAAACGCATACGGCGACCCTAATTCTTTCACTGTGATAGCAATCAGCTGCTCTTCCTGACTTTCAAGTAAAGCCAGAAACTTTTCCATCAACACCTTACGTTCCGGCAAAGGTGTGGCAGACCATTGCGGGAACGCAGCCGCGGCAGCCCGTACAGCTTTATCGACATCCGCGCCATTGCCCGCAGGTACTTTGGCAAATACAGCTTGCGTAGCAGGATTCTCTACTTCTATAAAATCCTTGGAATCACTCTCGACCCATTCTCCGTTAATGTATAATTTAGTAAAATCCATAAAATTCATCTCCTTTGCCATTACGCTACCTATCTATTATTATAAGTCTCTGCCACAAGTTATTCAACGGTTCGAAGAAGTAAAGGATGAAGGCCACTTACCAATTTTTTATTACTGTTTTTATCAAAAGTTCTCCATCACGATTAGTTTTCTCAATTCCTAATACATTTCTTCTCGCGTAATAAATGAATCTAATCGTTTTACTCTACCTTTATCTTTCGGTTTCATTTTTTTGCTAATAAGTAAAATTAAAATCTCAGATATGCATAGTGGAACAATATACGAATTCGTAACCCCTACTCCCCCTACTTTACTACTTATTACAATATCTGCCATGTGAGCTAAAGGCCCTGTTACCTTATCTGTAATTAAAATCACAGTAGCACCGACCTCTTTCGCCATTTCAATGATGGTATATGTAATCTTAGAATATCTGGAAAAACTATAAAGTAAAACACTGTCATTTTTAGTAAGATCGACCAACTGTTCTAAAACATAGCTGTCGGCTTTGTCAAGTAAAAACACATTTGGCAAACAATTAACCATTTTCCGAGACATATACACAGAGCAAGAAGCTGAACTACGAAAGCCTATAATAAATTTGCGCTCACTTTTAATCAAAACGTCAGCAACTTTTTGTAAAACTGCAGGATTCAAATCACGAAATGTGGTATGAATGTTGTCAACCGTTTTCTCTATTACATCAGTAATTACATTATTACTTTGTAATAACCCGCTGGACATCACATATTTTTCGCCTGGAGACATATTTTCACGGGATTCTTTATATTGCTGTATCATTCTGTCAGCCATTTTCTTTTTAAAATCAGAAAATCCTTTATAACCCAGATTACGCAAAAATCGTATAATAGAAGTATCACTAGTGCCAATATTCTTTGCCATCATCGTAACAGTTTCTATTCCCATTGTATCTTTATGTTCCAAAATATATTCAGCTATTTTTTTATCTGTTTTTGTTAATAAGATGTTTTGAATTCTGTCTTCTAATGTCTCCATTTAAAACATCACCTACCCTTATTTTGTTAGTTGTATTATAAAATATTTTTTATAAGTATACAATCTTCATATGAAAAATGGCTACTGAAGAATCAGTAGCCATCCCCTCTCCCTGCTTTTATAATTTTGTAATCTCTTCTGTTACCATCAAAAACTTTTCAATTTCTTCAACCGTATGACAATGCAAAGGAGATACTCGAACGATACCGTTGAGACCGAAGGAGTGGAGCATCCGAACTGAATATAAGCTGCTGTCGACCCTGTCAAAGACAATCACGTGACGTTTTACATATTCTGCAGTAGCTCTGGTTGGAGTAAGATTATCAAAGCCAATAGCTATAATTAAATCTCTCTGTGTTAAATCCGGATTATCATTGTATACCGTTACGCCCTTAATATGTCGTAAACCTGCCTGTTTATTCGTACCTTCCAGTAAGACGTGTAACAATGCCCTTTCTTGCAAAACAATTTTATTCATACCCGTTTCAAACAATTCGCGGCGAGTACCTGTTTTTTTGTCCGACAAATCGCAAACATAATCCACTATTTTTGATACCATGGCATATTGCGCCGGAGCATCAGAGCCAAGTCCCCAGAAATTTTCCGGTTTTGCGATTAATTTCGCATGAGGTAATCTTGCCAATCTATCCGAAACCCACGCCGCACCAAATCCTCTAACGCCAAAAAATTTATAAGGGGCAAAGTTTACGCCATCAATATCTAACTTAGAAAAATCCATTATTGCATGAGGTGCATGCTGAACAGCGTCTACTGTAATATATAAATCAGGTTTTTTAGCACGAGCTTTCCTCACAATTTCCGGAATATTCATAATAGCTCCCGAAATATTAGAGGCATACATAACGTTTAACAAACAAGTATCTTTGTCAACCAACTCAATAATAGCGTCCGTATCACAGCCCCCTGTAGCCATATTGCTTGGAGCGACACGTAACTCTTTACCGGTTATTTTAGCGAATGTTTCTGAAGAATCAAAAGAGGAAGGATGCTCTAAAACCGTTGTAACAACATTAGTCCCAGGAATATTATCTATTACAGCCGCTACAATTTCATACATAACTTGAGAAGCCGTCTGTCCTGGAACAATACTCCCTTCTTTAACATTAAAAATAGTACGTATATCATCTTCGCCTTTGCGAACCAGTTCTTTTAATGAAACAGCCATAGGATGTTTACGGCCATCACAGTCAGGAATCATATCAATTTCATGAAAAACATCAGCAGCTGCTTTTAACCGCAACGAACCCCCGGCATTTTCAAAAAATAAGCGTGAACTACCATCCGGATCTTCCTTCAACAAATAAAAAGATTCTCGTACTTTTTTCATTTCTTCTTTATTTAATAATTTCCCGTTATCCATTTTTTACCCTTTCTAAATCATTTGTATTGAACTTGATCAATTGCAGTTTTTTCAACCAATATTTTATCTATGATTAAACATTTATTTCCTCAGAACCATGGTCTTCAACAAACATATCATTATTCCAAATATGCTCATTTTTAGCAACGAGCAAAGTACCCAAAACATCACCAGATACATTAACTGTAGTATGGGACATATCAATTAAGCGATACATTCCAGCAATAGGTCCCATCATATCCATAGGAAGGCCCATTAAATTCAAAAATATCGCTCCGGTCACAATACCTCCTCCGGGAATACCTGGAGCCGCAATAGACATAATAGTTGAAATTGTGATGATCATTGCAGTTTGGCTCAATGTCATATCCAAACCATAAATTTCGGCAACAAAAAATGCCAAAATTGTTTTGTATAATGCCGCACCAGTTAAATTGATCGTTGCCCCTAGGGGTACAGAGAAAGAAGCAATTGACATCGGCACTTTTAGTTTATCTGTAACCACATCCAACGTGATAGGAATCGTTCCCGCACTAGAATTTGTTGCAATTGTATTGATCCAAATCGGTATCATGGCTTTACACATTCTTATATAATCAACTTTTGTATAAAGATAAGTTATGCCGCTTAAAATACCCCAGATCAGTAGGCACCCCACGTAATCTGTTAAAACAAATTTTGCCAGAGCTCCAAACAACTGAGAACCATACACTGCTGTAGTATTTGCCATTAATGCAAACACCCCGATAGGAGAATAAATCATAACTATATCCAACATTTTATAAATAATCTGTGCAATGTCTCCACATAATTTTGCAACTTTCTGCCCTGGCTCTCCTACAATGACTAAGGCTATGGCAAACATCACTGTAAAGAAAATCATCTGTAATATATCTTGCTTCGCCATGGCATCAATTATATTTGTTGGTACCATATTGAATAAAAAATTAGAAAAAGAAATAGCCTTTAAATTCTTGGGGTCATAAGCAGACATGTGGCTAGTGTCAAAATTAGTTCCGGGGTGAAAAATATTTACTACAAGAATACCAATAAGACAAGCAACTACCGTCATGACAACATAAATAGCTACAACCTTTCCGCCAATTCGTTTTAACTTTTGAACATCGCCAATTGCAGCAATACCACTTGTTAGGCTAAAAAAAATTACAGGCACAATTAACATCTTTATCATATTCATAAATAAAGTACCTGCAGGTTTTACCCAGACGGAAAAATTATGGAATAGCAAGCCCACAGCAATCCCAAGAATAAATCCTATTGCGACCCTATACGGCAGATATTTCTTTGTAAATAGAAAATTATACATTGTGCTTTTCTCCTTTCTCTAATTATAAAGATTCTTCAATATTTAAATCTTTATAATGTTCCTATACCAACATTATAAGATCAGCAATATTGTTTTCTCAATAAACAAGCTTTAAAAATATTGTTTTCTCAATTTTGCATACAATTGCAGTTTCTAAATTGTTACAAATAAAACATTATTTCTTAATATTTACAGAATCAACCCAACTTAAATCTCTAGTTTACTTGTTAAATACTTCCCACAGAATAATCCGTTAGTGAGTCCGTAGCTTTTCTTCAAAATTGTTAAAATACTCGCGCTTAGGTTATTGCCCCATATTTTATAAGTGTAAATTAATTTTCAATATTCCGTTTCCAAATTGTTAACAAGTGATTGCTACCATCGTATACTGAATAATTTCCCCAACAAAAAACCTCTGAAATCAGCATATTACTGCGTTTCAGAGGCTGTTTTCATTTGGTGCGCCTGAGAGGAATCGGACCTCCGCACCCGGTTCCGGAGTTTTAAATCATGGTTTTTGTTACTTTTTCTAAAGCTACTAATTTACCTCAAAGAGCCATAAATAAGCGTTTTGTCTGAATTTCTGCTTTGATAAACTTGGCCTATTATTGCTAAATTTATAGAGTTAATAGAGTTATTGGGCTCAAAATTGGGCTCAATAACTTTTTTCTTTATCAGCCATCTTATAGATACCATTTTTGATAAATTTTCCCTATTTGTCTATTCAACAAGAAACTTAAAAAAGACCAGATTTGTAAATCTGGTCTTTTTTATCAATACTTACTATGACGCCTTCTTCCCGGCCTTTAGCATCGCTACTTTTGTGTGTGGCTTTGACGATGAGGTCTGTTTGTTGCCCGAGCAGTGTGCGTCCCTGTATGTTTATATGTTTCCTCTTAATTATTGTTTTAACAATTCAATAATTTCATCCTGGGCCTGTCTGCCCTCCCTAAAAAATCTAGCCAAGGGATAGCAGTGACACATTCCTTTACCTACAATGATTTCGTATGGAGCTTTGTATTTTTCCATTGCTTTTTTAAATCCCTCCGCAAAGGCATAGAGGCATTCATTTTCGCCGTAATAAAAATATGTTTTCGGAAAGTCGGTAAAATCTCCCACAGTTCCGTCAAGCATATATTCAGGCAGATCTTTATCGCCTTTTGTAATTTCCCTTGCCGTTTTAAAATATGTAGGTTCAATTATTATGTCTTTGTGATTAAGTGCATTTACTCTTTCCCAAATCTCTTTATTTTCTTTTAGATTTACATCGGGTATGCCGCCCGGTGATACTGAAATTATTTTGCCGGGCATTTTAACAGGTCTTCCAATTGCATTGTTGTGCAAAAATATTCCAAGAGCCAGGGCAGCTCCTGATGAAAATCCCAGGACACTTATGTTTTCCGCCTTATAACTTTCTGTCATCAGCCTATAGGTTTCAAATGAAACTTCGTATGTCTTATCTATCTTTACATCTTCCGAGCAAAGTGGATAGAATAAAAACCAAACATCTTTGCCGGTTTGTTCCATTATTCTTTCCGACAAAGCAAAATCCAATTTGTCCGGTTGTGTAATCATTCCTCCACCGAAGAGATATAGCACCGCTCCGTCTGTAGGACCCTCATTCTTTTGATAGGATATAAGCCTGTATCCCATAACGTCTCTTACAATGAGATAGTAATTTTTTCTCTCGGCTCTTTTCCTCGCCTTATCTAAATCAAATACCGCCTTTGAGTTTTTTCCCTTTGCATACTCAAGCATCTCTTCTTTGTTCTTTAAAAACACTTTTTTGACACCGGCAAGTCTTACTATTGTCGATGCAATTTTATATGCAACGCTCATTTCACACCTCCGATTGATACTCAATTAATCACAATTTTACAAGTTTTTACCAATACTTATTTTGGTACATTTTGTACCTCTCGCTTGTATTGTCTGACCCAACGGTAAAAAGTGTCTTTTGAAATGCCTAATGTATGAAACGCTTCTACTGCCGTTATTTCTTTCTTTATCCAACGATCATATATCGGAAAAAATTCCGGCGGTAATACTTTTTTCGGCCGGCCTAACTTTATACCTCTGGCGCGCGCTGCGGCAATGCCTTCGGCTTGCCTTTTTTTAGTGCGCAACATTTCTGTTTCCGCAAGGGTAGATAAAACCTCAATCAATAAATTATTGACCATATCCATAATTGATTTTCCTAATTCTCCATAGTTAGAAAAATCAATTAAAGTAGTCGGAACATCAAGTACCCGTACCGTTATTTCTTTCTCTCTAAAATAAAGTAGCTGGTCTTTGATGATTTTTTTATTTCGTCCTAGTCGATCCAGCTCAGTGAAAAATGCACCACTTATACCTCTTTGCTGCAACAGAAAATTAAAAAATAATCTTGCAAATAAGGCAGAAGTGGTTTGAAACATTGGTCTGCAGTAGAGGCAAGTCCATGAATAAATAATATTGACTTATTGTTTTTATTCCCAAAGGTAATAAATTTCATTTAATTCCTCATTATATAAAAATTTTTTATATAATCTCGTAGCCTCAATATAAAGAAGCTAACAAGAACTTTGCTTGTTTGCCGTTTAATTGCAATATCCTATCTATTTTTTCTCCCAATAATAAGGGTTGAACCGTAAAGTCCTAACAATAAAGCTTCTTTGTGACCCATAAAAAGACCCTTTGTTGTATCAATTAATTGCACATCTTCGTAGCCATCTTTTTTAAGCTTTTCGATAAATTTATTCATATCTCCGTATCTTGACTTACTCATCAAATCATGAATAACAAAAACTCCACCTTTTTTAAGTACACGAAGTGTTTCTAGTAAAAGTTTTTGTTTATTTTTCCCCGTTATATTGTGATAAACATAGTTGCTTGTTACTGCATCAAAACTTTCATCTTCAAAAGGAAGATTCACTGCATTTCCAACTTTAAATCTCGCATTTTCTATTCCCTCTAATTTCGCATTATTTTCACAAAGTTCTTTAGAAAATTCACTTTTATATGAACCCCTCCAAATATCGCAGCCCACCATGATCGCCTTAGGATTTCTTTTTGCACATGCTATGGTAAGTGCACCGCTACCACATCCTACATCTAAGCCCACGCCACCATCTGGGATCTTTACATAGTCGGCAGTTCCCTCTATTATAACTTTGGCAAGCTTTCTTTTTCCATTGTAATCAAAAGCCCTATGTAGTACTCTCATCCAGATTGCAAAGAAAGTAAGTTTCAACGTAGCATATCCAAGAATAATGGCACAGATAAGACGAGTTCTTCCACTAAATACAAGATCACTGACACCGAAGGCTATAAATAGAATAAAAGCTACAAGGCTTCCAAGTATTAAATTCCTTAACAAACTTTCAGGAACCCAGTTTTTGTAGTCAGCTTTTGTTATCTTGTCATCAATAAAATTTAATTGCTTCATAAATTTTCTCCTGTAAATAATTAATTTTATAAAATTTGCCTTGTCTGCTAAAATAATAATTTTAATCTCTGACTATATAATCTTATAAATTCACATTAGTATAGTTTATCAATAAGCTTAGGTAGTAAATAAAATATATTAAGTTAAACCAACCACCGCGAATAATCATGTGCAATCCCTTTGGCAATCTCCCAGCAAGAGGAGTGAGAGTCAAAAGAAATATAGGTGTAAATAGAGCTTGCCATCTTGGAAATACTGTGAATCCAAATAAAATTATCAATGTTGTTCCTATGTTTGCTATAGCCATAGTTCCAAAAACTATTTTTGCTTGAAATTTTAAAAATTTTAAAAATTCATCAAAGGCTCCCTTGTTTTCGTATCTTGATAAAAGGCCTAAGTAGGCACATTGAATATGATAAGCGCCTCCTAGTATCATGCCAAAAATATTTATTAAAAATACAAAGCAAGCAAGACTTAAATAATTTTCTTGACATGATAAAACAATATGATAAAAGCCAATACAATAAATAAAGGCAGATATTGGACCTAAAAGACCACCAAGGTATAATCTTTTTGTGCTAACATTTTTCATTATGCCAATAATGCTATTTATAGTATCTCTGCCATCGTAATCATTTGGATCATAATATAAAATCATGTCTCCCAAAAACATCAAGAATGAACCCAAGAGACCTATTAAGATACATTTGTTTAAGGTCATAAGTCTAACTCCTTTTTATATTAAATGATATTTATTATCATTATAATTATAGCATCTAACATAACACAGATTCCTTTCAATCATATGATTTACTGCGTTAAACTAAATAAAAAATAAAGGCAGTCCAAAGACTGCCAATTTTTATCATATTGGAATAATCTATACCACTTTCAGGTTCTTCGAAATAGACAAACGGAGAGTCCTTATACATAACAGATGCTATTGCAAGTCTTTGCTTCTGTCCTCCTAATAAATAAATTCTTCTGCCATTTTTGTTTTTTCTATCAAATTCTTGTAAACTTTTGATTTTTGTAAAAGCTCTTCATGTTTGCCTTCACTCTCTACTCTTCCGTTTTCAAGAACTACTATCTTATCCGCATTTTCTATAGATTTCATTCTGTGTGAAATGATAACAACCGTCTTATCTTTAATCAAATTGTTTAAAGACTCTTGAATTTTTTTCTCGTTGTCAACATCTAGGCTTGCTGCTATCTCATCTAAGATCAATATCTGTGCATCTTTTAAGAAGGCTCTGGCTATTGATAGTCTTTGTCTTTCTCCTCCTGATAGCTCCGCGCCATTTTCGCCAATAACTGTATCGAAACCTTTATCCATGTTATCTATAAAGTCTGTGCAATTTGCAAGTTTTGCTGCTCTTTTAACTTCTTCATCGCTTGCATTTTGCTTACCAAGTCTGATGTTTTCCATAACACTTTGATTGAAAAGAACCACATCTTGAAAAACTATTGAGACCTTGTCAAAAAGAGATTCTGTTGATATTTCTTTTATATCTTTGCCATCGATTAAGATTTGTCCCTCGTCATAATCATAAAGTCTTGATATAAGTTTCAAGATAGTTGTTTTACCGCAGCCGCTTGCTCCCACTAAAGCAGTTACCTCTCCTTGCTTAGCTTTAAAATTTATTCCATTTAAAACTTTTGCGTCTTTCTTATAAGCAAATTCAACATCTTTTAGATCAATATCAAATTTTTTCAAATTATAGTCTTCGCCCTCTTGTAATTCTTGATTTTGAATTTCTTTAAGTCTTTCAATTTTAGGCGATAAATAAAATATCTCCATCATTCCCTCTTTAGATGCATCAAGAGCGTCTTTTATCTTCATAGCCGCTAGTAAATATCCTATAAGGTAGAGGGCGCTTATCTCTTTATTAATAATTAGATTTACGCCAACAAATATTACAACAGCAAGGGAAATAAAGCTAAATATTGAAGATATGGACATAGTTAAAATAGTTCCCATTTCCGTCTTCACATGCACCTTTTCACTTTTATCCATTTTTTCATATAGCTTTTCTTTCATTTCCTCTGATAAGCCATAGGCTTTGATCTCCATTTGCATCTCAATATTTTCTTGAAAGCTTTCCGAGTTTTCTCTTAAGACCTTATAATATTCTTTCTCTCCCTTAACTGAATGTTTTTTAGATAGCGGTATAAATATAAAACTTAAAAGAGATGGAATAATAACAGCTAAACCCATCTTCACATTGCTTATTAGCATCATGATAGATATTAGTGGGAAGAAGAGTACCATGCCGCCCACTTTTGGTATTGCATGGCTCATTGCATGCTCTATACCTTCAATATCAGACATAATTGTTTGCGCTAGGTCTGAAATATCATGCTTAGAAAAGTATGATAGAGGTAGTTTTGATAAATTCTCTGCTGTTCTTACCCTTAAATCCGCACTTTCTTGATATGTTGTGCTATATAATTTATCGTATTCGATAGAAAGCAAAATATACATTGCTATCAAGGTCAAAACCGAGAATGCTAGATAAAAGCCCTTGCTTTTACCAATATTTTCCAAAACTTCTTGAGCAAAAATCATTAGTAATATCGCAGGAAGCATATTTATACAGTAAACAAAAAATGAGGACAGTGTTGCTTTACTTAAATTTCTCGCCCCCTTATCTGTAAGAGCAAATCTTTTTTTATAAAACTCCTTCATTTGAAACCCTCCATTCATTCGCACTGTTAAACATCTCTTGCAGTCTCTTATACCTTGTATCTCTTGACATTAATTCTTTGTCAGAGCCTCTTTCTATAATTTTTCCACTATCCATTACAAGAATTTCATCTACATCTTTAATTGTAGAAAGTCTATGAGCAATCATGATAACTGTTTTATCCTTCATAAGGTTCTTGAAAGCTTTTTGTAGTTCAAACTCGTTATCTGGGTCAATAGATGCTGATGCTTCATCCATAATAATAATTTTGGAATCCTTTAAAATTGCTCTGGCAATTGCAATTCTTTGTTTTTCTCCACCGGATAAATAAACTCCTTTTGAGCCTATGATTGTCTTTTCTCTTTCAGGGAATTTGTCTAATATCAAATCGCATCCTGCTAATCTTAAGGCTCTCATGACATCATCTTTGACCGCGTCTTTATTGGCTAAAGCTACATTTTCATAAATGCTCTTCTTAAACAGTTTCGAATCTTGGAAAACAAATGAGATAGCTTTAATTAAGGCTTCGTCAGAATATTCAGATATTGGTATGCCGCCTATCTTTATGCTTCCTTCATTAACATTGTAAAAACCTGATATAAGTTTTGCTACTGTTGATTTGCCCGAACCAGATGAACCGACTAGTGCATAGGACTTTCCTTCTTGCAAACTAAAAGATAAGTTTTCTATTACTGCTTTATCATTATATGCAAAGCTAACATTATCAAACTCTATATTATAGTTTTTAAAATTATTAAGATTGCCGTGCTCCAATTTGTCTTTTTGCATCTCCTTGTATAGAGCCTCTAAAGTATCTACTGCATAATTGCCTTGAGAGATGTATAAGGAGTACCACATCATTCTCATAAATGAAACAAAGAGGACTCCCGATAAAAATAAAATCATGATAAGCTCAAGTAATATCATCTTGGCGCTGCCTAAGCTAGTCATAAAATAAACTATAGGTATAATTAAAATTGCAATTAATCCAAAGAATAACCATTGATACAAAACATAAGGCTTTTTACAAGACAGTGAATAATCGTAAGCATACTTTGAATAATCTTTTATCGCCTTATAAAAGCTTTTAAATGACTCTACATTTGCTCTAAATATTTTTACAACTTGCATTCCTCTAACGTATTCAACGGTCTCGGCACTTAGTTTAGATAGAGCTTCCTGGTATATCTTCATAAATTTTTGCTCGCCCATCATTGCCCCTAAAATTAAGCAGCCAATTATTGTAAGAGCAAGTAAAGTGATGCCAACCCTTATACTTACTATAAAGCCAAGTACAAGCACAAGCACGGGTGTAATTATTGCCTGAGAGCTATCAGGAATCATATGAGCTACAACCTGATGTGTTTGTGCGGCATTATCATCTATGATCTTTCTAATTTTCCCAGAAGGATTTAAATCAAAGAACCTAAAGCTTGCGTTCTCTAAACCATCAATTCCTCTTTTTCTTAAATTTGTTTCAAGCCTAAATCCCAATAAATGGGAAAAAGCTCCTGAAGCAAAATAAAATATTGCTCCTGCTGTTAATATAAGAGCAGATTTTATTGCTAAATTTTCTGCTCCAGATAAATCTGTATGGATAATTAAATTGTCTAAAAATCTGTAAATTAAATAGTATCCATATACTGTAATTACTGCAGATATAACAGAAAAAATTATAGCGAAAAATCCAAGATTTTTTTTGTATTGTACATAAGCAAATAGCTTTTTATAAATCTTCATAATATTATCTCCTTTTTCTTTGATATCCCGTTTAGATATAAATTTGCTTTGTTGATAGTAATTATCATTGCCTTTCTATTGTACATCGGGTATGATTACTAATACAATGGCTTGTCGAATTTAGGGCTAATTGGAATATTGTCTAAAGGGGATAGTGCGTTATGACTTATTATGATTTTGTAAAAGAATATATGAACGTAGATGAATGTAAAAACAATAGAAAATATTCAAGTGCCGGGCATACATTTTGTTGGAGCAAAAATAATTCAACTCATGCAGAAGGGCTTTATTGGTTTTATGAAGGAGATGGCTTCATTATTGATGTCCACGATTTTTATATCAGAGAAGAAGTTATTCAAAATAGTACTTATAGTATGTCAGACTATGTTTCAATCTATTCAAGCTACATCGTCAGTGCAAACGGAGAAAAATTTAATCCATATCAAATACTTACTGCAAACTCATTATGCACTCTAGATTTTGACAATATAAAAGATGACTTTCTTTTTTTATTACACGAAAACTGTTACTATCTTGCTGTTTCTATTGGATTTAAAAGAGAACTTCTAGACAAGCACTTATCATCCATTAATATTGATCCAGAATCATTTTATAGGGCTTTACTTCAAACAAATCAAATAATACTTACAAAGTCTTTAGAAAAAGTGGCTATGGAAATTTTAAATTGTAAGATGGAAGCTCCTGCCGCTGATTTTTTCTTAAAAGCCAAAGCAAATGAATGGATAAGTATAGTAATAGATACCTACTTAAATAGAAAAAAATATAAAATTGAAATTGATGATGATAAAGCACTTGAAGATGTAGCAAGATTCTTAGACGATCATTTCGCCATGAATGTAAATCAGGAAACCCTTGAAAAAATTTCTAAGATGAGCGGGACTAAATTAAAAAACTTGTTCAAAGAAAAATATGGTCAAGGCATTACAGAATACACCCAAAGAAAAAGAATGAATATGGCTGAGACTCTTCTCTTAAATACCAAACTTCCTATAAAGGAAATAGCTGAATCTGTCGGATACACATCTCATAGCAAATTTTCCATTTATTACAAAAGATATAAGGGAAAACTTCCTAGTGAAGTCCGTAATCTAGCTTGCGAACATCTCAATTTAAAATGCGATTGCTGTAATTAAGATAAATTTTTTTATACGCCTTTATCTTTTATGAGTTTATATATATTTGTATAGGTGTGTATAAATTTGATAAAAAAATTAACAAAAAAATAAAGACAGTCCGAAGACTGACGATATTTACCTCTCTGTTCCTTTGCTATGTTCTTTCTTATTTGACTTAGTTTTTTCATCTGTCTTAAAGATTTTTATTTGCCCTAATATGGACTTTTTATCCTTGTCTTGACTTTCTTTACTTATTCTTTTACTTTTAAGAGCTTAGAATATAAAAAGAAATATTATATTAAAACAATATTTCTCCGGTACTGGGACTGGGACGGGACTAAAAATTTGAAAACGTCCTATAATTAGGTGAATTTAGTGATATTAGAAAAAATAGAATATGGTATTTTGAATGGTTTGAGATATATCGGACGTTTGGAAAAGAAAGGGGGGAATAATATATAGTGTTTTTCAAAGAATTTGAAATAAATTGGGCTCAAAATTGGGCTCAAACATGAAAAAAAGGCTTCTCGAATTTTCGAGAGGCCTTTATTATGCTGGTGCGCCTGAGAGGAATCGGACCTCCGCACCCGGTTCCGGAGACCGGTGCTCTATCCACTGAGCTACAGGCGCAGTTATATGCGGCAAAGCCGCAAGAGAAGTACATAACACACATTCCAAGGTAATTATCGTACGGGAATTATTATAACATAGTTTTCAGTCTCTAGCAAATAAAATCATCGGGCATTTACCATCGTAAAATGTAAAAGTAACTTCCCGTTCTCTGGGGATAAGTGGAACTTACTCTTTCATAAAGCATTTACACACTGCCAAATTACAATTTCCTACAAGACACTATGTTACTTCATTATGTACCGGATAAAAACGAATTCCTCGAAACGTACCGCATGATCAGGGGGTGATACTACCTGCCCGGAAACAATACGGCTTTTTCACCGCATCACTTCTTCTAAAAAGGAATTGGAAATATAGTCAGGATTCTAATGAAGAACCTTGCTACGCAAAATCCATGATGTGCCCCCTTTCTTAAAATAGCTTTCGCATTTAGAAAAGGACACCACCATGGATTTCACGTGTTTTTTATTTTCCGTTAATTCCGTGTTTTTCTTTGCCTGTATGCTTTCATTATCAGAACGTATAGGTATACGTTACTCTGATGTTACGAGGAAGAGAATAATATTCTGTCGACCTGGAATTTGCCCAGTTTCCTACAATATCTTTACGATTAAACAAATTTTCACAGGCAAAATCAAAACGACTGTTTTTATCTACCTGATAACCTGCGGTCAGATTCACAGGCGCTTTATTAGGCCAGCCTCCTGCTCTATCTGCCGTTATACTTCCATTAAGTGCTGCATTAAATGCTCTATTATAATATTTTATTCCTGCAGAATATTGATTTCTTGCATAGCGTCTTGCCCAAACGCCTTTTACCTGGGATTTAGGATTGGAAAAGTCTGCGCCTACGGAATATGCCAGATGGTTTCCCATTTGCTTGTCATAGCTTACTTCCAGTCCTTTATTTTCGAAAGCGGCATTGATAGGATGAAGTTTGCCCTCTGCATCTGAAATATAATCCCAGGCTTTGTTCATATCTATATAATATAACGCAGCTTTAAAAGAACTGGTATCCGTTATATGCTTGTAGCCTAATTCGTAGGACCAGCCTTCTTCCGGCTGTAAAAAGGGATTTCCTTCATAAACATCACCGCCACTGCCATACAAGGAAGTAAAGTTCGGCATTTTAAAAGCCTTATTCGCATTCAAATATAAACTGCTGGTATCGTTTATTTTTTTCAACAAAGAAAATTCTGGCGTAAAATCGCTGTAGTTATTGACAGAACGGAATAACTGTTCCCTTGCGCCAACCGCAAGAGTCAAATCCGATCCAAGATTTTTTGCTACCTGCATAAATAGAGCATAGGTTTTTAAATCCTCATCTATAGGATTGTGAACCGGTTTACCACTTTTATAGGCAATATCATTAAAATATTTCTGCTGTTCAATTGTTGTTCCTACAACAATGTCCGCAAATTTTGAATTCAGTGTTTTTTGCAAATCAAATCCATAGGTTTTAAATTTAATATTTTCTCTTTTATATGGCTTAAATATCCCTTTCTTCGACCTTAGTGTATCAGTAAAACGATCGCTCACGTTATAATAAACGGTCCCTTTCCAACCAGCATCATCATATTTTAACCGGGCAAAATCCTCTTTCCACTTATAATGAGAATTCTCTTTTAAGTTGTCCCATGTGTCTGTATCATACTGATCAAAATGGTAATCGTTAACTGTATGCTGATGAGAAAGAGTCCATGCATCATTAAACTTATACTTCCAGAGAATAGAAGATTTGTCGCCATCATTCATAACCCTGCCATTGGAGGCCAGGCCTTTCAACGGTTCCCCCTGTTCAAAATTGGCAACGATACCCAGTTTCCCCAAACCCAGAGAAAGGCCTTCCCGCGTTTTTCCATATTCACCTTTACTTAAGGAGATACTGCTTCGCATATTCTTTTTAGTAATAATATTAACCACACCGCCAGCAGCCTCGCTCCCATATAATACAGACGAAGCCCCTTTGACAATTTCTATACGCTCTACAGCTTCTACAGGCAACGTATTTAGATAATATACGTTGTTAGTCGCCATAGGAGCCCCGTCAATCATCACGAGGGTTCCTTTATCATTGCCACGAATAAGGGCTTTTCCGCTCATTCCACCCCATGCCTGCCCGTTAGGGCCAAAGCCGTACTCGGTGATTCCGACTACAAATTTTAAAGCTTCGTGGACCTGCGTTGCGCCGCTTTCCATAATTTCCTTTTGCGATAATACACGCACGCTTGCGGGGGTTTCCAAATCTGTTTTTTCCACACGCTGTGCTGTAACCACGATTTGATCCAACGTAAAATTCTGCAGTTCATCTGCCTCTGCTGCTTGTACAGCGTGCCCTTGCAGTGTTCCCAACAGCAGTGCTGTGAGCAAAACCCCTTTAGAAACGCATCTTTGTTTCATGGTACAATACTCCTTTTCTTGTAATGACAGGTAAAAAAATACATAAAAAATTCGTAAGCGGGTACCAGAAAAGTTGTTTGACTATGTAAACTCGCTTACCTTTCAATAGATAATTTTATTATATATTATAAACTTTATAATATATAATACTAATATTTTACTTATGCCATTATATCCTAATTTTATTTTTCCGTAAAGACCTTTTATACAACCCTTTTCTCTGAGTTCCCAGATCGTGAACAGATTTTGTAATGTAAAACCCCTGGCAGCTACGATCGTCACCTTGCCTCTGTCCTAGGGCATCAGGATTTTATGTTTGCAATTTCTCCCAGCAGAATCATGCCAAAGCATTTACACACTGCCAAATTACAGGTAGAATAGAATGTAATAAGGAAAACAGGAGGCGTAACTATGCCGCTGCAATATACGCAAAAAATCACCTGCCTTCATTGCGGACAGGTGTACGAGGTTCAAATTCATCATTTGATTGATACGAATAAGCATCCGGAATGGAGAGAATCCGTCCGCAACAAAAAGTTTTTTAAAGGGCGTTGCCCCTTCTGCCAAAAAGCGGTTTCTTTGGATTACAGCTTTATGTATCTACAAGACAATATACTTTTGCACTGTGTGCCGGACAACAATGAATTTATGGAAACCTGCCGCACGATTGATGATGATGCAAGTTGGCCGGAAGTATTACAAGGCCTCTCTCACCGTGTTACACATTCTAAAGAAGAATTATTGGAGAAATTAGCTATTTTCGATGCCGGCTTAGACGATCGGATCATCGAACTGCTAAAAGTCATAACGGCCGCCAGCCTGGAAAAACAACAACCCGGTTTCCACTGTACAGAAATCTATTTTGCCACCGACATCAGCGTGTCACAGCCGGTTCATCTGCTGCAATTTAATGACATCAAAAATCAGAAAAGCGCCACCTTGCGATTTGACGAAAATCTCATTGCTTTATATAACAGCCTGGCAGATGAATATGGCCCTGCGATTGAGGCGAAGCACGCAAAAGATGTGGTGATTAACAAGGATTGGGCAAAAGAATTTTTACATAGAAAATCTAAATAATTCAAAAATCAAGTATATCTATTCACCATACAAATTTATGGGTTTATAACCTGAAATCCTGCTAATCTATAATCCAATGTTTATGCCATGCTAAGAATAGTAAGCTATAATTTTTTATCATGCTGGAGAAAGTGAGGAAGAAAATGAGTCAGAAAGAGATCAACGAATTCATGAAAAATAGCCGTATCGATCAGCCTGCTACACCAGAGGAATTTAAGGCGGCAGTGAAAGATGCCTATAAGGATCGCACTCGTCAGGTATATTTTATATGGAAAAAGTTAAAGGAATTATATCCTGATGTAGACGCTAACCGTGTAATTAGAGAAGGAAGTTGGGATTTTGGTTATTATCAGGGACAAAAAATTGCCAAAAAATACGGGGCTGAAAATATTGGCTCCAAAGAAGCATTATTAGGCCAGACCTCTCGTAGCGGCCTGCTGGTTTTTGAGCAAGAGATTCAACAATTGGAGAAAAATAAGGCAGTAAAAATCTTTAATGCCTGCCCCCATTGTGAAGCATTGAAAGAGCTGGGGCTTTCACCGGAAGAAATAAAGATGTTTTGCCGTGATATGCTCGGCCACTGTGATTATGCAATTTGTTCAGCCTTTCCCAACGTTGAAATTGATTTTCCTACCACCATTGCTGACGGAGAAGGAAAAGGATGCGCCATGACCATCACACAAAAAAGAAAAGAATAAGTGTTTCATCTTGAAATTCACAATCTTAGTTTATCAGGCAGAAATGAAAGATATTTAAAGGAGTTGTTCTATTATGATTAGAAAACCGACCTTTGGAGAAGCAATGCTTCCCTTGGTCCTCATGATTATTCTTTTGGGACTCGCAGCTAAATTCCGACTGCCAATTCAAGCGATGTTGTTGTTTGCCGCAGCCATCGCTGCACTAGTCGCTCGTCGTCTTGGCTATGTCTGGGAAGATATGATTAATGGCATTACCGATAAAATCAAAAGTAGTCTGCCATCTCTTTTTGTTATGGTTTGTGTGGGTGGTATGATTGCCAGTTGGATGGTCTCCGGCACCATTCCCATGATGATTTATTACGGTATCAAGATTATTGACCCGCAGTTTTTATTCGTCACCGCATTTTTTGTCTGCGCTATCATTTCCACCTTTACAGGTACTTCTTTCGGCTCTGCCGGTACTGCAGGTGTCGCAATCATGGGTATCGCCATAGCACTAGGCCTACCGTTACCCATTGCTGCCGGAGCCGTATTATCCGGAGCCGTGTTTGGCGATAAACTTTCCCCTTTCTCCGACACCACAATTTTAGCGCCAATCGCAGCCGGAAGCGAGCTATACGATCATATTCGCCATATGCTGTATACTACTGGTGCTGCCAGTATCCTTTGCATCATCGTATACACAGCAGTTGGCATGACAATGGATGTTAAGAGCATGACTAATCCTGAAACGGTAAAGGCCGTATTAACCAATCTGGAGCAACTGTATCGCTTCAATCTGATATTATTTCTCCCCCCACTTTTAGTATTTTGGGGCGCTTATACCAAAAAACCGACCATTCCCATGCTTTTATTCGCCTCATTATTAGCGCTTATTATGGGTATTTTTTTCCAGGATTTCTCTGTTAAAACTGCGTTAGATGCTTTTGTAAAAGGTTTCAATGTAAATCTGCTCCCAACAGCCCAGCATGTCAAAAGCCTAAAGGTAATTAACACGTTGTTAAATCGCGGTGGTCTTATGGGGATGATGTCCACAGTACTATTGGTATTCTGCGCTTTCGCTTTTGCAGGAATTTTCAGCAAAACCGGGTGCATCGAAGTCATACTGGAACGAGTAAAACGTTCTATCACCTCAGTAGGGCAGCTAATCACTTCTACAGTCGTATCCACTCTTTTCATGAGCCTTGTTACCGGCAGTTCCTACCTGGCCATCCTCATACCCGGAGAAATGTTTCAGGACTTGTATAAAAAATTTGGGCTTGCAGCTCGCAATCTTTCCCGTACTTTAGAAGATGCCGGTACCTGTGCAGTTCCTCTCGTTCCCTGGTCTATTGCCGGAACCTATATGGCAGCAACGTTAGGCGTGCCTACGGTCAAATACCTGCCTTGGGCCACCTTATGTTACGGCAGTATGATTTTTGCTATCATCTACGGATATACCGGCTTTGGTATTATGACGTTAGACGAAGAAGAGAAAATGAACAGCGAAAAAGAATAGACTTCTTACAACATCCACTTGCAACTCTTTGCTTTTACACCAAAACACCCACGGGCTTGAATACCTGTGGGTGTTTTTATAAAAACGGCGCTGCGTCTTAAATATCACCAAACCAGCGCTTCATGTGCCCACATTAGTCCGCAACTGAATCGCTTCGGCAATATGGTCGGGCAATATTACCTCGCTCCCGGCTAAATCCGCAATGGTACGGGCAACTTTAAGCAAGCGGTCATAACTGCGGGCGCTGAGTCCTAATTTACAAAAGGCGGCCTCCAACAAGGCATTGCCTGCTTCATTCAGCCTGCAATGCTTTACTACCTGACGGTGGTTCATCGCCGCATTGCAGTAATTCCCGCTACCCTCTAAACGTTCTAACTGAAGCATACGGGCTGCACAAACCCGCTGCCGGATTTGCGCCGAAGTTTCTTCCTTACAGCTCGCGCTCAGGGCTTTGTATTCCACCCGCGGCACATAAACCTGCAAATCGATCCGATCCAGCAAAGGACCGGATATCTTCCGCTGATAACGGGCAATTTCAAAAGAACGGCAGGTACATTGTTTCACCGAATCCCCTAAATAACCGCAGGGGCACGGGTTCTGTGCACAGGCCAGCAAAAAAGCAGACGGAAATCGATAGGATCCCTGAAGGCGGCTGATAGAAACAAAGTGATCTTCCAAGGGTTGGCGCAAGGCTTCTAATGCGGTACGGGAAAACTCCGGGAACTCATCTAAGAAAAGAACGCCGTTATGACTCAAGGTCACTTCACCGGGAACCGGTACCATGCCGCCCCCGATCAGGGCGCTTAAGGTGATCGTGTGATGGGGACTGCGGAAGGGACGTTCCCGCAGCATCCCCTTATTGTTCTTTAACAGTCCGGCGATACTGTAGACTTTCGTCACTTCCAACGCTTCGTCTTGCGTTAGGGGAGGCAAAATTCCCGGCAAACGCCGCGCCAACATAGTTTTTCCGCTGCCGGGAGAACCTACCAGCAAAATATTATGTCCGCCTGCCGCCGCAATTTCCAAGGCCCGTTTCGCCACCGGCTGCCCATGCACATCCGCAAAATCCGGCGCGCTGTCTTCCGGCTGTTGCGCAGGCCGCCATTCTTTATGCGCCACCGGTTCCAAAGACGGCGTCTGCAAATGCGTCACCAGTTCTTTCAGCGTAGTCGGAGTGAAAATACGGATGCCATCCACGATTTGCCCTTCTTCCCGGTTTTCCTCCGGTATGTATATTTCTTCCAGTTTCCGGTCGCGGGCTTCCAACACCATGGGCAAAATACCGCTTACATTTCGAATTACTCCCTCAAGAGAAAGTTCGCCAATAAATACCCTGGCCTGCACTTTTTCCTGAGGCAATACTCCCAGAGATACTAAAATTCCAATCGCAATGGGCAGATCCAGTCCGCTGCCATCCTTACGCAAATTGGCCGGCGCCAGATTTACCGTAATCCGGTTTTGCGGAAAAGGAAAACCGGAATTTTTTAATGCGGTTCGCACCCGCTCCCGCGATTCGCGAATCGCCATATCCGGCAGGCCGACGATTTCAAAGCCCGGCAAGCCTCGTTCCAAATCGACCTCTACAATAATAATCTCGCCGTCAAGACCATTGGGTGTCTCACCCAAAACTCTTGCATACATAGCACTCCTCCTTTATCAAAAACAGTTTGGCAGATAACGAATTTTCGCCGTTTTCCCCAGTACCCATATCTCAACCACATCAAAAGAAATTTGAGGGAAATATGTATTTTCTTGCTGTAGCCAATGTAAAGCAGCAGTCCTGATACGCTGCTGTTTTACATAAGTTACCGCGGTACCCGGCGTCCCATAAGCCAGACCGGTGCGGGTCTTTACTTCGACAAAATGGATGATTTTTGTTTTTTCCACTGCGACAATATCAAGCTCGCCCCACCGGGTATAAAAATTGCGGTCCCGAATCGTAAAACCCCGGCGTTCCAAAAAGTCCGCCGCCACCTGTTCTCCCTTGCGTCCGATTTCTTTACGTTTGATAAGCCTCACCTCCTTTCCATGGCAAACCATTGCTCCATACATAAACAACATTACTCACAGATTCAAACTTGCGGTTAAACAAGGTGGAACCGCAGAGTTACTCCACCCAAACAGGATGATTTATCTATACACACAAATCCTTCAGTAACGCCGCCAAACCGTCATCTTCCACTCCGTTTTTCGGCTCAAACAGGTAATTCTCCCTTGCTTCTACCGGCGGCAGGTTCATGCTGCGGATCGGCTCGTAGCTGCGGCGATGTATCTTCGTAGCGCCATACTGCCGAATGGCATCCATATGCTGCTGACTGCCATAGCCTTTATTGCCTTCCAATCCATATTGTGGATAGACGGCGGCTAACCGAATCATAATGCGGTCACGAATCACTTTCGCTACCACAGACGCAGCTGCGATAGAGGCACTCAAGGCATCCCCATGAATAATAGGAACCGTTTCAATGCCCGGCACACGAGGATGCATCGCATCTACTAAAGCGACCTGGGGACGGATCCGCAGCTGCTGCAAAATCTGTTCCATCCCTTCCTGGGTAGCCCGATAAATATTCTTCTCATCGATATTGGAAATGCTCACCACGTTAACCAATACCGCTACAGCCTTTGCCAATACTTCCGGATACAAAGCTTCCCGTTTGGCAGCGCTGAGCTTTTTACTGTCGTTCAAACCGGCGATAAACACGTCTTCCGGCAGAATCGCTCCGGCTATCACTAAAGGCCCGGCCAATGGCCCCCGTCCGGCCTCGTCCACGCCTGCCACATATTGAATCCCCGGCAGGGAGAGGTATTCCTTTTCATATTGCAGCAGATGGGCAAAACGCTCTTGTTCCGCCGCTTCTTTTTCCATTTTTTTCTGATAGGCAAGCAATAATTTCTGCACGCCGGCGCGTTCGTCCTGTTTTAACGCCGCCAGTTGTTCAGCAGTAGGTTTTCCCTGTAAAAGTTCCTTTATTTCACCAATCTTCACTTTTCTTCCTCCCCGCTTTGGTTTTCATAGTCTTCCCATTGATCCTTCAGAGCAATTTCATATTATCTTCATTGTACCCTACCTCGAATCCCAATGACAACAAAAAACCGGCCTTCCAGCCGGTTTTAAATATGCTACACAGTGTGAAAGAAGAAGCTTTGCCTCGTTTCTTTCCTGACACCTTGCAATGTTTTATAAATCAGTAACACGCGCCCCTGTACCACTGCGTTAAAGGCTTTACCAAATACGTTTTTACTCACTCTCGCAAGCTAAAAAAGAGTTGGTAGTTAAGCGGCTTTGGTAAACGTTTGCCACCTACGTTTTTACCTGCTCTCGCAAGCTTCTGGTTCGTCCAGGGTAAAGCGCCCTAATTTAGCGGTCTTAAATTCATAAAGTACGATTTGTTCCACTTTATTCAGGTCAATGACGCCACCGGCTTTAATGCAGCCACGTGCGGTACCGATTTTTTCCATCAAGGTTTCGGCGGTATCCTCCGTGGTGACGGTGATGTGATAGAAAGCTTCCAGTTCCTGCGGGTATTTTTTCTGCAATTCCTGCAACAATAAGATCACCGCATCCCGACGGTCATATACATCCTCTTTGATGGCACCGGTCAAGGCCAGGTGCAGGCCAATCTGAGGGTTATCAAACTTAGGCCAGAGCACACCGGGAGTATCCAGTAATTCTAGGCCTTTGGCAATATTGACCCATTGTTTTTGTTTCGTTACGCCGGGACGGTCAGACGCAATGGCTTTCACCCTGCCGGCCAGACGATTGATCAACGTGGATTTTCCCACATTAGGCACCCCTACGATCATCAGCCGTACATCCCGATTACGTAAGCCTTTCTTCAGCCATTTGTCCAAAACAGGCTGAGCAGCCTGCTTGACCAGATTCAGCATCTGTTTGACGCCTTTACCGGTACGGCATTCAATGGCGCATACAGGCACGCCTTCCTGCCGCAGCGTGTTCAGCCAGGCCTCCGTTTTCGCAGGGTCGGCCATATCCGCTTTATTTAAGGCAATGACCCGGGGTTTAGCCCCTGCCATTTGCCGCAGCATAGGATTAATGCTGGAACCGGGTGCCCGGGCATCCAATAATTCCACCACCACATCCACCAGGCGCAGATTTTCTTCCATCATTCGCCTGGCCTTCATCATATGACCGGGGAACCACTGAATCTTAAAGTCTTTTACATCCATACTAACATCCTATAAATTTTCTATCCGGCTATCTACCGCTCCGCGCAACGCTTTGCGCCGGTCAATCTCAGGGTAGCTTACGGAACCGATCGATAGGCCAGAAGGCAAAGGCAGCCTTTCCTTTGACCAGATTCAGCGGCACAAAATCTACATCGGCAAAACGGCTGTCATCCGAATTATTACGATTGTCGCCCAACACAAATATATGATCTTTAGGTACTACAGATTTACGATAATTGGAATGATTCAACCCCTTGGGGTCTTCCTTCCAGGTATACTCTTCTTCAATCTTTCTGCCGTTGATCAACACTGCGCCTTCGCGCATTTCCACCGTATCTCCGCCTACTGCGATGACACGTTTGATAAAATCGCGGCTTTCATCCTTGGGATAACGAAATACAATGATCTCGTTACGTTTGGGTTCCCCGATCAGATAACCGAATTTATTTACGATCAAACGCTCATGGTTGACCAGCGTAGGATACATGGACGAGCCTTCCACCATGTAGGGTTCAAAGATAAAAGTACGGATCAGAAACGCCAGTGCTACGGCAACAATGATTGAGATCAACCAATCGTTTAAAGAATCCTGAAAGGATCCGCCGGATTTATTGCTCATGCTGTTTACCTCTCTTGTCGTTCGCTTTCCATCTTGCAAAATTCATATTGTCAGCAGAAAACAAAGAAAATCGTTTTTCTTCTTTCTTTACCTGTAATCCGCTGGGAAGCGCCTATACAGCTCGCCTATAAGCTTACCGTGTAACAAAAAAGGGACTGCCTTAGCAGCCCCTTTGACACCCTGTTAGCGGCGTTCACGGATACGAGCAGCTTTGCCGGTCAGGTTGCGCAGGTAGTACAACTTCGCTCTGCGAACCACGCCTTTGCGGGCTACTTCGATACGATCCAGACGCGGGCTATGTACCGGGAATGTTCTTTCTACGCCGATGCCGTAAGAGATACGACGAACGGTAAACATTTCGCGGATACCGGAACCGCTGCGGGAAATTACAACGCCTTCAAATAACTGTACGCGTTCACGAGTACCTTCGACTACTTTTACGTATACTTTAACGGTGTCGCCGGCACGGAAATCGGGGATATCAGAACGTAACTGTTCTTTATCCAGTGCTTCAATGATGTTCATTTTTTTCCTCCTAATTCATAGACGTTCTTGTGTCTTACGAATATACTGCACAGCGGACCGTCCGTTTTACGCAAGCAATATTGTACCATATACGACAATGAGTTGCAAGTTAATTCTTCAGTTCTTCCTTAATTTCCTGCAAAAATTTCGCATCCTGCTTATCCGGCACTTCCGGCAACAGGTCGGGACGCAGCAAAAGTGTCGCTTTCAGGGCTTCTTTTCGCCGCCAGCGGGCAATCAGCTGATGGTTGCCGTTGCGCAACACTTCCGGTACTTCCAGCCCTTCATACACCACAGGACGGGTATATTGGGGGTATTCCAAAAGACCGGTGGAAAAGGAATCTTCCACTGCGCTGGCCAGTTTCCCCAACACGCCGGGAATAAAACGACTGACCGCATCCATAATCAGTAACGCCGGCAACTCGCCGCCGGTAAGAACGAAGTCCCCGATGCTGATCTTCTGATCCACCCAATGATAAATCCGTTCGTCAAAGCCTTCATAATGCCCGCAGACAAAAATCAGACCGGGATATGCCTTAGACCAGGCTTCCGCCAGAGACTGTTTAAAGGTGGTTCCGCCCGGGCTTAACGCAAGGACCGGTGCGCCGGGCACACGGCTCCGGGCTAATTTAATCGCTTCGACCATAGGTTCCGGCTTCAGCACCATACCTACGCCCCCGCCAAACGGCGTATCATCCACCGTGCGGTGGCGATCCGTAGAAAAATCCCGGGGATTGATGCACTCCAACGTTAACAGTCCCGCATCCAGTCCACGCTTCACAATGCTGTGGGCACAGGCGTCTTCAATTTGTTCCGGAAATAATGTGATAAAAACGAATTTCATCGGATATCTTCCTCGTCCCACTGGGGCAGACAAACCACAATTTTATGGCCGGGCAGGTCGATTTTACGAATATTTTCAGGAATATCCGCCACCAGGATCTCCTTCCCCCGGGGCGGCTGGATCACATACACATCGGCGCTGCCGTTTTGCAGGATATCTTTTAAGACACCGAGGGGGGCATCGTTTTCATCCACCACGGGAAGGCCTAAAAGATCGCCGATATAATAGCGTCCCTCCGGCAATTCCGGCAGGTCTTTACGCAATACCGCGACTTTTTGTCCCCGAAGAGCTTCGGCTTCTTCTATGCTGCTGACCTCTTTTACCCTGGTCAGGATCAGATTTTTATGGGGACGGGCATTTACGATATGCAGCCGCCTGCCATCGGGCAGCAAAAGGTAGTCCAATTCATAAAAAAGCTGCACGTTGGCCGTCAGAGGCATAATACGTAAATCGCCCCGCACACCGTGCGGAGCGACAATTTGTCCTAAGACAATATTTTCCATCAGACGTCTCACATACGGAAGGCGATAATTTTTCCGTCTTCCGTCAGAATTTCAGCGCCCATCAGAGCTTGCAGATCATCACCGACTTTTACTTCGACGGTGCGTTCCAGCGTGCCATGGCCCACTTCAGCTCCCAGTTGCAGCTCCTGCGCCCGTTTCAGGTTGTCTTCCGCCTCTGCTTTCGCATCGGCACGTTTCTTCCGTTCCACCTCGATCTGCTCACGCAGACGGGGAGCGGCGGAAAGATCGTTCGCAGCCTGATTCATCACCTGTTTGGCCTGGAAATCAAACTGATCCAGATCCATCTGCATCTGTTGTATGGTGTTTTGGAGGTCTCCAATAATTTTTAACTTCAAATCTTCTGTTACTTTTGCTTTAATTGCAACAGGAACACGAACAAACATAGAATCTGCCATTTTTATACCACCTTTTATCAGGATATCGTATAATCCGGATTTAAACGATCTCTACGATTACTTTTACGTTCTCACGGGTTGCAACGGCTTTCATAACAGAACGGATGGCCTTTGCGATGCGGCCTTGTTTGCCAATTACTTTACCCATATCTTCAGGAGCTACATGGAGGCGGAGTACGGTAGTAGTACCGGTGGTTTCCTCCTCCACAGCCACTGCAGACGGATTGCTGACCAAAGACTTGGCCATAACTTCTACCAATTCTTTCATGCAATTCACGCCCCTTCGATCACTTTACGTTCTTTGCTTCAGCAAATTTTTTCATGATGCCCTGTTTGCTGAACAGATTTCTAACGGTATCGGTCGGCTGCGCGCCGTTGCCCATCCAGGCCAAAGCCTTTTCCTCGTCGATCTTTACATCAGCGGGGGTACGGGTGGAATCATAGGTACCGATCGTTTCGATAAATTTGCCATCACGCGGAGAGCGGGAATCGGCAACGACAATGCGATAGAAAGGAACTTTTTTAGCGCCCATACGTTTTAAACGGATTTTAACTGCCATTTTAGTTTCACCTCCTTAGTCTGGTCTCCATACATATAAGAAATTTTTTATTTATGCATAAAGGGAAGCATCTTGCCGCCCTTTGAAGCAAACTTCGCCATGCCCTGCATACGTTTCATCATTTTTTTGCTGTCTTCAAAATTTTTCAGCAGACGGTTAACGTCCTGTACCCGCATACCGCTGCCGGCCGCAATCCGTTTACGACGACTGCCGTTAATGGTTTCCGGCTTCTGCCGTTCCTTCGGCGTCATGGAACGGATGATCGCTTCCACCCGGGCGAATTCTTTTTCGTCCACATTGGCATCTTTCAGCTTCTGGCTGATACCGCCCATACCGGGGATCATACCCAAAATCGTACCCAGAGAACCCAGTTTTTTAATCTGCTGCATCTGTTCCAGGAATTGCTCCAAAGTGAATTCATCTTTCCGGAGCTTCTTTTCCATTTCCAGCGCTTTGGCCAGATCCGTCGTATCTTTAATCTTATCGATCAGGGAAAGGATATCGCCCATGCCCAGGATTCGGGAGGCCATACGGTCCGGATAAAAAGGCTCCAGGGCATCCAGTTTCTCACCCATGCCCACAAATTTTACCGGACAGCCTGTGACTTCCCGCACGGAAAGCACGGCGCCGCCTCTGGCATCGCCATCCAGCTTGGTAACGATAAGTCCGGTAAGACCCAGCGTTTGATTAAAGGTATCGGCGACGGTGACCGCATCCTGACCGGTCATGGCATCAATGGTCAGCAAAATTTCGTGCGGCTGTACCGCCGCTTTGATATTTTGCAGTTCTTCCATCAATTTTTCATCAATATGCAGCCGGCCTGCCGTATCAATAATGACCGTATCACAGGCCAGGTGTTCCGCCTTTGCCAAAGACTGGCGGGCAATGTCTACCGGCGATACCTGATCGCCCAGCGCAAACACCGGCACCCCCACCTGTTCGCCCAATACTTGCAGCTGGGTGATGGCCGCCGGACGATACACGTCAGCCGCAACCAGCAAAGGCGTTTTATGCTTTTTCTTCAGATTATAAGCCAACTTGCCTACTGTGGTGGTTTTACCGGCGCCCTGCAAACCTACCAGCATAATAATGGTAGGTGGTTTGGAAGCCACCGCCAGTTTTTCCTGCGTGCCGCCCAGCAAGTTCGTCAGTTCTTCATCGACGATCTTGATGATCTGCTGACTGGGGCTTAAATTCTGCTGAATTTCCGCGCCCAGTGCCCGTTCTTTGATTTTTCCTACAAAGCCCTTTACGACCTTGAAGTTTACGTCGGCTTCCAATAAAGCCATACGCACTTCGCGCAACGGGGCTTTCAGATCTTCTTCCGTAATTTCCTTCGTGCCGCGGAACATCTTGATCGCGTTCTGCAGACGTTCGGATAAACTTTCAAAAGCCATTTCTTTACCTGCCTTCGTTGTTCAGTTCATGCAGTATTTCACGCACACGGCCCAACTTATCGCTACCAACAAACCGGCTCGTTCCGGCCGCCGTCTCTTCCAACAGACGCTGCGCCTCATCCAACAGACGTCGGCTGGTTTCCGTTCGTTTCAAAAAGCCTAACATCTTTTCATATTGCTCCAGGGCCTGTTCCACCCGTTTGAGCAGATCGTGGACAGCCTGGCGGGAAACCTGCATTTCATCAGCAATCTCCGCCAAAGAATAGTCTTCGTAAAAATATAACTCCAGACAGCGCTGTTGTTTTTTTGTCAGCAGGGAACCGTACATTTCGTACAGACTGCCAAACCGGATCCGGTTATTAAAATCATTGACCGTCATTGTGCAACCGCTCTTTCTTCTCTCATCCACATAACATAGGTATTATACAGAGAAAAAAAGAGGCTGTCAAGTATTTTCACTTGACAGCTATAAAGTTGCATTATTTCAGTCTTTTGCGCTTTTATATTTCTTGGCACAAATGACTTCCCCGGGAAAATTCACTGTTCCGAAATTCATTGTCTTTTCCGGATGCTGATAAATCAGCTGGATGGGGCAATATATATCCTTTAGCAGGGCCTTTCCGTTCAATAAAAAAGAACAAAACCTAGGTCTTCGTTCTCTCAGATGATACCTGCCTGCGCTATCATATATACGTTAACTTAATACCATCTGCTACTGCTAAGACACACGTTATGGCATTTTTTGCTTATACTTTTCTCTTACCCTTATTCCTGCTCTTCGGCAAAAAGCGCTTCGGCAAATTTTTCCGGTTCAAAGGGACGGAAATCCATCAGCCCTTCACCCACCCCGATCCATTTTACCGGCAAGCCCAGTTCTTCTTTGACAGCAACTACTACGCCGCCTTTTGCAGTGCCGTCCAGCTTGGTTAAGACCACGCCGGTCACCTTGGTGGTTTCCATAAATATTTTAGCCTGGCTGATGGCGTTTTGTCCGGTGGTGGCATCCAGAACTAAAAAGACCTCATGGGGCGCTTCGGGAATCTCACGCTTAATAATACGATCGATTTTTCCCAGTTCATTCATCAGATTGACTTTATTATGGAGACGACCGGCAGTGTCGATAAACAACACATCGACATTTCTGGCAATCGCTGCCTTCATTGCGTCAAAGACGACCGCAGCGGGGTCCGCCCCTTCTTCATGGGCGATCACATCACAGCCGGCCCGCTCGCCCCAGATTTTTAGCTGCGCGGAAGCAGCCGCACGGAAGGTGTCTCCGGCCGCCAACATCACTTTATAGTTAAACAAATGGAAGTAATTGGCCAGCTTGCCGATGGTCGTGGTTTTCCCAACGCCGTTGACCCCCACCACCAAAATTACAGTCGGATGAGCGCCGATACGAGTACGCACCCCATCGTCTTTCAACATTTCCGCCGTACGCTTTTTCAAAAAGGGAAGCACGTCCTCTGTACCGCCGATTTCTTTGCTTTTTGCTGCTTTGCGGACCTCATCGATCAACTTTTCGGTGGTTTTCACGCCCACATCAGCGGTGAGCAGGATCATCTCCAGTTCTTCCAGAAAATCCTCGTCTACTTTGGCAGACATACCGACCAGTTCGCTGATACGATCCGTAAAGTTTTGCCGGGTTTTTGTCAGGCCGGTTTTCAACGTTTCAAAAAAGCTCATGAGATTACTTCCTTTCACAGGTTTTTTGCCCTGCGGCACTTGTCCTACTATACTGCGTCTGTTGCGTTTTTACTAATAATGAAAGGGCTCGTTTCTGACTTGACCCAAATCCACACGTTTAGTCTGACTTAGACTGCGTCTTTAATGAGTCGGTCGCTCATCTTGACGGAGAGTATCTTTGATACGCCCGATTCTTCCATGGTCACGCCATATAGCACATGGGCCGCTTCCATCGTACCTTTGCGGTGTGTGATCACAATGAACTGCGTATGCAGGGCATAGCCTTCTAAGAATTTAACAAACCGCTCAATATTCGCGTCGTCCAAAGGCGCGTCGATCTCGTCCAAAATGCAGAAGGGGGAGGGTCGATAACTCAATAAGGCGAACAACAAGGCGATTACCGTAAGCGCCCGCTCCCCACCGGAAAGCAGGAAGAGACTCTGCAATTTTTTGCCGGGCGGCTGGGCCTCAATATCGATGCCGGATTCCAGGATATTTTCCGGGTCCGACAGCTTTAATAAAGCCGTCCCACCGCCAAACAGCTGCACATACGTATTCTGGAAAAACTCACTGATTTTCCCGAAAGCCACTTTGAAACGCTTTGTCATGCCGGAGTTGATTTCCAGAATCACTGACTGCAGCTTATCACGGGCTTCGCTCAGGTCTGTATATTGCTTTTGCAGAAATTCATATCGCTCGCTGACCGCTTTATATTCTTCGATGGCTCCGGGATTCACCGGTCCTAATTCATCAATCTGCCGCTGCAGCGCCAACTCCATCCGGCGCAGAGCTACATCACTTTTATCTTCGCCCACCCCGTTGGCCCGGGCAATTTCACGGGCTTCCCCTAAGGTGGTTTTATACTCGGAAGACAATTGTTCCAATGCATTGGCATAATCGCTTTCCAGCTTGGCATTGTCAATTTCGTTCTGGTGTACGCGGGCTTCAGCTTTGCCTAATTCCGCCCGCAGGGCTTGCAGTTTTTCTCCGGCGGCGCCCTGTTTCTGGATCAGTTCCAGCCGCTGGTCGGAAAAATCGTTTTGTCCGGTGACGATGTCCTGCAACTCCTGCAGCAGCACCTTGTTCTGCTCCGCCAACTGAACTTTCTTTGCCTTACTCTCTTCCACAATGCGGGTCAGTTTTTCAGATTCTTCTGTATTGGCATCAAAATCACCCTGCAAACGGCTCAAATCATTATCCAACTGCTGCATCCGCTCATTTTTCAGACTGCGCTGGGCCTGCGTGGTCTCCGCCTGCACCCGGGCATCCTGTAAACGGACGGCGAGCGTCTCCAGGGCGCTCTTATCCGCGCCAATCTGCTTCTGCAAGGCATCCAGACGATTTTTAGCTTCGGTATTGGCTGCTTCCAGCTCCTGCAGCGGCTGGCGTTTGTCAGCCAACAACTTACGGGCCGCCAGATATTCATCCGCCAATTGGGTACGGGTATCGATAGCCAGTTCCAACAATTCGCTTTCCCGTTTTACTTCCCCCGCCAGACGCGACTCCTCCGCCTGTGCCTCCGTCAGCTTGATATTCCGATCCTGTACCTGCTCCCGCAGCGTTTCCAACTGCTTATCTTTTTCTGCCAGCTCATCTTCCAGCACTTCTTTTTCTTCCTGGATCCCCAGCAGTTCTTGATTGAGCGTCGCCAAAAGTTGTTCCTGCTCCTGCATATCCCGTTCCCGGGACAGATAGCCGGATTCTTTCTTCTGCCGACTGCCGCCGGTCAGAGAGCCGCCGGTGTTGACCACATCTCCATCCAGCGTGACGACCCGCAGGCGGAAATTGCCCTTCCGGGCTGCCGCCAACGCCGCATCCATAGTCTCGGCTACCAAGACGCGGGCGGTGAGAAATTGCAACGCCGGTTTTACCTTGTCATCACATTCCAACAGGTCAAAGGCAAAGCCCCGGATACCGGGCAGTTTCGCCAACGCTTTTTCCTCCGCTTTTACATACGGCGCTTGGATGGTATCCAGCGGGAGGAACGTAGCCCGGCCCGCATGTTTTTCTTTTAAATAACGGATGGCCTGCTTGGCCGCTTCACTGGTCCGCAGCACAATATGCTGCGCTCCGGAGCCCAAGGCGGTTTCCAGGGCAACCACATACTCCGGCGCGACGGTGATCAAAGCCGCCGCAGGCCCCAATACCTCTTTGCGCCAGGGAGCCTCGCTCTGCATGACCGCTTTGATGCCGTAACCAAAGCCGTCCAGCGCCTGCTGCAAATTGCGCAGTAGGTGCAACCGGGACTCACAGGCCGTGATTCGGTTCTGACATTCGTTATAGTGTGACTGACTCTTCGTTAAGCGGGCCCGGCTGTCCGCCGTCTGTTCTCCGAGGTTCTTCCCTTCGGCCATAAAGCGGTCCCGCTCCTGCTCCAGTTTCCCCTTGCGGGACAATACACTGCGTTGCGACTCCGTTAATTCATTCAGTAGCGCTTCGGCCGCCTCCACCTCTTCCTTCAGCTTATCCCGGCGGCGCATCCGCTGTTCCTGATTCATCTCCAACGTGCGGATCTCATTGCGCATTTCCACCATCGTTCGCATAGCGTCAAAATTACTGTCCGTCAGCTTTTGAATCTCAGCTTCGGTATCTTTTTGCGCCTGCTGTTTCTCATGCCATTGCGTTTTCAGGTCGGAGATCAGCTTCCCTGCTTCCATCGCCGCCGCTTCCAGCGAATCAAACTCCTTCGCCAGTACATCCAGCTGACCGGACCATTGATTGATCTGGAGCTGTAACTTTTCGTTTCGTTTGGCTACATTACCCTGTTGGCGCAAACTCTGCTCAATCCGCTCATCCAGCACAGCATCCTCGCCTTTGACAGCTTCCAGCGCTTTCTCCTTGACCGTGATACTTTCCTGGATATGCGATACCTGATTGTTAAGCGCGTCTAACTCCTGCCGAATTCCGGCCACAAAGGCTTCCTGCGTGCTGACTTCTGTACTTTTTGCTAAAAAAACCGTGTTATACTTGTCCTGCTCTTCCTGCAACTTAGTCCGGGCGTTTTCAATATTTTCCACTTTATGGACAAATTGCGTCAGTTTACAGGCCCGCAGCGAAGCGGACAATTCATTAAAGCGGGTCGCGCGTTCCGCCTCTAGGCGCAGCGGCTCCACCCGCCCTTCCACTTCACTTTTAATATCGCTGATACGGGTCAGGTTGGTATCCGTTTCAGCCAACCGACGGGCCGCCTCTTTCTTCCGCATACGGAATTTGGCGATACCGGCCGCTTCTTCAAAAATAGCGCGGCGGTCTTCCGGACGGCTGTTCAAAATCTCATCTATCTTATTCTGACCGATAAGGAACATGGCGCCTTTGCCCATGCCCGTATCCGCCAGCAGATCCAATATATCTTTCAAACGGCAACTTTTCTTGTTGATCGCATAATCACTGTCGCCGGACCGATACAGACGACGGGTGATGCTGACTTCTTCAAAATCTAAGGGCAGCAGGTGATCCCGGTTATCGAAAACCAGCGTCACCTCCGCCACACCCAGCGGGCGGCGTTTGCTGCTGCCGGAAAAAATAATATCTTCCATCTTACTGCCGCGCAGATACTTGGCGCTTTGTTCCCCAAGCACCCAGCGAACCGCATCAGATATATTACTTTTTCCCGAGCCGTTGGGTCCTACCACCGCCGTAATGCCGGCGCCAAATTCTAACGCCGTGCGGTCGGCAAAGGATTTAAACCCAAACGCACTGACAGATTTCAAAAACAAGATAATCACCTATAGTTCTACTTTTTCGCCGCAGCTTTCGCTCTGGTCTTCTTTTCCATTGAAGCTTCCCGGGCCGCCTGGCGGCTTACCTGGCGCCGATTGGAACCGGTTTTGGGCGCACGGCGCTTATCCGCCACCGAGTTGCGCCCCCGTGATTTGCTGACCGCCGCTTTCTTACGGGCCGCGGCAATGCGGGTGCGCCGTACAATCGGACGGCCGTCCACCGTTTCCTTATCCAACGTAATGCCCAGCTTCGCTTCCACATTATGCAGCCAGCGCAGCTCTTCCGGAGCATACAGAGTGATTGCTACGCCGTCTCTGCCGGCCCGCCCCGTCCGTCCTACCCGATGCACATACCAGCTGGCATCGTGCGGCACATCGTAGTTGATCACATGGGTCACGCCTTCTACGTCCAGACCTCTGGCCGCAATATCGCTGGCCGCCAGAATCTGCAGTTTGGCTTCCCGGAAATTTTTCATCACCGTCTTCCGTTTGGCCGCACTCATATCCCCTGTCAGGACATCCGTATTATACCCATGCGTCCCCAGCAGGTCGTTCACTTCCTTCGCCCGTTCCTTACTGATGCAGAACACCAGCATCAAATACGGATTCAGGCGGTCGATCAGACGCATCAGCGTTTCCGGCTTGCCCTCTTCCGTAGTCTTAATACAAATCTGCCGGATCGTTTTCACAACCGTTTCTTCTTTGGCGACATCTACAATCTGGCAGTTGGTCGTCAGGCTGCGCCCCAGTTTATTGATCTCTTCCGAAACCGTAGCGGAACAAAGCATAGTCTGATGCTGCGGGTGCGCCATGGCGATCAATTTCCCGGCATCGTCCATAAAGCCCTGAGCCAGCATCTCGTCCACCTCATCCAGGACCAGATAGGCGACACCCCCCAGATCGGTATTGCCTTTGCCGATATGATCCAATAAACGCCCCGGTGTGCCGATTAAAACTTGCGCCTTACCGGCCAGTTTATGCTTCTGCAATTCAAAATCACGGCCCCCTGTCACGGCCAGCGTTTTAATATCCAGACCCTCCAGGACCTGTTTCATCACTTCGTTGGTCTGCTGCGCCAACTCCCGGGTCGGAGTAATCACCAAAGCCTGGACAAACTTTTTCTCCGGATCGATTTTATGGGCCAACGGAATCAGAAACGCTAAGGTCTTCCCTGTCCCCGTATGGGCCCGGGCCAATACATCCCGACCGGCCAACAACGCAGGGATGACCTGCTCCTGAATCGGCATGGGCGTATGTATTCCCATCTTTTTTAAATTTTCCCGCACTGCGGGCATTACCTTAATTTGTTCAAACATATTTTCCATACGACTTCCTCATTTTCTCTCACTGTCGGCGCTGTGCTGCCACAAATACCACACCGCCAGACTGCGCCAGGGGCTCCACTTTTCCAGCAATTGAAGCAACTGCCCCCGCTTTGGCACTTTCGGCAGGGCGAACAATTGCTGCACTTCTTTTTTTAACAAAAAATCATCTCCCGGCAACACATCGGGACGACAAAGGGAAAGGATCAGAAACATTTCAATCGTCCACTGTCCCAGTCCTTTTACATTTTTCAGCATTTTTGTGATCTGCGGGTCAGACATTTCCGAAAACGCGGTGAAGTCAATGGTTTTGTCCAGCACCAGACGCGCGAATTCCTTCATGTAGGTTACTTTCAGCTCGGTCAGTCCACAGGAAGCCAACAACGTATCCGGCAAACTGTTCAATTTCTCCGGCAGAATGGGTTCCCCTGTCAGACGACGCAGACGCTCCATAATTTTCACACTGACTTCCGGCGGCAGTTGCTGGGCCGCAATCCCCGTCAGCAATACTTCAAAATAACGTTCCTCTGAATCCGGTTCCAACGTACAGGGACCGTACTCATCCATAAAAGGGATCAGCTCAGGTGCGGCTCCACGCAGATACTTGTCACCAAGTGACCAATCTGGGATTTGTTGCATAAGCCCTGTCCTCCTTTTGTTTTAGGCATACTACACCAGTATAGATATAAATTATATCACAGAAATGGGGATATTTCCATAATTTACAGGCGTACGGTTTCTTTGTAAAAAGAGCCCAAAAAAATAAGCCTATCTTTCAATTAGAAAGATAGGCGATGCAATCTGGTGCCGGGGACCGGAATCGAACCGGTACGGGTATCACTACCCGAGGGATTTTAAGTCCCTTGCGTCTGCCAGTTCCGCCACCTCGGCCTGAAATGGAGGCGACACCCGGAATTGAACCGGGGATAAAGGTTTTGCAGACCTCTGCCTTACCGCTTGGCTATGTCGCCGACCAGCTATAAAAAAGAGGCTGGCTCCTCTTTCTTAGCTAAATGGAGCGGAAAACGAGGCTCGAACTCGCGACCCCAACCTTGGCAAGGTTGTGCT